>Ga0302301_1000001_pt1 | contig 668714 bp, 587 predicted proteins | sample III_Palsa_E1_2_FD_194544 | JGI IMG/M metagenome (GOLD analysis project Ga0302301, IMG submission 194544) | Peat permafrost microbial communities from Stordalen Mire near Abisko, Sweden - III_Palsa_E1_2 | ecosystem: Environmental > Terrestrial > Soil > Palsa > Peat permafrost | place: Sweden... | reverse complement strand
TGATCTTCGGGAGAAGATCACCACCGCAGGTGATTCAGCGTGAGATTTCCAGAGTCTTGGTCCTCAACCTTCTCTGGCAAAACTAACGGTGCGAAAAACACCGGCAGGATACTTTTGTGCTTGACACAGCCTTCGCTCTTATCGAGGGGCACCCGCGGCAGGGAGCTGTACGCAGCGGGAGCAACGTCCAGATCGACGGCGAGGTCAAAGGCGACAACAACGTCAAAAGGCAACGGACAGGAGTGTCCGTTCCACACGGGCAGCCTTTCAAAATTGGACGGGGCGCGGGATTCAGGAGGCTGCTGGGCCGTCTACGTTCCACAGAGAAAGGACACTGATTCTTTCCCACCCATAAACTCTCTCCACGGAGTGCCAGTGCGAAGGCTTGCTCTGAAAGGCGACAAATCTGTTCTTGATGGGATCTACCGAAGCCGAGGGCGCGCTATCTGTACCCGACTCATATAGGTGCAGACGTCCGCCGCACTTACTTGACCATCCACTGCTTAAGTATAAGAATGACGCGATTGCATCGTGATTGGTTGTGAAATCATGGTGCAGGGGGAACGCCGGAGTACCGTCATTCATTCGCCGCAGTTGGAGCATGTTATGTTTGTTTAACTTCACCTTGACTGCAAAGGCCGAAGCCAAGATAGAAACCATTCGCCTGGAGTAAATCGCCCGCCACATGGTCTCGCTCTTCAGGAGCGAATATTCAATTCGGCCCGTCCCACGCTGTTCTATTTCAAAGTTGTAGGTGTCGGCGTTGATCTCGGCAAGAGCCTGCGCCAGCACGGCGCTGGGCAGGAAGTCATCGATGATGAGGTGCGGCCAGGGATGGGCGACCAGTTCGCCGACGCGCTGGTCCTGATCCTGTGGCAGCTGCTCCAGTGACAGAGAGGCAATCACGACACAGCCCTCCCTCTAAGGAATGGTCATCTATCCGCACAACTACGGGCACAATCGAGAAAACGAGGCTAACCTGTGACAATCTTCTCCAGCTTGGTCCCGATTTTTTTTAACTCATGCACTTTGACTTCACCCTCGACCTCGTTGTCGAGTTCTTTCACAAGCTTTGCGATGTCCTCCGAGATGCTTTCCAAGTCAATGCGCCTCGCGACGCCAACGTTACCGGTGCACATAGGAACCTCCTTCTTACTTGTGCGATATCGATATCACAAACCTGGACTCAAGGCAAGCGTGAAGCGATAAGTGTGATGATCGGATAGAAGACAAGGTGAATGGGACTGATGAGATAACCGTGTCGGCTCCTAACGAGCGAGTAGACTTGGAAGCGCGGCCAAGCATTTCTCTTGAAACGTTCCACTTGATCGGAGCACTATTCCTGTGAATGCGCCGCTGTGGAATCACTCTTAGTGTGATCCTGGCCGTGGATTCCTATCGGACAACCTGCTGAATATCGGGCAGAGCCGGCAAAGAATCGGCGCGCTGATCCCAAGCGAAAGGACTCTCCCATGCGCCAATCCAAATCGCCCAACTCTCGCCCTGCAAGGTCGCGCTCAACCACAACTCTCAATCCAACCCTGGACCGTCACTTGGCCGCCTATGTAGCCGCCGCCACCGCCGCCGGAGTCTCGATGCTCGCTGCTACTCCAGCCGCCGCCTCGGTCGTGTACACCCCGGCAAACATCGCCGTCGGTTCTTCCGGCTATGCGATCGATCTGAACCATGACGGAATTCCAGACTTCACCCTTAACATTTTTGTCCTCGGCGAAAGCGACGGGATCATTGGAATTCTCAATCTGCGCCTCGACGTACCCGGCAATGGCGTTCGTCCGACGCAGCAACTTGTGGCGGAAGCCGCTGCCCTGCCCCAAGGGGCGCGCCTCGGGCCGCTCAAGTCGTTTACCTCGGCCCTAAGCACCTATGGGGGCGTTGCTATGTATGCCCGCGGCGAGTTTAGCCATACGGGTGTCAAAACCAGCTTTTCGGATGGTCCGTGGGTGAAGCAGACCAATAAGTTCCTCGGCCTCAAATTCCTCATCGGCGACCGCTTCCACTACGGCTGGGCGCGGCTGACCACGACCACGGGCGGAACCGTCCTTACCGGCTATGCCTACGAGAGCGATCCCGGCCACCAGATTCTAGCCGGCCAGATAAGCGGCAACGATGAGCAACCGGAATTCGTCGCGCCGATGACGCTGGGCGAGTTAGCGCGAGGGATTCGGGTAGTTGGTCGAGACCATTAGGTTGCGGTTTGGAAATGGAGCAAACCGGTTGTGCAGGGGCCTATGGTGCCCACCCTTTCGCAAAAAACGCGAAAGGTTGTGGCAGCTCTTTTGCAGCCGCGTAAAGGCGAGCCAGCGCCCTTGAGACTTCCTCTTCTAATACCTCTCGGCTGGGATCCAGTAATCGTCGATCACATGCGGAAGCAGGACTGAGCCACCCAGCTTTACCTCGCCATTCGCCGCATCGAAGCCGGCAATGCGAATCTCGGCGTTGTCGGGGTTGTCGCCGTAGATGACGGAGCCATCCGGGCTGAAGTTCTCCACGTTTTCGGGAATGGTATTGACCTGAGTGAGTTGTTGCGTGGTCAGATCTACCTGCAAAATGTCGGTGAGGTAATTTGTGTCTGAGAGAAAGACGTATTGTCCCGACGGATGCGCGTGAGCCGAGCCGTAGTCCCCGCAAATGGCGAGCATCGATGTAGCGCAATTCACCAGCGGAGTGGCCGAAAGAGGTTGCGTCTGGTAAATCTGCACATTGTTGGCGTTCGGTCCCTGATTGTAAAAGGAATTGAAGGCAAATAGGAGGTTGTTTTCAAACTGGACATTGGTAGAGCCGCTGCCGGCGTAGGAGCCAAAACCATAGACTTCCTCGTCCGGCCCCAACAGGCCGGTCGACAAATCGACGGTACGCTGGTTGAAAGTTTCCGAGCCGCTTCCGTGCGGACCGCTGCAGAATATTTCGTCGTAGAGCGTCGTTCCCGCAGGGTTAAAGCCGAGGATATCGAGATTGCAGTCGTTGCCGCTTGGATCACTATCCAGAGTATAGGTGGCTTCGGTCACAGGCTGGCTCAATGAACCATTCGCCGGATTTATGACATTGCGCACGATGGCGTAGTTAGTTGTGTAGAGAGGACCCGTTGTGCCGATAGCAACGGAATAAAAAAAAGTTCCCGCTGGATTCACCGCCAAGCCCCCCAACTGGTTGGCATTGGTCGCCTGAACCGGAGTGCTTGCCGGGACGCCCGTAGCGTCCGTATCGAACACGTATAGCTTCTGGTGTCCGCTGTAATAGGTGGGGTTCGCGAGATAGTAGATAAACTGCCCGTTCGGCGAAGGTATGAGATCGACATACTTCGCCGCAGGCATCGTCGTGGTTCCCACTGCCGTCGCCCGAAAGGTCTGCGAGTCGACGTTGTAGGTGGTTAGCACAGAGTTATCAACCACGTACAGGACTTGAACGGTTGACGAAGGCGGCGAGCCCGCGGGAAGGGACCGGCTCCGGCGGGCGATTGAATTGGCGTTTTGGCTAAAGGCAAAGGAAGGAACTAACAGAAGCAGACAAAGTGAACGGCGCATACAACCTCCACAATGAGACGCGGGTGGGATGCCGATAATGCGGGGTGGGTTGTCGGATTACCGTGCAGAGGAAATTCCTAAACCTGCTACTTCGGGTTTTGCCGTATTATGGTAAGCTTCACGGGCAAAATATCTTGGAAGAGAAGCAGGCGGGAAGGCATGGCTGTGCGCGCTGAAATCATAAAGATCAATAGTGAGGCTCCGGAGAGTTCGCTGATCAAGTATGCCGCGGATCAGATTCGGGCGGGCGAAGTGCTGGGCATGCCGACTGATACGTTTTATGGGCTGGCGGCCGATCCGTTTAACCTGCGCGCGGTGGATCGCGTCTATGACATTAAGACACGGTCGCGGCATAAACCGCTATCGCTGCTGATTGAGGGCGTGGACCAGGCGGAGGAGTTGGCCAAGGCGTTGCCGGAGGAGTTCTACGCGCTGGCGCGAAAATATTGGCCGGGGCCGCTGACGATTATTGTGAAGGCGGGGTCGCGGCTGCCACTGAAGGTGACGGCGAATACCGGGAATGTGGCGCTGCGGGTGCCGAATGCGAAGATTCCGTTGGCTGTGGTGACGGCGGCGGCGATTCCGATTACGGCGACCTCGGCGAACTTGAGCGGGGCTTCGGAGTGTACCAGCGCGGAGCAGGTGCACGAACAGTTGCATGGGCGGATCAGCATTATTGTGGATGGCGGAACTTCGCCGCGCGATATTCCTTCGACCATTATCGATCTCACCGACGAAGCGGCGCGCTGGAAGATCATGCGCGAAGGGGCGATTCCGGCGGAAGAGATTTCGACGTTCTTCGCCAAAGGATGAGTGACGATCAAGGTGTCCGCCGCGCGACAGGCCGCTGGCTGGTGCGGCTGGAATCGTTGGCCCTGCTGGCGCTGGCGGCCTTCCTGGCTCTGACCGCAGTGCGCGTGGTGCGGGAAGGGTCGCGACAGGAAGTGCATGCGGCGGATGCGATCGTTGTGTTTGGCGCGGCGGAGTATTCGGGACATCCCTCTCCCGTGCTGCGCGCCCGTTTGGACCACGCCTACAATCTTTTTCAGAAGGGCATTGCGCCGGTGCTGATTACGACCGGGGGCGCAGCGGCCGACCCTAGTTTTAGCGAAGGCGGAGTGGGACGCGATTACCTCGAACGCCGCGGAATTCCTGAACGAAATCTTATAGCGGAGACCCAGGGATCGGACACAGCGCAGTCCGCGGTGCGCGTGGCCGTGATTATGCGCGCCAACGGGCTACATAGTTGCGTTGCGGTGAGTGACGCGTATCACGTATTCCGGATCAGGAAACTGTTGCAGCATGAAGGAATCGGGCCGGTGTATGTTGCGCCGCGGCCCGATTCGCGTCCGCACAGCGTGGCGCAGCGGGCGTATGCCGTGTTGCGCGAAGCCTGCAGTTATCTGGTCTGGAAGTTTGGAATGACGTAGGGTTCGACCGTACGGTGGGTCGAAGCCTGACTCCAGCCCTTTGAATACGTTTCGGTGAATCCGCTACGGGACCAACTCGAAGACGGTTCCGAAATTGTTTATGCCTCCGTTGGCGTTGGTTCCGTAGAGAGATCCTTTGGGACCTTGTGTTAAACCTGCGACTGGACCGCTTCCGTCAGTGGAGGGGTTGAAGTTGTGCAGGATGGTTTCCGCGCCCGATTGCGTGAGTTCGAAGATGATTCCGCCGGAGAAAGCGCCATCATTCGCGGTTGTACCGTAAAGATTGCCTGCATCAATCAACAGGACGGAGACGGGAGTGCAGCCGTCGCTTGTGCCGCCGGCGAAACTGTAGAGCACTTTCTCATGGCCGGTGGTATCCACCTCAAATACCGTGCCGCACGCGGCGGAGCCACCATCGCGGGTGGTGCCGTATAAATGCCCGGTTGTGCTCAGGGCAAGTCCGGCGTAGGGATGTTGCCCATCCGCGATTGCGCCGGTTCCCCCAGCGAAGCTATGAAGCACAGTTTCCTGCCAGGGGCCGGAGGTGGTGGGCGAGAGTTTGAAGATGATGCCGCAGGAGCTACAGGTGCGGCTGTTGCCGCCGTTCAGAGTGGTGCCGTAAAGATTTCCGGCGGAATCCATGACGAGGGAGCCGTAGGGGAATTGTCCATCATTGTCTGCAGTGAAGCTGTAGAGAACGGTTTCTGCGCCGGTCGAATCGAGTTTGTAGACCGTTCCGTTGCCGGACGCTCCGCCTTCTTCGGTAGTGCCGTAGAGGCTGCCGGCAGAGTCCATGATGAGATTGCCGAAGCCTGGATAAGCGCCATCAGCGCCTCCAGCAAAGTCGTGAAGAATGGTCTCGGTGCCCGTGGTATCGATTTTGAATACGGTTCCGTAATTGTTGGTGCCGGCGAATAGCGTAGTGCCGTAAAGATTTCCGGACGCATCCCGGAGCAGGCCCGCCGCGGGATTCTCGCCATCTGAACCATCGTCCGAGAAAAAGAAACTGTGCAAGAGGGATTCCGTGCCCTTCGGACTCAATTTAAAAACTGTTCCGTAATTGGAAGAGTCGGCGGTGCCGCCAGCGTAGGTGGTGCCGTAAATGTTGCCTTTAGGGTCCAAGGTTACGCTTCCGTAGGGTTCTCGGCCATCGCCGAGCCGGGTGGGGAAGTTGTGAAGAACAGTGAAGGTCTGAGCCTGCGCCGATGAGATCAGCAATGTCGAGGGCGTAATGAGCAGCGCGACGAATATGAAAATCGAGCGTGCGGATGCGATCAAAAACTTGTGGCACGGCATGGTTCCGCTCCTCTAGAAGATCTGGCCTTAGGATTTTCGGCAAGTGCAACAAAAGAGCCCAGATTAGAGCAAGCAGGCCTTGGGGAAGGCGAACTGATGGTAGCGCAAGGAACGGTTGGGGCGCAACACGCGAAAGCGTATAGCCGTTGATTTCTGGGATAACTCTCGCGGGAAAGCGACTCAGTTTTTGCTACCAGCCGTTTCGTTGGCGCAGGGCGGTGATGTGAGCGACGTGATGGCGCCCGTGCCAGGCGTAGAGGGCCAGATTTTTCTCGAGTGGCATGAGTCCTAATTCGGGATGGCGGAAGGTGCGCCTCCAGTCTTCCGGCTTGAGCGAGCGCAGCAGGCGAATCCAGCGGGTGTGCAGGGAATCCAGCAAGGTTAGAGAGACCTCCACAGGAGTGGCCTGCGTGTCGGCGAGCTGCGCCCAGCGGTCTTCGGCGTAGGGCTTGATGGTTGGTTCGTCTTCGGTAAGGGCGAGCTTGAAACGGATATAGGCGTTGAGATGGCTGTCTGGGACGTGGTGCGTGAGTTGGCGGACAGTCCAGCCTTCGGGACGATAAGGCGTGTCGAGTTGTTGGGCGGAGAGGCCTTTAACGGCGGCGCGGAGATTGGCCGGGGCTTGTTCGATCTCGGTTAGAAACTGCTGCCTTTGATCGTCAGTGGGCGGGCCTTCGTAGTGAAACTTGCCGATGGGGTAGCGCAGGTCGGTCATGGTGGTCTCCGGTTTGGGTGCGTTGCCCTACAGATGACCCAGCACGCACGGAAGGTGCAAGAAAAGCCGTTGACCTCGCCCGGGCTCCGGTGTACTATTTGAATGTGTACACGGAGACTCGTTTCCCATGCCAAGAATAGCGGTTGAGGACAATAGCCGCATGTCCCTGCGGATCAGGCCCGAGGACAAATCTCTGCTGCTGCGCGCGGTGGCGCTTGAACACACTGACTTGACGGATTTCGTAGTTCATCACGCTGTGAATGCGGCCAAGGCTGTCATCGAGGAAGCGGATCATTTGCGACTCTCGGAGAGAGATAGCCTGCGGGTGCTCGCTCTGCTGGAGAATCCGCCTGCGCCGAATGCGAAACTGCTGGCAGCTGCCCGCGCGTTGCCGAAACGTCGATAACCGTGGCGGCGTGGCACGAAGAAGCGATCAGCAAGAAACATGATCGGGAAGCGTTGGACTGCGGCGACGAAGCTCTGAATGAATTCCTGCGCCGCTACGCCCGCAAGAACCACGAGCGGGGCGGCGCGAAAACCTTCCTTGCGATTAGCGATACCGACAAGAGCGTTCTCGGTTTCTATAGTCTGAGTCCTGCATCGGTGGACTATGCGCGAACTCCGGAGATTGTGCGGCGCGGGCTGGCACGCCATGACGTGCCGGGCTTCCGTCTTGCGCGGTTGGCGGTGGATCGTAAGTGGCAAGGGCGGGGCATTGGCGGGCAACTTTTGCTGGCGGCTGGTAGGCGCTGCTTGTTGGCTGCGGCGGAGGTTGGCGGCGTGGTACTGGTCATCGACGCGAAGAATGAAAGGGTGGCGGGATGGTACGCCAGCTATGGTGCCGTGCCGCTGCTGGATGCGCCGTTGACTTTGATGCTGCCGCTAGGGATGGTCGAAGCCGCTCTTAAGAAGGCTGGAAAATACTGAGAGCTCTGACGAAGAAAGACACCCAAGATCAGATCTCAACACAATAAACCTTTATCCCCGGCTCAGTTTCCCGGAAAAGGCCACTCTCGCAGGCCGGCGCGGCAAAGAATACGTAACGATAACGTGCTGGGTCCGACTGCAGACAATCGAGGTCCTTTTTGAGTTTCTGATTGCTCCCGGGATGAGTCGCCGAAAATGCCTCTGCGGCAACCAGATCCGGTTTGACACTCTTTATATCGCGGCCGCTGCTGGTAGCAAGAGCGAGTTCAAATCCGTTCGCGTCCGGGTGCATCGCAAGGAGTTGAACGACGGCCCTTAGCGAAACCAGAATGGTGCAGGTCTGGTTAACCTGTTCCATGATATTCAGAGGCTTGCCAGTTATGGGATCGTGGCCTTCTTTCTGGAAGTGTAGCGCCGTGAGAAGCTCCAGGGGGCTGCCTGCGAAGTCACGGAGCCGAGCGGCCGTGAGGTTTGCGTTACCGAGCACTCTCGCTCGCAAGGCATCGGCTTCTTCGGCGGACCGGATCACGGGACGGCGGAGGTCCGCAGCTGGAGCGGGCCAGGTTTCTGTACTGTGTCCGCGATCCTTCATAGGGTGTTTAGATGACGCTAACACGGGGAGGTCGTCCTGGGACTCCAGTTGTTGGTGACATAAGGGTCTCAAATCCGGTAGGCTGGATATAGGAGCCGCAGAAGTGAATGTAACCGTGCATATTCCGGACGATCTTGCCAGCCGGTTGACTGCGGCGGGCGGCGACTTGTCGCGCCGCGCGCTGGAAGCTTTCGCGGCCGAAGAGTACAGGCATGAGCGCATCACCAAGCCCGAATTGCAGCGGCTGCTTGGAATTGAGACCAGCTTCCAGCTCGACGAATTCCTTAACGCCCATGATGTGTGGATCGTACACAGTGGAAGACGCTGCGCGTGAGCGTCAGGGCCTTCAACAATTGAGTCTCTGATGCGCCCGGTTGTAGGTGACACCAGCCGCGTTCGTTATCTATTCCATTCCATCTATTCTCCTATCGGGTTCGGAAATCTACGTCTTTGACTGTGGATACAGTTGTGGATACAATAACAATGGAATTCAGTTGGGACGAACCCAAGCGCGAGTGGGTGCTGGCAGAGCGGGGGATTGATTTTCTGCGCGTTGCTTTCGAGTTGTTTGATGGCCGTCCCCTCCTCACAGTACCAACCCCACGGGACGACGAAGACCGGTTCCTGAGCATTGGTTCGATGGAGGGGAAATTGTTTGCCGTCGTGTGGACTTGGCGCGACAATGCCGTGCGAATTATTACAGCAAGGAGGGCGCGAGGTGAAGAAGAAAAACGGTACCGTGCGCTATACGGCTAGGCAGATCAAGAACAAGATTGCACGAGGAGAAGACCGGACGAATTGGGCCAAAGTGAATGCCACGACTGGCGCCAAGCTGGAAGGATCGATCCGCGCCGACGTGGATGACGTTCATGGCGAGCCCGACTGGACGCGGAGCGTGATGGGTATCCCGGCTCCCAAGGACCATATCAATATCCGCATCGACCACGACGTTTTGGAATGGTTCAGGAAGAACGGCAGAGGTTACCAGACTCTGATGAACAATGTGCTGCGGGCCTTCGTGCAAACGAGGCGGCAGGGTTAGAGTGTGAAATCAAGATAGCGATACATGGGACTTCCCGGAAGCCGGATGCTGGATTCCGGAACCCGCTCAGTTAACTACCACCCCTAGGGCTTCCGCCTGCCTGGCCCCATTCCCTCCGGCTTCGCATTTCGGTTCCCCGTGCCCTAAGATTTGTGCATCCAAGGTTGGGTTTGTAGGCTAAACTCCCAATTCTGGGAGGGATAGGCGGCATTCGGTGCGCTGAGTCGTGCTACGCTCGACTTGGACAGCCGAGGGCGGCCGTCCCCACATGAGCTGTGCTTTTTTCCACACGAACCGTAGGAACGAGAGGGAACTATGGCAGCTTCGGTCTGGTCGGGACACTTAACTTTCGGGCTTATCTCCATGCCGGTACGCTTGTTTTCTGGGGCGCGCAGTTCCGGCATCTCTTTCAACATGCTGCATCGCACGGACAAGTCGCGGCTGAAGCAGCAGTACATCTGTCAGGCGGAAGGCGTGGTGGTCGATCGCGCTGACATGGTGAAGGGCTACGAGTTTCGCAAGGACGAATACATCATCATCGAGCCGGAAGAGATTAAGAAGATCGAGCCGCAGACGGCGAAGACGATGGAGATTCTCGAGTTTGTGAAGGAGAGCGAAGTGGATCCGGTTTATTTCGAGTCGTCGTATTACATGATGCCGGAAGAGGCGGGGCGGCGTCCTTATGCGCTGCTGACGAAGGCGCTGGAAGAGAGCGAGTATGTGGCGATCGCGAAGATTACCATGCATAACCGCGAGTACACGGTGTTTCTGCGGCCGACGCAGGGCGGATTGATGCTGCACACGATGTATTACGAAGAAGAAGTGAAGAAGGTGGAAGGCTTTGGAGCGCCCGATGTGGAGTTGAAAGAGGCTGAGATTAAAGTGGCGCACCAGTTGATTGAGGCGCTGGCGGACGAGTGGGATCCGGAAAAGTATAAGGATTCGTTCCAGGAAAATCTGAAGAAGCTGATTGAGACCAAGCTCGAGGGCGGGGAAGTGGCGGCAGTGGAAAAGCCGAAGAAGCTGGCTCCGGTGGTGGATTTGATGGCCGCTCTGAAGCAGAGCCTGGCCCAGATGGAAGGCAGGAAAAAGCCCGCGGGCGCGGCGAAGTCAGAGGAGTCGACAGCTGCGGCGGGCGGGAAGTCGCGGCGCGGGCGGTGATCATCCGCTAGTCGAATTTCTAGCTCAACCCCGAAATCCTCGTTTCGGCCCCCTTTGTATTCTGTGAGCATCCAACTGCGTTCTTCGCGGACGCATCCCAGAAGTTGGACTGATAAATCTACATCTTAAACACAGAGGACACGGGGGAGCACTGAGTAGATCTTTTTCCGTGCTCAAGCGGCGACGCAGCTCTGGGGCACTGGCGTGGAATACGTCCAGCCGTTAGAATGTTTAATTCTTCTCACTTATGATTAGTAAGTCTCTTCAGTGGCGCACGATGGGGTGCCGATGATTGTCCGACGCGTGGGCCTGCTGGCGGCCATGGTATTTCCAATCTTGTTTTGGTCGGCTTGTGGCCAGGTATACCGGCCGGTGGTGATTCCCTGCTCCGTAGGCGGGGTTCCGGGATGTCCGGTAGAGCCAAATCCGGCGCCCAGCAGCTTTCACGAGGTGTTTGCCATCAGCACCAACGCGCCCAACTATCCCGGCGGGGCGATGGAGATTGACGTTTCCGGGGACTCGATCATTGGAGAGACTCCCACTTATGACGCCTCCAAGCCCAATCTGGGCAATAATCCGACCCACGCTGCCATTCTTCTGAACGATTCGCGAGTTTTTGTAGCGAGTGCGGGGAGTATCGTGGCGGGCGGGTTGGATGTGGTTTCGTCCTTTGCGCCGGCGTTTCAATCGACGCAGGCGACGGGCTTGGGTACGGTGAACACGATCGGTTTGCCAACCGGATCGCTGCCGGTCTTCGTGAACAGCACTCAGACCACTGCCGTGTTTGTTGCAAACTTTGGGACGAATTCGGTGAGTTCGATCAATACGACTTCGAATGTGGTGACCAATACCGCGCCGGTGGGCTTGAATCCGACGCTGATAGCGGAGACGCCAAACGCATTTAAGCTTTATGTGGCCAATCAGGGAGACAACACGATCAGCACCTTGAGCCCAGTGGATTTGTCGAGCAATACTACGAATGGGTTGGTTTCTGGCTTTGCGGGTATCACGCCTGTTTGGATGGTGGCTCGCGGCGATAGCCAGAAAATTTATGTTGTGACGGCCGGTGACGGGCAGTTGTGGACGATCGATGTGGCTACGGACACGGTTACGAGCAGTCTGCCGGTGGGCGTCGGAGCGAACTATGTTTTTTACGATTCAAACTTGAACCGGCTTTATGTGACGAATCCGTTGACGCAGACGGTATATGTTTTTTCCGACACCAGCGCGAACGACACGCCCACCCAGCTGGCGAGCTTCACATTTGCGGCGGGGTCGACGGTTTGTCCCACCGGCTGCATGCCAGTTTCGGTGACTGCACTGCTGGATGGCACCCGGTTTTATGTAGCGAGCTACCAGACGCCGACGACTTGTCCCGATACGAATGTGGCGGGGGCTTGCATTATTACCGGCCTCACCGTGTTTGACGCTAATAGTTTGACGGTGAAATATCCGAGTGCGCCGACTTTGACGTTGCTGGGTTCGACTCCCTTCGTTACGGGGCAGTATGCGGTGCCTCCGGTTGCAGCTTGCGCGACGGCTGTTTTGTATCCTGCTGTGTATTCCCCGAGCGTTCCCCGCTTCCGCGTGATGACGGTGGCGGCACTGGACAGCAGCCGAGTGTATGTGAGCATGTGTGACGCGGGAGCGATTGCGGTGATAAATACCACCGACGGCAACACCAATAATGATGGTTCGCCGCTGCCGCCGGATACGGTGGTGACGGATGTGCTGGAGGCTCCGGAAGGCAACAGCGCCACGGCACTGCAGAATCCGATCTATTTGTTTGCGGGGCAGTAGCTAGGGGACACGGGGGAACCCGGGGTAAAGCGGCATCAGTTCCTAACGGCTACTTCTTCCTTTTGGGGCACTCTGGCCGCGTAGTGGGAGTCGACGTATTCATCGAGAATTTCGATGAACTCGGCGACGATGCGGTCACCTTTCAGGGTGGTGAAGAGCCGCCCATCCACGTAGACCGGCGCTTTGGGTTCTTCGAACGTGCCGGGCAGCGAGATACCGATGTTGGCGTGCTTCGATTCGCCGGGGCCGTTCACTACGCAGCCCATGACTGCCAGCTTCATTTCTTCCACGCCAATGTAGCGGCCTTTCCAGGTCGGCATCTGCTCGCGCAGGTAGGTTTGAATCTGCTCGGCCATTTCCTGAAAAAATGTGCTGGTGGTGCGGCCGCAGCCGGGGCAAGCAGTGACTTGCGGGGTGAAGCTGCGAATGCCCATGGATTGTAGAATCTGCTGCGCGACTCGGACTTCCTCGGTGCGGTCGCCTCCGGGAGCGGGGGTGAGCGAAACGCGAATGGTGTCGCCTATGCCTTCCTGTAAAACCACGCCCATAGCGGCGGCGGAGGCGACTACGCCTTTCGCTCCCATGCCGGCTTCGGTGAGGCCGAGGTGTAGTGGATAGTTGCAGCGGGCGGCGAGGGCGCGGTAGACGTCGATGAGATCCTGCACGCCGCTCACTTTGGCGCTAAGAATAATTTGATCCGGGCGCAGGCCGAATTTCTCCGCCAGAGCGGCGGAGTCCAGCGCACTTACTACCATGGCTTCCATGGTGACTTCGCGGGCGTCGAGCGGATCGGCGAGACGGGAGTTCTCGTCCATCATGCGGGTGAGCAGGGTTTGATCGAGCGAGCCCCAGTTCACGCCAATACGGACTGGCTTCTGGTACTTGACCGCGACTTCGATCATGGTGCGGAAGTTGGAGTCGCCGGTCTTTCCAATGCTGGCGTTGCCGGGATTGATGCGGTACTTGGCCAGATCGCGGGCGCACTCGGGATACTTGGTGAGCAGGACGTGTCCGTTGTAGTGGAAGTCGCCGATGATGGGCACGCGGATACCCTGACGGTCGAGTAGATCGACGATGCGGGGAACGGCAGCGGCGGCTTCTTCGTTGTTGACGGTGACTCGAACCAGTTCAGAGCCGGCGCGAGCGAGTGCGGCGCACTGCTGCACGGTGCCGAGAATATCGGCGGTATCGGTGTTGGTCATCGACTGCACCACAATGGGTGCATCGGAACCGACGCGCACGCCGCCGACGACGGCCGTGACGGTTTTACGGCGAGGAATAGTGGCCATGGAATTCTTATTTTATCACGTTGAAAACCGGGCTTTTGCGCTGTGACTTGGTCCCGGAGTCGGGTACAGAAAAACGAGCCGACTATCCTGCGGGTTTCTCCTGCCGGAGGTCGGCTCGCATTTCCGAGAAAAGCTTACCTTCCCGCTCTCAGATTGGATATGGCCGTCGCGTAGTACGAGCCGTAGGTACTGTAGTTGGTCGTGCTTGAGTCAAAGGCAAGAAACATGTCTTCCGGGTACAGCTCAACCGAATTGGCCTTCCCTTCGACGAAGGGCAAGAGGCAGACGATCGAGCCCGTGTCCTCGCTTTGAGTGGTACTGCCGTTATAGTTGGTGGTGCAACTGAGGTTGGTCGTCGGGGCGCCTTCGGCAGGATCGGAGTACATAAGCGTCTGAAGTTCACGTACAACCGGGGCGGTTACACTGTAGGCTGCGTCGAAAGCGCTGCTGAAGGTGTAGCACCAGTCGTTGGCACTGCCCCCGCTCGTCGATAGGCTCGAGTCGCAGTTGGAGATAAAGAGATCGTTGGACTGCAGACCCTCGCTGCCCAACACCAGTCCCGCGGCGAGTGCGTAATCGGCCTCGGTATCAGCCCAGCTATCGGAAGGATCCCCGGTGGTGGTGCCATTCCCATTGGGCGCGGCCATGAGCGGGTACTCCGCACTCTGGGCGGCTGCGTTGTCGAAAACAGTTTTGGCGTAACCTGTCCAATCACTCTCGAAGGTAGAGTCGCTAATGCTGTACTGTGACTTGATGGTACTGGAACAATGGGGATACTCTTCGCCTCCGCCGGCCACGCCGAGCCGAACATACGCGATATAGGGACTGTAGCTGACGCCGTTAAGGTGAGCTATCAAGGCATCATGGAAGTCCTGCAACGCCACAGAAAATGGAGCCTGATAGACGACGGGGAACCCGGTTATGTCGCTATTCGTGCTGCTGCTCCAGCATTGATTCTGCGGTGCGTTGTTATCGCCGGTATAGTCGCCGCAAGTGCATTCTTCGAGAGGTGGAGTGCCGCTGCCGCCCGCTTGAGTTGCCCACGAGGAAGTGAAGACATAAGCGGGCGTGCTGCCATTGCAGTTTTTCGTGCAGTTTGCGACGCCATCGCCGTTGCTGACTGGCTCGATGACGATGCCGATTTTTTTCGAGGCGGTCCAGGTGCTTGCACCAACAAAGTCGTTGACCGCGTTATCGAGCGAGCTGAAGGTACAAGTATTGGTGCTGCCGCCTGGTTGGTAGCATGGAGCGTTGCCATTGCCCGGATCCATACTGGCCCAGTCGGCTACCACGAGGACTCCATCAATATTTGGCAGCACGTCGTTGAGATAGTCCTGATAGCAGTTTGTGCCGTTGTAGCCGATGATTCCGTTGCAGACCGTGGTCGTTGGCGGGAAAGCTCCCATGGCGAGGGCACCCTTGGTTGCCAGCACGATGAACTGGGCCGTGCTGCTTACTGCCGATCGGCCGGAAGGCGTAACTTCTACGATCCCAGTTACTGCAGTACTCGGAACTGTCACTTTGATCTCGGTGGCGTTCCACGCAGATACGGTTGCGGTCACGAGGGTTCCAGACGGTCCGGTGAATTGCACGGTCGGCTTGGACCCGCCGAAACCAGTTCCGTAGATCGTAACTGCGGTGCCCGTAGTGCCAAAGCTTGGTAATAGGTTAGTTACTGTTGTTGAGGCCTGGCTGTTGATTGACATGGTAAAGGCTGCCGCTAACATCCAAACAGCCGCTGCAACAGATTTGGAAAGTGTTCGCTTGATCATAGTCTCCCATCCTTGCCGGCTTATACAGTGCCCGCGTGGAGCGCCGGATTGTAGCACGACTATCTTCCGCTCTATCTCGAAGCTATTGGTTGTTACAAATGCGGAACAAGAGCTGCGGGTAAGTAGAAAGGTACTGGCGAATCGAGGTGGAGGCGTCATTGAAAACTCCGCGCGAGTGTCGGCGCCGTTCGAAGCGGAGTTGAGCGGGTGTCCATGGGGGGATTTGTGTCGCGTTGGTGCGCGGCGCAAGTAGGGAACGATGCGCTGTCGGATTCTGCCACTGTTTCGACTTAGGCTCAGGACAAAATGCCGGACTGGGTCGACTAGGTGGAAACCTATTGACCAGAATGCTGACAGTATTGGTGGCGGGATGGCGCTCTTATCCTGGCTCATGAGCCCAAGGCCATGCACACGACCAGATTGCTCCAGCGATGGTGGCGCTGGGTGCCAACGGAACGTTGGCCCAGCTTTATGCCAACCTGACTTCACAATCGGCTAGCAACGCATGGTCAAATTGTCAGGCAGCGGCGAATACGCTGACGAATGGCGTGACCGGCGACGATCCGTTTGGGAGCAGAGCGTAGATCGACTGTAGCCGGCGACTACGTCCCGGTTCCACTGAGCTGTACGATCTGGGGGCTGGTGAGGTCGTTGTCGCCGAATACCAGGGTTCCTGTCCGCGTGCCGCTTACCGTCGGCGTGAAGATCACGCTGATCGTGCACTGGGCTCCGACGGCTAGCCCAGTTCCGCAGTCGTTGCTCTGAGTGAAATCTCCGTTGGTGACAACACTGACGACGTTCAGGACCACCGTCCCCTTGTTGGTGAGAGTGACTACGAAAGGAGCGCTCGAACTGCCCACGGGGACGCTGGGGAAATTCAGATTGTTGGGAGAGGTGACCGCGGCTTGACCAGCCCCTGCCAGATGCACCATGTGAGGACTGCCGATATCTGTGTCGTTGATGGCCAGGTTTCCAAACTGTGCTCCGGTAGTGGTGGGTTGGAAGGTGACGGTGAAAGTGCAGGAAATGCCGGGAGCCACCGTGCTTCCACAGGTATTGGTCTGGGAAAACTCACCGATAACTTGCACGCTGGTGATGTTTAACGGTTTCGTTCCAATATTGGTATAGGTGAATGTCTCGGTGGTCTTTGAGTTGATCGGCTTGACCGGGTAGCCGAGCCCGGGCCAAAACACGGAGAGCTTCACGTCGCTCCCGGTGCCGCTGAGATTCACGATTTGCGGGCTGCTCGGGTCGCTGTCATTGATGGTCAGAGTGCCAGTGCGGGTTCCGGTCGCGGTTGGGGTGAGTGTGACATTGATCGCGCACGATGCGCCCGCTGCGATGGACTTCGGACACTTGCTGGTATAGGAAAAATCCCCAGTAGTGGAGAACTGGCCAACAGACATGCTGCTGCTTCCCCAATTCGTCACATTCACAGTAATGCTCGGGCTAGGAACTCGCACCGGCACACTTCCGAAACTCAGTTCCGTCGTAGAGGTGACGGGACAACTGCGCTGCGTCAAGATGAGTGTAGGGTTGGGGTTCTGCGAGTAGTCGAAGCTATCCTGCATGTCGTTGGCTTTCGCGTCCCGTTCGGTCAGAGGCGACAAGCCGAAGGTTTCTTCCGCATACTTCAGCACAGACGAAAACTCATAGAGGGTGTGCGAGATGTGGCCGGGTTTCGCGTAGGGAGAAATGATCAGCATGGGAACTCGCGGACCGAAACCATAAATATCCGGCTCGGGTACGGGCACGTGGTCATAGAAGCCCCCAAAGTCATCCCAAGTTAAGAAAACCGCGGTCGAAGCCCAGTCTGGTCCCTGCATGAGAGCGTTGAGTTGCGTCACCGTCCAGTTCTCGCCGAAGCACGAACTGTTGGGAGGATGCTCACTTCCTGCTCCGGTCACGAGCCAACTCATAGCAGGGAGCTGGCCGCTCAGAGCGTCGTCTACGAATTGCGTGTCGGAGACGACGTTGGTGTTCCAGAGACCGCTATTTCGGATGTGGTTGATCGCGTTAAAAGTGTTGAAAACGTAGCCCTGCTCTCCGGCCGAAGGCGCGTAATATTTCCAGGAGACGCCAGCAGTCTCCATGCTATCGGCGAGAGTCTGAAAATCGAAACAAGGAAATTCGCCGGTGATGTCGCCTTCTTCATCCATCACCTGGACTAGAGTGGCGGCGGGATCGTCGCAGCCCCAGCCGTTGAGTCCCGTCTTGCCTTGATTGAGGAAGGGTATGTTGATCACGCCATCTGACTGCGCCGCGATCGAGTAAAGATGTTGCGGAAAACTTCCTCCGTGCATGGACGAAAAGGTGTTATCGGAAAGAACAAAATTGTAGGCGTAGCTGAAGTAGTTTGGAATATCGGATTGCTGAAACTGGGTGTACGACATGAATGCGCCGTTGATGTTGCCGCCGTCGATAATATCGAAGCGATCCATCTTGCGGCCGTCCATCGAGGTGAGCGCCTCGGTCCAGCCATGACCAGGATCGTTGGGCGTTATGTCGGGCAGGCGGCCAAAAGGAATGGTTTGTCCGGTGGAAATCTTGCCGCTGGTTGCGCCGTTGGCTCCGGGGAAAGTGCCGAAGTAGCTGTCGAAGCTACGGTTTTCTTTGAGGATGAAGACGATGTGCTGGATAGGTGTGCGGCCGGTATGAACTAAGGGCTCAGTTTGAGCAAGGAGCTGGGATGCAGAATATCCGAGGAGGAGGATGCGCGCGCAAGCCAGGATAAACCGTCGCCGAATGGGAGTTTGTGTCATCACCACGAGAACGGAGCGAGCTGCCGTACCGGCATGCTCCACGTGGGCAGGAGTGTATCCTAATGGCCGGAAAAGAACCAAGAGACTTTCGACTTTAACGGCGACCGCCTATTGCAGGCGGTCCGCCAATCCGGGAATGGTTTTCAGCAGATCGTTGTAAATGACCATGACTGCGAACAGCACCAGGAAAACGAATGCGGCCTGGTAGACGCGTTCTTTGATGCGCAGGCTGATGTCGTGGCCCATTAGGGTTTCGATTAGGAGAAAGAATATAACTCCACCGTCGAGGATTGGGATGGGCAGCAAGTTGAATACGCCAAGGTTCAGGCTGATGGCGGAGGTCAAGAGCAGCAGCGGGGTCCAGCCTTTGCGCTTGGCGGCTTCTCCGGCGGCCTGGCCGATGCGGATGGGGCCTTCGATGGAGCGCACCGAGATTTTTCCCTGCAACATTTTCTGCACGAGTTCAAGAATCAGCAGGGATGCCTTCCGGTTCTCTTGCAGCGAAAGATGCAGAGCGGCAGGGAAGGAAAGGCTGGTGACTTTCATCGGCATGCTGCCGATGCCGATACGGTATCTTTTTTCGATCAGAACCGGTTGAACGGTGAACTCTTTGGTTTCCGATCCGCGACGGACGGTGACCGCGATGGCCTTATCTTTCGTCTTTTCGAGAATCTCAACCATGGCGGCGAGGGCTGGAACAGGCTGGCCATCAACCGCCAGAATCTCATCGCCATCGCGCAAGCCAGCTTTATCGGCAGGCATGCCAGGAGTCAGGTCGGTGACGCAAACGCAAGGCTCTTCGGGCGCCCAGCCGGCAAATCCGATGCGATCGACGCCATCGGGCTCGGGTGAAATAGTTTTGGTAAGTAATTGGCCATTGCGATCGACCGTCACGTCCAGCGGTTGACCGGGGCTGAGAGCAGCGCGGGTCTCGACGACTTCCCAACTTGGATCTTGTACGCCATCGATGCGCGTGATGCGGTCGCCTCGCTCAAACCCAGCCTTTGCCGCGGGCGTATCCTGCATCACCCATCCAATTACGGTGGGGCCGTCGTAGATGGCGGGATATTCGTAATGCACCATGAAGACGCCGACCAGAAGGAAGATGGCCAGCATGATGTTCATGGCGGGGCCGGCGATGGCGATGAGGAAACGGTGCCAGCGGGAGTGCGAAAGAAATTCCGCGGGATCGCCGGTGCGCTCGTCCATGGGATTCTCGCCACTCATCTTGACGTAGCCGCCGAGCGGAATGGCACTGATGCGGTAGTCGGTTTCCCCCTTGCGGAAGCCGAGCAGGCGCTTGCCGAAGCCGATGGAAAAGACCTCGACCCTGACGCCCAGCCATTTGGCCACGGCATAGTGGCCAAATTCATGGATCAGGATCATGAAGCCAAGGATGACGACGACGGCGATCAGCGAAATCAGAAAGTCAGGCATATAGGGTGATACGTATTTAGCAGCCCCTTAGATTCTAAAACGTACACGCACGATGAAAAAGAAGTTAGATCACAGAAGTTGCATGTCGCCGCCCAGTTCCACTGCTGACTCGCTCTTGAGCATATCGGCGAGCCTCCGAGTCGGCTTGAAGGACTTCCTGAATCGAATTCATCTTCCCAGAATTAGATGCTGAAACCGCATCTTCGATGATTCTGGGAATGTCATCGAATGCGATGCTGCCATCGAGAAACGCGGCTACTGCGACTTCGTCGGCTGCGTTTAGGGCGACTGTTTTCGCCCCGCCCGCCTCGGCTGCTTCGTACGCCAAACGGAGACAAGGGAATTTATTCATGTCTGGGGGGGTGAAGTCCAGATGACGCAAGTTACTGACGGGGAAGCGCATATCCGATTGAATCCGTTCGGGATATGTTAGAGCGTAGAGGATGGGCAGGCGCATGTCGGTCACCGAAAACTGAGCAAGTATGCTGCCATCGATAAACTCGACCATGGAATGAATTGTGGACTGAGGGTGGACAATCACTTCCACTTTGGACGGCGGAATGTGAAACAATCTGCATGCCTCGATCACTTCAAACCCCTTATTCATTAGCGTGGCGGAGTCGATGGTGATGCGCTTGCCCATCTTCCAGGTGGGATGGTTGAGGGCCTGCTCCACGGTGATGGAGGGGAAGTCTGAATAAGGCGTGTTGAGAAACGGGCCCCCGGAAGCCGTAAGCCAGATGCGTTCCACTTCCTCCATGCGTCCGCCACGAAGGCATTGGTGGACGGCGTTGTGCTCGCTGTCGATGGGCAGCAAAGGCTTACCTTGTCGGCGGGCCTCGGCGGTGATTAGCTCGCCAGCGGCGACCAGGCATTCCTTATTAGCCACGCCGACCGTCTTTCCTGCTTTTACGGCTTCATAAGTGGCTTCGAGTCCGGCGACGCCTACGATGGCACTAACCACGAAATCGACTTCGGAATGAGTTGCAACTGCGACCGTGCCCTCGGCGCAGTGGACGACTTCGATTTCTTTCAGTCCTGCTTGCTTGAGGCGCGCGCGCAGGATGTCCGCGTCGGGCTCGGTGGCTATCGAAACTAATCTTGGCTTCCACTGGCAGGCTTGCTCGAAAGCAGCGTCTAAGTTTCCTCCGGCGGCTAGGGCCACGATCTGAAAGCGCTCGGGGTAAGACTCGGCCACGCTCAGTGTGCTGCGACCGATGGAGCCGGTGGAACCTAGGATGGCGATGCGTTTCATGCAAAGAGGTGAGCGCATTGACTTGCAGTCTTCTATTCTACGCGATGAATGCTTGGGAGGCCTACCAGCTTTTGGCGTCATCAATGGGCGCTGTTTTTAGGGACGAGCGCGGTTTCGGACCTGAACGACAGCTTCAACGCCCACTGTTTCATAATCGAAGAATTCCTAACTGGGTTTTTCTGACTTTTGACACAGCGTCGGTGCTCCCCTATGCTTAGGCCCGCCATGGAAATCGAGATCACCGTAAGCAACTATCGGTGCTTTTCCGACCCTCCTGTGAGATTCACACTGAAGGAAGGGCTTCAGTCGTTTGTCGGAGTCAATAACGCGGGTAAGTCATGCTTGCTGCGAATGTTCTATGAGCTCCGAAGCCTCTTTGCGCAACTCCACCCGGGACAGATCGTCCAAGCCCTTTTTGGAGCCCAGCCTTTCAGCCAAATGTCGCAAGTGAAAGATGCCGAAGAGATTTTTCATGATCGGAATTCGAGGGATTTGGTTTTGATGTTTGATATGGACGGAACAGCTATCGATGGGGTACAAACTCCTCGGCGTCTTGAGATCACGGTTAAGCGTGGGACAAGTCAATGGGCCGCCAAGATATACACCTCTGAGGGCGTGCTTAGTGGAGGCCCTAGTCACGGCTTCGCGCCAAATAACGTTTTGACAATCGGCGGGATTCCTAAGGTCAATTTGTCTCCCCTCGTTGACTTGGGGTCTGTGCTCAGTCAAATGCTGTACCTGGGGCCGTTCCGCAATGCTGTAAATATTGGAGGTGCGGGAGATTACTACGACATCCAGATTGGCGAACCATTCATCGTGCAATGGAGGTTATTAAAAACCGGCTACAACAAGAAGCAAAGCGAATCCACGTATCGGCTGATAAGCGATATACAACGTATCTTCGGCTTCAAGAGTCTTGACATAAATGCTTCAGATGACGGCAAAAACTTACAGTTGATGATTGACGGGAAAAGCTATAAACAATCGGAGATAGGCTCGGGTCTTATCCAGTTCATCCTCGTACTAGCGAACGCCGCAGTTAAGAAGCCAAGTTTCATTTTGATCGATGAGCCGGAACTAAACCTTCACCCTTCGCTGCAAGTAGATTTTCTTACCACGCTTGCTTCGTACGCCAGCCACGGCGTTCTTTTCGCTACGCATAACCTTGGGCTCGCACGAGCGGTCTCTGAACGAGTGTATTCGGTCCGCCGGGTGGGGGACAGTCGGGAGGTTCGGGACTTTACGGCAACAAAGGCGCTGGCTGAATTCTTGGGCGAACTCGGATTCAACGCGTACCAAGACCTCGGCTTCGAGACAGTGCTTTTAGTGGAGGGTCCGACAGAGGTGACGTGCGTACAGCAACTGCTGCGTTATTTCCAGAAGGAACACAGGGTCATATTGATGCCGTTAGGCGGAAGCTCCATGATCAATGGTGGATCAGAGATACAGCTTCTCGAGATTACCCGAATTTCTCAGAAGGTATACGCTCTTATCGACAGCGAGCGCTCTCAAGCTGGGGCTGCTCTGGCACCAGATCGGCAAAGTTTCACGGAAATTTGCTCGAAGCTCAAGATCCCCTGCGCGGTCCTTGAGCGGAGGGCTATCGAGAACTATTTTCCGGAGCGGGCGATAAGACTGGCCAAGAACAGCGACAAATATCGAGCACTGACCCACTATGAGAAACTGACGGACGCCGACCCCGCCTGGTCCAAACAGGAAAACTGGAGAATCGCTCGCGCGATGACAAAGGATGATCTCAAGGATACAGATTTAGGCAGGTTCTTGGACGAGCTGTGAGCTAGCAGAACAATCGGAGAACCCGGCGACAGACGTTCCTTACTTTTCACATGCGCCTATTTTGGCCCGAACCAAACCTGATCACTTCGCGCTGGCGAGCGCGAAGGCGGGGAGAAACTGCCATGCTGTCACGATCGTTTACTGCATGGCGCGCCAAGCCGCATAGTACCACAGCACGGGAGCGGCGAAGAGCAGGGCGTCGATGCGGTCGAGCATGCCACCGTGGCCGGGGAGGATGGTCCCGGAATCTTTTACTCCGGCGCCGCGTTTGATCAGCGATTCCACTAAGTCGCCAAGTTGAGCCGCGATGTTTAGCGCGATCGTCAGCAGGATGATGGGCCACAACTCCGGCTTCTCCAGCCCGAACAGCCCGTCCCGGCGCTGGATTAGTCCCACCCGCAGCAAGAACGAACTGATCTGGAGGGAATGATTGAAGAGCAGAACTCCGACGGCGAGGCTTGCCAGCAGTGACGCGGCTGCCCCCTCCCAGGTCTTTTTCGGGCTGATGCGGCGGGCCATGAGGTGTCGACCGAGGGAACGGCCAACGAAGTAGGCGAAGATGTCTCCCGCCCAAACGACCAAAAGAAGATAGAGAATCAAGAATGCACCCGCCGACAGTTGTCGGAGTTGCACCAGCATTGCCATGGGGAGAGCGATATAGGCGAAGGCAAAAGCGGAGGCGGCGGCAGCTGGGTAGGCTCCGGCCATTTGTGTGCGCCGCATGGCGATGCCGAGAAAAATAAAGGGAGAGACGGCACAGGAGAACCCGGAGCCGAGAACAAGAGTCATCGCGGAAAGTTGCGGGGTCTCGCCCGACGCACTCGCGGCTAAGAGAAGAAAAAATAATCCTACGAAAATGTAGGTGGGCAGACGGAGCGGTTGAACATCATACGACTCTGTGAGCTTCAGAAATTCCTGGACTGTGATCAGCGCCACGGCTCCAGCGACTGCGGCCATGATCGGCACCGGGGCGCGCAGCACCAGCAGCATGACTATTGGGATCAGGACCAGCGCGGTCACGATGCGCTTTAGCATGCGATGAGTTTACTTGGGGACCTTTACCGGTTCGGGATGGGCGTGCGAATCGCCATGCTTCAAATCGAGGTGGTTTAATCCACCGTAGCGGCGCTCGCGCTTTTGATATTCGGCAATGCCTTCGAGCAGATGTACGCCGCGGAAATCGGGCCAGAGGGTTGGAGTCACATAGATTTCGGCATAGGCCAACTGCCAGAGCAGAAAGTTGCTGAGGCGCATCTCGCCGGAGGTGCGAACGACCAGATCGGGATCGGGCAAGTCTCGCGTGTAAAGGTGTTCGCCCACGGTGTCTTCATCGATGCGCAGGTGCTCGAGGCCTCCGTTTTGCGATGCGGCGTTGACCATGGAGCGGAAGGCATCCACCAATTCGCTGCGCGCGCTGTAGTTCAAGGCCAGCGTGAGAATGGTGCCGGTATTTTTCTCCGTGCTGGCGCGGGCCCATTCCATGCGCTCTTGCACGTCTTCGGGGAGTTCGTGCTGGCGGCCGATGTATTCCAGGCGAATATTATTTTCGTTCAACGTGGGAACTTCGGCCTTCAGGTAGCGGCTGAGCAAGCGCATCAGAAAATCAACTTCGCTCTTCGGCCGCTTCTTCCAGTTTTCTTCGGAGAAGGCATACAGGGTGAGCGCGTGAATGCCGATGCGGGCGGCGGTTTCGACGGTGGAGCGGACAGCGGCGACTCCGGCGCGATGTCCGGCGACGCGCGGCAGGTGGCGCCGTTTTGCCCAGCGCCCGTTGCCGTCCATAATGATCGCGATGTGTCTTGGGAGCCGCGCTGGATCGAGATGCCGGTAAACTTCGCTTTCCTTGCGATCCAGACCGGCGGGAATCTTTGCCTGCAAGGCTATCCCCTTCCGATTCACGAAGCTAACACAGTGGGGAGGGAGGAGGCAATGCAGCGGAGGTTGTCAGTCTCTACTGTGTACTGTCTGCGAAACGCAGTTAGCATTTACGATACACGCTTTTTTACCAATGTTTGGTCAGTCGGTAGGTCTCGCAAGTGAAAAGCAGTAGGGCGTCCGTTCGAGTCTGGCTCGACGACGATTTCCCAGCCTTCAAGATCGACCTTGCGGGGCAGGTCCGCATCCCGGCACCACCCGACGCGGTAGCCGCTGGACTCCAGTCTTGTTTGGATCCCGCTCATATAAGGGTATGCGACATCGACCCACTTGTTGATGACCTCTTGCGCAGGCGGTTTTACCGGCTCGCCTGGGCGGCCATTAGGTCGGACCCACAACCTTGTTTCCTGCAAGAAGACCTGCACATTTAGAGTCAGAAAACCGAACTTTACCTCACTCCGGGAACGGCCGGGGTTGGACGTGAAGTGGTGGATATGATCGGGCCCTAAGATGGTCTCGTGAAGTGTTCTCTCATTCGAAATGTCAACGCCCTCATTCGAGACCCGCGTGATCCTCCAGTCGTCGTCCGTTGCGGGTAGTTCGTTACCAGACTTATCTAGGCAGCAGGCGACCGGTATGAGCTGGACCTTGAATCCGATGGTCTTTTTCAGTTGCTCCCATTGCATAAGGCCAATTCTGACACATCCGCGCGCTCATCGAAGTGGGACGGTAGGGCACACTTGCACAGATCGAACTTGGGAGCTTGAGGCAGGGCTAGTATCTAGCGAGAAGCGCGGACTTTGTTAGCGAGCTGATGGACCTTCTCATCCGCCTGACGAAACTCGTCTTCTGACATCCGCTCTTTCGCTTCAGCCCGAATACGAGTGACGGATTCGATGAGCGTGTCTAGCGCGGGTTTCGACTTTGGGGAAGGCCTCGGCATTGCACTGTAAGTATAGTTGACCCGGGTCGAAAAACCCAGATGCCACACATTCCCAAAGTGATTGGCCCTTAGGAAACGGTTGAAGCATGGCAGGGCGATGGAAACCACCGAAAGAGCAGCGAACCGATGCGGAGGCGGTGCGCCGGAAGAAAGGACTCGCCGAAAAGCTTGCCTTTGCTGTGGAGTTTGGAACCGAGGAGGAATTCGTGGACGCAGTGAAGAAATTCAAGCCAGATGTCGGGAAGGACGAACTGAAGGCCTGGATTATGCGGTTTCGCGACGCCCGGCGCGAGAAGCGCGGGCTCTAGCTTTATCTACAATCTGGTCGAATTCCTTTTCCGCCCGGCGGAACTCTTCGGGAGACATGCGTTTCTTCGCATCCGCAACGAGATCGCTAAAGGAATCAACTAGGGTATCCATTGCGGTCTTCGACTTTGGGGCGGCCTTGGCCATAACTAAAGTAAGTATAGTTTACTCCATCGACCGAAACGCAAATCCTAGACGTTCCCAAAGTCGTGCTCCCTTTGAGTTACTGGCGGGCACCAGCAATCGCGGGCGAGGGCGCCCGCGCCACACGAGCTACTTCGTCTCTTCCGGCACGATCTTCAACTCCAACTTTTTGGTATGCCGCAAGACCGTCAGCGAGCAGCTTATGCCGACCCGAACATCGGTCAGCACGCGGTGGAGGTCGTCCACGCCGGCTACGGGATGGCCTTCCAGCGCGACGATCACATCGCCTTCGCGCACGCCTGCGCGCTTTGCCGGACTCTTGTCTTCGACCGACACGACTACGGCTCCCGTTTCCTTTGGCAGATCGTAGAAGCGTACGATGCGGCGATGCACGGGCACGGTTTGCGCGGAGACGCCGATGTAGCTGCGGCGAATGCGGCCATCGCGCAGCAGGCGGCTGGCCACGAATTTTGCAGTGTTGATGCCGATGGCAAAACAGATTCCCTGCGCGGGCATTATGGTCGCGGTGTTCACTCCGACCACTCGGCCTGCGGAATCGACCAGAGGTCCGCCGGAGTTGCCTGGGTTGAGCGCTGCGTCGGTTTGGATAACATCGTCGATCAAGCGACCGGAGTAGGAGCGCAGGGAACGTCCCAGCGCGCTTACCACGCCTGCTGTCACCGTTGATTGAAATCCGTAGGGAGCGCCGATTGCGACTACGAGTTGCCCTACACGAAGCTGCTGGGAGTCGCCGAGAGCGGCGGCGGTAAGGCCGGGTTCGTCTACACGCGCGTTGTCGATGCGAATCACAGCCAAGTCGCTCGCGGGATCGTCGCCGATGGCGGTTGCGGGCATGCGGCGGCCGTCAGTCAGGGTGACTTCAATTCGGCGGGCGCCGTGTACGACGTGGCTGTTGGTGAGGATCAGCCCGTCGGGAGTGAAGACGAACCCGGAGCCTCCGCCGCGGCGTTCGCGCGGTTCGCCGGAGCGGGCGCGTCCGGCGGATTGAGGGACTTCGATGTTGACTACGGATGGGCTGACGCGATCGACTGCGCCCGTGACGGCGCGCGAGTAGGCGTCAAGCAGGGAATCATCGGCACGTGAAACTGTAGAGGCGGGCGTCGCCCCGGCGGACAACTCGGGAAAAGTACTTCCAATCTCTTCCAGGTACATGGTCAATAGATGTCTACAGAATTCCGCGGGATTCAGCGCGTCGCGTCGCCAGTCGCGCTGGGAAGTAGGGACCCCTTCGACTGCGTTGCCGTGCGCTACGCGCCCGGCAACTTCGGTCAGGGAGGGTGACAGAGAAAAAGCCGGGACCAAAATCGGTCCCGGCTGCGAGTTGGCTGGTTGCCCGGATAAAATCAAAAAATAGCCGCGCTCGCGCGGCGGACAGCCGAGGGCGGCTGTCCCTACATAATCCTCCGCTTACGCGGTCCTTCGCGGTCTAATTGTTAGGTCGCGCACCTGCGTTAGGATGCTCGACATTTGCATCCCGTTCAGTTGCGAAACGAAGGGGAGCATCTCCGCGATGAACTGGTCTTTGACGAGTTCGCTGATTTCGTCCTGACGGCTCTTTTCGCCGCCGCTAAGCAGTTCGGGCACGGTCACCTCCAATGCTCGCGCCAGGCGCTCCAGTGACGACAGCGTGGGCGTGGCTTTTTCGTTTTCGATTTTGGAAACGTAGGTGCGCGGCACGGACATTCGTCCGGCCAGTTGGCGCTGGCTCAAGCCGCTGCGCAGGCGTAGCGAGCGGATGGAGGTCGCCAGGTTCAAGTGTCCGCGGCCCATGCCGGGTATCGGCATCATTACAGGCGGCGCCATCACCACGGGTTCAGGCTCAGGCTCCTCGTCCAGGGACGAGTGGCAGCGCCGGCAATTGTTATTGACCGTACGGAACTGAACCAGCAGGCAGTGATCGCAACGGACGACTTCCCTAGAGTTTACCGGGGCAAGAGTCGTGGCCATCGGGTTGTGGGAGTGCCAGAGCCGGCTCTCCTTACTGCTTGCAGCGGAACCTGACAACTGGGGGAAGAGGTTTCGACCGCAGGCTCAATCTGCGGCACAAGGCCTGTGGATGTCAAGGTTAAAATGGAGGAAGCCGCGAATCTTGCCGGCGAAGAACGAAACGAAGCGGCAAATTCCCGCAAAAACAGGGCGAAAAGCATGATTGATCGCGAGAGCGCATGGTGTTTACTAACTGTATTCGGGACGATGTTGCAAACAGGGAAGTTACTGATTCTACGATGTGCCAGAAGGGCAAGAAATGCAGGATGCCCAAGTCCGTAGCACAAATTAGCACAAAAATTTAATCATTCTGGTCCCTGCAATAGTCGTATGGCGGCACTCCGCCATGACGGTGGAATATCGCTCCCCCGGCGAGCATTCCTAGCGACACCTCCCGCGCATTGGATTGGGGCAGTGCCACGGACTCATCGGCGTTATTGCCATCGCTTTCCGCATTGCCGGAAGCCTGTCCTGCTCGGATTGGCGCGTTGGCTACCGACTCGTAGGCATAGCCGGTCACAATCGCCCGAACATCTCTGACAACCCCAAGGTTGACGTTCATGCGAATCCAGCCGTAGTGCGTTTCTCCATCCAAAGAAAACGAAACGCCGAGAAAGCGATTATCGACATCATTCCACGGGCCATAATAATTGTGGACGTATCTGCCGAAATACGCGAACAAATAGGTCCCCGCCATAAAGCAGGTTCCGTGGACGAATTGGCCCGAAGGGCCGATCAGTTCACCCTTAGGTAAGGCAGACGCAAAGCCAGGCGAGACAGTGATGACGCCCCCTGTGAGTGCGTCAACGTACAGGAAGTCACTCGCGTCATGGGAACCCGACTCTGCGAAGTTGTTAAAACGAAAATCTGGAATCCCGTCTCCATTGATGTCAAGGTACGTAGGGAAGTATCTCGATGGTATGGGAGCGTGCGCGGGTGTATAGATAACTTCGGCTCCGGACGGTTGGGCCAAAGCCAGCAGAGCGACACCAGTTGCCCCGGCGGCGATTGCATACGACTTGAGCTGATTGTCCAGAAATTGCGGCAGATTCTTGGCAGTCCTACCGGGTTTGCTCACTAGCGCCTCCTATCATTTCCGATTGCAGCATTCCGCGAACCACACACACGGTGCCTTATTGCAACTGCTCTACTACGTAGAACAGGCTGTAAGCGCTATTGTCTGGATTTCCGTTTTGGCCCATCGACTGGATAATCGGAGTATTGGCCTTGGCCTGAATGACCGTGGACGAACCACCTAGTGGAACGTTTCCCCAGTAGGTCAAGAATGGTCCCTTTGAGTTACCCGGAATGTAGAACAAATCCGCACTTTGTCCCGGACCCGCTCCGTCGGTCCATACAAGCACAAAATACCAAGCAGATTCGCTGTTTGGGTCTGACTGTGTGAGCGTTGGATAAACTGACACGCGAAATACGCCGTCTTGCGTGGGCGTGTACATCGGAAGTTCAAAAGGTTTGTTGTGATGCGTAAGACTTCCGCTGGCGACGATGATCGGAGCCGTGAGAGACGGGTTTTGGCTTCCGGCGGATTTGAATACCAGCACACTTCCTAACAGCACAACCATTACGCAAAAATATTTCCTCATGGAGTACCCTCCCCCAAGGGCGGGAGCGAGTGTATCACGATCACGGACGAAAATTGTTATCACTGGAGCGGGCGCTCATCGGGCCTCACTTTCTAATCGACCGTAGCACAACAGGAAGGTATAAATTGTAAGTATATGAAAACATTGACAAGAAATGACGCTTGGGAAATCCTAACTGAGTTCACTCAGTCGGAAAGTTTGCGCAAGCACGCGCTGGCGGTTGAGGCCTGCATGAGGGCATGTTCGCGTAAGTTTGCGGCTGGTTCTGGAAACCCGGGGCCATCGGAGCTTGGGTTGCCGGAACTTGGATTATCCCAGGAAGACCTATGGGGCATCGTCGGAATCATCCACGACTTCGACTACGAGAAGTATCCCAGCCTCGAGGACCATCCCTACAAGGGCAATGAGATTCTGAAGGAGCGGGGATGGCCGGAGGTGATCCGGAGAGCCATCATGTCGCACGCCGAATACACCGGCGTGACGCGCGATTCCCCGATGGAAAAAGCTCTCTTCGCCTGCGACGAACTCGCCGGATTCATCACCGCGGTGGCGTTGATCAAGCCGGGGAAATCGCTGGCCGAGGTGGACGCAAAGTCAGTCCGAAAAAGAATGAAAGACAAAGCCTTCGCCCGCAAAGTGAACCGCGACGACATCGTCAACGGCGCCGCCGCCCTGGGCGTGGATTTGGACGAGCATATCGGGTTCTGCATCGAGGCGCTGCAGGGGATTGCGGAGAAGTTGGGTTTGGATGGAAGCGCCGCGAAGACGGCGTAGAAGACTGTAGGAGACTTAATGTGGGAACAGCCGCCCCCGGCTGTTCGGCGGGCGAAGCCCGCTTTTCTGCCGACTACCGCAAGACTTCAGCTACCTTCCCGCTGGCGATCAACTCCGCGATGCGCGCGAAATCTTTGTACATGACGCGGTCCTTCTCCATCGTGGGGCAAACCGAGCGGATTGCGGCGTGGGCGGCCTGTCCGCGCTTGGAGGTTTTCAGAGGAGCGAGGAAGTCGATGGCCTGGGCTACGGCCATGGCTTCGATGGCGAGCACGTTGCGCGTGTTATCGATGATGCGTTTCAGTTTATTCGCTGCGGTCATGCCCATGGAAACGTAATCTTCTTTATTGCCCGATGTCGTGATCGAATCGACCGATGCGGGGTGAGCCAGCACTTTGTTCTCGCTGACCAGCGCGGCGGCCGTGACCTGCGGCATCATGAAGCCGGAGTTCAAGCCTGCGCCTTGCGCCAGGAACGGCGGCAAACCCTCGCTGAGCGCGGGATTCACCAGCCGCTCGATTCTGCGCTCGCTGATTCCCGCCAGAGCGCTCAGGGCGATGGCGAGAAAATCCAGAGCGAAGGCGAGAGGCTCGCCGTGGAAATTTCCGCCGGAGATGACATCGCCCTCGGAAGTTGCGGAGTTGGTGATGAAGACCAGAGGATTATCGACCGCGGAGTTTGCTTCGATTTCAAAAACCTCGCGGCAGTGTGCCAGCGTGTCGCGCACTGCGCCGTGTACCTGCGGAATGCAGCGAAGAGAATAAGCGTCCTGCACCCGGCCGCACTCGCGGTGCGACTCGCGAATCTGGCTGCCTTCGAGCATCTTGCGCAAATTTGCCGCGGTCTTGATTTGTCCGCTGTGCGGGCGGGCTTTGTGGATGCGCTCGTCGAAAGCGGCATCGGTACCTTTCAGCGCGTCGCAACAGAGGCCGCCGAGGACATCGGCGGAATCGACCAACGTTTCCGCGGCCAGCAGCGCCAAAGTGCCGACGGCCAGCATCGCTTGCGTTCCGTTGATCAGCGAGATGGATTCCTTGGCTTCGAGCGTGATTGGCTTGATCTGTGCTCGCTTGAGAGCGTCGGCGCTGGGGATGCGTGCGCCTGTGGAGTCAATGCACTCGCCTTCGCCAATCAAGGACAGCGCCAGATGCGCGAGCGGAGCCAGGTCGCCGCTGGCACCCACGCTGCCTTGTGACGGCACGTAGGGCGTGACGCCGCGGTTCAGCATTTCGCACAGCGTGTCGATGATTACGGCGCGCACGCCGGAATACCCTTTGGCAAGAGAATTTGCGCGCAGAAGCATCATGGCACGCGTCTCCGCAACCGAAAGCGGATCGCCGACGCCTACCGCGTGCGAGCGCACCAGATTGACTTGCAGCTCGCGAATCTGGTCGCCGACAATGCGCACGTCGCTGAGCTTGCCCACGCCGGTGGTGATGGCATAGGCCAGCTTGTTGTTGGCTACGATTTCATCGACTACGGAGCGGGCGCGGTCGACCGTCTCGCGCGCGTCGGGCGAGAGCAGCACGGGGCGGCTTTGGGCCGCTACTTCGAAAACAGCTTCCAGAGTAAGGTCGTTGCCGTTGATGTGAAGTGCGTTCAAATAAGTTTTCCGTTTCTGGTTCGAAATTTCTAGGGAGCCGGCGCGGGTCTTCCCAACGCCGCGCGGAAGGCTGTTAAATACTTTTCTGGCAGCGCGGCGATTTTCATATTCGCATCCGTAACGATGTGCGTGGTCTCGCCTTCCGCCAGCAGTGCGCTGTCATCGGCGCGGCGCAATTCATATCCGAAGTGGACCACCGAGTCGCGAACGTTCAACAATTGAGTGCGGACGAGAATCTCCTCGTCGTAGTGTGCCGGCGCGCGATAGCGGCATTTGGCCTCGGCGACGGCGATGAAGCGCCCGTCTTTGCTTTCCATGTCGCGATAAGAAAAGCCCAACTGGCGAAGTAATTCCACGCGCCCGATTTCGAACCAGATGAAGTGGTTGGAATGGTAGACCACGCCCATCTGATCGGTCTCCGCGTAACGCACGCGCAGGCGGGTTTCATTGACGGACTGTGGGTTCGAGTTCATTCCCAGCTCCTCACTTCCCGGTCCACACTGGCTTGCGTTTTTCTAGAAATGACGCAATGCCCTCGCGGAAATCCGCGGTGGTGCGGATGGCGGCATTCTCGCGGACGGCCGATTCGATCTGCTGGTCGAGTTCGGCGCGGGCATGGTCGGTGAGCAATTTCTTGGTCGCGCGCAAGGAAGCTGGGCTGTTTTCGATCAGAAGCGCGGCCAGTTCGCGGGCGCGCGCCATCAAATTTTCAGGGGCGACGATTTCGCTGAGCAGGCCCATACGGAAGGCTTCTTCGGCGCCGAAAATTCTGCCAGTCAGCAATAGGTCGCGGGCTTGCTTCTCTCCTACTTGTCGAAGCAAGAAAGTAGAAACGATGGCTGGAACAAAGCCGATGCGAACTTCGGTGTAGCCAAACTTGGCTTCGGGCACGGCGAGGGTGAAATCGCATAGCAGTGCGAGTCCGGTCCCGCCGGCGATGGCTGCACCGTTTACGGCTGCGATTGTGACCTTCGGGAATTCGTAAAGTGAACGGAAAAGACGGACCATCGTTTCGGAGTCTTGCAGATTTTGCTCGGGAGAGCGTCCGATCAAGACTTTCAGGTTTTCCAGGTCCATGCCGGAGCAGAAAGCTTTGCCCGCGCCGGTGACGATGAGAATGAGTGCGTCTGAATGATTTACTTCGTCGAGTGCGCGCAGAAGATCGTCGATCAAGTCGAAGCTGATGGCGTTGCGCTTGTCGGGACGGTTCAGCGTGATGGTGGCGATGCCCGAGTCGTATGCGATTTGAATGGTTTTGTAATTCATCTTGTGGTTCGTATCTCTTCGATTGTGGGTCGCGCTCCCTCCATTAAAGAGTAGAACTCAGTGAGAAGCGCTGGACTGCCGGAGAACGACGCTGTGATGTTCTCTCCGGTACACCAGACGTTATAGTCCGGACCGAAGGTGCGGAAGCTTTCCGTATACAGTTCCGAGCAATTCATGAAGCCTCCCGCTACCTGAATGGCTTTCGTCCCTACTAGGTGATAGCCGTTCCGCGTCCAAGACAATATCCATCTTTCACTGGCCTGCCGAGCATGTTCTTCATCGAGGGGGCGAGGATTACTCGTGATTAGAATCATCGCGTGTGGGGCATGTAAGAGGCGGGCGCGAAGATATCCGGGTACCGCGTTCAGCGAAAGCGACAATGGGAGCCCGGATCCCCCGATATACTTTAGCGGCACGGCGACTTCGACTCCGCAACAGCGTTCATTGAATCCATGCCTTAAATGCCACCCTAGGGCTACCGTCTCTCCCATATCAAGCTGTATGAGCGTGATCATGAGAAATAGGACAACGAATGCGATCAGGCAATACTTGCTTGACTTCGAGATTGCAAAGCGCGCTTTCAATCGGCAACCTCTTCACCCGTGAGCGAACTGGTGTATCTCGCTCCGATTTCCGCCGTCGCTCGCAGTAGCGCGTCCAACGATTTCAGTGGAGGCAGTTCGGCTCCACGCTGCTTGAGAGCTTCGATTACTCCCTCCGTTGCGATGTTACCGACGAGCGCGTCCTGTGCAAAGGGACAGCCGCCCAGTCCGCCCAACGCCGAATCAAAACGGCGGCACCCGGCGTCGTAAGCCGCGAGTATCTTTGCCTCGGCTTGGTCGGGGCGGCTATGCAGGTGTACGCCGATTTCTAGATAATCGTACTTCGACATTACCGCGCCAACGAGTTCACTCACCTGTTCCGGAGTGGCCATGCCGACTGTGTCGGCCAGCGAAATCATTTTCAGGTTATCGACCTCCATCAGCGAGATGGCTTCGATCACTTCCTCCACGTTCCACAGGTCGCCGTACGGGTTGCCGAACGCCATAGAGATGTAGACCACCACGTCGAGCGCGGCATCGTCGGCTTTCTTCTGGATCTTCTCCAGTTCGTCGAGCGCGTCTTCGGCGGATTGATTTTGATTCTTGCGCAGGAATGTTTCCGAGATCGAATAAGGAAAGCCGAGAGTGTGAACCGCCTGCGTGTCGATGGCGCGCTGCGCGCCTTTTTCGTTGACCACGATAGCGATGATCTCCACATCATCGGGCGGGTCGAGTTCTTTTAATACTTCTTCGGAGTCGGACATCTGTGGCACGGCTTTGGGCGAGACGAACGAGACGGCATCGATGTGCTTGAATCCCGCGCTAATCAAGGCCTGCAGGTAGGCGCGCTTGATATCGGACGGAATCTGGCCCTTCAGGCCCTGCCAGGCATCGCGCGGACACTCGATAAGCTTGACTTGTTCTGCCATCTCCAAACTTCTTTTCCGCGGATGAACGCGGATTTCGCTGATTACTTCCGGCTTTTACAAACCTTCGCTTCTATCCGTGCAAATCCGCGTGAATCCGCGGCCAAGAAGTTGACCTAAGTTTGCAGCACTCCTACTTTGAACTCTGCCACGTCCGGATTCAGCGCTGCGGCTTCCAATGCTTGCGTAATCGCGTCGCGGGTTTCGATGGGATCGATGATCTTGTCGATCCACAACCTTGCGGCGCCGTAGCGCGGGTCGGTTTGCTCATCGTAGGTGCGCTTGGTTGATTCGTATAGCTCTTTCTTGTCTTCGTCGCTCAATTTTGTGCCGCCGCGTTCCAGTTGCTTTACTTTGACTTCCACCAAGGTTCCCGCCGCCGCGTCGCCGCTCATCACAGCGTAGCGCGCGGTCGGCCACGCGAACACGAAGCGCGGATCGAAAGCTTTGCCGCACATCGCATAATGACCCGCGCCGAAGGATCCGCCAACGATCACGGTGATTTTCGGAACTACGGAATTCGATACCGCGTTCACCATTTTCGCGCCAGCTTTGATGATGCCGCTCCACTCGGCGTCGCGGCCTACCATGAAGCCGTTCACGTCGTGAAAGAAAATCAGCGGAATTAAATTCTGGTTGCAATCCATGATGAAGCGGGCGGCTTTTTCGGCGGATTCGGTGTAGATGACGCCGCCGAATTCGGTGCGCTTGTGACCTTCGTGGTCGGTGGCCTGGGCGTGCAATTTTTGGTTGGCGACGATGCCGACGGCGAATCCGCCGATGCGTCCGTAGCCGCAGATCAGAGTTTTGCCGTATTCCGGTTTGTATTCGTCGAAGCGGCTGCCATCGAGCACGCGGGCGAGGATTTCTTTCATATCGTAAGGGCGGGCGGGCGAGGAATCGTAAATGCCGTAAATCTCTTCGGCGGCGAGTGCGGGCTCGACGGGTTTTTTGCGGTCCCAGCAGGACTGGCGGCGGTATCCCCACTTCTCGACGATGGAGCGAATGCGCGCCAGGCAGGCGGGATCGTCCGGCTCGCGGAAATCGACTGTGCCGCTGATGGCGGCGTGCATGGCCGCGCCGCCTAATTCCTCGGCGGAAACTTTTTGTCCGATGGCAGCCTGCACTAATGCGGGGCCAGCGAGAAATAATCCGCTGCCATCGGTCATTAGAACGTGATCGCACATGACGGGCAGATAGCCGCCGCCGGCCACGCACATGCCCATGATGGCTGCGGTCTGAGGAATGCCAAGGGCGGACATGACGGCGTTGTTGCGGAAGACGCGGCCGAAGTCGTCGGTATCGGGAAATACGTCTTCCTGCAGCGGCAGGAAGACGCCCGCCGAATCGACGAGATAAATTGTGGGGATGCGGTTTTCGATGGCGATGTTCTGGGCGCGAATTACTTTCTTCGACGTCATCGGGAAAAATGCGCCCGCTTTGACGGTGGCGTCGTTGGCGATGATCATCACCATACGGGTGTGGATGCGGGCGAGGCCGGTAATGACGCCAGCGGCGGGCGCTCCACCCCATTCTTCATACATGCCATGCGCGGCATAGAGTCCCAATTCGAAGAAAGTTTTTGGATCGGCTAACAATTCAATGCGTTCGCGGGCGGTGAGGCGCTTTTTGTTGTGCTGGTTTTCGATGGCCTTGCCGCCGCCGCCTTCGCAAATCTTTTCGCCTTCATTGCGCACCTGCGACATGAGGTCGGCGAGGAAGCGCATGTTGGCCTCGAAGCGCGCCGAGGTGGGATCGACTTTCGTCGTCAGGACGTTGGATGCCTGGGACGTGGGAGCGGCGGGAGCTTCGCTGCGATCAGCCATGGATAAAGATTCAAGAGAGCGGACTGTTTACGGTATAACACTCGCGCCGCGGCGTGCAATGTGCGCGGGTTCATTCACAGCCAAGGAACAGATAGAAGGAACTAAATCCGTGAGGAGACGCTCCAGAACTGAGGAAATCTCCGCCCAGAATTGCTATTGCAGTCCCATGCTGCGAAGTAACGCCTGAAAGCGCGGCTCCGGGCGGAGGTTGGTCCAGACGGGATCGACTTTGACATAGATGAGAGCGATGCCGGCTTGCCGGTTACATTTCTCCAGGAAGTCTAAAGCCCTTTGATTCCTGCCAAGCAGGGCATTGGCCTGAGCTGAACTGCAAGCTTCCACATTCAGATCCTCTCGATTTGTGAGCCGGCTTAGTCCTCCGGGTTTAGCCATTTCTTCCATTACGCCCCGAAAGCCGCCCTGCCGGTAAAGTTGCCGCAGCGACTGCATCTGGCTGGAAGAGCCCGCAAGCTGACCGTTCTCCACAGTTTCCTTCAGCCAGAGATCGTATTGGCCAGTCTGACGGTAGTATTGCGATAAGTAAAAATGCACCGGTATGAAATTTGGGTTCGTCGCCAGAACTTTTTGGTACGCCTGCAGCGCCAGATCGTAACGCCCCGCCAGGTAATAGGCGAAGCCGGAGTCCGCATTGATGATCAGGCAAAGTGGATCCAACTCCTGGGCGCGCTGCAATTCGGCAACGGCTTCGTCGTGGCGGCCTTCGGGACCGAGCAGCAGATTGCCATACCAATGGTGGGCCTGGGCGAAGTTAGGATTTAGGTCGATCGCCCGTTGAAATTCTTGCTCGGCGCCCGCCCAATCCCATTCCTGCAGGATTTTGACGGCGGCCAGCGAGGTATGTGGCTCTGCCAGGGAGCCATCGAGTTCAAGAGCTTTCTCGGCGGCGGCCTTGGCCTGCGCCATATTCGGCGGACCTTCCCCGTAGAGGACCAGCAGGGTGTGGGAGTCTGCCAAACCGGAATAGGCGAGGGCGAAGTTTGGATCCTTTTCTATGGCGTGGTTGAAATACTCGATAGCTTTTTGAAAGCCTGGGATATTCCGCTGATTGAGCGCGTAGCGGCCGCGCAGATAAAGGTCGAAAGCTTCCGGATCGACGGCGTGGCCGCGGCGCAGGCGGCCGCTCTCCTCGGCGGTTAAGTTCAGCTTGACTTCGTCGGTAATAGCTTCGGCTACTCGGGCTTGCAGCGAGAGCACGTCCTTGAGATCGCCGTCGTAGGCTGCGGCCCAGATGTGGCGATCGGTTGCAGTACGAATCAACTGCGCCGTAATTCTCACGCGGTCGCCCGAGCGAAGCACCGAGCCCTCGACTACCGCGTCCACACCCAGTTCCCGGCCAATCTGAGGGAGCGGAATGCGGGTCCCTTTGTATTGCATGATTGAGGTCTTGGAGACGACTTTCAGCTCGCGAATCTGCGCCAGATCGGTGATCAGTTCGTCGGTCATGCCGTCGACGAAGTATTCCTGGTTGGCATCGTTGGAAAGATTCTGTAACGGCAGAACCGCAACCGAGCGAATCGGGCCGGGGCCTGCTTCGCCGAGGAGTCCCTGCCTCCAGCCGGCTGCGCCGATCAAGGCCACGACGATTATGATTGCCAGGCCTCCCAACAGACCCTTGGTCCATACACTCCCTCCAGCCCCTTGTGTTGTGGGAGGTTCGACATGGCTTGCCCCCGAGGCTGACTGCGGAGGGGGATTGTCGTGAAATGCCAATTTCCCGGCTGCCGTGGCCGCAAATGTGTCGCCAGGATTGCCGTTAGAAAAGGAAGGCGCGATGGCGTGGTCGAGAGCCTCCCGACCATTGCCGCTAACTTCCGCCTGAACTTCGCGAACACCTGCGACAAAGCGGTAGCCTCGTTTGGGAACCGTCTCGATGTAGCGGGAACCGTCTTCTCCATCCCGCAGGGCCTTACGCAGCAGGTAAACGACTTGGCTGAGGTTATTTTCCTCAACTACGGTGTCGCCCCAGACGGTTCGCATCAGAGCGTCTTTTTCCAGCAGACGTCCATTGTTCTCAACCAGCGCTACCAGAGTGTCAAAAGCGCGGGGTGGTAACTCCATACGGGCTGCGCCGTGGCGGAGCAGACGCTCCCCGGGATCCAGAACGAAGGGCCCAAACTCGTATAACTGCTTGACAGCCTTGGTCATTACCATGCCTGAGAAAACCTTCAGAAAAAAATGAGAGCCGCTAATGACTTCCAGGTACGGCGTGGGGCACAGTAGCTGCGCATCACGGGTGAACCTGAGAGTGCGTTCGAGCAGAATTCTATTCGAGTCACGCGAAGGCTCGCTAGAGCACGAACGTGGTGGTGGGGGCCACCTTTTTCCCAGTTTGCCTGGTGTTGCGAGGTGCTTCGCAAGCGCCGCACTTAACAGTTTGCCGTTCTTTTTTTGTGCCGCCAACCTACGGCCAGAGCGGTCAAGCGGGTCACAAGGGGGAGGATTCGGCGTTCCGGCTTTGATTTCTGACAGTTACGGGGGAGAGGGCAAAACTGCTTCGTAATCGGCGAGAAAATTTCAAGCCAGGAAATCGCGAATCCCCTCCCCGTGCCACCCCAATGCACCGAGCCGACGACTAACCGGTACACTCCCTTAACCGATCTACGAAAGCAAATTGTGATCGGCAAATCTTCATCAGCACATTCTGAGGTTCGCACACTCAGGCTGCCGTCGTCCTCCTCGCTTCATTGATCCGATTTCCAGGGCCCAAGACCGCGCTGATCTTGACCATCGCCAGCGAGAAGGAGGAGATGGTCAAAACCCGTCTTCCATCCCGATCAATTTGGAATTCTTCTGGGAACGGAATTTCGCTCTTACGATTTTCAGGTATTTTCATCCACGGGACGGTAATAACACCAAGGTAATGCGACGGTTCAACCTCTCAAGCCGATAGTCAACCTTGAGTTTAAAAATATCGAGCTGTCAAGTAAGTGGCTTCTAAGAGAGGGCGCTGTGGCAAGAAGTAGAACCAACGCTCGCATCCATTGCGCATTACTTGTGCTGCTTTTGGCTCTTGCATCCTGTTGGGCGCAGAATGACAGTCCCAATTCCAGCGAACACGATCAGGAAACCATTGCCCACCTGGTCGAGCAGATCAAGCAATTGCAGCAGCAAGACCATGACCTGCTGGAGCGGATCAAGATTCTGGAAGCCAAACAACAAACCTCGCCCGTTGCGGAGACCGATACGGCCTCGCCGCCCATGCCATCGCCGGAGCCTGCGGAGCAAACTCCTCCGCCGCAGTCTGCGCCAGGCGATTGGCGCGAGGTGCGCGGAATCCAGTGGCACGGATTTGGAGAGACGGACTACAAGGTCCTCAACCAGCGACAACCGGAACTAGGAACCTACGGTTTCGTCCCCGGTTCGGCGGGAAACTTCTACACCGGCGACTTTGGTTTGTTTCTCACTTCAAGACTCACCGACAAAACCAGCATGCTGTCGGAGATTATTTTCGAGGACCGCGACGCGCAGAGCTACAAAGTAGACCTGCGACGGATGTTGCTCAAATATGACAGGAATGAGCATTTGAAGTTTTCCTTTGGCCGTTACCAGACCAATATCGGATATTACAACTGGGCGTTTCGCAGCGCAGCCTGGCTGCAAACCACCGCTGACCGGCCGCTGGTGATGGAATATGCCAGCAATGGCGGTTTGCTCCCCACTCAAGCGATCGGCCTTTCCGTGACCGGCGCGATTCCGTCGGGAAAGCTAGGGCTGAACTATGTTGCCGAATACGGATCCTCGGACACGATTCGGCCTGATATCAACGGCACAGGTTTAGTGAACGATGAGAACAACGGCAACCATGTGAATGTCGGGTTCTATGTGCGCCCCGAGGTTGTTCCGGGATTGCAAATTGGAGCGTCTTATTACCACGACAAGATCAGCAACTTCATCCAGGGGCCGTCGTTACGATATGGCCAGAGCATCGTCAACAGCTATTTTGTCTATGTAGGGCACGGAGTCGAGTTTCTCAACGAGGGTTTTCTCATTCGCGACGCGGCGTTGCATTTCAGTGACGTTGTCTTCAACACTTCGGCGTTCTACTCGCAGATTTCCAAAAAATTAGGCCCAATTCGTCCATTTTTTCGTTATCAGTATGTGAATGCCAGCTCCAACAACTCAATCTATGACGATGTCGGCTTGCGCGCCGGCCCTTCCCTCGGGGCACGCTACGATCTGAACGATTACATCGCTTTCAAGGCCCAATTGGATAACACCGTCCGCCGGGGTGAGCCAGACCTGGATGGCCTACAACTACAGTTGGCGTTTACTTTTTGAGACGAGGAGACCGCATGGGCGTGAAACCAAGGGCAACTCCACTTCTCCTCGGACTCGCCTTTCTCTTGCTTACCTTGCGGGCCACAGCTCAGGTCGCCATAGCCGTGGTAGTCAACCCTGGCAATCCAATCACCAACATCAGCCGTGGCGATCTACGCAAGATTCTCGCGGGAGAAAAACACTCATGGCCGCGTGGCCAGCCCATCAAGCTGATTGAGCGCGGCCCGGGATGTATTGAACGGCTGGTCTTGTTGAGGTTCCTGGCGATGTCGGAGAGCGAATACAAACAATATTGGACCGCGCAGGTCTTTCGGGGTGACGCCGACGCCGAACCTTTAACCGTTCCCTCCGTCGGCATGCAGAAGGAAGCGATGGCGCTCTTTTCTGGCGCAATCAGTTTAGTAGATGCCAAGGACGTTAAGCCCGGAATGAAAGTAATCCAAGTCGACGGTCTGCTGCCGGGTGCTCCGGGATACCCCCTGCACTAAAACTCAGGTCAGGATTTCCTTTCCATCCATTCCGCCAGCCGACAGCCGTCTTCCTCCAGCAAGAATGTTCCCGCGCCGAAGCATTCGCCGAAGATGCGATGCGACTCCTGATCGCGGGCGGCTCGTGAAATCCATTGTTTCCCCACTTGGTACTGGGCTGCCGTAAACCATTTCTGCGGCAACACTTCCACCAGCCCTGCCTGCAAATAGAGCACAAAGAGCGCGAAGGCCGGATCGTCGTTCGACATCGCCTTGTAACTGGTGGGCACGATCAATTCATCGACGGCCGCCAGTTCCGCGGGCACTTCGATCTTATGCATTCCCGGGCTCAGAGTAAGCGGCATCTCGAATTCAGCAATCGGCGGGGTCTTGGAATATATGCGGTCGGAGGACTGTTTGAACCATCCTGCAATCTCCGCGAGCTCGAATGTCTTAAGTTCGTCCGGATCGAAACCGGTGAAACGAATACTGCGGCCTTCTGGACACCAAATGCCCAGGCAGCGCGGCGATACCATGAAAGGCCGGCAGTAGGTGTTGAGCGCCAGCCTGGGCTTCTCGGGCTCTCCCTGAAGGGATAGAGAGACTACATATCCGACGGCGCCTTCGCTCCCTTGATGAGTCCAGACAAAGGGCTGCCCGTCCGCGGAAAGGAACGCCGGGAAGGTTTTCCAATACCAGGGAGCAGGACCGACGGTGCGCTGAAGTTGTTGACGAATACTGGTTAAGTTTGGAACTGGCATGCGTAGGAAATGGCTCATCGGGCAATCGGTTTCGTTAACGATTGAAAAATCTTAGAGGGTTCACCAGTACCGAGTGCACAAATCTAGCCCGGCAGAACAGCGCTCTTTACGCTTGCACGAATGAACTTCACGATATCGTCCATCGCGGTGCCGGGCTGGAAAATCGCGGCCACCCCGAGTTTTTTCAGGGCATCGATATCTTGATCGGGAATGATTCCGCCCACCAGCACCAGAACATCGTCCATCTTGTTCTGCTTGAGCAGATCCATGACGCGAGGCACGATGGCGTTATGCGCGCCCGAAAGAATCGACAGACCGATGACTTGTACATCTTCCTGCAAGGCTGCGCTCACAATCATTTCGGGAGTCTGGCGCAGTCCGGTGTAAATCACTTCCATGCCGGCATCACGCAACGCACGCGCAATTACCTTGGCGCCGCGGTCGTGCCCGTCGAGGCCTGGCTTGGCAACCAGCACGCGGATTTTGAGGTCAGCCATCGCTATTCATTTAACCACATTGGCTGGCGTCGAGCACAGAGGCCAAGTACGGAGGCTACCGCGGTCAGAGCGTTTTTGTATCGATGCTTTTCCACAAATACCAGCAGGCCACGCTGCGATAAGGCTCCCAGCACGTCGCGATTTTTTCCATCTGCTCCGGAGTGGGCAACTTGATCTTCCGCCTCGGGGCTTTTTTAGCTGCCGCAGGCTTTTTCCCAATGGAGGCCTTCTTGGCCGCCTTCGCCCGCTGCCGATCGAGATAGTGCTTGTACATCGCCATGCGCACTCCGAAATCGCCTGTGGGCAGCACGTTCTCGCGCTTCAAGGTGAACATCAGAAACATCTGCGCCGTCCACACCCCGATTCCTTTCACCTGGGTCAGATGCTCGATGACTTCTGTATCCGGTAGCTTCGGCAGCCGCGAAAAATCCACCAGGCCGGCAGCCGTTTTCGCGGCGAGATCTTTCAAGTAGGCCGACTTCTGCTTCGACAACCCCGCGCGGCGCATCTGTTCGTCGCTGAGTGTGAGGATGCCTTCGGGCGTCAGCGGTTCGCCCGCCAACGCCGCAAATCGTTTGAAGATGGTTTCGGCAGCTTTGCCATTCAATTGCTGGTAAACGATGGCTTCGGCCAAGCTGTGAAATTCGGGTGGGCCAAATCGCATGCGGCACGGCCCAATGCGTTCGATAATCGCATGCATTACCGGATCCGATTTCTTGAGATGGCTCACCGCTTTTCGCATGGCATCTATCTTTAACACAAAAGGCTGCATTAGGCGAATAGAAAACGAAACCACAAAAGGGTAAAAGGTAGTTCGGGATTTAGTGCGAGTGACGTATGGCGGGAGAACCTCGCCAGTATAACTAGCCTCGAACTTTGCCTGCCGGGAGCTGAAATCCGATGCGCTTGCGCGGCGGATCCTCGGGTGTCATGAGCTCTTTGATCGCTTCAATCAGATCCTGAATCGTGGAATAGTGGGTATCTAAACGGGTTTCCAGTTCATCGATCTTTCCGGCGAGGTGGCGGTTGTTGGACAGCATCTCTCGTAGCCGCACGAACGCCCGCACTACAAAAACGCTCATCTCCACGGCACGCTCGGAATTAAGTACAGTTGCAGCCATGATCGCGCCGTGTTCGGTGAACGCATAGGGCAGATAACGCCGCCCACCCCGTCGCTGCTTTGAGGTCACAAATTGTGACCTCAAAACTTCGTGCTCTTTGGACGTGAGCTGGAAGACGAAATCCGCAGGAAAACGCTTTCGGTTGCGCTTGATCTCTGGTTGAGAACTTTCACCGGCACTCCGTAGAGCTCGGCAATGTCGGCGTCGAGGATTACACGCTGATGGCGAAGAAACAAGATACGCGATTCCACGGTGAGAACGGGGGTATGTCGTTTCGGCATCTTGAGCAGAGTTGCATTGATCTTTTTTCGCATTTGAGGTCACAAAGTGTGACCTCAATCATAGTCGCAGCTCGGTCCACATTTTCATCGAGGGTGCGGCAAACTTTTCCCGGCGTGCCATTTTGGGTTTGGGGAGGAACTCTCAAAACAGAGTTCTTGTGCGCTTAATCCCGACGAACGATTATCGGGTCTAGGTAATGCTCACTTCCGTATAAGTCCCATACACTTCGCGCAGCGCCTCGCAGATTTCGCCTACGGTGGCATAGGCGCGTACCGCATCCACGATGTAAGGCATCGTATTGGCGGGAGAGATCACGTTATGGGCGCCCACTTTCGGTTCCTGCGCCGCCGCTTTTTTTAGGGCGTCGAGGCAGCGACCCACTTGGTCATTCGAGCGCCGGGCGCGAAGAGCCTTAAGTTTTGCCGACTGTTGCCGGGCCACGCTTTCGTCAATGTAAAGAATGTGCGGCGATTCCTCTTCCACGACAAACTCATTTACGCCCACAATGACTTTCTCTTTAGCTTCGGCCGCGCGCTGGTATTGGTAGGAGGCCTCGGCAATTTCCTTCTGCGGATACCCGCGCTCGATGGCTTTCACCATGCCGCCCATCGCATCCAGCTTGGCGAAGTAATCGAACGCGCCCTTTTCCATTTCCAGAGTCAAAGATTCAAGGAAGTACGACCCTCCCAGAGGGTCGACGGTCTGCGTCACGCCCGATTCATAGGCGATGATTTGCTGCGTGCGCAACGCGATCCGCGCCGCTTCCTCGGTGGGCAGGGCTAATGCTTCATCGTAGGAGTCGCAATGCAACGACTGGGTGCCTCCCAGCACCGCAGCCAAAGCCTGTAGCGCCACGCGCGCAATGTTGTTCATCGGTTGTTGCGCGGGCAGAGATACGCCTGCCGTCTGGGTGTGGAAACGCAGCAGCCAGGTGCGCGCGTTTTTCGCGCCGAACCGCTCCTGCATTACTTGCGCCCAGATCTTGCGGGCCGCACGGTATTTGGCAATCTCTTCGAAGAAATCGTTGTGGGCATTGAAGAAGAAGCTTAGTCTCGGACCAAATTCATCCACATCGAGCCCGCGTCGACGCGCCCACTCCACGTACTCCACGCCGTCGTATAACGTGAACGCCAGTTCCTGCAGCGCGGTCGAGCCGGCTTCGCGGATGTGATATCCGCTGATCGAAATGGTGTTGAAGCGCGGCGTGAACTTCGACCCGAACTCGAATGTGTCGATCACCAGGCGCATGGATGGTGCCGGAGGATAGATATATTCCTTTTGCGCGATGTATTCCTTAAGGATGTCGTTCTGAATCGTGCCGGAAATTTTTTTCCAATCCGCGCCTTGTTTCTCGGCGACGACCAAATACATGGCCCATAGCACCGATGCAGGCGAATTGATGGTCATTGACACGGTGGTCTTTTCCAGGTCGATGCCTCCGAAAAGAATTTCCATGTCTTCGAGCGAGTCGATGGCGACGCCGCACTTGCCCACTTCGCCCTCGCTTGCGGGATGATCGGAGTCGTAACCCATGAGTGTGGGCAAGTCGAACGCGACTGAAAGGCCGCCGCCGCCGTGCTCCAGCAAATATTTGTAGCGCTGGTTGGTTTCCTCGGGCGAAGCGAAGCCGGAGAACTGGCGCATGGTGAACAATTTGCCGCGATAGCCGGTGGCGTGAATGCCGCGCGTGTAAGGCGGTTGGCCGGGGTATCCGAGATATTTTTCCTCGCTCCAGTCTTCTGGGAGATCGGCGGGCGTATAGAGGCGGCGTATGGGGACGCCGGAAATTGTGGTGAAGCGCGCGTGGCCCTGTTCGTCGACGTTCACCCCGGTCGGCGCACCAATTGCGCGCTCCGGAGCTTTCTCGATGGTGGGCGCAAGGGTTTTCTCAGCCCAATTCTTTTCCCCAGCAGACGGATGACGATTCTCGAAAACGTCCGCGGTGGGACTTTCGGCGACTTTAGACCGCTTTTTCTGCATACGAACCCCAGTGCTCTATTGCGATGATAGGGAAGTAAACGCCTCCGGGCAAGGCGCGACAGTTCAGTTAAACGACCAGTCGGTTAGTTCATTACTCCTTGCGTGAGAGTTCCCACGCCTTCGCATACTTCCACGAGACATAAACCGCATGGTAAAGATGCAGCAGCAAGCCTTCGCGACCATCCAGAAAGCCGAAGCGAAAGAAGTAGTTGTAGACGAAAGTTGCAAGCGGACGCAGGGCGATATGGATGACGCTAAAGCGGACTTTGCCTTTCGCCACGACCATTTCCGCGCCCAGCGACGAATAGCGGTTCATGTGCTCGATGTAGTCGGAGAGCGTAGGGTAGGAATGGTGGATGAGATCGATTCTTGAGTCTCCCATCCAACTCCAGTGCAAACTTGGATCCAAGATGCTCTTACCGGGTTTCAGCGCCACGTCTTCGTGAACCAGTCGCTCCTCAAATCGTCCGCTGCCTCGAAAAAAGAGACGAAGCTTTTCTTCGCGATAGAAGCCGCCATGCCGAATCCAACGTCCGAGGAAATAGTTTCGACGGCCAAGCAAGACGCCGCCTTCGAATCCACGATAGCTCGATGCAACGATTCCGAACAGGAAGTCGAGAATAAATCCTTGAGCCACGGGGCCAACTTCCTCATCCGCGTCTAAGCTCAAAATCCAATCCCCCGTCGCCTTGTCGATCGCCGAATTCTTCTGCTCGGCGTAGCCCTTCCATTCCTCGACGAAGACTTTCGCGCCGAACGATTTCGCGATCTCCACGGTGCGATCGGTCGAGCCCGAGTCGACGACGATGACTTCTCCTTTGCCATTGCTAACCAGCGGCTGCACGCTTTCCAGCGTGCGGCCGAGGTTGGATTCCTCGTTATGAGTGATGATGACGATGGACAAGGTCACGGGAGGAAGCATACAACGCCGGGGCTCGGACAGAGAATTGACGGCGAAGCGTCTCCCTTTTGGCGGAGGATTTCGCTATGACGATGGCGGCTGAGGAGATGCCCCCTGTGGCTGAGCGGGATGTTCGCTTGGGGTTGTATCTTGCCGAGGCGCAACATAAGGAACATTCGGTGCGCGCGTGACCTGGCCACGCGTAGCTTCGGTGACGTCGATGTTGGAATGATCCAGCAGGAGTCCAGTCGCACGATCAAGCTCGATTCGTGATTTCTCATAAGCCGCTTTGGCGGAAACCAGATTTGACTCGGAAGTGGTCAAGACGGAAGCATCCTGCAGAATCGCAGTTGTGGTGGTGAGACCTACTTTCAGCTTTTGTTGATCGGCGTCGAGAGTCTGGCGGGCGAAGTCGACGGCGTACTGGGCCGCCTCCACGGAAGCTCGGTTCTGCTTCACGTCAAATTGCGCGTTGCGAACTTCGATACGAACTTGATTTTCGAGCTGGTGCAGCCGTACCTGGGCCTGCCGGTATTCGAGTTCGGCGCGCACCTGGTTGGCCTGCGCTTGGCGATTGCGCAGCGGGATGTTTAATGTCAGCCCAACGCCTTTGTCGGGGGCAATCGAGTTAACCAACTGGTTTAGAGCGCTGCCGTAGCCGACTGGACCTCCAGTGGCAAAAGGCGGCGGCGCGCTGGAGCCATTGAAGCAATCTGAGACTGCCGGATTACAAGTGGGTGGCAGAACCGCCGGATTCACGTTTCCGCCCACGCCGGATCCGCCGTAATAGGCGAAGGCATCGAGCGTGGGCAGCAGGGCGTTGCGGACCGCCTTGCTGCTGAGGTCACGGGAGTTGAGATCGATGCGTGATTCGACCAACTCGGCCCGATGATCGAGAGCCTGGTTGATCAGGTCTTGTGTGGGGATGACGGGCTCCTGCTCGGGAAGCTGCATGGTCGAGGTAGGAATCACATCGGCCTCAGCCAGGACGGGGTCTTCGATGCTTCGGCTGAGTGCGTTCTTCATCAGCAGCTCTTGCAATTGCAGATTGTTTTGCGCCAGGATCAGGTTTTGCTGATCGGTGGAGACCGTGCTCTGCGCGCTCACTACTTGAATCGGCGGCACGGTGCCGACTTTGGCTTGCTGCTTCGAATCATCTAACGCCTTTTGCGCATAAGTTAGAGCCTCCTCCTGCACACGCACGTTTTCGTAGGCGTAGACCAGGTCCCAATACATGTCTTCGATCTGATCGACGGTGGTGATGATTTGCAGGCGGAAGGCAACGTCGGAAATCTCGCGATTATTCTTTGCGATGCGGACGAAACGCAGGTTGGGCAGCGAGCCGAAGCCTTGCAGAAGATTTTGCGTGATCCGGAACTGGAAATTCGAGTTCAAGTCGGGCGTCAGCAAGCTTGTCGGACTGTTGGTCGTGACATGAGTGTTGTTGAACCCGACGGACAAGGCAGTGCCCCACTGAAAGCCTTGCGTGTAGGCGAAGTTGGCCGTGTAGGTGTTCTGCCCCACAACGGGGATGGGGCTGAGGACGCTGGTGGATTCGCTGTCGTTCTTATCGAGTTGCAACGTGCCGGTGACGACCGGGTCGAAACTGGTAATGGGTGAACCGATTCCGAGCGTGGAACTGACCAAGCCGTTGGTGCCGGTGCCGATGCCGCTGGCCGCGACGGTAGTCCCTCCGGTGCCGGATCCTACTGTGCCGCCCAGGCCGCCCACGCCGCCGCCCGGAGTATTCTGCACGATGCCGGCATTGACTCCGAGGATGTTGGCGCCGGACTTGGCGCGCAAGTAATCCGTATCGGCAATGTTCAGGTTGTAACGGGCGATATCGATATCGAGATTGTTTTCCAGCGTCAAGGCGACGGCGTCGTTAATCGAGAGATAGATTTTGCCATCGCGCATGAGCGAGTCGATGCGCGGCGAGTTGGCAAGATTGGGCTGCGCCAGCTCCTGGGCCCGGTAGGGCTGAAGGATGCGAGGAAAAGGCGAAGCGGGCTTCGAATAATCCTGCAAGTGAACCAACTGCGGCGGTGCGGAAGACGGCGTGGGCTGCGGTGCCGGAGCGGCCGGGACATTCTGCGCCTGCAGGGTCGGCGGCAGTTGCGCGCTAACTAGAATCGCCGCGGTACTCAGCAGCAGGCCGGAACGCAAGCGGGCTGCTGCCCAGAAGTTTAGGAACAAAGACATAGTTCGTCTCCTTGAACGGGAACAGTCGTGCAGACAAAAATGAATTGAAAAATTGGATGCGCCAGTCATGCGGTGCGTCTCACCATCTTAGCGGGACGGGCCGGGATAAAACCGATGCGGGTTGTAAAGAATTGTCAGAAAAAACGGGCGCGGCCGGTTGACCGCGCCTGTTTTGGCTCGACGACGATTACTGACGATGATTACTAACGACGATTACTGAGGTGGTTGCGGAGCGCTGGGCTGCGGCGGGGGTTGCGCTACAGAGGGCAACTCCTTGCGCGGAGCGATATAGGGGACGTTCGGCATGCGCGTGACTTGTCCGCGGGCGGCATCGTCGACACTGATGCCGTTGTGATCGAGCAAGGTCCCGGTGGCGCGGTCCAACTCGATGCGCGACTTTTCGTAAGCCACGAGGGCATTGACCAGAGTCGACTCCGACGTCGCCAACTGACTCTGGTACTGCAAGACCAGCGTATTGGTGGAAGTGCCGAACTGATATTTCTTCTGCTCGGCGTCCAGCGATTGCCGGGCCAGTTCAAGCGTGGCTTTGGCGGAATCCACGCTGGCGCGATTTTGCAGCACCGTGAATTGTGCGTTGCGTACTTCCACCTGGACTTGATTTTCGATTTGAGCCAGACGCATCTCGGCCTGCTGGTATTCGAGTTCGGATCGGACTTGGACAGCCTGGGCCGCGCGATTGCGCAGCGGAATGTTCAGCTGTATGCCTGCGCCTTTATCCGGAGCGGTGGAATTGATGAGCTGATTCAGAGTGCCACCATAGCCGACCGGGGGGGTGATGGGGATGAACGTTTGGCCAGGAGGAATTGTGGCGCCGTTGGGTCCCGCGCAAAACCCTGAGCCCTGCTCGGCCAGAGGCTGATTGGCGCACAAGTTGGACGGATTTTGCGTGCCGCCCAATCCATAGCCACCGTAATAAGCATAGAGGTCGAGGGAGGGCAGCAGGGCGTTACGCACCGCTTTGTTGCTCAGGTCACGGCTGTTTAAGTCGATGCGCGATTCGACCAGTTCGGCGCGATGGCGAAGCGCATCGTTAATCAAGTCCTCGGTGGGAACGACCGGCTCCTCGCGGGGAAGGTCCATGGTTGAGGTTGGTATGACTTCCGCGGTGGCCAGCACAGAGTCCTTCAAGGAGCGGCTCAGCGCGTTTTTCATCAGCAACTGCTCCAACTCCAAGTTCGATTGAGCAGCCGTAACCAGTTGCTGATCCTGCGCCACTGTGCTCTGGGCACGGACCACTTCGATGGGCGCCAGGCTGCCGATTTCGACCTGCTTCCTGGTGTCGGACAAGGTTTTTTGTGCAAAGGCGAGCGATTCGTTCTGCACGCGAGCATTTTCGTAGTTGTAGACCAGATCCCAATAGATGTTTTCAATTTGATCGAGACTGTCGATGATCTGCAGGCGAAACGCCACGTCGGAGAGTTCGCGGTTATTCCTGGCAATGCGAATGAATCTGGTGTTGGCCCCGAAACCGAAGCCCTGCAGGAGGTGCTGCGTTAGCTGGAAGCGGAAATTAGAGTTCAACTGCGGACTCAAGGTAGTGAATGGGGCGTCGCCCACCGTGGTCCGGGTGTTATTGAATCCGACCAACAAATTGGTGCCCCACGCGAATCCCTGGTTGTAGGCAAAGTTGCCCGTGATGGTGTTCTGCGGGGACGTGGGACTAAAAGAACTGGAGGGGAGAATGTGGAAGCGATCGGATTGCAAGGTTCCGGTAATGACCGGATCGAAGCTGGTGATGAGCGATCCGAGGCCCAAAGTCGAGCTGACCAAGCCGTTGGTGCCGCCGCCTGCGCCGCCCGCGCCCAAGCTGGTGCCGCCGGTCGACGCCCCAGAATTTGCACCGATAACGCCCACGCCGCCGCCGGGAGTGTTGAGCACGACTCCGGCGTTGACGCCGAGGATGCTTGCGCCGGCTTTCGCGCGCATCACATCGGTGTCGGCGATGTTCAAATTGTAGCGCGCGATGGCGACGTCAAGGTTATTTTCGAGCGCCAGCGCGATGGCGTCGTTGAGCGAGAGGTACAATTTGCCATCGCGCATCAAAGAATCGATGCGCGCCGTGTTGGCTAGATTGGGCGCGGCCAAATGCCGCGGTTTGTAAGGGCCGATCGGGTTGGGAAAATGCGATACCGGCTGGGAGTAGTTCAGCACGGGCAGGGGACGGGCCTCCGGTGTGTTTTGTGGAGTGGGCGCGGCGGGCGGTTCCTGGGCCGCAGCTGCGAGCGTCAGCGTCGCGAATAAAGCTGTAATGACGGCCAGCCTGATATTAAAACCTACGCGTGCGAATGGCATCTACTCATCTCCGTTCACGAGAACTGCTTGCTGGAAACTGGTTTCACTTACGATCTGCCGCACAAGCATCCGGGTAAATAGCCTCACGGCCATCTCCGCTGCACTGAAAGCCCTACTCAAAAGCTAGTACGCAATTGGAGGCATCCAAGTTCCTCAAAAGGTTCTCCGAAAAGCCTATGCCCTCGAAAGGTGCTTGGAACCATTTTGCAATTGCAAATTCGGTCCTTTTGGTGGCTGCTCTCTGGCACTACATAGACGGGCGGTCCGAATCCCGCACTTGAAATGAAAGTTCTGGAAACGCAACAGTATATCCGATGTGAAACTGTTAAAGTGCTCGCGATGCAGCACGTGGTTCGGAAAAAGGCAGCGCGCAGAAGACCTCAATCCATGAAATGCTTTGGATGAACCGGTACCGCGTTCGGACTCGAAAGATCGCATGCGCAATCTCAAACTGATTCTCTCCTATGACGGGTGCGATTTCGCCGGCTGGCAGGTGCAGCCCGACGCAGTTACAGTTCAAGGCTCACTTGCCTCAGCCATTGGACGAATCACCGGCGAAAAGGTATTGCCGCAGGGCTCGGGACGGACCGATGCGGGCGTGCATGCTCTGGCGCAGGTTGTGACATTTGTCACGGAGTCTTCCGTCCCCACGGCAAATTTTGTGAAGGCACTGAACGATATTTTGCCGGCGTCGGTAAGGGTGCTGGAAGCAGAAGAAGCGGCGCCGGATTTTCACGCGCGGCATTCGGCGCGGGCGAAGACCTATCGCTACCGGATTTACCGCGCAGCGATTTGTCCGCCGTTTCTGGCGAAGTATGTGTGGCATTATCCGTATCCGCTGGATGAGGAGGCGATGAATGCTTCCGCCGGATTGGTGGAGGGCGAGCACGATTTCACCTCTTTCGCGGCAGTCGATCCGGAGCGTAGCGCCGGCGTCCCGCCGGCTTTGGCGGATAGAGAGAATGCCCGGGGAGGCGACGCCGCGCAAATCTCGAACACCCGGCGCATCTACACTGCGAACTGGGAGCGCCAAGGAGACGAGTTTGTCTACACGGTGAGAGGATCGGGTTTTCTGCACCACATGGTGAGAAATTTGGTAGGCACGTTTATTCTGGTGGGCAAAGGAACGTTGCAGGCTGAGGACTTGACGCGAATTCTTGAGGCGCGCAGCCGCTCTGCCGCGGGGGCGACCGCGCCGGCCCGCGGACTGTATCTGGTGAATGTCGAGTATTGAGTCCAAGGCCAGGCATGTTCGGCAGGATGTTGAGTCATGACAACGGTATTACAAACCGCCGTGCGAAAGATTTCGTCGGTGAATCCAGCGACCGGCGAAGTTCTGCGCCAGTTAGAGTGCGCAAGCGCGGATGAAGTTCTGGCTGCGGTGGCACGAGCCCGGACGGCGCAGGCGGCGTGGGCGGAAATGGGGGTTCGAAAACGGATCGCGGTCCTGCGCGAGTTTCAATACCAGCTACAGGAGAAAAGAACCGGGATCGCTGAGGCCGTCACTCGCGAAGCTGGCAAACCTGTAGCGGAAGCCCTGACTACGGAAGTATTAGTGGTGCTCGACGCGGCGCGATTCCTGATTGAACATTCGTATCGTCTGCTGCGCGACGAACCGCTGCCGCACGGAAATCTCGCCACCAAGCTCAAGACGGGGCGGCTCTTGCGCGAGCCCTACGGCGTCATCGGAATCATCTCACCGTGGAATTATCCGTTTTCGATTCCCGCGACGGAGACGCTGGCGGCGCTGGTGGCGGGTAATGCCGTGGTGCTTAAGCCCTCCGAATTCACCTCGCTGGTAGCGCTGGAATTGGCCTCTCTGCTCCATGCTGCGGGCGTGCCTAAAGACGTTTTTCAGGTCGTGCTGGGTGACCGAGCGACCGGTGCAGCGCTGCTCGCGTCTCAGATCGACAAACTGGTGTTCACCGGCAGCGTGGCAACAGGGAAGCGTATTGCTGCCGCTGCGGCTGAACGCCTCTTGCCTGTAGTTTTGGAGTTGGGCGGCAAAGATCCCATGCTGGTCCTCGATGATGCCGACGTGGATGTAGCCTCGAGCGCGGCGGTATGGGGGGCCTTCGTGAATGCCGGGCAAACTTGCTTATCGGTTGAGCGCTGCTATGTGCATCGCAGTCTGTATGAAGCGTTTCTGAAGTTGTGCGCGGGGAAGGCCAGGAAGTTGCAGGTGGGACCGGGACTCGATCGCGCCACCGATGTAGGTCCGATGATCCACGAGCGCCAGTTGGAAGTTGTAGAAGCCCATGTGGAAGACGCGGTGGCGCGCGGGGCGCGGGTTTTGGCCGGAGGGTCGCGACGGAGAGATCTCGGGCCGAATTTTTATTCTCCCACCGTGCTGGCCGACGTGACCCAAGAAATGCGAATCATGCGCGAAGAAACCTTCGGACCCGTGCTGCCCGTCGCACCCTTCGACAGCGACGAGGAAGCGGTGCGGCTGGCAAACGATTCGGAGTTTGGTTTGGCCGCCTGCATCTGGACCCGCGACAACGCCCGCGGCGAACGGCTGGCGCGGCGCGTTCAGGCGGGCACTGTCATGGTGAATGATGTGCTCTCGTGTTTCGGCATCAGCGAGGCGCCGCACGGCGGTGTGAAATCCAGCGGCATTGGGCGTGCGCATGGCCGCTTTGGATTGGAAGAAATGGTACGTCTGAAATATCTCGACATAGACTTGACGCCATCGATGAAAAAAGTTTGGTGGTACGGTTACGGCGCGGCTTTCGCGCGCCAGATGGAAGGCTTCCTCGACATGCAGTTTGCCCGAGGATTTAGTTCGCGGCTGCGAGGAGCACTGCACGCTGCTGGCGTGCTGCGGCGGAGGAGACTGTGAAGGGCACTGGCTTGAGAAAAAAAACGCTCATATCGTGGAGCAGCGGCAAAGACAGCGCCTGGACGCTGCACCTGCTGCGTCAAGCGAACCAATACGAAATCGTTGGCTTGCTAACCACGATCAACTCCAGCTTTGACCGGGTTGCGATGCATGGAGTTCGCCGTGAATTGGTCGAAGCCCAGAACGAGGCTGCCGGACTTCCTTTGTGGAGAGTGCCGCTGCCGTGGCCCTGTTCGAATCAGGAATACGAGAGCGCGATGGCCGTGGCTTGTGCCAAAGCGGTCGATGCCGGAGTGGAAGTCGTTGCGTTCGGCGATCTCTACCTCGAAGATGTGCGGAAATATCGCGAAGACCGCATGCGTGGGACGGGTCTTACTCCTGTATTTCCTTTATGGAAGCTTGATACGCGGCAACTGATCAATGAGATGTGGGCCGGCGGAGTGCGCAGTCGAATCGTTTGTCTCGATCCCAAGAAGCTATCCGCCTCGTTTGCCGGGCGGGAGGTGAATCAAGAACTCGTTGACGAATTTCCGCCCGGAATCGATCCCTGCGGGGAGAACGGCGAGTTTCATACGTTCGTGTATGACGGCCCAATGTTCGCGCACGCGATTCCAGTGCAAAGCGGAGAGACGGTAACCCGCGATGGATTTGTTTTCACGGACCTGTGTCTGCCGGCACGGACAGAATCGACCGCCGACTCCATCGTTTGAAAATCATTCTGTAATCCGGTCTCCGTGGCTTGGCGGCTGAGAGATCACGAGAAAGCGCACAGCACCGGAGGACGGATTGCTGATCTGGTGACGCGCTCCCGGCAGGACGCGGATTCCGCTGCCGGCACGAACTAACGTGGTTCGCCCCTCCGCTTCCATCATCACTTCGCCAGATAAAATGTAGAAAAACTGCTGGGCTCTCTGGTGATAATGGCGGACTTCACAGCCGCCCGAGGGAATGAACTCTTCGATCACGCTGAGGTTTTCATCTTTCACCAGATGCCAGCCGTCGCAGTCGTTTCCCCAGCGGTAGTGCTCGGCGGTTTCGCGGCTTATGGAACCCGGCTGCGCGGAATCTTTGCGCATGCTTTCCATCTCCTTTTCCTCGTCTCCAGCTTTTCGTTCCCTGCGATCAAGTGTATCTTGTGTGCATGAATCCCTCTTCGAACTCAGATGCGAAACGCGAATTTCTGCGTCACGCTGTGGCTACGGTGGCCTACCGCGGAGGCAAAGCGATCCGCAATGCTCCCTCCGATTTTGCTAGTTATCAGTCCGCGGAAGGCGTGCGCACTCCCGGACAAATTTTGGCCCACATCGGAGATCTCTTCGGCTGGGCGCGCTCGATCGCCGCCGGCCACCGGACTTGGAAGGACTCCAGTCCGTTGCCCTGGGAAAGAGAGACTGAACGATTCTTTGCGGCGTTGCAAAAGTTTGATGACTATCTGGCGTCATCCGAGCCGCTTCACGTTACGCCGGAAAAGTTGTTTCAGGGTCCGGTCGCCGATGCCTTGACGCACGTTGGACAGATCGCGACGCTGCGGCGCATGGCCGGGGCTCCGGTTCGCGGCGAGAATTATTTCGACGCGGAGATTGCTGTAGGCCGCGTTGGGGCAGAGCAGACGCCGCCGAAGCGCGAGTTCTGAGTACGTCACGCTAGTCTTCCGCAGATTATTTCGAGCGGTTGCGATAAAGAGACGAGTCGACTTGACTCGTCATTGCGGACACATTTAGTTCGAGTTTAAGGAATTGCGCAATTTTCTGTGCGACGATTTCCGGATCGCCTAACACTTCGTGATAAGGAACGCGCAGAGTTTTAACGTAAGCTTTGCTGTCGAGCCAGGCGTGTACTGCACGCAGTTCCTTCTCGAACAGGGCTGCCATCGTGGCGTTGGAGACGCCGGCGGTTCCGCGGTTGCGCATCATGACTTCCTGCGAGGCGAGCACTTCGGGCAGCGGGCGCTGCATGAATATGACGCGATACTCGTGGCCTTCAGGCAACGAAAGCAGAAGGCGCGAGATGACTTTGACGACCTTGCCCTCGGCCTCGGCAATGCAGGCTGGATCTTTGGGGAGTTGCTTGATGCGCTCCCACTCGAGATAACCGCGAGGATTATCCACGTCGGCCTGTCGTTCGCCGTCGGAGAGCACGGGCATCCCTCCCGCGGCCAGCATCTGCATCATCAATGAAGTGCCGGAACGCGGCAACCCCGAAACGATCGTGATCATGAATCTCCTCAGCTGATTCTTCAGCTTTGATTCTTGAGCGGCACTTCCGCCCGGTAGATGGCCTGCCAATGGCCCGCTTTGAGGATGTAAACCGAACTTCCGTTCATGTGAACGGGAACTTTTTCCCCATTACACACTGCGTACTGCTCGGCTTTGTAAGTGAGCAGGTAAGCGCCGTCGGTGAGCGGCAGAACTCCGAAATCGGAAAGGCCGTAGCCATCTACTTTACAGGCTTTTGCGGCAGCTTCCTGCTCCTGCAATTCCTGGTCGCGGGAGAACGTTCCGGAGTCGTTCCAGAAGATTCCGTTCTCGGCGATGTGTTCGCGGAAGTAGGCCTGGTCTTTCATCTTCCACGCTTCGAAAAAGCCGGTTTCGGTGCGGACTAACTCCTGTTGAATGCTGGTGAGGGTAGCCGGTTTCTTCTGCGGAGTTTGCGCGAGTGACCCAAGCGGCAGAAGACATAGAGGGAGCAGAATTGCTACGCAGGCTGGAAAGGTGTTTGAGACGCGAGATATCGGACGATTCATGGGACGCTCATTCTGGCGCTGGATTGCCGGTCACGAGAATAACGCCTAGCATACGACATCCGGGGCTTGGGCTCGACTTTCGGCTTCGAGTACAATGACGCTCGTAGGGCCGAATCCGGCGGCGCGAGCGCCGCATGAACGAGGGTGAGTGCTTTGGCCACTGGCGAAATCACGACCGCGACTCCGCAAACTCCGGCGCAGCTTGCGCATCATAAAGTCAAAATCAAAAAGGCTGGGCAGCGCGCCTGCAACGAGAAAAACGAAAAAGGCAAATTCTGCGGCGGCCACTTGAAGCGCTGGTCCTACTGGGCCGACGTGGTGGAGCAAGCTTGCGGCGATGCGGAAAAGGCCTGGGGGCCGGACGCCGAAGTATATCGCTGCGAGCATTGCCAAACGCTGTATCTGCCGAATCCTGCGGAAGCGAAAGTGAATGTTGCAGGGCAGGGAATGATTTCGGTGTTCGGGCTGACGCTGCCGCCGAAAGAGAAGTAGAACCGAGTACCTAGTACCGAGCCGCAAGCGAAGCGCGGGTTTGACTCGGTACCAGGTACTGGGTACCAGCAACTTTCTTCCATGAATACTTCCGAACTCATCTACGACTGGAACAAGAATCATGCGCCGGGGCTGAAGCCGGCGGGGCCGGTGCTGCTCAACGACGAGAGCCTGCGCGATGGCTTGCAATCGCCTTCGGTGCGCGACCCTTCCATTCCAGAGAAAATTGAAATCCTTCATCTGATGGAAGCGCTGGGGATCGACTCGCTCGATCTGGGACTGCCGGGCGCAGGGCCGCGCGCGGTGGAGCATGTGACGGCGCTGGCGCGTGAAATTGTTGCGCACAAGATGAAGATTCGCGCCAACTGCGCGGCGCGCACGCACGAGAACGACATCCGTCCCATTGCGGAGATTGTGCAGAAAACCGGGCTGCCGATTGCGGCCGCAACGTTCATCGGATCGAGCCCCATAAGAAGACTTACCGAAGGCTGGTCCGACGATTTTCTTTTGCAGACCACCGAGAAGGCGATGAAGTATGCGGTTTCGCTCGGCCTCGATCCGATGTACGTAACCGAAGATACGAGCCGCTGTGATCCGGAGACGGTGAAGCGGCTTTATTCGACCGCGATCAGTTGCGGGGCGCGGGCCATCGTCATTTGCGATACGGCCGGGCACGCCACCCCGATGGGCGCATTCGCGCTGGTGAAATTCGTGATCGAAGAAGTGGTGAAACCTTCCGGGGAAAAAATTCGCGTGGACTGGCATGGGCACAGCGATCGAGGACTCGCCATCGCCAACTCGATGGCGGCGGTGATTGCAGGCGCGAACTGTGTTCACGGTTGCGCGATTGGCTTGGGCGAACGTGTGGGGAATACGCAGATGGATCAGATGCTGGTGAATCTGAAGCTGATGGGGATCGCGCCGTGGGACGAGCGGGATTTGACGAAGTTGAAGCATTATTGCCGGGCCGTGTCGCGGGCCATGGGCGTGCCGATTCCGGCGAATTATCCGGTAGTGGGCGAGGATGCCTTCCGCACGGCTACGGGCGTGCATGCTGCAGCGATCATTAAGGCGTATCGCAAGAACGACGTTGTGCTGGCGAATACGGTTTATTCGGGTGTGCCATCGCATGAATTTGGACTGGAGCAAATCATCGATATTGGTCCGATGAGCGGGAAGTCGAATGTGCTGTTCTGGCTGGAGCGGCGCGGCATTCCGGCGACGGACGAATTGGTGGACCGGATTTACCAACGCGCCAAAACCAGCGACCATACGCTGAGCGATGCCGAGGTGGTGGAGTGCCTGCCCGCAGCCACAGTGAAGCAAAACTGAAATCATGTCCGACGCAATTTCCAAGCCGATGCGGCATGCGATTCTGGGAGCGGGGGGCATTGGCGGCCTGATGGGCGCGTGTCTGGCGCATGCGGGAGACGCGGTTACGATGGTGGTCCGGCGCGAGAAGTTGGCGCAGTATCCTAAACAACTTCATTTAGAAAGTCCTTTTGGGAATTTCACGGTGGATGTCGCCGTTGCTGCGGAGGTTCCCGAGGCCGATGTTCTCTGGCTCACGGTGAAGGCTACGCAGTTGGAGCCGGCGCTTGCGGCTTTCAAGAATCCCGGTGCGATTGTGCCGCTGCTGAACGGGATTGATCACGTGGCTTTGCTGCGGTCGAAGTATGGGGCGCACCGGGTGATTCCTGCGACTATCGCGGTCGAAACCGAGCGTGTGGGTCCGGGGCACATCGTCCATCGATCGCCGTTTGCGCGGCTTTTTGCTTCTTCCGCTGGGCGTGCGCTGTTAGGCACCACGCTTGATGAGCTGCAGAAAATTGGGTTCGCTTGCCGCTTCGTGGATGATGAACCGACGCTGATGTGGGGCAAGCTGGTTTTTCTAGCGCCCTTTGCGCTGAGCACGACTGCGGCCGATAAGACGGTTGGCGAGATTGTCTCCGACCCGCAGTGGCGGAGTTTGGCAGAGGCTTGCGTCCGGGAGGCGTGCGCCGTGGCGGTTGCCGAGTCGGCCGCCGTGGATGCCGACTCGATCCTCGCCTGGGTGAAGACCGCGCCGGCAAATATGCGCAGCTCGATGCAGAAGGATGTGGAGCGCCACAACCCGCCGGAGCTGGATGCGATTGCGGGACCGATTTTGCGCGGGGCGCGGAAGCATGGGATCGCGGTCCCAGTGACGGAAAAATTGGTGGCTGCGGTGGAGCGGCGAGCGGGGTTGACGCGGCTGGGGTGAGATTCCGGATTAAAAAAAACTACGGATCAAACGCGTAAAATCTCTTGAATCAATGACTTGGCGGCGGCCCGATCCGGATCGGTCCCGCTAAATCTATCACTCTAAAGGGCTTGTCGGTAAAATCTTTGCAATCAATGGTTTAGTGGTGATCTGTTCTCGCTAAGTCCTTTGGAATCAGCAAACAGCCTCTGAGCGCCCATCTTAACTAGTTGATAGCAAATGAGTTGCTCGTAAAATATTGCCAACGAAGGAGTTGGCCGGGCCTATTCTATTTTCAAAGAGTTTACAGCCTGGAGCAAACGGGCGGCGCTGCGCCCGCATTGGTTAGGATTGTGCAGTTTGGGGGCGGGGGCAAGGTTGGATGTCACAACGGGCTGTGGAAAGCGCAAGTTCTGGCGGTAATTCCTTCCGAGGGTGAGAAAGTGCAATCCCATATCTCGTAAAAGAGGTGAGACGCTGGGGACCCGGCCAATTCTCAATGAGTGTAATCGCTGTTTTCGTCAGCCAACGCATTCCAGTAATATCCTTTCGACCTGCAAAAAGCATCTTCCATGGCGAACTTGCTCGATGTAGTGTGCAGAATTTGGCCGAAGAGTTCGGACAGTTCAGGCCCGGCCCCAGCCGCGAAGAACTAAACCACATGCTCAACCTGCCTCAATAAAATCCGTCATTTAGACCATCCTTCGTCTCCCCGAAAAATAATTGATTAGATTCCGTTCTCATGTCGATTCGGCCACACCCCGTTCGACGTATCAGCAGAGAGCCAGTACGATAGCGAGCAACAGCGATCCAACTGCGCTCTCAATCTGAGTTCACCGGTTAGCCAACAAATAGCTAAACCCGAAAACAAGCCACTCAACCATCGCTCAACCCAAAGGAGATTTCGCAATGCGATTCATGGTCATCGTCAAATCAACCCCAGAGGCAGAAAAAGAAGGCGCCCTCCCCGATCCACAGCTCCTGCTCGAAATGGGCAAGTACAACGAAGAGCTCAGCAAGGCAGGCGTCCTGCTCGCCCTCGACGGCCTCCATCCCAGCTCCAAAGGCGCACGCGTCAAATTCTCCGGCAAGTCTCGTACCGTCGTCGACGGCCCCTTCACCGAGGCCAAGGAGCTCATCGCCGGCTTCTCGATCTTGCAGGTCAAGTCCCTCGAAGAGGCCATCGAGTGGGTCAAGCGTGGCCCTAACTGCGGCCCCGGCGACTACGAAGTCGAAATCCGCCAAGTCTTTGAGATGGAAGACTTCGCACCCATCCTGTCCGAAGAGCAGATCCAGCACAAAGTAGCGAAGCGGGCGAAGCTGCCAAATCAGACCGCCAACAAATAACCGCTCTTGCATCCACGGATTGAATCTGGTGTGATCGGTAGCGGTGTCCGCTACCGATCCACATCACGCCACAGATCAAGCCCTGCATCGCACCGTCGAAGCCGTATGGCGCATCGAGTCCGCGCGCGTCATCGCCGGCCTCACCCGCGACTTAGACCTAGCCGAAGATCGTTCGGCGCATCTCCTTAAGAATGAATGCCTTACTGGCTTGACCTATTTTTATCGCAAAATGACCGCTGTTCCATTTACACCCCTTTGCGGCTGCGGTAAGCAGACAACATGGGCGGGACCCCTTCCACTCCACGTTTACCGCTGCTTCGTACCTGTCACTCGATACCCGCGCAAGCTTGGGAAACACCTCGCAGTGCCCCTTTAGTCAAGAAAAGCGAGTGAGTTATGGCATAGGCCATGCCTGAGATTATCGCTCTTGTCGGTTGTTGGCGAAAAATCCCAATAGCGCTCATTGACTGATTCTGTGATACTCGTCACACCGGTCGGCCCCGATTCGAAAGCTACCGTCTCAGCCCACATGAAAGCCGCCGTTTACACCAAAGCCAAAACCGGAAAGGTCCTCGAAATGAAGGATCTCGAACAGCCGGTTCCGAAGAACAACGAAGTCGTCATACGGGTTCGCGCCGCTTCCATCAATCCTCTGGACTGGCGCATGAAGAGCCAACGGCCCGGCGTCGATGCCGCTGGCCAGGTAGCAGCGGTCGGAGGAGCTGTGACGCAGTTCAAGATCGGTGATGCTGTGTTCGGCCTCTGCAAAGGGGCCTTTGCCGAATACGCCTGTGCTCTCGAAGCCAAGTTAGTCAGGAAGCCGGACAGCCTGAGCTTCGACCAAGCGGCTGCTGTGCCGGTTGCAGGGCTTACCGCGTTGCAGGGGCTTCGCGACAAAGGAAGCCTTCAGCCGGGGCAGAAGGTCTTGATTAACGGCGCGGCGGGAGGAATTGGCACCTTTGCCGTGCAGATCGCAAAATCGTTTGGGGCTAACGTAATTGGCGTGTGCAGCACGAAGAATGTCGAATTAGTGCGCTCGCTCGGTGCCGACAGGATCATTGACTATACCCGCGACGATTTTACTCAGGACAGCGAACGTTACGATTTGGTTCTAGATAACGTTGGGAACCGCACATTGTCAGCGATGAAGCGGGTTCTGACTCCGAGCGGAAAGTGTGTCATGGCGGGAGCGCCTAAGGAACTCTGGGCAGTATTTATCCGATTGCTCAAAGCATTCGCGTGGTCCCCGTTCTTGAAGCAGAAGTTCATATTCTTCATTGCGAAAATGAATAGAGACGACCTGACGACCCTTTGCGGGCTTATCAAGGCCGGAAGACTCACCCCTGAGATCGACCGACGCTATCCGCTGGATGAAACCGCCGATGCCCTCGCTTACGCAGAAGAAGGACATGCCCGAGCGAAAGTCGTCATTGATTTCTAATAGGACTAGGAGACGCTGCCTGACACTCCTCTGTTCAAGGCGGTCTATCAATCTTAATTGTCGTAAAATCGCCACACTTACTTGACCCCAACCATCCCCATCCACTGCTTGTAAAATCAGTTCTCCCCTGAGCGGATTACTGCCAGTTGCTCAGTGCGCATAAAGACAGAAGCATCCTCGTGGTGAAGACTTGGTTCTATGATGACGAAGCACGAAGAGAACCCATCCGCTCATATTGAAGTTATCCCCGCAACATTGGAGCAGAAGCCGATCCTGGCTAACCTGCTTGAGTTGTACGGGCACGATTTCAGCGAGTTCCACGATATCGATCTAGGACCAGATGGCAGGTTCGGCTACAAATGCCTGCCTCTTTACTGGAGTGAGCCGGGGCGACATCCGTTTCTTGTCAGGGTAGACGGCAGACTGGCCGGATTTGCCTTCGTCAAGCGAGGGTCGGAAGTTTCTGGAGATGAAACGGTGTGGGATATGGCAGAGTTCTTTGTGATTCGTGGATACCGGAGGCGGGGAATCGGAACGCAAATAGCGCACGAGGTATGGAGGCGGTTCCCGGGGCGGTGGGAAGTTCGCGTGATGCAGTCGAACGCTTCGGCATATCATTTTTGGGAGCATGCCATTTCGATGTTTGCGGGTGAGGCGATCGATCCTATTCGCATCGAGAAAAGCGGCGAATGTTGGAAGCTTTTCTCATTTGAATCCAGGCATGTTTTGTAAACACCGGAGTGAATGCCCTTCGGCCTCGCGTTGGGCGTTGCCGGTCTCATCTTGTTCCTTCCTCTGACCGCCGGCTCAGCCGCGCTCCGAGTGGTGCGCCGAGTGCACTTGTGTCAGGCCGCGGCCTTGCGGGCTAGTGCGCTGGTGAGCTATGGATCTCGGCGATGTATCCCCCGGGAAATTCGACAATTGCGGTGGTGCGGTCTTGTGCGGGGTAGGGCGCGAATAGAATTTTAACTCCGGCGGCTTTGGCTTTGTCGAGGGTTGCGCCGAGATCCGGCACACGGTAGCCGGTGATCTCGTAGCCGAAGGGATAGGGAAGATGGCCGTCCGTCACGAGCACCAGCATATTGCCGAAGAGGGACCTGATCTCGATGCGGCGGTAGGTTTCTCGGGCTTGGCCGATTTCTGCGGCGTCGGCGTGCGGGTCATCCGAGACTACTTTGCCGTTGGCGAAGCGGACAAAGCTGGCCACAAAGTTATCGGCCTCGTCGCGCGACACGTAGACGCGGTTTTCGGGAACGGTTTCGAGCGGCGGATTGGTGTTGGTGGAGGGAGTGAAGTGCCAATAGATTTGCATCTTCAGGCCGCCAGGCCACTCGATGACTGCATCCATTCCGATCGCGTCTTTGAACGGCTCGACGACGACCTCGGCTCCGGCTGCTCGAGCGGCTTTGATGGCCTGATCCATATCGGTGACGAGATATCCGGTGCGCTCCTGGCCAAAGGGGAAGGGAATGGGGGTCTGGTAGGCGAAGATGGATAGGGCGCCGACCGGAGTCAGCAGGTATTGCATTTGGGTGCTGCTGGTCACGGGCAGGACGTTCGCCACGCTACGCTTGGAGGGCTTGCCGCCGAAAGTGGCAACGAAGCTGTTGACGAAGGCATCGAGGTCGGCGGGAGCAATGTAGACATGGGTCGTGTCGTATTGTGGGCCGACGGCAACGCCTGCGGCTGGCAGAGTTTGGGCGAGCGATGCGGAGGCCAAGGGAAGTAGCAGGGCGGCCACCAGAGTCGTCGGGTGGCTGAATGCGATCAGGCAGGTTTTTCTTCGAATTGGGAGTGGGCTGGATCTGGTAATGGTCGTCATTGGCATGGAGGCTCTGGGTAGGTTGTAATCGTTATGATCGAAGACTGCAACTGAGTTTTCCTGGATCACTCTTGGGCCGGTTTTTCTTGACGACGTGGTGCCTCGAAGGATCGTCAGAAAGGCTTCAGGTTTTCTCGAAGTACTTGAACGCTTTGCATGACGAGCATGCGCCGATTTAGCTTTTTTCCCGGTTTCGAAGTCGATCCAGCAACAGGGAAGGCTCCACTTCGTTGCTAAAGAATGCGAGAAATGGGGCGCCCGGCTCGTAACCGAGATGCCTGGGACGACCACCCTTAATACTCCTGCCATGCTGAGTGCGCGTTGAGCGAGTCATGGCCGTAGGGCTTGTGTAAAGCCTGTGTAATGGGCGGTTTGACTTTCGATACCAAGCTGTGAAACCATTATTTCGGCAGGGTGCAATCGCAGCTCTGCCCGCACACTTTAAGCTGTTCTCGCCCTTCTTGCGCATTTATCTATCCTTAACCTCTTAAGGAAGTTGGCTTTTAAGGAAGTTCCTTTGCGCTCGGAACTCTTGGAGAGGGGCAGATAATGACCCGCGTGGCAGCAGCGAAGAAACTCAGCAAGTTCGATCCCAAGACATTCCTTTCGACCATCAACGGTGGTCGAAAGATCGAAGCTTTTTCCAAAAAGCAGACGATCTTTGCTCAGGGCGACTCGTCCGAGGCCGTTTTTTTTATAAGGGAAGGAAAGGTCAGACTCACCGTTGTATCGAAAATCGGGAAGGAAGCCACAATAGGCGTCCTAAACAAGGGAGATTTCTTCGGGGAAGGTTGCCTTACAGGGCAACCTCTCCGCCTGTGCTCGGCAACCGCAATGACCGATTGCTCGATAATGAAGATCGGCAAGAAGTCCATGATGGAAGTGCTTCACCGGGAACACGCGTTTTCCGATATGTTCGTGGCGTATTTGCTCACTCGGAACATCCGGTACGAAGAAGATTTGGTGGACCAACTTTTCAATTCCAGCGAAAAAAGACTGGCCCGGATCCTGCTACTGCTGGCTCATTTCGGCAAGGACGGTAAGTCCGAAACTCTAATCCCCAAGATGAGTCAAGAGACCATGGCAGAGATGATAGGCACCACGCGGTCGCGGGTTAGCTTTTTTATGAATCGGTTCAGGAAGTTGGGGTTCGTCAACTATCACACCGGCGATGAATTACAAGTTAACAGTTCACTTCTCAACATCGTTCTCCACGACTAGAACTTCCTTGCGAGAGGACGGAGTTCTGCTCTCTCTTGCGATTTGGAACGGGCACACTCACTACCTTCGGGCGTGGTATAGTGGCTGCGAGGCGGTTACCCTTATCCTCTTTCAGGTCTTCTGACCTAAGCCAGTCCATCTGAAGTTCTCCCACCTTAGGTTTTGCAGCGAGAGAGGTGTGCCCATGCTTTTCGAAGCGATCTTGCGCGAAGTCGATCAACTCCACAATGTCAGTACGCGTCTTGAGGGATTGGCGGACCGACATCCACCCGTCTCAGAACCACTCATCACTATCGCGGGAAGCGTTCGCAACACGGCTACTCTATTGGAGGTGCTGGTTGCGACTAAAGGTCCCAAGCCGATCTGAGGAGGGCTCCGAAGCGAAGACGCGCCGGCGTCCTTAGGAAAGCCATCGCCCGAACTGTGCAATTTGGACCAGTCGGACCAATCCTTGCGAGCCTATGCTGTGTCTATTGGAGAACGAAGAAAATGAACAGTTGCAGCGAGGGCGCTGCTTCGCAAGGCTCCGCAACCACCTCTGTCGTATCCCGGCGCAACGCCCGACTCAGATCGTGCCAGGAAGCCACCGCTCGCCGAGCCTTCGGCTTCCGGCCAGGAACTGAATCCCGGAGATCGAGTCGAGGGCTTGGGCAACTTCGGAAAGCCTACTGGAGAATTCGGCACAGTGGAGCAAGCCAACGACGACGACGCAGTGGTTAAATGGGATGATGATGACGGTCGTAGGCGACTCCATCAACCGTCGCTCAAGAAGGTTTAGCCCTCCACCAGACTGGTCCCAGCTGTCTGAAGCCGATCGGCAAGTTTCAAAGACTTGCTTTTAACAGAGTCCCACACTTCGAGCCACCGTGGACAGACACGTACTCACCCACCATGGTCGGCAGAGCGCACCTCAAAAGTGATCCCCCGTTCCCGCTCTTGCCAATGCCCATCCCCTTCCCATGCGTTGTAAGATGACGCAATACTTGCCATGAGCCCAATTCCCCCGCGCGCGGACTTGCCGGATGTTGAGCCTACGGTGCAGCAGGAGGTGGCGCGGCTGGCGGCGGCGCCAGAGGTGCGGTCGGCGTTTAACTGGCTGCGCACGCAGGAGCCGCAACTGGCGCAATGGCAGATGGAGGTGGCGCGGATTGCTGCGCCTCCGTTTGGGGAGTCGGCGCGTGGGGCGTGGCTGGCGGAGCGCTTTCGCGAAGTCGGGCTCGACGATGTTCGCATCGACGATGTCGGCAACGTGTTCGGAGTGCGTCCGGGATTCGGGCAGCGTTATGTGGCATTAAGCGCGCACATCGATACGGTGTTTCCGGCGAACACGCCGCTGAATATTCGACAGCAGAGCAGCCGGTTGTATGGGCCGGGAGTTTCCGACAACGGAGCGGGGGTGACGGCGATGCTGGCGATTGCCGCGCTGCTGCGCGCGGTGCGGCTGCGGCACGCGCTCCCGTTTGTGTTTATCGGCAACGTCGGCGAAGAGGGCGAGGGCGATCTGCGTGGGATGCGGCATATTTTTTCCACGCCGCGCTGGAAGGACTCGATTGCCTACAGCGTGGTGCTCGACGGCGCGGGCGCGGACACGATTGTGGCTGAGGCGCTGGGCAGCCGGAGGTTTGAGGTGATTGTGCGCGGTCCGGGCGGGCACTCGTGGAGCGATTTTGGCGCGCCCAATCCGATTGTGATTCTGGCGCGGGCGATCGATACGTTTACGGCTGCGCCGGTGCCTACTACGCCGAAGACGACTTTCAATATTGGAGTGATTCGTGGCGGCACGTCGGTGAACTCGATTCCTGAGTCGGCGAGCATGAAGGTGGATATCCGGTCGACGTCGATGGCGGAGATGGAGCGGCTGGAGCAGACGCTGCGGCTGGCGCTGAATCGTGCGGTGGAAGATGAAACGCTAGCGGCGGAGATGAGGTCGGCGGCGCAGAAGCGGCCTTCGGGAGTGAATTGCGAAGTGGTGGCGATTGGGAATCGTCCGGCGGGTGAGTTGGCGGTGGGATCGCGGATTTTGCATGTGATTCGGGCAGTGGACGCGCAGTTGAATAATGCGGCGCAGGTGCAGCGGGCGTCGACGGACGCGAACATTCCGTTGTCGATGGGGCTGGAGGCGATTGCGATTGGCGGCGGAGGGTCGGGCGGCGGGGCGCACACGTTGCAGGAGTGGTTCGACTCGAATGGGCGGGAATTGGGATTGAAGAGGATTTTGTTGACGATGCTGGCGCTGGCGGGAGCGGGGGAATGATGAGATTCGTAACGCCGAGAGTAAAGAAGCGGTTGGAATTGTGCCGTCCCTGCGGGACTGACTCCTTCTTTGTGCTTCCACCCGGCACTGCCGTGCCGGGCTTTCACATGCCGTCACTTCGTGATTGGGTTGTCGTAATCTCACTCTTTGTTTTTATCGCCATCTTTTCAAACGTGCCGGTTTCGGCTCAGAACGTTCCTGCTGCTTCGGCGGAATCGAAGCCGAAGGCTGACATTATTTTCGTCCACGCGAATGTCTATACCGGGGTGCCGTCGAACGCGCAGTTCAGTTCTATTTTGCGCGAGGAGGCGATTGCGGTGCGCGGGGATCGGATTCAGGCGGTGGGGAAGAATGTAGACATTCAGAAGCTGAAGGGGCCGCAGACGCAGGTTGTTGATTTGGGCGGGCATTTTGTCATGCCAGGTTTTAACGACGCGCATTTGCATCTAGCTGACGCTGGCTTGCAAAAGTTGAATGTGGATTTGATTGGAGTGAAGACGCTGGATGAGCTTCGCAACCGCCTGCTGGCCAAGGTGGAGACGGCGAAGCCGGGGGAATGGATTCTGGGCGGAGGATGGGATGAGACGCTGTGGCCGGTGAAGGCTTTGCCCAGCCGGTGGGATCTGGATGAAGTGTCGGGCGGGCATCCGGTGTTTCTGGATCGTGTGGATGGTCACCTGGCGGTGGCGAATACGCGGGCGCTGCAGTTGGCGAGCGTTACGATTGCGAGCCGCGATCCGGAAGGCGGGCAGATCGATCGCGATGCCAACGGCCAACCGACGGGGGTTCTGCGCGATACGGCGCAGCATGCGGTGGAAGTGGTGCTGCCGCAACCGACGCGCGAAAAGCGGAGGCACGGGATTGAAGTGGCGCTGGCGGATTTGGCCGAGCACGGGGTGACTTCGGCGCAGGATTACTCGCCGGATTGGCAGAATTTTGAGATTTACGAAGATTTAGAAAAGGAAGGCAAGCTGACGGCGCGGATTTCCGAGTGGCTGCCGTTTGACGATTCTATCGAGGAATTGCAGAAGAAGCGGGATTCGCATCCGCAGGCCGATCTGATGTTGCACACGGGAATGCTGAAGGGATTTATGGACGGTTCGCTGGGCGGGCATACGGCGGCGCTTTTGGAGCCTTACTCGGATGATCCGAAGAACTCGGGATTGCCGCGCTATGAGGCGGCGAAGCTGAACGACATGGCCAAAGAGCGCGTGCTGGCGGGCTTTCAGCTGGGATTCCATGCGATTGGAGATAAGGGTATCCAGATGGCGTTGGATGCTTTTGCCGAGGCGGAAAAAGCGGCGCGCGAGCAGAAGGTGAAGGGCCCGAATGGCGGAGACGATTTCCGGTTACGCGTCGAACATGCGCAGGTGACGACGCCGGCGCAGATTGCACGGTTTAAAGAATTGAAAGTGATTGCGTCGATGCAGCCGAGCCATCTGACGACCGACATGCGATGGGCGCAGGACCGGCTGGGGGCGAAGCGGGCGGCCACGGCTTATGCGTGGGCGGCGTTTCTGAATAAGGGAGTGACGCTGGCGTTTGGAACGGATTATCCCGTGGAGCCAGTGACGCCGTTCCGCGGACTGTATGCGGCGGTCACGCGCAAGAGCGAGGATGGCAAGCAGGAATTTTTCCCGGCGCAGAGGCTCACCATGGATCAGGCGATTGCCGCTTATACGACGGGCTCGGCCTTTGCCGAGTTCGAAGAAAAAGAAAAGGGGAAGCTGGTGCCGGGGATGCTGGCGGACTTCGTGGTGCTGGACCGCGATGTGACGGCGGCTGCGGCGGAAAAAGTTCTGGCGACCAAGGTGCTGCGCACGGTGGTCGGTGGAAAAACGATTTACGAAGTGAAGTAACTTCTTCAGACGCGAGAGCGGTTTTGTGCGTCTAACCCATTTGTGGCCGCATTCTTAGCGATCATTACCCGGCAGTTCGGTGCTGGGCCAAATCCTTGTTGCCGAGATCCGAAGGACTCAATTCGGCAGTTTCAGTGGTGAAAAGTTAACAGCCAGCAGCCGTCCGTCGTTCTTCACCGCGTAGGAGTACGCGTGATGCGGTGGCTCCGGAGCGAACTCGACCAAAATGTAATTCTCACCTTCCAGGTGCTCGTCGAAATGCTGCATATACTTCTCGAACTCGCTCACGAATGATCGCTTGGCCCAGTAGACCATGATTTTTAGAGGAGACTTCACGCATAGCAGTTTGTGGAAGTCGTACAGCACCTCATCCTGGGTTCCCCACTCTGATTCCGCAGCCAGATGGATTGCCCCGCTCGTCTTGTGCAGCCAGATCAAGTCGAGCAGCCATCCCGGCCCATCATCACCGGGATAAACGAAATAGTCTTCTTTGTCGGCCAGGTTGCGGAGCGCCTTTTGCACTGCGGGGGTTCGAATGCGCCTACCGTCTGGCAATTCCTGAAGGGTTGAAATAAGTTTGTCCGCGACAATGATGGGATCGATCAGCGGCTTGCGGAAAACTCCCATACTGAGGTTACTTCTTCCTAAGTGGAATGATCTCACGTAGCATCGATCAGGACAATCGGCATTCGACCCTCCCGGGGGACACGATTTGGCCCGGACTCGGCAACACGGAATTAGCCCACTACCCGCAGTTCCGTTTTTGAGCCTGCGCCTTGGCCAACGGGTATAATTAATCCCTATACGTCTTCGGAGGAAGCAGATTTATGGATTCGCGGGCATTTTGGCTGCGTTTGAAAACTCATCGCTGGGTCTATTCGTTCAGCATTGTGGCTACGCTGGCGCTGGGTATTTTGATTGGTTCGGTGGTTTCCTACGGAGTGAAAGGCAAGGAAGGGCAGAAGTCCTCGTCGTCCGACGCGACTCCGTTGACGGTGCCGTCTCCCAAGCAGCTTTCGGGCGAGTTTTCCCAGATCGCCAAGCAGTTGGGGCCGACCGTGGTCAACATCAACACCGAGTCGACGATCAAGAATCCGCATCGCCGGCGCGGCGGGCAGGGGCAGGCTCCTGATGACGACGAGAACGGTGGCGGCGGCCAGGGCGGGATGGACGATTTCTTCAACCGCTTTTTCGGCGGACAGGGCGGCCCGCAGGGTGACGCGGCGATTCGCGAGCGGTCGCTGGGTTCGGGCGTGATCGTTGATTCGAAGGGTTACATCGTCACCAATCGCCACGTAGTCGAGAAGGCGGATCGCATTCGGGTGCGTTTGCAGGACGATCCTCCCGGCGTGCAGCACGACGCCAAGGTGATTGGCGAGGATTCGGAAACCGATTTGGCCGTCATCAAGATTGAAATGAGCCGTCCGGTGCCGGTGGCCAAGATGGGGAACTCCGACAGCATGGAGGTAGGCGATTGGGTGCTGGCTATCGGCAGCCCGTTCGGTCAGGTGGGTACGGTAACGGCTGGCATTGTGTCGGCCAAGGGGCGCGATATTGTGCCTGGCCGTCAGTTCCAGACTTTCATTCAGACCGATGCCGCGATCAATCCGGGAAATTCGGGAGGACCGCTGGTGAATCTGGAAGGCGAAGTGATCGGCATCAACACCGCGATTTTGAGCGAGACCAACGCGTATGCGGGCGTGGGATTCTCGCTGCCGTCGAATACTGTGGTGCAGGTTTATAACCAACTGATTGGACCGGAGCATCGGGTGGCCCGCGGATCGATCGGCATTATGTTCGATGCGGTGGAAAACCCGGCAATCACGCGGGTTTATGGTAATGGATCGGGCGTGACCATATCGAGCGTGGTGCCCGGCAGCCCGGCGGATGAAGCTGGGTTGAAGGTGGGCGACACCATCACCACGGTGGACGGCCACAAAGTGACCAAGGGGTCTGAATTGGTGGCGGACATCGCGTCGCGCAAGCCGGGATCGAAGGTGGCCTTGGGCTTTGTGCGCAACGGCAAACAGCAGGATACGAGCGTGACCATTGCGGATCGTGCGAAGCTGTTTGCGGCGCGGCTGAACGAGGATGACGGCGGCAATGACGAAAGCACGCCGAAGCAGGATAAGTTCGGAATCTCGGTGCGCAGGCTTACGCCGGAGATGGCGGAGAAGCTGGACATTCCGGGAGGCAAAGGCGTCATCGTGCAGGATGTGAAGCCGGGATCGTTTGCCGACGACATCAACCTGGGGCGCGGCGACGTGATTCTGGAAATCAACAAACAGCCGGTGAATAGCGAAGAAGATTTCGCCAAGGCGGAGTCCAGCCTGAAGAGTGGACAGGATGTGGTGTTCCTGGTGCGCCCGCGGGGTGCGTCGCGGCAGGATGGAACCATCTTCGTGCCCGGAACACTTCCGTAACTTGGGGTTTAGTCAACGGGAACTGGCATTGCGACATCCGATAGAGGATGATGGCAATGCCAGCCTGCCCTTGGCCTTTATTTTTGCGCCGGGCGAGTTGGCGGAAACTTGAGGGTCTACCGTTGGAACTGAAGCAGCGCGCGAGAAGACTGAGGGGATGGTTGGGCGCGGCCAGCGTTCTGGCGGGGTGCTGTCTGGCTGCCGTCGGAGGTGTTTCGCAGGATGCTGCGAGCCACGCACCTGCCGACAAGACTGCTCCCGCGAAGAAGACGGTCTCGGCGACAGCTACTTCGAAGAAGCACGCGAAGGCGGGTGCTTCCGCTTCGAAAGCAAGTTCGTCCTCTTCATCTTCCTCGGCGAAGGCGCGTCCAGCGGCGCATTCCGCGGCCGGTCAGCATTCGAAGTCAAAGACGGCCGGCACTGCGCACAACGGTAAATCCCAGTATGCGAGTGCGCGAAAGAGCGGCAAGAAGAAACCTCGCGGACAGCAGAAGATCGATCCCGAGCGCGCCCAGGCGATTCAGGAAGCGTTGATCCGCGAACATTACATGAGCGGCGAGCCGACGGGAACATGGAATCAGTCGAGCGAGGACGCCATGCGGCGCTATCAGGCCGATCACGGCTGGCAATCGAAACAGGTGCCGGATTCGCGGGCGCTGATCAGTTTGGGGTTAGGGCCGAGCCACGATCATCTGTTGAATCCGGAAAGCGCCATGACCACGGGGCCGAACCTTTCTAATGCGGCCGCGCCGGTGAGTGCTCCATCGCAGAGCCCGCTCTCGCACAGTGCGGAACCGGGAGCGCCGATCAGCACGAATCCAGCGCCGTCGGCGGGAGTGCCTGCTACGGCCGCCGACCACGACGCATCCAGCCCGCAGTAAGTTAGCAATTAGCAATTAGTTGCTGGATTGCCAATTGCTAGTTGCTAACGGCCTGATTTGCGATAGCTGCCTGTTACGGGCCGCGGAAAATAAGGCAGAGGCTGCGACTGAATAATTGCGGCCGGATTGGCGTCAACCAGCGCATCGGCAACTTCCTCGCCGCAGATTTCGGCGGCGGCATCGCGAGCTGAAGAGAGCACGGGGACGCGCTTCTCGGTGTCATGCGCGTCGGTGGCGAGCACGTGGACGGCATCGTGTTCGAGCAGCCAGTGGGCGGCGCGGCGCACTCGTTCCCCCCAGAATCCGGTGAGGGCGGAGCCGGTCATCTGAATGACGCAGCCCTGCTCAGCCCATTCCACCACGCGCTGCGGACTCTCGCGCAGAATCGGATTGCGTTCGGGATGCGTGATGACGGCGGTGATGCCGCAGTCGCCGAGCTTGGTAAAACATTCCGTAATTTGCTGCGGGACACTGTAATTGCTGAGCTCGACCAGCATGTAGTGCGAGGCTTCAATGGTGTAGCGGGCGGGATTGGCGAGGAGGTCCTGCAAGTTGTCGTAGGAAAGATGGAAATCGCAGCCCAGGGTGATAGTGAGCGCTTTGCCTACCAGAGTTTGCAAGTGCGCGACTAGGCTCTGAAGATACGGGCGATCGTAGTGATAGCGGTCGTTGGCGTGGGGCGTGGCGACCTGGTGCGTAATGCCGTCAGCGGCGGCCATGCGGCACATCGCGACGGAAATTTCCCAGGACTTCGATCCGTCGTCCACTTCCGGAAGAATGTGCGAGTGAATGTCGACCACAATTGTAGGAACACGGGCAACCTACCCGGGGTTGCGCTTGAATTGATTTAAGCAGATTCGGGGGGAAAGAGAAAGGTCAGGGGCATTCACAGCGGAGATCGCCGCGAAAGGTGCCAGTAACAAAACCGGGCGCGGGGATCACCAGATGGTGGGAACAATCCCCGACTTGCGAATCTCCCGGTCCGCGGTGATCAAAGTGAGTCCTTCGGCCAAAGCGGTACCGGCGATGATCCGGTCAGCGGGATCTTTGAAATACCTCCGTGGCAGCGCGAATGCGCAAGCGCAGATTTGCGCGTTCATCGGCAGGACCGAAAAGCTGGCCTGCACCTGGGACAAAAAGGACTCCGAGCTTACGTCTAGGCAGATGCGTCTCTTGCTGGCGAGCATAGCCAGTTCCAGTAGTGTCATGTCGGAAATGGCCAGACCGCGGCCGGTTCGTCGCGCTTCTTCGATGGTCTCTGTGGCTTTCTTCGACAGCCGGTCGGCGTCAAAGGCCACCCACAGGACAACATTCGTGTCGACGAGAATCAATAGAGATCGCCCCATTCTTCCGGGGTGAACGCGGGAGCGATGACGTCGCCGACGATAGATCCTTTTCCCTTCATGAAATTGAAGAAGTCGTCTTTTTCTTTCTCGACAGGGACAAGCTTGGCTACAGGTTTGCCACGCTTGGTGATCAGTACAGCTTGGCGCTTGGACTGAACTTCATCCATGACCGCCAGACAATGGACTTTGAACTTGCCGGCTGCCATCTTTTTCATGGAAGGGTATCCTTTCGATCATGGTCATTATACTATAGTCATAAAGAAAAAATTGTGATAAATCTGCTAACTGCGAGTCATATACCCAAGGTTTTTTCCGCACCGGGTAGTTCCCTCCACGCTCGATGGAGCGCCGGATACGCGGTGCAGAAGTGGATCAAACCATCGCGATTTTGAATCGTGTCTACGCCTAACGGACACTTTATGCAGAAGCGCGGATTTCCGGGCCGCCGAATTTCAGCTGGGTTTCCTGCAAAAATTGGCAGGAAAGGACAGCCGCGAACCGACTGGGCCAGCTTTTGCGCCGCTCCAATCTGTGCTCTCAACGAGAACAGATTAAGGCCACCTATACTGAACAAGCTGCCGACCAATGCCACGCTGAACACCTTTGCGGAGATCGACACTGCGGCTGGCGTTGAGGAGCCTCTTTTCCACTGCCAAATCAGGAACAGCACGGCTCCAATCGCTGAGACAACGGCAGCGATCCGCGCAACGATGTCGATTGCACTGACCAGCCGAGATCTCCCCCGGCCTGATGAGACGATTTTTGCTGCGTAATGGCTTAACCTGTAGACAATCTTGCCTTCACCTTCGATGACAGCATCGTGATCAGCGAACTGCAACCGGAGTGGGCCGTCTTCCTCGTGGAATTTTATCTCGGGCATTTTTCTCCTCCGTTTCTCCTTACGGGTCTAGCGTCGATCGTTCCGAAACTATACATCGAATCGGTTTAGCAGGCTAAGGTTCTCGAATCCACCAGCCCACTTGATATCCAACTTGGCCTCCATTTTCAAGCACCGCATCATGGTCGATGCGGACTACGCTCCCTCCCTTGCCGCACCTTCCATCCCTTCTGTAGCATCAATATTCAGGCACTTCATCAAGGAGAAATCATGGCAACCGATACGCTGGCGTCCCCGGCCATTCTGGGTTACGGCGCGACTAAAGTTTTCAAGAATTTTATCGACGGCGAGTGGGTGGAATCCTCGACTGGGGAGACGTTTGAGAACCGCAATCCTGCCGACACGCGCGACTTGGTGGGGATCTTTCAGAAGTCGGCGAAGGCCGATGTTGACGCGGCGGTGGACGCGGCGAAGCGGGCGTTCGTGAAGTGGCGGCTGGTGCCTGCGCCGCGGCGGGCGGAGATTGTTTTTCGCGCGGCGGAGATTTTGATTGGACGCAAGGAAGAATATTCGCGCGAGATGACGCGCGAGATGGGCAAGGTGTTGAAGGAGACGCGCGGCGACGTGCAGGAGGCGATTGACGCGGCTTACTACAACGCGGGCGAGGGACGGCGGCTGTTCGGTCCAACGGTGCCATCGGAGTTGCCGAACAAATTTGCCATGGCGATACGGCAGCCCATCGGGGTGTGCGGCATGATCACGCCGTGGAATTTTCCCATGGCGATTTCTTCGTGGAAGTTGCTGCCTGCGATCGTTTGCGGAAATACTTGTGTGATCAAGCCGGCGCAGGATACTCCGCTCTCAACTTTTAATCTGGTGCGGGCGCTCACCGACGCTGGGCTGCCGAAAGGGGTTATCAACGTTGTCGCGGGATTTGGCGCTGAAGTGGGCACGCCGCTGGCCGAGCACGCGGACGTGCGCGCAGTGTCGTTGACGGGTTCATCCGCGGTTGGGCGGATCATCGGCGGCATCGCGGCCAAGAGTTTCAAGCATTGCTCTTTGGAACTGGGCGGCAAGAATCCCATGATCGTGCTCGACGATGCGAATCTTGAACTGGCCATCGAAGGCGGACTATGGGGCGGATTCGGCACCACCGGGCAGCGCTGCACTGCGACCAGCCGCATCGTTGTGCAGAAGGGCGTGTACCGCGAGTTTGTGGAACGCTATGTGGCGCGGGCGAAAAAGCTGAAGGTTGGGAACGGACTGGATGAGTCGGTTGAGATGGGGCCGGCGGTCAACGAAAAGCAGTTGCAGACTGACTTGAGTTATGTCGAGATCGGCGGGAACGAAGGCGCGAAGCTGATGTGCGGCGGCAATCGTCTTGAGGGGGGCGATTACCAATACGGCTGGTTTATGGAGCCAACGGTGTTTGCCGACGTCGATCCGAAGATGCGCATCGCGCAGGAAGAAATCTTCGGGCCCGTCGTTTCGATCATTCCTTGCGATGACATGGAAGATGCCATCGAGATCGCCAACGGCATTGAGTACGGACTTTCGTCCGCGCTCTACACGAAAGATGTGAACAAGGCGTTCGCGGCGATTCGTGACCTGTATGCCGGGATCACTTACATTAACGCGCCGACAATCGGCGCCGAAGTTCATCTGCCGTTCGGCGGCACCAAAGCCACCGGCAACGGCCATCGCGAAGGCGGCATTGGCGCGATTGATTTCTATACAGAGTGGAAGTCGGTTTACGTGGATTATTCGGACACGCTGCAGAAAGCGCAGATCGATCGAGTGGACTAATGGCGCTCTCCAACTTCGATTAGACTGAACTTGCGATGCCGCTGCCCATTTACCGCCTGCGCCGCTGGCTGGCTGTTATTGCCGTGCTGTTCACCGCGGTAGTGGCCGGCATGTATCTCTACGCGCGTTTGCGGCAGCATAGTGTGCTCAAAGGATTCCCCGGCAAAATTGCTTATGACATCAAGCAGACGGCCAGCGGATTTCAGTTTTCGAAATCCGAATCGGGCCGGACGGTGTTTACCATCCGCGCCAAAGACGTAAAGGAATTCAAGCTCAACGGACGCGCCGATCTGCACGATGTCAACATCATCCTCTACGGGCGCGATACTTCGCGCTTCGATCAGATCTATGGCGACGACTTTACCTTCGATCCGCAATCCGGCAACGTGACCGCAAAGGGCGAGGTGCAGATCGATCTGCAAGCCAATCCCGCCGGCGGCACTGCACCCGATCAGGCCACTCCGAAGGAGCTTAAGAACCCCATCCATCTGCGGACCACGGACCTGGTTTTCAACCGCGACAGCGGAGATGCTTCAACCCCGGCGCGGGTGGATTTCCGTACGCCGCAGGCTACGGGCTGGGCGGTGGGCGTGCAGTATTCGGCAAAAAGCAAAACGCTCACGCTGGATTCGCAAATTCATGTGACGCTAAGCGGGCAGGATACCGCGAGCCTTTTCGCTACGCACGGCGTAATCACTCACGAGCCTCACGAGATGGTGCTGGAGCATCCGCGGATGGTGCGGGATGCAGGAACGCTGCAATCGGAACAGGCCACTTTTTTCCTGGGACCGGAGAATGAAGTGCAGCGCATTCTGGTCAACGGCAACGTGACTGCGGAAGCGACGCAGAAACCTGACGAACAGATGCGGGCGCACTCCGATGACGCCGAACTTTTGCTCACGGCCAGAAAAAACTTGTTGCGAACGGCAATCCTGACCGGGCATGTTCATGTCGAACGCATCGGATCGCAACCCATGCAGGGCGATGCCGGACGCGCAGTCCTGGATTTTCTGGGACGGAACGAGTTGCAGAAAGTTCATGCCTCCGGGGGAGTGCGCCTGGCGCAGCATGGGGACGTGACTACGGCCAGCGGCTTGCCGCCTGCTTCGGCGCAAGATTTCGACATCACCGCTCCGGTCATCGATTTCTTTGTCGCCGACGGGAGGCTGCTGGACCGCGCGCAAACTTCCGGCGCGGCGCAGATCACAATCTCTCCGGCGCAAAATCCGGGTGCGGGGCGAGTTTCTGGTCAACGCACGGTGATTACTGCCGGTCGATTCGATGCGAAATTTGCCGAGACTCCAGCGGGCCAAAGCCGGTTGACTTCGGTCCATGGAGCGCCCGATGCGAAGATCGTGAACTTCGCGCCCGGGCTGCCCGACCGGGTGAGCGCCAGTAAAACTCTCGACGCCACATTCCTTCCTGAAGGAGGAATCGCGTCGATCACCCAGCAGGGAAGTGTGGCCTACACCGACAACCAGCCGCCGGAAAAACGCACGCAAGCCTGGGCCGACAGGGCGCTCTACACTCCGGCTGACCAGATTTTGCTGCTGAGCGGAAGCCCGCGGGTCAGCGATGGCGGAATGACGACGACGGCAACAAGAATTCGCATCAATCGCGTCACCGACGACGCTCTCGCCGAGAGTAACGTCAAGAGCACCTATAGCGACCTTAAGGAGCAACCGAACGGCGCCTTGCTGGCTTCTTCGTCGCCAATTCATGTGACGTCAGCCAAAATGACGGCACACAACTCTCCCGCTGTTGCCCTGTACGAGGGCAATGCACGGTTGTGGCAGGACGCCAATCTGGTCGAGGCTCCTTCCATCCAGTTCGATCGGGACCAGCGATCGCTGGTGGCGCTGGGAACGGCGGCCCAACCTGTCTCGACAGTGCTGGTTCAGCAAAAGTTGGATCAACCAGAAAAAGAGGGGCAGCTGAAGCCTGATCACGATACAAAAAAGAGCGAACACAAAACGAACGAAAAATCTGTGGAAAAGTTCGATGAAGCGAGCCCAATCACCATCACGGCAGCGCGCCTCACCTACTCCGATGCGGACCGCCGCGCTCACTATAGTGGAGGCGTAGCTGCACGCGGGACCAGCTTTGAATCCACCTCCGACGAAATGGATGCTTACCTCCTGCCTCGAAGCCAAAGCACGAACAATCAAGCACTTAGCACTCCCGGAAGGCTGGATCGCATGGTCGCCCAAGGCAGTGTTGTGGTGCAGCAACCGAGCCGCCGTGCCGAGGGCAAGACCTTGGTCTACACAGCTGCGGACGACAAGTTCGTCCTCACGGGCGGACCGCCTAGCATTTTTGATGCCGAACGGGGCAAGATTACCGGGGTTTCGTTGACTTTCTTTAGGGGCGATGATAGGGTGCTCGTAGAAGGCGAAGCTAGTACTCCTGTGGTAACACAAACGCGACTGGCCAAATAAGAAAAGACAAATGGCACGATAAATGCGTACCCTGGCCACAGATGAAATTGGCAAATCGTACCGTGGCCGCCGCGTGGTAAATGGGGTGAGCCTGAGAGTGGAACAAGCCGAAGTGGTCGGTTTACTCGGCCCCAACGGCGCAGGCAAGACCACAACTTTTTATGCCATCGTGGGCCTGACCCCCCCTGACACTGGCCGGGTGTTATACGACGGCCAGGACATTACTGACGTTCCCATGTACCTGCGGGCGCGCCAGTATGGCATCAGTTATCTCCCTCAAGAAGCTTCGGTATTTCGCAAACTTACAGTTGAGGAAAACATCCTCGCGGTGCTGGAGGCTCAGCCAATGTCGTGGCATGAGCGCCGCGAGAAGATGGAGAAGTTTATCGATGAACTGGGCTTGGAGCACATACGGCAGAATCGGGGATATGCGCTTTCCGGCGGTGAGCGCCGGCGCGTGGAAATTGCTCGCTGCCTGTGCATCAATCCAACGTTCATCCTGCTCGACGAACCTTTTTCCGGCATCGACCCCATCGCCGTTCTCGACCTGCAGAAAATCATCAGCGCTCTGCGGGCCAGCGGGATTGGAGTGCTGATCACGGACCACAACGTGCGCGAAACGCTTACCGTGACCGATCGCGCCTACATTATTGACGACGGCAGAATCTTCCGCCATGGCAAGCCCGATCAGTTGGCCAGCGATCCGGAAGTGAGAAGGGTGTACTTGGGAGAGAGTTTTTCGCTGGTGTGAAAAACCAGTGGTCAGTGTTCAGTGGTCAGTGGCCAGTTAGGGATCGACCACATGATCAAAAAAACTGACCACTGATCACTGACCACTAGCCACTGAATTTCATGGTCCTGTTACAGCACAAACTGAGCGTCAAGCTATCCCAGCGCCAGATCCTCACTCCTGGCCTGGTGCAGATGGTTTCCGTCCTCGCGCTCAACAAGCTTGAGCTCAAGGACATGATCAATTCCGAGATGGTGGAGAACCCCGTTCTCGAAGAGCTTGAAGAATCCGTTCCTCTGATCGACGAAGTTGGTCGCAAAGAAGAAGACCGCGACCGCCTCACCGCCAAGACTTCCACCGAAGAAGCTCCCATCACGGCCGAGAAGAAAGATCCGTTTGAGGAAATCGACTTCGGATCTTTTTTCCAGGATTATCTCGATCCCGGTTATCGCACGCGCGGCGAGATGGAGGAGATCGAGCGGCCGTCGTTCGAGAATTTTCTTTCCAAGCCGACTAATCTTACCGATCACTTGGCGTGGCAGGTGGGCGCGCTGAGTTTGCGTCCCGAAGTTCGTGAAGCGGCGGAGCAGATCATCGGCAACCTGAACGAAGACGGTTATCTGATTGCCAGCGACGAAGAGATGTTGGGCGTCGCTCCGCCCGCCACTCCCGAAGCCGACGCGGCTACTGCGGCAAGTATTGTGAGCGAAGCGCAAGCCCTGGGCTTGGATGAGATCGTTGCCGAGGCAGCATCCGTCGAGGAAATTGCAGCCGATACTATTGACGCAACCGCCGCTTTCGACAATCTCGACGAATCCATTCTTTCCGATTCCAGTCCGGCGGATTTAGCCGTTACAAGTGCCACTCCACAAGACTCTGCCAGCACTCCCTACGATCTGTCGGGGAGTGTTCTGCCGGAAGGCTCATTCGCCGCCAATGGAAATGCAGCGGCAGCGCAGCCCGGGCCACGTCCGGTCCAAACCGCTCGCTTCACCGCGGAAGATCTCCAGGAGGCGCTGGAAGTTATTCGTCAGCTTGACCCACCCGGCGTAGGCTGCCGCAATCTCCGCGAATGCCTGCTGCGCCAGTTGGGCTACCACCAGCAACAACTCGCGCTCCATAAAAACGGTGACAAGCCGGTCAATGGCACCGCGCAAGTTTTGCAGGATGCCATCGCCATCGTCGATCAGCATCTGCGCGCGGTGCAAAACAAGGCGCACAAAGAAATCGCCAAAGCCATTGGCCGTCCCGCGGACGCCGTTCAGCAGGCTCTCGATTACATCCGCACGCTCGATCCGCGCCCCGGCCTGCAATACAACAAAGTGCAGGCGCGGCTGATCGAGCCCGATGTCGCATTCCTCAAGCACGGCGACGAATGGTTGGTCCTGATGAACGACGATGACCTGCCCCAGCTTCGCCTGAACCCCGCGTACAAGAAACTTCTCACTCGCGACGCCAACGACAAAAATACCCGCGACTACGTCAAAGAGCGCTATAAAAGCGCCATCCAGCTGATTAAGAATATCGAGCAGCGCAAGCAGACCATCACCAAGGTCTGTTACTGCATCGTCGCGCGCCAGTACGATTTTTTGGAAAAAGGCATCGATTTCCTGAAGCCCATGATGATCAAGGAAGTGGCCGAGGAAATCGGCGTGCATCCTTCCACCGTGAGCCGCGCCGTAGCCAGCAAATACGCGCACACGCCGCAGGGGGTATTCGAGCTGCGCTACTTCTTCAGCGAAAGCGTGCAGGGACCCGAGGGCGGAAACACTTCCTTGCTGATCCTGAAACGCCGCGTCAAAAAATTAATTGACGAGGAAGATCCCAGCCGCCCGCTGACCGACGAACAACTCACCCGCATTCTGCAATCGCAAGGCATTCAAGTCACGCGCCGCACCGTGGCAAAATATCGGGAAGACATGCGCATCCCGAGTACACACCAACGCCGTGTAAGAGAATAGTCGAATGAAAATAAACGGAAGTTGTCATCCTGAGGCCGCCGCTTTTGCGGACGGAGGATCTGGGCGAGCCGCGCGAGCGCCGCGTTTTTTGCGGCGCAATAATCGCGCGTTTGGCTCGCTTCCATAAGCGCAGTGCCCAATTTAACTCGAGCCAGAATTCAAGGAGGGGCGCTCATGAACGTGGAATACACCGGACGGCACTACGAAGTTACATCCGCCATCCGTAAAGAAGTAGAACTTGGCCTGGGGAAAATCCGCAAAATCCTTGGCGACCGCTTCGAGGCAAAAGCCATCCTCTCCGTCGAAAAGCACCGCCACAAAGCCGAAATTACGATCAATCCCCGCAACGGCCCGCTAGTCGGGCTCGCCCAAGCGAAAGACATGCTGATCGCCGTCAGTGGAGCGCTCGACCACCTCGAAAAACAGGCGGTGAAGTACAAAACCAAGTGGGAATCCAAAAAGCGTTCCGCCCGCAAGAGCGAAGAAGTAAAGAAATGGAACGGCGACTCGGCGCAGGCTGATGGCGCGAGCGACGAAGCGGGTGCTCACGCCAAGGTCGGCGTAACCGAGAAAACCGCCGTGCCTGTCGCCGTACACCGCTATCCTCCCGTGGCCAAAACCACCGAGGTTCACCTGGTGCGCTCCGACGAAGCCGTCGCTATGCGCCCCATGACCCTCGAAGAAGCCATCAAAGAAACCCACTTCCGCGACCGCGATGTCTTCGTCTTCCGCGACCCCAAAGGCAAACTGATGATCCTGCACCGCACCCGCGATGGAAGGATGGAGCTGATCGAAGCGCCGTAGATCCACTCCTATAAAAGCACAGTTTAGAGGCCGACCGTGAGAAGCGGCGATCTTGGCGAGTTGCCATCGATCGTCCCGAAGGAGATGTCGTGAAACGAAATGCGTTCCGATCTTGGTTGCAACTGCCCGTCGTGCTCGTCCTCTTCACGGCAACAGCCCTCTGCGCGCCGAAAACGGGTTACCCGAAGGACTACAAGGGAACTCCCTATCACGACCGCCGCTATCCAGGCGGCGCGCAGAAAATTCCCGGGAAAGTCGAATGCGCCTACTACGACCTCGGCGGAGAAGGAGTCGCCTATCACGACACCGATGCCAAGAACAACGGCAGCGGAGGCCTCAATCCCGCCGACGGAACCTACTTCAATCAATTCCGCATGGACGAGGGCGTCGACATCTCCTATACCAAGTTTCACGACCAGATCGACAATAGTCCGTATGACGTGGTTCAGCCACCGGAAAACCAGCTCTATGTGGGATGGACCGAGCCCGGAGAATGGTTCAACATTACGGTGCAGGTGGCTCGCGCCGGCGTTTACAGCGCCGACTTTCTGTACACCTCAAATCGCGGCGGCACCATTTCGCTGGACGTGAACGGAAAAGATGCAACCGGTCCACTAACGATCGCTTCTACCTTCAATGCTTCCGATCCGCTGGCCTGGCGGCAGTGGCATCACTGGAACACCAAGCCAGACCTTCTAAGGGTTCGACTTCCTGCCGGAAAATGCGTTCTCACGGTTCACATTCTTACGGAGGGGAACATGAATCTCGCGTATTTCGATTTCAAGCCGGCGAGATAAACGATGGTGACAGAAAGAATCCCACAGCCGGATGCCGGATGCCGCTTTCGTATTTTTCCTGAACCGAGTGTATGATCCTCGCACCGTTTTACAATCTATTCAGGAGATGACTATGAAGAAGCTGTGCGGTCTGGTCGTTTTTCTGCTGTTACTCGCGCCTGCGCTGTTCGCTCAGGAGCACTACACCGAAGGTCCCGTCTGGCGCGTCACCCTGATCCGCGTGAAGCCCACCCAGATGGATGCCTATCTCACCATGCTGCGCCAGTCCACCAAATCGGTCTACGAGGAAAGTAAGAAGCAGGGATCTATCATCGACTACAAGGTCTTCCTCAAGGAGACCAAGAACAGCCCCGAGGATTGGGACATCTGCATCGCCGTGCAATACAAGAACCACGCCGCCCTGGACGGTCTGGCAGCGAAGGGCGAGGCGGTCCGCGACAAGATACTGGGGGGAAAAGCTCCCGCTCAGCAGCTTAACGAGAAGCGCGCGGAAATCCGGGAAGTCATCAGCTCGGAGCTGTTGCAGGAAATCTTCCTGAAATAGAATGTCGGCGGTTAGAAAGAATGGCCGGGGATTCCCGGCCCATTCTTTTATATTATTGCAGCACATCAATCCTTGCCGCACTCAGCTCATCGGAACCTGGTCGAACGCAGTGCCTCTAGTTCTCCCCAGTGCTTGTGCTCCCACCCCAGAGCGCGTTGCCACCCCACAGTGCGTTTCCACCCCATAACGCATTCCCACCCCAGAGGGCGTTTCCACCCCACAATGCATTACCACCCCACAATGCGTTACCGCCCCAGAGTGCATTGCCTCCCCACAGCGCGTTGGTTCCGGAAAGCGTTGAACTGGTTGCGCTCGTGGTGGTCGCGGCGCTTCCGACCACGAATTGTGAAGTTCCCCACACCGCGGCGTTCGACCAGGTCGCCGACGTGTTCCATACCGCCGACGGATCATCGTTCAAATACACACTGTTGGTACCGGCGTTAAACGTCGCGATAGGAGACATCGCGGTGCCCTTGGCCAGGTCGGTGTTGGCCAGCGCGGCCTCAAGATCGACATAACCTGCGCCCACCGTGAAAACGTCGTCCTGCGAGTTGTAGGTGATTCCGGAAACCGGGTCGGTGTAGCTGCTATATAAGGGCAGAGACTTCCACGCCGTCTTCATCAGCCGCGCCTTTACCTGATCGGGGGTGAGGCTGGGAGTCTTTTGCAGCAGATCGGCTACGGCTCCGCTCACCACGCCTGCGGCCATGCTGGTTCCGCTCAACGTGAAGTAGCTCGACGATGATGCGCTGTTGCCTCCGTTGACGTAGAAGCTGTACGGCACCTGGTTGCCGGGAAACTCGTTGTACAGCGTCGAGTTCGGCGACTCCAGCGATACCAGCAGATTTCCCGGAGCCACAACATCTGGCTTTACTACGGCGTCGCCTGCTGTCGGGCCTTTCGAGCTATAGCTCGCGATCAGATCGTCCAGCCGCGTGGGCGTGCCCATGGGCTTCATCGCGCCGACCGTGATCACGTAGGGATCGTTTCCTGGAGAGGTCACGGTTCCGTAGCCGTCGGTTGACAGGTTGCGTCCGTTGTTGCCGGCGGAAACCACCACCACGATTCCGTTCTTCCATGCGGCTTCCACCGCCTGGCAAAGAGGATCGAGTTTATAGGATTCATACACTTCGCGGCCGAGCGAGAGGTTCATCACGCGGATGTTGAAGAGCGGCTTCAGCGTGATCGCCGTGGCGATGGCTGCGATTACTGTACTGTCGTTGCCTTCGCCGTTCTGGTCGAGCACCCGCAGGTTTACCAGATTCGCTCCCGGGGCAATGCCTTCAAAGGTACGAGAGTATTTCGAGCCGGTGGAACTGGCGCCATCTCCCGCAATCAGTCCGGCTACGTGTGTGCCGTGTCCGTACTGGTCTGTGGCGCTCGGGTTACCGGAGACGAAGCTCTGGTTCCACACCACGCGCGAGAGACCGAGGAATCCGCCGTTCAAATCAGGATGGCTGCTCACACCGCTATCCAGCAGAGCCACTCCAATGCCGGCGCCTGTGTAACCGGACTGCCACGCGGAGTATGCGTTGATCGCGGGCGCGGCATTGCTCAGGTTCGGCGCCAGCACGCGGTCCAGGCTGATGTACTTTACATTCGCCTGATTGGAGAGGGTAAGAACGTTGGCCAGCGGCAAGTTCGCGACCACGGCATTCACCAGCGGCAGAGAATTCAGTATCGATCCCAGGGTTCCCAGCAAGTTCAGGTCGAGAAGTCCCGGAGCCTGGTTATATTGCACCACCACTCGCACACTCGGTGCGGTTGCCGATTTCAAGTCTGGAGAAAGCTTGGATTGGCTGGCATAGGCCAGCGTCCCGGTAAGCATCAACAGTACAAGTACAAACCTCTTCATTTCGAATCCCCCATTTGTGCACGCCCCGCGCACACTCACAGACTGCTTTGGCCCTTCATGGTGCATTCGGCGTACCAAAGGTCTGATCTAGATCATCATGCGAATCAATGACTTGCGCAGGAAGCTGGGGGCGGCGATGGGCCAACTTGTCCCGGCAGCTCGGGAGCGGGACAATCTGTCCACAACACGATGGTAACCGGGTAATGTCGTTTTTCGGATCAACGGTGTCGGCTTCCGAGCAAAATTGTAAGAACCTCGTTTATGACTCGGACTCGCCAACTTGGCGCACGTGTGTTCATCGCTGGCATGGCCGTGGCGGCGGCAGTCATTTCTGGACTCGCCTTCCCGCACAGCCACTCCAGCGAGCCGCTCAAGTTTGCTTGTTACATGGCGGCGGCATTGCTTGCCTCTCCGCTCAAGGTGAGTCTGCCCAGCGGAACATTGTCGGTGAACTTTCTGTTTACGCTGCTAAGCATCCTGGAACTGAGTTTGCCGGAGACTTTGCTGATCGGGCTGGTCAGCACCCTGGGGCAGTTTTATTGGAGGCCCGCCAGGCGACTGCACCTCGTCCAGCTTGTATTCAACTTGTCGCAAGTGACGGTTTCTGGCGCCGCCGCTTTCGAGGCCTACCATCTTGTTTCCCGTTATATTCTGCACGGACCCGGCCCTCTGGCTTTGGTTGTGGCCGCGGTTACGCACTTTGCGGTGAATACGCTGGCTACCTCGACCATCATCGGATTGACGGAGGATAAGCCGTTCTCCCGCATCTGGACTGACTCCTACCTGTGGTCATTTCCGTATTACATGGTGGGAGCCGCAGTCGCCGGTCTGGTCAGCTTTCTGAACCGGCACATCGGCTGGCAGTCGTCTCTGCTTGTATTGCCGCCCATCTACCTGATGTACCGTTCCTACCGCCTTTACGTGAGCAGGCTCGAGACCGAGAAAACACATGCCGAACAGCTTTCGAATCTTCACCTGCGCACCGTCGAGGCTCTGGCATTGGCCATCGAAGCCAAGGATCAAACCACGGGCGAACATTTGCAGCGGGTGCGCGTCTATGCCATGGAATTGGCCAAAGAACTTCGACTCAGCGAAGATGAAACCGAGGCATTGCGCGCCGCTTCGGTGCTGCACGATATCGGAAAGCTGGCGGTTCCCGAGCACATCATCTCCAAGCCGGGCAAACTTACTTTCGAAGAGTTCGAGAAGATGAAGATCCATCCCGTCGTGGGCGCGGAGATTCTCGAACAAGTTCACTTTCCATATCCGGTAGTGCCAATCGTGCGTGCTCACCACGAAAAATGGGATGGCAGCGGCTATCCCGCTGGATTGAGTGGAGAGGCGATTCCCATCGGCGCGCGCATTCTTTCCGCCGTAGATTGCCTCGATGCGCTTGCGTCCGATCGGCAGTACCGCAAAGCTTTGCCGCTGGTTGAAGCGATGGCGAAAGTAACTTCGGAAGCCGGCGCCGCTTTCGACCCCCAAGTTGTCTCGGTTTTACAACGCCGCTACGTAGAATGGGAAAAGTTAGCGCGAGAGTTGCCTTTGCAGGCTCCTCCGAAGCTTTCGACCGATATTAAGGTAGAGCGTGGCTTTGCCCCGGACGCGGGATTCGCCCATTCCGAGTCGGCTCCGGCGTCCGTTGTGCTGGCCGTCAATGGTGAGGAACGTCGCAACGCCGCCCGCCAGCAGGCACAGGTTCTAGTAGAGTTCGTCCGCCAGTTCAAGGGCTCCCTTGCCCTCGATGACATTCTTTCTTTGTTCGCTGGGCGGCTTAAGCTTCTTTTGCCTCACGACACAATGGTGATTTATCTTCGCCGCGGCGACGCATTGCTCCCACACTTGGTGAACGGCGAAAACTTTCGCCTGTTCTCTTCTTTACGAATTCCGCTGGGGGAAGGTTTGTCGGGCTGGGTCGCGCAAAACCACAAGCCGATCTTGAATGGCAACCCGTCGGTCGAGCCCGGATACCTCAACGACGATAAGCATAGCGTGCTGCGTTCCGCCTTGGCGGTGCCTCTCGAGGGATCGGCCGGAGTGGCCGCGGTACTGGCTTTTTACCGCGCCGCTCAGGACGCGTTCAACAGGGAAGATCTCGAGGTGGCGGAGGTCGTCGCCTCGCGCATGGCAGCGTTAATCGAACAATCCACACCCAAAGCCGCGGCCGTCGGCGCACACTGATCCCAACTCTCATTAGGCTCCGCCAGACGTCGAACTCCCGTGCTAGAATTCGCCGCGAGGAAAATTGCCGATGATGACGCGCCTCACGATCCTTTCCGTACTGCTCACGACGCTAAGCCTTTCGCATTTCGCACCGGCGCAAGCCGCGTCGGAAGCCAAACTCTCTGTCCACTGGGAAGAACTCACCGCCGCCGATTTCCGGGAAGGCATTCATCGTTCGCGGGGAACGTGCCTTTTGCCATTCGGCATTCTGGAGAAGCACGGAGCGCATCTCCCGCTGGGCACCGATCTGCTGGATGTGCGTTACGCCGCGCTGCATGCCGCGGAGAAAGAATACGCAGTCGTCTTTCCCGAATACTATTTCGGACAGATCGCCGAAGCTCGCCATGAGCCGGGAACCATGGCCTACAGCCGCGAGATGCAACTCGCTCTGTTGCAGGAAACCGCCGACGAGATGGCCCGCAATGGATGCAAGAAAATAATCGTCGTCAACGGCCACGGCGGCAATGAGAGCCTGCTGCCGTTCTTCGCGCAAACCCAGCTCGATAAACCGCACGAGTACGTGGTATACGTTTTCGACGAGCGCACTCCGCACGAGGGCGGACCGAAAAAGAAAACGTCCATCGATATGCACGCCGGCGAAAGCGAAACTTCGAAAATGATGATCGCGCGGCCTGACACGGTTCACCTCGACCGGGCCCCGAGCGAATCCGGCGCCGACCAGCATCGCCAGAATCTTCCCGAAGATGTTTACACCGGAATCTGGTGGTATGCGCGCTTCCCCAATCATTATTCTGGCGACGGGTCCGCCGCCACTGTGGAGTTGGGAAAATTTCAAATGGATTGGTGGATCGACGCCGTGGTCAAGACCATCCGCGCTGTCAAAGCCGATGATGTGAGTCTGAAGCTGCAGAATGAGTTCTACGAAAAAAGCAAACACCCGCTGGATACGCAGCCCTGAGCAAATGAAGATTATCCGGGAAACTAGACAAAATGCCCCAGCTGTCAGCCACCACAGCCGAAGTCGCAGCACCGGGAAAGACCAGCTCTCTTGCAGAGCGGATGGGTTCACTCGATCTATTTCGCGGCGCCACCATCGCGTTCATGATTATCGTCAACAACCAGGATGAAGAAGTTGCCTACTGGCCGCTGAAGCACGCGCAGTGGAATGGCTGGACCCCGACCGATCTTGTCTTTTCTTTCTTTCTTTTTATAGTGGGAGTGGCGCTGGCGTTTTCCTTCGCCGGCCGTCTGCGTCGCGGCGAATCGCGAGGGAGTTTGGTGGTACACGTGGTGCGGCGCGGATTTATCCTTTTTGCTATCGGCTTTTTGCTGCATGGCTTTAGTGCAGGCTTTCACCTGGACCATTGGCGCGTTTATGGCGTGCTCCAGCGCATCGCCATCTGTTACGTGATCAGTTCGGTGCTGGTTTTGTATTCCGGCAGGAGCGAAAGACTGGCGGCCATCGCCACAGTTTGCCTGGTCGGATACTGGCTCTTGATGCGGTACATGCCCGTGCCGGGATTCGGCGTTCCCGGTCGCGATGTTCCTCTGCTTGATCCCGATCGCAACCTGGCAGCCTGGCTCGATCGCAAACTGCTGATGGGCCATTTATATGAGGGCACTCGCGATCCCGAAGGGGTTCTGAGTACAATTCCTGCTCTGGCCACCAGCCTGCTTGGCGTCCTTACCGGCCAATGGCTTCGCAGTGCGCGAGATATAACGCAAAAGGCTGCGGGAATGTTTGTCGCCGGGTTGATCGGCGTAGGCCTTGGAGAATTCTTCAATCTGTGGTTTCCCATCAACAAGAAGCTATGGACAAGTTCCTACGTTCTGTTGACGGCTGGCCTAGCCCTGATGAGCCTCGCCCTCCTTTATTGGCTGGTCGATGGCAAGCGCTGGCGAGGTCCATGGACGAAGCCGTTCGTTATTCTGGGGATGAATGCCATCGCCGCCTACGTGTGCGCCGAATTGCTGGCTGTTTTCCTGGCTGTTGTGAACTTGCGCCTTGCCAGCGGTGAGACGATCAGCCTCGGCGAGTTGATCTATCGACGCTGGTTCGTCCCGCTAGGCAGTCCACCGAACGCTTCGTTGTTTTTCTCGATTGCCTTTTTGTTGGTTTGCTTTTTCGCCATGTGGGTTCTTTACCGCAAGAGAATATTCATAAAAATCTGATTTGTCCTTAAGGACAAATTTAAGAGTTCCCAATCAGCACACCGGTGATGAACACCAGCACTCCACCCAGGCCGACTTGGAGCGCGGCTGAGATCCACGGGCTATCCATATAACGGTGGCGGATCCACGTAATGATGCCGAGTTCCACCAGCACTACGGCGCCCGCGGCCCATAACGCCTCCCGGAAATCTTTAAACAGAAACGGCAGCGTGTGTCCAATTCCGCCAAGCGCCGTCATCGCCCCGCAGATCAAGCCGCGCACCCAAGGATGTCCGCGACCGGTAAGGCTGCCATCGTCCGATAGAGCCTCGGCAAACCCCATGCTGATGCCCGCGCCCGCAGACGCTGCTAGTCCCACCAAGAACGCGTCGTTAGAATTGTGCGTGGCAAACGCCGCCGCGAACACCGGAGCCAGCGTGGAAACCGAACCATCCATGAGCCCCGCCAGTCCAGGCTGCACAATTTGCAGAACGAATAGCCGGCGCTGCGCGAGATCTTCGTCGGCTTTCACGTTGGCGGGAAGTTTTTCTATGTCCAGTTCCTGCGCCCGCTCTTCATGCTCGCGCTCTTCGTTGATCAGATCGTCGAGCAACTGGCGGATGCTGGCGTCCTGGGTGCGGGCGGCGGCTTTTTCGTAAAATCGGCGCGTCTCCACTTCCATGGTGCTGGCTTCCTTGCGTACGGCCTCGATGCGCAGGGGGCGAATCAGCCAGAGTGCAGGACGCTCCACGAATCCGCGGACATCCTGGCGCCGGATCAACGGAATGTGTTCGCCAAATTTCTGCCGGTACGTTTCGATCAGTCTTCTGCGGTGCCCCGACTCTTCTTCGCGCATGCCCTCAAACATCGCCGCCGATGCGGGATAATCCTGCCGCAGGCCTTCGGCAAAGTCGGCGTACACGCGCTCGTCCTCTTCCTCCAGGGAAATAGCCAGGGCCAGCACTTCGCGTTCGCTGAGTTCGTGAAACTTCTTCATGCGATTTAGCTTACCTTTCCGAACCGGACTGAAACAGATGGAAGAGGGATTTTAGAAGAGTGGCCGTCCGCAATGCTACTATCCAGTGCATGACGCCTCGAAAATCGTCAGCGCCTGGGAAACGAGACAAGAAGCGCGAGAAAGCGCCGCGAAGAGGAAAGAAAACACTAACGGCTAGCGCGCCTGATGCTCCACATGCGCCCGAACTGGTCATCATCACGGGAATGAGCGGTTCTGGCAAAGCTTCCGTACTGAAGGCTTTTGAGGATCTGGGCTATTACTGCGTGGACAACCTGCCCGTCGAACTGATCCCGCGCTTCGCGGAGATGGCGATGCAGTCGGCCGAGATCCGCCGCACCGCGCTGGTGGTCGACGTACGGGAGGGCTCCAAACTCGATCAACTGCCGGGCATTCTTAAGGCGGTGCGGCATACGATTCCAACCAAGGTTGCCTTTCTCGAGGCTTCCGACGCTGCGCTGTTGCGGCGCTTCAGCGAGACGCGGCGGCCGCACCCACTGGGCACCGACGCGCCGGTCAATGCCTCGATCAAGGCCGAACGCCGCCATCTGGCGAGCATTCGCGCGCTGGCCGATATTGTCATCGATACGTCCAAGTTCAACGTGCATGAATTGCGCGCGCATATTACCGAGCGCTTTCAAGAGCAGGCGTCGGAGAAAAGCATTCTGGTTTCCTGTGTGAGCTTCGGTTTCCGCCATGGCGTGCCGGAAGAGGCCGATCTGGTCTTTGACGTTCGCTTTTTGCCGAACCCGCATTTTGTGCCGGAGTTTCGCCCGCTGACTGGCAAGGACCCGCGCGTGGCCAAGTACATTCGTTCCTTTCCTCAGACCAAGGAATTTATCCAGCGCATCTCGGATCTCCTGATCTACCTTTTGCCGCACTATATTCACGAGGGCAAAAGTTATCTCACTATCGGTTTTGGCTGTACTGGCGGGCAGCATCGTTCGGTCATGATCGCGGAGGAAGTCGGCAAACGCCTGCATCAAGCGGGATACCGCGTCAAGATTGCGCATCGCGATATGCCGAAGTAATGGCAAACGGTCCATGCTAAGCCGGATCTCCTGACGCAATTGTGCGTAGGACTAGCGGAAGACATTCACCTTCGCCAGATCGACGATTTCCTCGCCGCGTCCGCTGAGAACTGCTTTGAGCATAAAGAGGCCAAAGCCCTTCGCCTCGTCAATAGTAATCGTCGGCGGCATGGAGAGTTCCTGTCGGCTCACCAGGACTTCGACCAGCGCAGGTCCGTCATGCTGCAGAGCGTGCGTAATCATCGGCGCAACTTGTTCGGGTGTTTCCGCCCTGAGGCCAAGGAGGCCCAGGGCATCCGCCATCTTTGCGAAATCTGGGTTGTGCAGGTCCGTTCCAAAATCCAGGATGCCGGCCGCCTTCATTTCCAACTCGACAAAGGCTAGCGAACTGTTGTTGAAGACGATCACCTTGACCGGCAACTGCAACTGCCGAAGCGAGAGCAGATCGCCCATGAGCATCGCAATACCGCCGTCTCCGGACAGGGAAATCACCTGGCGGCTGGGATGGCTGGCCTGCGCCCCAATGGCTTGCGGGAGCGCATTGGCCATGGAGCCGTGAGTGAAAGAGCCAAGCAGCCGTCGTTTGCCGTTCATTTTCAAATACCGGGCCGCCCAGATCGTCCGAGTACCCACATCGCAGGAAAAAATGGCGTCTTCGGCGGCAAGCTCGTCGAGCATCCTGGCTACATATTGCGGATGGATCGGCTTTCGTCCGGGTTCGCCGGTCGCCAGATCGTCCAGGCCTTTGCGGGCCTCGCGGTAGTGCTCGAGTGAACTGTTTAGGTGCGCCTCATCGCTCTTCGTCTGGAGTTGGGGGATGAGCGAAGCCAGCGTGGTTTTCACATCGCCGACCAGGCCCAAATCAACCCTGGTGCGACGGCCAATCTGTTCCCCCCGAATATCGATCTGGATGATGACCGCGTGTTTCGGGTAAAACTGCTGATAAGGGAAATCGGTTCCGAGCATCAGGAGCGTGTCGCAATTCATCATCGCGTGATAGCCGGAGGAAAAACCCAGAAGCCCCGTCATGCCGACATCGAAAGGGTTGTCGTACTCTACAAACTCCTTGCCACGCAAGGCATGCACGATCGGGGCTTTCAGCGTACTCGCGAGTTCGATCAACTCCGGGTGAGCTCCCGCACAGCCGGCTCCGGCAAAAATTGTCGTTTTTTTCGAGGCGTTCAGAATTGTTATCAGCTCTGCGATTTCGTCATCGGACGGACGCACCGTTGGTCTCGGTTCGGCAAAATGCAGACGCGGTGCCTGTTCGACGGCATCGCGGAAGCCGATATCGCCCGGCAAGGTTACGACGGCAACGCCGCGCCGCGAGATTGCGGTCTGCATGGCAATCTCAAGCACGCGGGGCATCTGCTCGGGTTGAGAAACCAGTTCACAATAGTGGCTGCACTGCGCAAAAAGATGTTCCGGGTGGGTCTCCTGAAAGTATCCGCTCCCAATTTCGTTGCTGGGAATTTGCGCAGCGATGGCGAGGACGGGAACACGGCTGCGGTGACAGTCGTAGAGCCCGTTGATTAGATGCAGGTTCCCGGGGCCGCAGCTCCCGGCGCAGACGGCCAACCGTCCCGTGAGATGCGCCTCGGCTCCAGCGGCAAACGCAGCCGTCTCTTCATGTCTCACATGAATCCACTGAATTTGTTTTCTTGCGCGAATCGAGTCCGTGATGCCGTTGAGCGAGTCGCCGGAAACGCCGTAAATTCGCTGAACTCCCGCTTCGGCCAGAACATCCACCAACAGGTCTGCCACTTTCTTCGCCATGATGCCATCCTTCGCCAAAGCACGCACTCTCACTCCTTACCTGAACTCAGAGATTGTGGAGCAAGTTTCCTCGCGAAGCAAGTATTCTGGCACGAGCCGTACCCCCTCCGCCCCAGCCGGTTCCTGAAGGCGATGCATGGTAGGGGGACCTTCCAATCAACGACAAACCTGCCTCAGGAGCAGTAGAATAGCGGCTTGCACCCGATGCTTACTTCACTGGCAGCAAGCGACTGCAATTGCCCGCGTCCCGGAGCTCTATGCGCCAACTGATGCGCCTGGTTCGCTACGCGCTCCCGTATTGGTGGCAGATCCTGTGCTCCGTTGTTCTGATGGCATTCGTCGGAGCGCTCGACGCGTTCAAGTTCCTGCTGATTCGCCCCGTCTTCGATCGCGTGTTGAATCCTTCCACCGGGTCGAAAGATATTCAACTCTTCATCATTCCGGCTACGCATCATCCGGTTTACTTGCAACAGTTGGTGCCTTCGCACTTCACCAATGCGTGGAACATGGTTGCGGTTGCTCTGGTGGGCTCTACCATCCTCAAGGGAATTTTCGACTACACCGGTACATACCTGGTAAACCACGCCGGATTCGGCATGATCACCGATCTGCGCGACGATCTTTACAACGCGATCATGCGCCGCTCGGCGGCATTTTTTTCCAAACATACGACGGGAACTTTGCTCTCGGCCATCGTCAACGATATCGAGCGCGTGCAGTATGCCATGTCCACTGTGCTGGCGGAATTCCTGCAACAGTTTTTTACTTTTATTTCCGTGGCTGCCGTGGTCATTGTTTTTGGCGGGAGACTCGCCTGGGTACTGCTGCTATTTGTTCCCGTAATTGTTTATTCGTCACGCAAGATCGGCTCGCGCGTGCGCAGCACCACGCGGCAAGGCCAGGATAAGCTAGCGGAAATCCAAAATATTCTGCACGAAACCATTACCGGCAATCGAATCGTAAAAGCATTCAACAGCGAAAAATGGGAGATCTCGCGATTCCGTGGGGCGGCGCGTCGGCTGTTTCGCGCAAACCTGCGCTCGGTTGCAGCAACTGCGATCAGTTCGCCGCTGATGGATGTTTTCGGCGTGATCGGGATTGCTCTTCTGCTGAACTTAGGCCGAGAGCAGGTCAAACATGGGGAGATGACTCCTGGAATTTTTGTGGCCTTCATTACTGCCGTGTTCAGCCTCTACAACCCAGTCCGCAAGTTCGCTCAGTTCAATAACAATTTTCAGCAGGCCCTCGGTGCTTCCAGCGAGATTTTCAAGTTCATGGACGTCGAAGACGATGTCCCCGAAAAGCCGCATGCCAGGCGCTTGCCCGGGTTCACGAAGGCCGTCCAGTTCGATCACGTAAGCTTTACTTATGGCGGTGACTGCGCGGATGCCACTGTGTTACACGACATCAACCTCGAAGTGCACCGCGGAGAGGTGGTCGCCATCGTGGGATCGAGCGGCTCGGGAAAGAGCACTTTGGTTCACTTGATCCCCCGCTTTTTCGATGTCACACAGGGGCGACTCCTGATTGACGGCAACGACGTGCGCGAGGTTACGCTTGCGTCCTTGCGGGAGCAGGTTGGTATCGTGACGCAGGAGACCGTGTTATTTAACGACACGGTTCGCAACAATATTGCGTACGGCCAACCGCATGTTCCGTTGAAGGAAGTTGAAGCCGCAGCGCGGGCGGCGCTGGCGCATGAATTCATCAAGGCGCTGCCGGCGGGATATGACGAGATGATCGGCGAGCGTGGCGTGCGGCTTTCCGGGGGAGAACGCCAGCGCATTGCGATTGCCCGCGCGATTTTGAAAAATGCTCCGATTTTAATTCTGGACGAAGCCACCTCGGCTCTCGACAGCGAATCGGAGGCGTTAGTGCAGTCGGCGTTACATAATCTTATGAACGGTCGAACTGTGTTCGTGATAGCCCATAGGCTTTCGACGGTGCGGCGCGCCGACCGGATTGTGGTAATTGAAAATGGCGCGATTGCCGATATTGGCTCTCATGAGGATCTGATGACGAAGCTGGGAACGTACCGGCGTCTGTACGATTTGCAGTTTGCCGATTTCGAGCACAAACTGGAGCAGGCGCGACCGAACTGAAAGTCTCCGCTAAGGATTTTGGAAACCACTTATGCCACTGCGTTCCATGACGGGTTTTGCGCAAGTCAAAGGCGAGCTCGTCAGCCAGACTGAAGGAAGCTCCGATGCGAAAGCGGCCGAGTGGTCAGCTACGCAAGGCAATGGCCGTCTGGCGTTTTCGCTTGCCTTGAAATCGGTGAATCACCGGTTTCTCGATCTGCATTTTCGCTTGCCTTCGGGCACCGATTCGATCGAGATGCAATTGCGGCGTCTGCTGAAAGAAAAAATCGCCCGTGGGCACGTGGAAGTGACGCTCGGCCTGGAGCGCGGAGGCGGCGAAACGCTGGCCCTGAATCGTCCGCTGGTGAGCGCCTACATTGCGGCTTTTCGGGCCGCGGCCACGGAATTTTCGGTGCCTGCAGAGCCCGATCTGAACGCCATCCTGCGCATTCCAGGGGCGCTCGATTCCGCCGGCAACGCGGTCGATGGAGCTCTGGAGACGGCGGTGATGGCGGTCGTAGGTGAGGCGTTGGGCCGCCTGAACCAGATGCGGGAGCAGGAGGGCGGCAGCATTGAGCGCGAACTTCGCGAGCGCATGGAGCACCTCCGGTCCGCCGTGCACGTCGTGCAGGATCATCGGCGCGCCATGTTGCAGAGTTACACCGAGCGGCTGCAATCGCGCTTGCAGGAACTGCTGGGGGCCAGTCCAGACAAGGAACGGGTGCTGCAGGAAGCTGCGCTGTTAGTGGACCGCAGCGATGTCCAGGAGGAAATCGTTCGCCTGGAAAATCATATCGAACATTTTCTGGGACTGCTCGATACACAAGGGGAGGTAGGAAAGAAACTGGACTTCCTGCTGCAGGAGATGAACCGCGAAGCCAACACTTTGCTTTCGAAGACCTCGGGATTGGCCGGAGAAGCGCTGAACATTACCGAAGCCGGTCTCAGCATGAAGGCGGAGATTGAGAAATCGCGCGAGCAGGTGCAGAACCTGGAATGAACGCGCCTCAACACAAGCCTTTGGTCTATATCATCTCGGCCCCTTCGGGTTCGGGCAAGTCGACGCTGGTCAACGAACTGCTGAAGAAGGTAAGCGATCTGGAGTTTTCGATTTCCTACACTACTCGCGCTCCGCGCGGCAGCGAGATCGATGGGAGGCAGTATTATTTTGTGTCGCGGGCCGAGTTCGAGAAGATGATCGCGGAGGATGCGTTTCTCGAGCATGCGGAAGTATTTGGAAATTACTACGGGACGGCGAGCTGTTTTTTGCGGAAGGCGGAGGAGAATGGCCGCGATCTTCTGCTCGATATCGACGTACAGGGCGCCAAACAGATCCAGGATAAGGTGCCGGAAGCCACGAGCATTTTTATTCTGCCTCCGGACCGCCGGACTCTGGAAGAACGCCTGCGCAAGCGCAGTGAAGATAGCGACCAAGTGATCCAGCGGCGGTTGGACAAAGCGACCAGCGAAATCGAGAATTACCCGCGCTACAACTACATCCTCATTAACGATCAACTGGAGGATTCCATCAAGCTGTTGCGGGCAGTCGTACGGGGCGAACGCTTGCTGCGGGCGGGGCGTCCGCTATCCGACGACGAACAGAAAGTTGTCGACATGGGCGATTGCTGCCGACTGGCCAATGTTCGCGACCGGCTGAAGCGGATACTGGATTCGTTTAAGCCGTCCGGCGATTCTTGCACGGCGTAGACCTCGGTAACTAAATGGGAGAGTGGGAAGCCCCCGCAACCTTGAATTTCGTGGGAAAATAGGAAAGGAGTTCTTGGCTTCCGCTGGCGAAGAACGAAGCGTATCAACTTTCGGCAATCCAAAATTTTACATCCCGGTCACAGGGGGAATAAGTCTATGAAATTGATTGAAGGCTTCGACAGCAACTATCGTTACATTTTGGTCGCCGCCCGGCGCGCCCGGCAACTGCAATCCGGCGCTCCGCCGGTGGTACAAACCAACTCCCGCAAGCCTTGCCGTATTGCGCAGGACGAGATCCGCGCCGGCAAAGTTAAGTGGGAGATTCCCGAAACCCGCAGCGCCGCCGAGCAGGCCGCCGATGTTCTGGATCAAGCCTTTGGGCACGACGCGTAGGACCTGGCTTTGCAAGGCGGTCTCTCGACAACCATGAAAGTTGCTCTCGGAGTGACGGGCGGAATCGCGGCCTACAAGGCCGCCGAGATTGTGCGGTTGCTGCAAGACCGCGGCGTTCGTGTCCAGGTGGTTATGACGCGGGCGGCGCAGGAATTTGTGCGGCCGCTCACCTTTGCAGCGCTCTCCGGCGAGAAAGTGATTACCGGAATGTTCGCGCCCGGCGAGGAACACGCTGCGAATATTGACTCCGCCATTGAGCACATCGCGGTGGCGCAATCGATTGATGCGCTGCTGGTGGCTCCGGCTACTGCGGACGTCTTAGCCCACTTCGCGCAAGGCATTGCCAGTGATTTTTTAACCACGCTCTATCTCGCCACCACTGCTCCCGTTGTGGTCGCTCCAGCGATGAATGTGAATATGTGGAATCATCCCGCGACCCAGGCGAATCTGGAAATTCTTCGGAGCCGCGGCGTGAAAGTCATCGAACCCGGCGCCGGATACCTTGCCTGTGGCATGACCGGTGCGGGGAGGCTCGCCGAGAATGAGGCCATCGTTGCTGCCGTCCTGGAAGCCATGGGTGCAGCGCAGGATCTCAGCGGAGAGACCATCCTGATCACCGCCGGCCCGACGCGAGAGAAGATCGATCCCGCGCGCTATCTCACGAACCGCTCCAGCGGGCGAATGGGATACGCCGTCGCGGAAGCCGCTTTGCGGCGCGGCGCTCGCGTGCTTTTGGTCAGCGGGCCTACATCCTTAACGCCGCCTGGAGCCGCCGAACTTACCCGTGTGGAATCGGCGGAACAAATGCGCGACGCAGTGCTCAATCTCCTGGCGCAGGCAACGATCGTCATCAAGGCCGCGGCAGTGTCGGATTACCGCGCGAAGTCGGTTTCGCCGCAAAAGATAAAGCGCAAAGGCCCGCTCACACTCGAGCTCGAGCCTACGGCCGATATCCTCAAGGAAATTTCTCTTCGCAAGCAATCGCAGATTGTCGTGGGTTTCGCCGCTGAAACCGAAAATGTCCTCGAAAATGCGCGGCAGAAGCTTTCCGCCAAGCAACTTGACGCCATCGTGGTCAACGACGTTTCTCGCGAGGGCATCGGGTTCGACTCCGATCGCAACGAAGCGACGATCATTACTCACGACGAGGTCGTCGAGGTTCCCGAAGACACGAAGCTGGAAGTGGCTCAGCGGGTTCTCGATCAGGTCGTGCGCATCCGCCAGCGGCGCAAGTCCGCGGTGAAAGCCTGAACGCGAATTTCTTTTCCGCGCGGGCGTACAATTCCGTACAGCTTATTCTAAGGAGCAAACGATGACACAGAAGATTATCGAAGTGATTGGAACGTCCAAGAGCAGCTTTGCCAAGGCCGCCGAAAATGCGGTTGCCGAGGCCGCGAAGACGGTACGCGGAATTAAATGGGCGCATGTCGATTCGCTCGACATGGAATTGGATGGCGGCAAGGTAACGCACTATCGGGCGACCACCAAAATTTACTTTGACGTGGAGAAGTAACCGGCGTTCCCGCCAGCTCAGAAACCCATGACCCGCACTCTCGATCCGGAGTTACGCGGCGCGCTCGCCGAGCGCGTTCGCTACTGCCATGAGATGGGGATCTACGATTTCTACCGGCGGGAGACGTCCCTTCCACCATTCACGGAAGCGGCCGCGCCTGCGATCGTTTCGGTGTCAGAATCAGGACTGCGAGAGGAAATGGCCGCAAGAAAATCCGCTGTGGTATTAAACGTCGAGGAAGACAAAATTTTCTCATCGCAACCGGAACACGGAGTAGCCGATCCGGCCGCAGCGCTGAAACTCATTCGCGAAGATCTCGGCGATTGCACTCGTTGCAAGTTGCACAAAGGGCGAACCAAGATCGTTTTCGGAGTCGGCGATCCTCGCGCCGAGCTGATGTTTGTGGGCGAAGGCCCCGGCGCCGATGAAGACGCGCAGGGTGAGCCTTTCGTGGGACGCGCCGGGCAGTTGCTCAACAACATGATCAGGGCAATGGGCTTGCGGCGCGAAGATGTGTACATTGCGAACATCGTCAAGTGCCGTCCGCCGGGGAACCGCCAGCCGGAGCGCGACGAGTGCGAAACCTGCTCGCCATTTCTCATGCGGCAAATCGCTGCGATCAAGCCCAAGGTGATGGTTGCACTGGGCGCGACCGCGGCAAAAAATCTGCTGGCTATCAACGCTCCCATGACCGAACTGCGCGGCCGCTGGTATGACTTCAAACCGTCCGGCAGCGATCCCTCATGGGAAGGCGCTCGCCTTGCTGTGACCTACCATCCCGCATTTCTGCTGCGCGACCCCCGACAGAAGGGCGAGGCATGGAAGGACTTGCAGATGGTGATGAAGTATCTTGGGATCGTGCCTCCGAAAAAAGCCGCCGAGTAGTGCAGGCCTCCAAAAATCGACTTGTCATCCAGAGTCGCGTTGTCATCCCGAGCGAAGCGAGGGATCTTGGTGTCTGCCCGCGACGGCGTCACTCATAGCGGAGGCAAGGGCCAGGATCCCTCGCTGCGCTCGGGATGACACCTTGTAATCGGGATGACACTTGTAAGAGGAGATTCGTTAATTAGGATTCGGGCCTTCTCACTCCCGCTAGGTTATTCTTCCAATAATGCCCGAGTTCTGCGATGTTGCCCTGCCCGTGCCGCTCGACATGGTGTTCACCTACCGTGTCCCAGTCGATGCCGCGCCCGTGGTCGGAGGCCGCGTACTTGTATCTTTTCGGCAGCAACGTTTGACGGGCGTCGTGGTCGAACTGCATGATCGCCAGCCTTCGGTCAAAATCAAGCCGGTTCTCAACGTACTCGACGCTACGCCAGTGCTGGACGATCAATTGCTGCGCCTTGCCCGCTGGATCGCCGATTACTACCTCGCCCCGCTGGGCGAAGTGTTTCGCACGATGCTGCCGCTGCACGCCGAATTCAAACGTGGGACCGCCTACCGCATCACAAAAGAGGGCCTGCTCGCACTCCATCTGGCCGGCATGTCGGGATCGTCGGCGCGGTCGCGCCGCACTCCGGAAGAGCAGGCCGCCGAATTTCGGGTGCTCGATTATCTGGCTGCTCAAGCGCCCGCGGCGGGAGGAACCGTCGAAGTCCAGAAGGCCCAGGTTCGTGAAGAAAGTCTTCGCTCCGCCACTCGCGTCTCGAAATTAATTTTGAGCGGGATGGTCCGAAAGAAATGGCTGGTGCGCGAGGATGTTTCCGCCGTTCGGGATGCGACACGCACGGTAAAGATCGCAGTGCTCAAATCGGGTGAAGGCAAGCTGAACGAGAATCAGCGCCGGCTGGTTGCAACGCTCACCGCATCCGAAGGAACAGCTTCCGTAGAGACGCTGAAGGAACTCGAAGTCCCACGAAGCGCGCTTGCAACTCTTGTCAAACGAGGGTTGATTGAAGTCAGCGAAGAACCTGCATCGTTCGCCGTGTCGCGCAGCAAGCCCCGGCCCTCACGCCTGGAATTTGATTTTAATGCGGCGCAGCAGGCGGCGCTGAATCGGTTGCGCGAAACGGTTGAGACGCGAAAGTTTTCCGGCATAGTTCTGCACGGTGTGACCGGTTCCGGCAAAACCGCCGTTTACCTGGCGGGTATGCGCGCCGTGCTGGAAGCCGGACGATCCGCCATCCTGCTTGTCCCCGAAATCGGCTTGACTCCAGCGGTCGCCGCCGATTTGCATCACATCTTTGGTGATGAAGTTGCCATCCTGCATTCCGCGCTGTCGGATAAAGAACGCGCCCAGCAGTGGCACCGCATCAAGAGCGGCGAGGCGCGCATGGTGGTGGGCACGCGCTCCGCGGTGTTCGCTCCGGTCGCCGATCTAGCGCTGATCATCGTGGACGAAGAACATGACTCCTCCTACAAGCAGGAGGAGACGCCGCGCTACCATGCCCGCGACATTGCAGTTGTGCGGGCAAAGATGGCGAGCGCGGTTGTGATGCTGGGTTCAGCGACGCCATCGCTCGAATCGTATTTCAACGCGAGAAAAAATAAATATGCGCTGGTCGAATTACCCGACCGCGTGGAACGGCGTCCGCTGCCGGAAGTCGAGATTATCGACATGCGGCAGGAATTCCAGGAAACCGGCCATGAGCAAGTCATTTCGCGCAAACTCGCCGCCGAAATCAAAGAGCGGCTGGAGCGCAAGGAGCAGGTGATGGTGCTGCTCAACCGCCGCGGATATTCTCCCGTGGCGCTGTGCCGAACTTGCGGAAAGAAGTTGGAGTGCCAGAACTGCGCCATCGCTCTCACTCACCACAAGCGTGAACACAAAATGATCTGCCACTATTGCGGGTACACCGCGCCCGTTCCGAAAGTCTGCGTGCATTGCGGCAGTGAGTACGTTTATTTTCTCGGCACCGGATCGGAGAAGCTGGAAGAGCTGCTGCACGGCATATTTCCGCAGGCGTGCATTGCGCGCCTCGACCGCGATACGGTTCGCGGGCATGAGGATTTCGAGCGCACTTTGAACGCGCTTAATGAAGGAGAACTCGACATTCTCGTAGGAACGCAAATGATCGCCAAGGGGCACGACATTCATGGCGTAACTCTGGTGGGAGTGGTGGGAGCCGATAGCACGCTGGGGATGCCCGATTTCCGCGCCGCTGAGCGCACTTTTCAATTGCTCACACAAGTTGCGGGGCGGGCCGGACGTGGAGAAGCGCCCGGCAAAGTTGTGCTGCAAACTTATTTTCAGGATCACTACGCAGTGCAATACGCCGCGCAGCACGATTTCGCCGGATTCTACGACAAGGAACTGCGCTTCCGCAGTTGGATGCACTATCCGCCGTACGCCGCGCTGGCCAATGTGCTCATCCGCAGCGACAAACTGGACGAAGCTTTGCAGTGGTCGGGCACTTTGGGAAAATGGTTTGAGCAGACGCGGCATGAAGGAGTGCGCGTGCTGGGGCCGGCGACAGCGCCGATTATGCGGCTGAAGCGCGATTACCGGTATCACTTCGTGCTGAAGGCGCCCAGCCGCGAGAAGTTAAATGCCACGCTACGCGCCATGCTGGCCTACGCGACTCAGCAGAAAATTCCGCGAACGCAGGTGATTGTGGATGTGGACGCACTTTGGCTGATGTGAGGAGAAGCTCTTGGCTATTGCTCTTAGCAAGACTATTTCGTTCCGCCGATCTTGCCCCGAATCACTACCACCGAGGCTGCCGGCAATTCGTACATCGCGTCGGTCCCCGCATTCAACTTCGTGTGAACAATCGGCCCGTCGGGATCGGCCCAGCCTTTGGTCGTAGGCACGATCGTGGGCTTGCCGCTCTCTTCCGCATGGGCCATAAAGCGTGTTTGCGCCGGGTGCCATTGATACTGCGCGCTGCCGAAAGTTGAAATGTCGACCGGCCCGGTAAAGCTGCTTGCCTTATCCGATGTTCCGTTAAACGCGATGCGCACGCGGTGTGCATTCTGCTGATCGCGATTCACCGCCATCACGGCCCACGTTCCATCTGGACGCTTCACCGCGTAGGCCGTAACCAATTCATGGCCAGCTCCGTCCTCCACATCGCTCTTGGCGGAAAATGCCAGATGATCGCCCCCAGCGGGCTGCACCCACTCCAGATTGATCAACTGGGCTACGAAGAATTGCGCCAGCGGCTGCTGGATTTGATAATTGGCATCGATGGTGAACATTCCAAACGTTCCCGGAGAACCGTTGCAGCCCGGCTCCATCTGCAGCGGCAGATAGTGGAAGAAGTAAACACCCTTTCCGCCGGAGTTCAGAAACGACCCGATGTAGTCGGCCAGCCAGACTCCGGAAAAAATATCCTGGTAAGTTTCGCTCGCGGCCGACGAAAGATTTCCTTCCGTGATGAACATCGGCATGTCGGCGGGAATTCCATCCTCATGCCACACCTGCATAATGTGGCTCACCAACTCGGGTTCGTCGTACAAACTGCCCCACGGGATTCTGCACGGATCCATTGGATAATGCTCGAAGGAAAAGAACGCCAGATCGTTCATGCGCCCGTGCTGTTTCAGATAATCGACGAAGCGCGCGGTCCACGAAACTTTTCCATTCGCGTCCGGCCAGACTTCGATGTCTTTGTTTACGCCCTGGAACGACGGCCCGCCCAACTTCAGCGCCGGGTCCACGCGGTGAAGCGCCGTCGCAAACTGCAGGTAGAGCGCGGCGTTATCCTCCGGCAGCATGTATTGCCCATCGGCTTCCTCCCCCATTTCGACGTAGGAAACGGGATAGCCACGCTTTTTCAAATATGCGATTTCCGCTGCGGCGTTGTCGGGAGTGTCATACAGCATCGCGATCGGCATCATGGCCGGCAGCCCGCGCGTTACGCCGCTGGTGAAGAAGAGATCGAATCCCACCTGCGCTTGCTTGGTCGATCCCAGGTCTGACGGCTGATGCCAGGGATCGACCGATGAGGCGTACGTTGTCGTCTGCTCCTGATCGGGCGTGTGCCGGAGGACGTCGTGGAAGGCGCCGTCCTCCGTGCTGGTGCCGAGGTAGAGTTCGCGAATCGAATAGCCCACACAATTGCGCGGATCAGCCGCTCCGTCGGCGTCACACGTGTTGGACGACTCTGTCATCCATATCCGCAGGAAGCGCACCGGCATGGGAAGGCTGGTCAAACGAATCGTCTCGGTCTTGCCTTTTCCATCGGTAACGGTTCCTTGTGGAAACTTTTGCCAGACTCCGCGCGTTGGGGCGTGGATCGGATCGTCACCCGTCCAGTACTGCACCAGATAATGGCGGGCATAAGGTTCTGCCCACGCGATGCGAATGCTGTTCACCGGCTGTATCTGCGCGAGGTCGATCACCACCCACTGCGGGTGCAGTGCGTCGCTCTCGCCGGTGAAGTGTTGCGTGAGATAAGGATTGCTTTTCCAGAAAGTGTTGGGATCGCCGTCGGTCAGGCGAGAAAATCCAACGTTATCGGTGCCGTCGTTACGCGTGGTGCCGCGGCGCGGCAGCGCATAGCCGTACGAGTAGCGAATGTTTTCCGAGGGAGTCGACGCGCCGGTGAAATATCCTTTGCCGCTGGGATCGCTCCAAGTTCCTTGCGGATTCCAATGCCATGCCTCAATGGCCAGCTCCGTGTTCTGGCGGTACGTGACCGGCTGCCAGCCCGAAGCCAGCGTCTTCTCCAGCGTCGGCTGCAACAGATCCTTGTCGATCGCGTCCACTGCGATGCGGTCCACGCCGGCGCCCAGAGTTTCCTTTGGTACAAAATGGTTGGTGGCGCGGGAAGCGTCAATCTCGATTACCTGCGCGTGGGCAGTCGCTCCGAAACCGAAACATCCCAAAAGAAGCAGCAGGCAAGTCGCGAAGTTTTTCAAAAGGACCACCTCCAGCGCAAGTATTAAAACGATTGAATAAGGGAGTATACGGGAGAACGGCTTTCACTGTGCGAGATTCTAAATGAAATTCGAAGGGCTAGCGTCCGCGGAACTGCCGCACCACTTCCGGGAGTGACGAATGTCCGAGCGGCGCCGGGGTGAGCGTCACCAGCAACATTACAAGGGCAAATACGGCGAGCCATAGCCTGCCGCCCGAAACCCGCGGCCACTCCGCCACTTGCGGCTGACGAAAGCTGCTCACCCACAGCAAGATGGCCCACAGGAACCATCCCGTCCACAGGTAATAGGCCATGAACACGAGAACGAGAATTGTAAGGCGCGATATTAATTTGTGCGCCTGCGGCGCCATGGAAAAAATAATGTGTCCGCCATCGAGTTGCCCGCCAGGCAATAAGTTCAGCGAGGTCGCCAGCATTCCCACCCAGGCCGCGATTGCCATGGGGTGAAGCAGCATGCGGTCCAAGGGCAACGCTGCCGAACCCTGGATCAAACCAGCCGAAGTCAACAAGCCGTGCACGAATTTGAAGATCAGGGGATAGCCGAGTTCGTAATCCGGCTGGCCAAGGCCCATCTGCATCGGCTTGGAAAGTGTCAGTGAAACCACAAGGACAACCAGAGCGACCACAAACCCGGCGATGGGGCCGGCAATTCCAATATCGAACAGGGCCGTGCGGGACCGAATGCGTGATCGGATAAGGATGACGGCGCCCATAGTGCCGATCGGTGTCGGAACCGGGATGAAGAAAGGCAACGTCGCATATACCCCATAGCGGTGGCAAAACAAGTAGTGGCCCATTTCGTGGGCCAGAAAGAAAAACATCAACGTGGCCATGAAGGGCAGTCCGCCTAACAAGCGCGCGGGATGAGATCGTACCCACTCGGCCGGAAAGAACGAAATCGATTCGCGCTGCCCTGACTTATCGACGATGGGATCGTCGCTGAAGGAGAGGGCCGGACGATTTTGCTCGAAGTTGTATTGCATCCGCGCGCCCATCACCAGCGTGGTAAAGCAGGTCGCAAGCAGCAACAGTATGTGCAACCAGTAGCGTGGCTTGGGAGGAGATGGCGCCCACTCCGGCAGAGGCCGGTAGTATTCCAAAGTGGATGAAACTGAGGGAGGAGTGGGTTCGGACATGCGATTTCGGCCTCGCAACTACATCGAGACCTTCCTAGATGCTACTACGAGAAGGAGTGCTTGGTCCCGAGTACCTGGTCCCGAGTGTCTGGTACCGGAAAAACGCGCAGTCCCTAGGACCGGGAGCTGGGAAGAAAATCGGAGATCAGAAAGCCGGAGAATGTGCAGGTGGCGGTTCGAACGGATATTCCTCGCTACCAGGTACTCGGTACTGACTTCAATCAATCGACTGCAATTCTTTGCCCGGTTTAAAGCGGACGGCCTTGCCGGGAGGAATCGAGACCTCGGCGCCGGTGCGCGGGTTGCGTCCGATGCCGGTCTTACGCGGGCGCACGTTGAACACGCCAAATCCGCGGAGTTCAATGCGATGGCCGCGGGCCAGAGAATTTTTCATGCTTTCGAAAACGGTTTCCACGGCCAACTCGGCCTTGGTCTTGGTAATACCGGTTCTGGCCACCACTTCGTTAATGATGTCGAGCTTAATCACGAACGGCCCCCGAATACCCTGTGAGAATCATGCTTCAAGTTATTGATGCTATGGGAGATAAGGGAGATTGTCAACGGGAGCATCTGTACCGTAAACTGGCCGGACACAAAAAGGAATTTTGTAATTGGGTAATTTTGCATTTGGTAATTTTAAGACGGACCCATCGTCCGAGGATTTTTCGAATTACCCAATTACAAATTTTCCCAAGGAGCTTCATGCTGAAGAGTGACCGCTGGATACGCAAAACCGCCCGCGAACATGACATGATCAACCCGTTTTCCGAGAAGCAGGTCCGCGAAGGCGTGATCTCTTACGGCCTGTCGTCTTATGGCTATGACCTGCGCGTGGCCGACGAGTTCAAGATCTTCACCAACGTGAACAGCACCATCGTCGACCCCAAGAATTTCGACGAGAAATCTTTCGTCACCGTGCGGACTGACATCTGTATCGTTCCGCCGAATTCGTTCGCTCTGGCGCGCTCCGTGGAATACTTCAAGATTCCCCGCGACATCCTGACCATTTGCGTGGGCAAGAGCACCTACGCCCGCTGCGGCATCATCGTCAACGTCACGCCGTTTGAGCCCGAGTGGGAGGGCTTTGTGACTCTGGAAATTTCGAACACCACGCCGCTTCCGGCGCGCATCTACGCCAACGAGGGGCTGTGCCAGATTCTTTTCTTCCAGTCCGACGAAGTCTGCGAAACCAGTTATGCCGACCGTAAAGGGAAGTATCAGTCGCAGCAGGGGATTGTGCTGCCGAAACTGTGAAGGAGGATTGGTCGCGGGAGTAAAAATGGAATCTTGGCTGCTGGGTAGCCTATAAAGCGAGGCCACTTTGCAATTTAATATAGAAACCGACGGGCGATGGATCGCCGAGATTCCTGAGATCCCCGGCGTACTCACATAAGGGAAGACCGAGGAAGAAGCTAAAGCGAATGCCTATGCTTTGGCACTGCGCTCGATAGCCGATGCTGTCGAGAAAACGTTGGCCGTACCCAAATCTATCAACATCGACTGTCTGTCGGTTTGAGCCAGTGGCCCAGCATTAGGTCCCGTCAAGTATTCCGCGCCCTTTTGAAGGGTGGATGGTTCGCCGTTTCCCAGGCGGGTTCTCATGTCAAAATTCGTCACCCAGCCTCTAAGTTTCCAGATTACATTTGGGCGTTTCGCGATAACGAGGAAATGGTCCGCGCATGCTTGCTCGCATTGCCAAGTACACCGAAATCAGGTCTGAAGACGGGCTTTCCTACCGCCCGCGCTCTTCTTCCTTGAACATGTACTTAATGGCGGGCTTGTAGATCACCAAATTCGGCTCGCCATCTTCGCGGACCACCTTGATGCAGGTCTTGTCGTACCACTCGATAATGCCGTGCACTTCCTCCCCGTCCTGTAGGACGATCACCATGGGCGTCCGCGACTGCATCTGCTTCTGATAGTAGAAGTTCTCGGCATTGGTCTGTTCGGGAGGAGGGGTTTTCCGTCCGCCTCCGCCTCCGCCCCCCGGCGTTGGGCGCTCGCTGCGTTCGCCGCGCTCGAATCCGCGGTCCTGCCCGCGCTCCGGTCGGTCGTGCCGGTCGCGGCGCTCCGCCACGGGAGCGTGGGCGGAGGTATGGTTCGAGTTGTGGTTGCCGTGGTTGTGATCCACGCGCGGCAGGGCCGGACGAATCAGCTTGCGGTTGGCAAAGTTCTCATCTTCGCCTGTTGGCCTGACCGGGGTGGAATCCATGGTGTCTTTCATATGGCGCTCCTGCACACGCGCTCGCGCAAACCACAACGTCAAAAGCCCCTTGAGAGTATTAACGAAGGCGTGAAATTTTACCTACCGTACCACAGGAGTTTGCCCGTGACAATGCTACTGTCGTGCCAGTATCGTTCCACTTACTGGGGATGCGCCAAATCCTATACACCTTGAGAATGCCCTAGAATATCGATTTGCCGCTAGAATCCGCCACGATGCATTGGCCGGCACGACTACGCCCCTTTAGTTTGTGTTCGACAGATCTACGCCTCTGCGTTCCGGTCCGCTCCCGGTGACAACCGCCACTAAAGTCGCGACGATCAGCAGTGTCCAAGCCAGCACTGGTGCGAATACTCCGCCGTATCGGTGCTCGGCAACTTTGGCCTGCAACACCCCGTTGCGCGAGGAGAGCAGGTTTCCCAATTGGTAGGCGAAGCCCGGAAATGTTCCTCGCACCGCCGGGGGAGAGAGTTCATTCAAATGCGCCGGGACCACGCCCCACGCCCCCTGTACCATGAACTGCATTAGAAAGCCGCCTAGCGCCAGCATGGGAACGGTGTGCGAGTACGCCCACAGCGGAATGATCGGAATTGACAACAGGGCGGCGATCACAATCGCCTTTCGGCGGCCGATCTTCTCCGACCAGGTCCCGAAAACAATTCCCCCCAACAATGCGCCAATGTTGGCGATGATAGCGATGAAGCCCACTGTCTGTGGTGTAAACTTGTGATCCTTCGTCAGGAACGTCGGATACAGATCCTGGCTCCCATGGCTGTAGGAATTGAAGGCAAACATAAGCACAACCAGGAAGGCAAAAGTGCCTAGATACGTCAGGATGTCCTTGCCCCAGCGGCTCTCGGTTTTTTTCGCGACCTGTCCTTGCAACCACGCCGGAGACTCATCCACCTTCGAGCGAATGTAGATCACAAGAAAGGCCGGTAGCGCGCCGATCACAAACATTCCGCGCCAGCCCACGTAGCGGAAAGCCGTCCCAAAAACCAAAGCCGCCATCAGATAGCCGACGGCGTAACCTTCCTGCAACAGCCCGGAGAAGAACCCGCGCCCTTCCGCCGGCAGCGTCTCGAATGCCAGTGCCGCGCCCACGCCCCATTCGCCGCCCATCGCGATTCCGAACAGCGCCCGCGTGATCAGGAACACTTTCAAAGAAGGAGCGAACGCTGACGACAGCTCAAACACGGAGTATGCGATGATGTCCACCATCAATGTGGGGCGCCGTCCGAAGCGGTCGGCCATCATTCCAAAAAGAAAGGCTCCCACCGGGCGAAAAGCCAGGGTGATGAAGATCGCCTCTGCGACCGCCGAAACCTTGGTTTGGAATTGGGTGGCGATCGCGCTCACGCAAAACGTGAGAATGAAGAAGTCAAAGGCGTCCAGCGACCAGCCCAGAAAGCAGGCGGTAAAAGTGTTTCGCTGCACCGGTGTAAGTCTGCGAAAATGGCCGATAAATTCCATGGGGATTCCTCCGCTTGATCTCGATGCCAACCGGAGAGTCCTGCGAATGCTAGCATATTGAGTTCCATCGACAGCAAGAAATTAGTCGCCCATGCCCGAACTCGACTCCCCTCAACGCCAGGCGCCGGATTCGCTGATGCTCACCGGCTTTTGGTATCGCGCTCTGCCGGCCGAACGCGTCCATCGCAATAAACTTCACAAGGCTCTGCTGCTAGAGGTTCCGCTGGTCATCGGACGCGACCGAGCGGGCCGTCCCTTCGCGCTGCGGGATGCGTGTCCGCACCGCGGCATGCCTCTTAACGGCGGCCAGTTTGACGGAGAGAATGTCGAGTGCCCCTATCACGGCTGGCAGTTCGACGCGCACGACGGCCAGTGCCAACTCATCCCCTCGCTGACCGCGGACCAGAATTTGAAGGTCGACCGCATCTATGCCGGCAGTTACCCCTGCGAAGAGCAGGATGGTTTTGTCTGGGTCTATATGCCTGATCCCGGCCCGCCGGGCGCGGGATTCAGCAGGCGCGAGGAAGCTCCCGAGCCCGCGCCGCAGATTGAAAAGTTCGGTGCATCTGGCAAAGACAAGTTTAAGCTCGCCTACCTCACCGCCGACATGCCGGTCAGCATCGATCACGGCATCATCGGCCTTATGGATCCCGCGCACGGACCGTTCGTTCATCAGGCGTGGTGGTGGCGCAGCCGCCACAGCATTCACGAGAAGAAGAAAAACTTTGAGCCCATTCCGAACGGTTTTCGCATGAGCGCACACACTCCCAGCTCAAACTCCGCGCCCTACAAGCTGTTGCGCCTCTACGCCGACGCCGGTTCCATCACCACAACCATCGATTTTGTTTTACCCAACCTGCGCCGGGAAACGATTCGGGCCGGGAAGTACTGGTTCTCGTCGCTCACTACGGTGACCCCGATTACGCGCAATCAATGCCGCATCGACGTGGTTGCCGCGTGGAACCTCTTCCGCTGGTTGCCGTTTGGTCCGGAGTTGCTGAAATTTGTCTTCGCGAAATTTGTCGAGCAGGATCGCCGCACCATGGAACTGCAATCGGAGGGATTGAAACACAATCCGCATCTTATGTTGATCGACGACGCCGACCGTCCGGCGAAATGGTATTTCCAATTGAAGGCCGCGTATCTCGAAGCCAAGCGCACTGGCGCCGAGATGAAGCACCCGATGGCGGGACCGGTTACGCTGAAGTGGAGAAGTTGAGGCGCTTGCGCGGCGTGAGCGGAGCGGAAGCCGCGCGCCGAAATCCCGAGCGTACTCTGCGAGGGATCAGAATCTCACCAGAAAACGGTGATTCCTTCATATAGCCTGAACTTGTCGTCCGGAGTCACAACCGCAATTCTCTCGCACAACGCCTGAGCAATGATTTGGCGGTCAAAGGGGTCGTTATGATGGCGCGGAAGCCCGAACATGCGGAATGCATGATCGGCGGTGTAAGGCAGGATGCGAATTCCCAAGTCATCCATGGTTTTACGCAGAATCACTGCCGAAAACGCCAGCTTTCCAGAAGCCGCCTTGATCGCAATCTCCGTAACAGAAACCGTACTCAACTCAATCGCGTAATCCAAATTTCGCAATGCGGTTGACGCGCGTCTGCTAAGCTTCTCGGGGAATTCCACTGCGTAGATGACGACCGCGGTATCCAGCAGTAATCGCATGATCCTTCTTAATAGCGGCCCGCAAGGAAGTCTTCCACTTCTTCGTCGGTCATCGGCTTCCACCAGTCCGGATCGATGATTTTGATCTGCCCGCGGAGGGCGCCTAGAATGCGCTTTTTTCGAACCGGTTTTTTCGTGCACACGATATCTACTACCGGCACACCCCTGCGGCAGATCGTCACCGGCTCTCCGTTTTCGACGGCTTTGATCAGTTCCGGCAATTTGTTCTTAGCGTCGGCCACGCTGACTTGCATAATTTTATGATAGCTATCTGAGATAGCTATGTCAATCAAATGTTAGGGAGTGAGTTGCTCCTGCACCAGCCACTCCATGGCTTCCTCCCGCGTTTTGAAAGTAGGCAAGTCGCGTTGCGAAAAGTTCTTGAAGTGCTCGTAGAAAATGTGCGGCAGGCTTTCCGTCCCCACCCATGCCGCCCGCTTCACATAAGGACGGTCGAGCACCAGAACTTCTTTGATGCGGGTCGCCACATTCTTATCGACCTGCGCGCCGGTGAAGTCCGCCAGAGTCAGCATCGACCCGGGTTGGTGGCGGGAAATATCCGCGCGCAGCAAATCCAGCAGCAATAAGATCTCTTTCGCGGCGCAATGCGAAAAGTCGATCACATAGATGGCGTGCCCCTTGTACTTCACGAAGAAGAGGCGCTCGTGCTGCGGATTTTCGCCGGTGCTCATGCCAGCAGCGACTCCACCACCGCGTAAGCCCCGTCCAGTGCGGCATCTAGCGCGCCAGCGTCTTTTCCGCCGGCTTCGGCCAGGTCGGGACGGCCTCCGCCCTTACCGCCAACTTTCTGTGCCACCGGGCTAATGATTTTTCCCGCTTGCACGCGGCTGATCAGATCTTTCGTTACCCCCACGATCAGCGATACGCTTCCGTTCGACGCCGACCCTAACACCACCACGCCCGAGCCGATCTTGTCGCGCAGTTGATCGATCAGAGTTCGCATCTGCGCGCGCTCCAGATTGTCCACGCGATGCGCCAGAACTTTGACGCCCTTCACGTCCCTCACCTTATCGCTGATGTTTGCGGTCGAAGACGAAGCCGACTTCATCCGCGCCGAATCCAGTTCGCGCGTAAGCCGCTTGATCTCGGAGTCCTTCTTTTCGATCTCGGCCTTGAGAGCTTCGGCAGGAGATGCCGATATCTCCTGCGACGGGGGTGCCCCATCTTTGCGCGGTGTTGGCGCAAAGGTGGGAACCACGAACCTTGATACTACGTTTTCCAACTCGTGATCCTTGCGGAAGTGCGCCAACGATCCCAAGCCCGTGATCGCCTCCACTCTTCGCACGCCCGATGACACACTGCCTTCCTTCAGAATCTTGATCAGCCCAATCTCGCCGGTTGCGCCGGTGTGCGTGCCGCCGCAAAGCTCAGTAGAAAAATCGCCGATGCGCACCACGCGCACCTTGTCGCCATACTTTTCCCCAAACAGCGCCATCGCGTGATACTGGCTGATCGCCTCGTCGATGGGAACGTCGGTGATGGTCTCGACAATCTGGTTGCGCAATACTTCCTTGTTGATGATGTCTTCGATATCCTGCAACTCTTCGTCTTCCACCGCGGTGAAGTGCGAAAAATCAAAGCGCAAATGATTCGGCGCCACCAGCGACCCCGCCTGCTTCACATGCTTCCCCAGCACTTCTCGCAGGCCGGCATGGAGCAAATGCGTAGCCGTGTGATTGCGCATAGTCGATTCGCGAATGTCAGCGTTGACGACCGCGTCGACTTTATCGCCCACGCGGAGTACCTGTTTAACAATAACCTGATGCGCCCGCACGCCTTGAATCGGCGCATAACATCCCGTCACTTCGGCGACGACGGTGTTGTGATCGTCCGAGTAAAACCATCCCTTGTCGCCCACCTGCCCACCAGACTCGGCGTAGAACGGCGTGTGATCGAGAATGACTTCGCCGGACTCCCCAGCCTTGAGTTCCCGCGCCCCCTGCCCGTTATGAATGATGGCCAGCACTTCGCAGCCGTCAGAGCGAGTCTGTCGGTAGCCTTCAAAAAGCGATTTCGGAAGCTGCTGGTAGGCGGGATTGGCCGTCTGCTTGGCTGCGCCTTTCCAGGAAGCGCGAGCGCGTTCGCGCTGCCGAGTCATCGCCTCTTCGAAGCCCCTTCCATCGAAGCGTATGCCCAAGTCGCGAACCGAATCCGCAATGAAGTCCCAAGGCAGTCCAAATGTGTCGTAGAGCTTAAAGGCATCTTCCCCAGAGTAGTAAGGAGGTTCCCCGAATAAATCGTCCTGGGAGTCGTACCACGCTTGGTCGGCCGGCTCGCCTTGTTTCTGTCTGCGAATTCCATCGGCAAAAGCTTTAATCTGAGCGTCTCGATCTTGGCTAATCCGCGAGAGGTCTTCTTCAAGTTTCTTGAGACCCGCTTGCACCGTGCGGGAGAACCGTTGCTCCTCCTCGAGGATGGCCCGCTCAATTCGGGCCGACCCCTCCCTGAGCTCGGGATACGCATCCGCCATAACGCTAACAGCCTTCGGAACCATGAGATGTATAACGGGTTTAAGGTCTCTGCCGAAACTTTTGTCTATTAAGTTCGCGTGACGAATCGCACGTCGCAATATTTTACGAAGCACGTAGCCTCGCCCCTCGTTGGAGGGTAGGACACCATCGGAAATGAGGAACGTCGCCGCACGCGAGTGGTCAGCAATGATGCGGAGTGAGGCGATAAAATCTGCCGGCTTCGCCACATTCAGTTGTTCAGCTGCAAAGCGAATCAGCGGAGCGAACAAATCCGTCTCGTAATTCGAAATGACCCCTTGCAACACCGCCGTTACTCGCTCCAGCCCCATGCCGGTATCGATCGACGGCTTGGGCAGCGGATTCAGCTTACCGCTGGTGTCCCGGTCGAACTGCATGAACACCAAATTCCAAATCTCGACGTATCGCCCACAGTCACAACCGAACTTGCAATCGCTATGGCCTTGATCCGACGCAATCGCTCCCATGTCGTAATAAATCTCGCTGCACGGACCGCAAGGTCCGGTATCGCCCATCTGCCAGAAGTTGTCTTTCAGGCCTCCGTCGAAAATCCGTTCTTTCGCCACCCCTTGCGCGACCCACAGATCGTACGCTTCGGTGTCGCGCGAGACCGGCATGGGCTCGCCCGAGCCTTCGAAAATCGTTACGTATAACTTGTCCTTCGCGATTCCGAACCACTCCTTCGAAGTAATCAGCTCCCACGCGTAAGCAATCGCGTCTTTCTTGAAGTAATCGCCGAAGGAAAAATTCCCCAGCATTTCGAAGAACGTGTGATGCCGGTTGGTGAAGCCGACGTTTTCCAGATCGTTGTGCTTCCCTCCGGCGCGCACGCATTTCTGCGAAGTTGTGGCACGAGAGTAGTCGCGCTTCTCCAGTCCAAGAAAAACGTCTTTGAACTGGTTCATGCCCGCGTTGGTGAACAGCAGCGTGGGATCGTTCGCCGGCACCAGCGACGACGAATGCACCTCCTTGTGCCCCTTTTGCACAAAGAAGTCCAGAAATTTTCGGCGGATTTCAGAACCAGTCGGCATGTCAGTCGGAATACGAATGAAGAATCAATTCTAAACGAAACCACCCTTCGGCTCCGCTCAGGGTAGGCTCAGGCATAGGGGAACACAAAGGGACCCCAGCCGGAATTTCCTTTGTTCCTCGGTGCCGTCTGTGTTTGATCTTGGCCGTTGTTTATTGCGGCTTCGGCTTATCTTCGACTTTGTCGCCGACTTTCTTCATTTCGTGCCCGGTATCCTCGGCGCCCGTCTTCACGGCGCTGCCGGTTTTCTTGGCAGCTACCTTGGTTGCGTGCCCAGTTTTATCCGCCGCTTTTTCCGTGCCCTTGGCGGTGTCTTTGGCGACCACTTTAGTTTCGTGGCCGGTCTTATCGGCGGCCACTTTGGTGTCGTGGCCCGTGGTTGTAGCTACTTTCTTAGTGGCGTGACCGGTTTTCGTTGCTGCGGTCTTGGTGGCGTCGGCAGTTTTATCGGCGGCTTTTTCGGTAGCATGGCCGGTAGCCTTGGCGGCCTTCTTTGTATCGGTGCCGGTGTCCTGCGCGGTCTTTTTTACATCCGAGCTGACATCCTGAGCCAGCGCCAGCGGCACTAAACTGAAGAGCGTAACGGCGAGAATTACCTTCCAACTAACTTTCATATGCAACTCCTTGCATGCGGAGATGGGAACGGCAGGAGTATGCAACATCGAGGCGGCGTTTGCCAAGTGGCGGTCAGATGATTTCAGTCTCCAAAGCGCTCAGAGTCTCTTCATCCACATCCCAGCTTTTCAGGATGGTAAAAATTGTTTTGCTGCCGAAGCCGGCGCGAACCAGTTGGCGGAAAACGCGCGCCGTCGTTTTCTGATCTTTCGGTTTTACCATGCGCTTGCGGCGCAAATATTCGCGGGCCTGTTTCTCTTCGCTGATGCCCTCGAAGGCCGAGTCCACGGCCTTGTCGATCACGTCGTTGTGTACGCCCTTTATTTTTAAGTCGGTAACCACGCGCCTGCGGCCAAATTTTTGGTTGTCGCGGCGCAGCGAAGAGAAGTAGGCGGCGTACTGAGAATCGTTTAAATAGCCACGATCCTTGAGCCGCCGGATCACCAACTCGATCAGCGTCTTTCCATACTCCGATTCACCATCGTCCACCCGCGCGCGGAATAGGCGCTTCAGCTCCGCAACCGTACGCATGCGCCGGGCCAGGGCTCCCACCGCGTATTCGTACAGTTCATCCTCAGAGTAAGACTTCTTCTTTGGCCGAGAGAACGCCATGAAGCTAACAATAGCGCAAGTTGCGTCTTAGCGGAACTTACGGCCGCCCGGTTCAGGCGGAACGCGGAACTTACGGCCCGGGCTAGGCGGGACTCCACTCGATGGCCCGGGAATGGGGCCAGGACCGAACAAAGTTGTTATGAACGGCTCCGGCTCAGCCTGATTCTCGGCCCAGGTTTCCAGGTAGTCCTTGAACTCTTTTGGAGGCTCAAGCCCTAGAAAAACAATCTTAAGGCTCCCGAGCGCGCTATTGGTCAGACGAATCGTCGTCGCCAGCGCGCCCTTTCCCGCCTGTTCCGCTAGGGAGTCGGCCTTAAGCCGTGCAGACTCGGGACTCCAGCCGATGTCATCGATCCTGTTCCATTGCGGGGAGCTTACCGGGATCTGCTGAATCTCGCTGCGCACGCCCCGTAGCTTAGGTCTGACTTCCGACTCCCATACGCTCGTGTATTCCTGAGATCGAGTCGGTGGGACCAATGTGAGAAGAAACTCAAGGAGCTTCTCTGTGAAGTCCAAAACGCGAAGGATGTCACCCTGCTGGGTTACCCGATCCATATGCGGCATTGTATGCTCCGCGCCGCCGGATCAAAAGGGAGAGCTTGTTTGCGCCGCCCATCAAAGGAGGAGCCCCAGTGCAGAAGTCGAACTCAAATTCTCGCTGCTCGTACCTCACGGCGCGGGGCCAGAGCTTCACCGTCCGCCGAAGCCAGCCGATTGCATGGACTGCCGCGAAATATCTGCCGTTGACGCAATACCCTGCATACGCAGCTTGAAGTCGTCGGCGTTGGAAGCATTTTCCAGCGCGGTTTCGTAGTTGACCAAGCCGGCCTGGAATAGATCCCACAACGACTGATCGAACGTCTGCATGCCGTATTGCGAGGTGCCGGCCGCGATGGCGTCACGAATGGATCGAGTCTTTTCCGGCACCAGAACGCACTCGCGGATGAAAGCGGTATTGATCATGACTTCGACCGCGGGCACGCGGCCCTCGGAATCGCAACGCCGGACAAGACGCTGGCTGACGATGGCGCGCAACACGGCAGCCAACTGCAAGCGAATCTGCTTCTGCTCCGGCGGCGGGAAAATTGAAATGATGCGGTTGACGGTTTCCACTGCGTCCAAGGTGTGCAAGGTCGAGAAAACCATGTGGCCGGTTTCCGCCGCGTGCAGCGCGGTGGAGATTGTTTCCAGGTCACGCATTTCGCCGACCAGGATCACATCGGGATCCTGACGCAAAGATGCGCGCAGGGCCGCGCTGAAGGAAGGCGTATCCACGCCGATCTCGCGCTGGTTGACGTAGCCTTTTTTATCGCGATGCAGAAATTCGATTGGGTCTTCAATGGTGATGATGTGTTCGGCGCGGCTGGAGTTGACGCGATCGACCATCGCGGCCAGCGTGGTTGACTTACCCGAGCCGGTCACACCCGTCACCAGCACCAGGCCGCGCGGCATTTCGCAGATTTGTTCGACCACTTTCGGCAAAAATAATTCATCCAGCGCGCGAATCTTGGTGGGGATGACGCGCAGCACCAATCCCACGTTGCCGCGCTGCTGGAAGATGTTCACACGGAAGCGGCCCAGTCCGGCCACGCCGTAGGCCATATCGATTTCCGTGGTCTCTTTGAACTTTTGTTTCTGCCGCGCCGACATCATGCTGAACGCCATGGTCAGCATGTCTTCGGCGCTTACGCGCGGCTGGTCGGTGAGCGGCACCAGTTCACCGTCAATGCGCAAGTGAGGATAGTTTCCCACCTTCAAATGCAAGTCGGAGGATTTGCGTTCCGTCGCAATCCGCAGCAGATCGTCAATATTCATCGAAAGGTTTCCCGGGAGGCGCTCTGCCTCACAAGCTCTGCCTATGATGAACCGAATCGTCACCTTCCCCAAGATGACCTAGGTAATTGGCCCATTGGGAGCCGATTTGCTTGCAGAAAGCGCTGAAGCTAAGCCTCCGTTCCACGACCCATCGCCCGCCCAGACTGGCTTTCACCCTGTTTTCTAAGCCTTCTCCTGAGGTATACTTCGGCTGCGGCGGTTTCCCCCCGGTTCTCCGCGCCGACGTTATCCCTCTTTTCCCAGGAGCTTCCCATGGCCCGCAGGCGTGTTTCGTTCGCTGTTTTTCTTGTGATTTGCTTTGCGCTGGCTTTCGTTACGAATCCAGCCGCGGCGGCTACCGAGAAAGTGCTGCACAGCTTCGAGCCTTATTTGAACGGCTACCAGCCATCTTCAATCGTCGCGGATGCTGCGGGGAATTTCTACGTGACCGCACGGGGAGGACGCTACGGCAGAGGCCTGGTGCTCAAGTTCACGCTGAATGCTCAGGGTGCCGCAACCGAGAGGGTACTCTACAACTTCCAATCCGGAACCGATGGCAATGATCCCATCGGGGTGTTTCTCGATTCCTCCGGCAACCTCTTCGGCCTGACGGCAGGCGGCGGCACGCAGGGCACCGGCACATTCTTTGCATTGACTCCCACGGCGAGCGGCGCATGGAAAGAAAGCGTTCTCTACAATTTTACGAACCCTAACTATGCGGTCCTCGCCGGAGGCCTGGTGAGGGACAGCTCCGGAAATTTTTACGGAACAACCTACGGCAACGGTCCCGCGTATGGGTCTGCATTCCAGTTGGTCCAGGGTTCCAGCGGCTGGACGCTGAATGTACTGCACACATTCTCGGGAGGCTCCGATGGGGGCTATCCATTTGGAAAGCTGGCGCTCGACCAGGCTGGTAATGTCTATGGCACCGCGGAAGTGGGCGGCATAAAAAATGAAGGGCTCGTTTTCGAACTAAGCCCATCCAGCGGCGGAAAATGGACCGAAACCGTGCTGCACGATTTCACTGCTGGAACCGATGGCTGGGCTCCCGGCGGGGCTGTGATTTTCGATGAAGCCGGCAATCTCTATGGAACGACGCTGAATGGCGGAGCCACCAAATGCAACGCCCAAGGCGGATGCGGCACGGTTTTTGAATTGACGCCAGCAGGCGGCGGTTCGTGGACGGAGAAAATCATCTACACCTTCGCGAATGGCAACGGATTTGACAACGACGTAGATCCTCAGGACCTCTATTTCGACGCAGCCGGCGATCTTTACGGAACAACGTTTGAAGGCGGCGGCGAAGGTTGCTGCGGCACCGCATTCAAACTTTCGTTCAGCGCCGGGCAATGGAGCGGGACCACGATCTACACCTTCACCGGAGCCAAGGGATACTACCCGAGCAATGACATCGTCTTTGGCTCGGCGGGGCAGATTTACGGTGTAACGCTGTTGGGAGGCACCAATCAGTTGACCGGAACGTTTTACGAACTCACTCCCGCCAGTGGCCCGTGGACCTATGCCACTCTTTACGCCTTTCCCATCAGCGACGGGGAGTATGTCTTTAGCGGTGTGACTTTCGATGCCGCGGGGAATCTATACGGAACCGCGAACACAGGCGGCGCTCACGGCTTCGGGATGGCATATAAGCTCGCTCCCGGCGCTAACGGAAGCTGGTCCGAAACCAATATCTATAACTTCACTTCCGGGCTTACCAGCAACGGCTCGCGGCCTTCAACCTTGATTCCTGATGCTGCCGGGAACCTCTACGGAGCCTCCGGATTCAGTGACGGGCACGAGTATGGCTTCGTCTTCGAACTGAGTCCGACTTCAAACGGAGCCTGGAGTGAAACTACCGTTGATCAGATGGGCGGAAAAATCAACGACCCCTCAGCCAATCCGATTTTTGACAGCTTCGGCAATCTCTACGGTACGACCAGCACCGGCGGAACCAAGGGCTTTGGCGCGGTCTATAAACTCACTCCGCAAGGCAACGGAAAGTGGACCCAGACGATTCTCTACAATTTCCTCGGCTACCCCACCGATGGAGCGAACCCCGCAGCCGCTCTGGTCATGGATTCCGCGGGAAATCTTTACGGCACCACGACGAAGGGCGGAGCCGGCGATGGTGTGGTTTTTGAATTGCAACCTGCGGCAGGCGGCACGTGGACGGAGAAGGTGATTCACACCTTCCAGGGTTCGAATGACGGCTTCGTCCCCAGCGGCAGTGTGATCCTCGACCAGAACGGAAACCTCTTCGGCGTCACCAGCGCGGGAGCCATCAAGAACGCAAGCTGCAACTTCGACGGCGGCTATAAAGGTTGCGGCATGGTCTATGAATTGTCTCCCAGTGGCGCCAACTGGACTGAAACTATTCTTTATGAGTTTACCGACGCCAATGGTGACGGAGGCAATCCGCAAGCCGGACTCGTATTCGACAGCGCCGGAAATCTTTACGGTACGACCGCCATCGGCGGCACCTTCAATTTTGGCACGGTGTACAAGCTGACTCCGTCTACGGGCGGCGGTTTCACGGAGACTGTGCTGTATAGCTTCGACCAAACCGATGGGCAATGGCCCTATAACGCGCTGATCCTTGACGCGGCAGGCAATCTCTACGGCACAACTTACGAGGGCGGAGACGCCGGCTTCGGCACGGTGTTCGAAATCACTCCGTGACGTCCGTGTGATCTTGGCGATTACACGCGGGCACTCTCTTGATCGCTAATCGCGGAGCTGGCGGCTACGGGTGTTTCTTCGCCCCGCCACTTCCGTGACAACCCTTCCAGTTGCGCCAATACTTTCTCGATGTCCTTCATCCTCTCGGTAATGCCATAGGTCACGGTCGGAGGAATGGTCTGCGCATAATGGCGGAAAATGAACCGCGCGTCTTCCAGCGTGCGCAATCGCTCGGTTAGAACCCGCGAGGAAATCCCTTCTACCTGCCGCTTCAAGACTCCGAAGCGCATGGGTCCATTGTGGCTGAGCGCCCACAGTATGTGCATGGTCCAGGGCCGCGTCAGCAATTCCAGCAAGCCTCCGATGGCGCAGGGGGATTGAACTTGTTTCGATTTTCTAAGAGCCATAATGATACTAAGTTACTCTAAAGTATCTGATATGTAAAGTAATTATAGTTATTTATTGTAACGAATGACGAACTCGAGCCATCCAACCGAACTGAAAGCCCGGAGGCTCTTATGAAACTGCTTCGCATCGATTCCAGCGCTCGGAGGAACTCGGTCTCGCGCCAGCTTACCGAAAAATTTGTTGAAGCCTGGAAACAGGAAAATCCTGCGGGAGAGGTAATGGTGCGCGACCTTTCCACCACCGATCTTCCGCACATCACCGACGAGTGGATGCTCGCCGCGCACTCCGATCCAGCCCATCTGACGCCCGCGCAGCGGGAAACTCTTGCCGTCTCCGACGCGTTGATCGACGAATTGCTGGCCGCCGATACGATTGTAATTGGCGCTCCCATGTACAACCTCACCGTCTCCGCGCCGATGAAGGCATGGATCGACCAAATCGTCCGTGCCGGCCGAACCGTCCTCTGGGGAGCAAACGGCGCTCAAGGCATTCTCAAAGGCAAGAAGGTTTTCGTCCTTACCTCGCGCGGTGGTTCGTTTCGCCCCGGCACTCCTACCGCGCAATATGACCATCAGGAGCCGTACTTGCGCCACATCCTCGGCTTTATTGGATTGACCGATCTCACGTTTATTCACGCCGAGAATCAGAAGCCGGGAGAGCTTGCGGAACCCGCACGCCGGGCTGCGTTCGAGCAACTTCAGCAGGCGGTTGCCGCACCTCATCCCTCAGCCCCCGCGCAAGAGTTGCGCGCTTAATCGAGAATTCTAAAGGAGAAAAAAATGGCAACAACCGGTTCAGGCTTTGCCGCACAGCAAGCGACGGCTTTTCCATCCGCAGGATCGGGCTCCATCGTCTTGCTGGGAAGGTTCCTTTTCGTGCTGATCTTCGTGATGTCCGGCCCGCGCCACTTCACCAGCCAGATTATCGGCTATGCAGCCGCCCAGGGCGTACCCATGGCGTCAATTGCCGTCCCCGTGTCCGGGCTGATCGCTCTGGCTGGGGGACTGTCCATCCTGCTCGGCTACCGCGCCAAAATCGGAGCCTGGCTGATCGTTGTGTTTCTGGTCGGCGTCACTCCCATGATGCACAAGTTCTGGGGCATCGCCGATCCCATGATGCAGCAGATGCAGATGGTCATGTTCCTGAAGAACGTTTCCATGCTGGGCGCGGCGCTGCTCATTTCGCAGCTGGGTTCGGGACCCTGGAGCCTGGACGCGCGGAACTCCAAGTAAAAAGCCGCCCCGTAGACTGGGCGGCTTCCTAACGCTCGGCACACGCTTTACGCGGCGTTGCCCGCCGGTTCGGGTATTTGCAGCGGCTCGTCGTAACTGCCGCCGTAGATATTCGGAACCTTCGATCCCATCGGCCGCAGAAATGTAGCTAACTCGCCGCGATGGTGGATGGAGTGATTGTTCAAAAATCCCAGGTAGAAGACCACGGGAAAATTGAATGCTCCCATGAAATTGACCGGAGTGGCTAACTGTTCGCCGGTCAGCGCCGCAACTCGTGCCGCTGCACTCTTGAAGTTGGCGTCATACCAGGCCACCAGCTCCGCCACCGTTTTAGGTTTGTCCTCCGCTTTCGGAGATTCCATCTTGAAATTCAGATCCGCGATGCCGGTCATGAATTGAACGTCAGTATTGGCGAGGTGCCAGGCCAGGTCCCAGGCGCTGCGTGCATGGGGATCGGGACGATAGTCGGACTTAGCGTCAGGAATTGCGGCGATGACTTTCTTGGTGATTTCCAGTTCGCCCTTGAAGCTGTCCAGCATCATTTGCCGGTAGCCGATGGCGAATTCCGGAGTGGGGCCTTGTTGATCGGTCATGAGATCCTCTTTCTGAAGCGAACGGATTATACTGCGACCGGCTGTTTGCTGCCCACCGGCACGGGAGTCAGCCAGCCGTGGCGGTCGTTTTTCTCGCCGCGCACGATGGCATAGAACTCTTTCTGGATCGCCTTGGTAATCGGGCCAACCGTGCCTTTGCCAACTTTGATTTTGTCGACCGAGCGGATCGGCGTGACTTCGGCCGCAGTCCCCGTGAAGAAGGCTTCGTCCGCGATGTAGAGCATTTCGCGTGGGATCATCTGCTCGACGATGGGGATATTCAGATCCCGAGCAATCTGCACCACGGAATCGCGAGTGATTCCCGGCAGCACCGAATTGCCCAGGGGCGCGGTAATCAGTTTGTCGCGATGCACCAGAAACACATTCTCGCCCGAGCCTTCGCTCACGAATCCGTTGATGTCGAGCGCGATGCCTTCGGCGTAGCCATTCAGCACGGCTTCCATCTTGATAAGCCCCGAGTTCATATAATTCGCTCCCGCCTTGGCCATAGCCGGCAGGGTGTTCGGGGCAAGGCGAGTCCAGGACGAAACGCAAACGTCGCAACCGTCGCTTTCGCCGCCCAGATATTTCCCCCACGGATAATTAATGATGTAAACCTCGGTAGGCGAGTTCAAGGGATTCACTCCAGCTTCGCCATAGCCGCGCAGAACAATCGGCCGAACGTAACACGGCCACGCGCCGTTGCTGCCAACGGTTTCAAGCATGGCCTTTACGAGTTCGTCGAGCGTGTAATCCACGGGGATGCGGTAAACCTTGGCGGAATCGAGCAGGCGCTGCATGTGTTCGGTGGCGCGGAAAATCGCAGGGCCTGAAGGCGGCGCGTAGCAGCGGATTCCTTCGAATACCGAAGAGCCGTAGTGGATCACGTGCGACATCACGTGAATGGTCGCTTCATCCCAGGGAATGAGTTTGCCGTTGTGCCAGATATTTTCCGACTTCTCGATTGCCATGCGGACTCCTTCAGCTGCGGCGTTTTGCAACGAGGCTGAATCCTTCCTATATGGCATCGCAGGAGCGAGCCTCAACCCAACCAGCGTTACAGGACATTATAGCTGAAGAATTGTGGTCCTCCGGATTGCGTTTTCATCCTCAGCGCCGACGCGCGAAGTTGCGGGCGGTCAGATTCTTCCTTCTTCGGAGGACTTGGCGGATGGGTGGGGTGAGGTGGCGTGATGACCGGGTGCCAAGGAAAGCAGATTCCTCACCGGGCCGACGCCCGAGCGGAATGACAAGGGTTTGGGATGAGTGAATTAGGAAGCTGAAGACGTGCCCTTCCCGAACTCCCATGACCAAGAGTTTATCGGTCGCGCGGGGGAAAAAGAGATTCTTTGCAGGATGTCCGATATCATTAGTTAGTACTCCGATGCAGGGGAAAGTCTTCATCGTCGGGCTGGCGGGGCCCTCCGGCAGCGGTAAGTCGACGGTAGCGAAGCGCGTGGCTACCCGTCTCAACGGGCACGTAATCTCGATGGAAATCTACTCGGTGGAGACGAACCATCTCCCTTTGGAGCAACGGGCGAAGCGGAATTATGACGCGCCGGATGCGACCGACGTCGGGCTGCTGGAGAGCCATATCCGCAAGTACGGCGCCGGCCATGCCATCGAGGCTCCCATCTACGACTTTGGGCAACACTTACGGGTAAGCGGCCGCAGCGAACACATTCCCGCCGGGCCGCTGCTGATTGTGGAAGGCATCCTGGCTCTGCATTTTGCGGAGCTGCGGCCGCACTTCGACTTATCGATCTATTTGGACGCCCCCGAGGATGTCTGTTTCCATCGCCGAAAGGTGAGGGACATCACAGAGCGCCAGCGCCCGCTGGAATTCATCCAGTGGCAGTACGAGAATACAGTGTTGCCGGCGGCGAGGCAGTACCTGCTGCCGAGCAAGCGCTACGCCGATCTCGTGCTGGACAGCAAGGCGGACCTGGCAACCGTGGAGAAAAGTCTTTACGAAGCGATCACGGGAAGGCGCGCTCTGGCCGCAACGCGCTGACCTCCATCTCCGGTCGCCTCCACGCGACTCTCTAATCCGAAAATTTTGTTTCCGAACGGACGGAGTTGGCGTACCCGCCTTCTAGTCATCGTCGGCGGGTGCGGTCTGGCCCTGGTAGTTGATGAAATAGTCGGCATCGTAGGGAGTTGAGATGGGAGTGAATGCGGCGGGCGGCAGCCCGAAGTTGAAAAAGTCGGAGAGACTGTAAGGACAAGCTGCGAGGGTGCAGGTTGAGTTGTTGGGCCCATCCAGGGCGTAGTAGTCGGCGTAGTGATACGCGCTATAGATCTCGCCGAGGGGCTTGCCGCCGGTTCCGAAGACATATTCGATGAAGTTCAGGATGCTGCCGAAGTCGTGACAGTATTTTGCGTTGGGGCTGACGGGGCAGGCGGTGATGCTGCTGCTGGTGGCCGGTCCGGAGACATAGCCTTGCTTAGGCGAGTAAGCGGAGACCACCAACAGCGGCACGCGAAATCCATACACGTACTGCGAGCCGCTGCCGTGCGACTTGAAGTATCCGATGCTCGGCGGCTTGACGTGATCGTAGATGCCTCCCCAGTCGTCCCAGAGAATAAGAACTACGGTGTTGTCCCAGTAGATCGGAGCGTTCAGGGGATTGCAGGTGCTGCCAGTCATACCCTGACCAATGCCATTCACGATGTCGGCAACCCACGATGGGCCTAAAGTTGGGAGGGTGGGGTTCTGAGGGCTGTTGCCGCCATGGTCGGACCAGGTTCCATCGGGAGTGACAAAGCTAACCTGCGCCAGGGTGCAGGACTGAATGTCCTGCATGATCTGCGCGGGATTGGGCGGATCGTCCCGGGTGCTCATCTGAATCACATAATTAAAGTCGGGGTTTTCCGCCGTTGCGACGCAACCGTCACCGGCTACCGTGGAGTTGCAGATTCCCTGGAAAGCGTTGGGCGCGGTCCAATCGGATGCGACGTCGTTAGTGTAGTAGCGCCAACTGATTCCGGCGGGATCGAGCAGCGAGGCAATCGTATTGTGGTTGTAGCAGGGATATCCCGCGACTGCGCCGACAAGGTTGGGGTTTGTCCAGCCTAGAGATTCTGTGGTTTGGCCGGGAGCAATCTCCAAAACCGTATTGGTGAGCGCACCGAAACAGCCGCTGGGACTGTTGATGTCTGGCTGCTCCGCGGCAAACCATTTGTAATAGGGCGTGCTTTCGCCGTCGTTGTAGACGGGGGCTGAGCTTCCAGAAAAAAGAAACTGGTGCGCGGGAAAACTTCCTCCCTGATTGGTCTGGAACATGTAGTTGGCAAAGCCGAATTGCGTGGCAATGTCGAAGTAGGGCTGCACTTCGTGCGGCGGAATTGTGGTGGAGCTGTTGTCGAGGTACTGATACATCGGATTGGCAGGAGCAGTACAGCCTGGCGGCAAATGGAGGGTAATCGCGTACGCCCCGTCCATCGCGCCGTCATCGTACATGTTTAGAAAGTCGGCATGTTCATGGCCCAGGCCGTAGCAGGTTTCCATCCAGGCGGGGATCAAGGGGAGGTTGGCGTGATTCTTCATCTTTCCCGAAGTCGCGATATTCACTCCGGGCTCGAAGGTGGGGTTGCTGCCGAAAAGATTGTCCGGGGTCCGATTTTCCTGAATGATGACGATGACATGCTGAATCTTGCCTTGGGGACTGGCAGGGTACTGGGCATAGGCGGCAGTCGAGACTAAAGCCGCTGAGAAAAGCAGGGATCTAACCGGCAGTTTCACAGAATCCTCCCTAAGCTTCCATCTTCACGATTCGGCCAGACGGGGGAGGGGCCCGCTGAGGCCCAGTGCAACTGATCGACCGTTGGAGGAGATTAGGCCGGCAAGGCCGCGAAGTCAAGCGTTTTCTGCGGTATGTCAGAGGGAACTATTCTGGTTGACCTTTGGGCTGGCCGATAGGATAATGGCGCACTCGCCATCCTCCCCCCGCTGATTGGCGAAAAGGCAGCGACGTTCCGTATGTTTGCCCCCGTCGCGCTGCCAGATCGATTCAATGACTTGGTTCGTCATGCCCGTTGGAGGCTCCGATGTCGCTCTATGTGTGTGCTCGTCGCATAGTTGGTCTCCTGGCTTTTGGCTTCGTTTTTGTTCTGGGCGCGCTCTGTCCGGCGCAGAATTTTCCGGTTGTCCCACACCCCAACTCACACAAAACCGTAAAGAGCGGTGCGCCGCCCGCGGTGTCTGCGGGGAACTGGTCGCAGCGGGCCAAGCTGGTTGCATCAAATTTCTATGCCTCATTTGTAAGCTCGGGGGTCGCCATATCCGGAGATACGGCGGTAATCAGCACGGCGGCGTTCAGGCCCTTCACAAACGCAGTCGCGGATGTCTTCGTTAAAACGGCGCAGGGTTGGCAAAATACCGCTCCGGTCGCGAAGCTCATCGGGTCCGAACCGGGCGGACCCTTTATCACGCCAGTGGCGATCGACGGCGACATGATCGTAGTAGCCGGAGCCGTTGGCTTTGACGGCGTCGCCGGTTATGTCTTTGTTTATGTGAAGCCCGCCGGAGGCTGGAAAAACATGGTCCCGACCGCGGTGCTTACGCCCTCGGACACCACCGATACCGAATTTGGGGATTCGGTTTCGATCAGCGGGGACACCATCGTGGTGGGCGATAACGGATATGGTGGGAACACCTACGGGTTAGGAGCGGCGTACGTGTATGTGAAGCCGAAAGGTGGCTGGCACAACATGACGGAGACCGCGAAACTCACCGCGTCCGATGGCGTGAACACCGATTTATTTGGCTGGTCCGTCTCCATCAGCGGCAGCACGATTGTGGTGGGAGCAACGCAATATGGGAGTTTTTCGAATCCGGGAACTGGGAAGGCTTATGTGTTCGTCAGGCCCTCGACCGGCTGGGCCAGCATGACCCAGACCGCGGAGTTAAGTGCCACCGGCCTGGCGAATGGAGATGTTTTCGGCTTCTCGGTTGCCGTGGATGGAAACGTCGTAGTGGTTGGTAGTTATCCCTACAATGGATTTCTTGGAGCGGCATTTGTTTACCAGAAACCGGCGTCCGGATGGGCCAACATGAGCCAAACGGCTACGCTCACGCCGGGCGACGGGACGGTTGGCGAGTTCGCCCTTTCGGTGGCGATCAGCGGAAACATCGTGATCGCCGGAGCGCCGTACCGCGGAACCTCGCCCGACTCCAACCAGGGCGCTATTTATGTGTTCGAGGAGCCAGCGGGTGGATGGCAGAACCTGGCGAGCAACACCGTGCTAATTGGCTCCGACGCTCACTACAACAACTCGTTTGGGTATTTCGTAGGAATCAGCGGCAAGACTCTGGTGGGCGACGCTCAATTCCGCTTGCAGGCACCAGCGGCTTATGTTTTTAGTTTGCCTTAGTCGATAGCCTTCCGACGTTGCGATTTGTGTTTTGCGAATGGAAAGGCGAGGGAGGATAACGATGCTGCATCTCGATTCGAGCATTACGACCAAGCGCGGTTTCCCGCGCGTGAAGCCTGCCGCGCGGCTCTCTGATGCTCTTAACCAACGATTGAACGCATACGCGCTGGCTGCGGGAGTGGCGGGGGTTGCAATGCTGGCCTGCTCCGTGCCTGCTGAAGCCGCGCCGGTTTGCAAAACTGTTGGCGCTCAACTCACCCGGACGAGCACCTTTCCTCTCTACCTGATCGATCCAGCGATCCCTGCGTTCAACATTGCGCAAGGGACGAACGCCACTTTCCGTTCGGGCACGCTCACCGGCATCGGCACCATCTTTTGGTGGAACCGGGGCTTCTTCACTCCGAATACGGCTGGCGCGAATGTGCTGTTGGACGATAACCGCCTGCCCGCTGACGTGGCTGCCGGAGCGGAGATCGGTCCGGGCGGCAACTTTGGAAAAGGCACCTCCTATGGCCTGTTATTTACCTACGGCAAAGGACAGCTTTCGTTTACCGGGGGCGGTACAAAGCTCAGGCACGAGGGCAACCTCAACCTTACACAGAATAACTACATCGGCCTTCAATTCACCGCAGCGGGCGCGGTGCATTATGGGTGGGCTCGTCTTGCGATTACTTTTCAGGATGGCGGCAGCGACGTAAAACACGCAGTGACCAACATCCTCGGACTCGGCTACGAGAGCACGGCGAACACGCCAATTGACGCGGGCAGTTGCGGGGAGCAGGCGAGCGTGGGCGCGGCAGGTGGGTCTTCCGCTTCCGCGAGAGCTTCGCTGGGGATGTTGGCGTTGGGCGACGCTGGTGTCGCGAACTGGAAGATTGTCCGCTAAATGGCTCGTGTTTATTGACGAGGCGCGGCGTTCATAGCATAATGACTGCCCGGCGCGGGCGCGAGTCGTCTCTTCTTGCCTGATTTAGACGTACGTTGCATTCGCCATGAGAGGGTTATGATGTCGTTACGTTCTCCTGCCATCACTTCTTTTTCGATGCTCCTGCTGAGTTGCGGCTTGGCGGTATTTTCTTCAGCGCAAGGTTTACCGCTCGGTCCAGACGCGCCAGGAAAACAACTTCAAGAAAATACCGCCGCGCCATCGCCGGGGGATTGGCAGCAGCTGGTGAAGCTGACCGGCCAGGATCAAGCGATTTTCTATTTCGGAAACTCGGTTGGGATATCCGGCGACACGGTGGTGGTCGCCGACAGCCCCGGCGGAGCCGATGACATTGCCGCGTTCGTGTTTGTTAAATCGGCGCAGGGCTGGGCAAATACGGTTCCGGCCGGAGCACTGGAGCTTCCCCCCGGATCTCGTTTTTTCCTGGTGTGGGCCGCAATTGACGGAGACACCGTTGTGATTGGAGCTCCAAGCACGGGGGCGGGATATCCGAGCTATGCCTATGTCTTCGTAAAGCCTGCCGGAGGATGGACGAATATGACTCCTACGGCCGTGCTTACGCCTTCGGACACGATAGATGGTTATTTCGGGCAGTCGGTTGCAGTGCAGGGCAACACCATTGTGGTGGGCGATCCAGGATTCGAATCTTCGCCGGGAGCGGCCTATGTTTACGTAAAACCCGCCGGAGGCTGGGCAAATATGACGCAGACCGCGAAGCTCACTGCGTCGGATGGCATGATAGATGACAATCTCGGCGAATCGGTTTCGGTTCATGGGACCACGATCGCAGCGGGCGCATCGCAGAACGAAGAGTATGACACTAGCGGGAAGGCCTACGTATTCGTGCAGCCCGCAGGTGGCTGGACGAATATGACGCAAACCGCGGAATTGACCGTTCCCACCGCACCTGAAGGATCGGATATTGGAACTTCTATTTACGTAAACGACAGCTGGGTTCTGGCGGGCGCTCCATCGTTCGGCAACAGCGGCTTCCCCGGCTCGGCTTATATTTTTTCCAAGCCGGCTTCGGGTTGGGCGAACACGACCGCGACCGCTATGCTCACGCCGGTGGATCAGCGACCTGATTCTGAATTTGGCTGGTCGGTTTCCGGAAGTGGAGAGATCGCCGTAGTGGGTGCGCCTCGGCGCGGGGCACCACCTTTTGGGCTTGAAGGCGGTGTTTACGTCTTCAAGGAGCCCGCATCTGGATGGCAGAATTCGGTCGGACTGACTCTACTTACCGGCTCGGACGCGCGCAGCGACGCATGGTTGGGGGAGTCGGTGGCAATGAGCGGGAACGTAGTGGTTACTGGCGAACAGAATCCCTATACGACCGGAGCTGCCTACGTTTTCGGGCTGCCTTAACAGGGGAGAAATTAGGGATACTTATTGAGGATACTTATATGGTGAACTCGGATTCGGACGTTAAGCGGAGAAGCTTTCCGCGACGGAAAACTCCCTCTCGACTCTCAGAAGGCATGACCCGTGCCTTGAACGGCTACGCGTTGGCGGCAGCGGCGGCCGGCGTTTCCGTTCTCGCGTGCGCAGCCCCGGCGGAGGGCGCGCCGGTTTGCGGGACGCTTTCAACGACTCTTAAGCACACTACCACCCTTCCTTTTAACCCGGCAGGGCAGGCTGCGGCGCCGTTCAACGTTGCCCAGACTACGTTTCAATATTTCCAATCGACCACGGGCGTGAGCAGTTGGCTATGGTGGAATCGCGCCTTCTTCACTCCGAACTCGGGAGCAGCGAAGGTTGTACTGGGGGCAAATAATCTTCCGGCGGATGTGCCGTCGGGATCGGTGATCGGACCCGGCGGACAATTCGGAAAACCTGCATCCTACGGGTTGCTGTTCACTTATGGCAAAGGAAATTTCTCCCACGTGCAGGGTGGGGGAACGAAGACTAAACATCGAGGCAATCTTAGCCTGACGCAAGACAGCTATGTTGGATTTCAATTCTCGCAATCGGGCAAAGTGCATTATGGCTGGGTGCGACTCTCGGTTGGCTTTCATGGCAAGAGCATCAAGGAAACTCTTTTGAACGTCTTCAATTACGGCTACGAGAGCACTCCCGATACTCCGATCATCGCTGGGAGTTGCTCGGGGTCGAGCGAGGCAGTGCCGAGTGCGAAGAACGACGCGGACGGAGCTTCGCTGGGGATGTTGGCGTTGGGAAGCGCGGGTATCGCGAACTGGAAAACAGCCCGCTAAATTTTCTTCCGGGGCCGGGCTCGGAAATCATCCCGCAAACAAAAAACCCTCCCGTTGGGAACGGGAGGGTGGCACGACTGGATGGCGTTAGGCGGCGCGGACGACGTTGCCCGCCTGGAAGCCTTTGGGGCCTTTCAGCAGATCGAACTCCACGGTCTCACCCTCATTGAGTGAGCGGTAGCCGTTCTCCTGAATCGCGGAGAAATGTACGAAAACGTCCTCTCCCGTGGAGCGCTGGATGAAGCCATATCCTTTCGCCCCGTTGAACCACTTTACTGTTCCCTTCTCTCTCACGGAAAAACTCCTTTCATCTGTCGCGAAGAATTAGTTCCCCGAATTTCCCGCATGTTGTTCCGGCGAACCGGAACGCCCCCTCAGGAAAACGGTGGAACTCGGTCGGCGGCCATTGATACCGAAGAAACAGCCCCAAAGCAAAAGACTCCTCGGTTCATCGCCACGCAGAGAAATTGCGGCGCGAACTTTCGGAGCCCTGGACCATCGACGCTGTTTCTACGGCACTACTCAAGACGTCAACCTGCCTTACAAACTCATCGTCCGGCTCGTACCGGATAATGAGCAACCGATAATAAGCACTACTAAATCGTTTGACAAGAAGAATTAGAGGGTAGGGCCTAAAAAATGAGCGCGACTCAATTTGATACTTTAACTAGGTATAAGGAAAGACAGCTCCCCGGACCGGAAACTTTAGTGTTCCGGAGCGATGCCGCTGGGAGGCAAACCCTTGGTAGGATTAGGCAAGCATCCATGCCTGAGCCGAGCACAGCCACAGTCGCCCCGCCCGCCGCGCCGGTGCCTGGGCGTTCCCCAAGCCCCCTCCGCAGGCGCTCCGCTGGAGTGGTAGTCTCGACCGTCAAATACCTGCTGCGAACCGATGTGCACACTTTTGCATTCTCGGTGGCCGCCAATTCGATCCTGTCGTTCTTTCCCTTTGTTGTGCTGCTGATGACCTTGATCCGCAAGGTTTTTCATTCGCGGGTAATGTCAGACGTGGTGGTGGAACTGCTACGCGACTATTTGCCGGCCGGACAGGAGTTCGTCATCCGCAACCTGAATGCCATGGTCAACAGCCGGCAGCGAGTGCAGATCGTCTCGCTGATCATCCTGCTGGTGACTTCGTCAGGGGTCTTCATGCCGCTGGAGGTGGCGCTCAACCGGATCTGGCGTTTTCCCAGTAACCGGTCGTACTTCGGCAATCAGTTGATCTCGCTGAGCCTGGCATTCGGCTGCGGCGTGCTGGCTCTGCTTTCGGTTGCCATGACCGCGGGAAATGTGGCTTTGCTGGAGTTTCTGCTGCGGGGTCACGGCAGTGGATACATTCGGGTGGTGGGCTTTGTAGTCATGAAAGTGTTCGCGATTGCCGCCAGCATCGCCATCTTCTTTCTGATTTACTGGGTGTTGCCCAATGGCAAGGTTCCGGCGCGAACCGTGCTGCCTACCGCTGTGATCATGGGATTGCTTTCGGAGGCCCTGAAGTATGGTTACATTCTAGCCTTGCCCTGGCTCAACTTCGGGGAAGTCTACGGCCCTTTCGCGCTATCGGTCAGTATGATGTTTTGGGCGTTTCTGTCTGGGCTATTGCTCCTCGCCGGGGCGAACCTTAGCGCTGAGGAGCATGTGCGGCGGGCTCTCTAGCGGGAGGAATCTTCGCGGGGGATCTTATTCCTTATTCAAGGGGATGTTGCTGAAAGCCACTCCCCGTTTGCGATTGATCCGGCAGATCAGGTTTTCCAGAATTTCTGGCAAGAGATTCACCCCCGGCAACGGTGCCAGGGAATTCTTTTCAACATAGTCTTCGGCCCCGGCTTCGATCAGCTTCTGGCGGTTCTTCTCGGTCAGGCTGCTCAGGACAATGACGGGAATGTCAGAGGTTGCAGCGTCCTTTTTGAGGCGTGCCAGAACTTCCGGGCCGCTTAACTTGGGCAAGATCATATCCAGCAGAATCAGGTCAGGCTTATGCTCTCTTGCAAGATCCAGAGCCGACTCGCCATCTTCAGCGCAAACTACCTCATAGCCCGCCTTATGCAGCACGCGCTCATTCTCGTGCAGGATCGTTTTGCTGTCATCCACCAGGAGAATTTTCACGCGGTTGGGTTCCTTAGTTGCAATATCGGCAAAGCAGGCCAAGGCATTAGTGCGAACCTTGTTCAGGCTTCCGGATTGGGCTTAACCCAGGGTAATTCACAGGCTGGTTGTGACATCCGTCACCGTGCCATTCTATCGATCGCCATTAGGATGCCCTTGGTTTCCCAAAGCCCTCTGAGCAGACTTTATTTCCCAGGTGATCGTTATGGCCGGGAGTTGCTGGCATCTGCTCGCCTGTTTGTTGTCGATCCTGTTGCTCCCTGCGCTACACGCACAGAGTGCTGCGGGAGATCGTTCCGAGGCTATTGCTCCCACTTACGGGAATGCACTCAGTACGCCGCCGTCTAGGCTGACTGTTTCGAGCTTGGCTCTGCCTGCGCGTGTCGATAGGTTTGGGTCCGGCCCGTTGGCTCCCGGCAGGAACGGGTTGCCACAGATCGTCAGCGCCGCCGGAATTATTTTTTCCGGCCGCGTCACGGCTGTGGGCTCGGCTGACAGCCGTGCAGTATCTTCTGCGGGGCAAAGCGCCGCTTGGACAGCGGTTACTTTTCAGGTGGAATACGCCCTTCGCGGCACTGCGGCTGGCCGAAGTTTGACCATCCACGAATGGTCCGGCCTTTCGTCGGGCAGCCACAAAGAGGATTACCGGGTAGGAGAACGTGTGTTCCTGTTTCTCTATCCTCCCAGCAGACTGGGGTTCACCAGTCCTGTGGGCGGGGGCGCCGGCAGATTCGCGATTGACCCGCAGGGCAACGTCGCAATGAATACCCAGCATGTCTCCGCTTTGGCGGACCCAGTGATCGCCGGGCGAAAAGTTGTTCCATATACCGATTTCATCGGAGCGGTACGGCGCGCAGGCGGCACCGAGTGAGCCAAACGTTGAATCAGCAGCGCGAGCGATCGAGATCGCGTCCGTTCATCCGGCTGAGGATGGTTCCGGCCTCAGTTCTGGCCGTTGTCCTGTCATTCGCCAGTCCCGCGCGCGCTGGCGGTCCGGAATTTGTTGCGGGTTCCAGCTACTTCAATTCCGCGACCATGGGCCAGCCTATTACGTGGTCTTTCGGCCAAGTGAATTACTACACGGACCAGGGGGATCTGAGCCCTATCCTGCCGAATGCTGCCGCCAACGCCTTTGTCGCCAGCGCGTTTCTGCAATGGACCTCGGTTTCGACGGCTGCGATCACAGCCGCCGCCGCTGGCCAACTTGCTGAAGATGTCAACGGCGGTAACATCGTCGTAGACTCCAACGGAATTATCACCGCCCCCGCCGATATCACTCCCGGCGCGACACAAACACCGGTGGGGATCGTCTACGACTACGACGGCTCGGTAACCGACGCGCTGCTCGGCGCAGGCGCCGGCGATCCTTCGCAATGTTTCTGGAACGCGGTCTATGGCGGCGCGGACAACTTTGGCGCCGGAGCGAATCTGCTGCACGCTCTGGTTGTGATCAACGGGCAGTGCGCTCTGCAATCCTCGCAACTTACCGACGTGGAGTACCGGCTGGTGCGGGTGCTGGGCAACGTGCTGGGGTTAGGTTGGTCGCAATTGAACTTGAATGTGATCACCGGCAATCCTCCACCCACGCCCGCCGATTACGCGGGCTTCCCGGTCATGCACTATATGGATCCCGTGAACTGCATTCCCATCACAATTTGCTACGCGAATCCCTACCAACTCGCTCCCGACGATGTGGCCGCGCTTTCCCGCCTTTATCCAACCTCCACTAATTCGAGCACCAGGGCCCGCATTTACGGCTCGGTTTACTTCATGAATCATGTCGGTGGTGAAGGCCAGCCCATGCAGGGCGTGAACGTGTTTGCGCGCTGGATCGATCCTTCCACGGGCTTGCCTTCCGACCAATACGCGGCCTCATCGGTTTCGGGATTTCTTTTTACCGGCAACGCCGGAAATCCCATCACCGGATTCACGGATCCTCTGGGAAATGCATACAGCGAGTTTGGATCGAACAATCAAAGTTTGGAAGGATTTTTCGACCTGGGTGGATTGCCGATTCCGAACGCGGGCAGCACGGCGCAATATCAGCTATCGGTGGAGGCTTTGGACCCGTCGTGGTCGGCCGGCGTTTGTCCCTATGACGATGGGCAAGTGGCACCGTCGGGGAGTTTTGTGCCCATCATCGTGACCGTAAACGCGGGAGGCGAGTTCGAGCAGGACATTCTGATGTCGGGCAGCGGCCAGGCCGCACCGCAGTGGGCAGCGACGGAGACTTGGAGTGCTCCGGCTCAAATTCTCGCTGCCGGCGATTGGACGGGTTCGCTCAGTGGCTATGGTGATGTGTCCTACTTTCTGATCACGGCCCAAGCCAACCGTACTCTCTCAGTGGCCGTCACGGCTCTGGATGAAGCCGGGGTGCCGAGTGAATCGAAAGCCGAACCCGTGGTTGGGATTTGGACATTGGGCGATCCGCAAGGCACGCCGCCGCCGGCCTTCGTCGCTCCGTTCAATTCGGAGACTTTCGGGATGAGCCGTCTCGATGCCCAGATCCTGAACTCGGCGAGTTTCATCATCGGTGTTGCCGACCTGCGGGGGGATGGCAGGCCCGATTATTCCTATCACGCACACGTGCTCTATGGGGACTCCGTTATCCCGCCTCGCGTCCCGATCAGCGGTGGCGCCATCGCAGTGCAGGGCACAGGGCTCACCTCAGGCCTGATGGTCACAGTGGGGAGCACCGGCGTGCCGTTGCTGGCTTCGAATGCCAGCCAGCTACTGGTGAGCGCGCCTGCGCAGAGCGACGGGGCGCAGACCATCACGATCACCGATCCGGTCAGCGGCGCATTTTCGATCATGACCAATGCGCTGACCTTCGGGGCCGCAGCCACGGACAAGATTTTGCTGCTTCAGGGGGCCAATCCGCAAACCCCGGTCGGCACGCAAGCCACCAACCCTGTGAGCGTACGAGTGGTTGCCTCCGATGGCGTTACAGCTGTGAGTGGGGCAACCGTGGGCTGGACCACCACCAATGGCGCGACGCTCTCCGCTTGCGGCGGCGCGACCAATTGTTCGGTGGTGACGGATGAGAGCGGAATAGCTTCCACTTTCGTTACGCCCGCGGCAACTGGAACTGCCACCATCACCGCGATGCTCGCCCCCGGAGTTTACAATCCGGCACAATCGGTCTCCGGCACTCTGTCGGCGACCGAGTCCAGTTTGGATATCGGAGTGACCACTCCCTATCTTTGGGTCGCGCAGGGAGCCACGCTCAGTACGCCGATTACAGCGCGGGTGTTGAGCGACGGAGTACCACAGAATGGCAGGACGGTGAACTTCAGAGTCGCGCAAGGAACCGGTTCACTGAGTTCCGCAACCGGGGTGACTAACAGCACCGGCAACGCGACAGTCACACTCACGTTGACAAATTTTACCGCCAACGTGCAGGTTACGGCGTGTGTTGCGCCGGGAAACAGTCCTTGTCAAACCGTGTATGGAAACGCGGTGGCAGCGTCGCTGCTCAACTTGCAGGCGGTGTCCGGAGCGGGGCAAGTCGTAACTGGGCAGACATTTCAGCCTTTTACGGTCCGCGTAACCGACTCGTCCACGCCGCCGAATCCCATCCTCGGCGCGAGCGTTCTGTTTCAATCCGCCGTGGTGCGCCCAACAGGCAGCGATGTAATCCTAACGCCCGGCGATCCGGCCAATGGGCAAGCGGGAATGTCCGTTATCCTGAGCGCCAGCCAGAGCACCGTGACGAGCGGCGCCAACGGCTTGGCCAGTTTCGTTCCTGGCGTCGGATCTTTTACCGGGCTGTTGGAAGTCGAGATACAAGCTTCCGCGGGAACATCAGCCGAACTGGTAGAAGTGATGGAAAGTGTTCCGCAAAGCAGCGGCGGCTCCGTAATCACCAAGGAACCTGCGAATAGCGGCATTCCTATAAGAACGAGCGGAGAAACTTTCGAAGACATTCCCGGCGTCGGCTCCGCTTTGCGCCTCGACGATTTTTGACGTGCGTTAAGCGATACCAGCCTGCATCACGGTCTGCGCGGGCGCTGCTTCGCGGATACCGACTTGATAATCAGCTTTCGGCGTCCTTTGTCCGGCATGGGAACCTTGGCGCGGTTGAGGGCGACGTTAATTAGATCGCGGACTTCGGGCTCGTCAAGCACGCGGGCATCCGGCTCGCCCGAGGTGTAGAGGCGGAGGTTCCGCACCACCTTGCCGCCGCCTTCCAGGCGCTTGCCGGGATCGGGTAAGCCTGCGCCTTGCAGAAAGCACAAAGTAACGCGGCCGGGCGGGAGCACGATGGAGAAGATGGCTTCTGACGGACGCTCAGTGGGGCTAAAGCCGATCACCAGCCAGTTGTAGCTGTCATAGACCATCTCGATGGCGCCGGGGAGTAGCTTGCGCATCTTCGCGAGGGCGCGGCGAGCGCAGGCGCCAACTTCTGTATCGTATTTCGCAAGAAAAGATTCGAGCTGCTCCTCTGCGTCGGGTTGGTCGAGTTCGGTCTTCTTGCCGCTTGGTGGACGATCTTCTTTTAGCCATTGTGCTCTCTTCATTTTCGTGTCATTCCGAGTCTTCGCGAAGCGAAGACGAAGAACCTGCTTTTCTGCCTGCCCCGGCAGACAGCAGATTCCTCCCTTCGGTCGGAATGACAAAAACTCTTAACACATCATTTCGCCGAAGCTTAAAGGCCAGAGCCCGAGGCCTGCTCACTTCTTCGTCCACTGATCCACCCAGTCGTTTACGGTTTTGTACCAGAGCTGCGAGTTTTGCGGCTTCAGCACCCAGTGGCCTTCGTCGGGGAAATAGAGCATCTTTGATGGAACGCCTTCCATTTGCAGCGTGGTGAAAAGCTGGAGGCCTTCGCTCACGTCGAGGCGGTAGTCGCGTTGGCTGTGGATGACCAGGGTGGGCGTCTTGAAATTCTTGGCGTACTGGTGCGGCGACCACTTCTCGTAGCCGGCGCGGTTGTCGTAGGGCGTGCCTTTGAACTCCCAGTTGTTGAACCAGAGCTCTTCGGTGGTGCCCCAGGCGGATTCGGCGTTAAACATGCCGTCGTGCGAGACCAAGCATTTGAAGCGGTCGGTGTGGCCGAGGATCCAGTTGATGGCGTATCCGCCGTAGCTGGCGCCCAGCGCGCACTCACGGTCTTTATCGATGAACGGGTAGGTCTTCTCGGCATAGTCGAGGCCCTTCATCAGGTCTTCAAAGGGAGCGCCGCCCCAGTCGCCGTTGATGGCGTCGATGAACTTCTGTCCATAGCCGGTCGAGCCGTGGAAGTTGATCATGATGACCACGTATCCGCTACTCGTCGAAGAAGTTGGTGACGCGAAGAGTTCGGGATTCCAGCGGTAGCTCCAATCATCTCCCCAGGCGCCCTGCGGCCCGCCGTGGATGAGGAACTTTACCGGATACTTCTTGCTGGCATCGAAGTTCGGCGGTTTGACCAGGAAGCCTTGGACCTTGTCGTTGTGAGCGCCGGTGAACCAGAAGGACTCCAGCGACGACATTGCGATGTTCGAGAGGACGGCATCGTTAAAGTGAGTCAGGGGTTCGGCGGGATGAGTAAGCTGTTCGGACACGCTCCTATCGGAATCCGTTTTGTAGATCTCATTTGGAAACGAGATCGACATCCAAGTAAAGACAACTGTTCTCCCGTCTGGCGTGAGGCTGAGATCGTCGTTGTACCCCTCACGAACAACGACGCTTGCGTTATGACGAGCGGTTTCCTTGGGATCGCCGTCGACTGTGACCGTCTGATCATAGGGTCGGTCGATCGCGAACGACTCCACAGGGGATTCATCTTGCCACTGGTGAGCGAAGTAGATGCGTTTCGAATCCGGCGACCACGTGAACGTCCCCACCCAACTGTCGAAACCTTCCGTCAGATTCTTCTTCTCCCCCGTCTTGCGGTCGTACAGCATCAAGCGGAAGCGGTCGGCCTCGTATCCAGGACGCTGCTGGGCGCGGTAGGCGATGTAGCGGCCATCGGGCGAATAGAGCGGCGATGAGTCGCTGGCGAGATTGTCGGCGGTGATGTTCTTGGTCTGTGCCAAAACCTGGACAGCCGAGGCGGCTGTCCCCACATGGTCCTTGCCCGCATTCACGGGAACGATCCACAGATCGTTGTTGGTGGACGCAGCTGGATTCTTGTCGTGATTCGAGGTGTAGCATATCTCCTGCCCGTCGGGCGAGAAGGCGTAGTCGTCCTGCCCGCCGACCGAAAACACGGGCGCGTCGTAGTCGCCGGGAGTGAGATCTCGGTACCTGCTTGGACATGGACAACCGCTGGGTGGGTCGCTGACAATGCACATAGAAACCGTGCAGATCGTTGGCCCAGAAAAAGTAACAAAGATGTGGCTGCGTTTTCCTTCCTTGTAGGCATTCCAATGACGGTAAAGCAGGTGATCGAAAACCAAAGCCTTAACCCTTGATTGTTCGACCTCCTTCAGCTTGTTGGCGTTGCAGTCTTCGTTGTTCGGCGCGCTATCGCATTCCGGGTAAACCTCCGATGTGAATAAAATGTTCTTCCCGTCCGGAGACCATAGTTCGCCGCTCGCTTCGGTCGCGATCGAAGTCAGCTTTTGCACTCCCGGAACTGTTCCCGCTGCACCGTCGAAACCCGCAACCCAAACCTGCGATCCGCCTTCTTTCGTCGAGATGAAGGCAAAACGCTTCCCGTCCGGCGACCAGCGCGGGCGGTCGGCGTCCTGATCGGCAATAATCTCGCGCTCCTGACCTCCGGCCGTGGGCACAATCCAGATGTGCGGCGTCTTGGTGTTGGCCGCGAGATCGACGTCGACCACGCTGAATATCACCCACTTGCCGTCGGGCGAGACTTCCGGTTCGCCCACGCGCTTGAGCTTCATCATGTCTTCGAAGGTGAAGGGATGCTTGGCTTGGGCTAACAACGGCAGCGAAAACGCGATGAGGATAAATAAAGCGAGAAAAAAACGTCGCATGGGTAAGCTCCTCGGCAAACGGATGAGTGTAACAGAGGGAGCTCCCTGCTTCTAGCCGAATGGGCGAAGCCTAACTTTTCAGACGGCAACCCCTTGATCGGAACGGCATCCAAGGTAGCGGCAGAACTGCAGCGCCCTACCCCCGGCCTCACTGAGCGGAGAGGGGTCGGGGGAGGGTTGCCGCGGTAATGCCCGGCCAGCGATCCGGAGAGAGGTTTTTGCGCCATGTCGTAGCCTCCGCGAGTCATGCGGCACGCTTCTTCGATAAAATAGATTTATGAACCGGTCGTACCCCGTTGTGCAGCTTCTCGCCTTGTTGTTCGTCCCCCTTTCCCTAGCCTTGCCTGCTCAATCCCAGGAAGGCGCTTTGGAAAATGCTCCGCCGAAGGGCGTGACGTCCGAAGAAATCATCACGCACTTTGCCGCGCGGGAAAAGTTATTTAAGCAGGCCCGCGACAATTACACCTATCGGCAGGATATAAAAGTTCAGACTCGCGACGGCGAAACCGTCACCGGGGAGTTTCACGAAGTGTTCGATGTGTTGTACGACGACAAAGGGCATCGCATAGAAAACGTCGTGTTCGCGCCGCAGTCGTCGCTGGAGCAAGGCGGGTTGTCGCTCGACGAAGGCGATATTCAGGATTTCCGCAACCGGTTGCCGTTCGTGCTTACCACCGAAGAGGTCCCGGAATACAACATTCTTTATGTGGGCCAGCAGCAGGAAGATCAACTGCACTGCTACGTTTTCGATATTGCTCCCAAACAGATTGTCGGGAAGAAGCGATATTTTCAGGGGCGCATCTGGGTGGATGACCACGATTTTCAGATCGTGAAGACTTACGGGCAGGCCGTCCCGGAAATTAAGGATACGAAGAAAAAGGGGAAGGAAGAACATCTTTACCCGAAGTTCACGACGTGGCGGCAGCAGATTGATAACCAGTACTGGTTCCCCACTTACACCCGCGCTGACGACACGTTGCAGTTCAATACTGGCGACATTCACATTCGAGAGATCGTGAAGTATGAGGACTACAAGCGGTTTGGATCGAATGTGAGGATTCTGTATAACGGGCAGGAAGTGCCGAAGGGGGATCAGAAGACTCCGCCGGATCAGAATCAGGCGCCCAATCAGAGTCCGGATCAGAAGAAGCCAGATGCGGCCCCGAATCCGCAACCTCAGAAATAAGTTTCAAAGTTTCAGGGTTTCAAGGTTTCGAACCCGGCAGGAGCCGGCCTTTGCGCAACGATTCGATCAGGCGGTTTAGTAAGCCGAGGACCTGGTAGATCTCACGATCCAAGACTTCGTATTGATTCGGCTTGAGATAGGTCAGGTCCAGCGCGATGGCCAATTTGAGTGTCGAGTTCCAGAAGAGAACCTCGCGCTTGCCCCAGGAAGTGTAGAAACTCACCCGGAGTTAATCTGCCCTGACCCTCCGCAATGTTTGAGGGTACAGAAACGGCAGCTCGCCGGATCTGAGACGTTAGACCATAGGTCTCGGCTTTCGGGAATTGCTCTGTAGATTCGTAAATTCGGACGGCGAGGGCTTTGGCCTTTTGCCAGACGAGGAGGTCGCGGTAGGAGCGAGCCATAGGCTTAAGGTTTCAAAGCTTCAAGGTTTCAGGGTTTCAAAGTTTACTGATGTTTCTAGGGCACAACACCTTGGAAACCTTGAAACTCTGAAACCTTGAAACCTAGTAGAACAAGTACTTCCTCCACTTATCGTCCGACCGGCCCATCAGGCGCATGATGTGGCGGCTGGTGTGGAGGTTGAAGGCGCGGGGCTCGCGCATCAGCTTCATTCCAGCTTCGAGCGGAAACTGGTTGCCTTTGCGGCGATTGCAGGTGTGGCAGCAGGCGACCAAATTTTCCCACGTCGATGACCCGCCGCGGGAGCGCGGGATTACGTGGTCCAGGGTCAACTCGCCGGAAGGCAGCACAGTGGCGCAATACTGGCAGGTGTTGCGGTCGCGCAGCAGGATGTTTTTGCGAGACAAAGCGCGGCTCTGATGCGGGATGCGGCGGTACTCCAGCAAGCGGATTACGGAGGGCACGCGCATAGCGATGCGAGCCGCGTGCAGGAAGTGTCCGTTTTCCTCTTCGGTCATGGCAACGCCCTTGAGCACCAGAACCAGGGCGCGGCGCGCGGCGCAGACATTGATGGGTTCGTAAGAGGCGTTCAGCACGAGCACGGGGGCGAGCAGCGCATGGCCGTTGCCGGCATGATGAATAGCAGCCGCGGCGAACAGGTTGGCGGCGTGCCGGCCTGAGAGTCCCGTATCGGCTTCGATTCTTGCTGACATGATGCTCTTCTCGTCCTCTTCTTCCTTATAACCCGCGGGTGCACTCGCTCTACGACTTCTTCCGTTTACTTAGATGCGGCAATGCGCATTGCTGAAATCAACTGCCGACCGCCCTGGCTAGCGGGATTTCGGAAACGACATCCTCTTCCGCCGGGTCATTCCCCGAAAATGGCTCAATCTTCCGTTCGGAAAGCTTCAGGGTGCGGGCCACGGTCGCAACCCAAACTTTGGTAGCGCCCGCACGGCGCAGAACCCGCGCGCACTCGGAAACTGTGGCACCGGTGGTGTAAACATCATCCACGACCAGCACTTCGCGTCCTTTCACGGTTTGGGGCTGTGCCACAGCAAACGCGCCGCGCACGTTTTCGCGCCGCTGATGGCGAGTGAGGCCAGTCTGCGAAGGCGTTTCCCGTTTGCGCACGAGCGCACCTGCACATAATTCCAGCCGTCCAGCTTTGGGAAAAAGCTTCACCGCAGTGCGCGCAATCAACTCCGCATGGTTGAACTCGCGCTCCCGGAGTTTGGCGCGGAAGAGCGGCACGGGAATTACCGCAACGGAGCCTGAAGAAAATTCGGGCACAAGTTCCGTAATCGTTTCTGCCAGCATGCGTCCCAAAACATTCGCAGCCGGACGCACGCCGTTGTACTTGAGCAAATGGATCAGCTCGCGAAGGCCGCCTTCATAGCTGCCGTAAGCCGCGGCGCGCGCAAACGTTGGCTCAATACGCCGGCACAAACCACATCGCGGCTCTCCCGCAGGGTCGGCGGTCGCGTAAGAAGAAAAAATCCTCTCTCCGCAAATTGCGCACAGCACGCCAGTGAGGGGATGCATGGTATCGAGGCATTCCTGACAGACCGGAAGGCGGGAGAGTTTTATGAGAGGCGCACCGCAGATGCGGCAGTCGGAAGGGAACAGAACTGTAAAAAAACATTCGGCAATCCGCAGAGAGATTAGGCTGGCCCAGGAACTATCGTGCGCGGAAGCAATAGGAGGCCCTGCCACTGCGGCTCTGGCCTGGATAGCCCGAATTCGGTCTCCACTACTGCTGAAGACGGCCTCCGTGATCCCGGAAGAATGCACGCTTGCGCGTAGCCTTGCTTGCCAACAAGTATAACGGCGCGCAGGCCCGCTAGGCAACGTTGCGAGTATTGCCGGGTCGAACCGCGGAAACCGCCGGTTTAGCCGCAACTTCCGACAACCGCTCTTTTACCGGCATAAAAATCAGCCGGTAATCCCGCCGAAAACATTCGGCGCAGCGCACTGGCTGCAACAGAAAGATCGGAAGGAGGTAACGTTCGGAGAACGTGCGCCGCCGCGAACGGAACCCCGTGTCGCTGCCGCAATCGTCGCAATGAAATTCAATGTAGCGCTGAAACCACAGCTGGTCGGAGGAGTTTTTTGCCACACTGCACCTCGAATAACTAACTACGAAGGGGCGTTCAAACCAATTACCGCCATTTTACGCCTAGAGAGGCGGCAGGCAAGAGTGGGTAGTTCCATGATAGTGTCGTTCGCGGAACCCGCATCGCACTTGTAAATTAGGCCGTCCGCGTGCTAACTTGCGCCGTTCCCGTGTTTCGACCAGGTTACGAAACCACGGTGCATTCATACCGCAAACTACGAGGATTCAGACCATGAGCAGTCCGGTTCCGCCCGGAGTTCCCGTTCCTAAGAAGCACGTTCCCTTTGTCCCCGAGCATATGCAGATGAAAGAGTTCACTCTGCGTGCGGTGCTGCTTGGCCTCTTGATGACGGTTGTCTTGGGAGCGGCGAACGCCTACCTTGGGCTGCGCGCCGGTATTACCATCGCGGCGACCTACCCTGCTGCCGTGATTGCAATGGCGGCCATGCGGGCGTGGAAGGGGTCACTGCTTGAAGAAAATATTGCTCGTACTGCTGGGTCGATTGGGGAGTCCGTCGCGGCGGGTGCGATCTTTACCTTGCCTGCGTTCCTTCTGGCCAAGGCTTGGCCATCGTTCCGCTTTGCCGATGCCTATTGGAAATCCACCGCTCTGATTATGGTGGGAAGCATTCTGGGTGTGCTGTTTATTTCGTTGGTGCGCCGGGCCATGGTCGAAGATCCTGAGTTGCCGTTTCCCGAATCGTTGGCAGCTTCGGAAATTCACAAAGCCGGACAACGCGGCGCGCAGGCCGCTAAATATCTCTTTTGGAACATTGGCGTCGGTGGCGTGGTTTACATTCTGGGGAAATTCGGATTGTTCGCCGCCGACACCGATCTTCATGTCGGAGTGGGAAGTCTCGGGCATAGCCAGGTTCGTTTAGGCACGGTTGGCAGCACGCACATTCTACCAACAGGCGGCACCAGTGTTTTTGCCGCGCCCAGCGTCAGTCCTGCTTATCTGGGAGTCGGTTACATCATCGGAGTCCGGCTCGCATCCATTCAGTTCGCGGGAAGCGTATTGGCCTGGGGACTGCTGGTTCCATTGATGGTTTTCTTTCTCGGTCCCCAGCTTAAGGCGTATATCCCGGCTGACACTCCCGACAATTGGGCGAACATGGCCGATGCGGTGTGGAGATACATTGTGCGGCCCATTGCGGTTGGTGGCATGTTGGTGGGCGCCGCTTACACGCTTTTTAAGATGCGTGCGAGCTTGACTGCCGGAATCGGCAAAGCTTTCGCCGATATAAAACAGACGGCCGCCGAGCAAGCGAAACTGGCGCGAACTGAACGCTACATGAGTTCGAAAACAGTTTTCAGCTTGATTGCAGTAATGTTTATTTTGATGTGCGTGCTGTATGTAAGAATCTCAGGCTTGTTTTGGCCGGCAATCTTGGCTGCCGTGGTAATGATTCTGGTGGGATTTTTCTTCGCCACGGTTTCGGGCAACCTGGTCGGATTTATTGGCTCGTCGAATAATCCCATCTCCGGATTGACGCTCTCGACGCTTCTCATTGCGGCTCTGTTGATGGTTGCGCTGGGGGTTTCAGGCACTTCGGGAGTGGCCGCGGTGTTGGGAGTGGCGGCAGTGGTTTGCGTTTCGTCGGCGGTAGCGGGCGAACTTTTGCAGGATTTTAAGGTCGGCTACATCCTGGGAGGCACGCCGCAGAAAATTCAGGCGGCTGAATTGATTGCCGTCGTGGTGGCCAGCCTGGTGATGTATTTCCCGTTGATGCTGCTGCACGAAGGCAACATCAGGGCTGGCGGAGTAGGGTTTGGCGGTGCCGACCTTCCCGCCCCGCAGGCTGGACTGATGGCGACATTGGCGATGGGCATTGTCGGCCACGATATGGCGTGGCCGCTGGTGGTGGTGGGGATTTTATTTGGCATCGCAATGATCATGATGCAGGTGAAGAGTCCGATGCTGGTGGCGGTCGGCATGTACCTGCCGTTCGGCACCACCTTCGCAATCTTCGTCGGCGGAGTGATTCGTTCGCTCGGCGATTGGGTTGCCGAGCGCCGTGGATTCAACAGCGCGCAGAAAGCGCGGGTAGAAAACGCCGGAGTGCTGGTCGCGTCGGGATTGATTGCCGGAGAAGCCTTACTGGGCCTGGTTTGGGCGGGATTGCAATTCGTTCCCTCCTGGGGTGCGCCGAATCATCCGCCGCAAATCTTCAGCGATCCTTCTTACTTGGTGGGAGGAATGATCGTGCTCGCCGGGTTGGCGGCCTTGATGATTTTCGCTCCGGTTTCCGCGGCTGGCGATCCAAGCGAACCAGCACCGCCGACTGCCATGATGTGAGCAAAGGGAATGCAGAAGCAAGAAGGCAGAATGCAGAAGTTTGAACCACATCAGCATGAGATCGAGTCTGATTTCTGCATTCTGATTTCTTCGTGGTGCTTCCATGATCCCGGCTATGACTATCTCCCACAATATTGCGGCAGTACGCGAGCGGATCGACCACGCTGCACGAAGGGCCGCAGGGCGGTCCGACGAGATTACGTTGATGGCGGTGAGCAAGACGCAGCCGCCGGAGCGAATTCGCGAGGCCTATGACGCGGGCCTGAGAGTCTTCGGAGAAAATCGTGTTCAGGAGTTTGCCGGCAAGTTCGATGGGCTGCGGGATCTCCGCGACGCGCAATGGCACATGATTGGACACTTGCAGACCAACAAAGCCGCAAAGACCGTGGAGTTCTTTGGAGCCGTGGATTCGCTGGATTCGTTAAAGCTGGCGGAGAAGCTCGACGACGCCGCCCGCTTGCTGGGCAAGAATCTGGATGTGCTGATCGAGATTAACGTCGGCGGCGAAGCCGCTAAGAGCGGGATTCCGCCAGACTCACCCGACCTTAATGAGATATTGATCGCCGCACCGCGTTTCGAGACATTGGCTTTTCGTGGACTGATGACGGTGCCTCCGTTCACGGACGATCCCCAGGATGCGCGCCCCTATTTCCGCAAGCTGCGGGAGCTGCGCGATGCAATCGCGGCGCGGAAACTTCCAGGCATCGGGATGGATCAGCTTTCGATGGGCATGTCGCACGATTTTGAAGTCGCCCTCGAAGAGGGTTCGACCTGCGTCCGCCTTGGTACTGCGATCTTCGGCGAACGGGCGAAGGCATGAAATGCGAAGAGCTGGAATCGCGCCGGTTCTGCCTTGACTGACAATTTAGATCTGTCTCAGTGCAAGCGAAACAACGTTTCCAGTAAGAAGAACATTCCCGCGCCCACGAATACGAGCAGAGCCATCTTCATCGCAGGTTCTCTATTTACCTCGGGCACCAAGTCCGAGGCGGCGACGTAGATTGTGACACCCGCCGAAAGCGGCAGGCCAGCGCCCACGTGATGGCGAAACAGCGCCATGGTCAAGACTCCGGCCAGCGTTGCTCCGCCAAGAACGACCGACGCTCCCCATGCCGTCCCGCGGCTTCTTCCGCTCGCGAGCATCACAGAACTTACAGTGAAGCCCTCGGGAATCTTGTGCAGAAAGATGGCGAAAAAAATGAGCCAGCCGAGAGCGCTCGAAACCAAAAATCCGGAAGCGATGGCGATGCCGTCAAAAAATGTATGGATGATCAGGCCCAGCAGCACGGAGTATCCCTTGTGCGAGTGCATGAACTCATCTTTGTGAGTCTCTTCGCCGAAGTGGAAGTGAGGTGTAACCGTGTGTTCGAAAAAATGGATGATCAGGTAACCGAGCAGAATCAGGTAAGCCGCGCTCCGGCCGCGCAGCTCAAGACTCTCCGGAACCATTTCAATCAGGGCTGTGGCCAGCATGAAGCCCGCGCCTAGCGCGACAAAATAGCGCAGGTAGCGGCGCTCCCAATTGCGCTGGACGATGATCGCGCCGCCGAAGACGTTGGCGGCGGCGGCGGTAAGGCCGAGGAGAACGCTGGTAGCGATTGGATGCACGCAGTTAGAAAAGTACCTAGTACCTGGTACCGAGTCAAATCGCTCACGCTGCGGGCAGGCGGTCCTGAAGAGAACTGAGGAGGCCGCTTAGGATTCGGGCCGACTTCATGCGTACGCCTTAGAAGCTCAGCGGTTTGCGGTTCAGAAAGGTAAGCTCTTCGTTGCGCAATGAGAATCTGAGTTTCCAGTTCGGCTAGAGATCCGCGCGAGTGACGAAGAAAGTGACGAAATTCACGATTGCTGTAGTGTGCTTGCCCCTCGGCGATATTGCTCGGGATGGAAACGGCCGCCCGGCGCATCTGATCGGTGAGACTGTAATTTCGCGCTGGGGGAATGCCTCAGTCGCATCATAAAGTGCGGCGACCAAGTCCATCGCCTTCTGCCAAGCAATCAAGTCCTTGTAATGCTGCGCCATTGCATTTTTAGCGTACAACAAAGTACCGCGAGACTCGTTCTCTGTTATCGCAAGTTTGGCTCCCTGTCCCAACTCGGTACTAGGTACTACCCACTATGTCGAATATGCATCACATCCCCATCCTGCACAATATAGTCTTTGCCTTCGAGCCGCAGCGTGCCTTTGGCGCGGGCGTTCGCCTCAGATCCCGCCTCCAGCAGCTGATCCCAGCGAATCGTTTCGGCGCGGATGAAATGTTTTTCCAGATCGGAGTGAATCGCGCCCGCCGCTTCCTGTGCGCGCGAATGCGCGGGAACCTGCCAGGCGCGGCATTCATCTTCGCCCGCGGTGAAGAACGAAATCAGACCGAGCAGTTTGTAGGTCGTCCGAATCAGACGTACCAGGCCGCTTTCCGTCAGTCCGTAGCTGGAAAGAAATTCAGCCGCGTCGGCATCGCTCATCTCCGCAAGTTCGGCTTCCACTTTGCCGCAGATCGCGGTGGCCGCGGCATTCGGCCGAGCGGCGATTTCGGTGAGCTTATATTTGCTCACCGCTTCTTCCAGTTCTTTCCCTAGTTCGGTCGATTCGCCGATGTTGAGCACATAAAAAATTGGCTTCTCGCTGAGGAACATGAAGCCCTTGATACGCTTCTTGTCTTCGGCCGTCATCTCCATCTCGCGCAGCGGCTTGTCCATTTCCACCTGTGCCTTGGCGCGTTTCAGCAGCTCGAATTCTTTTTCGAGCTCCGCCGTCTTCATCTTCTTCAGATCTTTTTCCAGCCGCTCCAGCCGCTTTTCAATTTGCCCTAGGTCGCTCACCAGAAGATCGAATTCCACATTCTTGATGTCTTTTAGGGGATCGATTTCCCCGGCATGAGGCACGGAAGGATCGTCGAAGACACGCACCACGTGAGCCAGCGCGTCGACGTTGCGCAGATGGGCCGCGTAGGCGCTGTCTTTCAGCGCTTCCTGGCCGATAGCGCCCACGTCAACGTACTCGACCGAGGTGTGAGTAAGCTTCTTCGGGTTGTACAGCGCGGCCAGGCGGTCGAGCCGGTCGTCGGGAACTTTGGCCACGCCGATGTGCGCCTCGCGCGGATTGGCCCGCGCCTGATCCGAGAGATGGGCCTTGGTCAAAATACGAAACAACGATGTCTTGCCCACTTGGGGCAGACCGATAATTCCAGTTTTCATAAGGGAAGCTCTTAGCTGTTAGCTCTTGGCTCTTGGCTGAATCATCGCGCAGTCAGCGTGATCGGAGATCAAGGCCAAACACTTCAGGATAAATGATGTTGTGGGGATTGCCCAAACGCCAGCGGCCTAAGCGTCGTCGCTCGCAAGGTTCAAGCTAAGAGCTAAAGGCTAAGAGCTGAAGCTCCGCGCAGTCAAATACACCGCCACCAAACCCAACAGCAGCACAGCGCCTTCCACGCGCGTGGACCAGACATGTAGGGCATCGAATTGAACGCGCTCGGGATTGTCGATTGGCGCGGACCTGACGTCTCCAAGGGAAGCGCGCAAAACATCCATGCGCGGGATGATGCCGAATTGCGAAATGAGCGTGAGCGCGAGCATCAGGCACAACAGGACGTGCCGCGCCGCAAATACGTGTGCAGTGCCGTTAGTAAAGCGGCTGTAGAGAAGGGAAGTGACCAGGAAGACGGCTCCGGAAAAGATGGCGATCCAGTGCAGCTTGCCCAGGGCGCGTCCTATGACATTGCCGGCAAGATGTGTGTTGGGCAGAACGTCGGGAATCGAGAACGCCGTGGGCGCCAGCACGAAGGCGAAGAAGATCAGGCCGCCGATCCAGACCACCAGCGATAACAGCATCAGAAAACGCAGGAAGGACATAGCGCGAGAATTATATCCCGCGACGAAGTACTGAGTACCGAGTACCGAGTTCACCGCCGGGAGTCCTACCTCGTTGCTCGGTACTCGCAACTGCACTACACCGGCACGGCCACGTTCTCCACAATCTCTTTCACAACCTGATCGGCCTGCTCGGATTTCTTCATAGTAGAAGCGTATTGCCCGTTGACCACCACGCGGTGGGCGAAGGCGGGCACGGCCAGCGGCTTGAAATCTTCCGGCGTGCAGAAGCTGCGGCCGTCGAGGAACGCCATAGCCTGCGCGGCGCGATAGAGAGCCTGGGCGCCGCGCGGCGAAACTCCCAGCGATAAATATTCCGACTCGCGCGTGCGCTTTACGATTTCCAGCGCGTAGGTGACGAGCGATTCGTCCACACGAATGCGCTTCACCGCTTCTTGCATCTCGAGCACGTCGGCGGCGGTGAGCACTGGCCGCAATTCCTGCAAGTGAGCCGCTCCCGCTTCCGAGCGCAAAATCACGCGCTCTGCGGCAGCCTCGGGATATCCCATCCTTACCCGCATCAAGAAGCGATCCAACTGCGATTCCGGCAGCGGATAGGTGCCGTGATGTTCCACCGGATTCTGCGTCGCGATTACCAGAAAAGGCTGCGGCAGTGCGTAAGAGTGGGCGTCGACGGTGACCTGGCCTTCGTTCATGGCCTCCAGCAAAGCTGACTGCGTCTTGGGAGTGGTGCGATTGATTTCGTCGGCCAGCAAAACGTTGGTAAAGACCGGCCCGCGCTTGAATTCAAATTCCTGATCCAAAGACGAATACACAGAGATCCCAAGAACATCGGAAGGCAGCATGTCGCTGGTGAACTGCACGCGCTGAAAGGTGCAATCGATGGCGCGGGCGAGGGCTTGGCCCAGCGTGGTTTTTCCTACGCCGGGGACGCCTTCAATTAGAAGATGTCCGCGGGCAAAAATGCTGACCAGCGCCAGCCGCACTACGTGGTCATTCCCGCGGATCACGCGGCAAAGAGCCTTTTCCAACTCAGCGGCTTTGTGAGATACGGCGATAGCGGTCTCTGGAGACATTGGATGGATTTTACTATCTGGCATGAACGTGGAGGAGTTACCGATGTCATAGCCCTAGCTGTCAGCTCTCAGCCGTCAGCTTTCAGCCTAACCTCTGCGACTACTTGTCATCCCGAGCGAAGCGAGGGATCTTGGTTCCCGCACTGCCACGAATTGAGAACGTGAGCCCGAACCAATCTTGCACCGGTTCAAGCTGAGAGCTGTCGGCTGATAGCTCTACTGCATCAACTCCGCCGGCCGCCCGGTGAGCCGCTCGACCCGCTTGGCAATGGGGGGATGGGTCGAAAACAGATTCCCAAAGTTTATCCCCAGCCGCGGCTGGATGATAAACAAATGCGCGGTCGAGGGCGAAGCCGCCATCGGCACGCGCTTCGAGTAGGCATCCAGTTTCTGCAAAGCGCTCGCCAGCGCATAAGGATTGCCCGTGTACTTTGCCCCATTAGCATCGGCCTGATATTCGCGCGACCGCGATACCGCCATCTGAATCAGCACTGCGGCAATCGGCGCCACAATCAGCATGAACAGCGCGGAAAGGCCGCCGCGCCGGTCGCGATTGCCACCTCCGCCGCCGCCGCCAAAGATCATGGCAAATTCTCCCATGCGGGCCAACATCGTAATCGCGCCCGCAAGGGTCGCCACCACCGAACTAATAAGGATGTCGCGATTGCCCACGTGCCCTAGTTCGTGGGCCAGCACGCCTTCCAGTTCTTCATCGTTCAACAACCCGAGAATGCCATGCGTCACCGCGACCGACGCATGTTTCGGATTTCTGCCCGTGGCAAATGCATTCGGAGATTCGGTTGGGATCACATAAATCTTGGGCATGGGCAGCCCGATCTTCTGCGTCAACCGCTCGACCGCGGCGTAGGCTCGGGGCAACTGCTCGCGCGTTACCGGCTGCGCCCGGTACATGGCCAGCGCAATCTTGTCCGAGAAAAAGTACGAGACGAAGTTCATTACTGCGGCAAACGCCAACGCCAGCAGCATTCCGTTCTGCCCGCCGAAGTACTGCCCAATAAACATCAACAGCAGGGTCAGTGCCGTGAGCAAAAATGCGGTCTTGAATGTATTTCCCATAGCTTTCAGTCTCAGCCAATTAGATGTTACGCCGTGGCAGGGGATGCAAGCACACAAGAACTGATGGGGGATGGATGCGCGTTCGCGTTCTCCCGGTTTCAGCGGTATACTCGGGTTCTCAGCCTATGCGCCGCACCGTCTTAGGAAGCCTTAAGGAGGCTCGCCATGAGCGACAAAGCCGGAAGCCCATTCGACAGCATTGAGAGCGCTCACGAGTTCGTCACCCTGTTGGCTGCAACTGTCGGTGAGGCGAAGCGGGAGGTCGAAGCGGACGTTCAGAGGGAAACAGGCCTGGATTCTCCCCGGCGTTTGGAAGCATTGCGCACGGCTCTGTATAGCATGGAGAAGCTGGAACTGCACATGAACAAGAGCCGGCGAATCCTCAACGATCTTAGATCGCTACGCCGGCTTCTCTTCGACGAACGCTCCGCCAGCGCGAAGTCGATCGCAGACGCGAAAACCAAGACAACGACACCGACTTCACCCTCCAGCCGGCCGCGGGAGATCAGCATTTCCAGGCCGAGATCTGAGTTCATCGCTTAGCGGGTTCGGCCACAGCGATATCGTGATAGGAGCGATATCGTGATAGGATAGTCGCCGTCCTCCCCAAGGACCTGCGTGGCTGTTGTCCGTTTTCCGTATGTCTCCGTTCCGGCCCAGGTTTTCGATATCCAAGTTTCAATGACGAGGAAACATCCATGCCAGCCAAGACACGTCTCAGAACCATCTATCGCTCTCTAGGGACTACCATTCTCGCTGCCGCTTTAACCACCGCAGCCCAAGCCCAAACCGAGACGGTGCTTCACAACTTCCAAGGCCTTTCAATCGATGGCGACGGCGCTCATCCAGAAAGCAGCCTAGTCGCTGATCCAGCCGGAAATCTCTACGGCACCACTCTCGACGGCGGCATACACGCACCAAGCGGTCAGTGCGGTGGGGGATGCGGCACCGTGTTCGAGCTCACACCTCCAGCGTCCGGCTCCGGTGGCCGCTGGACCGAAAGCGTTCTTTACCGCTTTCAAGGCTTCAGCAATGGCGATGGAAGTAACCCCGATTCGCCCCTGATCCTCGACAAGGCCGGAAATCTCTACGGCACTACCATCTCTGGAGGGGGTTCGTGCGATTGCGGCACTGTCTTTGAGCTGTCCCCGCCCGCGGCTCCAGGCGGCCCATGGACTGAAGCCGTCCTATATAGCTTCGACGTCGACATTCTGGCCACCAAGACACCTTTGCTCCGTGATTTCCAGGGAAACGTTTACGGCGAGAATTCCGGGGGTGGCGTGGACGATGGCAGCATTTACCAGCTAGCTCCACCTTCCAGCCAAGGTGGCACTTGGACTTACAACCTGCTCTATACCTTCCCCATCGACGGGTTGCTGGGGGCTTCGCCTCAGGGCGGACTCGCTCAGGATCAAGATGGCAACCTCTACGGCGCGGCCGCTCTGGACGGGAATTGCAATGTGGGCAGTGCAGGTTGCGGCTTGATTTTTGAACTCGTGAAGCCTACCACGCAGGGAGGCGACTGGACAGATCAGGTGATCTATCAGTTCACCGGCGTTAACGGCGACGGCATGAATCCGAATACCGTAGCCTTCCACGGAGATAGTCTTTACGGAACCACCCAAAACGGCGGGGCCACCAGCTACTTCACGGGCACCATCTTCAAACTGTCGCCGCCCGCCACGGAAGCCGAGCCTTGGAAAGAAACTGTGCTTTATGCCTTCGATTGCTCGAATAGTTTCGGGTGCAGTCCTCAATGGGGGGTGATCTTCGATAAGGCGGGAAATCTGTACACTACTCTCTCCAACGGCCAAGGCGCCGGAGTTCTTGCGGATATTTTTGAACTGTCGCCCCCTGCCAAAGGCGCCGACTGGACACCGAAAGTAGTTTATGGTTTTACCAATGGAAACTACGGGGGCGTTTTTATCGTCTCCGGCGTCATCTTCGATAGAGGCAACGGCCTCTACGGCGCTACCTCGCCCGGCGGCAACGCCGAAAAAGGCATTGTGTTTGCGGTTTTACCGTAGGCGGCATCTGTGGCGAGAGCTTCTTAGGGACTCGCCGCCGAAGCGAATCTCAGCCGGATTTTTGCTTGCCGCGTGATTGAAACAAGGGCGCGCCCCACGCGCTGGCGGCCAGGAATGCTCCGAATAAAATTACTACGTCAATGCTGGAGCGTCCTTCGCGCGCCCAGTAAACATCGCGCAAGTTCAACCAGAGAGCAAATTCGTCGAGCGTAAGTGCTGCGCCTACACCATAAAGGATCGACATCAGCCGGCTCAGAAAAATCGAAGTATTGTCAGCGCCGGTGCCGACTTCGGCCAGCCATCCGTAGCCGACGAACAGGAGAATGATGATTCCGAAAACCAGGTGATGAATGTGCCGTCCTCCCGACTGAATGAAATGAAAGGGTGGAATCTGATGAAGAACGGCAAAGACAACCGCGCGGACTCCGGCGAAGGTGAGGAAGAAGCTGACCCAGGCCACGAATATCCGCCGACGAGGCCTATCAGGAATGCGCTCGTGAATAACCGTACCGAACGACGTGCCTTGGAGCAGCAGTAAAAGAAGCGCACTCCCGACGATAGCGAGAAGGAGTATGAACCAGGAATAAGCCATGCGCCATTAAAACACGAGCTCGGTGGCGTCAGGCTCTTTGCGCTTCGCGTTTTAAGGCGCGCTCCAAAGTTTGATCGAGCGCGGCCTTTGCTTTCTCATATTCAGCCTGCGAAATCTGGCCTTGCTTGCGCTCGACTTCGAGTTGGAAAAGTTCTTCTTTGATTCCTTCCATCAGCATGGAACTGGGCCGCGCCTGCGCGCGGGATATGCCGACTGCTGCTACTTCAGCGGGTTCGTAATCGTCTTCTTCCTGCATGGCTACTGGAGAGGACGGCCGTTGGCGCTTCAGGGCGCGTGCCGCGGATTGTTGCCGCGATGCAACGTAAACTCCGCCGATAACCAGGACCGCGGCGAAGCCTCCAAGAATCCACCAACGATATTTCTGCAGCGGGTCGGGAGCGTCGATCGGCGGGCCCAAACCACCCCCGGGACGGCCGCTGGACTGGCTTGCTCCGGGGCCCGGGGCTGAACTCTGCTCGCCTTCGCTCGACACTTGCCCTTGCGCGCCGCTCTCCTGCTGTCCGGCGAGGGTGCCTTCGCCGGACAGCTTGAACGCCAGGTTTTGCCCGGGTGTCGTGTTGGACGCAACTTCCACAGCGGCATCTGGTTCGTTGGGATAGTTGATCAACTTGAAACCCGCTGAAGTGGCAGCGGCGGCAAACTGCATCGCCTTGGGAGTCATGACGACGAAGTGCTGCAGCGGATAGATCGATTTGGGATCGATATTCGCGCTGCCACTGTAGGGAAGTTCGTACGTCACCTCGAAGCGCGTCAGCCCCGGGCGCAGTGGAAAGATGAACGAGTAGCGATTTTTCTCGCCTTCGGGCACAGGCGCGGACTTCAGCGGATTGCCGTTTTCGGTGGTTGCGGTGGCGGACTCGTCGATAACATGCGCGCCATCGGGAACGTAGAATTCGAGGTTGCGCTCATTCATTTGGGTGCGCGGCGGCTTCGAGGTGTTTTGTACGCCGAATTCGCGGGTGATGGCAATCTGTCCCTGCGCCGCCTGGATGCGCATGATGTCGGCGACCACTTCGATGCCATCAACTTTTTTCCCCACGTCATAGACCTCGACTTCGACGGACGTCGTTCCCGGAGGCGCCATGCGGTGATAGGTCACATCCTGATGGATGGCGCGGATGAGGTGCGGCGCCTGCGCATCGTCGAGTTTGAAACTGAATTGGCCTTTGGCGTCGGTCTTGGTGCGGCCGGATTCTTCCATGCCCTGGCCGAGTTTGAACATCACAACATCGTCCCCGGCGGCGGGCTTGCCGGTGGTGGAGTTCTTCACGGTGCCAGTGAGGGTTTGGGCGGCGGCGAAAGAGGTGCAAAGGACGATGATGGTTGAGGCCAAGAGAGTTTTTCGGCAAGCTGCTCGCACGAACGACGATACAGAGTGAGGAGAGAACCCCTTGCGAGGCTGGAAGACGATGTCGGCGGGTATGGCGTCCTTCGCTTCGCTCAGGATGACAGTGCGGAGTAAGTCTTTCAAGATCTAGTTCCTTTTTGTGGCACGGGGTTATTTTCCAGACGCGAAATCTCGGCCAGGATGGTGGCAGCCTCGTCCTGCAAAGAAGACTTCAGCGACGCGTAGTCTATATCAGGAACTTTTCCGGCTTTGTATTCGAAGTTGAGATCGCGCAGATTTTCGTAGACCGCATCTTTACGCTCGCGCAAATAACCGGCTCGGGTTTTCTCGGGACCCAGAAAAAGTCTTCCCGGCAGATAGAAAACATAATAAAGACAAGCGACCGCGAGCATGAGGCAGAGCGGGATCCAGGTCATAGATCGGTCTCCTTGCGGGCCTGGTCGCGGAACTGTTCTAGTTCGGCGCCGCGAACCGGACGCAGGCCGTCGGCGATAGCGGGCGCGGGGCGATTCTTCCAGGCACGAATTACCAGCACGATCAAAGTAAAACCGAAAAACAGAGCCGCGAATGGAATAACGTAGGCCGCGCGGTCAAAACCTTTATTGGTGGGAGCGGCCAGAACCGTGGGTCCGTATTTTTGAACGAAACCTTGTTCCACCAGGCTGTCGCTGTCTCCGCGTTCGACCGATGCCATGAGTTCGTTCCGCATGCCGTCGGAAGCGGGGCAGCCGACGTGATTGCATTCCAGAAGAATCTGATTGCAGCCACAGATGCACATCATCTGATGGCCGATTTCGTTGAAGCGAGTGGCGGGATCGCCGGCGCCGAGAAGAGCGAAGACGGCGACGCACAGCAGGAGGGTGTGCAGGGATTTGCTCCGGTGTCTGGCGAGCTTCGATTTTAGGTTCGAGCTTTTCATTGGCTCTCAGGTTCCGGTCTTGGGTCCCAGGTCGTAGGTGTTAGGATTTAGCCTAAGACCTAAGATCTGACACCCGAGACCTCTAGCATCAGTCTCCTGTGACTACGGGAGCGGCGTGCGCAGGCTCCAGGCGCGCGGGAGCGGGGACGCGAACGGGCGCGGGCGCGTTCGGAATCAGCGCCAGAACCGTCCCGATCAGCATGATCCACACGCCCATCCAGATCCACATCACCAGCGCGTTCAAATGCGCCTTGAGAATGGGATGACCGTTATCCTGATTCAGCCCTTCGAAAACGAGATAAAGATCTTCGTTCAGAGTCGAGCGAATGTCCGGCATGGTCGAAGTCTGGCGGCTGGCCTTGTAGAAACGGCGCACCGGAGTCATGGTATCGATCTGCTTGCCGCCTTTGTAAACATCGAGCACGGCCCACTCGCTGGCATAGTTGGGGGCGTCATCGTCCGTGTAGGAGCGGCAAATCAGAGTGTAGGGACCGATAGTCATCTTGTCGCCGTAGCCCATCTCCTGCTCTTTGTCGAGATTGAAGGCGGCTCCAGCGAAGCCGATGATGACCACCACGACGCCAAAGTGGACGATGTATCCGCCATAGCGGCGCGTGTTGCGGTGCGTCAGTTGCACCATCGAGGCAAACATGCCTTGCCCGGTGTGTTTGGAGATGACGCGGCCGCCGCGGTAGAACTCGCTGGCCACTGTAAGCGTTACCAATACACAGAGCGCAATCGCCATCAGCGAGTAGAAATAAGAAATATCCTGCCAGGGCTTAAGGCCGAAGACCGATCCCCAACTCTGCGGCGTGATCATCAGGAAGATCGCAACCGCGATGGCGCCGATGGTCGGCCACATGAAGTTGCGCTTCAGGCTTTCGAGCGAGGTCTTACGCCAGGCCAACAGCGGACCGACGGCAGTCAGGATCAAGAGCAGCAAAGCAACAGGAATGGCGACCCGGTTGTAGAACGGTGCGCCCACCGTAACTTTATTGCCCTGCACCAATTCGGAAATCTTTGGGAACCACGTCCCCCACAGCACAGTGAAGCACAGAAGAACGAAAAGCAGATTGTTGAACAGGAAACTGGATTCGCGCGAGATGAGCGATTCGAGCTTGTGCTCACTCCGCAAGTGCGACTTATTCTTGAAGAAAAAGAAAACGAACACGATCAGCGTGATGCAGAGGAACCAGGCGAACCAGTCACCGATGGAAGATTGCGCGAAGGCGTGCACGGAGCTGATGATGCCGCTGCGGGTGAGGAAAGTTCCAAGAATGGCCAGCCAGAATGTGGCGAAGACCAGCCACATGTTCCACATCTTCAACATGCCGCGTTTTTCCTGCATCATCACCGAGTGCAGAAACGCAGTGCCGGTGAGCCAGGGCATGAGCGAGGCGTTCTCGACGGGATCCCATCCCCAGTAGCCGCCCCAGCCCAGCACGGAATAGGCCCAGTGCGCGCCCAAAAAAACTCCGCAGGTGAGAAAAGCCCAGGTGACCATGGTCCAGCGGCGGGTGATGTGAATCCACTTTTCGCCGGGATACTTCATGATCAGCGCGCCTAGCGCGAAGGCGAACGGAACCGTGAACCCGACGTATCCGAGATAAAGCATGGGCGGGTGGATCACCATCTCGGGATATTGCAGGAGCGGATTCAATCCGTTGCCGTCGGCGGGAATTGTGCCTTCGACGATGGCGAAAGGGTGCGCCGCGAAGTTCAGCAGCAGGAGAAAGAATATCTGCACGCCGGACAAGACCACGGAAGCGTAGGCGAAAAGGCGGGCATCGGTTTTGTAGCGAAGACGGAGGACGAATCCGTACGCCGCGAGCAGCAGGGACCAGAACAGCAGCGAACCCTCCTGGCCGGACCAGAGTACGGCAAACTTATAAGGACCGGGCAGATCGCGGTTGCTGTGATGAAGAATGTAGGCGATGGAGAAGTCGTCGCGAAAGGCGCAGATAACCAGGACGATGGAAGCGAGCAGCACGGCCGCGAAGGTGGCGATGCCGGCGCGGCGGGCGGTTTCGCCGATGCGCTCCGATCCTTGGCGGAGCATCGAGATCAGCGAGCCCTGGTCGAGAGCAGCAGTTCGTCCGGCTGCGGCCCCTGCCAATTGCGCCGGCGCGTGGTTCTGGTAGATCAGCGCGACGATCCCGGCGAGGAACGAGTAGGCGCTCAGCGCCAAAGCGAGCAGCAGTGCGAAACTACCGATTTCCGCCATGTGGGGAACCCCGGCCTATTTTTTCAGAAACGCTCCCGCGAGGCAACCGTGACGCACTACGAAAGCGCGCCCTCCGGCCATGGCTGCCATTGGCGGATCAAAAGATACTCGCGGAAGAATCTAAACCGAGCGGCGGCCGGCTCCAAGCCGCCGCTTATCCTTCGTAGATTAGGACGCCGCACTCCGCTGATGGTAACGCTGCATCACTTCCCGCTCGGCGGTGAGCCAATCCTCGGCCTCGCTGCCTGCGCCCGGTTCGCGCTGCTGGTAGAGTTCATAGGCACGGCGCCGAATTTCCTCTTCGAGGTTGATGGGAACAACGTTCTTACGCGGTTCTGTCTTTCGGATTTCAAATTTCCTGGTTTCGGGCGTAACTTTGCTTTCTGGCTTTATGTCACTGGCGACTGGAACCGCCGCGACTGCATTTATATCAGGATTACCGGTCGGAATGTTGGCGTTTGATTCTTTACTCGTACGATTGGACTTGCCACCTGAGGTGGATTTTGCTTTCGCCATAGTTGAATACTCCTTGCATATACCTAAGTCTAGGAATGAATTAAATTGTTCGGCGAACCACATACACTTTGCCCGCAACGTTTAAGAGGACAAGAAAGAGTTTGGTTGCAGAGTTGAGACTAGTATAAACCTGCCAAGGCTGTGGAAACAGGTCGCCGCCAAGATTTTGGCGCGGCCCGCTTTGCTATAATCGAAGGTCTCCGGATGGCGCTATCGTCTAGGGGTTAGGACGGAAGATTCTCAATCTTCAAACCCGGGTTCGATTCCCGGTAGCGCTACCAAAGCTCTCTTGCTCGTCTTTTGCGTCTTGTAAACCCTTGAACAGAAGGCTAGCTCTTGAGTTCGATAAACTCCGTTTGCATATTCGACTCCGCGAGGGAGGCAGGGATGCTGGATTGCTCCCGACCCCTCGGGGCTTAGGTGCGGTTGATCCGAGCAATCCGCCGGCTCTCTCCAATATGGGCGGCTTTTTCCAGTCTGGCGAAGCCGAGGAATCCACATGTGCCCTTGATGGTATCGATGGTGCGAAATACCCCGGCTAGCGCGTCTGTATCCTTCGGATTCTTCTCCAGGAGGACGAGGACCCGGTCCAGGCGGTCCAGATCTTCATAGTTCTCGACGAGAAAATCCTTAACAATCTCACTCTCGCTCATTGATGCTGTCCCTTTCCAGATTGAGAAGTGATCCTTATCGGAGCACGATCGCTCGCCGGGGCTCCGAAGCCAGAGCGGTTGCGTTCTGAGGCCGGCAGGGTTTTTCCGCAACTTTTGTCTAACCTCGACAATTCTCTATCGGCCACTCAGGCCTTCTTAATTAGCCGGGAGGCGACGCAAGGCCCGGGGAGATTACAATGCTTGCCAGCATTCTCCGAGGAGACAGGAATCGTTATGCGCGTTGGAGTCTTTACCCCTTTGCTTTCGCAATTGCCACTGGACACGGTTCTTAAGAAACTCAAATCGCTGCAAATCGAAACTGTTGAGTTAGGCACGGGAAACTATCCCGGCGATGCGCACTGCAAGCTGTCGATGCTCGAAGATGGTTCGGCCCTCGCCGAATTTAAAAAGATTCTTGCCGGTCACGGAGTCAACATCAGCGCGCTCAGTTGCCACGGCAATCCGCTGCATCCGGATAAGGCGCGCGCGCGCCGGGACCGGGAAGTCAGCCGCAAGACGATTCTGCTGGCGGAAAAACTGGGCATTTCTGTCGTAGTGGATTTCTCCGGATGTCCCGGCGATTCGCCGCAGGCGACGGCGCCAAACTGGGTTACCTGCCCTTGGCCTCCGGAATATCTGAAAGTACTCGAGTGGCAGTGGAACGAAGTTGTGGCGCCGTATTGGACTGAACATGCGAAGTTCGCGGCCGACCACGGAGTGAAGATCGCAATCGAAATGCATCCTGGGTTTGTCGTGTATAGTCCGGAGACGATGCTCCGTTTGCGGTCCCTCGCAGGGCCGAGTGTGGGCTGCAACTTCGATCCCAGCCATCTTTTCTGGCAGAGTATCGACCCGATCGCGGCCGTACGAGTGCTCGAGGGCGCCATCTTCCACGTTCACGCCAAGGACACGCAGATTTATGCCGCGAACCTGCCGCGCACCGGCGTGCTCGATACCAAGCGGTACACGGAAGAGCGCAATCGCGCCTGGATCTTTCGCACTTGCGGTTACGGACACGGAGCGGAGTGGTGGAGCGAATTTATTTCGACCCTGCGCATGTTCGGCTACGATAACGTGCTCTCTATCGAGCACGAGGACAGTCTGCTATCTCCGGAAGAGGGTTTGACGAAGGCGGCAAATTTTCTTAACGGCATCGTAATTCGCGAGCAGCCAGCGGCTGCCTGGTGGGTATAGGTTTATGGCGATCGGCGATTCGACGAGGACGATCAGGACGGCGATTATCGGCACCGGCTTCATGGGCCGCGTGCATCTGGAAGCGGTCCGCCGGGTGGAATTTGTGGGAGCTGCTGCAGTCGTGGGTAGAAACGTGGAGGCCGCGCGACGCCTGGGCGCGGGATTTTCGATCCCAGCAGTTGAATTCTCCGAGGTGTTGGGCGATCCGAAGATCGATGCCGTGCATATCTGCACGCCCAACGCGCAGCACTTTCCCATGGCTAAGGCTGCGCTTGAGGCCGGGAAGCATGTGCTCTGCGAGAAACCATTGGCCACTACCGTGGAAGAGGGCGGAGAGCTTGCCGCTCTGGCTCAGCGGCAGAGGTTGCGGAATTGCGTCTGTCACAATCTGCGTTACTACCCGATGGTGCAGCAGATGCGGCGCATGCGCGAAGATGGAGACCTCGGGGAGATCCTTATTGTTCAGGGCACATATTTCCAGGATTGGCTGCTGTACGACACGGACTGGAACTGGCGCGTCGATGCCAAAGCGGGCGGCCCTTCGCGCTGCATGGCCGACATTGGTTCGCACTGGTTCGATATGGCCGAGCACGTGACCGGACTGCGCGTGACTGCTCTCTGCGCCGATCTTCACACCTTCCACTCGACGCGCAAGCAGCCGAAACACTCGGTGGAAACTTTTTCCAACAAGATGCATGGCCCGGAGGACTATGTGGAAACCGCCGTGGATACAGAAGACTTCGGCGCGGTGATCTTTCGCATGGGGCAACAGGCGCGCGGAAGTGTCGCCGCCAGCCAGGTTTCGGCGGGACGCAAGAACCGACTTAGCATCGAGATCTGTGGCACGCGAGCGTCGGTGGCGTGGAATCAGGAGCGTCCCGACGAGTTGTGGGTCGGCCACCGCGACACCGGAAATCAGATCTTCGTCAAAGATCCTGCGCTACTTAAACCCGCCGCGCGTGCCTACGCCGATCTTCCCGGCGGCCACAGCGAGGGCTACGACGATACGTTCAAGCAAGTCTTCCGCCGGTTCTATAGCTCGATCGCCGCGCCGGACGGCACACCGGAATATCCGCAGTTCGCGGATGGACTGCGCCAATTGAAGATCCTCAATGCTGCACTCGAGAGTGACCGGGCTCGAGGCTGGGTCGAGGTCCCCGCATTTGCTTCCAAAAGCTGAAACCGCAGTCGAAAGGAAATCCTAGCGCGTGTTAATTCTCGCCGCCATTCTCGCCATCTTTATCTATGGAATGATCGCTGCCATGCTGGGCACGATTCTGCCCGATCTGTCTGATCGCTTCCACCTAACGCCCAGCCAGAATGGCACCATTGCGTTTGCTCAAGCGCTCGGGCTGATCCTGGCGTCTCTCGCGGTGGGTCCGCTGCTCGATAACGAAGGCAAGAAGGCCGGTCTTGTCCTCGGGCTCGCCTTAATATCAATTGCGCTTTTCGCTCTGCCGCGCTCGCCGGGGTTTCGCAGTCTTCTGTTGCTTCTGTTCCTGCTCGGGCTCGGCGGAGGTACTGTCGTGACTGGAGCGAATGCTCTGGTCAGCGATGTGAGCGAAGCTCATCGCGGTGCCGCGCTAAATCTTGTAAATCTTTTCTTCGGACTGGGCGCTCTAGCTACGCCGTTCATCGCCGCGAATCTTTTCAAACGGAACTGGGTGCGCCTCTGCTATACCATCGCGGCGCTTACGGTAGTTACATTGGCGATTCAGGCCGTCACCAAAATGCCCGGTCCAACTGGCTTCGGGCGTTTTGTGCTCGCCGATGCCGCTCCGGTGCTCGGGCGCCCGCTGCTATTTCTGATCGGACTTTTTTTGTTTCTCTACATTAGCTGCGAAGTCGGGATCTGGAACTGGCTGCCGCGTCACCTGATCGCGCAGGGCATTCCCGAGTCGCGCGCGCTTAACATTCTCTCGCTCGGATTCGCGCTTGGCTTGTTGATCGGACGCGCCGGCATATTGCCGGTTCTCATCCGCGTACCCGCTGTCACGGTCACGTTGGTCGGGTCCGCGTGTATGGCGGTGACGACTTTCTTAATGCTGCGCACCAACAAGCCTGCGGCGGCGCTGGTACTGGTTTTTCTTGCCGGAATTTCGATGGCGCCGGTCTTTCCAACTACGCTGGCCATCGTTGGCGACGCTTTTCCGCGCATGACCGGTACCGCCATCGGTTTCGTGATTACCTGCGGATGGACTGGCCTCGCGGTGAGTTCGCGCATTATCGGGATCATCGCCGGCGGAGACCCGGGGCGATTAAAGAAAGCATTAATGGTAATTCCAGCATCTGCCGTTTTGATGGTGGGCCTGGATCTAGCGATCCAAACCATGCTGCACTAGCAGGAACTACACCGACAACTTCTTCATATAGTCGGCGTCGATCTTTAGCGCTTCCATTTCGGGCATGTCAAATTCTTCTTGCTCAATAAAGGCATGCTCGATGCGGGCTTTCTTGGCGGCCTCGAAGATGGGATGGTAGTCAATTATTCCGTGTCCCAACTCCGTTGATGGCGGTGCAGGCAAGGGAACTGCGCCGTGTCCCATCTTGAAGTCTTTTACGTGCAGCATGGAAATGCGCGTCGCATAGCGCGATAGCAGTTCTACGGGCTTCTGGCCGGCGGCCGCTGCCCACCCGCAATCCAGCTCCATGCTCACCTTTGCCGGGTCCGTCGACTTCATCAGTTCGTCGTAAAACATCACACCATTCTCTGCGCGGAACTCCGGCGTGTGATTGTGATACGCAAACTTCATGCCGGCGGCATTTACCTTTTCACCAATGTGATTGAACTGCTCCGCATTCCAGCGCCAATCGTCGATCGTCATCGACTCCCGGGCGGTGCGCGAGTCCGGCTCTTTCACCCGTGACGAATCTTTCAGCATGGGAGACGAGCAGACGATGAACTGCAGCCCGAGATCCTTGCCGAACTGAATAGTTTCGTCGAGTTTCGGCAGAAGATCCTTCAGCGGATAGTGGGCGCTTACGCAGCGCAGACCAGCATGGTCCATGGCCTGCTTCACCTCGCTCGGCGTATGACCAAAAAAGCCCGCAGCCTCCACTTCGCGATAACCGAGCGCCCCCAGTTGCTTCAGCGTTCCTTCATAATCCTTCGGCAAAACATCCCGTACCGAATACAACTGCAAACCCAGCGGCAGGCCGAGAGGATTCGCCATCAGGGGAAGTGCGCGATTCCACAGCGCAGCACAGACCGCCGATGCGGAAGCGGTCTTCAGGAAATTCCTTCTAGAAATCCGGAGCATGAACGTCCTCGATTCTGAATTATTTTTTTGTCGCTGGACAAGCGGTCATCCGCGAATCGTGTTCGTACCAGCATCCCAAGTCGCGATTGTGTTCTTGAAATAGGCGTAGTTCGCCAGGTGACAGCCGATCGCCGCATGATTACCGAACACTTCATTTTCTACCGTTGGCTTGCGAGTTCGTACAGCATCGAAAAAGTTCGCCTGGTGCGCTGAGACATCGCTGTAGCCTTGCGGTGCGGTGAAAGTTTCGGCCTCCACTGCTTGGTAATCAAGCGGTCCGGGTTCTGGATGTTCGGCTTCCCACTGTGCCAAATATTCTTTGCGTAGCCGCGCCGGCCAGCCTTTAATCGAATAACCCTCGGGTTTGGGGCTCACGTCCTGAGGAGTGAAGGTGAGCGTTTGGCCATTGATTTCCATCGTGCCCTTGGTGCCGTGGAATTTGATCGGTTCACCCCCGGCGTTGTTCAGATTGCAGCGCAGCACCACGCGAAATTTCGGATAGTCGTAAAGCGTTTCGATCAAGTCCGGAAAGTCCCTTCCATCCTTCCAGCGGAATAATCCTCCGCTCGACTGCGCCCGCTGCGGAGCCTCGTTAGTGCCCGAGATGAAGTAAATTCCCGAGAGCAGATGCACGAACAGATCGCCCGCCAAGCCTTCGCCGTAGTCGGAGAAACAGCGCCAGCGAAAAAATCGCGCCGCGTCGAACGGCCGCTTAGGAGCGTCTCCCAGGAAGGCATTCCAATCGATGGTCTGTTCGCTGGCATCCGGCGGAATGGGATAGACCCAGGCGCCGCTCGGTGAATTGCGGTCCGACGAGCCTTCGATGAAAAATACATCGCCCAGCGCGCCAGACGCATACAACTCGCGCGCTTTCTCATAGACGATGGAACTCACACGCTGGCTGCCCACCTGCATGATGCGATTTCCCTTGCGTACGGCCTCCGCCATGGCAAAGCCGTCTTCGACCGTGTGTGACATCGGCTTTTCGCAGTACACGTCCTTGCCCGCGGCGCAGGCATCGACCACGATGCGGCGATGCTGGTGGTCGGGCACGGCGACAATCACCGCATCCACATCTTTGCGGTCGAGGATTTCCTTATAGCTGCGCGTCGCCGGAACCTGCTTCTGTACGGCCTCTTGCGCGGCTTCGTGCCGGCTGTCGTAAAGATCGCAGACCGCGACGCACTCGATGCCCGGAACCGCAAGTGTTGCCTGTAGCAATTCGCATCCGCGCGTGCCCGTACCGATCGCGGCAAAGCGGACGCGATCGCTCGGCGCAACCGCGCGGCCCGCGCCCCACAATGCGGCTGGCTGCAGGAGTGTGCACTTGACTGCGGCCCCGGCGGCCACTGAGCCCGTGCCGATCCGTATAAAGTCCCGACGCGTTAAAGAATGCATTTCATCCTTTCTGTTGCCAGTAGACTTTGAGTTCGCACCTTATGTTTCTAGCGCACACTCAAGTCTAGGTAGTGGCCAAAACTGGAGAGCGTGACCTGGTCGTTGCCCGGAATATAAAACCCAAACTTGCCGAGGCTTAAATTCATTCCCGGCGGAGTCCAGCGGTCCAGCACGACCCACGAATCTCCTTGTCTAATCTCATGGACGATCTCATTCGGTCCCACGCGGACCTGGAGAGTTCGAAAAGCTTTCTTCTCGTTCTTGTGGGGAATCTTGATTTCGTCCCCCTTCTGCCCATTGCGGATCACCGTGCGGTAGAAGTTGTTGTCATCCATTTGAAAGAGGATGTAGTTGTTCACGTCGGTGCAGTTGAGCACCCATTGCAGGCGGTGACCTTTATTGAGCATTGCGGAAAAGACAAACGTGCCCGAAGTAGGAGACGAGCCGTACATCACGAAATCGCCGCCCTTGCGAACGAAGGCGCCTTTCTCTTGCTTCCAGCTAGCGGCGTCGTCAAACTTGGACATCCCGTCGGGAGCCAGAGATAAATCCAGGTTTTTGGACTGGCCCGCGCCGACCTCGACGGTTAATGAGCGTGAAAAATTGTCGGCCGTTTTTGCGGTGAGTGTATAAGAACCGGCGGCCAGGCTAGTTGCCCCGCCGCTACTTATTTTGATGGGAGTTTCGCCCGCCTTTGCCAAAGTTACCTGCGCATCCGCCGGCGTGAATGCGATTTTCAGATCGGCGGGAGCGGCTTCCAGCGTGACATCGTTGGCCGCCAGCGAAACGGCCGATCCCACCACAAAGTGTTTCTTGATTTGCTTTGCCTTAAACCGGTCTTTGCGAACCTCGATGGTGTGATCGCCGGGATTCACCGTGGCGACGTTGAGCGTTCCATCGGCCTGCACCGTTCCTACCGGAGATTGATCGATCAGAACGGTGGCTCCCGGAATTCCGCCTTGAATCGTCAACGAAGCCAAATGAGGCAACGGCTGCAGATTGAAAACAAGTTTGGCCTGCTCGCCCTTGCGAATGCGGATCTTTTGCTCGGGAATATCCTGAAAGCCGCTCTTCGAAACCCTGACGACATAATCCTTCAGTTCAAGATTGGGGATGCGCAATTGGCCATTCTGCGTGAGTTGTGCCTGAGGTTTGCCGTTGAGAAAAACTTTCGCTTTGTCCTGCCCGGTGACCACCACCAGCGTGCCGAGGTTGTCGGACGTCAGTGCTTCCGTGCTCGTGGGTGGAGGAACATCGGTCGACTGCGGAACAGGCTCGGGAGAAACAGCGACAGGGATTGAGGGAACCGTTGCTGGTTCGGGCACAGAGACCGGTGGCGCCACGGCCGCCGGCTCGCGATGCTTCCGTGCAAATATAAAAATCGCCACTAGCAAGGCTATTGCGGCAGCGGAGGCAACAATGGCGGTTGTGAAGCGCCGCCATGATTTCGGCTGCTGCTTGAGTACGGATGAAGCTGCTTTCTGCGCGGGCGCCTTTGTCGTGACTGCCGAAGCATTCGGCGGTGCAAAGACGGGCGGCGGAATCGGCGTCGCCGGTGGAACTGGGGTTAGCTCGGCCACAGGCGCCGCGGGCCGAATATTGCTTGTTACATCCAACGCGTTCGAAGCGCCGGCTGGCGGTGTGTGATAAGTCAGAGTCGCGCTTTCGCTCTCCGGCGATGCGCTAGAAAGTTCGCGTTTCACCTCCAGCAATCCCAGGCGATGCAGCAGTCCATTCGCCAGAGTTAGCACTTCTCCGTCCGTGGAATATTTGTCGGCAATCGCCCGAACGCGTTCGCCTAGGGCCAGCTTCGCGGAATCGACGGAACTATCGATTTCACTCTCGATGCGGCGCAGTTCTTCCACATCCCGCCGGCGATTTTGGCGGCGCTGCATTTGCAAATCGCGTTGCACCGTTTCTTGAATCTGAATCAGCCGGGGTTCGCGCGGATAACTCGACAATCCTTCTTGAATGCGCGACAAAGCGCCCGCAAGATCTGCCCCGGTTTGCAGCTTGCGTGCCTGCGAAACACATTCCTCAACAAAAGTTTCTTTCTTGTGGTCGAGGATCAAGGTCTTGATGGTCTTGGCCATGGGATGCGCGGGGTTCAAATCGAGCGCTTCCTTGGCCAACTTCTCGGCCTCTCGCCAATCGGCTTCAACAATCGAATGAGCCTGTTCGACCAACGCGTTGGCTAAAACCGCCCGCGCTAACGAATTATTTTCGTCCAGTTCATAGGCTGCACGCAGTTGCTTCAATCCGTCGGCGGATTTCTTCTGCGCCACTAGATCCTGGCCTTCGGTCATCAGGCGGTGAGCTTCGGTCTTGCGTCTTACACCGTCCTGGGCAAGTTTCTCAAGTTCTGTGAGTTCGGGGTCGTTGGGGAATTCTTCAGCCGCGCTTTGCAATAGATCGAGCGCGCGCGCGTAATCGCTGGAGTGCAAGCATGCGTCGATTTGTTCGACGAGACGAGCTTTCGATTCGATCCGCGCCTGCTGATCGCGGCGTTTTTGCAATCGCTCGACCTCAAACGTCAATCCCGGATACTGGCTGTAGATGGTGCGCAGAATTTCCCAATCGTTCAGCGCATCGCCGTATGCTGCCTGCTCTTCGTGCAGGTGGGCGCGAGCGACGATGGAGTTGACCAAGTCGCGCTTATCCTGCACCAGCCGCAGGGCGCGTTCAAAGTGCGATTCGCCGGGATGCAGATCGAGAGCCTCGCGCAGAATGTTCACGCGCCTGTCGAGGTCCGGCTCCGTTTCCACCCGGCGATCGACGGAAGCGATGAAAGCAGAAAGGTCCTGCCGTTGCTGCTCCTCAATGTCGTAGCGAAGCGCCTGAAAGATGGCGTTGTTCGGATACTTTGTGAGATAGGCCTGACAAGCGGCCATCGCCTTGCCGAAGTTGTGTTCCGTGAGCAGACGGCGAGCTTCCGCGTACGCAATGTTCATCGCGTCATGCTCGGAGCGGACTTCGTTGTAGAAACTCTGGTAATTAGCGCCGCTCTCACGATTGATGGAATCCGGCGCCTTCCGATCCAATTCCAGCACCACGCCTAACTTCGAAAGCGCGTTACTCACATCGCCTTTGTGCCAGGCTTCCATGGCGGCACGATGGATCTGTTCTTTTTCTTGCCGAAGTTTCCTATATTCCTGTTCCTGGCGGTCGACCTCCGCCAGCAATTGCAGAGCCCGCGCCTCTTTCGGCCGCAGTTGCAGAACACTCTGCAAAGCCTCGCGGGCGTGACCGTACGCGTGATTATCGATATGCTGCCGGGCCAGGCGGTACCAGTTGTCGATCTGGCGTTCGCTGCGGCGATTTTCAATCCGGCTCTTTAAAGCGAGCGCGGTCGCGTTGTCCGGTTCGATCTGTAGTGCTTCCTGCAATTTCTGGAGGGCCAGCGGATCCTCTTCTTCTTCGAATCGCGCCCGAGCGGCATCCAGCAATTGCGACAAAGTTTTTCGCCGGACCGCGCCGTCGAGCCGACGCCGCAGTGAGCCGATGGCCTCATCCATGTGGCCTTCAGCTTCGAGTTCACCCAGAATCTCTCCCGCAAACTGGAAGTCGCCTTCCTCCAAAGCTTTTGTGGCGCGCTGCAAGCGGGGGCGGGTGCGTTCCGGATCGAAAAACTCGATGGCTTCATTGCGCAACGCTTTATTGAGCGTATCCCCGAAATCGCGCGCGGTCGCGAAACGATGCCAGGACTGTTTCGCCATCGCCTTGTGCAAGACGCGGCTGACGGGTTGGCTCACGGTAGAGTTCAGCTCTGCCGCCAGCGGCGGAATGTGCCGGAGAATCGCATCAACCACTTCATCGGCGCGCGCGCGCTGGAATGGATTGCGCCCGGTCATGGCTTCGTAACAAACCACGCTGAGCGAGAAAATATCCGAGGCCGGCGACAACGCCTTCAACTCAATCTGCTCTGGCGACATATAGAGCAGAGTGCCTTTTTGTGCGCGCGTGGTATGCGCGTCCGCCATGTGAGCGACGCCGAAATCGATAATCTTCACCGAGTCGTCTTCCATTACAAAAATGTTGCTCGGCTTCAGGTCGCGATGCACTAGTCCGCGTTCGTGTGCCGCCTGCAAGCCGCGGCATGTTTGAGAAATAATATCGATGGTGCGCTCCACGGTTAAACGATGGCTGGCCTTGCGAATGAAATATTCCAGCGTGGTGCCCGGCAGCAGCGGCATCACGAAGTAAGGCTTCTTCTTGCCCTCTTCTTCGAATTCCCCAATGTCGAAAATCTCAACGATATTGGGATGGCTCATGGAGGCGAGCACATCGCATTCTTTGTAGAACAATTGCAAAGAAGCGGGGTCGGGAATATCGAGAATCGTCTTTACCGCGACTTCGCGGCGCACGACCGCATCGTAGGCGCGGTAAACCAGGCCCATGCCGCCCTGGCCGAGGATCTGCCGGACCTCGTAGCGGCCTGCCAGTTTTCTGGGTGAAGCGGGACTGTCCATAGCGCACCCCGGTTCAGGGGCCTTAGCATCTTAATGGATTTGGATGAAAAGTGTAGCTCAGGTCGTTTCAGACGCGAAGTCTATGGCATCTGCGGGCGGGCGCTATCCAATGTTCTTGCAATCCAGCCGGCGTGGGGTAGGCCGCAAATCGCGAGCGCTCTCAGTTCATGGTTCACGTCATACACGACCCGCCGTAGCGTCGGCTTCCAGTCGTTCAGCAGGAGATAGGAGGCGCGCCGATCGCCGTCGTAAGAAAGACTTACACTGCCGGTATTGACGATAGTCATTGCTTTGACATTCCGGATGAAGGGACGGTGGATGTGCCCGTAAACGACGACAGACTTGGCGAGCGGTCCGTACGCGCACTCCAAGCTGGCGTCGTCGGCTTCCGGCGCGGGTGCGCGCCACAGGCTCTGGGGAGTTGCGTGAACCAGCGCCATCGCATCATGAATCTGAACCCGAGGCAGGCCACCCAGCCAGCTCAGCCTCTCCTCACCTAAGGTGTCGCGGGTTGCGGCCGCCATTTCCTCGAGGGTGGGAAGAATCGGCTGCATTTGCGGCGACTGATTTGCAAATTCCTGCAACGACTCCGGCCGAAAAAGCATTTCATCGGTATTCCCAACAACGCCCTGCCAGCCGAGATCGCGAATGCGATCCACAATCTCGACGGGACTAGCTCCGCTATCTGCGAGATCGCCGCCGTAAAAAATAAGATCGGGAGAAGTCTGCCTCAAATCGGCTAAGACCGCTTCAAATGCGGTTCGGTTGCCGTGGATGTCACTCACGATGGCGATGCGCATCGCAGTCCGCTTCTCTCATGCGCGCAGTAAATTTCGCGCGATAAATAATACGTTGGCCGGGCGCTCGCCCAGCCGCCTCATGAAGTAGGGATACCACTCCGTGCCAAAAGGAATGTAAACGCGGACGCGCCAGCCTTCACGCACCAGCCGTTGTTGCAGGTCGCGGCGGATGCCGTAAAGCATCTGGAATTCGAAGGAGTCGCGGGAGAGCTTTTCCGCCTTCGCAAAGGCCTCGGCTTGCTGCACGATGCTTTCATCGTGCGTCGCCAGGCCATGGTAAATTCCGCTCTTCATCAGGATTTTCATCAGCCTGACGTAGTTGGCGTCGACCTCAGACTTGGCGGCGAACGCAATATCCGCGGACTCTTTGTAAGCGCCTTTGCACAGGCGAATGCGGATGCCTTCGGCTAAGAGTTTTTCGATGTCACTCTCAGAGCGTCTGAGATAAGCCTGAATCACGGTGCCGACAGAATTTCCGTTCCCCGGCATGCGGTGCAGCTCGTGGACGAAATCGAGAGTGCGCTCAGTGTAAGGGGACCCTTCCATGTCGACGCGCACAAAGCCCGGCGGACTCATGGCCGCGGCCCGCGCCACCAGGCCGCTGACAATATCGCGGGCGAGTCCCTCATCTACATCGAGCCCCATGTGGGTGAGCTTCAGGCTGATATTCGCGTTGAGTTGGTTCGCCACGATAGCTTCAAGAATTTGATGGTAGAGTTGGGCGCTATGCCGCGCCTCCTCAGGATTCGTGACATTTTCTCCGAGGTTGTCGATGCTGACGCTCATGCCGGCGCGGTTGATGGCTTGTGTGGCGCGGACCGCGTCCGCAATCTCCGTGCCGGCAACGAAGCGCCCGGAGACGCGGCGCCCCAGAGAGGATCGCTCGGCAAAATTACGCAGGGAGGGATTTTCGGAAAGACGGACGAAGAACGTTCTTAACATGCCGCACCTGGAAAACGGGGAACTGGCAAAGATGGGTGCACAAAGATCACAGAAAGTTGTATCACAAGGCAGGAGAATGGATAGGACCAGGATCACGACTTCATGTTGGCGGAAAACTTTCTGCAGGACGAGGGGCGCGATTAAAGCGCAAATTTCAGTTCAACAAATTCATGGGTTTCGTGAGGCGCGGGCTCCCATTTCCATTCCCGCAAGGCGTTCTGGGCGGATTGCACCAGCAGAGGGTGGCCGCCTTTTATTTCCACCGATTTCACTGTACCGTTGGGCGCGACCAGCACATCGGCCTTCACACTGCCTTCAATTCTCATGGAGCGGGCAAGCGCGGGATATTGTGGCGCGGTCCGCGCAACAATTTTGCGCGCAGTTTCAGAGTGATCCTGGGCAGTAATTCGGCCAGGCGCAAGCATCGCCAGCGGAACTACAAGAAGCCAAACGACAAAGCTGCCTCGTAGGAAAGATTTCATGGCCGACTGACGCAGAATAAGACCAATCTAATGCAGCGCACAGATTACGTCGGTAATTAGCCTGGCGAAGCGCGAAAAGCCGCGCGCGGATCGCCCTCTACCAGGAGTAGTGCGCGGTGTAGGTGATCGTTTTTTCTTCGTCGGGGGCAACGCTCACAGGAAATTCAATCGTGTGGCTGTCGGTCTTTTTGTACTCACCTGAACTGGAAGCGATATCCCAGTTCACGGCCCGATAGAGGTGTTCGACCACGCGAACGTCTACCGGTTCTTTCTTGTGGTTGCGCAGCTTGATCTCGAAAGATTCGGTGGCCGTCTGCTTGTTACTGTCGACAATATAGTCGCTGCGGCGGCGCTCGCCCGCAATATCAAAAGCATTGCCGGTGTAGATGCGCACGATCTCGTCGTGCGGCGTGTGATCGATGGTATTTTCGCCGGTAAATTCGATCTGGCCATCGTCATTGCGGCGATAGAAACGCACGCGGCCTTTGGGCAGCGGCATGCCCAGATGGTTCGCGTCTGAATTGCGAAACTCCCGCATCACCCAAATCTTCGGATTGGATTCCGTGCCGTAGGAGTGATCGTTGCGGATATTGTCCCAGTTCCAGCCGTTGTAGCGGTTGCCGTCGATTTTGACGCCGTCGTAAATGTAAATCTGTCTCGTGGTCACACCGGCGGCGCGAATGAATTCCACCTGCTTGGTTTCGCGCTCGCGCAGCGTGGTCGTGCGTTCGAGCGTGTAGAGGTGGTACTCGTCGAAAGTCTTCTCGGTCACCGGCCGTAGCGGCATCGCGGACGCTGCGCCTATATCAATCACCCCGCTATAGCTCCGGCCATTCATCCCAGCCTGCTGAATCTTGTTCACATCCCCTGCCATCAGCTTGATGCGTGCGTTCTCGAAAGTCTTGCCGGTCTGGTTGTCCATGGTGACCCAGCCAACGATGTCGACGAGATCCCCCTTTTCCGGCGCAACGATGTTGTAATCGGCCTGCCAGGTCATGCCGCCGGTAATGTAGGAAAATTCGGCGGGAAACTTGCCGCCCTTGTCGGTGGCGAGCATCCACTCCAGCCGCGGTTTCAAGATACTGTCATCCGTGAGGCTGGGGAAGATTGGCGTTCCGGGAAGGCTGAAACGAAGCCGGCCGTCCACCTCAATAACTGGCTGTTCCGATGCGCCGACCATCTGATTCTGGTAGTACTGCTGGCCATAACGGTTCATTGCGAAATAGTTGTGCGGCACGTATCCGCTGCGAATGACTTTGCCGCGGATGGTCTGGAGTCCCTGGGTCGTATTGACTTCAAAATCAATCGTCTTGCCCACGTAGAGAGACAGCAGCAAAGCTTCTGAGATGGGGTCGGCACGGTAGTTTTGCTCCAGCACGCGCACAGCATGTTTGCCGGTAGGATCGCGGAGAATCACGGAGTCGGGCTCCAGGTGGAGCGTGATGTCATTCACATTGACCTGGTTCTCTCCGGCCTTCAGATCGAGCGGCAGTTCTTGCCGTACTACGGCGAAATCTTGGTTATAGATGGTGAGGGAGGGCTGCGAAGACTGCGCGAAAACACTGCCGCAGAGAGCAACGAAGCAGACGAAGCGAGCGACCATAAAGCTACACCTCCGCGGGAAATCCCGCTGGCGCACCATCAGCGTTAGACACCGGGAAGCCGGTCTTTGGCTTCCTGCATCGGCTTCCGGGATCTCAATCAAACTCTATCGACAATGGAACGCGGGTGGGAGTGATTCTTGCGTCGCCAGGTCAGAAGTGGCTAGCTTCCGTGCTCTTCCAGGAATTTCTCGACCTCGATGGCGGCCATGCACCCGCTTCCCGCCGCCGTGATCGCTTGCCGGTAGCGGCGGTCCTGCACGTCGCCGCAGGCGTAAACGCCGTGCACGCGCGTGTGCACGTAGTTGTGGGTTTTGAGATAACCGTCGGCGTCAGTGTCGAGCTGGCCCGCGAACATCTTCGCGTTGGGGTCGTGCCCGATGCCAAGGAACAGCGCGCTGGTGGGGAAGTCAGAGACCTCGCCCGTCTTCAAATTGCGCAGCTTGAGACCGGTAACTTCCTGCTTCTCGTGATCGTAGACATCTTCGACGACCGTATTGGTGAGGAAATGAATCTTGGGATTGCTCTTGGCGCGCTCCAGCATGATCTTGGAAGCGCGGAAGCTGTCGCGGCGATGAATGAGCGTGACCTTGGAAGCGAAGCGAGTGAGGAACGTGGCTTCCTCCATGGCGGAATCGCCGCCACCAATCACGACAATTTCTTTGCCGGAGAAGAAGAAACCGTCGCAGGTGGCGCAGGAAGAAACGCCGTGGCCGATCAGCTTCTGCTCGTTGGGCAGGCCGAGCCACCGGGCGGAAGCTCCGCTGGCGATGATCAACGATTGCGCGTGTACCTGGTGCTTGCCAAGATGAAGCAGGAAGGGACGCTTGCTGAGATCGACGCTGGTAAGGTGCGCCATGCGGTATTCGGCGCCGAAGCGCTCTGCCTGCTTGCGCATGTTCTCGACCAGTTGCGGCCCCATAATGCCTTCGGGAAAGCCGGGGAAGTTTTCCACCAACGTAGTAAGTGAGAGCTGGCCGCCGGGCTCGTGGCCCTCGACTACGAGAGGTTTCAGATTGGCGCGCGCCGTGTATAAGGCCGCAGTGTGTCCGGCACAACCGGAACCAATAATAACGACGTTACGAGTTTCGCTCATGATTTATAAGTGTTCCGTTAGATTGCGGATTTCAGATTTCGATGCATCGGTCGATTTCAGCCGGACCAGAATTAAGGATCTAACCAAGCGTTTGCGACTTGGTTCCTCTATCTTTGTTCCTCCGTAGGCCTGGCTATTTTATTTTTCGCGGCCGGCTTCGATCCAGGGCTCGGAATCTGCGCCAGCTCCGCGGGCACGATTCGTCCCGCCCCAAGCAACCGGCGATAATTGGCGAGTATTTCCGATCCGCTGCGGAAGAGCGGCTCATAGGCGCTTTGATCCGGCGGAGGACCATTTTCCGCACCGTTACAGCGCGCCAGCGCAACCGAAGATTTTCCGAATCGCTCCAGCCGGATACGGCTCACCGGAGTATTCGCCGCCACCATCGTGGCCGAACTGCCGATCGCCGAAGCGCTATCTTCCATTGAAACCTGTATCAAATCCTTGGGGTCGCGGACATGCAAGACCAGAGTCTCAACCATATTGTGCCCGTCATTGCTGAACGAATATTGCACACTGGCGAACAGTGCTTGCACGGAAAATTCGCGGCGGATACGTACATAGCGTGCGACGGACGGCTCGCCGGCGACTTCCGTACTTTGTCCCGGTTGCAGGAAGTTGGGCGCATCCGTCAGCGTGGAGAGGCCATGCGAAATTTCGAAGTCAGAGGTAAACAGTGGCTGTTTCGGAATGCGAGCCAGGGCGGAAGCAATCTCCTTTTGCTCTTCCGCCGACGGCGTGCACACGTTCAGCATGTTTACTTTCACTTGCGGCTGAGCGGACGGCGCCTCAGCGGACTGTTGGGCTGAGATGGGAAGACTGAGCAGCAATCCAGCCAGAATAAAAACAGGTTTTGGGATCACTGCGGAATTCTAAATGATGATCATCAAAAAACTTAAACTTGAACCTCGCCCCAGAAGTTTTGCCCCGGCGAAGAAGACGATTAGAATTCATTCATGGCGAATCTAACCCTGGTTTACGGCATGCGATTGTTGCCGTCGGAAGACGTGGGGGAGGTGGGTCAGGCCCCGGTTAAACTTACCAACGGACGCGAGGCCCACGTAACCATGCACATTCTCGAGGGCAGCAAAGAGGAGATCGAGAAACAGCTGCGCACAAGTCTGGAAGCGTTCTTCGATCTCTATCCGGAGATTTAAAAGCAGTTGTGAGCCTGCGGCGGCGGACGGCTGGAAGCGCCGCTATCCGCGTCAAGCACTGGGGCAAATCATGCGGGATTTTTACTGGAAGTTGCGCGCAAGAATGCTGGCGGCCGGTTGGTGGCCGCAAGGCTGGATCGCGCGTGGCGCCTGCTATTCGCTGGGCTTGGCGGCAGGGCTTTTCGCGCTGGAAATGCTTTTGAAGTTGGTCTCTCACGCCGCCAGCGAAAGTCTCGAAGGCTGGGTCAAGTTTCTGGTTTTCGACGCCGCTGTGCTCTTCTCGATTCTGGCTTTTCGCGCCGCCAAGCGAAAAATCCTGTGGCGGCTGCGCAACCGCCTCATCGTGACTTACGTTTTCATCGGCGTGATTCCCGCAGTCCTTTTGGTGGCGATGGCGGTTATCACCATCTATCTTTTCGCCGGGCAGTTCGCCAGCTACGTAGTGACTTCGGAGATTAATTCTCAACTACGCAGCATGCAAGCGGTGAATGCGGCCGTGAGCAATGAACTTGCCGCCCGCATCGAGAAGGGACAGTCGCCCGCCGCCGAATCGCTGGCCGGCCTGAGGAAGCGCGACCGCTCCTGGGGCAGACGCCGCGTCTGTGCCTGGCACGGATCACGAATACTCCTGATCAGCGGCGGGAGCCCGAATCCCGAAGCCATGGATTTTCCTGATTTCTTCAATAAGGATCAGGCTCCTTATGCCAAAGCGATCCGCGAAGGTCAGCCCTTCAAGGAGATTGTTCGCGATAAAGACGGCTTATATTTGCGCGTGGCTTCCGTGTTCGATGTCGGTCCGGAAAAACTGACGGTCGTCACAGGCGAGCCTCTGGATAAAGATCTGGTTGCGGACATCGCCGCCAATCTGGGCGAGATTACCGTCTATTCCGCGGGCATCGCGCTCGACGAGTCTCATCCGAATTACCGCAACCCGAATGCGCCGAACCAGAAGGGCTTCGAAACGCGTATTTTTGACCAGCCCGAGAAGAGTAAAACTGCGGGCGCTGTTCACGGAGCAACAACCCCCCAGAATTCGGCAGGCGATATTTTCCACCACACATTCACCGTGGGAACCCTCGCCGAACCCGCGGACATGATGGATCGCGAGATTACCTTCGGAACTCCGCTTCCGGTTGTGGACTGGAAAACTGGCGATCTGGCGCGGGCGGGCGCTTTCATAAGTGTGCGGACCCGGCCCTCGGTGCTCTATAGCCACTTATTCGCGGCTCTGGGAGATATCGCGCCTGGGGTGGAATACATTCTATTGGGCATCCTCATCTTCTTTGCTGTGATTGAGATGGTCGCGCTGATCATCGGCACCCGCATGACGAGCACCGTCACAGGCGCAGTGGCTCACCTCTACAACGCTACGAAAAACGTCGATCGGGGCGATTTTAGCCATCGCATTCCGGTGAAGTCTGCCGATCAGCTGGCCCAGCTTTCTTTGTCATTCAACTCGATGACCGAATCCATCGAGAAGTTGATTCTGGAGCAGAAAGAAAAGCAGCGGCTGGAGGGCGAACTCGCTATCGCGCAGGAAGTACAGGCGCAACTTTTTCCGCGGCAGGTTTCAGATCTGGAGTCGCTCGAAGTGCATGGATTCTGCCGCCCGGCGCGCACCGTGAGCGGCGACTACTATGACTTCCTCACGGCCAGTTCGCACAAGTTGATTCTGGCGGTTGGCGATATCAGCGGCAAGGGAATTTCAGCCGCGCTATTGATGGCGACCATCCACTCGGCGGTGCGCGCCTACAGCGTAGAAAGCTTGCCGCAGATGCGCGAACCGGTCGCCGTGGGCGCCGTGGCCGGCGCGGGCAGAATCATGGCCGCCTGGCCGGAGGGCATCGAAGTTTCACCCGGAGCTTTGCTGGGCTTGCTCAATCATCAACTTTACGAAAGCACGCCACCGGAAAAATACGCAACTTTGTTCCTGGGTATTTACGATGGCCGCAGTCATCAACTTACCTACAGCAACGGAGGCCATTTGCCTCCGATCCTAATTGGCGAAAACGGCGCGGTGCGGCGTCTGGAAGCGGGCGGGACGGTCGTCGGCTTGTTCGACAACATGACCTACGACGAAGGTTCAGTGCAAATGCACCCCGGCGAAATCTTCATTGCCTACAGCGACGGCGTGACCGAGCCGGAAAACGAATTTGGAGAATTTGGCGAAGAGCGTTTGATTGACTTGGTGACCGCAAACCGTCACCTGCCTTTGATTCAGATCAGTCAGGCGGTGACATCCGCAGTTGACGACTGGATCGGCGACAACGAGCAGCCGGATGACATTACGCTGGTGCTGGCGCGAGCGCGGTAGCCCCTTCGCGGCTCCCAACCGCGTCGTTGATTGGGGAAACCGGGTTTATGATATAAACCAGTTATGGATGACCACCGCCGCCTGACCTTTCTCACTCGCTACTACCACAATCTCCAAGGCATGCGCTTCGCGCCCCTGTGGATCGCTGGCTTGTTCCTCCTTTTCGCATGGATGCCCCACTACGCCAAATACGACCATCTCGGGTGGGGCGCCTTCTGCTTCGCGCTTGCTGGCCTGCTCGCGATTCAGGGATTGTGGTTTGCGATGGCTACCTGGTACTACCGGCGGCGTTTTGGCTGGCTCAAGCCCGATCCCTATCGCTTCGCAAAGCGGAAGCCTGGTGGGCAGCTTTGGTGGGTAATCATGCTGTCTATGACGGTCTGGGCTATCTATTGCAGGGTCAACCATACAGCCGCCTTCTTCCCTTACTTTCTGGCATTCTTATTGACGCAACCCCTGTACAACGGGGAAAATCCGCCCATCCGGCGCATCAATTACGGCGTAGGCGCAGGGCTGATCGCCGTGTCTGCATTGCTCAATTGGCTTACTCGGTCGGGCGGAGTAATCTTCTTCGCCACGCTGTGTGTGATCATGCTCGCTCTCGGCGTCGCCGACCACCTCCTGTTGCTTCGCCTCTTGCCTCCGCAACGTGAGAATGCCGATGCCTGAGAAGCAGCCCGCTTTCCCGGAGGTTGATCGCGTCGTCCACGAGCCCGCACGGCTGGCAATCCTCACCGTGCTCTCGGCATGCGATCGCGCCGACTTTACCTTCTTGCAATCCGCCACCGGGCTCAGCAAAGGCAATCTGTCAGTGCAACTCACGCGGCTGGATCACGCCGGACTGATCAACGTGGACAGGGTCCTGCATCGAAGAACCACCCGGACCAGCGTCGCACTAACCAGACTGGGCAAAGAGCAATTGAATGAATACTGGATTACGATGAAGAAGATTCAAGGGCAGGGCGCGATACGCTCCACTAAGTTCCCAGCCCCAGTTCGGGCGTAGCGTTCATTTAAATCTTTTTCTTCTTCCACTTTCCTTGCTTAAACAGCACCGCGCTCGCTGCAGCCATGGCGCTTTCGGCAATGGCGATGGATGCGAACACGCCGTTTGATCGCATGTGCAGCGGAATAGCCAGCCAATACGCCAGCGGAATCTCGAACAGCCAGAAGCCGAAAAAATTCACGATGGTTGGCGTGACCGTGTCGCCTGCGCCGTTGAAGGCTTGCATCATCACCATGAAATAGGCATAGCCCAGGTTGCCGTAGCTCACAATGCGCAGGCACGCCGCGCCCAGCGGCACCACAGCCGGATCTTGCGTGAATAGCCGCACAATAGGCTCGGCGAAAAATATGAAGACGAGGCCCACTGCGCCGAGAAACATAACATTGTAAAATCCCGTGCGCCATACCGCTTTCTCCGCGCGCTCGGGATGTCCCGCGCCCAAATTCTGTCCCACGAGTGTAGCCGCCGCATTGCTCAACCCCCAGGACGGCAGTATGACGAAAATTACGATGCGAATTGCAATCGTATAACCGGCGAGCGCCGCCGACCCAAAGATGCTCACGATGCGCACCAGCCCGATCCAACTGGTATGCGCGATGGCGAACTGAAGGATGCCGGTTACCGAAACACGAATCAGCCGCAGCAAGACATCGAATTGCAAACGCACCTGGCGTCTGAGGATTCGAAAACGCTCCGTGCCTTTCATCAGGCGATAAAACTGGTAGAGGACTCCGATGCTGCGGCCGATCAGCGTCGCCAAAGCTGCGCCGGTCACGCCCAGGCGCGGGAACGGTCCCCAGCCAAAGATGAGGCAGGGATCGAGCACCAGGTTGATGATGTTCGAGACCCAGAGCAGACGCATGGCGATGGCGGCGTCGCCCGCACCGCGAAAAATCGCATTGTTGAGAAAAAGCAGCAGCACGGCGAAACTTCCGCCGAGGCAAATTCTGGTGTAACCGCTGCCGGTGGTGACGATCTCGGGCGAAGCGCCCATCAGCCGCAAGAGGTTCGGCGCAAAGAAAAAGCATGGCACTCCGATGGTCAAGGCAACAAACAGTCCCAGCGCGATGGCCTGCACGCCCGCAACGGCTGCGCCTTCGGGATCTTTTTCGCCGATGCGCCGCGCCACCATCGCGGTCGTCGACAAGCTCAGCCCCATGGCCACGGCGAAAACCAGGCTTAGCATCGACTCGGTAAGCCCCACCGTGGCCACGGCATTCGCGCCCAGTCGCCCCACCCAGAAAACGTCGACCACCGCGAACAGCGATTCCAGCACCATCTCCAAAACCATGGGGACGGCTAACAGCAAAATCGCGCGGTTCAGGTTGCCCGTGGTGTAATCCTGGTGCGAGCCGCGCACCGCTTCCACCAGCGACGCCCACAACGTGTGCTGCTTCTCTGCAACCGAGGCCGAGGTTTCCATTCAGTACCTGCGAACTTTCCCGGCGTTCGCCGAAAAATTCAGCGAATGCGTCGATCAAAAATTACCAGAGCTAAAGCAAGAGGTCCGCGCTGCGGACTCAGAGGATGGCGAACTACCGCGGGTTAAACATTTTCGTTTCCTTGAAGCCGAATCTTCGAATGGAACTACCAGGCCCCACAGTCATCGAACAGTTCAAATCTCAGGGATTGTATCGCGAACAAGCAGCGCTGAACAAATGAGATTCTTTTCGCGGCTCACTTTTTGGGGAACAGCGTTACCCGCCCCGTGACCGCTAGATTCTTCGCCATCCCTCCCAAAACTACCGGTCCCAGCGCAGTTTCCAGAAGCCCCCGGCCATCGGCTCTGGGATCGTTGGTATTCGGGTTGATTGTTTCCCAGCGCTGCCCGTGCAAGTCATAGGCAAAAGTCACAGCCGAAACATCGGCGGGCGAGCCGTCATAGGAAGCTCCTTTGTAATCGTGCGGAGTAGCCGTTCCACCCGAGAAATAGATTCGATGTTCCCGTTCGGCGCCGCCGGCGGCGATTCCAAACCGCGCCGTCCCCGGATGCGGTGGTAGCTTGCTCCACTCAATCCTGGTTGGATCCTTGCGATCGATCTTGCCCAGCCAGCACTCGTCGGACGCGACATAACGCGGGCCGCCCGCAGGTCCCGGCCTCGCGCCATCGACGACGACGATCTCTTCATCCGCCAATCCGCCAGCCATGCCGAAAGCGGGAGTACCAGGGAACGGAGTAGCCTGACTCCACATGTCTTTTTCGACATCGTAAATTTGTACGTTATTCACCGGACCGCCAGCCGAACGGCCCCCGATCAAATAGACGAAGCGATCATGGATCACGCCAGTGACCGCGCTATCCACGGGCACCGGTATGTCTTTGCCTCGGGACCAGCGCCGTGCCCCCGGCTCGTAGACGTTCACGTCGGGAACAGTTACCTCCGCGCCCTGGCTTTCGACCACATACCCGCCCATCAGAACGACCAATCCCTTGGCTCCGTTCGCGGAGGCATTCAAACGGCCCACGGGTCCGGGAACGGCGCGGCCAGTGGTCCATTTTCCGGCGCGCGTCACCGTCATGATGTAGACCTGGTTGGTGACGTCATCCCAATTTTTCTTGGGCCCGACTCCCATCAGCGAGAAAAGTTCGAAGCCGCCCTTGAGGCTTGCGACCGCATTGTTAGACACGGCGGCAGGCATCGGCGGGAACCTTGGCTCGTCCTGTCCCATGGCGGTCACGCCCCAGAGCGCAAAAAGGAAAACGGCGGGAACTTTTTTCATTGCAGAGATACTAACGCAAATATCGGATGGAGTTCCGGTGCAGAGCGATATCCGTCCCCCTTGAATCGCCAAGCGACGAATCTCAGAACCAAGTCTTGCTGCAGTACTCGCGGTAGGCGTCGCCGAATGCCGCTTCGAGAACCCGGGCTTCGCGGCGAGCGCGAACGAGCTGCATGGCGAGGATGGCGAGCACAAATATCCAACCGGCGGGCCGGTGAATCACCAGTACAAACCCTGCGATCACTAAAGCTCCGAATACATAAATCGGATTGCGGATTTTAGAATAAATTCCATGCGTGACCAGCGTGTGCGCCTCCGCTCTCAGCGCGAAGGATCGGCCCAGTTGATAGCGAGCCACGGCAATCCCGGTGACACCCGCAACGATCAAGCCTGAGCCCAAGCCGCGCTGCCAATCCCATGGGCCCGGCATGGTGAACACAAACCAGAGCAGAGTGCAGACCACTATGATTTGTACCGCCGTCAACCAATAGAAGCTCCGGCCATCCATTGATTGCCTATCCTTTCCCGCTCCGTTCGAGCGATTCAATCAGTCGCTGGCGCGCGGCATGAATGAAGTCCGTATAGGCCGGTGTGCCGCCACCGGCGCGCATGACACTGGCAATCTGCCCGCGATGGTACGCCGAATGCATTACCACGTGGGTCAACACGTCAAGCACACTGCTGGTCCACGCTTCTCCCTTGCTGTTTTTGTACATGATCGGCTCGGAGAGCACCGCGGAAGAAAGTTGAGCGAAATATTTGTCCCAAAGCCTAGAGAGTTCGGCAATGCTCGCTGCGCACTGTTCGATGCTGAACTCAGGCCAGACCGGCAAGCTCTGGGCTTGCCGTCCGAGCCGCTCCAGCCATAAACGCTCCGCCGAAAGAATGTGTGCCAGAAGTTTCAGCGGCTGTGCCGGATCGGATCTGCCTTCGCTTGCCTTGATCGCAGCCAGTACTTCACCGTTGGCCCACGCATCGTAACTTAACTGCCGTCGAAGATGTTCCAGAAGATCCAAGGTCTATCCACTCATGGGAAATTTTCAGAATAATTCTGGGCCGGGAATGAACCCAGACGAAAGCCTAATGTAGTCGCCGAGTGTGCGATCTGCAAACAGGTTTTTAACGGTCCTTTCACACTTCTCGATTAGACTGCTGGCTGGCTCAGTCGTGAGATATTGAGTTTTAGACAATCCCGTAATTGCACAACTCGAAATGCTTTTATATGCCCCGTAAGGTTGTTTCATCACGAAGAGAAGAAGAGATGGATGGGCGCACCGTTACTCGCCATAGTCCCGAGACCGCAAAGAAGGCGGCGAAAAAAGGAGCCGCGTCTCTCGACGATCTGGCCCGCACGGCGCTCAAGGCGTTCCTGATCGCTCGCGACGCGGCCTCCAACGTCCCCGATCTGTTCACTCATTCCTCGCGCATGGCGTTCCTTGCCATCAAGGAGTGCGAACAGGAACTTGACGTAATCGAGCGCTACATTGACGAGCGCATCCCCGCCGCCATCACGCGGGTGAATGAGACTCGCGCACGTCAATTGTTAACCAGTCTGAAGTGTACGACCGACCTGGAACGCATCGGCGACTTGGTAATGAGCATGGCCATGCGAGTGCAGGCGCGCACGGAGAAGATGGCCGCCTCCGATGTACGCCAGTTGGTGGAAATGTCGGCGATCCTGCGCGAAATGCTTGACCTCGTGTACAGAGGATTTGTCGCCCTTGATCTGGAACACGCTCGCAAGGTACTGCAGATGGATAAAGATATCGACCGGGTGTGTCATGCTCTGTTTCAGAAGCATCTCACTGAGCACGCCGCGCAGAGTAATCCTTCGAGCTTCGAGGTGCTCCTCATGGCGCAGGCCCTGGAGCGCGCCGGCGACCACACGACGAATCTCGCCGAAGACCTCTACAGCCTGATTGAGGGACGCAGTCTGCGGCACGCGCCCAAAAAGCGCGCCGCGACATAAACCGTGGCATCATAACGAAATTCATCATTCCTTAACAAGCCGGAAACATTCTCGCAACACTTCCTCACTACATTCTAGAGAAACCGGACGCGGGTACCGTCTGGCTCTTTGTTCACGCCGTCATAACGATCATGCACCTTCCCATGGGATCCTACGAGCCGCGCGGCGATGCGGGAATCACCAGTGTGTCCCGCTTGCTCGTCTTCGTTGTCGAAGACGAGGAGGATATCGCGCGCCTCATTTCCCATAATCTGCAGGCTGCCGGATTCGAGGTGCAAAGCTTCGTCAGCGGCGCTTCGGTTGTGTCCGAAGCCTTGCGAGAGATGCCCTCGCTGTTTCTTCTGGACGTAATGCTTCCCGGCGCCGACGGTTTTGAAATCTGCCGCCAAATTCGCCAGACTGCCACGATTTCCACCACACCGATCATTTTTCTGACCGCTAAAACCGCGGAAGCCGACCGCGTGAAGGGGCTCGAGTTGGGCGGCGACGATTACATCACCAAGCCGTTTAGCCCGCGTGAGTTGATCGCCCGCGTGCGCAGCGTGCTGCGCGGGGTGCGCCAACCGCCAGTCACGCCGGAGGTGCTTCGCGTTGGCGATCTCGAAATCGACGCATCTTCGATGACTGTGCAGGTGCAGGGCAGAACAGTTCTCACGACGGTGCGCGAGTTTCGCTTGCTGGAGTATCTCGCCAGCCATCTCGGCCGCGTCCTGACCCGGGATCAGTTGCTCGACGCCGTGTGGAAGGAAACTCCTTTCGTGACGCCTCGTTCCATCGACGTGTACGTGCGCAGGCTGCGCGAAAAAATCGAGTCCGATCCCCGCCACCCACGCTATTTGAAGACTCTGCGCGGTATCGGCTACCGCTTTGAATCTCCGAAGTAGAACTCCAGCCAATCAAGGCCCGCTCGCCGCACCGCCCTCCACTTTGATTTATCCTGTCCTCTACTCGACTTACCAGCGAATCGATGACCCGGCCCAAACCACTGTGGAAAGCGGACAGCCAAAAGGACCGCCTGGCGGAGCTTACGGCGCAGTCCGGCGATTCCGCCAAGGATCACTCCCTGCGTCGCGACGTGCGCTCGCTCGGCACCTTGCTGGGCCGCGTGCTAGTCGAGCAAGTAGGTCCGGAACTATTCAATACGGTCGAAGAATTGCGGCGGCTCATGATTCGGCATCGCGAGCGGGTCGTGCACAGCGATGCCGCAGCCGCCCACGGCGAACTCGTGGCTCGCTCCCAGGCGATGATCTCGGAAATGGATCTGACCCGTGCGTATCAAGTCACAAAAGCCTTCTCCATTTATTTCGAACTAACCAACCTAGCGGAGACCAACCACCGCAAACGGCGGCGGCGCGCCCGCCAACTCGATTTCCAATCCGTCCCGTTGCCCGGATCTTTCCATGGAACGTTGCTTCGCATGAAGAAGGCCGGCATTCCGGCCGAAGCGGCGCTGGCGGCCCTACGCCAGGTTGCAGTCATTCCTGTATTTACCGCGCATCCTACCGAAGTCGCCCGTCAAACCGTGCTTCTGAAACGCCGCCGCATCGCCGAACAGTTGGAGCGGCTGGATCGTCTTCCCCTCACCACCGGCGAAGCCTTGCGCTGCGAGCAGATCATTCACGCGGAAATTACCGCGCTTTGGCAGACCGACGAAGTGCGCCAGACCAAGCCCACCGTCGACGACGAGATCCGCATGGGCCTGCGCTATTTCCGCTTGTCGCTGTTCGAAACTTTGCCGCGCATCTACAGCGAAGTGGCCGACTCGATTCGCGACGTCTACGGAAATATTGTCGAAGCCCCGGAATTGCCGAACCTGATCACCTTCGGTTCCTGGATCGGCGGCGATCGCGACGGCAATCCTCTGGTCAAGCCCAAGTGCATAAAAGATGCCTTGGGGCTTGCCCGCACGGTGATTCTCCGCGAGTACGTCCGCGGTGTGGAGTCCCTGAGCGACGGCCTAAGTACGTCATCGCGGCAAGCCAATGCCTCGCCGGAGATTCTCTCGCGGCTGGCGCAGTATGAGCGCTCGATGCCAGGCGCATCCATGCTCTGGGGACCGGGCAACCTGATCGAGCATTACCGGAGATTCCTTTCTTACGTGGTTCATCGTCTGCAGCGCTGCCTTGATGGTGCAGCGGCCCAGAATTCATATCCCAACCCTGTGGAATTTGAATTCGATCTGGTTCTGCTGCGAAAAAGCTTGCTATCGAATCGCGGGCAACGTCTCGCCGAAGCTTTCATCGATCCGCTCCTGCGTCAGCTCCGAACTTTCGGCTTTCACTTGCATGTTCTCGATATCCGCCAGCACGCCCGCGTGCACGCCGAAGTTCTGCGAGAGATCAATACGAAAAAAATCGATGCAAGAAAGATCGAACCCAGAAGTCCGGAGCTGAGAAAAACCAAATTACGAAAACACGAACTGCGAGAGACTGGCCCAGCCTTGGCCGCGGGTTCAGCGCTGCCCGATGCCGGAGAAATGGGATCTTCTCAGACTCGGGAGTTGATCGAGACCTTCCACACAATTCAGCAAGTCAAGCAATCCCATCCTGCCGATTCCGTGCGGCAATACATCATTAGCGGGGCGGAATCCGAGGACGACGTTCTGAACGTGATCCGCCTGGCAGCGGCATGTGGCGTCACTCTCGCCGCATCCGAAAAGGATCCCGGACTAATGCCGGTGCCGCTGTTTGAGTCGATCGCTTCGCTGCGCGCGTCGGGCGACGTAATGCGGCGTCTGTGGCGGCATCCCGAGTATCAGCCTTTGCTCGATTCCTGGGGACGCTGGCAGGAAGTTATGCTGGGCTATTCCGACTCCAATAAAGATGGAGGCATGCTGACCAGCACCTGGGAGCTGCATAAAGCGCACCACGAGTTGCATCGCGCAGCGGAAGAATGCGGAGTGAAACTTCGCCTCTTCCATGGCCGCGGTGGCACCGTCGGCCGCGGTGGCGGGCCCACGCATTCGGCAATCCTGGCGCAACCTCACGGATGTTTCTCCGGGCGCATTCGCATCACGGAGCAGGGCGAAGTCCTCAACTGGAAGTATGCGGATCCCGTATTGGCGGAGTGGAACCTGGAGCTGATGATCGCCGCCAGCCTGGAAGCTCTGACACGTCCCGGCGCGCGGCCGGAAAAAGACCAGGCGCGCTGGGAAGAGGCTATGGAAGAGATGTCGCAGGAAGCCTACCGCGTTTATCGCCTCGATATCGCGGAGAACTCCGATGTTCTCGAATACTTCGAGCAGGCCACGCCCGTGCATGAACTCGATGCCGCCCGCATCGGCTCGCGCCCCTCGCGCCGCACCAAAGGCCGGAGGCTGGAAGATCTGCGCGCCATCCCGTGGGTGTTTGGCTGGATGCAAAGCCGCCACGCCGTTCCCGCCTGGTACGGAGTCGGTCAAGGTTTGGAATATTTCGCCAAGAAGGGAAGAAGCCACGAGCGCCTGCTGCGCGAGATGTCAAAGCACTTCGCCATCTTCTCCGATTTGGTTCGCAATGTTGAACTCGGCATGGCCAAAGCCGATCTGCATATTGCGCGTCTCTATTCGACACTGGTGAAGAACGCGTCATTGCGCACGGGCGTCTTCACCATGCTGGAAGAGGAATTCCTGCGCTCGCGACGTATGATCCTGAGCGTCTCCGGTCAGCGCGAACTGTTGGCCGGCAACCGGGTGTTGGCGCGCTCGGTTCACTTGCGCAATCCGTATGTGGATCCGATGAGCCTCATCCAGGTCGAGCTTTTGCGCCGTAAACAAAGCGGCGAAGATATCGCCAAGCTTGAGTATCCCTTGGGTGCAACCATCAACGGGATCGCCGCCGGGCTTCATAACACGGGCTAAGCTTGCCCATGCCTGTTGTCATCCCGAACCATTGTCATCCCGAGCGGAGCCGTTTTTCAGGCGTAGCGAGGGATCTCCTGCTTAACCGGCCCAACGCGTGAGCCAAACTGACTCAACCACATTTTCGGTGCGCCTCAGTTTACAGGGGGAAGTATTGACGGACGCTGTTGCGAACGCACAACGCTAGAGAGCGACCTATACAACGCGGTTTCGATCTCTTTGGATAGCAACTTCGATCTAGCCTCTATCTCCGAGGTCGTCTCTCTTTGTATAAACTCCACTGTTCCACCCCTCTTGCATGTGGCAATCTCGATCCCGTCAATGGCATCTTTCGCAAGATGCGCCGCTGAACGAATTACATGGGCGGCTAACAGGACAAGTTCGTCCATTGTGCGGCGATTCGGCGAAAAGTATCTTTCCAGAAAGTAAAGGGCAGAATTTGCGTTCAATCCGATAACTTGTTTATCTTCCGTAAAGAGTGGTCTGCAATTGAATTCCGCCGGTTGATCTGAACGCATAAGCTGCCGATGGAAACTAGCCAACCATAGCGGCCTGAATTCCGAGTGCGGATTTACCACTAACAATGAACCCTCTAGGCGAGGGTTCCTGACATGCGGTATCGTTTCGCAGATCGCCTTGCATGCGCCCTTGATTTCCAGCCCAAAATCATCTTCATCGCCAAGAGCGAAGTCGCTTTGCGCGTTAAGGCAATCTCTTAGATGTTCCGCTGCTTCGCGAGCGACCCCTTGCCCAGCCCATCCAATCATCACGCCATGACGCTCGGAGACTACGATTTTGGATGTGTGATTTCCGTAGCTGGCCGAATATAAAGAATTCCCCCCAACGGTCCTTACGCCTGTAGGAGTCGTAGTAGTTTTGGAATCGGCGGCTAATACGTAACCGTCGCTTCCACAAAGAGCCAGAACTAGAGTCATATCCGCCCACCTCTGGCGGAGATGATATTCTCTTTCACGCGTATATGAGGGCCAAAACATTGTCACCCAAACGGGGAGGCTTCCCCTCGGGATTCGGCGCGCTCTCCGGCCATGGCAGGCCCGCGGATATACAATCTTTCGCTATGAGACGGTCACTAGCTGCGCTGCTACTCTTTACCGCTTTCGCTTCAGCCCAAGAGCCGCCGAAGAAACCAGCGCCGCCCGAACCATTCGCCGTAGATGTTTCTGGTGCTGCATGGGAACCGGGTGAGCTAAGAACTTGCAGTACATATTTCCTGCACCCGAAGTTTTTGCTCTGCGACGATGACGTTCGCATGAAGATTCTGGATGCTATCCGACAGGGCAACGAAGGTCGGATTATTCTGGCAATGAAGGTGGAGCATAGCAAGAGATTCCTCGTACAGTTTTCGCAGCTTCCGTGGCGACTCGCCACGCCCGACCCTGACAAACCAAGCGATGAACCTTCCCCCGTCTTCGTCGCACCTACTTCAGGCTCCCGTGACTTGGAAAGCCAATGGGACTGCTCGAAAGAGAAGACAATTACCTGCAAGTTCCTGAAAAGTTTCTGAGCGCGGCGACGCGGGATTAGTCCACTACCGGATTTCCGCTAACATCGAACCGGACGGCCCGTCTGTAGTATGTTGTTTTGTGGAAAGGCTGAGTGCATCGCCGTTCCCGCAGCGTATCTTTGTCCCATAAGATTTAAGCAGCCTTTGCCATTCCTGGTCCATTCCGGAAACTCTACAAGAGAGGCCTATGACTATTTCCAGAATTATCCTGTGTGTGTTTCTAGCTCTGCCCGCGGCCGTGTTAGGGCAAAACTCAGTTCCAACAGCCCAAGCCGACGCTGCAGCCGATCAGAAAACTCCCAAGCTCGATCACTTTAATCCTGATCTGGTCGACAAGTCCTTGAACGCATGCGACGACTTCTACAAGTACGCCTGCAACAAATGGATCGCCGCCAATCCCATTCCCGCCGACCAGGTCTACTGGAGCACGGGAGGCGGTTTGGAGATGTGGAACGACAACGTCCTGCGCGAGACTTTGGAAGCCGCCAGCAAGAACGATTCCAAGCACAGCCCCGTGCAACAGAGAATCGGCGATTACTGGGCCGCCTGCATGGACGAAAGCGGCATTGAAGCCGCGGGCATAAAGCCGGTGCAGCCCGAACTGGATCGCATTGCCGCGCTCACATCGAAGCAGGATATTACTTTGGAAATCGCTCGTCTGCACCATCGGTTCCCGGGCGCATGGGAAGCTTCCGACAATCAGACGAACGCACCTTTCTTCGGCTTCAGCGGAGGACAAGATTATGACGATGCTTCGAAAGTCGTGGCTCAAGTCGATCAGGGCGGACTGAGTCTGCCCAATCGCGACTACTACATCAATACCGATGAAAAGTCGGCGGAAACGCTGAAGAAATATCACGACCACATTCAGAAAATGCTGGTGCTCGCGGGAGAGCCGCAAGCGCAAGCCGGCGACGATGCCGGCACGGTAATCGAGCTGGAAACCGCCATGGCCAAGGCGCAAATGGATAACATCAAGCGCCGCGATCCAAAAAACGTGAACAACAAAATGAGTCTGGCGCAGCTTCGCGAGCTGACCCCGTCCATCAATTGGGATGTTTACCTGAAGGCGGTCAACTCCCCGGTCACCGACCACTACCTCGTCTCTTCCCCTGATTTCTTCCGATCTCTGGAAAAGTTGCTGGCGGAGCATCCGCTCGAACACTGGAAGACTTACATGCGCTGGCAGGTGATTCACCAATCGGCGCCTTATTTGACCAAGGCAATGGACGATGAGGACTTCAACTTCTTCTCGCGCACTCTAGCCGGCCAGGAGCAGCAACTCCCACGCTGGCGGCGCTGCACACATTACGCGGATCGCGATTTGGGCGAGGCTCTCGGCCAGGCCTATGTCGACCGCGCCTTTCCGCCGGAGAGCAAAGCGCGCACACTTGAAATGGTTCACGCCATCGAGAACGCGATGCACAGCGATGTTGAGAGCGTGAGTTGGATGACGCCCGCCACCAAAGAACAGGCCATCGTCAAACTGAAGGGAATCGAAGACAAGATCGGTTATCCTTCGCACTGGCGCGACTATTCCAGCGTGAAGATTACGCGCACCAGCTTTCCCGGAAACGTGGCACAGGCATCGTCATTCGAATTGGAACGCTGGATCGGGAAAATCGGGAAGCCGGTTGATCGCGGCGAATGGACGATGACCCCGCCCACCATCAATGCTTACTACGATCCGCAATTGAACACTATCAACTTTCCCGCCGGTATTTTACAGCCGCCGTTTTTCGAAAAGAGCATGGATGACTCCGTAAACTACGGCGCTATTGGCATGGTCATCGGCCACGAACTCACTCACGGCTTCGACGATCAAGGCCGCAAGTTTGACGCTCACGGCAACCTGCGCGACTGGTGGACCGCCGAAGATGCCAAACAATATGACGAGCGCGGCAAGTGCATCTCCGACGAGTACACGCAGGAAGTTCCGGATGCCGGCGCCGGTGTCAAGCAAAATGGATTGCTCACTCAAGGCGAGGACACCGCGGACAACGGCGGAATCCACCTGGCGTTAATGGCGCTCGAAGCCGATCTCAAGAAGCAAGGCAAATCTCTCGAGGAAAAAGGTCCGGATGGCTGGACTTACCTCCAACGCTTCTTCCTGTCAAATGCCTACTCGTGGTGCTCGAACGTGCGCCCGGAGGTGGCCCGCTTGGTCGTAACGACGAACCCGCACTCCTTGCCCGTCTTCCGCATCGACAACGTAGTCTCCAACATGCCTGAGTTTGCTCAGGCCTTCGGCTGCAAGGCTGGCCAAAAGATGGTTCGGGCCAATGCCTGCCGCGTTTGGTAGCGCATCACTGCAAAGCAACGAGCCAGCCTGCGGGCTGGCCCATTTTCTTTTTCACCTCTTCGATCCGTAATTCTCTAGCGGTTGATATCGTCTTTCGACTGCAAGCGCTTCACGTATTTCTCCAGGTTGGATCGGTTGGCATCGTCCGGCACGCCCGTAAGAGCGGCCTGCATTTCTTTCACAGCCTTATCGAAGTCGCCCTCACCGCTGTAAACGCGGGCCAGCCCTACGTGCGAGGTCCAATAATCGGGGAACTTCTTCGCATTAGAGCGATACACAGCGAACGCCTCTTCCTGCTTCTTCTGTCCCTGTAACTGGCGGCCGTAGAAATAAAGCTGCTGCGCGGATGCCTTCTCCAACGCTTTGTTGCGGAAGGTCGTGGCATCATCTTTGCGGTTCATGGCGTCAAGAATCTGCGCTTTATTCATTAAGTTGTCGAAGCGTTCTTCCGTCTTGATCGACTGGTCCTCATCCTTCAGGGCCTCATCCAGATTCGTTTTGCTGGCGAGATAATAATTCGCCACATCGTCCCAGCTCTCCCAGTAATACTGATTCAAGCCGCGAATCTGCTTCTGAATGCTGGCTTCGACGATATCGTTCACCTTCACCGCAACTTTGAAGGGCACCGCAACCTTGTCCCAACGCAAAGTGATTACGCTGGAGTCGGGTTTCACCTCATCGAAGTCGTAGGTCAGTGCATCGTGGAATTCCGACGCCTGCGGCTTCACCGTGACCCGGAGCGCGTCCTCGTCCTGCTTATAACTGAAGCTTCCCCATGCCGTAGACATCTTCGAAAAGATCACCGTCCACTGATTTTCTCCCGGAATCATGTGCAGGCCGTAAGTTCCTTTGTCGAGCGGCTGGCCTTCAATCGTGACCGGATCGGCGAAAGTAATGGTGGTATTTTCGTTGGCTCCGGCGCGCCAGACTTCTCCGTACGGCACCAGCTTGCCCCAGACCTGGCGGCCATTGGTCAGCGGCCGGTGGTAGTTGACGGTAATGTCGGTGATGCCGATGCGCTGCGTAATCACGGCATGCTGGCTCTGCAGTGGCAGATCGAGCATCACGGTTTGCGCATGACAGAGACACAGACTGGCTACCGACAGAAAGTTTGCGAGCAGAACAAGCAGACGAATTCTGGGCATGGAAAACTCCCCATTCTCTGTTTGGATTGGCAAGCCGCACGCAACACCGCGACGACGCATTAAAATGCGTCCTCGGCGCGCGGCCGCTGTGCTGTTTGGCTTAGACGGGCGGGAACTGGCAAGGTAAGCAATGAACACGCGCCGAGCCGCAGACCTTCCGATGTTGTGACTTGATGCATCGGAAAGCTTGCAGCTCAGCGGATTTCGAACTCTAGCGCCCCGCTATTTCTGTGGAGGAGCATCCTGGCCGGAACCGCCATCCGGTGGTCCACCGCGACGGTTCTGCATCCGCTCCGCACGGCGGGCTTGCATCTCATCCCACTTCTTTTGCTGATCGGAATCGAGCACCCCGCGGATCTGGGCGTCCGTGGCTTTGCGGATCTCCATCATCTTGGCGCGGCGATCCTGCTGGGAAAGGGAACTATCCTGGTGCACGCTCTGCATCTGAGAACGTTCCGACTCCAGAGCACTCTGCACCTTCCCCTGTTGATCGGAGGTCAAGTTGAGACGTTTCGTTAATTCGGCGGTGCGCTGGGCTGGATCCGGCGGACCGTGATGGCCACCGCCCATTTCCTGGGAAGGCGGGGCTGGTGGTTCACTGGACTGGCTGTCCTGCGCGCCGGCGAAAGACGCGGCCATTAACAGCGCGCCCGACGCGGCGAGAATAAGTAAGTGTTTCTTAACCATGGAGTCTCCTTTGCAACGCAATCGACCTGCATCTATAAACAGAATTATGCGCCCTTAGTTGCGCAAGAAAAACCGATTTGTGCAATCTTTGCATAACTTTACGAAGCCGCAGTTTTATTGCGAGACGAGGCCAGTAATTCCACAAAACTTTACAGTGCACCCTAGTGGAGAACGGTATTATCCGATCAAGCGGCGCCGCGCCCTGACCAATCCTATGAGCGTTTCCGATCTTCAGCTTCTCAAGGAATTGATCAACGACGAGATTCGTCCCGAGCTCATGTTGCGCGTTCTCTTATTCTTCTGCGTGGCGGCGTTTTATCCGCATCAGGCTGCAGGCCAGACTCCCGCGCCTGCCCCAAGTGCAAGAGCGATTCACGGCGTAGTCAAGTCGGGGAACATGCCAATTCCCGGCGCTACGGTTTCTGCGGTCAATACAGTGACAAAACAGCAAGTCAACACCTCGACGGATGTAGACGGTAGTTACAAGTTGCAGATTTCACCCGAAGGGCAATACACCGTGCAGGTGCAGATGGCGGCGTTTGCGGCAAGCAAGCAGGAAGTAGTGCTCGATGCCGCGCATGGGGAAGTGCAGGCGAATTTCGAACTCATCTTGCAATCGCGGGCGCGCGAGGCGCACAACGAACAGAAGCAGGCCAGTACGGGTCGACGCGGCTTTCAGAATCTCTCTGTATCGCAGACCGGAGGTGGGCAGGACAACGGTGGCATGAGCGACGTTGTTCCGTCCGGTATGCCGGTTCCCGGGATTGCGCCCGACGTTGCCACCGAGTCAGTCGCGGTTTCGGGCAACACCTCCAATTCGTTCAATGCTATGAGCGCCGATGAAATGCAGCAGCGTTTCAACGATGCTCGCCAGCAGGGAGGCGGTTTCGGAGGCGGCGGATTTGGCGGTCCCGGGGGCGGAGGGTTCGGCGGAGGCGGGGGCGGTGGTGCAATGATTTTTGGACGCCGCGGTTTTGACAGTAATCGCCCGCATGGATCGCTCTATTACGGCGTCGGCGATTCGGCTCTGAATGCCTCGCCATTTTCACTTACCGGACAGCCGACGGAAAAACCGGGCTATCTCCAAAATAGTTTTGGCGGCTCCGTGGGAGGGCCGCTGAACATCCCGCATATCTACCACGGCGGCAGCAAGACGTTTTATTTCGTCAACTACAACGGCAAGCGCGCGGAGAATCCTTTCGATCAGTTTTCGACTGTGCCCACACAGCTGGAGCGGCAAGGAAACTTTTCGCAGACGAAATACACATCCGGGACCGCGGCGGGACAATATGTCTTTCTTTTCAACCCCACGAACAACCCGGCCTACTCCAGCAATCAAGTTCTGCAGATCAATCCGGCGGCACAAGCGTTGTTGCAATATATTCCGCTGCCGAACCTGCCGGGCGCTTATCAGAATTTTCACTACGTAACCTCCGCCAACAGCGACAGCGATGATCTGAACATCCGCGTGAACCGATCCTTCGGTGCAGCGCCGGTGCGCGGACGCCGCGGCGGAGGCCGCAACGCTCCCCGCAACAATCTGACCTTCGGTTTTCATTATCACGAATCCAGCGCCAACCTTACCAATCCGTTTCCCAGCGTTGGCGGAAGCACTTCCGTTCGCAGCTTCGATATTCCGATTTCCTATACGCGCAGCATCGGAAAGCTGACCAATATCGTCCGCGCGGACTTCAACCGCAGCCGCACCCACACGCAAAACCTATATGCCTTCAACAACAACGTCACGGGCGCGATTGGGATCACCGGAGTTTCGCAGAATCCCTTCGATTGGGGTTTGCCGAATCTTTCGTTCACAAATTTCGCCAGCTTGCAGGACACCACTCCGCAACTAACCCGCCCTCAGACGTATACGTTTTCCGACAACGTAATCTGGAACCACGGCAAGCACACGGCACGCTGGGGCGGGGACTTCCGCCGCGCGCAGGTGAATACGGAGACGGACGGCAATCCCCGCGGATCCTTCGTTTTCACCGGTCTCAATACTTCGCAGCTTAGTGGCAGCAGCGCCGTGCCGGGAACGGGATATGACTTTGCCGATTTTCTGCTCGGACTGCCTCAGCAAACCTCCGAGCAGTTCGGGCAGAGCGACCACTTCCACGGCAACTATTGGGATTTGTATGCGCAGGATGAGTGGAAGATGCGCGCGAACCTTACCCTCAATCTCGGCGTGCGCTATGAATATGTTTCACCTCTCACCGAAGAAAACAATCGCATAGCGAATCTCGATCTTTCTCCCGGTGTGTTAAATCCGGCGCTTCCGCTGGGCGCGACCCCGGTGACGCCGATTCTCCCCGGCCAAGCGGGGCCCTACGGCGGCAAACTGCCAGCCAGTCTGGTCCGCCCGGATCGCAACAATTTTGCGCCGCGGATCGGCTTTGCCTGGAAGCCAACTTCCAAGACCGTAGTGCGCGGCGGATATGGCATCAACTACAACACGGGCGCGTATCAGGGCATAGTGCAGCAACTTGCGCTGCAGCCGCCGAACGCTATCACGGCGACCGACATTGAGCCACTTCCTGTAACCTATCCTCCAACGCTGACCCTGCACGACGGATTCCCTCAGCCCGCTCCCGGCGCTGTCACCAACAATTACGCAGTGAATCCGAACTATCGCTTGGGGTACGTGCAAATTCGCAATCTCGATATTCAGCAGCAACTTCGTCCCACCGTGCTGTTGAATATCGACTACACCGGAACCAAGGGAACCGATCTCGACGTTCTGGAAGCGCCTAACCGCAACGCCACCGGGACTGCGATTCGCATTTCGGGTGTTCGAGCGTTCACTTATGAAAGCTCGGTAGCCGACTCTGAAGCCAATGCAGGCTCTATCCGGCTTCGCAAGCGCCTAGCCAAAGGATTCTCCATCGGCGGCCTCTACACATTTTCCAAATCGCTCGATGATGCCTCGTCCATTGGCGCGGGCGCAACTTCGGGCGCGAACACTCCGGGACTCGGCGCCGGCGGTACGGGCGCGAGTGGCGGAGGTGGCGGCTCGTCAAGCTCAAGCTCTTCATCTTCTGGAACCTCGAACGTCGCGCAGAATCCATTCGATCTCTCGGCCGAGCGTGGCCTCTCCAGTTTCAATCAGACGCACAAGTTCACCGCCGATTACTTGGTCGAGCTGCCTTTCGGTCACGACAAGCATTGGCTCACGGACAACACTCCGTGGCGCGCGGTCTTTGGCGATTGGCAGTGGAGCGGCGATTGGACGATCGCCTCCGGCCTGCCATTTACTCCGCGACTGCTCGGCAACATCGAGAACGTGAACGCTGGAACCAATGGCACGCTGCGCCCCGACTTAGTTCCGGGTCAATCTGTGAGCCTGTCCAACCGCTCGGTCGCAGAATGGTTCAATACGGCAGCCTTCGTTGCGCCCCCGGCGGGACAGTATGGCAATGCGCGCCGCAACAGCATCATCGGCCCGGGCACGAAAGTGTTCGATATGGCATTCACAAAAATTGTTCCTCTGAAGGAATCGCGAGTGCTGGAGTTTCGTGCCCAAGCCACCAATGTTTTCAACATACCGACCTACTCCTCGATTGATACCAGCCTGACCTCGCCTACGTTCGGCCGGGTTACCGCAGTCGGGGCTATGCGGCAGTTCACGATTACGTCAAGATTTCGCTTTTAGAAAAGCTGTAACGAGAATTCTTAAAAACAGGTTCGCAATGATTTACACGCAAAGACAATTCGCTACTAAAGCTCTCGCCCTGCTGCCCGCACTTTTGTTTTTGTGTGCTGCGTTACCCTCACAGCAAGAATCGGACTATCTGATCCATGTGCAGTCCGATTTGGTGCTGGTAAACGTCACAGTGAGGGACAAGAGCGGAAACTTCGTGCAGGGACTAAAACCCGAAAACTTCACAATTCTAGAGGACAATAAACCGCAGAAGATCGTTTCGTTCGATGTAGAAAATGTCGATGCGCTCCCCGCTGCAGATGTGGCCCAGGTTAAGCCCCTGCCGGGCGAGCCGACGACTCCGCCGGCTACCGCGGCCCAATCAACCGCAGCGCAATTCAAAGATCGCCGCCTCATCGTTTTATTTTTCGATCTCTCCGCCATGGAGCCGGACGAAATCGACCACGCCGTCACCTCGGCCGAACACTATGTCGACTCGCAAATGGCGCCCGCCGATCTCGTCTCGATCGTCTCGCTCGGAAGTTCGCTGCAAGTGAATCAGGACTTCACCACCGATCGCGCGCTACTAAAGAAACAGTTAGAGCAATTCAGTTCAGGCACCGGCCAGGGTTTTGAAGTAGGAACGACCGGAACCACCGAAGGAACGCCCGACAGCGGCCAGCCCTTTACGGCCGACGACACCGAATACAACATCTTCAATACCGACCGGCGGCTGGAGGCCTTGCGATCCGTTGCCGAGAAACTTTCTTACGTTCAACAGAAGAAGTCGCTGATTTATTTTTCCAGTGGTATGGACCGCACCGGGATAGAAAATCAATCGGAGCTTCGCGCCGCGGTGAACGCCGCCGTGCGCTCCAACCTGGCGATTTACACCATGGACATGCGCGGCCTGCAGGCGCTGGTGGCCGGCGGCGAGGCGCAGAACGCCAGCCTGCGCGGTGTTTCGGCGTATTCCGGGCAGGCCACGCTCAATGCGCTGAATTCAAATTTCACGACACAGGAAACACTGGTCACGCTGGCCAGCGACACCGGCGGCCGCGCCTTTCTCGACTCCAACGACTTCAGCAAGATTTTCAAGGGCGTGCAACAGGATACGTCAACTTACTATCTGCTCGGTTATCACAGCACTAATCCCGCGCGGGACGGCCATTACCGGCGCATCGTCGTAAAGAGCAGTCTCCCCGGAGTCAAAATCGATTACCGCCGCGGCTACTACGCTCCCGCCGATTATCAACACTCCACAAAGGACGACAGAGAACGCCAGTTGGAGGAGGAACTTGCCTCCGAAATGCCGGCGACGGACTTGCAGCTTTATCTCGGCGTGGCTTACTTCCGCCTGGATGCGAACAAGTTTTTCGTTCCCATCTCGCTGGTAGTGCCGGGATCTCAGATTCCCTTCGTCCGCAGCAGCGACCGTGACAAAGCCACGCTGGATGTGATCGGAATGGTGCTTGATAGCGGACAGCATCCATTGAATAGAATTCGCGACACCGTGAAGCTCGAAGTGAACACGGCGGCGGAAGTGAAAAAAAAGAATGTGCAGTATGACACCGGGATGAGCCTGTTAAGCGGCAAGTATCACCTGAGATTTGTGGTGCGCGAAAATCAGACCGGCCGCATGGGATCGTTCGAAACCGACATCGAAGTGCCGGACTTGAAATCGCAGCCCCTCAAGATGAGCTCCCTGGTCATGGCCAGCCAGACTCAAACCGCAAAAACGGCAAAGGGCGGAAACCTGAACCCGCTTATTCACGACGGCTCCGAGATCATCCCCAACATCACGCACGTTTTCTCGGCCTCGCAACACCTGCTTCTTTACTACGAAGTCTACGATCCCGCTCGCCCGAGTAGCGCCGGCTCTGCAAACAGCGCGGACAAGTCCGCCATCCATCTCTTGACCAATGTTGCATTTTTCCAGGGCAAAGCCAAAACCTATGAGAGTTCGCTGGTGGAGATGAACGAATTGAACGCGCGCGAGCGTAAAGCCGCCGTCTTCCAACTGGATGTCCCGCTTGCGTCGCTGAAGCCCGGTTTTTATACCTGCCAGGTGAATGTGATCGACGATGCCGCGGGTCACTTCCTCTTCCCAAGAATTGCGCTGCTCATCCGCAAGGATGATCCCAAAGCCGCATCGCGGCGTGTCCCGGTCCCAATGAAGGGTATAAACGATCTAACTATGAAGGGCGACTGATCATTGCAGATGCCAGCATGGATTAAGCAACGTTCGATAAGAATAAGCTTTGCGATGGCTTGACTGGGATTGCCGCACCGCGCCCCAATCGTGATTGTGAATTAGAATGATTTCGAGCTTCAGCCACCGGTGCTAATTCCAAGTCGATAATACCGACCACGAAAGTTGGCGAAGTGTTCGTCAGGTTCGATTCGAGCTTCCGTTCGAGAATCGGTTGCGCTGCAAGTGAGTGCGTTTTGATCTTAAACATTATGCCGTCCAGATGCCTTTGGATGTTCACCCTCGCTGCGATCGCTGCATCGGCAATCATGTTGGCGCTGGACGGTTGCGGCGGAGCCGGGGAACAGGCCAGCAAGATGACCTCGTTCTCAACGGCGGAAAGTCGCGAGTCCAAAGCCGAGCTGTTCACGCTGCCCGCCGACCAGATGTCACACATTCAGGTTGTGACGGTCGCGCAGGGATCGCTGGCGCGCATACTCCGCCTCACCGGAGCGGTCGAGTACAACGACTTCAAGACCACCCCCGTGATTACCCAGGTCGGGGGGCCGGTCAGCCGTGTGATGGTTGTGCAGGGTGAGCACGTGCGCGCCGGTCAGGCGCTGCTTTACGTCGCCAGCCCGGACTACTCCCTGCTGCGTTCGGCTTATATCAAGGCCCGCGACGCCTTCCAACTCGCGGACAAGTTTTATCGCCGTGCGCAAGACCTCTATGCGCACGGTGCCATTGCCCAATCCGACCTGGAGCAAGCTCAATCGAACCGCGCGCAGGCGCAGGCGGATTTCGAGTCCAGCGCCGACGCCATTCGCATCCTCGGCATAGCCGATCCCGAAACCATTGTCACCAAGGCTCCCTCACCGGAAATCCCGCTGTATTCGCCAGTGTCCGGAGAGGTGGTGGACCGCACCTGCTCCGCGGGGCAGTTGCTGGCGGCAGGCGCCACACAGTGTTTCACACTGTCGGACATGAGTTCGGTATGGATTCTCGTCAACGTCTACCAGAACGACGTGGCCTATGTGCACGTGGGTGACCCGGTGGCGATCCGCAATGAATCCTATCCCGATGTGGTGCGCGGCAAGATCGAATACATTTCTCCCGCGCTCGACCCCAACACCCGCACGTTGCAGGCGCGCGTGGAAGCCCCGAATCCCGGCGAGCGTCTGAAGAAGGAAATGTACGTGACCGCGGAGGTTCAGGCCGGCGTCATTGCCAGCGCGCTGTTCGTCCCCAACTCCTCCGTCCTGCGCGACGATCAAAATATGCCTTACGTCTATCTGCAGACTGGAGAAAGACAGTTCGCCAGACGCGTAGTCACGCTCGGCGAAAGCCAGAACGGAAAAACGCAAATCCTCACCGGCCTGCAAGCCAACGACCGCGTGGTCGGCGACGGCAGCCTTTTCCTGCAATTCCAGAATTCTCTGCAGCGCTAATGATTCATCGCATCGTTCAATTCGCTCTCGGGCAGCGCTTCCTGGTGCTGATGCTGGCGCTGCTAGTCCTCGTCGCCGGCACCTTCTCGTTTCAGCGCATGCCCGTGGATGCTTACCCCGATCTTTCACCTCCTCTGGTCGAAGTCATCACGCAGTGGCCTGGGCACGCGGCTGAGGAAATCGAACGCTTGGTTACGCTGCCCATCGAATTGCAGATGAACGGCGTGCCGCACATGGTGTTCATGCGCTCGATTTCGCTGTATGGCCTGTCCGACGTCATCATGACGTTCGAGGACAGCACAGACGATTATTTCGCACGCCAAGTTGTGTTTGAACGGCTCTCGACTGCCAATCTGCCTCCGGGCGTAACCGGCAGCCTGGCGCCTCTGTCGAGCCCATCGAACCTTGTCTATCGCTATGTGATCGAAAGCCCCGACCGCACGCCGCAGGAACTGAAGACTTACGAAGACTGGGTAATTGAGCGCGCCTACAAGTCCGTGCCGGGCGTGGCCGACGATTCCGGCTTCGGGGGCACGGTGATGCAGTACCAGGTTTTGCTCGATCCCGCCAAGATCTACAGCTACCACATTCCTTTGCCGCAAGTGCTCAATGCCCTGTCCGCCAACAACGCCAACGCCGGCGGCGGCTTTTACTCGCAGGGCTCGCAATTTTTCTACGTCCGCGGGCTTGGACTGGTAACCAAAACCGAAGACATCGGCGATATCGTCGTGGGCAACAACAACGGTGTGCCGGTACGCATCCGCGACATCGGCGAGGTCACCATCGGGCACGCGCCCCGCCTGGGAGAATTCGGTTTTCAGAACGATGACGACCGGGTCGAAGGCGTAATCCTCATGCTTACCGGCGAGCAGACTCAGAACGTCCTCAAACGCGTGGAAGAGAAGACGAAAGAGATCAACCGCGACCTCCTGCCGTCCGACGTGAAAGTCCGTCCCTACTATGACCGCAGCGACCTGGTGCAGGTGACCATCGATACCGTCGAACATAACCTGCTGCTCGGCATGGCCCTGGTCCTGGTCGTCTTGATTTTCTTCCTGGTCAGCGTGCGCGCGGCCATCATCGTTGCTCTGACTATTCCACTGAGCCTGCTCTTTGCTTTCGTTTTCCTGCATGCGCGCGGCATCCCGGCCAACCTGCTTTCAATCGGCGCCATCGACTTCGGAATCATTATCGACGGCACCGTCGTCATGATGGAAAACATCCACCGCGAACTGGCCGCCCGCCACAGTCAGGAATATAACCTTCGCGAAGTCATCATCGCAGCGGCCCACGATGTCGACCGGCCCATCTTTTATTCCATCGCGGTCATCCTCGCCGGCTACATTCCCATCTATGCGCTCAGCGGACCCTCCGGCAAGCTCTTCCATCCCATGGCTGAAACCATGTCGTGGGCGTTGCTGGGCTCGCTCATCTTCACCCTTACTTTGGTTCCCGTGCTTGCCTCCTACTGGTTCACAAAGGGGGTGAAGGAAAAAACGAATCGCGCCTATGATTGGTTAAAGGATGAATACGCTGCGGAACTGCGCTGGTGCCTGGACCGCCCGAATCTTACGATGGTGATCGCCAGCATCGTCTTCATCGCTTCGCTTTTTCTGATTCCTTTCATCGGGGGTGAGTTCATGCCCCATCTCGACGAAGGAGCCATGTGGGTCCGCGCCACCATGCCCTACACCATCTCCTTCGAAGAAGCGGCCAAGTTCGCTCCGCAGATCCGCAAGATTCTGATGAACTACCCGATGGTCACCGAGGTCGGCTCGGAACTCGCCCGGCCCGACGACGGTACCGATCCCACCGGTTTCTTCAATTGTGAGTTTTACGTCGGGTTGAAACCCTACAAGGACGCGACGTGGGGACAAGGGTCGATCCGCAACAAGGCTGAATTGACCAAAGATATTCAGAAGAAAGTCGAATCTTATCCCGGAGTGATTTTCAACTTTACACAACCGGCGGAAGACGCCGTGGATGAAGCGCTCACCGGCTTGAAGAGCGCGCTAGCCGTAAAAATCTTCGGCCCCGACCTGCAAGTCCTCGAAAATAAAGCTGTCGAAATCAAGCGTGTGCTTCAGCACGTCCCCGGCTTCACCGAACTCACCGTGGTGCGCGAGCTGGGGCAGCCCAGCGTTCAGATCGACGTGAACCGGGAAAAAATCGCGCGCTACGGCATCAACGTTGCCGATGTCGAGAGCGTCATCCAAGCCGCGGTGGGTGGCCAGGCAGCCACGCAGGTAATTCAGGGCGAGCAACTGTTCGATCTGGTGGTGCGCATGAAGCCCGAATACCGCTCCAGCGAACACGCCATCGCCAATTTGCTGGTACCCACTCCTTCCGGGCAACAGGTTCCGATTTCCGAGCTGGCCACCATTCGCCAGGGCAACGGCGCTTCCTTTATCTATCGCGAAAACAATTCACGCTATATCGGAGTGCAATTCAGCATCGAGGGCCGCGACTTGGCCCGCGCTGTGAACGAGGCACAGAAGGCGGTCGAAGCGTCGGTCAAACTTCCGCAAGGCTATCGGCTAGACTGGGGCGGCGAATATAGCGAATACATCGCTTCACGCGATCAGTTCGCCGTGATCGGTCCGCTCGCGGTTCTCCTGATCTTCATCATCCTGTTCGCGCTCTACGGCAATTTCAAGTTTCCGGTCACTGTGGTGATTGGCGTGGTCATGACCGAACCGGTCGGGGCGCTGCTGGCCCTCAAGCTCACTCACACCACCTTCAGCGTCTCCTCCGTTCTAGGCCTGCTCGTGCTCATGGGAGTGTCGGCGGAGACCGCGATCATTGACGTTTCCTATATCAACAAGCTCCGTCTCGAAGGCCAGGGCATCCGCCAAGCCACGCTCGAAGGATCGCTGATCCGCCTCCGCCCCATCATGATGACGGCCCTGGTTGCCTGCCTCGGCCTTCTGCCCGCGGCGCTTTCCACCGGCGTCGGTTCGGACTCCCAGAAACCGTTTGCCATCGTCATTGTGGCGGGACTCATCTCCCGTCTGTTCCTTGGCCGTATTGTGAGCCCGGTGCTCTATCAGATGGTGGCACGCGATGGCGACGTGCTCCAGGTCTAGACAAAGCTCGCGGTAACGCTAGAACTCCAGCGCGAAGCAGCAAGAAGACTTCGCAGCTCAGATGTTGTGTGCGACGTCTGCGCGGCGTTGCAGCCGGGATTGTTCCCGGATCAAGGGAAAAATGGTGGGCGCTATAGGATTCGAACCTATGACTTCCACCGTGTGAAGATGGCACTCTACCGCTGAGTTAAGCGCCCACTTGGATGCGGTAAGTTCATCATTATACACAAGTTCGCAGCCGAGAATTCCCTCCACCTCCCTCTTTCGGCGGATCAATTAGCCGCAATCCTGCGGGTCTTAGACACCGAAATCTACCTTCCGGCAAGCCAAAGCCGGTGAGGGCCTATTCTTCACAGTTTGGATCGGCGATGAGGCCGTGGTAGCCTATCCGGCAGGGGCGTGCACCGGCTTCGTGTCACGGTCGGCCCTGTGCCCAAAGTAACCTCTCATGCCGGACGAAACCAGGCCACCCAGACCGGCTGTATCCCCATCATCTGCGGGGAGTTCCGGAGTTTCGCTGGAACCAGAAAAAGAGCAACTTTCCCGCCTTCGGGGGGTTCGATCTAGTGTGAGCACTGCTGCCGTGGACCGGAGCGCGATGGTAGCTGCAATGGGTTCCTCTCCTGCCAGCAGTTTTCAGCCGGGAGTCGCGGGCGCGGACGTCTACACCGACGCTGAGGTCATGTTGCGTGTCAAGGCCGGAGACGAATCCGCCTTCGACTACTTGGTGCAGAAATATCGCAGGCCCCTGGTCAGTTTTATGTACCGCATGGCTCGCAACACGGCCGCTGCGGAAGATCTGGCGCAGGAGGTTTTTCTGCGGGTCTACCGCTCTCGCCAGACATACGAAGCCAGCGCGAAGTTTACCACCTGGCTGTATCGCATCGCGACGAATTTGGCGGTAAACCATGCACGAGATACACGGCACGAGCGCCCGGAAGTTACCGTGAGCCTGGACGAACCGGACGAGGATACTGGTACGACTTTGGACGTGGCAGACAGCAAGGTCACGGCCGAAGAATCTTTGGTGCGGCGCGAGCGCATGCTGGCGATACGCGCGAAAGTGGAAGCCCTGCCGGAGCGGCAGAAGCTGGCGGTAATCATGCACAAGTATCAGCAGATGGATTACAAACAGATCGCTGACGTATTGAAGTTGAGCGAGTCGGCGACAAAATCGTTGTTGTTTCGGGCATACGAGACTTTGCGGGAACAGTTAAAAGAATTCGTATAAATAATTCGTAATGGATAAAAAGATAATTTATTTCTTGGCGAAGTGAGCGGTGGCGAAGAGAAATTAGGGGACATGTTATGAAGGGCAAGATTATGAAGTGCGAAGAAATTCGAGAAGTGATGCCGGATCTGGCCTCCGGCTTAATGGCAGTGACGCCGGAGATCGATGGTCATCTGGCGGGCTGTGGTGCGTGTACCGGAAAGATGGAAGAGTTCCGGCAGACAATGGCCCTGCTGGATGAATGGAAGGCGCCGGAGCCTTCGCCGTATTTCGATGTGCGTTTGCAGGCGCGTTTACGGGAAGAGATGGCTAAGCCGCAGGCCGGTTGGCTGGCCTGGTTCCGGCGTCCTGTGCTGGCGGCGGCGCTTACCGTGCTGCTGGGAGTTGGAGTGGGATTGTTCTTTACCCAAGGTGGAGGAAGATATGGGGCGGCCGATAACGTCGTCGCGGTCGTCGATCCTGCGGAACCCGGTACGGCGGTAAGCGATTTGCAGGCCTTGGAAAAGAATCAGGATCTTTATTCGAACTTCGATTTGCTGGATGATCTGGCAGTGCAGCACGATGTGGTGGAGAATCCGTAAGGCTGAGCGTTGAGGTTTGAGCTGGGCAAATCGAAGTCGAACGAACCTAAGGGCGGGAGAATGCGGCCAAATTTCATGACGGGATGGATGACAACGGCTGTGCTGTCGGCGGCGACCGTTGTGCTGTCATTCTCTCCCTGCCTGGCGCAACGCGACAACTTCCGGCAGGTGCAAAATCGTCCGCAAAACCATCCGCCACAGGCCCATGCCGGCGACTGGCTGCGTCGTTACAAGGGCTTGCCTCCCGGTGAGCAGGATCGCGCCCTGCAAAACGATCCCGGCTTCCGCCACATGTCTCCCGAGCAGCAGCAGCGCCTGCGGCAGCAGTTGCACAATTTCGCGAGCCTTCCTCCGCGCGAGCAGCAGCGCATCATCGATAACATGGACCGCTGGGCCCACCTGACCCCGGACCAAAAACTACAAGCGCGCGATGTTTTTGGCCGCATGCAACAGCTTCCCCCCGAGCGTCGGCGCATGGTGAGAACTGCGATCCGTGATCTGAGCGCTATGCCTCCAGGGCAGCGCGAACAAATTATCGATTCCAACCGCTTCCGCACCATGTTCTCCCCTCAAGAGCGCGACATCATGCGCAGCGCTACTCGGCTGCCGTTCGCGCCTCAGGAGAACGGCAGGCCCGAGGAGTAACTGCGTGTGCGGCAGCTAAGGTTTTGAAAGGCGCGACTTCCAGTCGCGCTGTAAAAGCCAACGATGAGTCCGGTATGATTTATTTCCCGCTGTAGCCGACTCTCCAGATTGAGTTCGATCCATCGTCGCTCACCAGCAGCGAACCGTCCGGAGCCACTGTCATGCCCACCGGACGCCCCCACACGTTGCCATCCGGCAATACGAATCCAGTCAGGAAATCCTCATACCCACCGCTGGCATCGCCTCTTTGGTGTAGCGGCACACGAATCACCTCATAACCTACGCGCACAACCTTGTTCCACGATCCATGCTCCGAGGCGAAAATGTCTCCCTTATATTCGGCAGGGAACTGCGTGCCCTCATAAAACGCGAACCCCAGCGACGCGTTATGTGGCTGCAACAGCACATCGGGCACGATCACTTTGTCTTTCAACTCTGGATGCTTATCCTTATGCCGCGGATCCTGATGCCCGCCCATATACCACCAAGGCCAGCCGTAGAATCCGCCCTCCTGCACATGCGTGATGTAGTCCGGGACCAGATTGTCTCCCAGTCCGTCACGCTCGTTCACCGAGCACCACAACTCGCCGGTCTGAGGATTGACCTCAATGCCGCCCCCGGCATTGCGAATGCCGTAGGCGTACACACTCAACGTGCAGTTCGCCGGATCGCACACCAGAATGTCCGCGCGATTCTTCTCTCGTGGTGTCGTATCCGGATCATCGATATTCGATCCCGAGCCCACCGCGACAAATAATTTTTTCCCGTCCTGTGAGAATGCCACCGCCCGCGTCCAGTGCCCGCTTGGTCCCGGTAGATCGGCGATGTGTTGCGGCGCTCCGCTCACCTTCAAGTCGCCATTGTGATATGCAAAGCGAACCACCTCGCGTTCGCTGCCCACATACAGCCATTGCGGATCAGGCCCAGGAGGATAGAACGCCAGACCATACGGCTGTTTCAACCCGCTGGCAAAGATGGCCGATTGCTCCGGCTTGCCATCATTCGTAAGCCCGCGAAATACACGAATCCGTCCCGGATCGCTCTCTGCCAGAAAAATGTCGCCGTTCGGCGCTGTGCGCAAGGTGCGCGGATTGTCGAGTCCCGAGGCATACAGCTCAACTTTGAATCCGGGAGGCGCGACGGGCCAGACGTTATCAGGACGAGCTACCAGCTTCGGTCCGTTCTCCGCAGATTGAGTCGTATACGGCTGTGGTAGATCGTTCACCGTAATCTTGCGCACTGTCCCCGGCTTCTCGTAACGGAAGTCAGTAAAAGGTGGCGTTGGTGGCGCGGCCTTCAGCTTCGAAGTACGCATATCCGCTGGCGCCGGCTCGCTTGCGGCCTCCGGACTCGGTGATTTACCCATTGCCCTGACATAGGTCACGACCTGCCAGCGCTGTTTTTCCAGCAACGCCGCCCAGGACGGCATCCCATTGTCTTTATCGCCCTTTGTAATGAACCAGAACACTTCCCCGGGTTTTACGGAATCAAGTTTCCCATCCACCAGCGAGGGAACGTTGCCCGTGCCTTTTCCCAGCTTCCCGTGGCACGACAGGCAGTTGCGTGCGTACAGCCGCTTTCCGGCGACCGCCGCGTCATCCTGACCTTCGTAAGGGTTCTTCATCGCCTGCGCCGAGGCGGGCGCGTTGTGAAAGTTAGCGTCGACGTCCGCCGCAAGCAGTAGAGCCGCGGCCAGCAGAATCGTTGCTCCAACAAGCCGGGACAAACCAGAAAATGAGCGCATGGACCCTCTCAGAAAATAATCTTTGCCTGGGATTTAGTGTTGGTGCAATTTGGCTCTTACAAGCATTGTCATCCTGAGCGGAGCCGTTTTTCAGGCGTAGCGAAGGATCTCCCGCTTAACCGGCCCAAAGCGTAAGCCAAACCGCACCCCATCACCTGGGATTTAACTGAACCTTTGGATGCACCTGGCGTGCGATGGGATTGTGTAATTTGCTCTTAGCTCGTTTTCGGCGAACCGCTGTCTTGCTCCCGGCGCGCCTTCTCATAAGCCTCGCGCGGATCTCGCCCCGTCACCTTCTTGAACCATGCTGGATGAAATGTCCACGCCCACGCTTCGCTCACCGCGCCGCGGGTCATAGAATGAAACGTTCCCGGCTCGCCGATTGTGCTCAGATAAATGTGAATGAAAATTCCGCCCAGCATAATGATGGCGGATATATCGTGCAGCACATAGCTGACAGCCACGGCCATCGCGCCAAAGGTTCTCGCCCCCATCCACAGAATGATCCCGGTAATCAGATATACGACGCAGCCGCCAACGATCTCCCAGAACTGTAATTTCTGGCCGGCGTTGAAAAATCCTGTGTCTGGCGGTTCGAGTTTTTCCTGGCCGCCGGCAATCTTTCTGATGTTGCGCATCCATTTGCTATCGGCGTCGCACCAAATCATCGGCGTCAGCCAGTTCAACATTTGCAGGAAGAAGAAAAAAACAAACGCCACTCCAAAATACGGATGCAGAATCCGGCTCAGCGGCCCTCCGCCAAAAATCGGCGTGAACCAGCGGAACAGCCACGGGAGATAGATTCCAAAACCGGTGAACAGCGCGAGAAAGAAAAACAGCGCAACCGCCCAATGCAGAACCCGAGTGTAAACCGGATGCCGCAACAACTCGCCGCGGTACACCTCGGTGCGGCCGATGGAATCGAAAGTCCGCCGCGCCTTCTCGTCGAAGCGATCAATCGCCGTTCCCATGCACGGCCTCCTTTTCCGGCGGCTCCGGCTGCGGCCGTCGCGGGCCGACGGCGATATAGTGCAGCAGCACGCCTAATCCGCCAAACAGCGCGAACGTTCCCAGCACCGGCTTGAACAGCCACTTCCAGATCGTATAGCTCCACGGAATGGTCGGATTCTTCGGCAGACCGCCGTAGCGCTCAGGATCGGTGGCGTCATGCAGAACGTAAATCACATGCGTTCCGCCGATCGATTGCGGATCGTACACCCCGGCGTTCTCCATGCCAAAATTTTCCTTCAACTGCCGCGCCCGCTCGTTGGCGATGAACTTCATGTCATCCTTGCTGCCAAACTTCAAGCATCCCGTCGGACAAGCCTTGATGCACGCCGGTTCCAGCCCCTGGCCCACGCGATCCGAGCACAATGTGCACTTATAAACTTTCTTCGTCCCAGGATTGAATCGTGGAATATTGAACGGGCAACCCGACACACAAAACTCGCAGCCAATACAATTTTCCTGATTAAAGTCCACGATGCCGTTGGTGTACTTCACAATCGCGCCGTCGGCCGGGCACGCCGCCAGGCACCCCGGATCGGCGCAATGCATGCACTGATCCTTTCGCATCAACCACTGAATCGTTCCGTCCGGATTAGGGTGCTCGTTGAACTTGATCAGATTCCAGAAATTCCAGCGCGTCTCCGGCATCGTCTGGTACGTGTTGTCAAACATGGTCGCGCTGAACGGCATGTCGTTCCACTCGACGCACGCCACCTCGCAGGCCTTGCACCCGATGCACGTAGTGGTATCGACCAGCTTGCACACTTCGTAGTCGCGCTGCATCCCGAGGCCCGGAGACGGCCCCGAATGGCCCGAGATCTTTTCGGCTTGTAACGTCTTGCGGTCTGCCATGAGCTCGCTTCCAGTAGCGCCGGCATCTTGCCGGCCAAGCCGCCGAGACGGCGGCGCTACGTTTTAAACTTTCTCGATCTTTACCAAAAATCCCTTGAACTCGGGCGTAAAAGCATTTGGATCAATCACCGTCGGCGTCAATTGGTTCGTCAAAGTCTTCGCCGTCTTGCCTTCATCCTCGGCGATTCCACGGAACCCCCAGTGAATCGGAATGCCGATCTGGAATGTCTCTTTGCCGTCGATCTTCATTGGGCGGATGCGCCGGGTCACCATAGCTTTCGCAATGTAATGCGCACGCGCGCTGGTGACTCTCACTTTCTCGCCGCCGCGGATGCCCATGCGGTCGGCCAATTCGGCCGGCACTTCCACGAACGGCTCCGGCACAAGCTGTACGTTCATGGGATTATTCTTCGTCCAGTAGTGGTAATGCTCGGTCAGCCGGTACGTGGTGCAGACCACGTTGAATCCCTGGTCCACCGTGCCGTACTTGTCCATATCGGTTTTGTACTTCTTCACCACCGGATTACTTGACTGACCGGGATGCAAAGGATTCGCAATCGGGCTTTCGATGGGCTCGTAGTATTCCGGGAACGGCCCGTCGGCCATTGCGCCCAGCGGCACAAACAATCGCCCAATGCCCTCGGGATTCATGATGAACGGCCCCATGTGATCTTTGGGCGCCGAGTCCGGCTTGAAGTCCGGAACGTCGCTTCCCGCCCAGCTTTGTTTGCCCTCATCCCACCAGACCAGGCGCCGCTGCGGGTCCCACGGTTTGCCGTTTCCATCACAGGAAGCGCGGTTGTAAAGGACGCGGCGGTTCATCGGCCACGACCACCCCCAGTTGGGATAAATCCCCAGGCCCGAGGGATCGTCGGTTCCGCGCCGCTGCATCAGCGCTCCCGCCTCGGTCCACGATCCGCAATAGAGCCAGTTGCCCGAGAGCGTTGTGCCATCATCTTTCAGCCACGCAAAGCCAGGAAGCTGCTGTCCCGCCTTGATGGTGATATTCGTTTTTGGGTCGGTGATGTCGACGAGCGCCTTGCCGTTAAGCTCTTTCGCCACTTCCGAGAGCGACGGGTTGTACGGATTCGTGTACGCGTAGGTCGCATTCAACACGGGGTCGGGGAACTTGCCGCCTTCCTTCTGATAAAGATCGCGCACTTTCAAAAAGATAGTGGCCAGAATTTCCTGATCCAGCCGCGCCTCACCCGGCGGCGGCACGGCCGCGTTCTTCCACTGCAGCCAGCGCGCCGAATTCACGAACGTTCCATCTTTCTCGGCGAAGCCCGCGCCCGGCAGCCGGTACACGGTGGTATTGATCTTCTTCTGGTCGTCGGCGGTGATGCCCGGCGCGCGCCAGAACTCGCTGGTTTCGTCGGCATAGATTTCGCAAACCACTAGCCAGTCCGCTTTCTTCAGCGCATCGATATTTTTGTTCGAGTCCGGCCCAATCATCACGCCGTTCATGCCGAAGGCAAAGATTCCCTTGATCTTGCCTTCGTACATGTCGTTCCAGATGTTGACCCAGGAATAGTTGCGGTCGATTTTCGGCAGATAGTGAAAAGCCCAGTCGTTATCCTTGGTCGCCGCCGCGCCGTACATGGCCTTCAGGAGCGAAACCGTAAATTTCGGAGTGTTCGACCAGTAATTGAACGAGTCCCAGGGATCGGGTTTCGACACTGTGGGCGTGGTGCGCTTCAGGAAAGTCGCAAGGTCCACATCGTTGGGGTTGGGCATCTTCAAGTAGCCCGGCAGAATGTCGAATATTCCCGCCATGTCGGTTGCGCCCTGAATATTCGAGTGCCCGCGCAGCGCATTCACGCCGCCGCCGGCGCGACCTACGTTGCCCAGCAGCAATTGCAGCATAGCCGCGGTGCGGATGATCTGCGTGCCGAAGCTGTGCTGAGTCCAGCCCACCGCATAAATAATCGTGGCCACCTTCTTCATGTCGCCATCTTTGCGCACGGAAGTGAATAAGTCGGCGGCCTTGAGAAATTCAGCCTGCGGAATTCCCGTGATGCGCTCCACCATCTCCGGCGTGTAGCGCTCGTACTGCTTTTTCATCAACTGAAATACGCAGCGCGGATGCTGCAATGAAAGATCGAACGCAATCTTCGGCGGCAACGCCGGAGCACCAGTCCCGGCTTTCGCGCCCGCCGGACTCGCCGCCTGATATCCCATCCCCTGGCCGGTATCGCTGTGTTGCGCACCTCCCGCCGGAGCGTTCTGCGCCGCAGGCGTGGGCACCACAGGCTTGCCGGCTAAATCGCCGCCTTCTTCATAGTTCCAGGTGGATTTGTCGTAGGTTTTCTTCTCCGCGTCGAAGCCGGAGTACAACCCATCCTCGGGCAGCTTGAACCCATCTTTAATAATGAACGCAGCGTTGGTGTAGTTGACCAGGTAATCGTGCGCGATGCGGTTGTTCTGGATGGCGTAGTTGATCACGCCGCCGAGAAATGCAATGTCGCTCCCGGCGCGAATCTGCACGTACATATCCGCATTCGCCGCAGTACGTGTGAGCCGCGGATCCACTACGATGGTTTTGGCGTTGCGGTGAATCTTGGCTTCAATCGCCCACTTAAAGCCGCAAGGATGATTCTCCGCCGGATTTCCACCCATGATCAACATCATGTCGGTGTTCTTGATGTCGATCCAGCCATTGGTCATTGCACCGCGTCCGAATGTGGGCCCCAAACTGGAGACCGTAGGGCCGTGTCAAACCCTAGCCTGGTTTTCCAGGTAGCAGACCCCCAGGCTGCGCATGCTTTTTACCGCCAGATAGTTGAACTCGTTGGTGTCGGTGCAGCCGCCGGTCCAGGCGATGCCTTCGCAGCGGTTCACGGTCTTGCCCGATGCGTCGGTTTCGACGAAGGTATCGTCGCGCGTCTTCTTCACCCGCTGCGCGATTTCGGCGTAAGCCTGGTCCCACGAAATATCTTCCCAGTCGGTTCCGCCCGGCCTCCGCACCTGCGGCTTCAGCAGCCGCCGGTCATTCATAATGTCCTGCTCCAGCGACGAGCCCTTGGGGCAAAGCGTCCCACGATTAATGGGATGGTCGGGATCGCCCTCGACGTGGACGACCTGCGGGATCGCATTCTTCGCCTTGTCGCCCAAGGTGTAAATGATCACGCCGCAGCTGACGGCACAATACGGGCAGGTGCTCCGCGTTTCCGTGGCCCGCGAAATTTTCAAGCTTTGTGTCTGCGCGTAGGCGGGAGTCAGATCGAAGCCCAGAAGAGAAATGCCGGCGCCACCGGCGAGCGTACCTTTCAGAAAGGTTCGGCGGGAGACTTCCATTTCTATCCTCCGACAGTGAACCTGCTTACTTGTTGCGACCGCCGAAAACTCCGCCGGCCAGAATACGCCCCAAATTTCCCCAAACTATATTCCCATGGACGCGCCCCCGTCAATGCCAGCGATTCCGTGGTTCACCAACAACAAATCTTCCCAGCGGATTTGCCTCCGGCAGGGCGAAGCCCCATAATCGCCCGGTGACTGAAGCCCTCTGGCAGCAACGCATCCGGCGCGCCGAAACCCTGGCCGCCCAGCATCCCTTCGCGACTCAAATTCTCAAGTTCTATATTCAGATCGCGCGCTTCCAGAGAGACCTGTACCGCCGCCTGGAAGGCAGTAGCGCCGTCGTCTCCTTATCGTCCGGGCCCCCCGAACTGCCCGAGCTCCTCTCCAGCTTCCCAAAATTCCTCGCGCTGGTCGAGAAGCACGCTCCCGTACGCCTCGCACAGTTAGCCCATGATATCCTCCAGGCACCATCCACTTCATGGAGTGACCTGTTAAACAATGTCTGGTCCGCTCCGGGCCAGCCCTCGGATCATCCCACCGACCCCACCGCATTCCTCGCCCTCGCCTTCCTCCAGCCCTACGCCGAATTCGTCCGCTCCCGCGTTCCGCTCCAGCTCGAAGGTTACACTCACGCTCTCTGCCCCTTTTGCAGCCGCAAGCCCGCGCTCGCTGTGCTGCGTCCTCTCGGCGACGGAGCCCGCCGCAACCTGCTCTGCGGATTCTGTCTCTGCGAATGGGAATTCCGCCGCATCGTCTGCCCCGGCTGCGACGAAAAAGACCACGCCAAACTGCCCGTCTACACCGCCGAACAGTTCCCCTACATCCGCGTCGAAGGCTGCGATACCTGCCGCACCTACCTCAAGTCCATCGACCTCAGCAAGAACGGCCTCGCCGACCCGCTCGTCGACGAACTCGCCTCCGTCCCACTCGACCTCTGGGCCCAAGAGCGCGGCTACTCCAAACTCCATCCCAACCTGCTCGCCATGTGATTACTTCGGTGACCGAGCGACTATTTCCTCCCTCCTGGGTTTGTAACTTTCTGGTTACCATACAACCTTATTCAAGCAACACTTGATCACAGTGCAAGAAAGCCGTATAAGCTAACATCTACCATCGAACAACCCAAACTTGCTGACGGAGTATTGAATGCGATCCTGGAAGTTTCTTCTGCTGCTTCTGGCCACATCCTTGTGCTTTGCCGCCCAGCCCGACCGCATCACCAGCCCAATCGATTCCAGCCAACTCGTCGCGCTCAAAGGCAATGTCACCGGCCTCATCCACCCCGGCTCCGATCTCGGCCGAACCGATAGCGCGCAGGTGCTCCACGGGGTAACTCTGGTCTTCCATCCCTCCGCCGCCCAGCAAGCCGACCTTAATAATCTCCTCGTCCAGCAGCAGCAGCGCTCCTCGCCGAACTACCACAAATGGCTCACCCCAGCCCAGTTCGCCGACCGCTTCGGCATGACCCAAGATGACATCGCCCGCGTCACCACCTGGCTCGAATCCCAGGGCTTTACCGTCACCTCCGTTGCCAACAGCCGCAACCAGATTTCGTTCGAGGGAACCGTCTCTCAAGTCGAAACCGTTTTCGCCACCCAGATCCACAACTATCTCGTGGATGGCGTAATCCACTTCGCCAACGCCACCATGCCCTCCGTGCCTGCGGCCCTCGCCCCATCGGTTCTGGCAATAGGCCACCTGCATAACTTCAGCCCCAAGCCGCGGGCAATCTTTCGGAAACTCCCTTCCTCCGGCGCCGATCCGCATTTCACCTCGTCAGTTTCCGGAAGCCATTTTCTGACTCCGGGCGATTTCGCCACGATCTACAATGTCCAGCCGTTGTATACCGCAGGCTTCACGGGTACGAACCATTCCATTGCGATTATTGGACAGACAACCGTCAGCGCGTCCGATCTGAGCAACTTCCGCAGCGCCGCCGGCCTTCCCGCGAAAGTCCCCCAGTACATCCTCTACCCAAGTACATCGACAGCCACGCGCTGCACCGGGGATGAGGGAGAGTCCGATCTCGACCTCGAGTGGTCCAATGGGGTCGCCAGCAATGCCAACGTGATTTTCGTCTACGCAGGCCTTTTGTCCGGAGAAACCTGCACAAACCGCACCTACAGCGTCTGGGATGCTCTTCAGCAGGCGATTGATTTTAATTACGCTCCCGTCATCAGCACCAGCTACGGCTTCTGCGAACAGGGCCTGCAGTCGGGGGACCCTGGTTTCCCGGCAACCGTCGAAACATGGGCGCAGCAGGCGAATGCTCAAGGGCAGACGATCATGGCTGCCTCCGGCGACGATGGTGCCGCCGATTGCGACAGCGACGTCGCCTCGGCCACGCAGGGTATTGCCGTTGACGTCCCCGCCTCCATCCCGGAAGTCACCGGAATGGGCGGGACTGAATTTACTGGGGACGCTGAAGGCAGTACTCCCGTCAACGGCGTTTCCCCGCCGACTACCTACTGGGCCGGCACCAACGGCTCTGACGTGATCTCATCCGCTTTGCAATACATCCCCGAGGAAGCCTGGAACGATACCACTGAGAACCTTGGCCAGGCGGGCGGTACCATCGCAGCCTCGGGCGGCGGAGCCAGCATTCTCTTCCCGAAACCCACCTGGCAGACTGGAACCCCCAACGACGGCCACCGCGATGTCCCCGACCTCGCCCTGAACACCTCGCCTGACCACGATGGCTATCTCTTCTGTTCCGAGGACGGCGCGAACAACACGATCCAGACAACCTGCAGCGTTGGCTTCCGCGACGGTGCCGGAGGAACTCTTGCGGTCGTCGGCGGCACCTCCGCCGCCGCGCCAACATTCTCCGCCATCCTTACGCTTATCGAACAGGACCTTGGTGCCTCAGGCTTCGGAAACATAAATCCCAGCCTCTATCAATTCGCCACGCTGTCAAGCGGCAACCCCTTCCACGACATCACTACTGGTAACAACATAGTCCCTTGCACCGAGGGCACCACAGATTGTCCGACCACTGCGCCATTCCAATACGGCTTTGGCGCCACCGCCGGATACGATCAGGTTACCGGCCTTGGTTCCGTCAATGCTAATACTCTCGCTACCGCGTGGGCTAATTCCCGCACCGCCAGTTCGGTGACGATCTCGACTGCGGCTACCATCGTCAACGCGGGAACTGGAGTCACCTTCACTGCGACGGTCACACCATCGACAGGCGTGGGAGCCGTTAGCTTCTCGACACTGAATAACGGCACGACGACAGTTTTGGGATCGGCGAGTGTCAACACTCCATATCCGCCGACAACGACCGGAACGGCAACGTTTACCACCGCTGCTCTCCCCGGCGGTACGAACGTCGTCACCGCAACCTACGAGGGAGATACCTCCGACAGCCCCTCGACTTCACCTTCTCCCGCCACCGTCACCGTTACCGATTTCACCCTCACGGTTACGAGCAACCTAGCTCCCAGCTCCGTCCCAGCCGGACAATCTGCTGTCGCGGTTCTGACCATTGCCCCCCAGAACGGTTCTACCGAAACGATCAACTTTACAAACTCCGCGAGTTCCTCGACGGGTACAACTCCTGGAAGCTGTACGGCTGGCTTGCCTGCCGGCGCGCTCTGTACCTTCAGTCCCACGAGCGTCACACTTGACGGCGTCAATTCGAAGACCGTCCAGCTCACCGTCTCCACAACGCCCAACATGGTTCTCGGCGCGCAGAGCATCACCGTTACTGGAACGCCCAGCGCCGTTGGCGGCACGTCGCACACCGCAAGCGTTAGCCTGACCGTGACAACAACCACCGAGTCCTTTACCATCGCGCCCACCGGCAACACCCAAACCTACTCCGTCGTCGCCGGCGGCACCGCCGCGATTTCCTTCAACGTCACCAGCGCCACCGGCTTCATCAATACCAGCAGCAGCACCACCGTAGTGCCGCTCAATTACACCTGTACCGGCCTGCCATCCGAATCCACCGGAACCTTCAGTCCCGGAAACCTCCCCTGCTCCGGTGCCATTAACGTCAGCGCGACGGCCGTCACGCTTAACATTGCAACCACCGCCCCCACGGCGCAAATGCGCGCGCCTTTGGCCCATCGCACGCTCTTCTACGCGCTGCTGCTGCCCGGCATGTTCGGAATTGTCTTCGCGGGAGCCTCGCGCACCCGCGGCACCCGCCTGCTCGGCCTGATCGTAGTTCTCAGCTTCTCCACTCTATGGCTGGGCTCCTGCGGCGGCAACAGCAGCAACAGCAGCCAGAAAAATCCGGGTACGCCAGCCGGCACTTATCCCATTCTGGTGACTGCAACCACGAATGCCCCGACAGGAGGAACGGCGCTCACGAACACTTTCACCGTGAACCTCGTCGTCAGCAACTAACCACTGTAAAACGGCGCTCCGCATTCGCGGGGCGCCTTCGTCTGCTGGATAGATTCTGAGCTCCGGACCTATCTATTCCTTACACAATCCGTCTAAGTAGTCGCAGCACAGCCGCCACTGTGGGCATACAATTAGGTTCCGCGTTTTGCCGGAGGCCGCATGAAACGCTTTATTCTCGCCGTATTGCTCTTTGCTGCTTGTCTTGCCTTGCTCGCCGCAGCTCCCGTGGAGAACTCTTCCAAACCGCAATATGACGCCAAAGGCCAGCTGCTCCGCCCCAGCGACTACCGCGAGTGGATCTTCCTCTCCGCTGGCTATGGCATGAACTACAGCCCGGCTCCCGGCAGCCATGAAATGTTCACCAACGCCTTCGTGCCGCGCTGGGCCTATCGGGAGTTTTTGAATTCCGGCAAATGGCCGCAGCAGACCATATTCGTGATCGACGAACGCGACGCCCAGAGCAAAGGATCAATCAACAAGACCGGCCACTTTCAGACCGATCTGATGGGCCTGGTCGTCGAAGTCAAGGATTCAAGTCGTTTCCCGGAGACCTGGGCCTACTTCACATTTGACGCCGATGGAAAGACAGCCGAAGCCATGCCCAAGGGAAACCCCTGCTGGTCTTGCCACGAGGCTCATGCCGCTGTCGAGCATACCTTTGTCCAGTTTTATCCCACCTTAAAGCCGGTGGCTAAGAAGTACGGTGTGTACGACGAGAAAATGGAACAGGTGACCGACGCGAAATAAGTCCCCGGAATCAACGTAGAGTATTTCCCCGCACCGCTGCGGAAATAAGCTCCTTCTCATTCTGCGTAGCCGAATGAGTGATTTTTTACCGTACTGGAGTTTCCCTCCCCTCCTGCCGATGAGGGAACTGTGAGTAAATCCTCTGCCGCGTCCGCTCCAACCCACGAGGATCCCAAAGGCATCAAGCTGCGTTACGTGGCGCGGCAACCCATTTTCGACCGCGACGAAAAAGTCTTCGGCTACGAACTCCTCTTCCGCGACGACATGGAAAACGCCTTTCACAGCGTCGACGCCGACGCTGCATCCCGCTCCACCCTCGATAGTTCGCTGCTCGTCGGCCTCGACGTTCTATGCGACGGCCGCCGCGCCTTCCTGAACTGCACCCGCGATACCCTCATCAGCGGCCTGGTTACGATGTTGCCTTCGCGCTCTACCGTGGTCGAGATTCTCGAAACCGTTCCCGTCGATGCCGAAGTAATCACCGCCTGCCAGCGCCTCAAAGAAGCCGGATACTTGATCGCGCTCGATGACTATGTCGCCGACGATCCCCGCGAACCCCTGGCCGAAATGGCCGACATCCTCAAAGTCGACTTGAAACTTACCACCCTCGAGCAACGCGCCGCGTTGGTGAAAAAGCACGGCCCCTGGCGCTGCCGCATGTTGGCAGAAAAAGTGGAAAACCACGCCGAGTTCCTGGCCGCGCGCGATCAGGGCTTCGTCTATTTCCAGGGCTACTTCCTGCGCCGCCCCGAAATGATGACCACGCACGACGTTCCCGCGAACGCCCTCAACTACGTGCGCATGCTCCAGGCCGTCTCCCAGCCCAACCTCGATGTGCCCGAACTCGACAAACTCATCAAGACCGAAGCCTCCATCTGCTACCGCCTGCTGCGCTACATGAACTCCGCCCGCTTCGGTTTTAAAAACGAAATTCATTCCGTGCGCCACGCTCTTGCAATTCTCGGCGATCGCGAAGTGCGCCGCTGGGTGCGTCTGATCGCCACCGTCGGTGCCGGCCAGGATAAGTCCAGCGACCTCGTCCTCTGCGCCCTGGTTCGCGCCCGCTTCGGCGAGCTGCTCACGCCGCTCACTCGCCACGGCGAATCCGACCTGTTCCTGCTCGGCCTGCTCTCCATGCTCGACGTCATGCTGGAGATGCCCATGTCGGAAATCCTGGACAAAATCCCGCTCGATGCTGAAACCAAGGCCGTTCTCCGCGGTAAGTCCGGCGTCCTCCGCCCCATCTATCAGCTCATCCTGGCTCACGAAAGCGGCGAGTGGGATGCCGCCCGCGCCATCTGCGATAGCCTTCACCTTGACCCAGACACCGTCGCCACCTTATATTGGCAAGCTCAAAACTGGGCCCGCGAAGTCTCCAGCGGTGCGTAGGACGGCGTCCGGCTCCCGCCTTCCGGCAACCAGGGCCGCGCTCCTCGGGCAAATCTTATCCACCGGACAGCGGAAAGCGAGCCGGAGGCCGCTCTGTGACCATTGTGCAAAACCCGTCCACTTTGCCACTTGCGTGCTTTCTCCCGGGCGAGTACCATTAAGTTGTTCTCATTGGCCTCGTTCCCGCGTAGGCCTTCCGCGTCCCAGGCCGTTCCCGGCGGCGCGACGGATCCGACAACGGATAACCGATACGCAGACTTTATATTTTTCGCCAATACGAGTTTTGCTTCACCCGATACGGCTGACAATAACCGTATCCAGGATTGCGTTTCCGCCTCACCCGCAGCTCCGCATGGGATGTGTTGAGTGAAGGCCATTGCCCACCCGGGGGAAGATACCGGGCAGTATCAAGGTACCGGCACGCCAACTTTGTGCGCCAACATTGCCGGAACTGGCCGCAACCAATGGGGACTGAATCGCAGAATCTGAACTTGGGGAATCTTAACCAATTAAGCTTTGCAACACTGCACCGGGTCAAACCCGGCCTAGCAGCTTTGAGAGGACTATGAACGCAGGACCAGGAAGACCCTCCGGTGGTGGAGGAGGCAGAAGCCGGCGCCGTCGTGGACGCCGTCCCAACAACGCTCGTGGTGCCCGCCCCGCCGGACCCAGCCAGTCCCGCCACAATCAGGATGGCATCTACACCGCTCCGATGGATCACAGCTACCGCGCTGCTTTGGCCGGCAATGGCAACAACGGCCAGGGTGCCCGCCGCGGAACCCGTCCCGGCTTCGCCGCGCCCTTCCCCCCCGCCGATCCCGAGCCTTTGCCCGCATTGCGTGAGGATTCCAACTCCCGCATCTTTGCCTTCGTCGACGATCTGTTCTTCGCCGCCAAAATTCAGGAAACCGCCCGCAAGCTCAACGTCAAGGTCGAGTTCGCCAAGAACGACAAAGATCTCGCCGAGCGCATGGCCCAGAACGGCGAAGAAAAACCCTCACTCATCATCTTCGATCTCAACAACGCCAACGCCAAACCGCTCACGCTCATTCCGAAATTGAAGAGCAAGCTCAAGAAGGGAACTTCCATCATCGGATTCCTTTCTCACGTCCAGGGCGATCTGAAGCAGAAGGCGCACGAAGTGGGTTGCGACATGGTCCTGCCACGGTCAGCGTTCTCGCAAAACCTGCCCCAGTTGCTCCGCCGCCACGGCGCGCCGGAGGACGAAAATCCAACCGTACAGTAAGCGGGACTGAGCCTAGCGGATGAACATCTCCACCAGCACGCTCGATATTGCCTGCGCGGTCTTGTCTGTGACCGTGCCCAGCTTTTTTACCAGCCGCTGACGGTCCACCGCCCGCAGCTGATCCAGCGCAACCTGGCCTGCCTTATTTCGAAACGTGAGGGTCACGCGCGTTGGATAGCTCCGCAAACTGGATGTCATCGGTGCCACCAGCGCCGTTTGCAGCGGTTCATTCATCTCGTCAGGAGAGATAATTACGCAAGGGCGGGTTTTCTTTATTTCTGATTCCTTCGAAGGCTCGAGCGCGATGAGCCACACCTCGTCCCGCCGAGGATAGCTCACCACTTCCAATCCTCACGGTCGAAAGCATTCGCCGGGACTGCATCGAGCAGCAATTCTTCAGGCGCCCGCTCGGCGGCGAAGGCCTGCTTCCAGCCATGCCGCGGATCCCGGTGCGGTGCAATGATCAGTCCCTCGGGCGTGACCCGCATCTCTACCACATCGCCCAGTCCGCATTGCGCGATCAGCGGCTTTGGTATCCGAATACCGCGCGAATTGCCGATGCGGGTAAGTTCTAATCGCATGCATACCCCAGTAATTACATTGTAATTACAGACGGTAACCGGGATCAAGTCCGATCTGAGCACGCGCGGAAGCGAAATTAAAAGCGAAGAAACTAGAAACTGAGAACGGCCCTATCCCGGAGGCCACCCCAGCGACCGCCCTCCCAGCAGATGCACGTGCAGATGAAACACCGACTGTCCCGCCCCCGGCCCCACATTCGAAACAGTCCGGTAACCGTTCTCGATATTCCGCTGGCGCGCAATCTCCGCTGCCGCCAGATGACACCGTCCGATCACTTCGGCGTCCTCAGGATGCGCCTCTTTCAGATCAGCAAAATGTTTCTTTGGAATGACCAGCACATGCGTCGGCGCCTTCGGATCGATATCCTCGAAGGCATACACATGCTCGTCCTCGTAAACTTTTTTCGATGGAATCTCGCCGCGCAATATGCGGCAAAAAAGACAGTTGCTGTCTGGATCGTTTGCCACGTTTCACCTCAGCCAAACCATAGCACGCCTTCGTGTTTCTCTGTGTCCTTCGTGGTCGACGATTTTAGACCCCGCCCGTTCCGCCAGACACCGTGGCTCCGTAGAGGTTTTCGGCTGCGTCGCGAACCGATCCGCCGCCAAGACAGCGTTGAACAGATGTCCCGATTACCCCGTAGGGACGGGCAATAAACACCTTACGTAAGAAGTTGTTTTCCGGCTTCGAAACCGTGTTGGGGAAAAGAGCATCAGACAGTCTCCGCTCCAAATTCTCCACAGAGGTTCCTATGTTCCGGAGCACCCGTATTTCCTCTCTCGCTACTTCGTCAACCCTCTTGCTCATCCTAGCCAGCCTGACGGCTGCGTCCGCGCAAGTCGAATCCGCACAAATCACCACCCTGGACTTCACCCAAACTGGTCTGGCCATCGGCACCGCTCCCTACAACAACGGAGGCAGTTCCGCCATCGTTACCGGAGACTTCAATAATGACGGCATTCTCGATGTCGTGACCATCAATCAAGCACCGAGTGAACATACTTTGTCGTTTTTCCGCGGCTTGGGCGGAGGAAATTTCGACACCACTCCTGTGACCACAACGCTGAATATAAGCTTAAGCACGGGTATGGGCGGGAATGCTTTTGGAGCTGATTTTAATCGGGACGGAAAGCTCGACATCGCCGTAGCCTCCGGAGGAGCTTGCTGCGGTGAAGCGGGCCCGGTAACCATCCTGTTGGGAAATGGCGACGGAACATTTACGCTGGGAACCAGCATTACGCCCGAGACTTCCAGTGGACCGGGCGTGGCGGCGGCGATTGCCCTGGCCGATTTTAACGGCGACCACATACCTGACATCGCGATGTCGAGCGCCAGCGGCTACACCTGGATTTACACTGGGATCGGCAACGGCACATTCAAATTAGCGGACACGCAAACCACGGGCGGCGGCGACTCGCTCGTCGCGGGCGACTTTAACGCCGATGGCCATCAAGACGTAGCCTTCGCCTCCGGCCTCGGTTCGGGCGGCAGCACGGTTGGAATATTCCTCGGCAACGGCAATGGAACCCTACAACCTCCCATCACCACCACCGTCAGCTTCGTGAGCGGCATGGCTGTCGGTGATTTCTACAACGACCGTATTCAGAGCCTGGCCGTGCTTTCCACGGTAGGTCCACCGGACGGTAACGACACCACCTACTTGGTAACGGTCAAATATTCGAATGGCGCATTGAAGGTAGGCCCGCAAAATGCCGTCACCGGCGCGGTCGCTGAGGGACCCACCTACATTGGCGCCGGCGATCTCAACGGCAACTTTGTCGATGACGTTTTCATTACCGGTGGCGGCTACCTCGAGCCGCCTTTCACCGACTACATGCTGGGCAATGGCGATGGCACATTCAAGCCGCCGCAGGCTGCTCCGTATGACTCCCAAGGCACGTCGTTCGAATATCCCGTTATTCGCGACATGAACCTGGACTCTCGTCACGATGTCAACTTTGCGTGGGATAGTCTTATCGACGACAACGGCGGCGGCGATGTATTAATCAACAACAATGCCGCTACCAACTGCGATCCTCCGCCGGCGAACAAGCTCAGTGCCAACATTTGCGTTCCAAAAAGCGGGGAGACCGTGGATTCGAGATTTAGCTTCAGAGGCGCGGGCAACGCCTTCAACGGGATTGCCAAGCGCATGGAACTCTGGATCGACGGCGCCAAAATCGGCCAGAATCTGGAGGATCAGCTGAACGTTACTGCTACTTTGACCCCGGGAACGCACACCGCGTCGTTCGTGGTGGTCGACAGCTTTGACGAATATACTTCCAGTTCGGTCACCTTCACGGCGAAGTAGCAACGCCTTCCGAGCTTGAACAACTTATCGGCAAGAAACCCCCATCCCGATATTCAAAATGTCAGGATGGTGGTTTCTTTTTCGCGCAAAAGTTTGCGTAATTACGCCGAACAGTGCTGATTCACTCTACCCGGTACTGGCCACTGCCCACTGATCACTAACCACTGATTGTTTCAGTCCAGCCTCACCAAAAACACCGCGCCTTCTGGCGTGCTCGTTTCCGCAGCCAGTTTCTGCGCGCGCTCGCGGTCGTCGTCCAGCACTCGCACCCGCACCCACCAGTCGCCCGCGGGACTGGCAAAGCGCAGCACTTTCGCCGTGCGGTATCGGCGAGTCAGATGGTCGGCGACCTTGCCGGCTTCGTGCTCATGCGGAAACCCGCCAATCTGCACCGCCCACTTTCCGCCCGTCTCCAGCGGCGCCGGCGTCTGCATCACTTCCACTTTTACTTCCGCAACTCCCGGCGCATAAACATCGAGCTTGCGCGCCGCCGCCAGCGATAAATCCAGAATCCGCCCCGGAATAAACGGGCCGCGATCCGTAATCCGCACCAGCGCCGTGTGCCCAGTCTTGACGTTAGTCACCCGTACGATCGCACCCAGCGGTAGCGTCCGGTGAGCCGCCGTCATGGCATGCATGTTATAAACTTCGCCATTCGATCCCACACGATTGTGATACGGCGGCCCGTACCAGCTCGCGCGCCCGATTTCCGTGGCCAAAGGCGTGGCGTCGGCAGGAATGCTGGGCTCGGCCAGATCGGCCTCGCTCTCCGCACTCGCCGGCAATCGATCATTCTTCGCCGCACCTTCAGGCCGCGGCGTCGTTCCAGCGGGAGCAGTTTCTGTAAGTTGTGGCAGCGGCGGTGGCGGCACATTCGCCTGTGCCTCCTTGCGATGCCCGCATCCGCTGAGCAACGTAACCGTCAGCAAAAGAATTGTAGCCAGAGCGTATGCAACCCGCCGTGAAGCCCGTCGCCCGCGCCGGCCCTTAGTGAAATCTGCGAGGTCTATTTCGGTGGGTGCGGATGCTTCTCCATGTAATCGGCGAATTCGGACAGCTTCTCCGATGCCACACGCAGGGCTTTCGTCGAGTGCTGCCGCACCGCCGGCACAACCTCGTCGTTCAGGTACTTGATAAACTCGGGAATCTCTTTCTCGATGCGTTCGGCGGCCTCGGCCACCGTCTTGCCAACCCGGGCCGACGCATCTTCCACTTTGCGGTTGAAGTCGTTCATACTCTTCCTCGATCCTGGCAGACGCCAAAAACCCCACGCGAATGTTAGGAGATGCCAAGCCTCACTATTATTTCGTGCGTCGAGCGCCGGGTCAATGGCAGGAGGTGCAGTGTCTGTGCAATCTCGCATAACGCAGGCACTTACCCAGTTGAAAAGTCTAGCATCTCTATCTTTCCAGCGTCATCCCGAAGGCCCGCGTTTTCACCAGCGGGCCGAGGGATCTCCGTCAAGCACACACCTGTACGGACTAAACACTCCAAATAACGAAAAATTTGCATCAAGGATTTCATCCTTGATAAAGTAAGGATATGCCCAAGGTGACCTCCAAGCTCCAACTCACCGTTCCCAAGGCCATCGCCGACCAATACGGCATCCGCCCCGGCGACGAACTGAATTGGATTCCCGCCGGCGACAGCATTCGGGTTGAGTTGGTGCGGCGCAAAGCCAAAGGTGGGCACGAGCTGACGACCGAAGAGAAGCTGGCGTTGTTCGATGCCGGGACAAAACGGCTGAACGAGCTGCAGGCGAAAGAATTGAAAAAAAACCAGGGCAACAGGGTCACTCGCGAAACCCGGGGCTGGACGCGTGAGGAACTCTATAACGACGAGCGGGGCTTGCCTCGTGGCTTCCCTCGTTGATACCAACATGCTCGTATACCGGTGCGATCCCATCGATCCGGAGAAGAGCGCCAGGGCCAGCGATCTGTTGCGCGAAGGAGTGGCGGCGAAAGAACTCTACCTTCCGCACCAGGCGTTGATCGAATTCGTTAATGCTGTGACCAAACGCCGGGCAGGAGGACGCTCGCTACTGAACCGGGAAGAGACGTGGCGGCAGGCGGAAGACTTGCTCAATGAATTCCCGGTGCTCTATCCGAATGAGAAAGTGTTTCGAATTGCGATGCTGGGAATGGCGGCCTACCGTTTCTCCTGGTATGACGCACACCTGTGGGCCTATGCCGAGCACTACGGATTGCCTGAACTGCTCTCCGAGGATTTTGAACATGGGCGCAAGTACGGCACCGTAAGGGTAAGAAATCCATTCCTGACGCCAGGTCTCGCGTAAGCTGGTGAGCGTGAAGGCGCGGCAATCCACTCTAGGCTTTTTTTCGGTTTCTCAACAACGCCGCTTTCGGAAAAACATTCTCACGTGGTATGAAGCCCACGCCCGCGATCTCCCCTGGCGCGCCAACCACGATCCCTACCGCGTCTGGCTTTCCGAAATCATGCTGCAACAAACCCGCGTAGCCGCAGTCATCGATCACTATCAAGAATTCCTGCGCCGCTTTCCCACAGTCGAGAAACTGGCCTCGGCTCGCGAAGCCAGCGTCCTGGCCGCGTGGAGCGGCCTTGGCTACTACCGCCGCGCCCGCATGTTGCACGCCGCTGCCAAAGTCATTGTGCGCGAGCACGCCGGCCAATTTCCTTCGACCGAAAATCAATTGCGCACCCTCCCCGGCATTGGCCGCTACACCGCCGCCGCCATCGCCAGCATTGCTTTCGGTGAGCCGACCGCAGTCGTCGATGGCAACGTCGAACGCGTTCTGCAACGCGTCGCCGGCAAACGCCTTACCGGAGAAGAACTCTGGAACCATGCCAACGATCTGCTGCATAAAAATCGCCCCGGCGATTTTAATCAGGCGATGATGGAGTTGGGCGCTGCAGTCTGCACGCCCCGTGCACCGGCATGTTTGACGTGCCCGGTGGTCGAACTGTGCGCCACGCATGGAGAACTGGCCCCGAAGGAAAAGGTAACACCGCAGAAGAAGCGCGAAATTCACTACGCGCTGAATCTCCGCAATGGAGATCGTCAAAACGGGGAAGTATTTCTCGTGCAGCGCCCGGGCGATGCGTCGCTCATGCCGGGAATGTGGGAACTGCCAGAGCGGGCAGCCGTGAACGGTCCGGGCAAACCGTCGTTCGCTCTGCGACACTCGATCACGGTGACTGATTACACGGTCGGCGTTTGGCGGAACGCGCCGGCATCGCTTGTTAGCGGGAAATGGATTCCGGCGGCGCGGCTCGGGCAAGTTGCGCTCACGGGACTAGCTCGGAAGATTCTCCGCAAAGCGGAGATGCTCTGAGGAGGCTTCCAGGACTAGAATCCCAGGCATGAGGAAACCCCTGTCGTCACTAACGTTCTCGTTGGTCGCGGCGGCTGTGTGTTTTTTCGCTGCTGTTGAGAACGCTCCAGCTCAAGGCGCAACTGGCAGCGCAGGGCCGGAAGCCGGAGTCGTATTAACCAAGTTGTCCCCGCCGGTTTACCCTCCGCTGGCGCGACAGGCGCGGATCATCGGCGACGTAAAAATATTTGTCAAAATTCGTCGCGATGGGAGTGTGGCGTCAGCGGAGTTGTTCAGCGGTCATCCCATGCTCGCGCAGGCCGCTCTGGATAGCGCCCGGAGATCGACATTCGAATGCCGCGGATGCAGTGATCCCGCGACCTCATATCCGCTGACGTATACGTTCGAAATCAAGGGCGACTGCCGTTTCGGTCCGAATTGCGAGTCCATTGAACCGCGTGCGCCTGAAGTGACGCAGTCGCAGCACCAAATCACGATCACCGACGAACCGTCGTGTACCTGCGACCTCTTCGGTACGATTACGAGAATCAAAGTTCGCTCCGCGAAGTGTCTCTATTTGTGGAAGTGCAGCTTCCGCGATGGAGCAGATAAATGAGCAGCCTGCGAACTGGCAACTGACCACCGCAACCGATCCTCCCGTCCCGCATCATCTAGAATGAAGTCATGTCAGAGCGAGGAGCTTTTGTGCGCTGGCCGCGAAACATCCTGGAGACCAACCGGAGGACGCACCAATGGCCGCACTAACGCCGGGGGTTCAAGCCCCCGATTTCGAACTCAGAGCCATGGACGGCAAGCGCTTCGTTCTCCGCGACGAACTCGCGCACGGCCCGCTGGTACTGGCCTTCTTCAAAGTCTCGTGCCCCACCTGCCAGTACGCATTTCCATTCCTCGAGCGGCTCGAGCAAGCCTACGGACACAAAGGCGTCCGCGTTATCGGCGTCTCCCAGAACGATCCCCGCGAGACTGCGAATTTCACCAAAGAATTCGGCGTTACCTTTCCCGTCCTGCTCGATGACACGCACAGGTATCCCGCATCGAACGCCTACGGCCTCACCAATGTCCCAACCATCTTCTGGATCGCGCAGGACGCGCAAATCGAACTCTCCAGCGTCGGCTGGGTGAAAGCCGACTTCGCCGAACTCAACCGCAAGATGGCTGAATTTGGGAAAGCCACGCCGGCCGTGATCTTTCATCCGGGAGAAGACGTCCGCGACTTCCGCGCCGGGTGAGGCTCCAAAAACTGATCCCGCGGTCGCGGGACAATGTCGCAGCACAATTAAAGACAGCCAGGCTCGTCCGAAAACGGGCAGGGAACTGTCGCTGGTACATCTCCGCGCAGGTCTGAAGGTCGAAGCGGCGAGTGACCTGCCGTGCAACAGCACCCATCATTCGCCTGCTGCCAAACCGCTTTGGTCCGTTACAATTCACTCAGTCTTAACAGTAAGCATTCCTGGCCAACTCATTTCTGCGCTGCTACACCGCTTTGTCGGGGAGAAGACCGATCTATGCAAGCGATCTTAAGAAGAAGTGTTCTCGTAATCATGATTGCCGCTTTGAGTCTCATGCTTTGGGCGGAGGGCGCCGCAACTCCCGCGCCCGCCGGCCTCAAGCACGATCCGGTTTCCGTTCGTCTACCCTCCGCCGCATTCGCCGCCATGGAGACGATCAATCCCGAACACATCCGCTGGCATGTTCGCTTCCTTTCCCACGATCTTCTCGAAGGCCGCGGCACCGGTCAGCGCGGCGGCGACATCGCCGCCGAATACATCGCCACGCAATTCGCCGAGTACGGACTGAAGCCCGCCGGCGAGAACGGCTCATATCTTCAGAAAGTGCCTCTCGTGGGAATCACGACGCTACCCGATACGCACTTTGTCCTGTTGCCCAAGCAAGGCGGGCCCATGGACTTGAAGCCGCTCGACGAATACGTCGCCTACGATCAGACTCAGCAATCGCAATCCGACGTAGACGCCGATATCGTCTACGTCGGCTATGGCATCGAAGCCCCCGAATATAACTGGGACGACTACAAAGGCATCGATGTCCACGGCAAAGTCCTGCTCATGCTGGTCAACGAGCCACCCTCCGACGATCCCAAGTTTTTCAAAGGTAAAGCCCTCACCTACTACGGCCGCTGGACCTACAAATACGAAGAGGCCGCCCGCAAAGGCGCAGTCGGCGTGATTCTCATCCACCGCGAAGACATGGCCAGTTATCCCTGGGAGGTAGTCCGCAACTCGAACTCCGGCGAAAAATCCTACTCGAAATTAGAAGGTCCCCCGCTGAGAGTCGCATCCTGGGTCCAGTTAGATGTAGCAAAAAAGTTGGCCGCCGGCTCCGGCATGGACCTCGACAAAATGATGGCCGACGCCCGCTCTCGCGACTTCCATCCGGTCAACCTGGGCGCGAAATTACGCGCACACATGGCCAGCAAAGTTCGCAACTTCGAATCGAACAACGTCGTCGCTATGCTTCCGGGCTCAAATCGCAATCTAAAAGACGAAGCCGTCATGTTCACCGCGCACTACGATCATCTCGGCATTCGTCACGATATGCCCGGCGACAACATCTACAACGGAGCCGCCGACAACGCCACCGGCTGCGGCATCTTGCTCGAACTTGCCCGCGCCTACAGCGTCGCCAAAGACCGGCCCGGCCGCTCGATAATTTTCGCCGCAGTCACCGCCGAGGAGCAGGGCCTGCTCGGCTCGGAATATCTAGGAAAGCATCCGCCAATTCCCGCCGGCAAGATCGCCCTCGATCTGAATTACGATGACGTGCAACCCATCGGTTCTCCGCAAGAAGTCGAAATCACCGGCGCCGAGCGCACCACCTTTTATCCCTGGGTGCAGGCAACGGCAAAAGAGTTCCGACTCGCCATTCGTCCCGACGCTCGCCCCGAGGCCGGACACTTCTATCGCTCCGATCATTTCAGCCTCGCCCGCGTCGGTATTCCATCTTTCTCCATCAACGAAGGCATGAAATTCAAAGGCCACGATGAAGCCTGGGGACTCGAGCAAAATAAGGAATACACCGAAAAGCACTACCACCAGCCCAGCGACGAGTACCATCCGGAAATGGACTTCACCGGCGACGCCGCCATGGCCCGCTTCGGCTTCGCACTGGGCTGGGAAGCCGCCAGCTTTTCAAACTTAATCGGCTGGCAAAAAGGCGACGAGTTCGAACCAGCAAGAATCAAGAGTCAGTAGCTGAGATAAATGTAGGGACAGCCGCCCCTCGGCTGTCCGCCGGCGCAGCCCGGCCTCTTCTCACCAAAACCTACCGCCTTCACCGCGCCGGGCACGGCGCTCCCGCCGCCTGCCACGCCTTCACCTTCGCCGAGAACTCATCATGCGGAATCGGCACCGGCGTCCGTCCCTCGCCCGGATTCCATCCCCACATCACCAACTTATCTTCCGTGAGATGCTCCACCAATTGGTCGATATTCCGGCTCCGATTCTGTTGCGGATCCTTGATCGATTCGCAAAGCTCCCCATCCGTCAGCCCTTCCCAAATCATCGGCATACTCGGCGGAGGCAAATGCCAACCCGGCGCTCCCGGAGGAAGATGCGCCGCGCCCAGATTGTGATCCTGATGGCACGTGCTGCATTTCACTGCCGTTACTCCAAAACCCACCGGCCCACGCCGTATATCCATCGTGTGCCGATGCGAGTCATCTCCCTGCCGAGGATAGTCACCCTTCGAATGGCAATTCATGCAGCGTGGATGCCGCAACACCGGGACGAAAGCCTCGAAAAGCGCGCCGTCGCCGGTCGCGGCGGGTGCATTCGCAGCCGTCGGCCCCGCCGCGGCCACGGGATGCCCCAGCCACATCGCAGCAACCGCGCCGCACAAAACCAAACTCCCCAGAATCCAATTTAATCTCTTCATAGCGCCTCCGACATTCGGATGGGCAACTTTCGTATCCGTTTTCCCGTCACCGCAAACACCGCATTGGCAATCGCCGGCGCCGCGCAAGGAACACCCGGCTCTCCGATGCCGCCCGATTTCTCGTGGTTGTCAACAATGTAAGTTTCAATCTTCGGGCACTCATTCATCCGCAGCACCGGAAACGTATTAAAGTTCGTCTGCTGCAATCGCCCCTTCTCGAACGTCAACTCCTGGAACAGAGCTGCCGACGCTCCAAAGATCGCTCCGCCCTCCGTCTGCGCCGCGATAATTCCGGGGTTCACATACTGCCCGCAATCGATAGCGCACACCATCCGGTGAACTCGAACATTCCCATCCTCCACCGAAACTTCGGCCACATGCGCCGAGTAACTCTCGAACGCAAAGTGCACCGCAATCCCCCGCCCCATCCCCTTCGGCAGAGGTTTGTCCCATCCCGCCTTTTGCGCCGCCAGGTCAAGCACGCCCAAGTGCCGAGGGTGCTTTTGCAACAGCCCGCGCCGGAACTGGTAAGGGTCTTTTCCCGCCGCTCCCGCCAGTTCATCCACAAAACATTCCGTCGCAAATCCCGTATGCGAATGGCCCACCGACCGCAGCCACTGCACTGGAACCCCAACCTCAGCCTGATGCGATTCCACCGTCAGATTCGGGATCTCATACGGGAGATCGTCCACGCCCTCCACAGAAGCAGGATCGTAATCCTTCCCCTTCATCATCGCGGCCGCGAACGGCGTCCCCGCCATGATCGATTGCCCCACCAGCCGCGATCTCCAACTCACCGCATTCCCGTTCGCATCCACTCCGCCTTCAATCGCGTGCAGGAACGCCGGACGATACCAACCGCCCTGCATGTCGTCCTCTCGAGTCCAGATCACTTTCACCGGCACTCCTGCAGCCTTTGCAACATGAACCGCTTCCACTACAAAATCCGATTGCGGATTCGCCCTGCGCCCAAAGCCTCCGCCCAGAAAAGTCGTATGCAACTGAACTTTCTCCGGAGGCAGCCCCGCAATCTTCGCCGCGTTCAAGCGGTCGATCGTCTGGAACTGCGAACCAGTCCACACCTCGCACGAATCGGCCCGCAAATCCACAGCGCAATTTAAAGGCTCCATCATCAAGTGCGATAAATAAGGTACTTCATAAACCGCTTCCACCTTCTTCGCCGCACTGGCCAGCGCGGCTCCAGCGTCGCCGTCTTTGCGCACGCTCGTTCCCGGCGTTTTCGCCTGTTCGCGAAACTGGTGCATCATCTCCGTCGTGCTGAAGTTCCGCATGGCGCCGTCATCCCACACCACATGCAAAGCTTCCCGAGCCATCTTCGCCTGCCAGAAAGTATCCGCGATCACGGCAATCCCCGCGGGAATCGCCACAATCTTTCTCACGCCCGGCATCGCCCGCGCCCGCGTATCGTCATAGCTCTGCACCTTCGCCCCGAAAATCGGCGGACGCGCAATCACCGCCGTCAACATCCCCGGCAGCTTGACATCGATTCCAAACACCGCCGCCCCGTTCAACTTCTCCGGCGTGTCGAGCCGCTTGATCGGCTTGCCAATCAGTTTGAAATCTTTGGGATCTTTCAACTGCACGTGCTCGGGCGGAGTCAGCTTCGCGGCCGCCGGCGCGAGTTGTCCGTACGTTAACTTCTTCGATCCGTTCACCACCGAGCCCGCTTCAGTTCGGCAATCCGTTGCGCTCACATTCCACTGCTGCGCGGCGGCCGCAATTAACATGGCGCGCGCCGCGGCTCCAGCCTCGCGGAATTGCTGCAATCCCGAATAAACGCTTGAGCTTCCCCCCGTCATCTGTATGCCAAACGCGGGATGGTTATACTTCGGATCGACCGGCGCAGGTTCGAAACCGACCTTGGTCCAATCCGCATCCAGTTCATCCGCCAACAGCATCGGCAGCGACGTATAAACGCCCTGTCCCATCTCGGAATGATTCACAATCACCGTCACTCGCTCATCCGTTCCAATCCGGACAAAAGCATTCGGCATAAAAGTTGCAGTATCGGTCGTTGGTTTATCCTTAGCCGCCTGCCCCGCCGCCAGCGCGCTGATTCCGGGAAACCGAAATCCAATCACCAGCCCGCCGCTCGCCGCCACCGAAATTTTCAGGAAGTCGCGCCGCTCCAGTTTGCGCCGGATCATCGCGCACCTCCCTTCGCTACCATCTCAGCCGCCCGGTGAATCGCCCTTCGAATCCTTGGATACGTCCCGCACCGGCAAATATTCCCCGTCATCGCCTCGTCAATGTCGTCATCGGTCGGGCTGGGCTTCTCTCGCAGCAGCACCGCCGCGCTCATCAGTTGTCCCGATTGGCAATACCCGCATTGCGGCACATCCTCCTCCAGCCAGGCCCGTTGCAGCGGATCACTCAGGTCCGGCGACAGCCCTTCAATCGTCGTCACCGATTTCCCATCCGCTCGCGAAACCGGCGCCACGCACGACCGCACCGCCTCTCCATTAATGTGCACCGTGCACGCCCCGCACTGCGCCATGCCACATCCATATTTCGTTCCCGTCAGCCCAAGTTGCTCGCGAATCACCCACAAAAGTGGAGTGGAAGGATCCACCTGAAGATCGACGCGTTTGCCATTCACCGAAAATGCGATCATTGCAATTCTCCTGATTTCTTACCGGCAAAAGCTCCTACAAAGTATCGCGATGTCAAAGTTTACATCCTTGGAGGTAAGAAGTCAGATCTGTCCATCGCACAAATCGTTTTTGGGTAGGGCACGGCTTCAGCCGTGCCGTTACGGGCCAATAAAGACGCGGGCTTTAGCCCCTGAGGGATTCGACAGCTTACTCCCCCGGTTCATTACGAGATGGCCGGCTAATCTCTGATCTCGATTATGTTGATTGGTGGAAGAACAGCTTCCCAAGCCGCTCGAAAGGAATTTAGGTCGGGATGGGAAGGGGGAATCGTGATCGTGGTCATAGTAGCTCCGACAGCCGATTGCACCCGCCTGTGCACAAACTGTGCGGGTTCGTGACCGATTCCAGCCAAAACATTTATTCTTACTGAGCGAGCCTTGTAAAGAATTGTGCTGGGGCCTACCGTATTCAGCAGAGGGAGAGTCTGACAAATGCCCAAGGCTCGCAAGACCAGACCGCTAAAGAGGAAGCAAGTCACTCTGCGACGGCGGAATCAAGCAGTTTCCTTACTCACGAAATGGGCTACCGCGTCCACGCGCGTTCAGTACATTGAAGATTCGTTGCAACACATGGGTAAAATCCACAAATTAAACGTTAGCAGTGGCGACGAAGACTTTATGTTCGTCGCCAAGTGTGGAGGCGCTCAGGCCTTGATTTTTCCACTGCTATGGATCGATGTTCGCGTCGAAGGAATCGAGGGTATGTCAGAGTCTCTGGTTATTACAAAACACGACGGAACCTCTGTGATTAGCTCTTGGGATCCACGCGAAGACGCGGAGGTTCAGGCTTCAAACAAGACTGCCGAAGCGCAACTGTCAGATTGGGCGACCCTACAAGCAGTTCTCCACATACTCTTTGTGGGGCCGTTTCCTTCGTTCTCCTTTTTGGGGAAGCTAGCTGTCCGCGAAAACAGATATTTAGAGGTTAGGAAGCAAGATTCCAGTGGTGCATATTTCGTCTCGACTCGGGATGGGGTTTGCAAAATAGAAAAGCAAGGGGAAAACGTGACGGTCCAAATAAGTTCCGACCAATACACAGTTTCTATTTCCGAAACCGAGATAACTGCTGCCGAGCTGATTCATCGGTTCCGCCCGTCAAGCCCCGCTGTGCATTGAGTGGCGGCGCTGCGTAAACTGGCAAGGGAGAGAAGAAACCATGAGCATAGAAGATGCACGAAGAAGGCTCTCTGATCTGCTTATCGAACAGAGCAGGCTCAAGGGCGAGATAGACTCGACGCACGCTAGATGGTTGAGCATTACGAATCTCGGCCACTCCCTAAGGGCGCATGAGATAGAGCATCAAAACAGAGTGGCTGTAGAATATCACATACTTATCCACGAATACGCAAGCGTTGTGATGGAGATCAATTCCCTAGTTCTATTGCTGTCCTGAAAGCGGTGTTCAATCAAGGATGCTTGCGGACAAGGATGAAGGAGATGACAGTCCATGACATACCGTTTCGCAAGTCTGCCTCGAACAAGTACCGTGAAGCAGCAATCGCGAGCACGGATCGCGATAATTCTGCTGGCTTCCAGTATAGGGCTAACAGGATGTGGCAGTTCGAACAACAATTCCAACCAGACGCCGGTAGCTCCAACTCCGACGCCGGTGGGGACTTCGATAGTGGGTAGTTGGAATATTGCCCTTACAGGTAGTGTCACGCTGGCAGACTCCCCTCCAGGAGGTCCTACAACCACCTACGTTTATCCGATGAATGGAACGCTTCAACCCACATTTGTCCCTCCAGGACAAGAAGGTACATCGTGTAGTACATCGTGGGCCCTTCTTAACCCACTGGAAAATTGGCCCAGCACGGCGGGGCCAGTTTGTCTGACTGCTTCTAACGTTGGCGTGGGTGTTCTAGGGTGGTTACCAACTATCGGCGTTTGGCCAGACGGAGACGCTGGTGTTTCTCCTACATTACTCATCGTTGGAGTAGAAAGTAACCCACCACCAGAATACAGTTCCCAAATCACGTTCTTGTATCTGGGAAGCGCCATCAGTAGCGAGAGCTTTATAGGATTTGAGGGAAATGGGCAGATTGTTAATGGTACGATGACAGGCACATGGAGTTGTGATTCTCCGACTTGGCAATCAGGGCTTCCTTGTACTGGCACTGGAACGTTTACGGGAGCACAGCAGTAAGCTCGCGGGCAGCATTCGTCACTTCCTCCTCGCCGAAAGAACCCCGGAAGTTCACTAGATAACCTCCGTAACTTTAGCCCCCGCCAGAGCCATGCTAGCCTCGATATGCACTTGTGTAATCAGTGCGTTCCACGAACTCGACATGCCTCGATTCCCCATCTTCCGCCTCGGCAAAGAGCAAGAAAAAGTCGCTCCGCCTGAATTGGTTGCCGCGGTTCCGTCCATCGTCCTCGAAAATTTGTCCGTAGGCGTCGATAACCTTCGCCACGACGTCTCCCTCAGCCCCCGCTTCGTCGACGCGGCGCGCGCCCAAATCATGCGCTTGATTGTGCGTCACGGCGAGCTCGAAGGCCTGCTCGCGGCCGAGGCTCCGCAGAAAAGTCAGGCTCCCTCGTGGATGCGCACTGCCGCCGGGCCAAGTCGCGAATCGGTTCGGACCGATCCCTCCGATTGGAAACCCCTGCTTACCGAACTCCATCTCGCGGCCCTGAATCGCGCCAAGAAAGAAGAAAAGCTTTCCATCGACCTGCTCGCCCGCCTGGCCGTCACCAAATTTCTGCGTACGGAAATGTCCCAGCAATTCCCGCAGGTCCTCGAGCGTTGCCGCGTTCTGCTCAAAAACTACGAGGGCATCCGGCAGGGCAAGGCAGTGGAGTACCGCGAACGCGTCGCCGCCTTCCAGGTCCGCAAAAAAATCATCCTCCGCAAAACCGGACAAGAGCTCTTCGAGACTCTCCGCGCCATCGAAAAAGAAACTCTCGCCCGCACCCGCCGCTCATTTTTTGGCGAGCCCCAAGCCGGCGATCCAGGCTCCGCCGCTCTCCGCAGCTACGGTCTCTTCGTGAACCGCCTCGCTTTTTCCGAAGACGGCCGCGACGATTACCTCTGCGCCGAACACTACGTCATGCTCGGCAACTGGGACCGCGATCCCGATCGCTATCTCCGCCTGCAAGATGTTGTCTGGAATTTCCTGCGCTCGCTCTATGGCGAAGAGACTACTACCGAGACCATCGATTCCTGGCTCTGCGCTCCGGAAAATACACGCGCCTTAGTCGGCACCGGCACTCCCGATGAGTCGTCCCCAGAAGGCCTCGCCCAACAGGATCGCTTAACCAAATGGGTTCGCCTGCTCGAAGACGAGCAAGTGATGGAATGCGTCATCGCTTCCTATCACACCGTCCCGCTGCTCGGAGAATACGCTCCGCGCATCAACCCGCAGCAATTAAAGAACGCTCTCATCTCGCGTCCCGAGTGCGACCGCGTCGAGCGCATGATTCAGGAGCACGGCAAGCTCTCGCCCGCCAGCCTCTACGCCGCCGTCGCCAAAGTCGCCGCCTGCCGCGGCGCCGAGCGCGCCAAAGTCGCCGCCCGCTTCCTGCAGGATTTCTCCCACTACCACCGCGATCTCCGCCGCCTCGAAGTTCTCAACGCCGCGCTCGATTCCATCAACCTCGTCGCCACCGACAAGCTCCGCGAACTCTCCCGCATGAACGGAACCCTTTACGAATTTCTTCTGCCCGATGAGCAGCCCGTGCAGCCCGAAGAAGTCCGTGTCCTGCGCCACGTCGTCCTTAAAGCCGATGTCCGCGACTCCACCCGCCTCACCCGCACTCTCATGGATAAGGGTCTCAACCCCGCCTCCTACTTCAGCCTGAATTTTTACGATCCCGTCAACAAGCTGCTCGGCAAATACGGAGCGCAAAAAGTTTTTCTCGAAGGCGATGCCATCATCCTCGCCATCCTCGAACGCGAAGGCGAACCCGGCCTCGCCGTCAGCCGCACCTGCGTCCTGGCCCGCGAAATCATCGAGATCGTCCGCGGCTACAACCAGCTCATGCAGCGCTCCGGCATGCCCGAACTCGAACTCGGTATCGGCATCACCTTACAGGAAACCGCTCCGCTCTACCTCATGGATGGCGAACGCCAGATCATGATCTCCGAAGCCCTCAACGAGAGCGACCGCCTTTCCTCCTGCAACAAGCGCGCCCGCAAAATCATGGAATCGCAAGCCGGACCCTTCCACGTCTACGTCTTCCAGCCGCAGGATTCCCCCGCGACCGCAGACCAGCCGAATCCCGAAGACTCCGTCATCAGCTACAACCTCGGCGGCATTCGCATGAATCAAGCCGCCTTCCGCAAACTCGAGCAGGAAATCTCCCTCGTCCCGCTCGCCGTAAAACTGCCGCCCGCTCTCGCCTCCGACAAAGGCGAGTACCGGCTCTCCAGCGGCGTCGTCCCCGTCGACCGCGATATCTTCCGCAAAATCGTCGTCCGCGAAAGCCGCATCCCCAACGTCAACCCCGAGGATTTTTCCGTCCGCGGCTGGACCGACCGCACCTACTACGAAATCTGCACCGACCCCGCCATCTACGCCGCCCTGGAAAAAAAGAAGTCCGCAAAAGCCTAAGCCGCCTTCTCAACAAGACTGTCATCCTGAGGACCGCGCCCTTTGCGGTCCGAAGTGCCTGCCCTGAGCCTGTCGAAGGGACCTATGTAGTCGCTTGCTGTGAAACCAACGCCCGAGCAGGCACAGAGCTTTTGGGTGGCGCAGCGCTTCCCAGCGCTGCGATAAACGCCCCGCGACTGAGGGCTTCAGCCGCTGAGGAGCCCGCCGCTGCTTCCTCCGCCCAAGCGCACAAACCGCCGCCCCACCGCACTCCAGTCCCGCAGGGACGTCAGACAATAGCCCCGAGCCTCGCTTCGGATTTTAAGGACGCCGCCTGACTAACGCCCTCGCCTTCCTCCTCCCTACGCCAATCCCAACCACTCCCATGCCTCCCGATACCCTTCCCACCTCGGATTCCTGCTCTTCAAGTCCGGAAAAAACCTCAAACTCTTCATCCCTTCAAACGCCGCGATCGGCAGCAGGTACCAAATCTCGCGCCCATCTTCCTCAATCACCACCCGCGCCGCCAGCACATCGATCTCCTCCGCCGTATAACTCTTCTTCCCTTCGTCCCGCGTCGCGTAAACCGGCTGCACATCGTATCCCCCGCCATTCAACCTTCCCGTAGCCTTCACCTGCACCCGCAACAGCCGCCCGCCTCGTCCCGCACCCACAATAAAGTCATACTTCTCGCTGTCGCCCCACGGAATCGCCACTCCCAATCCCAGCGTTCCCGCCTTCAGCAAAAACGCCGCCTGCGACAACTCCCCCATCCGCTTCGGATTCCTCTTCCGCCGCTCCAGCCACCCATCCCCCGGCTCCTCCGCCACCGCCATAATCCACGGAATATATCCCGGAACCGCATCCCCATCCCCGCCACCGCTCACCGCCATAAACACTCCTCCGCGCCCGCACCGCCAAACAGACACCGCGCCGCCTGAACTCGACAAAATTTCCCACCAATACTTCCAATATTCCCCGCCCGTCAACCAACGTCCAGGTCATCCCGCCAATTATTTCGAAAGATTTCCACAACGGGAAATAACGAGCTCGTGCGGAACGGACACTCCCTTCGGCAAGCTCAGGGCAGGCTCTGTCCGTGGCTCTTGACGTTGTTTTTGCCTTTGACGTTGGGGAGATTCGTATTCGGGGTATGCCTTCAGGCATACCATAAGTGCCCACCACACCCCAGCCGCGAAGCGGCGGCAGAATGCAGCCCACGGCGCAAGCCGTGAGTAAGACCCCAAAAAATAGGAACCGAGTCCCGGCAGGGACAGCAGAGAAAGAACGTGTGGAACGGACACTCCTGTCCGTTGCCTTTGATTTTGATAGCACCACCCGACCGGCATCATCCCGAGCGCAGCCGTTCTTCAGGCGCAGCGAGGGATCTCGCGCGCATCTCCAACTCTGCGACTCCCAATGAACCTTGTCATTCCGAGCCCTTCACAGCCGCGATCAGCGGCGAGTACGGCGAGGAATCCGCAGTCCCCTGACGCCACGAGAACTCGTGTGGAAGCGGGCGCCCTCGCCCGCTTGCCTTTGATCTTGCCGCCGACCCGCCCCGTCCGCCCTCTTTTGCTTTCGGGTGGCGCAGCGCTTCAGCGCTGCGATAAACCGTCCCTCGACCGAGGGCTTCAGCCCCCGAGGAGCCACCGTTCACAGCCGCATAATTCGAGCGCACAAACCGCCCCACCCCACTCCAGTCCCGCAGGGACACCAGATAATAGCCCCGAACGTAAGTCCGGCGTAGGACGACAGAGTAGAAACGCGTGGAACGGACACTCCTGTCCGTTGCTGTTGTTCTTGATTCTGAATGCGCCTGCACCTCACCAGAAAGGTGGGAACCACGGACTCCTACGCCACCGCTCTTGATATTGATGTTGCTTCGGCCTTGTCCCATTGAACGACGGCAGAGAAGCAACGTGTGGAACCGACACTCCTGTCCGTTGCCCTTGATGTTGATCTTGCCGTTGATTTCGGGTGGACAGCGCTTCAGCGCTGCGATAAACCGCCCCTCGACTGAGGGCTTCAGCCCCCCGAGGAGCCCACCGTTTCACAGCCCCATAATTCGAGCGCACAAACCGCCCCACCCCACTCCAGTCCCGCAGGGACGCCAGACAATAGCCCCGGACGTAAGTCCGGGGTAAGCCTCAAGAAGAGGAACCAAGTCCCGTCAGGGACGGCAGAACCCGCGCATCGCACCGCCGGTCCTTTGTGATAAAAGTAGGACCCATGCTTAAATCTCGTCACACCGTGGAGGCGGAAAATGGGTGAGAAAGAGTCTCTTCAGTACCTGGAGTCAGAGCTAGCCAAGCAGGTCGCGGCATTCGATGACAGCAGAAAATTCTACCGCCGGCAAAACTACCGCACGACAGTTGCGACAGCTGCGATATCTGCCGCCACCACCGTCTTCATCGGCGTAAGCCAGATTCTTCACTCCGAAAAGCTTTCGATCCTTTCCCTCATTTGCAGCGCAGCAATTACGGTTGTCGCCGCTTGGGATGGATTTCTTCGCTCTCGCGACCTGTGGGTTCAAAAGACAGATACCTGGATGGGCCTACAGAACCTTGAAGCTCACATAAAATACGCCAAGGCAAAATCTGAGGATGTGCTGCCACAGGAACAGGTGGACGATTTCTACAAACGTTTCGATCAGGTCCTCATGGGTGAACACGAGCTTTGGAAGAAAATACGAGGCACTCAAACACAACCCGCATCCACCAAGCAGCGAAAGACGACCTGAAGATACGGAGTTGCGCGCATGCCAGCCCCAGCGCCGCGTAGGCTTCCTCATTTCGCGGAAGAGCAAACGGTAGAGCAGGCCTTCCAGGACCCAAACACCTTGACTGACGGTGGCCTTGAAGCCTAATCTTGGTGCTTCGCGGGCCCTTAACACCTAACGGATGACCTCTAGGACGATGCCGAATCCGATCACGCATCGGATCCACAGTAAAGGAGAGTTTTATGTCCTACCCTCCGCCCGACTACATTGCCCAGCAAGGTGCCCTTTTTGCTCAGCAGGTGAAGGTTGAAGTCGACCGACTCAATGCTGAGTACAAAAAACAATTGGACGCCGAAGTTGCCAAGATGATCACGGACCTGAAACACGACGCGGCCTCGCGGATTCGACCAATCCTTGTTTCAGTGATAGCGGTGATCGTGGCGGGATTTGCATTGCTCGCCTATGCCCAAACACGCTCTCTCAACAATACATACATCGAATTCCAGAACGGAGTCATGGCCCTCCAGAAGGAAGTGCTCGCCACATCGAATGGAATGGGCGAAAAGGCTGCTCTGGTTGATGCGGCGAACAAAGAGCTTGAGGCGGAGACGCGCCTGCTGGGGAACACAGGCAACCAATACCAGAGTCGGCTGCAGGGGCTCGAGAGCGCGCAGAAGGAACTTGACACAGAAACGCACCGGCTAGAAAACACAACAACCGACTACCAAGACCGGTTGAAATCGCTCGCGGACGCACAAAAGGAAACCGACGCCCTGACGAAGAGGCTTGAGCAGCTAGCTAGCGATTACGAGGCCCGACTGAAGAAGCCCGTTTCCGCCACGACAAAATGATGGCAGAGCCGCCGGGCAGCGCTGGGTGCCCGGGCCTGCTCCATCCCCTACCTCACTCCCAACTGCCAAAACAAAAACGAATAAACATCCGTACTCTCCTCAATCTGTTTGGTCACCGGTTTCCCCGCCCCATGCCCCGCCTTGGTCTCAATCCGCAACAAAATCGGACGCGTCTTACTGCTCCCATTCTTCGCCTCATCCTGCATCAAAGCCGTCATCTTCTTGGCGTGCATGGGATCGACGCGCGAATCGGAATCCGCCGTCATAAATAAAATCGCCGGATACTCCACCCCCGCCTTCACATGATGATACGGCGAATAAGCATAGATCCACTTGAACTGCTCCGGATTATCCGCGCTTCCGTACTCCGGAATCCACAACTTCGCAATCTGAAAATTCTGATACCGCAGCATATCGAGCAGTGGCACCTGGCACACCACCACCCGAAACAAATCCGGATGCTGCGTGATCATCGCCCCCATCAGCAGCCCGCCATTTGACCCGCCCTGAATCGCCAGATGATCCTTGTCCGTATATTTCTCCGCAATCAGATGTTCGGCTGCGGCAATCATGTCGTCGAAAACATTCTGCTTCTTGTCCAGCATTCCCGCCCGGTGCCAGTCCTCGCCAAACTCCGCCCCACCGCGCAAATTCGCCACCGCATAAACTCCGCCATGCTCCATCCACAAATAAGCCGTGCGGCTGAATGACGGAGTCAGGCTCACGTTGAACCCTCCATAAGCCGTGAGCAGCGTGGGATTCCGCCCATCCTTCTTCATGCCTTTCTTGTTGACCACAAACATCGGCACCCGCGTCCCATCCTTCGATTGGAACCACTCCTGGTTCACCTCGTAGGCCGAAGGATCAATCGAAGGCGCATCCACCTTCTCCCACTGCGACGTCGCGCCCGTTTTCAAGTCGTACCGATAAACGCTGGGCGGAACGGTGAATGACAAAAACCCATAAAACACTTCGTCGCGGTCCCATTTTCCTTCCGACCCAAATACCGTGCCCAGCGCCGGAAGCGCCAGATCCTTCAGCATCGTCCCATCGATGTTGAAAATCTTTAGCTGCGACGCTGCATTCTGCTCGTACTGCGCAAAAAGTCTTCCGCCCCAAACTCCCACTCCCTGCAATACCGAACCCGTCTGCGGAATCAACTCTTTCCAGTCGTCGCGCTCATAGTTGCCCGCTTCCGCCACAAAGACGCGGTAACGCGGAGCATCCTCGTTGGTCGTGATGTAAAGCCTTCCGTTGTACACCGACCCGTCGTAAAGAAAATTCTTTCCCGTCGTGATCCGCGTGGGTGGCGTGCCCTTCTTCAGATCCATCAGGAACAGCTCGCTCTTGGTCCAGCCCTGCTCCACCGTGATCAGCAGCAAGCGCCCATCATTATCCAGAGTGACGTTTGGCCAGTCCTCCGCATCGCGTCCCTCGCCAAATATCTTTGTGTCCGTCTCCGGATCGGTTCCCAGTTCGTGATAAAACACATGCCGGTTGTACATCTCCTGCCCATCCGGAACATCGCCCTTCTTCGGATAGCGCGTGTAATAAAATCCGGAATTATCCGGCATCCACGCAATGCTGCAAGCGCGCGTGCGCTCAATCGTATCCGGCAGCGCCGTGCCGGTTTTGGTTTCAAGAATGTGCAGTGTGCTCATCTCCGATCCACTCGGAGAAGTTCCGTACGCTAAATATTTTCCATTCTCCGAAGGATGGTACCAATCGAGTGCAATCGTCCCATCCGCTGCCAGTTGATTCGCATCCACCAGCACTCGATCTTTTCCGTCCAGCCCTTCCCGCACATAAAGCACCGGCTGGTTTTGCATCCCCTCGCGCCGCTGATAGAAATAGTATTTCCCGCCAATCTCCGGCGCCGTCAGGCTGCCGATGCTCAACAGTTCCGTCAGCCGCTTATGAATCGCATCGCGCCCCGGCAGCGGATCGAGCGCCCCCCGCGTGTACGCCATCTCTTCCGCAACCCACTTCTGCGTCTCCGCCGATGTCCCATCCTCCAGCCAACGGTAGTTGTCGACAATCTTCACTCCATGCACCGTCTCCTCCAGCGGCCGCTTCTCCGCCTTCGGCGGAGCAGCGTCCGCTGAATCTTTAGCATCGCCCGCCGCATAAACCATCGCAGCCAAACCCAGCAAAGAAATAAAAGCAACGGCAATCGAAATCAATCGCACCCCTCCACCCATAGCTCACCTCGCAACCATTCAGCCTACCAAAAAAACCACCGCCAGAGTTCCCCCCCGCGCCCTCAAATGTTATGATTGAACCCGACAGAAAGCGCGCGCTCCGCGCGCGCTTTCTCACACTCCTCAGTAGCTCAATGGCAGAGCATTCGGCTGTTAACCGAAGGGTTGTAGGTTCGAGTCCTACCTGAGGAGCCATTCTTTCAATGGCTTACGGCGGTGCAAATTACTCGCAAATCTGCTGAGTCAATCAGCATCACTCCAGCTGAGAGCCTATAAATCCCAGGCGGTGCGGCTGAACAGGCTGCGGAAAAAGTGATTTTCCGTCGCATGTGTTATCTCAGCGGCTATAAAGCCTGGCAATTCAAAATGGGCAAGTTATCGCAGCGGTGAACCCTGCGCCACACGAAGGCGAGGGCGGCAGCCTAGGTCCAATAAGTACGGTCGAGGGAGCGGTATTGGATGGCTTCGGCGATGTGTTTGGGATCGAGGTGGGGGGCGTCTTCGATGTCGGCGATGGTGCGGGCGACTTTCAGGATGCGGTCGTGGGCGCGGGCGCTGAGGCCTTGCTGCGTCATGGCGCGTTCCAGCAGGCGTTCGCAGTCGGCGGAAAGTTCGCAGAAGGTGCGAATGTGGCGGGAGGACATTTGGGCGTTGCAGTAGATCTTTTCGCGAGAGGCGGAGAAGCGTTCGAGTTGTTTGGCGCGAGTGCGGATGACGCGGTCGCGGATTTTGGCGGAGGATTCGGGTTCGTTGGTGGAGCGCATCTCTTTGTAATTTACGGCGGGGACATCGATGTGAATATCGATGCGGTCCATGAGCGGGCCGGAGATTTTCGAAATATAGCGTTGGATCATGGGCGTGGTGCAGGCGCACTCGCGGGTGCGGTCGTTGCGGAAGCCGCAGGGGCAGGGGTTCATGGCGGCGGCGAGCATGAAGCGCGCGGGAAACATCAGCGACATGGCGGCGCGTGAGATGGTAACGGTGCCATCTTCAAGCGGCTGGCGCAGGACTTCGAGAACGTTGCGGGGAAATTCCGGGAGTTCATCGAGGAAGAGCAAGCCGTTGTGCGAGAGCGAGACTTCGCCGGGGCGGGGGATTGCGCCACCGCCGATCAGGCCGGCGTCGGAGATGGTGTGATGCGGGGCGCGATAGGGGCGCTTGCCGACCAGGCCGCTGCCGGGGTCGAGGACTCCGGCGACGCTGTGGATTTTGGTGGTCTCGAGAGCTTCTTCGAAAGTGAGCGGGGGGAGAATGGTGGGCATGCGCTTGGCGAGCATGGTTTTGCCGGAGCCGGGCGGGCCGATCATTAATATGTTGTGGCCTCCGGCGCAGGAGATTTCGATGGCGCGCTTGGCGGTTTGCTGTCCACGTACGTCCTTGAAGTCGACGAGGAATTCCTGGTTTTCGCGCAGAAGGGCGTCACCATCGGCTTTGAGGGGGACGATGCCGTTGCCGGAGTTTACGAAGTGGATCACGTCGAGGAGAGAGCGGACGGGATAAACATCGACACCGCCGACCATGGCGGCTTCTCGGGCGTTGGCTTCGGGAACGACCAGGCGGGAGATTTTTCTGGTGCGGGCTTCGAGGGCGATAGGAAGGGTGCCGCGAATGCCGCGGACGCCGCCATCGAGAGAAAGCTCACCGATGAAGAGGCAGTCGTCGATTTCTTTGCGGGTGAGGCCACCGTAGGCACCGACGATGCCGAGGGCCATGGGCAGATCGAAGCCGGAGCCTTCCTTCTTTATGTCGGCAGGGGCGAGGTTGATGGTGATGTGGGTGGGAGGAATGTCGTAGCCGCAGTTTTTGAGGGCGGCGCGGACGCGGTCGCGGCTCTCGCGGACGGCGGCGTCGGGCAGGCCGACGGTGTGAAAGTGGTCCTGGTCAGTCTTGATGCCGGAGCAGTCGACTTCGACTTGAATGATGTTGGCGTCGATGCCATAGACTGCGGCGCTGAGCGTTTTATAGAGCATTGAGTACGCGGGATCTCGTGCCAGGGTCGGCACACCAAGGGCTGATCCGGGGAATGTCTACGTTAGGCCTTCGTGGCAGGAATACGCTGTGACGGATGTCACGGGGTGAGGCTGTGGATTGTGAGAGAGAATTACTCTGGCGAGCTGGGCCGCCTGAAACTGAGTAGTCAAAGCCTGATTGGCTCGGGTCAAGGCGCTCAAATCATTGAGAAGTGTCCTAGTTTTGTCCAGCTAATCTGGGCTGTTTTCGCCCGAAAACGTGTTTGGTAACGCGTAGCATATCCGGGGTGAATTCGCGGATGACATTCCCGGCAGTATCCAGTCCGAGCGCTGTCGTTCCCCGCAACGCCGCGTCGCCGTCTGTAGCATGCAGGACCGGATACCACAGGTTGGAGACAAATCCTGCGCCATAAGCGCTGCCAACCCGCCAGTAGTTGACGGTTCTGCCTCCGTTGTCCTTCTGCGTCACCAATGTCTGAGCGAACGCGTGTTTTAGTCGCGGCCAGGGTCCGCGCCGCTCTGAGGGAAAGTATCGCGGATCAAGCCGCAGCGGGGCATCGATCCCGAAACTTAGAATATTCCTGACAGCAACGCTGTACCCGTACGCCGAGGCGTATCTGCGGCCCAATCCCGATGCTCCCTCGGGCCACTCGCTCGGGGCATCTCGCGCTTGTTGGATCGCGGCCACGACGCCGGGTAAGAAAAGAGATGAGCCATCATAGAGCCGGCGCAAATGAAATCCGAACTTCTCGCTGACGGTCAACCCCACATCGGGGGAAACAGTTCCAGTCGCAAGGTTCACAGTCCAAGCGTGGGGCGTGATCTCCTCATTCGGCGGCAGAAGGGGTATGCTTTGGGGCTTCCCAATCACGCTTTGTCCTTGGATAACCCCTGATTGCCCTTCCGCCGGAGCCGTCGCTTCCTGCTGGGATGTTTCCGTAGAACGAAAGGCAACATTCACTAGCAGGGGCGTGGTGTACCTGTCTGCCCGCGGCCCGGACGATTGGTCCGTTTTATCGATCTCGATGACCGATTGACGATCCTTGGCTAGTACCAGGGCCGGTATCTCAAATCGCCCCTGAGCATCTGTTAGCACAAAACCCGCCCGATTCTCCCAATCGAAGCACCGTGGAACAACTCGAACCCTGCGAAATGCGAGTACATGACCCTTTTCGTCGTGGAGCACGCTCTTGAATGGTTTGGCTTGGTCGGGTTCTTGCAGTTCGATATCAACCTTTGTCTGACGAGGCACCACGACGGTCTTGCAGCCCGGTAGATACTGTCCTGAATTGTCTACTGCGACGAGCTCGTAAGTTCCCGTGCGGAGGGCTAGGAACTCGTATGCTGCGGTAAATCGGTCTACAACCTTTGACGCGAACGAATCTGAGTCGTTTTGGGGATCGCACCCGCGAGGAGGGTTGTGAGGCGCACAAATATTGACACGCGCCGAAGTGGCCGCTGCACCTCTGGGAGGTGGTCCCCAAACCTTTCCACCGACTTCTACCTGTTCCTGGGCATTTGAAACAAGCGTCAGCCCGAGAGCAAGAACGACCCATTGGAATGAGTTCATTATTGGTTGCACTCCCTTCTCAACTTATCTCTTAACCGATCAACTTTCTCACCGTATCCAGGCTGGGAGGACTTCTGGCGGACATACTCTAAGTCAGTTAAAAGAACCGAGCAGGACTCGGGTGACGATACCAAAATGGTTCCGTAAGACTGAAGAGCCTGGTCGCTCTCAAATGTCACGGCGAGGTTTCGTAGAGCCACTCGGCAACGACCGTAGGCGCATCCGTTTAACAGCGGACAAGCAGCATCGGCGACTTCGGAGGAGGTTTCGATTGGCCGATCACCAGCGCCAAATCGTTCCACGAGAAGATTGGCAACCACATCCTCCTCGGAGTTTGAGAGGCCGGACGATATACCTGTCAGCGCCTGGTAGGCGCCAAAACGGAGGTGATCGTTCTTGTCCGCTCGCGCAAAATCGCTCAATTCATCCAGCAACTGCATGCGTGCGTCCGCATCCCCGGCATCCATCCAGCGGTTGGCGGCGAGCCTTCCGAACGATTGCATTTTGGTCGAAATCGCGGGATCGACCGAGCCGCCCAGCAGCAGGCGCAGCGAGGGCAGCGAACTCTTGCCGTAGGCCGCTAAAGTAATCGCCGCGATCTCCTGTTTGCTGGGGTCGTTATTATCGAAGGCCTCGAGAGCTTTCAAGCGCAGGTTGGTCTCCTCAGTCGCAGTTTTTTCCCTGTCCAAGGCCTGCTTCTGCTCGTCCATCGTATGCACATAGTAAAAGGAGACGGCAGACAGCAGTAGCGTTCCGATTCCCGTGAGCACGGGACCAGTGTCCTTCATTAGGTCCAGCGCCCTTCGCGGCGGGGCCTGCGGCTTGTCAACGTGTACCCGGATAATGTGAATCCCCATAGTGAAGCGTTCTCCTGGGCGGGCAAATGCTTGGGCGATATATTCCTCCGTCTCCTGAGCGCTGTCAATGATCACCAATGTGTTTTTATGGGAGCCTCGCCCCGCCCGCTGGCTAGGCGCAAGCCCAAGCCCATGTGGCGACCATACAACGGAGGAAGGGTGCGAGCCTGACTTGCGGCGAACCTATTTCTCCAACAAGCAAGGCTGTTCATGGGCTGGCTTGGGCAGTACGATGTTTTAGGTTCTTGGTTCTAGTTCTTAACGAATTTAGAAGGGACCGTTTTTCCGTCTGGGGAAACGGGTGGTTCCTCTATTATGCAGGGCTCCTCGGAAGATCCTCGACACCCCCGGCCTCCGCGAAATTTAGAGCGCGAAGAATCCCAGCTTTGGCGGTGGATTTTGCTGTTCATGGTTTTGCTGGCGGCGGGATTTGCCGCGCTGGCGTGGGAGCGGCTGGAGACTTTGCCGTACCATCTGGGGCCGGTGGCGGTGGGGGTTCTGGCGTTGTCGGTGCTGCTGGCGGTGTATGCGTACGGGCGGCGGAAGGAAGTGGGCGAGCTCAAGATATTGCTGAGGGATCTGGAGCAGCATGTGGGCGCGGCGCCGTCGGAAGAGCAACTGGATCAGCTCAATGAAATGATTGCGCGCTCGCAGCGCAATTTTAAGGAGCTGATCGATTCGATTGATGAGGCGGCTTGCGCGGCGTCGCTGGACGGGACTTTGCGCACGGTCAATAAACGGGTGAGCCAACTGGTGGGGCTGCCTTACACGGCGATTGTAGGACAGAAATTTTTCGAGCTGGTGGAGGAGCCGGCGCGCGCTCGCGTGGAAGCCGGACTGGTGCGGTTTTTGGAGAAGCGGCATTGGTCGGGCACGGTGCGGGTGCGGTTCAAGAACAATACTCGTGCGTTTTATTTCGATTGCGTTTTGAATGCGATCGTTAAGAGCGACGAGGTTGTGGGAGTAAGCGCTCTGGGAAGAGATGTGACCGAGCAGCACGAGAAAGAGCTGCGCTTTACCGAATTGTTTGAGACGTTGCAGGAGGGGGCTTATTTCAGTTCGCCGGAGGGCAGGCTGCTGGAGGCGAATCCGGCGCTGGTGAGCATTTTGGGATATGCGACGAAAGAAGAGCTGCTCGCGCTTGAGCCTGGGCAGTTGAATTTCGATCCGGCGCAGCCAGCGGTGTTGGGGCGGGCTGCGGATGATCGCGGCGGCGCGCGGGCAAGAGAGATTGTGTTGCGGAAAAAAGATGGAAACGCCGCGGCGTTTTTGGAATCATCGCGCGCGGTTTGGGACGATGCGGGAAAGTTGATCCGCTACCAGGGCACGCTAGTGGATGTGACCGAGCGACGCAAGCTGGAACGGCAGGTGGCGCAGCAGGAAGAATTCAGGCGGAGATTGCTGGAGAGTTTTCCGGATCTTATTTTGGTGGTCGACCTGGAGGAGCGGTACACGTTTGTGAGTTCGCGGGTGGGAGATTTACTGGGGTGTGAGTCCGGGGAGTTGCTGGGAAAGAAGATCTCTGAGACGCCGGGGCACTCGCCGGAATTGGCAGCGCTCTACCGCGATGTGGTTGCGGGGGCGAAGGCCTTCGGGACGGCGGAATATGGGGCGCGGCGCAGCGACGGGAGTGGACAGTCGATGCGGGCCTCGGCCAGCCAGTTTTTCGACGCGGATAACAAGCTTGCGGGCGTGATTATTTCCGTGCGTGACATCACGAGAGAAAAGAAATTCGAGCAGCAGGTGGTGCAGAGCGAACGGCTGGCGGCCATGGGAGCGATGATCGGAGGTGTAGCGCATGAACTGAATAATCCGCTGACCAGCATTCTGGGCGTTAGCGAACTGCTGCAGGACAGTCAGACTACGGAGGCGGGGCGGAAGCAGATTGCGATCTTGCAGCAGCAGGCGCGGCGGGCGGCTGAGATTGTTCACAACCTGACGTATTTTGCGACTCCGCCGACGCCGGGAAAGACTCGGGTGAATCTGGGCGATGTGGTGGAGCGGACGCTGAATCTGCATTCCTATTCGCTGCGCAAGAACAACATCACGGTGGATTTTATTCGTGAGCCGGGGCTGCCTTTTGTGCAGGGCGACCCGCATCAGGTGATGCAGATTTTTCTGAATTTGGTTTTGAATGCGGAGCAGGCCATTCGCGAGGTGCGCGAGAAGGGGACGATACGCATCCGGCTGGGAGTGACGGGGGCGATGGTGTGGGCGAGTTTTCTGGACGATGGTCCGGGGATTGCGCCGGATGTTCTGGGGAACATCTTCGATCCGTTTTATACGACGAAACGGCCGGGGCGCGGGACAGGGTTGGGGCTGAGCATTTGCAAATCGGTGATGAAGGAACACAACGGAACGGTGGAGGCCGCGAATGCGCCGGGAGGTGGGGCGGTGTTTACGGTGACGCTGCCAGCGGCGGGCTGATCTTTAAGAGCGATTACCGTATTCGGTCGACCCTCTGCAGCAGAACAATAGGCTCAAATCAATCCTCTGGACTTTGTTGCGGCACGGCGAGACAATCGAGCGGTCCGAATTCCCGGAGGTTCGTATGCGTTTGACAATAGCTTCTAGTCTCATAGTTCTATCGGCTCTCGGGTGCTTCGCTCAGACTACCGAACACGGGCGCGTAACCGGAACCGTGCTCACCCAGGAGGGCCAGCCTGTTAAAGACGCCAGCGTATGTGTGGTTGTGTGGACAAACGGATCGAACGCCACTTGCCGCGACACGACCGATGAGGAGGGGCGTTTCGATATTAAGAGCACTCCGATGGGCACTTTCCATGTCACTGCCAGCAAGGAAGAAGACGGCTACTCTATGGGGGTGGAAGGCCAAGCAGGCGGACAGGAGGTTAATCTTACCGCCGCAAATCCGTCCGCCGATGTTCTTATAAAGTTGGGGACCAGGGCGGGTATATTGATCGGTTCCGTCAAGGATAGCGTGACCGGCAAGCCCGTTGACAAGATTCAGCTTAACTATATTTCAACGACCGGAAATGGCGCCGGTACCGCCTTAGGCTACGATCACGGAGCATTCCGATTTAATCTTCCGACTGCCGATGAGTACATCTTCCTGGTCTCGGCCCCGGGCTATAAGACCTGGTTTTACCGCGATGCCGATCAGGACGCGTCTTTGCATCTGGCGTCGGGCGAGCAAAAGAATCTCGATATCTATTTGGTCCCGAAACCAGACAAGGGCAAATAGTCTCGAAACGCTTCTTCGTTAATCGTAGGAAATGTGCGGGTATTCCGTCCCTAGCGCTCCACCGCCATCGCCACAGCATTTCCGCCGCCGAGGCAGAGGGCGGCGATACCGCGCTTCGAGTTGCGGCGGGCCATTTCGTAAATCAGGGTGACGAGGACGCGCGCGCCGCTGGCTCCGATGGGATGACCGATGGCGACTGCGCCGCCGTTCACGTTGACTTTGTTGAGATCGAGTCCAAGTTCGCGGGTGACGCCGAGGGCTTGCACGGAGAAAGCTTCGTTGAGCTCGTAGAGATCGACGTCTTCGTTTTTCCATCCGGTTTTTTCCCAGATTTTTCGCACGGCATCGACGGGAGCCATCATCACCCATTTGGGTTCGACGCCGCTGGTGGCTTGGGCAACGATTCGAACGAGCGGCTGAACGCCGAGTTCTTTGGCGCGCGTGGCGCTGGTGACGACGACTGCGGCGGCTCCGTCGTTGACACCGGGCGCGTTGCCGGCGGTTACGGTTCCGTCTTTCTTGAAGGCGGGCTTCAGGGCGCGGAGGGCTTCCATGGTTGTGTCTTCGCGAGGGGATTCGTCTTTTTCAAAGAAGGTTGGAGCTTCGCCCTTTTTCTTCGCGGGAATTTCTACGGGGACGATTTGAGATTTGAAGCGGCATTCCTTCCATGCGGCGATGGCTTTGCGATGAGAGTTGACGGCGAACTCGTCCTGCTCTTCGCGGGTTATGCCGTATTTTTCGGCGACGTTCTCGCCGGTGACGCCCATGTGATAGTCGTTGTAAATATCCCAGAGGCCGTCGTGGACCATGGAATCGACGACTTTGCCGTTCCCGAGGCGGTAGCCTTTGCGCGCTTGCGGGAGCAGATAAGGAGCGTTGGTCATCGACTCCATGCCGCCGGCGACAACGATGGAAGCGTTTTCGGTTTGCACGGCTTGCGCGGCGAGAGCGACCGCTTTCAATCCCGAGCCACAAACTTTGTTGATTGTCATGGCACCTGTGGCGGGAGACAATCCTGCGAAGATGGCAGCCTGGCGAGCGGGATTTTGTCCAAGGCCGGCGGGCAGAACGTTGCCCATGATGCACTCATCGACCTGATCGGAATTCAATGCGGCGCGCTTGACCGCTTCGCGCACGGCGATTGCGCCGAGCTGCGTGGCGCTCAAGTCGCTGAGACTGCCCTGGAATTTTCCTACCGCTGTACGACAACCGGAAATGATGACAACATCATCGAAAGCCGCCATAGATCATGCTCCCGCGAAGATTCGCAACTTCATTATAGATGCAGCGGAGCGGGGAGACGATGAAGATCTGTGGCGAGGTGCGATGCGCGATTGCCAATCAACGGTGCGAGTGGATTTTCGATGCGCGGATGTGACGCGAGCGATTCTTCGGTGAGCAAGATGCATTTACGAATGTGTTTCGAGCGACGCGACGACGAAATTTTGTTGCGCGTACTCTTCGCAGTGTGACTTTGGTACACCATCGCTCGCACCATTGCGTGCATTTTTTTCTTGACTTCATTTTTCAATAACTGAATACTTCAGTTAGTCGCAACAAAACATCGTTGCAGATTTTTCCATGAAAAATGGAAGGGAGAATAGAACCAATGGCAACCAAGAAAAAGGCAAAGAAGAAAAAGAAGCATTAAGAATGCGGTACGAAGTAAAAAGGGGACGCCAAAAGCGTCCCCTAAGTTTTTTGCGCGATGGGTTGGGATGAGCGGCGCGTCAGTCGAGGGAATTGTCGGTTGACTTCGGATTCTTCGCGGTAACGTTCGGCGCCTGCTTTTCGCGGGCCGGACACAGGCCGCGAAAGGCGCAGAAGTTGCAGTAAAAATCGGGCTTCGGTTTGAAGTTTCCATCCGCGATGTTGCGCGCCACCGTGAGCACTCGCTCGCGGGCTTGCTCCAGTTGAAAGTCTGTACGCTTCGAGACGATGGGAACGTTGCCTTCCAAATTGTGAAAAGCCAGCGCGCTGACGCGATATCCCCACTTCTGTTGCGCGGCGATGGCGTAGATGGAAAGCTGAAGGCTCTCGTCGGCATCTTCCTGGGATCGAGCTTTGCCGGTTTTGTAATCGACGATGATCACGCTGCCGTCAGAGGCGCGGTCCATGCGGTCGATGCGGCCGGTAAGCTTGGTGTTGGCAATCTGCACGTCGAACCATTCTTCGGTGTGCAGAACTTCTGGAGGCGGCGCGGAATGGGTTCCGGCGAGGAATTGTTTTAGCTGTTCGATTCCCTGTTTCAAGTACAGGTCGCGCTGATAATCGTCCTGAATTCCGGTTGCGGCCAGGTCGCCGCGAAAAAGCTGGAGCAGTTCGTCATCGGACTTGGTTCTGCCGAGGCGCACGGAGTCATAGTAGGTGCGCAGCACGCGGTGCATGGATGCGCCGTACTGGACGGCGGCGTGAAGTTGGCGGGAGAGCTTCCATTCTCGCTCGAATTTAAATTGCAAGGGACACGTTTCGTAAGTCTCGATGGCGCTGGCGCTCAGGCGCGCATCGAGGCCTTCGATTGCGGGGAGTTCGAGCCATGCAGGCAGACGCGAGCCTTCGTGGTGGGCGGCATCGGCGGCGGCGGCGAGTTCGATCAAATCGGGTTGGGACGGGAGTGCGGGCCGGGCTCTAAGCCAGGATTGCAATCCAGGATTGCAGATTAGTTCGCGCATGAAGCCGGCGGGAGTTTTATCGCGACCGATGCCTTGCTTGCCATAGATGTGCAGCGAGTCTTTGGCGCGAGTCATGGCGACATAGAAAAGACGGCGCTCCTCCTGATCGTTGAGCGTTTTGTCGTCGCCCGCAGCGGCGGAATCCGGATCGCGTAGTTCGCGCGGGAACTCGACCAGGGTTTCGCGGTAGGAGAGCGGAAACGAACCGCTAGTGGCGCGCAGGATGAAGACGTGGGTGAACTCGAGACCCTTGGCGCCGTGCGCGGTCATCAGGCGGACGGCATCTTCGTCGTCATTGGAGGCGAGAGGAATGGTTCCGCCGGCTTCGCGAAAAAGTGCGAGGTATTCGATCCACTCGTGGAGGTCTTTATTTTTGGTAGTGGGCTTCTGTTCCCAGTCGGCGGCGAACTTGAGGGCGGCTTGCAGGACTGGCGACACGAGGTTGAGGCCGAATTGCTTGCCGATGAGTTGGATCGCGGAGCGTGCTTTCGCCTGTTTGTGATCGACTTCGGCGCGGGCGCGGAGGGAGCATTCAAGGACTTCGCGGCCTCCGGGAACATTTCCTAACACGGATGAGAGCGGGACGACGATTCCATCTTTCGAATCTTTGGCAATGGCGCGCAGAGCGCTGCGAAGTTCTCCCGGATCGACGTTGAACTGCGACAAGGCGGCGACGCGAAAGAGACTGGCATCGGAAGTTAGGTCGACCACGGCGGCGACGCAGGCGAAGAGGTCGCGGACTTCGGGGGTATCGCTGACGTCCATGTTCTCGATGGAGAACGGAATTTCGTGTTCGGCGAGGTGGTGCACGACATCGTCGCGATTGACGTGGGAGCGGTAGAGAATCGCGAAGTCTTTCCACTGGCAGCGGGAGTGGCGGCGAGTTTCTTCGATGATGCGGACGACGTCGGGAGCCTCGGCATCGCGTACGCCGAATGAAATCGCTTCCACGGTAAAGGCGGGGAGCGGCTTGCCTTGCTTGATTGCTTGTTCTTCGCGCGCGGATTGCAGCGGAGTACGGCGACAGGCGAATGCCGACGGTTCGCCGGTGCGAAAGACGGGAGGATTTTTATCGACCACGGCGAAGGCGCACTGGAGAATGGGAGTGGTGGAGCGGCGGTTCTTGCCAAGAACGACGAGTTTGGTTTGAGGAAAATGGCGGCGAAAAAGATGAAAGGCCGCGCTGGATGCGCCCCGGAAGCGGTAGATGGCCTGATCGGGATCTCCGACGGCGAAGAGGTTGGCGTCGTTGCCGGCGAGCGCGGCGAGAATCTTGATCTGGGCGAAATTGGCGTCCTGAAATTCGTCGACCAGGATGAAGCGGGAGCGGGCGCGCTCTTCAGTTAAGACTTTCTCGTCACTGGTGAGCAACTCGTGAGCGCGAGTGATCATGTGGCTGAAGGTGCCGTAATTATCTTCTCGCAACCAGCGCTCGGTGGTGGCGAAGACGCGGGCAATTTCCTGGCAGCGGCCGATGACTTCGTCGTCGGATAGTTTTTCTTTCGATTTCACGACGCGGGGAATGGGAAGTTCGCCGCTCTCCAGGCGCTGAACGTATTCGGCGTATTTTTCCGGCGTAACCAGTTCATCGTGACAGCGGGTGAGAAAGCCGAGAAGATCGTTGAGGAACTGCGCCACGTTTGCGGCACGGATGTAGTGTTCGAGGCGAAGTTCGTGGATGCGTTTGCGGAGATAAATCCAGTAATCTTTTTCGTCGAGCACACCAAAGCGTTTTCCCTTGCGCGTCAGCATGTCGAGGCAGTAGTCGTGGAAAGTGTACGAATGGATGTCCTGGCCCAGGAGTTTGCTGACGCGTTCGCGCATTTCCGTAGCGGCAGCAACGGTGTAGGTGAGGGCGATGACTTCTTCGGGTTTGGCGTGGCCTTCCTGGACGAGGCGCGCAATGCGGTTGATGAGGACGGAAGTCTTGCCGGTGCCGGCTCCGGCGACGACGAGCATGGGTCCGTGCGCGTGCCCGATGGCCTCGAGCTGGCGGTCATCGGGGAGAAATGCGGCGGGATGAGACTCAGGTCTAGATTTAGGAACGGCCATTGGGGGTCAGGATACCACCGTGTGGGGAACGCGGGGAGAGACAGCGGATTCGGGTGGCTTCCTAAATTCATCAACCACGAAGGACACGAAGGGCCGTCGCCACAGGCGAAGCTTTTTCAAGGCGATTCAGAAATCACCGACCCCCCAAATTTCAACGCGAGGAGAGGGTGGACATCACGACAGCGGTGGCGGCGATGGCGGCGGTTTCGGCGCGGAGGATGGTGTTGCCGAGAGAGGCTGAGGTCCACCCGGCCTGTTGGAGGGCATGGAACTCGTCTTCGGTCCAGCCGCCTTCGGGGCCGATAGCGAGGGCGATTCCCCCAGAAATTTCGCGGGGGAGAACATCGCGGAGCAGAGTTTGACTTTCCGATTCCGCGAGGAGAATTCGCAGAGGCTGGGAAAGTTTCAACGCTTCGGAGAGCTTGATAGGCGCGGCGATCTCCGGCGGCGCAGCGCGGCGGGATTGTTCGGCGGCCTGGCGGGCAATGCGTTGCCAACGGTCGCCGCGTTTTTGTGAAGCAACGGCGAGATGAGAATCGGTGCGGTGCGAGATCAGCGGAACGATGCGCGAGACGCCGAGCTCGGTACATTTCTCGATGGCCCACTCCATGCGATCGAATTTGTAGACTGCAAGGACGAGGGTGATTTCGGCTAAGGATGGAGCGGAGATTACTTCGCCCAGGTCGAATTCGACTCGACTGTCGGTTATGGAAGTGATTCGTCCGCAGCGAACGGAGTTGCCGGCGGAGATGTCGAATTCTTCGCCGACGCGGGCGCGAAGGACGCGGCCGAGATGGTCGGCGTGTTCGCCGGTGAGGGCGGCGCGGTCTCCCGAGACTTCGTCGGCAATCCAGCGGCGGCGCGTCAAGGCAGTCGCCAGTAAAATCTCGACACTGCAGTTGATGTGGCGATCATTGGTGATTATGTGGGTGAAAGCTTCATCCGAACCAGTTGCCAGCTTCCAGTTCTCATCATTTCCTTCAGTCTGGGAACTGGAGGCTGGCAACTGGCAACTGATTTATCCGAACATGATTTATCCGAACATGTCTTTCACTTTGCCGAGAAGCGAACGGACCAAAGGCTGATTGTCTATCTTCGTGGTGGTTTCGAGTTCCTGCAAGAGTTCTTTTTGACGCTTGGTAAGTTTGTTTGGAATCTGGACGCGAACTTCTACGTAGAGATCGCCTTTGCCGTGGCCGTTGAGAACGGGGACACCTTTGTTGCGGATGCGGAAGGTTGTGCCGGGCTGAGTGCCGTCGGGGATTTTGAGAGTGTGCTCGCCTTCGAGTGTGGGGACTTTAATTTCCGCGCCCACGGCGGCTTGCGTGACGGAGAGCGGGACGGCGCAATGAAGGTCGTTGCCTTCGCGGACAAAGAAGGGATGCTCCTTCACGTGCAGGACAACGTAGAGATCGCCGGCGGGGCCTCCGAAGGGGCCGGCTTCGCCTCCGCCGGTGAAGCGGATGCGGGTGCCGTCTTCGACGCCGGCGGGAATTTTCGCGTCGATGGAACGCTGGCGGATGAGGCGGCCTTCGCCTCTGCACTTGGGGCAGGGATCGGTGATGACGCTGCCCGCTCCCTGGCAGGTGGGACAGGTTCGCGCGATGCTGAAGAAGCCCTGCTGATAGCGCACCTGGCCGCGGCCGTTGCAGGCTTTGCAAGTGGTGGGACCTTTGCCGGCCGCGGTTCCGGAGCCATGGCAATCTTCGCAGGCTTCGTGGCGGCGGACCATGACGCGGGTTTCGGTGCCGAAGACGGCTTGCTCGAATTCAATGTTGATATCTTCGCGAAGATCGGCGCCACGCTGGACGCGGCTGCGGCGACGGCCGCCGCCGAAAGCATCTCCGAAGCCAAAGAACTCGCCGAAAATTTCGCCGAAATCCTGGAAAGCGGAGGGATCGAAGCCGGCGCCTCCGCCTGAGTTGCCGATGCCCGCATGGCCGAAGCGATCATAGAGAGAGCGCTTTTCAGAGTCGGCCAGAATGCCGTAGGCTTCGGTAACTTCCTTGAAGCGCTCCTCCGCATCGGGATTATTGGGATTGCGGTCGGGATGATATTGCATGGCGAGCTTGCGGTAGGCGCTCTTGAGTTCGATCTCGGTCACGGTGCGGGTGACGCCCAGCACTTCGTAGTAATCGCGTTTTGCGTTCGTGGTCAGGGTTTAATGCCTTTCGTTCAGTAGAAATAAAATGTTGATGAAAATTGAAATGTCGTTGTGGCTCGGGGTGCGAGGCCCTGAGGGGCCTAAAGCCTGTCCTCACGGCGACATCTAGCGGCACGACTAAAGTCGCACCCTTCCCAAAACCTTGCCCAGCAAATTGTGACACCGACGATATAGTTCCCCAACCCGAAAACTCTATCGCCCCGGATTTTTTGCCACCTTCACCATGGCGGGGCGCAGGAGGCGGTCTTTGTATTTGTAGCCGCGCTGCAGCTCTTCGATTACTTGATGATCGGGGGCATCGGAGGTTTCCACCATTTCGATGGCCTCGTGCACGTGAGGATCGAACTGTTCTCCTTTGGCCACGATCGCCTGCACCGAGAGCTTGGAGAGCGCGGCGAGCAGCTGCTTGTAAATCAGATCGACTCCGTTGCGGAACTCGGCTGCGTCGGACTTCACGGTTAGAGCGCGGTCGAAGCTGTCGAGCACGGGCAGCAGAGGCTTGATCGAGTCGGCGGCGGCGTAGTCGCGGAAATCCTGCTGCTCTTTGACGTTGCGCCGACGCACGTTTTCGAACTCGGCTTGCATGCGGGCGAGACGGTCGAGAAGCGAGTCGCGCTCGGCTTTTAATTTTTGCAATTCGGTTTGCGGCGCGGACGATTCCTGGCGCGCGGCGGAACTGGTACTTGCTTCAGGATCATCGCCTGAGGCTGGGAGTTCGTGATCTAAATCCAAACCCGAACTTTCTACTTTTATCTCTGATCCGCCGTTGACTTTACTCATAGAAAACTTGATTACTCCGATTCATTCAGAATTTTGTCAAAGAGGCGCGCGATGTAGGAGACCGCCGTCATGGTGTGCTGATAGTCCATGCGGGTGGGGCCGATCACCGCCAGCGAACCGACCATGTCACCACCCGAGTGTGCGGGAGCGCCGATGAGCACGAAGTTCTGCATGGAGGGCAGCGTATCGTCGAGGCCGATGACGACGCGGACCGCCTCCTGCTTGACATCGAGATAGGCGCCGAGGAGCTGCGCGACTTTTTCTTTCTCCTCGAGGGTCTTCAACATCTCGTGCAGGCGTTTTCGATCCTCCTGGCCGGTGACCAGGTTGGCCGCGCCTTCGACGAAAACCACTTGCGTTCCGGCTTCCGAAGCGAGCGCGCCTTGTTTGTAAAGCTGCTCGATGGAATTCATCAGGCGGTCGTACTCGCTGCGCTCCTGCTCGATGCGGCGGGCGAGTTCGGCGCGCATGGATTCCATGGTCCAGCCGCGGAAGTTCTCGTTGATGTAGCGGGCGGCGAGATCGAGCTCGGCCTGCTGCAGGTCCAGGCGCAGCACGCGGTCGCGGACTAATCCGGAGCGTGTGACAAGGACAGCCAAAACCTTTTGATCTCCCAGGCGCGAGAAGTAGACGTGTTCGAGTGCGTTCTTTGTGCCTTTGGAGGCGACGGTGACACCGACGTTTCGCGAGATCAAGGATAGAACGTGCGAGGTGCGCTCCATGAACTCCTGCACGTCGCTGATGCCGGCGAGAGAATCGGAAATCATGCTCTCTTCCTGCGGGGCGAGCTTCGCGCTGCCGGAAATCTGCTCGACATAATAGCGGTAGGCCTCGGGGGTGGGAATGCGTCCGGAGGAGGTGTGAGTCTGTTCAAGGAATCCCGAATCCGTCAAATCGGCCATCACGTTGCGGATGGTGGCGGGACTGAGACCTTCGCGGTTCGAGCGCGACAGGGTGCGCGAACCGACGGGCTCGCCTGTGGAAATAAAAGTTTCCACGATCGCGGTGAGAACTTCGCGTTCCCGCTTGCCGATATTTGGATCAGAGGGCATCTTTATACTTATTACATCTCTATCTTATAAAAGGGTCGTCCAGGTCTGCGCCATCCGGGGTTCCAGCTAAGTAATTTAGATGCAGAAACTTAGCCTTAGGACGCAAACTGCCCGCGCTGCTTGGATTCTAGGAAGGCGGTGGGGTTGTGTCAAGGAGGTTGAGAGGGATTGTTTTTGTTTCCCGTGACGCGGCCGAGTCCCGACGGCGAGGATCTGACTAAGTCCTCGTACCGGAGAGTTCAATGACCTGCGGCTTGGTTGAGGCACTATCGTTGATCGACTGTGTCTCGTCATACGTCACGGCATTCTGTGACGGATGAACATTGGGTTTACGATTTCAGACGTGATTGTGTGCATAGGTCGAAAGCCCACTTCTCGCAAAGAACGCGAGAAATGGGGCATCCACCCGGGCGAGCTCTCAGGTCGACGAAAAATCTTCATAAGCATGCCACCATTCGGAGGATCGATTCGCTTACCCGTCATTCACGCCAAGTCACTTTTTCAACTCCGCAGGCCAGTTGGTGAGCAACTGGAGCGGGGCCTGGGCTTCTTCTTCGGCGTGGTTGACGAGCAAGCGCTTTCCGTCGGCGGAGACGTCGAAGGATATGCCGATCCCAGGCGAAGAGGTGTTGAACAGATGCTGGGGCGTGCCGACCTCGACCTCCGACGCTTTCACCGCGATCGGGCAGGCGAAGAAATCATTGGTAACATTCTGGTAGAAGAGTTCTTTTCCGTCGGCGCGCCATGCCGGATAAGCCCCACCGCTGGAAGACACCTTCCATTTGCCTTTCCCTTCCGGGAAGCTGGTGATGTAAACCTCCTGCAATCCGGATTCGTCCGAGATGTAGGCTACCCAGCGGCTGTCGGGCGAAACGCGGTAGCAGATGTTGGACTGAGCGGAGGGCGGTTGCACGATTGCCACCGGCTTAGCATTACCCGCAACGGGAACGATCCAGAGGGAAACCATTTTTTCGCCATCGCCCCAGATATAAGTTAAGTACTTTCCGTCGGGCGACCATGCTGGATAGTGATAGTTATTCTGCTCGGCGATCAATGTCTTCTCGGCTCCGCTGCCGTCGGCAGATTTGGAGCGAATTTCGACATTACCTCCGCCTTTGGCCATTCTCGCGGAGAACATCAGCGTTTTGCCGTCCGGCGACCAGGAAGGTTCCTGAACGAGCTGCTGGTCGAAGGTGATACGGGTCTTGGTTTTGCGCTCCAGGTCAAGTGTCCAAATGCCAGTGCCGCTGGCAAACGCTACTCGCTTGTTATCGGGCGAGAGGCGCACATCAATGATGGTGCTCTCACGTGGGTCGAAGTCAGCAAGCGCCTTTCCTGAGCGATCGAACCACACCAGGCTGCTTTTGGCGGAGGCGGCGCTGCCCAGCTGGTAAACCATGAGTCCGTTCTGCGATACGGCGAAAATGCTGCGCCACACGCCCACGTCGTCGCGCAGGTTATTGAACAAAGGAGCTGCCGATCCCGACAGCGTGCCCGATTCTGGATCAAACGGTTGGGCCACCAGAGCCGTGTTAGCACGGTAGAGCAGATAGCCAGAAGCGTATTGTGCCGCCGAATCGCTGGCCACGAGCTGGCGAGTTTCCTTGTTGTCTACCGATCCGAAGTAGATTCCGTTCGGTTTGGGATCGCCTCCGGTGTGACTGGTGGCGAGGAAAAGAAAGTGTTTGCCATCGGGCAGGAACCATGGCCAACGATGGGTATCGTGCTTGGTCTTCTCAATCAAGGTAGCGGGCTCAGCCGCGCCGCCCTGCGCGCTCACTTTTAGCAGCGCCCCTAGAAAATCCGGAGCGAATACGATCACGTCGTTGGCGCTCCAGCTACCGCCGCGCGAGTTGGGAGCGTCGGCTAACACGGTGACCGGGCCGCCGGAAGCGGCGATCTTTGCCAGCTTGCCGTTGGCGAAGAAACCGATGTAGCGGCCATCTGGCGACCAAAAGGGATGCATCGCGTTCTGCGTGCCCTCAAGCTGTTGCGCACTGTCGCTGTTCAGCGGGCGCACCCACAGCATCTTCGCATCGCCGGAGTGAGCGACGAATGCGATCTTGTCGCCCTGCGGGGACAGCACGGGCATACCACCGGCATCGCCGGTGGTGTCGAGGAGAAATTTGTTCGGTGGTGGAATTTCCGCGTGAAGCGAGAGCGAGTCTGTGGAGGATTTCGCCCAGCGGTATCCGGCGAATCCAGCGAGGGCTGCGAGTGCGAGGAGGAGGGCGAACGTCCAGGCCGCCCATGACTTCTTGAATTCCGCGGACGATTGTGCAGAATCAGGTTGCGAGGATTCGGAGACCCACCGCAAGTCCATGGCAACGTCGTGCGCCGATTGGATGCGGTCCGCCGGATCTTTGGCGAGGCAGGCGCGGACAACGCGATCGAGCATGGGCGGGGCGAGCGGCTGGCTGGATGCGATTGGTTCTGGATCTTTTTCGAGAATCGAGCTAAAGACGCTGAGTTGCGATTTGCCTTCGAAGGCGCGGCGTCCGGTAATCATTTCGTAGAGAACGCATCCGAAGCTGAAGAGGTCGCTGCGGGCGTCGGCTTCGGCGCCTTGTAGAAGCTCGGGTGCCATGTATTGAAAGGTTCCAACGATCGAACCTTTTTGCGTGAGCGGCGACACGGCGGCAGTGAGCGAAGCTAGATTCATGGTCGGCGTAGAAGGCGTGAACGCTCCGACGGCCTGCGCAGCAATGGAGATCTTTGGTTTTGCCAGTCCGAAGTCCATCAGCTTCGCTCCCGCTTTGGTCAGCATGATGTTCGCCGGCTTCAGATCGCGATGGATGATGCCTTGTTGATGTGCTTTCTCGAGGGCTTGCGCGATTTCCGTTCCAATCTTGAGAACTTGCTCGATGGGCAGTGCGCCTTTCAACAGACGGTCGGCGAGAGTTTGGCCCTCGAGATACTCCATGACCAGGAAGTCGGTGCCGTCCTGGGTGCCGATGTCGTAAAGGGTGCAGATATTGGCGTGCTGCAGCGCGGAAATGGCTTTGGCTTCGCGCTCCATGCGCTGTTTTAATTCCGGATCAGAGGAAAGATGCGAAGGCAAAACTTTGATGGCGACAGTGCGGTCGAGGCGCGTGTCCTTGGCGCGATAGACCTCGCCCATGCCGCCGGCGCCGAGCGGAGATTGAATTTCGTAGGGACCGAGTTTGGTGCCAGAGGGTAGGGCCATGGGTCGCGTAATTATAGCCCGATCAGTATGCTGAAAAGGGATGCGAGGAGTGGGATCAGGCCCAAACTCCAGTCTCTTGACGCAGTCTGGCGATGTCCTTGGTCGGCGCACCCTGTTGCGAGCATTATGGCACTCATTGCATCTGGACCAGGATCGCAACGTCGAACTTTGAATAGTATTTTTTCACGTCGCGGGCTCCGTACTTGTCCGTGAATTTCTCTACCACGGACGATACTTCTCTGGCATCAGTGATCGGAGCGGCCTTGAATTCAGCCTCTGGGCCACGTGCTTTGATCCGAATCGACGAATTCTTCAACACGTTCTTGTACCACTGTGTATCCGACCCCTGCACCGGGAGGAGGTAAAGCTTGTCTTCGTTCCATACGAACCAGACCGGATTCGAGATGTTTCGTCCTGATTTTCTGCCGATCACGCTAATACTAATTTCCCGAGATCGCGAAAGCCGGTCGGTTAGTGCGCGGTTCTGTGCTTGCTTATCGCTCATCTAAATCTCCTCTACTCGCCGGCATGCGGTATTGTTCGTCGCTGACGTTCTATCATTCTGCTGACCCCGACCTCTTCCGCATCCAAACGCCCCACGTGATCGGTCCGGCTTCCTGATCGGAGATTGGGTGGCCCGCCAATTTGAGTGCCAGCTTTATCTGCCCGTGATGGTAGCCTTCGTGCCAAAACATGTGTTGGAGCAGGAGGATGGGATGGTCATAGTGAAGGTTCATTTCACGGCCTGTCTCCGTCCTGCTCTTTACCGCGTCCCGCACTGCCTTGGCGCTGACGTTCAGCATCTCGGCGATGCGGCCAGTTTTACGCTCGACCATCCACTCTTCCTTGGGCAACTCTCTGGCGAACTCGGGGGCATCTTCGAAGACGAACACAAGTCGCACATAGTGGATGTGTGTGAATAGCTGCGCGACGGACGGACTGCCCTCCATCGCCCTGGCCTCCAGCCCGCCATCCGGGAGCGCGAGCAGCAGGTTGAGCAGGATGGCATTGTTACGGTCCCAGGAGTCCAGCAGAGCCTCAAGCAGGCGTTGGTCCGGCGTGTCCGACATATCCATAATGTTCGTTGCGGCGAAAATTGCGACGAATTGTATGTGACCGTACCTTCAGAGTCCAGTCATCTTCTCCAAGCGTTCCGGGTATCGAGCCCCCTCCACCTTGATCTTTGAGGCGGCGTCATCGATGTCGCGAAGGTCATCGGTGGTCAGTTCGACTGACAACGCACCGATGTTTTCTTCGAGGCGGTTCAGCTTGGTAGTGCCGGGGATAGGAGCAATCCAAGTTTTTTGAGCGAGCAGCCAGGCGAGAGCGATCTGCGCGGGCGTTGCATTCTTGCGCTTCGCAATGCTACCGAGCAGGTCGATTAGAGCCTGGTTCGCCTTGAGAGCCTCCGGCGTAAAGCGAGGGAGAGTGCTGCGGAAGTCGGTGCTGTCGAACTTTTTATTTTCGTCGATGGCGCCGGTGAGAAAGCCCTTGCCCAGAGGGCTGTAGGGGACGAAACCGATTCCGAGTTCCTCGAGAGTTGGTATCACTTCCTTCTCTGGAGTTCGCGTCCATAGCGAGTATTCGCTTTGGACAGCAGTGACCGGCTGGACGGCGTGGGCGCGACGAATCGTCTTTGCCCCCGCTTCCGACATGCCGAAGTGTTTGACCTTGCCGGCGCGAATCAGATCTTTTACGGCGCCGGCTACGTCTTCGATGGGGACATTCGGGTCGACCCGGTGTTGATAGAGAAGGTCGATGGTTTCGACTTTGAGGCGATTGAGGGAGCCTTCGACTGCCTGCTTGATGTGCTCCGGCTGGCTATTGAGGGCCGCCGCTCCCGGCCGGTTATCGCTGCCACTCAGATCGAATCCGAACTTGGTGGCGATCACAACCTTGCCGCGGTAAGGAGCGAGGGCTTCGCCCACAAGCTCTTCGTTGGTGAACGGGCCATAGACTTCGGCGGTGTCAAAGAACGTGATGCCGCGATCCACGGCGGCGTGAAGAAGAGTGGTCATCTCCTGCTTGTCTTTGGGCGGGCCGTAAGAAAAGCTCATTCCCATGCAGCCCAGGCCGAGAGCTGAAACTTCCAGGTTGCTATTTCCGAGTTTGCGCTTCTGCATTTGTTTTTCCTTCTCCTGCGCTGCGAAATTCCGTCTGCCTCAAGCCTGAGCATCAATACTCCACACGAAATCATTGTCGCGGCCTCGGCAGCACCGTTAGAGCTGGTCGTCGGGAGCCGCTGTCCAAGCATCGATGAACTCGCGAGGTGTCACGAGTCGAGTCTCTTTCCAGGCATCCGGGAAATGGCGAATATTCCCGGTAACAACGTAATGGGCTTGCGCGGCCTCGGCGCATTCGAGGAATTGATTATCGTGAGGGTCGCTTGCCGCTGCGACGCGTACAGCCGGCGAGACCACGGAGACAATTGCCCGGATTCTGGCCATTGCGTCTGCGGCTTTGCCAGAATCGATTGCGAGCCGAGGACGTCTCAGCACGTCCCTGTATTCGGCAAGAACCGATTCGGAGACAAACCACTGCACCTCGCCGGAGATGGCAAGGTCAATGACGGCCTCCGGCAAGCCGCCGCTGGTCAATAATGCTGAAACTAAAACGTTGGTGTCGATGACAACCCGAATCATTGTCCGGGTCGCTGGCCGCGCTCACGCCGTGCTGCGGCAATTTCCGCGTCGATTTCTTCCAACGTGAGTTTGTCGGTGCCCTTTTTCCTGGAGTCCTGCTGGATGGACATAAGCCATTCCGGCGAAGCGGGCACGGTGCGCACGCTGACTTGCTCCCCTTCGGAAATGGGGCGACCGAGCAGGCTTTCGATGGCCAGCTTTTGGTCGGGTGACAGGTCTTTGACACTGTGAAGCATAGCCCTCATTCGCCTTCAATTTATCCTAGCGTGCGCCTCGATGATTGTCACGGAAAAGCTGGATGCCCCACCCGTGGGGGGGCACGGGTGGGCGGCGATGGCGATGGGATCAGGAGGTTTTGCGGATTTGAAGCTCGGCTTTCCGGGCCTCATTGACCAGAACCGGGCCGCGTTCGCCGTAGGCGCAATGGCGGGAGCTGCTCGCAGGTTTGTCGGCTGAAACGATGTAATAGGAACGCGACGATTTAGTGTGACCGATGAACAGGCCAGGGAGAGTTCGCAGCAGCCCACCCGTGAAACTTGTCTCGGGACTCGACAACGGCCACGGGTGGGGCATCCTGTGCCGTGTTAGAGGACGGCTGGGTCAGGCCCCCGGCTGTCCCCTCACCTTTTCCCTCCATTCCAATTCAGCGCGCCTTCGCGAACCATTCTTCGAACCACTCCAGGGAGCGCAGTGAGTAATCCCGCGAATCGGCGGGCTTGACGAACGCATGGCCTTCGTTGGGATAGACGACCAGTTTGGTGGGCACGCGCAGAGTGGTGAGGGCGTGCCACCATTCGACGGATTGTTCCATGGGGACTTCGCCGTCGCGATCGCCGACGAGAATGAGTGTGGGCGTTTTCACGGCTTTGACGAAGCGCATGGGATCGCTTTTGGCGTAGACGGCGGGGTCGTCGTAGACGGATGCGCCGAAGAAGGGGACCATCCATTCGTCGATGTCGTTGAGGCCGTAGTAGCTGAGCCAATTGGAGAGGCCGGCGCCGGCGACTGCGGCGGCGAAGCGCTGGGTTTGAGTTTCGGCCCACATGGTCATGTATCCGCCATAGCTGTGGCCGCGGATGCCGAGGCGTTTGGGGTCGATGGGATATTGTTTTTCGAGGGCGTCGATGCCGGCCATAATGTCGCGGAAATCTCCGCCGCCGAAATCTTTTACATTGCCTTCGGTGAAGGCTTCACCCTGGCCGTAGCTGCCGCGCGGGTTGGGGCAGAGGGCGAAGTATCCCATGGCAGAGAGAGGAGCGAGGCCGCGCTCGCCCCATTGCGGAGCGCAGGCTGCGGATGGGCCTCCGTGAACGCTGACGACGAGTGGATACTTCTTGGAGGGATCGTAATCTTTGGGCAGCATCAGCCATCCCTGGACGCGGGTGGTGCCGTTCATCCAATGAATATTGTGCATCTCGCCCCAGGCTGGTTTGAGGCCGGCGTTCATCTGGGTGAGCTGCTTCCATTTTCCGATTGGTCCGGCCCAGACTTCCGGTGGTGTGTTCGCCGATTGGCGGACGATGGCGGTGGTGAGTTCGCCGGAGCGCGATGAAATCCAGGCGGAGCTGGCGGGACGGGCGAGTTCTTCGCCGGTCCAGAGGGTTTTGATTTCTGCGGTATTTGTGCTGAGGGTGGCGAAGGCGTAATTTCCGTCCGCGTTTTCGGCGAAGGCGATGCGATCCTGGCCGGTCCAGGAGATGGCGTAGGGTGAGGCCTTAATGTTGGGAGTGAGGTTGCGGGCGGCGCCTCCGGCGATGGGAACGACGTGGATGTCGCCGCCGGTGGAACCTTCGTCGCTCATGAGGCCTTCGATGAAGGCGATGTTTTTGCCGTCGGGGGAGACGCGCGGGTCGGCGAGTTGCAGCTTGGGTTTGTAGATCTCGCGCATGGCTCCGGTTTGGGCGTTGATGAGGTAGAGACGGGCGACCCACCAGTTGGCGTCGCCGTTGCCGTGAGCGGCGGTTGCGGCCCAGGATTGGCCGTCGGGCGTCCAATCGTATTCGTAGACGTAAATATCCGGCGGAGTGACTTGGGTGAGATGGCCGTTGCTCAGGTCGTTGCTCAGGTCAAGGGTGGCGATGCGCTGCTCGAAGATTTTCTGGTCGATGACTCCAGTGAGCGGGGTCATGGGTTGCAGCGGGCCGGCGACGCGGGGCATGCCTTCGATGAAAAGAATGGCAAGTTTCGAGCCGTCGGGAGAAAAGCGTGGAGCTTGGGCGTAACCCTTCAATTCGGCATGCTTGGTGGGAGAGCTGCCGTCGGCGGACGCGGTCCAGACTTGGGCGGAAGGGACGTCGCCGGGAAGGTCGGCGAGGAAGGCGAGGCGTTTGCCGTCCGGTGACCACGTCACGTTGCGGAGCGGGAGGCTGCCTTCGACGGCGACTGCGTGCGAGGATTCGCCAGTTGAGCTGGTTACTGTGAGTTTGTCATCGACGAGATAAGCGACTTGAGAGGCATCGGGCGATAGGGCCACCTCACCGATGCGCTTGGCGTGAGGGATAGAGTCGAGCACCGCGGCGGCGCGGGATGGGGCAGAGCCTGACTCCTGCGCGAAGACAGCGGAACAGAGAAGAGCAAAAACGATGGTTAACATTAGGAAGAACGAACTTGATCGCGATTGCATTCGCATATTCATGGCGGAAGGAGTATACCCGAGCGGAATCGCGAGGCGCATCTTTGGAGTGCCGGCGTGGGGGCGGAAGCCAAAGCCTTTACCACCAAGGGCACGAAGTTACACGAAGGAAAACGTTGATTTGGTGTCGCATCTCTTAAATTGAAATTATGAAAATCAGGGCGCATATTGCGGTGGTGGGAGCCGGGGCTTTTGGCGGGTGGACGGCGCTGCAGTTGCTTGAGCGCGGGGTTCGGGTTACGTTGCTGGACGCGTGGGGGCCGGGGAATTCGCGGGCCTCTTCGGGCGGCGAGACGCGGATTATGCGCGGGACCTATGGGCCTGATCAGCCTTATACCGCGCTGGCGGCGCGGGCGCTCAAGTTGTGGGCGAAGTATGAGCGGCGGTGGGAAAAAGAATTCTTGCATCGCACGGGCGTGCTGTGGATGGCGAGCAGTGGCGACGATGTGTTTGAGCGCGGGTCGCTGGGGACGCTGCGCGAAGCGGGAATCGAGTATGAAGAACTTTCCGTGGCAACGATGAAGAAACGTTGGCCGCAAATTAATTTTGCCGGAGTGCGCTGGGGCATTTTCGAGCCGGAGTGCGGATATCTTGACGCGCGGGCCAGTTGCCAGGCGGTGGTTGAGGCGTTTTTGGCTGAGGGCGGGGAGTACCGGCAGGTTGCGGTTTTGGGTGATGGCTTGGAGAGCGCGCCGCTGCTTGGGCTGAGGCTTTCCGATGGTTCGCGGCTGAAGGCTGATTATTTCGTTTTTGCGTGCGGGCCGTGGCTGGGTGAAATGTTTCCGGAAGCGGTGGGGGATTTGATTCGTCCGACGAAACAGGACATTTTTTTCTTTGGAACGCCGGCGGGAGATGCGCGATTTACAGATGCGCGGCTTCCGGTGTGGGGAGATCATGGGGAGCGATTTTTGTATGGCATTCCGGGCGGCGACCGGCGCGGGGTTAAGGTGGCGGATGATACGCGGGGAGGTGCGTTCGATCCTACTGACGGCGAGCGAGTGGTTAGCTCTACGACGTTAAAGCGAGTGCGCGAATATTTGGGGTTTCGATTTCCGGGGATGAAGGACGCGCCGCTGATTGAGGCGCGGGTATGCCAGTATGAGCAGACTCCGGACAGCGGATTTATTTTGGACCGGCATCCGCGGATGGAAAGTGTTTGGTTGCTGGGGGGAGGGTCGGGACATGGGTTTAAGCATGGACCGGCGGTGGGGGAGATGATGACGGAGTTGATTTTGAAGGATGGCGAGGCGGATGGGGGTTGGGGTTTGTCTCGATTCTCGCGACAAAAACCTTAAACACAGGGGACACAGAGGGGCACAGGGTAGTTCCGCGACCCTTCTGCTTTTCTTATTGAATCTGAATTACGCTGGCTGGCTCGGCCGCTTTGATCTCGGTTACTCGCGCAACTACTTTTCTTGCGAATTCAAAGATCGATTTGGCGTGCGGAGAATTTTCGCCTTCGAGGACTACGGGCTTGCCGCCGTCGCCGGATTTGCGGACTTCGGGATCGAGTTCGATGTTGCCGAGGAACGAGACGCCGTACTGTTTCGCCATATTTTCTGCGCCGCCCCGGGAGAAGATATCGATCTCGTGATTGCAGTGCGGGCAGGTGAAGAAGCTCATGTTCTCGACCACGCCGACGATATCCACTTTCATCTGCTTGAACATCTCGATGGCTTTGCGGGCGTCTTGCAGGGAAACGTCGGACGGAGTTGAGACGACGACCGCGCCGGTGAGCGGAACATTTTGCACGAGTGACAACGCGATATCGCCGGTGCCGGGCGGGAGGTCAACGATCATGTAGTCGAGGCGTCCCCACTCGACCATGCTGAGGAATTGCTTGACGATCTGGTGCAGCATGGGGCCGCGCCAGATGATGGGCTTGTCGCCGGGATTGAGAAATCCGACGGAGATTACTTTGAGGCCGTGGGCCTGCATGGGCTCAATGCGATTTTCGCCGACCATCTTCGGCTGGCCGGTGACCCCGAGCATGAGCGGGACGTTGGGGCCGTAGACATCGGCGTCGAGCAGGCCGACTCGGTGACCCATCTTGGCCAGGGCGACGGCGAGGTTCACCGACAGCGTGGTCTTGCCGACTCCGCCTTTGCCGGAACCAACGGCGAGGATGACATCGACTCCGGGGAGGGGTTGCGGTCCGGGTGCGGGCTGACCGGGATGTTGGGGCATGTGTGCGTTCAAGGGATTAAGGCTCCAGGGGATGATTGCGAATGATGAGGTTGAACCAAGCCCGATTATACCGCGCTTTCGCCCGCTCACAGGCGCGCTGCGTAGGCGGCGGGCTGGGCGTGGCGCAGACGAATCTTGACTTCGATACGGGCGCCGAGGCGATTAAGGATTGACATGAGGCGGTCGACGGTGAAGCGCCCCAGATTCGCGTTGCGAATTCGAGAAAAGTCGGCTGCCGCAATTCCGGTCCGGCTGTGCGCGGCGCGGACGGTCAGGCGCTCCCGGTCGAGCGCCTTGATGATTTCAGCCGCCAGGATCGCCTTGAACTGATCGGCGTCGGCGTTCTCGCGCCGCAGATCGCGGAACACATTGCCGCTTCCGCGCACCACTTGCAACTTTTCGCTTTTCATCTCTCTTTTCACCGCAGTGTCTCCTTCAATTTCTTCAGGCGATCCTTGATCAGGTCAATTTCTCGTTGCGGCGTTTTCCTGCCCTGCTTCGATTTTTTCTGAAAAGCATGGACGACCCAGACTTCGTCGGCTAATTGCACCGCATAGACGACGCGGAACGCATCGCCCCGGAATGGCAACGCAATCTCAAACACGCCGGAGCCAAGGCCAAGCATGAGCTTGGCAATGTCAGACTTACCGCCCTCAGCGGCAATCGTGAGAGCCGCAAGACAGATCGACCTGGCTTCTTCCGGGAAGGTCTCGAACTCCTTCAGTGCCGCCTTGATCCACGAAACAGGCCGTGTGTTCCGAGTCACTGGGCGCGCACCTCTTCATTCCCGAGCTTGGAGTGATGTTGTCATATATGACAACGATTGTCAAGAGATGGGCAGCCCGCAGCATCGCTGCCCAGCCTCCGAAAGCTGCGAAGGCTGGGCACCCTCCGTTGTGGTGGCTCCTGTGGGCCAGCCACGTCAACCTAATGCTTGCGGCGGTTCGTCTCGGGCAGACCGCCTGAGACAAACCACACTTTTTGCTCGCTTGCGATCTCTATGGAATCGGATTTGTTCTTCTGGATTCGTCGTTTCCTAGCCAAACAAGCCTTCGACCCAAAATGCCCAGCCATGTCGCTCAGGGGAAGCTTAGCGAGACACCTTGGACACGCAACGATGCGTTTTCGGCTCGCTTCACGAACTTCCTCAGCAGTCAGCGCGTCGAAGGGTTTTCGCTTCCGCAGGGCCATAATACGTCCGTGGGTTCGAACGAATCATACCAGCTATCTTTGTTGTAGCACTGCAGCGATTTGCTGGGTCGGGCCGGGGCCCCGCGTCGCCGCTCCGGCCCTCGAATATTCCGAACGCGCCTCAGTTGCGGTGGCTCTTAATCTCGAAAGTGGGGCCTAGCCTGGCATTAGACTTTTTGAGGGCGGCCTGAGCAAAGAGTTAAGATGAGAAGCATGCGGGAGGCAAGCGTGCTCGGAATCATCGCGGGTATTCCAGCGGGAATCGTCTATTTCGTCTTGTTTGGCTTCCACTTCTGGCAGAGTCTCGCTGTTGGGTTCTTCGTCGCTTCGCTTTACGCCGTCCTAGCTGGCATCTCTCTCACCCTTGTCAAAATTGCGGAAAAGCTTCACATCGACTTAGATAAGGATTAGTGTCAGCCCGGTTTGCGTGCCCTCATCGCGCTATGAAACAATGCGCGGATGACGGAAACCTATGAGGTTGTTCCCTTTGCCGGGGATTTGCTGGTCAACCGCATCCCCGAAGACATTCCGGAGCTGAAGTTGGGTTACAAAATGGCGCTCGGGAAGGTGATGAAATCGGGAATCCCATCGGTCGCCGAGGGTGCGCTTGTGATCTTTGCTCTTGATGATGCGAAGGAATTTACTTTTCCAACTGGAGTGAAGTTTGACGCCGAGCCTAGTCAGCTCGGGATGTTTTTGCTGAAAGGCGGGATCGGGGTTGTCATCGCAAAGAAGGTTTAGCTTTGCTACATCGAAAAATTCATAAGCCATGATCCATGCTTTCTTCCCCCCATGCTTTCTTGCGGCCATTGGAGTAAACTTTGAGCTGTCGTAGAGAGTAAAGGCCCGATGGCTTCTCTAAATGGCATCATCACGCGTGATCCCGAGGTTCTCGGCGGCACACCGGTTTTTCGCGGGACCCGTGTTCCGTTTCAGGCGCTCTTGGATTACATCGAGGGCGGCCAAACTCTTGACGAGTTTCTTGACGATTTTCCTACCGTAACGCGTGAAGCGGCAATCGACGCGCTCGAACATGCCAAGGAGCTCGTTGTCAGCGGATTGTGATGAGAGTATTGCTCGACGAGTGTGTCCCCCGAAAATTGAAGAGCAGCCTGACTGGCTATGAATGCCGTACCGTTCCTGAAGAGGGGATGGCCGGGAAGAGAAATGGCGAGTTGCTGGAGCTCGCCGAAAAGGCCGGATTCGACGTCTTTCTGAGCCTAGACCGGGGCATCGAGTTTCAGCAGAACCTGCAATCTCGACGTATTGCAGTGTTGTTGGTTCGCGCGCAATCTAGTCGTCTGGCCGATCTGCTGCCTCACGTACGTGAGATTCTAGAGAGGTTGGAACTGTCGCGTCCCGGCGAGGTCGTCCGCGTAGGATAGTGCTTCAAACTGTTGGGGCGGCGTCGAAAGCAGTGCGCGGAAGCGGTCGCCTTACCTTCGGCTGGCTGGGTGAAGGCGCGACCGGACAGCCTCGGGAAACAAATCGATCAACGACTAAGGGCATGAAGTGTCACGAAGGGCGTGGTTGTGGGTTCAGTAACCTTCGCCTTCCAGGCGGACTTTGCCGCGGAACATGCGGAAGAGGAAGGTGAAGTATCCGAGGGCGAGAACGATTCCGATCGACCACCAGGTGATGCCGACGGTCAGGCCGTGATGCGCGGCGGCCGTGTTGTAGATGGTGAGGTTGCGGGCGGGGTCGCTGCTCGAGGGCAGGACGACGGGATAGAGCGCGAAGGCTGCTCCCACGAGCATTCCGACGATGTAGAGGGCCGAGCCGATGAAGGCGAGTTTATCCTGCGATCTGCGGATGGCGTAGATCATTACGCTGAGGCTCGCGAAGACGACGAGCGGAATCAGATATCCGATGGGATATTGCTTGTAGTTGTCGAGGACCGTCGGGCGAACGTAGGTGGTTGCGATCAAGCCCACAATGGTTAAGACGAATTGCAGCGGCCATGCCCACGAGGCCAGGGTGCGGACGCGCTGATTCAATTCGCTCTCCGTTTTTGCGGCGATGTAGAGCGAGCCATGCGCGGTCAGCGTGACCAGCGCGATAACTCCGGTGAGGATGGTGTACCAGTCGAGAATGCCGGTGTTGCCGCTCGCTCGGAAATTTGTCCAGAGGGGTTCGAAGAAATAGCCGTCGGATTGCAGAGGGACGCCGCGGACGACGTTGCCGAGGGCTGCGCCGAAAAAAATCGCGAGCAGAATGCTGGAGACGCAGAAGATCAAATCGAAGAAGCCGACCCAGACGGGGTTCTCCATGTGGGCGCGAAGTTCGATGCCGATGCCGCGCAGCATGAGGAGCCAGAGGACCATCATGAGTGGAAGATAAAAACCGCTGAAGCTGGAAGCGTAGAGCAGCGGGAAGGCGAAGTAGAGTGTGCCGCCGGCGGCGAGGAGCCATACTTCGTTGCCGTCCCAGACGGGGCCGATGGCGCGAAGAATTCTGCGGCGGTCCTCGGTGGTGCGGGCGGCGGCGAGGTAAATGGCGCCGGCGCCGAGATCGAATCCGTCGAGGACAACGTAGGCCGCGACCATCACGGCTACGATCATGAACCAGAGAGTTTCCATTGCGATCCTTTGACGCGTCCCTCAGGGGCTAAAGCCCTCGTTCTGGTTGGCATTTGTCGCAGCGGTGAACCGCTGCGACACCGAAAATCTGTCACCGGGCTAACTAGCCAACTACTCAAAAATCTGCGTACCAAGAAATGCGCCGGCAAAATCTCAAAAAACTAGTGCTGCGAACTTGATTCGCTAGCGGGGCCGTGTTCTATTTCGCGGCGCACTAAAAATAAAAATAGAATGCCGAGCACCGTGTACATTCCCAGGAAGCCGAGCAGGGTGAACATTCCGTTGCCCGCCGAGACCAACTTCGAATACCCATCCGCGGTGCGCATGAGGCCGTAGACCAGCCAGGGCTGGCGGCCCAGCTCCGCGGTCATCCAGCCGGCCGTGTTGGCGATGTAGGGGAAGGGCAAGGCCAGCAATAAAATCCAGAGCATCCAGCGCGCGGAAAATAATTTCCTGCGCCACAGCAGAAACGTTGCCACCAGCATGATGGCGATGAAGATCGTCCCCAGGCCGACCATGATGTGATAGCTGTAGTAAAGCAGCGCGATATTCTGCGGCCATTGGTCTGGCGGGAAAGTATCCAAACCTTTCACTTCGGCTTTCCAGGCGCGGTAGGTCAGGAAGCTGAGGGCGTCGGGAACTTCCAGAGGGTTATCGATTTTTTGTGTTTCTACGTTTGGCTGGCCCAGGATGATCAGCGGCGCACCGGGCTGGCCGACGAAGAGCGCTTCCATGGCGGCGAGCGTTACGGGCTGATTGAGGGCGATCATGCGGCCCTGGCCATCGCCGGTTGGAAATAATTGAAGAACGCTGAAGATTAATCCGGCGATCACGCCGACTCGAACAAAAATCCGGCCATGGGCTTCAAATTTTCCCCAAAGCAGATAGAACGCGCCGACGGACGCCATGACGATTGCCCCAGTGATAACGGCACCGCTCATGTTGTGCGCGTACTGCCACCACGCCCAGGGATTCATCACGAGAGCCCAGAAGCTGGAGAGTTGCAACGATCCGTCGGCGGCTGTGAAATAGCCTACGGGATGCTGCATCCACGCGTCGGTTGCGATAATGAAATATCCAGAGAGCCACGAGCCTAGGAAAACGGCGAGAGCCGACCACCAATGGCCGCGCGGGCCGAGGCGCTTTTCTCCGTAAAGAAAGAGGCCGAGGAATGCGGACTCAAGGAAGAAGGCGAACATGCCTTCCATGGCGAGCGTTTGGCCGATGACGCCACCGGCATAGCGCGAGAATACCGACCAGTTCGTGCCGAACTGAAATTCCATGGGAATGCCGGTGACCACGCCCATCAGGAAGTTGATGCCGAAAATCTTCGCCCAGAAACGCGCGGCCTGATTGTAGGTCTCGTCGTGGCGGCGAAAGCCCAGGGTCTTGAGAACGACGATCAGCGGGGCGAGACCCATGGTGAGCTGCGGGAAAAGATAGTGAAAGGTAACCGTAAAGGCGAAATGAATGCGATGAATGAGGAGGGCGCTATCCATACAATCTTGGTGGAACCAAGATAGCCTAAACGCTTCATGAATGCGAGGATGTGACGCACGTCACGCTTAGCCGATCAATGCCTTGCTTTACGGCGGCGCTCGAGTTCGGAACGGCGGATCTCGCGGCGGCGTCCGGCGTCGTCGTAGCGGCGGCGCTGTTCATCGGTTTCAGGAATTACGGGCGCGACTTTCAAACGGTTACGGTTGGCATCGACGGCGACGAATGTGAGGTGCGCCGAGGCTACGTGCTGCGAGGTATCGGCAATGTAATTTTCCACGAAAACCTTTACGCCTACTTCCATCGATGTCTGAAAGACGCGGTTCACCGAGGAGCGCAGGATTACGAGATCGCCGACGCGCACCGGAACGAGAAAGTCGATGTGATCCACGGAGGCCGTGACCGCATAACTGCGCGAATGGCGGTGGGCGGCCATGGCGCCGGCGAGATCGATCCAGTGCATCAAACGGCCGCCGAGCAGCGCCCCCAGCGGGTTGGCGTCATTGGGCAGAACAAGCTCCGCCATCTCGGATTGCGAATCGCGGACGGGGCGCGGGGTTAGTAGTTCGTCGGTCATTCATCCTTCCTTTATTTTCGGCCGTCGTGCGGCCGATAGCGGTTAACTGGCGACCGCCGGATCGGTTTGAGGCTTTTTTCTTTTCTCGATATACCTTTTCTCGACGTAAGACGCGAGGAAGCACTCCGCCATGCGTTGCACGCGAGCATCGGAATGGCCCAATACCCAGCGGGTAGCGATCGCGTCAAACTTCAGGGTGCCATGCTCAACCGGACGGTGGTCGCGCTCACAGACATAGCGAATCTGAATCTGCCCGCCACTAAACTTCTTGCCGTCACTGGAAGCGGTTCGGGCCACAAAGCGGACGGAATCCCACAGGCGCTCGCGCGGGAAGCGCTCGCAGCCTTGGGCGTAGCCAAGGTTGCAAAAGTCCCGCAGTTCATCCGGCGATGGAACGGCATTCTCGTGTCCGGGCGCGGTGCAGTGGCCGGCCCATCCGCATCCCAGCGGAAGGCGGTGGGCATGCAGCCAGGCGCCGTTCTCCAATTTTTCCACCGGCATGAAAAAAGGACACGCCACCTGTGAGTCTCCCTGGGACCAGAATTTTCAGGACTGTCCATTTTACTCAACGCGGCAACGGCAAGCCAATTCCGTCAGTGGTGCAGTTTGATGAGGAAGCGAGCCAAACGCGCGATTATTGCGTCGCAAAGAACGCGACGCTTCGCGCGGCTCCCCAGATGCCTCACCGCGCAAAGAACGCTTGTTCGGAATGACAATCAAACTGCACCGCTGCCCCAATTCTGGTTATCGAGAAGCGGGAGCGCGGTTTGTAGTAATCTCATTTTCTACTGAGCACCGAGAACCGGGAACCACCTATGGACCGCATCGCCGCACTCAACGACATTCTTACGCAGGATCCGAACGACACTTTTGCGCGCTACGGTTTGGCGATGGAATACTCGAAACAGGGCGACCTGGATCGCGCACTGGCGGAGTTCTCGATTCTGATCAAAGGAAATCCCGATTACACGCCGGGATATTTTATGGCGGCGCAAACTTTGGTTCGCGCCGACCGGGCCGCGGATGCGAAGACGATGCTGTCGGATGGCATCGCCTCTGCGCGGCGCACCGGCAACTTGCATGCGCAGTCGGAGATGGAAGCGATGCTGGCGGAGTTGGACTAGTTGTGACACAGAGCGCTCCGGCGAAATGAAAGTTATTTCGCCATCCTGGCCATCGCCCGCTCCACCAGCCCCGGAAAATGCTGATAAATCCTCACCGGAATCTGCATCGTCCAGGGCACTATGACTTCACGCTTCCGCTTCACGTATCCCTGCAACGTGGCGCGGGCGACGCGTTCGGCTGTGATCCCTTTTACCGACGCGGGACGCACACGTTTCAATTCATTGCCACGAATGACATTCTCGCTGAAGTTGGTGCGGACATAGCCGGGGCAGACGGTGAGCACGTGAATTCCATCTTTCTTTAATTCGACCCCGGCGGCCTTGCCGATGGCATTCATGGCAAACTTTGTGGCGCTGTAGCCGGCGTGGAAGGGCAGCGGGATGTGGCCTGCCACGGATGAAATATTGACGATGGTGCCGCCGCCCTGCTGGCGCATGATTGGAATCACCGCCTGCATGCCGGCGACGGCGCCGAAGAAATTTGTATCGAACATTTCCCGGAAGGCCGCGCTGTCCATCTCCGCCACGGAATCAAGCAAGCCGTGGCCGGCGTTGTTCACCCAAACATCGATGCGCTGGAAATGATGCATGGTCAATCCGATGGCGCGGTCGATCTCCTCGCGATGGCGTACGTCGCAAGCCATGGCGAGGGTTCGCTCGGTATGGCCGACGCGTCCGCGTGCGGCTTCCACACGGCCGGCATCGCGCGAAAGCATGACCAGGCTCGCTCCGTGATCGGCAAATATTTGGGCGATGGCTTCCCCGATGCCCATGGAAGCGCCGGTGACCACAACAATTTTTCCTGCAAGATCCATAGCGCGCTTTTATTCCTTTGCAACTTGAGAAGTCAAGGGGCTTGGTTACAAGAGCTGGGGTACAATCAAACAGCCCAATCATTGATTGCGCAAATCCGCGCGCCCACGGAGATTGCTTGGCCGCCCTCATTCCTTTGTTCCCACTTGACGTCGTACTGCTGCCGGGCACTCCTTTGCCGCTGCATATTTTCGAGCCGCGGTACAAAGAAATGATTGCGGAATGCCTGGCGCAGAACCGGACGTTCGGGGTGGTGCGGGCGCTTGAGCAAAGTCTCGCGGATGTGGGCTGCACCGCTGAAATCGTCACCATCGTGAAAGAGTATCCCGACGGACAGATCGACTTAGTGACAGAAGGGCGCAAGCGTTTTGAAATTGTAAGTATCAATCAAGAACGTTCTTTTCTGCGGGCCGAAGTTCTGATGATCGAAGACGAGCCGGGAGCGGCGACGGAGGAAGACAGGTCGCGCGCGGTTGCGTTGCACTCCGAACTGATGTCTATTGCGGGCGCGAAACAGGATCTCTCCGCCGCCGACCCTGAATTGATTTCGTTTTATCTGGCGGGGTCGCTGCCCCTGGATCTGGATTTCAAACAGAAATTACTCTCGATGCGCTCCGAGGGTGAACGGCTGTCTTTGCTGATCAAGTATCTGCAAACCATCATCCCCAATTTGCAGCGGGCGGCGCGGGCGCGGGAGAAGGCGGGCGGAAACGGGCACGTGCACTGAACTTCGTCGTTGGTCGTTGGTCGTTGGCTGAGGGCAGGTTCTACTTTTCGTCAACTAGCGGCCAGGAGCAAATCACAGTGGAATCCCTCCTCTGTCGTGCGTTCGTACCCGACAATATCAACGGCGAACGACTAACGACCAACGACCAACGACAGATTTCTAACCCGCGTATAATCCAACAAAGAATTTCTCCGGGGGTTCTTCCATGAGTCTTCCTCGCACGCTCGGCGAATTGCGCCGCAGTATTTTTTCCGAAGAACGTTTGCGCACTCGCCGCGTGAAAGACGAACTCCGGGACAACCTGATTGCCCGCTTGCGGAAGCATGACGATGCCAGCATTTTTCCGGGCATTGTGGGCTATGACGACACGGTGGTGCCGCAAATCGTGAATGCGATTCTCTCGCGGCACAATTTTATTCTGCTGGGATTGCGCGGACAGGCGAAAAGCCGCATCCTACGGGCTTTGACGAGCCTGCTCGACGAGCACATGCCTTACATCGCTGGCTGCGAGATTCGCGATAATCCGTATGCTCCCATCTGCCGCCGTTGCCGGGAAGAAGTGGCGCGAGCGGCGGATGCTACGGCGATTTCGTATCTGACGCCGGACGATCGCTATGTGGAGAAGCTGGCCACGCCAGACGTTACCATTGCCGATTTGATCGGGGATATCGATCCCATCAAAGCGGCGCGCGGCGGGCACGAGCTCTCGAGCGAGTTCACGGTGCACTACGGCCTCTTGCCCCGCGCCAATCGCGGCATTTTCGCGATCAATGAACTGCCTGACCTGGCGGGAAAAATTCAGGTGGGCCTGTTCAACATCATGCAGGAGGGCGACGTGCAGATTAAGGGATACCCGATCCGGCTGCCGCTCGATCTGGCGATTGTGTTCAGCGCAAACCCGGAAGATTACACGGCTCGGGGAAAAATCATTACGCCGCTGAAGGACCGCATTGGATCTGAGATTCGAACTCACTATCCGGCCACGGTGGAGGAAGGGATTGCCATTACTGCGCAAGAAGCCTGGACCAGCCGCAATGGCCACGCTTCGCACATGCCCCCTTATATTCAGGAAGTGATCGAGCGCATTGCGTTTGCGGCGCGGGAAGACAAAAAGATCGACAAGCGTTCGGGTGTGAGCCAGCGGCTGCCGATTTCAGCGATGGAAAACGTTATCTCCAACGCCGAGCGCCGTGCTTTGCGCAATGACGAAAAACTCGTGGTGCCGAGGGTGAGCGACATTTATGCTGCGCTGCCTGCGATTACTGGCAAGCTCGAACTGGAATACGAAGGCGAGATGAAGGGCGCCGACTTTGTGGGCCGCGAGCTGATTCGCGCCGCCATTGCGAAAACTTACGACGAATATTTTACGGGCGCCAATGTGCAGCAGATTGTGCAGTGGTTTGATTTGGGTGGTGAGATTCAGTTGGCGGATTCCGTGTCAGCCGTGGAGGCGCTGGAAAATTTGAAGGATATTCAAGGGCTGGTGGACAAGTTGGGGCCGCTTGGAGTTTCGCAAAGAGAAAGCCCGGAGCAGCAAGTATCGGCGGCGGAATTTATTCTGGAAGGCCTGCATGCGCACAAGCGCATTGGGCGCAACGAAGAGCGGGTATTTAAAGCTGGAGAGAAAAAGGCGGAGCCGCGCGAACGCGAGAAAAATTTCGACAAGGACAAGGAAGAGCCGCCGTACCGGCAGAGAAGGCAGTTTAATTAGTGGTCAGTGGTCAGTGGCTGGTGGTCAGAAAAGCCGCGGGCCTTTGCTTGTCACTGACCACCGATCACTGACCACTGACCACTACTTATGAAACGCATTCGCTATTCCAAATACGTTCCCGATCCCGCGGGCGAGATGAGCATGGAGGACTTGCTCGGCGCGCTCTCGGACTACTTGTTGCAGAGCGGATTTCAGAGCGACATGTGGTACGAAATGCCGGAGGGCGAGCAGACGCTGGACGACTTGCGCCGCGCCATCGAACAGGCGCTGATGGACAGCGATGCGTTCGACGACGAGATGCGGGAACGCTTGCAGCAGATGGCGGCCGACGGCGAGCTCGACGAGCTGATTGAAAAGCTGATCCAACGCATGCAGCAGGAAGATTACATTTCCATCGATCAGCCGCCCGATCCTTCGCGGCCATCTGGGGCCGGCGGTCAAGTCGGCGAAAATCAGCAGGCGAAGTTTGAAATTACGGATAAGAGTCTCGACTTTCTGGGGTTTAAGTCACTGCGGAATTTGCTGGGTTCGCTGGGCAAATCGAGCTTCGGACGGCACGATACGCGCGATCTTGCCACGGGCATTGAAGCCAGCGGATCGTCGAAGACGTACGAGTTTGGCGATACGCTGAACCTCGATATTACGGCTACGCTCTCGAGCGCCATTCAGCGCGAGGGGCTGGCGCTGCCGCTCAATATTGAATATTCGGACTTGCAGGTGCATCAGTGCGAGTATCAATCTTCTTGCGCTACGGTGCTGATGCTCGATTGCTCGCACTCGATGATTCTTTACGGTGAAGACCGTTTCACTCCGGCGAAAAAAGTTGCCATGGCGCTGTCGCACCTGATCCGCACGCAGTATCCGGGGGATTCGCTGTCGCTGGTGCTGTTTCACGATTCGGCGGAGGAGATTCCGCTCTCGCAATTGGCGCGGGTTAAAGTTGGTCCTTATTACACGAATACGCGCGAGGGGCTGCGGCTGGCGCAGCGAATTTTGCAGCGGCAAAGAAAAGACATGAAGCAGATCGTGATGATCACGGACGGCAAGCCTTCGGCGCTGACGCTGGAAGACGGGCGCATTTATAAGAATGCGTTCGGGCTCGATCCGCTGGTGGTGAGCCAGACGCTGGAGGAAGTTTCGAAGTGCAAGCGGGCGGGAGTGCTGATCAATACTTTTATGCTGGCTTCCGATTATGGGCTGGTGCAGTTCGTGCAGAAGGTCAGCGAGATGTGCCGCGGGAAGGCGTATTTCACGACTCCGTATACGCTGGGTCAGTATTTGCTGATGGATTATATGTCGAGGAAGACGAAGACGATTCACTAAACGGTTCGCGTAGATCCTCCGCGCAAGCTAAGCTGCTTGCGGCACTATGATTCTTGTGCGGTATATCCCGCTTTGGCTGTTGGCGCTCTTGCTCTGGATATTGTTTCGTAAGCGTTCCTACCGGGTGTGTCCGTTCTTCTTCTCGTACGTGGCCTTTGGCGTGTCCGCGGACGTGACACGACTTGTCGCTCGGCTGTTTCTCAGCCCGGCAATTTATGCTCCGACCTACTGGTTGACTGAAGCCGGTTACTGCTTGCTGGGGATTTTCGCGATGTATGAGGTCGTGCATACATCCCTTCTGAGCCTGCCTCGCGCATGGAGGATTTGCACGATCATCGTGATCCTGGTCGCTAGCGTCTTGTTGGGTTTTGCTCGTTCCCAGGCGCATCCGGTTCAGTATGCAGGTGGATTCGGGCCGTATGTTGTTCTTGGTGAGATTGCTGTCCGGTTTGCGCAAGTTTTCGTATTCGCTGGCTTAGCGACGCTTGGTCCACTGATTGGTCTGCGCCTGCGTCGATATTCTTTCGGCGTCTCTGTAGGCTTCGGGTTTTATGCGACCGTAATGCTGATGGCAACAAGCCGGTATGCGGACATGGGGAGACCGTTTGCTTCTCTTTGGGCAATGTTATCGCTGGCCGCTTATTCGATTGCAGTGCTGATTTGGATTTGGTTTTTCTGGATGCCGGCCAAGATTCAGGACCCCGAATCCAGCGCCCTTGGGCCCGCCTTGGGCTGAGCGAAAACCCATTTTAAGAGCAAAAACAGGCAACCTCTTGCGCTCGCTATTACACTGTCTCCCTGGGGAATCCCCCATCGATAAGGAGAAGCACACTATGAAACGCGCCTTCGCAGTCGGGTTGTTGCTGCTGTCGTTCGGTTCGGTAGCGTTGGCCGACGGGCCAGGAATGTCGCCGCCCAGCGGAAATTCGACCAAGCCTCTCAAACCGGTTCTGTCGGCCGACGGGCCGGGAATGTCGCCGCCCACTGGGAACCCGGGCAAGCCCTCCCAACGGGAGATTTCTGCTTAGCAAAATTAGTCTCGAAAGCCGGGGGCAGATGATGTAAGCTGCTCCCGGCATATGAGTCTGATCGTATGGTACATTCCGTTGGCCCTTCTGGTGCTGTTGCTCGGGGTGTTGCTCCGAAGGCGTGCATACGGGGTGTCCCCATGTTTTTTTTCCTATGTGGCGTTCGGGGTAGCTGCGGGCGTTGCACGATTTGTTGTTCGGCATCACGCAAGCGCTTATTACGGGACCTATTGGATCACCGAAGCTGGTTATGATCTTCTTGGAATCCTCGTGATGTACGAAGTGCTTCGCACGGTTCTCGGGAGCCTAACCCGTGCCTGGTGGGCCCGCCTCATATTTCCCGCCGTCCTCGTCATGGGCTTCAGCCTGAGTTTGGCCCGGTCTCACGAGGTGCCGCATCGACTCGTTGGCATCCTCTTCAATATCGTCCTAGGCGAAACTGCCGTCCGGTTCGTGCAGGTCCTCGTCTTCGCCGGGTTGGTTACGTTAGTACCGCTCCTCGGCCTCCGCTGGCGACAGTACTCTTTTGGCGTAGCCACGGGGTTTGGTCTCTACGCCACGGTTATGCTGCTGGCCACGACCAAATATTCGGATTTTGGAACAAGATTCAAATTTTTGTGGGATGTGACCTCACTTGTGGCATACTCTCTTGCCGTGTTGATTTGGATCTGGTTTTTTAGCGTGCCGCAAAAGGCACAGACCCCAAGTTCAGAGCTTTCGGCCCCTTCCCCCGGTGATTTAAAGCAGTACAAAGACGCGTTGCGGAGGATGCGTTAGTTATGTTTTCTATAATTTTTACCTGGGTGATTGTTGCGTGGGGCGCTATCGCATGTATTTATATGCTGCGCTGCGCGTGGACGCGCTTTCCCAAGCGCGATGTGGATGCCGACGATGTGATTCCGTTTCTTTATCCGGTGGATATTTCGCTGGCGGAGTCGCTGCTCGATCCGGCGACGGAGTTTGAATGCCGCTGGAGGCTGGAGCCTCGGCGGTTTCGCAAGGCGCAGCGTAAGCGGATGCGCTTGTATCTGGAACTGACGCGGCGGATGGCTCACAATGCCAGGGTGCTGGTGGAGTATGCCGAGGCGGAGAAGAACAGCTGCGATCCCCGGCGCATGAGCGTGGCGGCGGCGGTGCAGGAGAAAGCGATTGGGGTGCGGCTTTATTCGCTGCTGACCGGGATCAAGCTGCGCTTCTGGCTGCTGCTGCGGACCGATATTCTGAACTCGAAGCCGGTGATGGCTCATCTGCGAACCACGGGCGATATCGATGGGCTGGAGACTTACGGCGCACTGAAAACCGCCGCGGCCGCGGCTTTTATGAAGTTGCCGCCGGACGCGATCGATTCGCTGACGCGAAACCTCTAGAGCGCCTGCGCCGCGAAGAGCGCTTCCCGCGTTCCGCTGGAGGATACTCGGCCCTGCTGCCGGGGTGGTTTCCTAAATTCATAAACCACGAAGGGCACAAAGGTACACGAAGGCGGTTGCGGCGCCCCTCGCTTGGCGCGCTGAAGTGCTGATACTCTTTAAGTATTCATGGCAAATTGCATTCGATGCGGGCGCCAGCTTCCCGGCTTTAGCTTCGGCAAGAAGATCTGCCAGTGGTGTGTGCAGCACGAGGCTTACCAGCGCGGCGAAATTGTTGAGGATGCGAAGCAGCCGGTCATGCGCACGCCGTGGGTGCGGCGCGGCGAATCCACGATCACCCTGACGAAGATATTTTTCGGCATCAACGTGGCGGTGTACCTGGGTATGGTGCTGGCCTCAGGCAGTCCGTTCCAGGAGTTTGGCGGGGCGGAACTGGTGCAATGGGGCGCGAATGCGGGCGCGCTGACCGTCTCCGGAGAATGGTGGCGGCTGCTGACTTGCGTCTTTGTTCACGGCGGGCTGCTGCACATCGCGTTCAACATGTGGTGCCTGTGGGATCTGGGTGCGCTCAGCGAGTCGCTATACGGGCGTTGGACGTTTGGGGCGCTTTATATTCTCTGCGGGCTGGGAGCAAGCCTTGCCAGTATCATTTGGAATGTTCATGTTCTCAGCGTCGGGGCTTCGGGAGCCATTTTCGGACTGGCGGGCGCGCTGATCGCGGCTTTTAAGTTGGGTGAGTTTTCCGTGCCGCGGGCTGCGCTTTCTGGCACGATGCGCAGTTTGCTGGTCTTTGTCGGCTTCAACCTTATTTTCGGGGCGGCATCCGGCGTTACGGATAATGCTGCGCACGTGGGCGGACTGCTTACGGGATTGATTCTCGGCGCGGTCATCGCGCTGTTCGCTCCGCTGCAGGAACATGCTCCGCGGCGGCTGGCGATTTTTCTGGCCATGTTGCTGGGGCTGGCCGGGGGCACGAGCGCGTTGGCTCATCATTACGGGCTTCCGCTGCGTTTGGGACGAACCTCAAGCTTCATGAACAGCCAACCCGGCGGGGCGATGGCGCAGTTGGAGAAGATCGTCAAGCAGCGGCCTGATTTTGTTGCCGGACATCTCAATCTGGCGCAGGCTTACTTTAATCAGGGCGATTATTCGAAGGCCGGAAGCGAGCTGAAACGCGTGCTGGAGCTTGAGCCGAAGAATCCTGGGGCAAGGGCTTTGCTGGGAATGGTGTACCTGAACCAGAATCGTCCGCAGGACGCGAGGGATACGTTCGGCGGATTGCTGACGCAGGATGCGAACAATGCGGAAGCGCACTATGGCATGGGACTGGCGCTTGCGGCCGAAGGCAATCAGCAGGAGGCGATTGGAGAGTATAAGACCGCTGTCCGGCTCGATCCGCAAGCGGGGGGAATCAACTACGATCTCGGAGTCTCCTACGCCAAGCTGAACCAATATGACGACGCCATCGCTGCCTACCGAAAAGAACAGCAGCAGAGTGGTGACGATTACGAACTGGAAACGGCTCTGGCGGCGGCTTACCAAGCTAAAGGCATGACTCAGGCGGCTCAGGAAGCGAACAGCAAAGCGGGAGAGTTCAGGGATGGCGGACGTTAGAGGTTAGCTGGGTTGCTTCCTGGTTTTTGGTCAGTTCGCCAACCGCGCGCCACGCCTGATTGATGGCTTCATCGGTGTAGGCGTAGGCGCCGGCGTCGGCATTGGCGATGGCGATGCGGCCGAAGGTTTGGCGCGCCACTTCGCAGGGAGTTTCGCCCCCCTCCAGCCAGAAAGAATCCCACAGTGAGTTGTATTCGTAGGCGTATCCGTGGGGCCAGCGGTTCACGGTGATGGCGGCGATGTCGCGCGCGGGATCGAATCCGCCAGCGCCCAGCGTGCGTGCCAGTTGGTCACGAATCTTGCGCTCCATGGTTTCAAAAGTCGTGTTGTAGAGTTCGATGCGGCCGGCGGTATGCTGATCGCGGGAAGGACGGCCGGGCTTGCAGGGCGCCTTCATCATGTGAACCACGATGGGTTCCTCGGGCTTGCGGGCGCAGGCGTAGCCGCCGATGCTCACCGCGTGGTCGAGCCCCATGCGCGAGTGATAGCAACCGGGAGCGTAGATCGCATTGGCATTCAATTTTTGAAACGCGGTCCAGTTGCGGAGAGCAACGTTGGTATAGAGCAAAGGAACTTTTTGCGCGGAGCCGAGAGCGTCGCGCTGTTTTTGCGGAAGCTCTGCGCAGAGGTACGGGATCACCACGTGCCAGCATGCCAGGATGCAGTTCCCGGTTTTCGCGGTATAAACTTTGCCGCCGCGGGCATAGGCCACTTCCACTTCTTTGGCGGAAGGCGGATCGCCGAGGTGCCGCACGCGAACGGCGGTGCTGTTGAGGCGAATCTTCACGGGCGATGCCGCCGAATCGAGCTTGGAATAGTCCGCGCGCGCCAAAATCACATCCGCGGCGGAGCTTCCCGGCAGGACCTCCGGAATGAGTTGGCGCACCAACATGCGCGCGATGCTGGCGTTGCCATCGGGAAAGTGAAAGAAATATTTCTCGGCTTCTGCGTTCGGAATCGCGTCGCGATTCATTCCCTTGCCGGGCGCGGGATCGAGCTTCATGCCTTCGAATCCGGGCAGGTCAAGTCCCCAGGCATCCTGCGCGGAGACGGCGTCGATGCCCAAGCCGAAGGTGGGATGCAGCACGGCTTGATAGAGCTTGACCACGTCTTCCTGCACTTTGACGATGTCGCGCAGAAAGCTGGCGTAACTCATGCGGGCCAGCCTGGCCTTCTTGTCGGCGGAAGTGAGGCCGGGGAAGTAATCGCGCTGGTCAAGGATGAGGCGGTCGAAATCTTTCTTCGCTTCCGGCGAAATGGGCGCCTCGGCTAGAAACTGTTTGCGCGCCTCGACTTTGCCGGCGGTGAGGTAATCTTTTTCGCCGCCGCTGAAGGAAAGAGGACTGGTTGTCAGGCGGTCGGAACCGAAAGTTTCCTTATCGAAAAATACTTTCGAGTGCAAACCCAGCCCGCGGTAAAGATCTGCGTCGTGATACCTGGGATAGGAAGCGACATCAATGCCCAGTTCTTCGATCAGTGCGCGGGCTTCCGGGCTGTAGGGCGCGGGACTTTCAATGGAATAGGTTCCGCCAAAGCCCAGGCGAAACGCGTTGCCGACGCGGAATTCGTTGCGCTTGGCGTGCCCGCCAAAATCGTCGTGATTATCGAGGATGAGAATGCGCGCGTTCGCGCCGGCGAATTTGCGATAAAAGTGCGCTGCGGAGAGGCCACTGATGCCGCCGCCTACGACGATGAGATCGTAAGTTTCGCCGGTATCCTGCGGGGTACCGGCGGCGTCCCAAAAAGTGCCGTCGCGCAGAGAGTGGGCTGAGTCGAAGGAACCGGGATGACTGCCGCGCAATCCGGTGAGCGCGGGCGGGTAATAGCTGGGCGATTTTTCGGGATCGACATCGGCGGCGAAGAGTTGCCAGGGCAGCAGGGCGGCGCCAGCCGTCACGGCCACGCCGTTGAGGAAATCACGGCGCGTGATATTGCGGTGCATCCCGAGTTCGCGGTCGGTTTGGTCGCTCATAGGACGAGTCGAAAGTCAGGAACTACGCGAGCTAGCCATCGGCTTTCTTGACGGCGAGTTCCGCGCCCTGGAAGCCGATTTTGCTGTGGGTGCCGTCGCAGAAGGGCTTGTTTATTGATCCTCCGCAGCGGCAGAGGGAGAAAGCCGGCTTGCCGGTGAGGTCGTAGGGAGTTCCGTTGACATCGACGAGTTCAACGGAGCCTTCGGGCGCTTCCACGCGGAAAGGGCCGTTGGGGCGGACGGTGATTTTTACTTGAGCCATAGTCTGATTCCTTTAACCTTGCGGGATTCTAGTAAGGATCAAAGATAACATTTGGCGGGGGCGCGTGTCGCGGCTCCCGTCAGCGCCTAAAGGCGCGATGAATCAGGCGACAGTTGGGGCAATCGCTGGGCGCAGAGGTTACGCCCCGATGAACCGCGGGCCGCTGGACAGGCGGGGGCGGCTGTCCCCACATGAGTCGCTATCCGCGCTAGATTGGCAACTCTTGTGTCGTTGGGAAGTGGTGTTGTTCGCGGCCGACTTTGCCGTCGTATTTGGTGGTCATCTTGAAGAGTTCAAGGCGGCCGTCGGCGGCGAGTATGCGGCATTGGTCGCGCAGGGCTTGCATTTCCGCGTCGGCCAAGGGCTGGAAGTTGATTGCGACTTTTAAATTTTGATCGAGCACTTGCATGGTGTCGACGCCGCTGATGGTGGTTGCGACGGGCAGGCTCATGGCGTAGCGCAGGCCTTGTTCCGGAGTTACCGCGCCGTGGCGGACGAGTTCGCCGCTGCCTCCGAGAGATTTCATTCCTAAAGCCGCCATGCCGCGACGATTCACCTCGGGCAGCACGTGAGTTTCGAAGCTGCGGAAGGTGGCATCGCAGCAGTTAAGAGGCATCTGCACGGTGTCGAAGGGAAAATTGTGGGAGAGCATGTTGAGATGAATGTCGGGATCCTTATGGCCGGTGAATCCGATAAAGCGCACTTTGCCCTGTTGCTTGGCGGCTTGCAGGGCTTCGGCTGCGCCATCGGGAACGAAGATCAGGTCGGGATCGTTGTCGTAAACTACTTCGTGAATTTGCCAGAGATCAAGGTGATCAGTTTGCAGGCGGCGGAGAGATTCTTCGAGCATGCGCATGGCGATTTTTTTGTCGCGGCCATGGGTGCAGACTTTGGTCATGACGAAAGACTGATCGCGCTTGCTGCGTAGCGCCTTGCCGAGACGCTCTTCACTCAGGCCGTCGTGATATTCCCAGGCGTTATCGAAAAAGCGGACGCCGTGGTCGAAGGCTTTGGCGACGATTTCGATGGCGGCCTGATCGGTTTCGGCAGAGCCGAGGTGATAGCCGCCGAGTCCCATGGCGGAAACCTGGACGCCAGTTCGGCCGAGCGGCTTCTTGGGAACTTGTCCATCGGGAATCTGGTTCGATTGAGCAGACTGTTGCTGTGCCATGCTGCCTCCAGCGAGGAGCGGGGCCGCGCCTAGCACGGCTGCGCTCTTGATAAAACTGCGACGATTCCATTCGAACTTTGAAGCCACGGGGCTCTCCTGAAAAAATGTGGAACGAACTGTCTAGAATTTCTTTTCTGGAAACGGGTGTCCGGTATTTTGTGTCGCTCCCAGCATGTCCTGCACTTCGGACTGCTGCGTATCCAGCGGAAAGCCGTGCGCCAGGCGGGATTCCGGGTTATCGAACTTTAGCGAAAGCTTGTAGAGTTCGTAGCGGCCATCGGCGGCCCCGGGCTTGCAGCGCTCGCGGAGTTGGTTCATCTCCGCTTCCGTCATGGGAGTGAAGTTCTGCGCGATGCGGAGGTTCTGATGAAGGACGTCGAGACTATCCATGCCTGTGATGGTTGTAGTTACTCCCGGGATGCTCATGGCATAGCGCAGCGCTTCTTCGGCGGTGACGACTCCGTTTTTGATGGCTTCGCCGTGGCCGTTGAGCGGCTTCATGCCGAGGACGGCTATACCGCGCTTGGTGAGTTCGGGGAGAACTTGTTTTTCGAAGCTGCGGAAGCTGGAGTCGAAGGCGTTCAGCGGCATCTGCACGGCGTCGAAGGGGAAGCCGGTGTTGAGCATGGCGAGGTGAACTTTAGGATCCTGATGGCCGGTGAAGCCGACGAAGCGGACTTTACCGTCTTTCTTGGCTTTTTCGAGCGCCTCGGCCGCGCCGTTTTTGCGGATGAAAAGATCGGCGTCGTTGTCGAAGGCCATGCCGTGAACTTGCCAGAGGTCAAGGTGGTCGGTTTGCAGGCGGTGCAAGGATTCTTCCAGCATTTGCAGAGCAAGGCTGCCATCGCGGCCGTGAGGACAAGTTTTTGTCATTAGGAAAACTTTGTCCCGGCGGCCCTTCAGGCCGGCGCCCATCCAGACTTCGGTTTTGCCGCGCCGATACTCCCAGCAGTTGTCGTAAAAAGTAATTCCGCCGTCGACGGCCTGATGGATAATTTCGACCGCTGTTTTCGCGTCGGGGGCTTCGCCGAGGTGATGGCCTCCGAAGCCGAGAACGGAAATTTTGGCGTCGGCACGGCCGAATTTTCGTAGAGGGATGGTTCCGTTGGAAGTTTCTGGCATGGACTTACCTAGGGGCATGGTTGTTTCCGGTTCTTGTGGTTTGCCTTGGATGCGGGAGCGGAGAGGTGGGTTGACGGGAAAGGTGTTCGGTCCAAGATCGACGCGGCTCGAAATCCTGACAGTTAATTCTTGTGCCGGATTTAAACCTAAAGTCAAAGGCAGCGGGCGGGGCGCCCGCTCTACACGAATTCAGGCGGCTATTGAGTTGGCGTGGATCAGGCTGCTGTAGAGGTCAAGGTAAGCGTCGATCATGCGTTTGGCGGTGAAACGTTCGCGGGCGCGGGCGAAGGCGCGGTCGGCATAAGCGTGGCGCAAGGGGCGGTCGGCATCGAGCTGGGCAAGGATTGCGGCCAGACTGCTGGCGTTATTGGTGCGGAAGTAGAGGGCGGCATCGCCCCAGACTTCGCGGAAGCTGGGAATATCGTTGGCGACGATGGCGCAACGGGAGAAGGCGGCGTCGAGGGCGCCCATGCCCAGCGGTTCATAGCGGGCGGTAGCGGCGTAAATGGCGGCGCGGCTGTAGAGGGCACGAAGTTGCGACTCGGTCTGCGGGCCGCGGATGGCGACGGTGGCTTGCGCGGTTGCGACTTTCACATCGGCACGGATAGGGAGGCGCGGGACGGGCACGGTTTGCTCCGCGCCGACGATGCAGACGGGGAACGAGTGAACGTGTTGGGTGAGCAGGAAAACTTGCTTGCCGGCATCGACCAGGCGGCCGACCGATAGGACGGAATCGTCTTTGCTGACGTAGGGATTGAAGAAGATGGGGTTGCGTCCGGGATAGATAATGCTGGCGCGGCGCGGTCGCGCATAGGTGGAGATGACCGTGTTGAGCATGCAGGCCGAGGGCGCGACGAGGGCATCGGCGGCGGTGATGCCGCGAGTGATCATATCGCGATACCACTGGAGCCAGTGCGTGGGGCGCGGCGTGCAGCCCTCGACGGCCTGAGCCCAGCTGATCACGTCGCCATGGGCCATGATTACGCGGGGGACATCAACCGGCAGGTCGCCGTGGCAGAACTGGTGGAGTTGAAGCAGGTCGGGCTTAACTTCTCGCACCAAGCTGGCCAGAAACGCGGAAGACTCAGCGAGATCGTGCGGAGCTTCGTCCATCCACTCCAGACGGAAGGCGGTGGGACGGTATTCGAGGCCGTGCAGGAGATCCATCCACGAAGTTTGATCGGGAAGAGGGATTTCGCCGAAGGTGACGAGAGTGACTCGGACGCCGCGCGAGACCAGTCCGGTGACCAATTCGCGAGCGTAGGTCCAGGAGCCGGACATCGTATCGGCAGTGACCAGAACGTGCAAACGAGCCTCCGAACGCGGCTGCGGAGAAAGCGCACCGCCGCTAAGAGGGCTATTCTAGTGCGATTCCGGGCGCAGGGGAAGGGATTTCGGATGGAAGCTTAAATTCATCGACCACTGAGGGCACGAAGGTTCACGAATACGAATCGTCCGTCAGACCGCGCCCAGCCTCTGGCGCATGTCACGAGCCAGGTTGTCGATGAGGCGGATTTTTTCCGCGGCCGGGGCGGGTACCCCAGGCACGGCCATAGCCAATTCGCACGAGAGCAGCATGGAGGTGAGGCTTTCACACACTTCGCTGCGAAACTGCTGTTCGACCGAGCGCCGCGCTTGGGTTTCCTCGCGCTTGCGGCGGTGCAAGGCGGAGCGAACTTCGCGAAGCAGTCGCTCCATGCCGCTGACGGCGAAGTTGAGGTAGACCGGAAAGGCGGTACCCATGTGCTCGAGCACTTGGTCACTTTCGGCGGGCTCGTTTTCCAGCAGGAATTGATCGATTACGACCGCGGAATACGACTGCTCGCGCAGGCGAGCCACAGCCTGCTGAAGATTTTCCGCCCAATGAGTCTCCTTACCAGTGGACTCTTTCAAAGTGGCGGCGCACTCAGGACCGCGCGCAGACGGCGTGATGAGTAAGATCATGCAACTGCTAGTGCACGCGGACCTCCAGAAGCCTGCCGTTGATAACACGAGGGTTAGCGCTGGCCTAGGGGGATCCCTTCCCGTTGCGGACCCGAAGGGCGATCCAAATTGAATTCTTCATCTTGCATTCGTCATCGCACGGTGTTCAGGCGTGGGCCGCATAGTCCTTTAGCTTGCGGTAGAGAGTTGTTTTGCCAATGCCGAGCAGTCGCGCGGCCTGTAACTTGTCGCCGTTTAGTTCGGCGATGGCGCTGAGGATCGTTACCCTCTCCAACTCCGCCATGGGAACAATCTTATTTTGACCCTGCGCGTGCCCGTTTCCGGGCATAACGACCACGGTCTTGGCAATGGCGGGGGGAAGATCGGGAACATGGATCATGGGTCCGCTGGTAAAGGCGCAAGTGCGCTCCAGACAGTTTTCCAGCTCCCGAACGTTGCCGGGCCAGTCATAAGCCAGCATGACTTTGACGGCTTCGTCGCTGAGAGTTTTTTCCTGAGCGGAGGCGCGCGAGGCCCGGTCCATGAAATGGGCGATAAGCAGAGGAATGTCCTCGCGGCGCTCGCGCAGGGGTGGAATGCGGAGGCTGAGGACGTTAAGCCGGAAGTACAAGTCGCGCCGGAAGGTGCCTTCGGTGACGGACTGCTCCAGATCGCGGTTGGTGGCAGCCAGGATGCGAACGTTGATGGGGATGCGGCGCGTACTGCCCACCGGCCGGATTTCTTTCTCCTGAATGGCGCGCAGCAGTTTGGATTGCAGATCGACCGGGAGCTCGGCGACTTCGTCGAGGAAAATGGTTCCGCCTTCGGCGATGGCGAGCAGGCCATCCTTGGCTTGATTGGCGCCAGTGAACGCTCCCCTCACGTAGCCGAACAACTCGCTTTCAATCAGCGTGGGCACGAGCGAGCCGCAATCGACGGGGATGAAAGGCTTGTCGCGGAAAGGTCCGGAGTAATGGATGGAGCGGGCGACCATTTCTTTGCCGGTACCGCTCTCGCCGAGAATCAGCACGGGGTGGGAACTGTTGGCGGCCTTGGCGATGATGCGGTAGAGCTTTTCCATTTCCGGCGCGCGGCCGACGAGGCCACCGTAACCCTGCTTGGATTTGAGTTTCTCGCGCAAAATACGGTTCTCGGTTTTGAGTTTGAGATGGTTGGCGACACGCGCCAGCAGGATTTTGAGCTCGTCAATGCTGAACGGTTTGGTGACGTATTCGTAGGCGCCGTGCTTCATGGCTTGCACTGCGGATTGCACGGTTCCGTATCCGGTCACGACGATGACCAGAGCTTCCGGACGCTGGGCTTTGATCTGCCGCAGAGCTTCGAGACCGTTGGCGCCGGGTAGGCGCAGGTCGAGCAGAACAGCGTCAACCGTCTGGGTCTGGAGCAGGCGATAGGCTTGTTCGGCGGAATCGGCGACATGAGCCATGAACCCGAGGGAGCAGGCCACTTCGCGGCAAGCTTCGCGGATGGAGCGTTCGTCGTCGACGATGAGCAAGTTGAGATAGTTGGCGGCCAGAATTTGAGGTGTGGCGATGGATGGGCTTACGGCTGCAGAGGTCATAGGAGTGATTCCTTCTTGATTTCTTGAAATGCCTTTTGGGGTTTCTCGGAATGTGGAACGGGGATCTCGATAAAATCAGCGGTCGCGCTGGAGCGGGGTGCGCGGGGGAGAAGAATCATGACCCGGGTCCCGCGGCCGGCTTCGCTTTCAACATGGATCAATCCGCCGTTGGTAGTGACGATGCTGCGGACGGTGGTGAGACCCAGGCCAGTGCCTTTTCCGGCGCCCTTGGTGGTGAAAAAAGGGTCGAAGAGATGCTGGCGGGTGTTGGCATCCATGCCGCGGCCGTTGTCGCTCACGGTGAGCAGAACGCAGGGAAAAGCGGATGTGCCGCCTTTGAGCGCCACCGAGCCAGGAAGGCTTTGGAACTTGCAGTTGCTGGTCTCCACCACAATGCGGCCGCCCGTGGGCAAAGCGTCGCGGGCGTTCAAAACGAGGTTGAGAAGAATCTGCTGGGCTTGGGCCTGATCGATCTTGACCAGACCCAGATTGGGATCGAGCCCAAGGTCCAGCACGATGTTTTCGCCGATCAGGCGGCTCAGGAGATCCCGCATCGCCTGGGCGATCTGATTGAGGCACAAGGCCCGAACCTGGGCAGCCTGGGGACGGGCAAAGACCAACAATTGCCGCACCAGTCCCGTGGCCTGCATGATGGCGGAGCGGATTTCATCCGCGTAACGGCGCCGCCGGTCGCGTGGATCGAGACTGCTGAGCAGGAGATCGCAGTAGAGCATGACGCCGGTCAGAAGATTGTTGAAATCGTGAACCACGCCTCCCGTCAGGCGGCCCACCGCCTCCCATCGTTGCGCTTGCAGTAAACCTTCCTCGACGGCTGCGCTGTCATGTGGCGGAACAGAATCGCGGCTGGGTTCGGCGATGAGCAGGGCATGGCTTTGATCCTTGCCAGACTGGGGCAGGCGCCAGGCGGTATAGTTCCTCGTTGCCTGTGGGGATCCAGCCTCCGTACCTTGAATGCGAAAACTGTCGCGAGTGGCGCTGAACAGCTCGGCGAGAAGGGATTCCGTGGTGGGACGGTTTTCGGGAGCAACTAAGTCATAGAGCCGCAAGGATCGATGGCCAGTGAGAACGGGGGCCAGAGAATGCTCGAAGGCGCGATTCATCTCGACGATAGTTCCCTGGGGATTACAGCGGGCCGCGGCGAGGGGAGCATGTTCGAAGATGGAACGGAAGCCCGTTCCGGCGATCTCGGTAGCGGATTGTCCTGTCCAGGGAAATGGAGATGCCGTATTCATACTGATACTTTGCCGTGAGCGGAGGAGGAAATAAACGCCATCATGGAGTGGTCGATACTTCGGTGCTCCCAAAATGGAACCGAATTGATCGCGTTTTCCATCCGCCATTCTCGAATTCGCGTCCCACTATAGGAGGCCCAAACTGACACTGCGAAGGGCACACGTCACTCGCAGCCGCAGGCAAGCTGTGGAAAAATTAGCAAAGTTATTTTGATTGTTTGGCTTAGCGGGAGTTAATAAAAGCTTAAGGAAGGTCTGGGAGGGGCGAGCGTGCGACCGAGTTGGGGTTGGAGAAGGTGACTGGGGCGATGAGCCGGAAAGTCAGATGGCGTCCCTTTTGTACGCGAAGGTCGCGAAATTGCGCGTTTGTTCCGCCGCTAGTCGACGATGCATTCGACAGCGCGTTTGACTGAAAGGTTCCTTTGGCAAACAGGCTCGCAGTCTGGATGTCCAGCGCTTTGCCATCAATCGTAATGCTGTTCAACGTAAGCCGGACATAGCCCGGATCGGGACTCAAGCCAGGCCGGTCCACAGAAGGCTGAGCGGACTCGATGCGTCCGCTTACGGCGGTGCCGCGTTCGATCACAGGCTCTCCATCGACGGCGAGGGGCCCGACCAGTGACGCGGTAAAAGTATCGCCGGGGCGAACTTTTAAGATGTCCAGCGAATTTTCCAATCGCACCGTGATGAGAGTCCCCGCCGGCAGGCTGTGTTCACGGGCAGTCGCTCGAAAGGGAGCGCCGCTTCCCGGTTTGTGATCGGGCGGAAGCGCGGGATGGGCGCTGTCGTCGGCGTTATGATCGGAATTCTGATGGAACGGAAGCTTCTGGTCCGCGGTCGGGGAGTCCGCTTGCGCTTCAGTTGTCCGGACACTGTTGGACCGAGCGCAGCCTAGGGTGAGGCTCATCCCAAGACAGAGAACCAGCAGGGCTACTCTTAACGCGGGGCTGGCTGGGCGTCCTACCATGCGAAATATGGTTGCTCGAACTGCTACGACACGCTAGTGGCAAGTGAAATACCAGATCGATGGGAGTGGAATCAAGAAGATACGGCCACGGTTAGCGTAGGGCCATGTAGAAACTGCGTGGCTGGCGGCGGAATGTTACAGTGGCCGCGAAGCGACGATCATGGCAGGCCTAGCGGCTGACGGGGGTACAATGTCTCCGCGTCAAGGGGGCATTTGTGACCTTGACAGCGGGGGTGTGTTCGGTGGGCGACAAAGAGGAACAGCAGCAGGAAACTACGCGATGGCATTTCTGGAAAAGTATCGTATGGCGGAGGTCGGTTGCGTTTGTAGCCGTCTTCACTCTTTTTCTCAGCACGGCAACGTGGCTGTGGGATGAGTTTGTCGCCCCCCAAGTAAAGCCAGAACGCCGCAAGGTCATTGAATGGATAAATGTCATCCCTTGGTACGACCGGCTGCTTATCGGAATGGCGTTGTTGGTAGTTCTTATTGGGGAAGGAGCGTTTCGGCACATCAGAAAGAAAGATGCTTGGATCGCTAGCCTAAATGAACAAATCAAAACGAAGCATACCCGAGAAGAGATTCAGGAATGGATAGGACAGAGACTTCAGGAGTCAAAAAAGTTGAAAGAGTTACGTTCTGATAGCGAGTCGGAAGTCCGTGCTTTGCGGCACGAGTTGGAGGCATGGAGATTGCATACGATTGCTGGGTTGGAGCAATTGGGGCTGACGGCAGAAATGCATCTATTCGAAACAGCCGATTCTGGGGCTACTGCTGAGGCGCGTAATCGAATTGGTAACGCCATTGAGATACGCGACTTATGTTTTACGCAGTTACAAAAATTGGAGTTTGCCCTTCGAGAGATACTGAAAGCGAAATCAAGCAGCAGTTAGATATTTGTATTCGAGGTTGTCAGATGCTAGTAGTCGCATGAGGGTATCGCGGAAGAGGTGCGGCACGACGAATCTGGTGGGCATGGCCCTTCTACGCAATCTTCTCTTTGCCAGGTTTCAATTGGATGCTTTGGACGGGCTACCGCTGGTTCAATCGGAACCGGTATCGAATCTCGCGCCATTGTCCACTGCCTACAAAGAATAAAGAATAAGGGCCTCTAACAAGAAAAATCGCGGAGAGCGCAGCCGCTCTCCGCGAGGGTGTTTAGTTCAATGCGAGTTAGTTGGAACCGCTGCCGGCGTTGGCGCTCTGCGATTCGTTTTCCGGCTGCGCAACTACGCCGTCAAACGGAGTCGCCGCGACGTAGCGCCCGTGTACTACGCTGATCCGGCGCAGGGGGAAACCGGAATCCGGTCCACGCTGCCAGGTGCTGCCGCCGTCGGTGCTTTCGAATACCACGCCGGTCTGCCCGCTGGTGGCGAGCAGACGTTTGTGGCTGTTGTCGAAGACGACCGAAGTGATGTCCTTGTCGGGCAATCCGGTGAGGATGTGATTCCAGCTCTTGCCGGAATCCGCGCTGTGGAATGCGCCCTCGCGCGTGGCGATGAAGACCTGCCCATCCGGAGTCACGGTCACGCTGCGAATGTTAATCGGGTACGAGGCCAGCCGAGCGGATTCCCAGGCCTTTCCTTCATCCTGTGAAACCAGCACGGTGGAGCGCGTCGCCGCCACTACCAAGCCATCCTGCGCTTCGACTGAAACGAAATCTTTCTCGCCGGCCACCGGGCCGCCGACCCAGACCTTACCGTGATCCTTGCTGGTAAAGAGTCCGGTAGAGGTTGCTGCGAACCAACGAGCCGATCCCAGATCGGTATCGTTGACGCGGCTCTCTAGTACAGAGCGAGTGTCGGTGGTGGAGCTCACGACTTTTTTCTTGCCGCTTTTCAAGGTGACGGTGTGCGAAACCGTTTTCGCTATCACAACGTCGTTGATCGGATGCCAGGCCGAACTTCCCTCGGCGAGTTCGAACACGCCTTTGTTGGTTCCGGCAACCAGAGTTCCGTTGCTGGCTTGCTTGAGCGTGAATACGTCGCGGCCATCGAGGCCGGAGCTCTTCTGGTGCCAGTTCTGGCCACCGTCGTGAGAGAAGAACACGCCGCCGAATTCGCGGTCGTTGACCAGGCCGATGTAGAGAGTGTTCGGTTCTTTGGAGTCAGCCAGAATTGCGCTGACATAACGGTGAGAGTATCCGTGGTTGGAGGCAGTAAAGTTTGCCGCGGAGTCATCGCTGGCGAGGACGCCGCTGCGATCGGTGGCAAGAAGCACGCGCTGCGAGTTGCGGGGATCGATGAGCACATCGTTCACGACGACTTCAGAGCTGCTGGAGAGCTTCCAATTCTTGCCCTCGTCCACGCTCTTCCACAAACCTTCGGTGGTGCCGGCGTAGACGATGGCCGGATTGCTGGGATCCTGCTTCAGCACGCGAGTGCGGCGCGCCGTGAAAGGAATGCCTTTCACTTTTTCGAACTGGTCGCCACCGCTGACGCTCTTATAAATTCCGGAGCAGGCGCTGGCGAAAACTTCGGAAGAATTGGCGGAGCTGACGATGACCGAGAAAACGTCCGAGTCGTCGATCATGCCCTTGTTGATGTGCTGCCAGTTGGCCCCGCCGTCGCTGGTCTTCCAGGCCAGGTGCCAGGTTCCGGCATAGACGACGTTAGGATCTTTGGGATCGACGGCGATCGATTCAATGTTCTTGACCACGCCATCGCTGGGAGAAATGTGCTGCCAGTTGTTGCCACCATCGGTGCTGCGGTAAACGCCATCGAGGGCTCCGGCAACGACAACTTTCTCGTCAGAGGCGGAAACTGCCATGGCGCGCACAGACTTGCCATGCATGGCGGGCAGAGCTTCCCAATCTTTGCCGCCGTTGCGGGTGCGGAAAATGTCGCCCGCGTTTTGGTCCTGCACGCTCCATGCGGAAACGAAAATAGTCTTGGAGTTGTGGAGATCGAAGGCGATGTGATCGAGCACATAATCGTCGCCGGCGCCGAGCTTGGCGAATCTGGACCAGTTATGGCCGTTATCGTCGGAGACGAAAATTACGCCGGTGCTGGTGCCCAGAAAAACCCGGTCCGGGTTGTGCGGATCATAGGCCAGACTGCGGACATCGCCGCCATCCGGCCCGAGCACGGACCATTGGCGAGATCCCGCGGCAAAGGCGGAGATGGAAGCTAAAAGCAACAACGTCAGCAGCTTAGCCGAAGCGGATTTCATAATGATTCTCAGCCCCAAAACGAGAAAATTTAGATGCGAGAGCTAGCCTGACAGGCGACAGCCTACCCCATCAAGTTACCGAAGGCCACACGAAAAAAAGAGCCGGTCGATTGCCGACCGGCCCTTATACTCCGTTGCCGAAGTTACTGCGCTTTCTTGGCGGCGGCTTTTTTCTTGGCCACCGGCTTGGGATGATCCGGAATTGCCTTCACTTTGGATTCATCCACCGATTCCGTGCCCGTCGAATCGAAGGTCGCGCCCGAAGGAACGATCCAGAATTCGGCGGTCTTGGTGCCACCGCTGCCGGTGCGGACTTCGATGCGGCTGGCATCGATGCCCTGTTTGGCTTCACCTTCCGTCAGGTAGAACTTGGAATCGACGGAGCGTTCGCCCGCGAGATTCTTGCGTTTTTCCGTGGGCTCGGCGTTGCCGACAATCACCAGCTTGCTGTCGGGGTTCTGCTGCAGGTTCTTGGCTACGTCATCCAGGATGGCCTTGCAGGTGTTATCGACGCGCCAGGGCTTCTTCTCGTTGGGGAAGTCGCACTGGCTCAGTTTGGCGGCCTTGGGCGGCGGAGGCGGCGGATTTTCCACTGTCGCCTGGGTCGAGGCCTGACCGGTCAAACCGCGAGAATCGGTGCAGGTAGCGGTAACGGTGATCGGTCCCGGTTGTGCTCCGTCGGTCGATAGAGTTGCCGTGGTGCCGCTGCCGGAGATGGTGCCGCCGGTCGCTGTCCAATTCGAGACGTTCACGGGAACGCCGTCAGGACTGGTGCAGCTGCAACTGACGGTTACGCTGGCGCCGGCCTGCACGCTGGAAGGACTCGCGGTGCAGCTCATGGTCGGCGGATTCTTGGGCGGCAACGGCTTGATGGTGTAGTTCGCCGAGCAGCTTGCCTCGCCACCGGTCTTCATCCTGGCATCCGTCACGTGAGCGGTGACGGTGTAACTGCCGGGGGCTGCATTCGCGGTATCGATCTGAGCGGTGGTATCTTTGCCGGTAACCTGCCCGCCGTTCCCGCTCCACGCGTATGTGACGGTGTGCTTGGGATTGAAGTTGCTGGCGGTCACAGTGGCGGTGATCGGCTCTCCCACCATTACTTCAGTCGGCTGAACCGAACAACTGGCAGTCGGAACGACTACCGGCGCTCCGCCCCAATTGAACACAAAGCCAGTGCGCAGCCGAACGCCCTCAAATGAAGGACGCTCCAGGTTGGGAAAATCGCTGGAGACGAAATCCGCATAGTTGTGGCGCGCCCAAACATAGTCGGCTTCGAACAAACGGAACGCCAGCCATTTCTTGAGCGGCAGGTCCATGCCGCCGCCGAGGATGGCTCCGATTCCGTTGCCGACGTTGAGGCCGGTCACCGCTACGCGGTTCAGGCTCACCATCGTATGCAAGAAGTAGTTGGCGTTATTCGTTCGCCAGATGAAACGAGGACCCAGCGATCCGGTGGTCTCGTAATTGCCCTGGCTCCAGTTGTGACCAAGGTCAAACTCGATGCCCCAGTGCGGATCGAAGTTGTAGGTGAGGGCGCTGCCAAATCCCGGAGACATGTCGGGAATCTTGTAAGTACCGGGGCTGTCGAAATTGCCGAAGGCCGCGGGTACAGTAGCGCCGGGATGCAGCCATTGATATCCGACAAACAAATCCCACGTTGGATTGTTATCGCTCTGGGCGAACGCCGGGCTGGAAATCAGTGATACTGCGAGAAAAACCAACAGGCCGATGACGACACGGCTCTTACTGATCTTAGAACTAAGTGACATTCTCTCCTCCATAATAACGACACGTTGTAACCTGCGACTGGGGCCCGACCGCGACAACAAGAAAGCATTGCAGGGTTAGAACGCTTAATTCAGACCCAATTTGGGAACCGACAATTCTAACGCACCGCAATCTCAAAGCGAAAGCGATTTTAAAAAATGGGAGGCTGGGGGCGCGTATTTTTTTTCCCCACGTCATCGGCTTTGTCTCAAATTGACATGAAACAATCGAACCCCGGGCGAAATTTATTCGGATGGGCTACAAAGCCCGGGCTGACCGGACCTTGCCCGATACGAAGCTAGCCGCGTATGTTTGTAATCTTACGGCAGGCTCGGGAAGCGGCGGCGGGAAAAGGGTGGGCAACAAGCTAAAGGATGAATCACGAAAAAGTTTTGATCGTTGAGGATGAAGAGAACGAGCGTACCGGGCTTGCCGAACTGGTTTCCTCCTGGGGCTATCGCACCGAGACGGCGCGTGATGGTTCGGAAGGGCTGGAAAAGGCGGCGCAGTGGAATCCTGCCATCGTGATTACGGACATGAAGATGCCGCGCATGGGGGGCATCGAACTGCTGGAGCGTCTGGCCGAACAGACCGAAGCGATGGCGGTGATTCTGGTGACCGCGCAGGGCACGATCGACAGCGCCGTGCAGGCCATGCGCCTGGGAGCCTATGACTACATCACCAAGCCCATCGATACACAGCGGCTGCGGGCCATGCTGCAAAATGCCTCTGCTCTGCTGGGGACTCGTGCCGAACTGGAGAGCACGCGAAAGCGGCTGCGGGACTCCGGATCGCTCGGCCAGCTGCGGGGATCGTCGCGCAAAATGCAGGAAATCTTTAGGCTGATCGAACTGGTGGCGCCCAGCACGGCGTCGGTGCTGATCACAGGCGCCAGTGGAACGGGCAAGGAGTTGGTGGCGCGGACCATCCATCAACTGAGCCCGCGGCGCGACCGGACGTTTGTGGCCATCAACTGCGCGGCGATTCCGGAAACGCTGATTGAAAGCGAAATCTTCGGCCACGAAAAAGGCGCATTCACGGGTGCGCTGGAAAGACGCACGGGATGCTTCGAGCTGGCCGAAGGCGGCACGATATTGCTGGATGAAATCGGCGAGATGCCGGTTGGCACGCAAGCGAAATTGTTGCGCGTTTTGGAAGATCACAAGCTGCGGCGACTGGGAAGCAAGGTGGAAACGTCGGTCGATGTCCGCGTGCTTGCGGCTACGAATAAGGTTCCGGACGATGCCGTGGCGTCGGGGGAACTGCGCAGCGACCTTTACTACCGGCTTAACGTGTTCAACATTCACATGCCGCCGTTGCGGGAGCACAGGGAAGATATTTCAGATCTCGTCCAGCTTTTGATCTCGGAAATGAGCACCAAGCACAGCCGCAAGGTTGCCGCAGTGAGTGAAGCCGTGATGAATCTGTTCAATAATTACACCTGGCCGGGAAATGTGCGCGAGTTGCGCAATACGATCGAGCGCGCCGTGATTGTCTGCGATGGCGGCATGATTGAAACCAAACATCTGCCGCCAGGATTCGGCCATGCGATCCTGCGCACCGGCGGCAATGACCCGGATGCGATCCGCATGGGAGTTGGCACCACGGTGGGCGAGGCGGAAAAAATGCTGATCCTCAAAACCCTGGAGTCGACTAGCAACAACAAGACCAAGGCTGCGGAAATTCTGGGTATCAGCTTGAAGACCCTGCATAATAAGCTGAAGGAGTATGGCGGTAGCTCGGCGGAGGCGGACGCCGGAAAAGAAGAGTAAAAGGCAGTGGCCAGTGGTCAGTGATAGTCAGTGATCAGTGGCCAGTAACGGCAGAGCATTCATCTCAGCCACTCCGTCTTTATCCGCGGTTGCTTCGTCTGGCCACTAAACACCGATCACTGGCCACTGCACTTATGCGACGTAAAGCCATTATCGTGTTCGCCATCACCTTTCTGGTGACTCTGATGGTGGCTGCGTTCTCGTACCTTTACATCTCCCAGATTCTCCGTCTGCGTGTGAACAGCACCTACGAGAGCACCTACAATCTGACCCAGGAACTCGCCTTGTTCGCCGAAAACGATCTGCCAGATTTGAGCAGCACGCGCGTCGACACCAACGACCCGGCGGCGGTGCGGCGGGCGCTGGCCGAGTATCTGCCGATGGATACCAATCTTTTGAACAGCATAGAATCCGACACTTCGCTTTGGGCCTACATTTTGGACATCTCCATCGTGGATGCAAACGGAAAGGCACTGGTGCATTCGATTCCGAAACTGGTGGGCAAGAAGATTGTGCCCCGGCCAGATTTTCTCGGCGTCAGAAATGCGCGATTTTTTGAACAGCTCGGCATGGTGTATGCGCCTGGGGCAGCCTATGACGTGAACTTTCCACTTTCGCTAAACGGAGAACCGTTCGGCACGATTCGCATTGGGGTTTCGACGGTCCTATTGAAGAGCGAGGTCACGCCGCGTTTGATGCACTCGCTGTATTTCTCGATTGCCTCAATCTTTGCATCACTGTTGCTCGCCGCGATGATCTCCAACGTAGCTCTCGGCCCGCTGAAGAAGATCAGCCGCAATCTGGATAACGTCAGCCTGGGAACCAGCGAGGAACTTTCCGGCAAGGAATCAGAACACGACGAGTTCGGGCGGGTCACCTTGAAGATCGCCAATCTGGGGCGGCAGATGCGGGACACCAAGGAAATTTTTTCCGCACTGAAAGATAACGTGGACCAGCTCATGTCGAAGCTGCAGGATGGCTTGATGTTGTTCACGGGGGATACTCGTGTGGTGCTGGTCAGCGCGCCGGTGGAGCGCTTCTTGGGCCGGCCGCGCGGAGAGCTACTGGGCAGAACCGCGCTGGAAATTTTTTCCGGCGATTCTCAATTGGGAATATCGGTACTGGAGGCTTTCGAGCGCAAGCGTCCGCTGCCGCAAAGAGATTTCAAAGCTGCCAGCGGCCGGCGGGTTCAGGTGTCGATGGATTTTGTTCACGAAAAGGGCACGCAGATTGGCGCTCTGTTAATCATGCGCGACGCCGAGTCGGTGCGGCGCATCGGAGACGAGATCGAGATGTCGCGCCGGCTCTCCGCCAGCGGACGCGTTACCGGCGGCGTGGCGCATGAGGTCAAGAATCCCATCAACGCCATTGTTCTGCACTTGCAACTTTTGCAGAACAAGTTGTCGCAACTGGATCCCGACACGCGGCGGCACATGGACATTATCGGCAGCGAGATTCAGCGGCTCGATCGCGTGGTGCAAACTCTGGTCGACTTCATGAGGCCCCGCGAACTACGCCTGGTGGAAGTGGACCTCCGCGGTTTGCTGGAAGAAGTGGCGCTGCTGGCGGCTCCCGACGCGGCGCAACATGGCGTGGACATCCGGCGCGACGTCCCTGCCGAACCGCTGCCGGTCAATGCGGACCTCGACTTGATGAAGCAGGCACTGCTGAATGTGGTGCTCAATGGCGTGCAGGCCATGCCCCAGGGAGGTCCGCTCACCATCTCCGCCCGCCGGGACGGCAATAGCGTGGTCGCGGAAATCTCCGATCACGGCATCGGCATTGCGGAAGATGTGCACGACAAAATTTTCGAGCTTTATTTCACCACCAAGAAAGATGGCAACGGCATTGGTCTGGCGCAGGCTTACCAGATCCTCGACTGGCATCACGGGTCGGTGGAATTCGAATCGCAGGAAGGGCAGGGAACGACCTTTCGCTTTCGCTTGCCGCTGGCCGCTTCGCATTTTGACCCCGAACAGGAACCTTCCGTTCCTTTCGAAAACATACTGACCGAGCCGGGAACTTGATTTCACTTCGATGTCCTTGGGCATAAGATTTGGAGCGTAAGATTTGAGCAGTCCGCCCCGGCGACCATGCCGCATTTGGGATTGATCTATGACTCTGGCCGGAATCCTATGGTTTTGTCTTCTTTCGGTGAGTCCCGTCTCGGGGTCTCCACCTGGCCTGCAAGGATTTGCGGCACAAGATCAAAGCAGCGGGGCCGCGGCGCAGCCGCAATCGCAGCCTGCTCCAACCACGAGTCCCGCGCCAGCTGCGGCTGCTCCCACAGCACAGCCGCGGAGTACTGCCAGTCCGGCCAAGCCGTCTGCCAAACCGTCCACGCATCACAAGAAGGCCACGGTTCCAGATTGCTCAAAATCCTCCGCGTTCGCAGCGGCTGGCTCACATTCTGCCGCTGCGGCGGATGTGACCGGCAATGGCGCTACGCCGCTAAAACCGTGTCCTGCCGCCAAGAAGGTGGTTGTTAGGAACGGAGGATCGGATGAGCCGGTGGTGGAACTGAAAGGAAGTACATCCGCGGAACAAGCCTCCTACGAGCGCTTTTCCACCGAACAACTTACTGCCGCCACCGAGGAAAACTTGAAGAAGGTCGCGGGGCGCGAACTCAAAGCTGGCGAGCCGGAAACGGTGAGTCAGATTAAGCAGTTTATGGAGCAGGCCAAGTCGGCGGTCGCTGCGGGAGACCTGGTTCGCGGACGTAATCTCGCGTTGAAGGCTCGCTTGCTTTCCGACGAGTTGGTCAAACCGTGAGCAGGAACTTCTCCTGACCGTGTGCGATAATTCGCATTCCCCTCGAGTCGCTGCGAGTGGATCCAGGTTAGCGAATGCGGCTGGTTAGTCCTTTACTGAAGCGCGCGTTGTATCCGGCTTTGCATTACAGCGGAGTGCTTGGCCACATCACTCCGCTCAATGATTACGCGGTGGTGAACTATCATGGGGTGGTTCCGTCCGATCATTCCATCCGCGAGAGTTTTCTCGACGGAAACCTGGTGCAGCCCAAAGTCTTTCGACGGCAGCTCCAATTTCTGAAGTCTCACTACAACCTCATTCATCCAGAGGATTTTCGAGCTTGGATCGAGCAGGGCAAGCAACTTCCTGCCCGCACTGTTTTGCTGACTTGCGACGACGGCCTTCTCAACGCGCTGACGGAGATGGTCCCAATACTGCGGAGCGAAGACGTCTCCTGCCTTTTTTTCGTTACCTCTTCGTCGTGCAGCGATGCCCCCGGCATGCTTTGGTATGAGGAACTTTATTTATTAATGCGAAACAGGCCGCTGACCGCACCGGATTTGCAACTGGCCGCTGAAGAAGCTGCGGAATCACACTCGCCAGAAAGTTTTCAAGGGCAATGGTGGAATACGGTAAGAAGGGCCTCGCGGCTGGACGCCGGGACGCGAGCGGAGTGGATGGACCGGGTGCGCAATCGATGCGGTTCAATGCAGCAATCGCTCCCGGAACGACGATGGCGTTTGATGAACCCTGCGGAACTGAAACAACTGGCTGGGCATGGAATGAGCATTGGCGCGCACACGCGAACGCATCCGATTCTGTCACTATGCAGCGAGGAAGAGGCGCGGCGCGAGATCCTCGAAAGCAAGAGTGCTATCGAACAGGCATTGGGACGGCCAGTGTGGGCCTTCGCTTATCCTTTCGGCAACCCGGCGACGATGGGGGAGCGTGAAGTAAGGCTTGCCCGAGAGGCCGGGTTCAGTGCCGGATTCCTCAATGTTGAACACTGGGAAGCCGAGCCGCCGGATCTACTTGCGCTGGCCCGAATGCACGTGACCTTGGATATGACGCTGCCTGAATTCTCGGCCCACCTGAGTGGAGTTCACAGCAAGCTCCAGCGCGCAGTGAGCCGTTAGGACTGCGGCAGGCTTGCGTCTCCGGCGCGAATGGGGCATTCTTACACTGGCCTGCAAGTCTCCCGGCATGAAAGCCTAAAAACCTGTGCGCGTAACCGTTCTGAAGGAAATTCCGCAAGATGCCGATCTCAGCGAGGCTTGGAACAGCCTCGTTCTGAGCATGGAGAACCCAGAAGTATTTTTCACCTACCAGTGGGCATTGGCCGCCAGCCGGGGCTTTCAGGGGAGTTTCTCGACTCTGCTCTTTCTTGTGTACGATTTTGAGCAACTGGTTGGAGTCGCGGCACTGGCCATCGATCCCAAAGCGCCACGGGCGGCTTTTTTCCTAACCTCGAGTTCGGCGGATTACTGCGACATCGTGAGCGCGCCGGGAAATCGCGCGGCAGTGCTGGTTACGCTGCTGGAAGAGATCCAGAAACTGGGACTTAGTGACGTGGTGCTGGCCAATGTTCCATCGAATTCCGCCACTCTCAAGGAACTGCCGGAGATTGCGGCATCGCGGCGCTTTTACGTCGCATCCCGCACCGCTTACGACTGCGGCGTGGTGCAGCTTGGCGGCGAAGGGCAACGTGAAGATGTTTTGCGGACTGTAGCCGGCAAGGGCAGGGAAAGACGAGCGCTCAAGAAACTCGAAACACTCGGCTCGGTAAATGTGATTCATCTGACGGAACCGGAACAGATTGGGACGAGCCTGGAGTCGATTATCTCGGCCCAGATTTCGCGGTTCCTGGCGAGCGACCGGGTAAGTCCGCTGGTTGGTCCCGAGCGGCGCGCGTTTCTGCAACAGTTGAGCAGTTTGTTGTCGCGTTCGGGTTGGCTGAAGATCAGCCAGTTGGAAATTGATGGACGTCCGGTGGCGTGGAACTATGGGTTTCGCTTTGGAGGGAGCTGGTTCTGGTATTTGCCAACGTTTCAGATGGAGTATGAGCACGTGTCGCCGGGATCGTGCCTGCTGCGCCTACTGGTGGAAGAAGGCGCGAAGGACGCTTCGGTGAAAATGCTGGATCTCGGCCTGGGCGACGAGCCCTACAAAGAACGCTTTGCGAACACGATGCGGCAGACGCGCTACGTACATTTGTCGCGCGGCTTAAACCGGTACATGCTCAGCGTTGGACGGCAGATGGTGAGCAGCGCCGCCGCCCGGTTTCCGGAGTTTGGAGATAAAATTCGCGGGGCCAGGAGTTTCCGCCAGGCCGTGGCAAGCCGTCTCCAGGAGAATGGATGGGTGGCGACCGCCCGGCAATCCATGCGCAAGATGGTAAGGTCGGTTGCCTTCGAAGACGAGCTGCTGCTGTTCGAGGCGCCGGAAGCTCAATTTGACGACGCAGCCGTTCAATTATTGCCGCTGACCTGGGCGCATTTGGTCGAAGCATCGATCAGCAATGCGGGAGATGAGGCAACGCTCCAGTACCTGATGCGTTGTGCCAAACGTTTGAAAAAATCCACCGCTTCGGGTTTCCTGTTGCAGGATGACACGGGGCGGCCAGTCCATTTTCTGTGGATCGATAAGTACAACGGTTTTCGGTTGGCGGAAATTGACCATAAGCTTGAGTCGTCTTCCGACGAAGCTGCCATGATCTTCGATTGTTGGACGCCGGTTGCCGACCGAGGGCGCGGCCACTATGCGACGTCCATTCGCGCAGCGGCGGCCAGCCTGCGAAGGGAAGGGAGGGCAGCCTGGATTTTTAGCGGTGCGAGCAACGTTCCATCCCTGCGGAGCGTTGTGAAGGCTGGCTTCCTGTATCGCTTCTCACTGTATCGCCGCCGCAGGTTTGGCCAGTCCGTGATAACTCGTCAAGATACCACAACGACTATCGCTAACTTATCGTCGGCTATTCCGTCCATGAAATAGCCATTAGTCGCACCCAAGGCATCCTAGCCGCTGGTTATGTTCAGCAGATATAACTAAAGACTATTTCGTCTATTAGTGATTAGTTGCACCACTAATGCTGGAGGGTCGTCTCCGAACCGGGCGGCCTCTGCGTTATCTGCGCAGGAGTCGGCAATTGAGAACTACTCCATCCGCCGCCCAGCGCTTCCACCAGCGCCACGGCAGAAGTCATTTCTTCCACCTGAAGGCTATTCAAAGTTTGCTGGTCGCTGAGTAGCGTGGTCTGGGCAATCAAAACATCGACATAAGGATCGATTCCCGTCTCGTAACGGGCCTGTTCGAGTTTGAGATAGCTTTGAGCGGAGTTCACTGCCTGCTGTTCCTGCTGGATTTCCTGAGAGAGGATGCGCACTTCGGCAAGGGCGTCTTCCACCTGTTGAAACGCGGTCAAAACGGTTTGACGGTACCCGGCGAGATCGGCATTGTAAGTCGCGGTATACTGCTGGACGGTTGCGCGGCGTAAGCCGGCATCGAAGATAGTTTCTGGAATGGATGCGCCAATCGACCAGAAGCGGCTTGGCCACGAGAGCCAGTTATGAAATGCGGAGCTCTCAAAGCCTCCTTCAGCAGTCAGTGTCAAATTCGGATAATAGGCCGCATAGGCGATGCCAATCTGCGCGTTGGCGGCGGCCATGGTGCGCTCGGCTGCGGCAACGTCGGGACGCCGCTCGAGCAGTTCCGAAGGCACGCCAACCGGAATCGGTGGCGGAGCGGCAGTCATAGGCCTCACGGGAATCGAGAAATTAGTGGCGGCCTTGCCGACCAGCATCGCGATCGCGTGTTCATATTGCGCTCGTGCGATACCGACATTGGTTGCGCCGGCTTGCGCGCTCTGTAGCGTGGTTTGGGCTTCTACGACTGATATCTGATCGTCGATGCCGGCTTCATAGAGGGCGCGGGTTAGGTCGAGGGCTTTCTGATCCGCTTCCACAGTATCGTTATAGATTTGTTGGAGTTCGTCCTGGCCGCGGATTTCGAAGAAATATTCCGCCAGACTGGCCTGCTCGGTGAGGCGTTCGTTCTCCAGATCGGCTGCGCTGACCTGAGCGGTATACTGCGCCTGGCGTACGGTGTTGCGGACCTTGCCCCAAAGGTCCGGTTCCCAGGATGCTTCGAGGGGCAGCGTGTAGAGCGTGCTGGTTAGTTGCTGGGTGGTGGTTGTTGTAGTGCCTGTGCCCGTGGTAGTTGCAGAGCTCGCGCCCAAGTTTGCAGAAGAGCGAGAGTGCGTGACGCCGGGTGCGACTGACAGAGTGGGAAAATATTGTGCACGCGCCTCCCGCACCACGGCGCGAGCTTCCATGAAGTTTTCGAAATATTGTTTGATGTTCTGATTGTCGATGTTCAATTGATCTTCCACTACGTTCAGCTCCGGATCGTTGAAGATCTCCCACCATTTGCCGCGAAGTTGTGCATCCGCGGGCTGAGCGACGGTCCACCCTTCCGACTTGGGAAATTGAGTCGGCGATTCTTTGTAGACGGCGGCTGGAGCTTGATTGGCAGGCGGGTGATATTTCGGCCCGACCACGCAGCCTGACGAAGTTAGTAAGAGCGCGACTGCACTTAGTTGAAGTATGGTGCGTTGAGTTATAGTCTGCATAAAAATGTGCCCAAGCGTTATTCTTGCCGCGGAGCGCTAGCCGGCCTCCGGAGCGGGCAAAGAATGTTCTGTTCTTTTTCCTGCCATGCGAAGACGCAACCGGTCGAATGCCAGGTAAACAACTGGTGTAGTGTAGAGAGTTAGTAACTGGCTCAAGATCAAGCCTCCCACAATCGTGATGCCAAGGGGGCGGCGGAGTTCATATCCGGTGCCTGTTCCGAGTGCCAAGGGCAAGGCGCCTAACAGCGCGGCCATTGTGGTCATTAGGATGGGACGGAAGCGCAACATGCAGGCTTCAAAGATCGCGTCAATCGGCTTCTTTCCTTCTTCGCGTTCCGCCTGAAGAGCGAAATCGATCATCATGATGGCATTCTTTTTTACGATTCCAATCAACAGAACTATGCCGATAATCGAAATGATATTGAGATCCTGCTTGAAAAGCATTAGTGCGAGCATGGCGCCCACGCTTGCCGAGGGGAGGGTGGAAATAATCGTCACGGGATGAACGAGGCTCTCGTACAAAATACCGAGGACGATGTAGACGGCTAGGAGAGCGGTCACAATAAGTATTGGCTCGGTACCAAGAGACTGCTGGTAGGCGAGCAGCGTGCCAGCAAAAAAGCCTTGCATGGTGGAAGGCGTGCCGAGGCGCTTTTGCATTTGGAAGATGCTCAGTGTGGCATCGCTGAGAGACATGTTCGGCGCAAGGTTGAAGGACACAGTGACAGAGGGGAACAGACCGGTGTGATTGATGGCCAGAGGAGTTGTGTTGGCCTGGCCTTTTGCCACCGCGAAAAGAGGGATGTTATTGGCGCCATTGTTGCTGGTTGAGGTGTGAAGGTAGATGTCTTTCAACCCGTCGGGACTTTGCCAATACTGCGGAGCTACTTCCAGCACGACGTAGTATTGATTTAGCTGCGTATAAATAATCGACACTTCCGACTGGCCGAATGCGCCATATAGAGCCGAATCCAAAGTCTGGGCGGTAAGGCCGAGTTTGGCGGCAGTAAGTCGATCATAATTGAGCATCTCATCCAGGCCGCCGTTCTGCTGGTCGGAACTTACGTCCTGAAATCCGGGGAGATGCTGCATTTGGCTGAGGATGGTAGGTCCCCACTTAACAAGATCTTCGACTGTATCGGACTGAATGGTGTACTGGTACATGGCATTGCTGGAGCGGCCACCGATGCGAAGATCTTGCACGGCCTGCAAAAAGGCGGAAGCGACGGGCAGGCGATTTAATTTCGGGCGCAGGCGGTTAATGATCTGAGCGGCGCTGATGTTCCGTTCGTTCAGCGGCTTAAGGGCGATGTAGAGCGAGCCGGTATTAGTGGCGCCGTTGCCGCCGGTAAATGCAATTACATTGGCGACGGCAGGATCTTGCTTAATTACCTCCCCGATCTGCCGAATGGAGTTGTCCATCGACGAAAAAGACGCATCCTGAGGGCCCCGTACGCTGCCGGTGATTGAGCCTGTGTCTTCCACAGGGAAAAAACCTTTGGGTATCTTGATGATCAGCAGTACGTTGAGCGCGATGGTGATGAAGAGCACGACCAGTGTAATGGCCGGATGTTCGAGGACCCAATGCAGAGTGCCACGGTATAAAGAGAGCACGCCGTCAAAGAACTTTTCGCTGGCCATGTAAAGGCGGCCATGTTTTTCCATTCGCTCATTCTTCAAGAAGTAGGCGCACATCATTGGGGTGGTGGTCAGCGAAATAATCATCGAAACGAATACGGCCGTGGAGAGAGTGACGGCAAACTCACGAAAGAGGCGACCAACGATTCCTCCCATGAGAAGAAGAGGAATGAAAACGGCAATGAGGGAGATGCTGATGGTGAAGACAGTGAAACCGATTTCTTCCGCGCCCTTGAGAGCGGCGGCGAAGGGCTTCATGCCGTTTTCCAGATGGCGCGCAATGTTTTCCATTACTACGATGGCGTCGTCGACCACAAATCCCGTGGCAATTGTCATTGCCATAAGCGATAGGTTGTCGAGGCTGTATCCGAAGAGATACATCACCGCGAAGGTGCCGACCAGCGATACCGGCACGGCAACACCGGGAATCAGGGTAGCGCGGCCATTACGCAAAAAGACAAACACCACGACGATAACTAGACCGATAGATATAACGAGGGTGCGCTCGACGTCGCTGACAGAGGCGCGAATGGTGATGGTGCGATCGAGAACGATGGTGGTATCGATGCCGAGCGGAATGGATGCCTGAATAAACGGCAGTTGCGCGCGGATACGGTCGACGGTGGCGATAATATTAGCCCCGGGCTGACGGAAGATGATGACCGTAACGGCGCGCTTTCCGTTCAGGTAACCAGCGGCCCGGACGTTCTGCACCGAGTCAGTAACCTGCGCGACATCGGATAGATGGACGGCGGCACCGTGGCTGTAGCCCACGACGAGTGGCTTGTAATCTTCGGCGAGCGAGATCTGATCGTTGGCGAGAATATCCATACTGACGTTGCCATCGGTAATCTGGCCTTTGGCTAAGTCGGAGTTTTGCAGGCTCAGCACAGATTGGAGATTCGCAAGGGTAAGCCCGTAACTGGCCAACTGGGTGGGATTGGCGTCGACTCGGACGGAAGGGAGCGCGCCGCCACCGGCAGTAACCTGCCCGACACCTTGTATCTGGGACAACTTCTGCTCAATGACCGTGGAAGCTTCGTCGTATAGTTTCGCAGGCCCGAACTTGTCCGAGGTCAGGCCGAGGATCATGATTGGAGCATCTGCTGGATTGACCTTGCGATAAGTGGGATTGCCGGGCAGGTTGCTAGGCAGATAAGTTCTGGCGGCGTTAATAGCGGCTTCGACGTCGCGCGCCGCACCATCGATGTCGCGAGTGAGGTCAAATTGAATCGTAATCGACGTACTGCCGAGGCTGCTGGCGGAGGTCATCTCGGTTACGCCGGCGATGTGACCGAACTGCCGCTCCAACGGAGTGGCGACGGAGGAGGCCATAATAGCGGCGCTGGCTCCTGGCAGGCTGGCGCTTACTGAAATCGTAGGAAAGTCTACCTCAGGGAGCGGCGCCACTGGAAGCACTTGAAAAGCAATCGCGCCGGCGAGAGCGACCGCCACGGTTAGCAGCGTCGTAGCGACCGGCCGATTGATAAAAGGCGAAGAAATGTTCATGCCAATCCGGCCTGCTCTGCTTCTCCAGCCTGCACCTTATTCGACTTAGAAAAAAAGCGGTGCGCCAGGTTATCAAAAAAGATATAGATGACGGGCGTAGTGTAAAGAGTGAGAGCCTGACTCAGTAATAGTCCACCGACCATTGCGATGCCCAGGGGCCTGCGTAACTCGGAACCGAAACCGGTTCCGAGGGCCAGTGGCAAACCACCGAGCAAAGCGGCCATGGTGGTCATCATGATGGGGCGGAAGCGGAGCAGGCAGGCTTCATAGATGGCATCGGTCGCATTCTTGCCGTGCTCCCGCTCGGCTTCCAACGCGAAGTCGACCATCATGATGCCGTTCTTTTTGACAATGCCGATTAGAAGGACGATGCCGATAATTGCAACAACACTCAAGTCCTGGTGAAAGATGATTAGAGCGAGAAAAGCGCCAACGCCCGCTGAGGGGAGGGTGGAAAGAATTGTTATGGGATGGATGAAGCTTTCATACAAAACTCCAAGAACAATGTAGACCGTGACGAGCGCGGCAAGAATGAGCAAGGGCTCATTGGAGAGAGAATTGGTGAACGATGCAGCGGTGCCTTGGAAGCCGGCCTGCAGGCTGGGAGGCATGTGCAAGTCTTTCTCGACTTTGTCGACGGCCGTGATTGCCTCACCCAGCGCGGCATTTGGGGCGAGGTTGAATGAGACGGTGATGGCCGGAAATTGTCCCTGGTGATTGATGGAAAGAGCCTCTGTGGTTTTCTCGAAATGCGAAAAAGCGCTCAAGGGGACGGCGTTGCTCATGGTGGAGCTGGGGGTGCCTGCCGAGTTCGCTCCATTGTTCGAATTCGACGATGTAGCTGGCGAAAGAGCGTTGCCTGGAGGAGCCAGGGTATTCGCCGACGGCGTGTACTGGGCGGAACTGGTTAACGCATTCGATCCGGCGGAAGAAGATCCGGACGCCGCGAATGAAGTAGAAGCGCCGGTGCCGCTTGCTCCTGAGGACGCGTTGGATTGGATGTAGAGATGATTCAGCTTGTTGGGATCAAGCTGAAACTGCGGCTGGCTTTCGAGGATGACATGGTACTGATTTACCTGCGTATACATCGTGCTGATCTGGCGCTGACCAAAGGCGTCGTACAAAGTGTTATCGATGGTGGTGGGAGCGATACCAAAGCGCGACGCAGTCACCCGGTCTATGACCAGAGATACAGCCAGACCGCCCATTTGTTGATCGGTGGCGACATCCTCCAGTTCCGGCAGTTGTTGAAGCCTAGTGACGAATCGGTTGGCCCAGTCGTTGAGTTCGTTAGCGTCGGGGTCCTCTAGTGTGTATTGATATTGCGTGCGACTTACGCGGTCGTCTACGGAAATGTTTTGTACGGGCTGCATGAACAACTGAATGCCCCGAACCTGAGCAAGCTTCGACGTCAAGCGGCGGATTACGTCGGAGGCGCTCATCTTGCGCTGATCGAGTGGGGTTAGGTTGATCGACATTCTGCCGCTATTCGTAGTCGTGTTGGTTCCATCCGCGCCAATAAATGAGGAAAGGCTTTCCACGGCAGGATCATCCAAGATGACTTTTGCCATTTCTTGCTGCTTAGCCGCCATTTCTCGCGAGCCAATCGTCTGGGGGGCCTGAGATATGCCTTGGATGACTCCTGTATCTTGAACTGGGAAGAATCCTTTGGGAATAATGATGTAAAGGAAAACTGTGAGCAGCAGCGTGGTGAGCGCGACTAATAGTGTGATGGTCTGGAATTTCAGGACGAATTTCAGGGTCCGGCCGTAGAAAGCGATCATGCTCTCGAAAGCCTGCTCGGTGGCTTTGTAGACGCGTCCTTGCTGTTCTTTTGGCTGGTGACGCAGGATTCGCGCGCTCATCATCGGCGTGAGCGTGAGGGAGACGACTGCGGAGACGACGATTGTGACTGCGAGGGTTACGGCGAATTCGCGGAAAAGACGGCCAACCACATCACCCATGAATAAGAGAGGGATCAATACGGCGATAAGTGAAACGGTGAGCGAGAGGATGGTGAAGCCGATCTGCTCAGCGCCTTTTAGCGCGGCTTGCATGGGCGGTTCGCCCATCTCGATATACCGGGAGATGTTCTCGATCATCACGATGGCATCGTCCACCACGAAGCCGGTGGAGATGGTGAGCGCCATCAGCGATAAGTTATCCAAACTATAACCAAGGATGTACATGGCTGCGAAGGTACCGACTAAGGAGAGCGGCACGGCGACGCTGGGGATGATCGTGGCGTACAGGCTGCGCAGGAACAGAAAAATGACTAAGACGACTAGCCCCACAGTTAACATCAATTCGAACTCTACGTCTGAAACTGAGGCTTCGATGGCAGTCGTAAGGTCGGTAAGAGTGGTTACCTGAATGCCGGTAGGAAGATTGGCTTCAAGCTGGGGCAAAAGTTGCTTGATGCTTTTGACGACGCTGATGGTGTTGGCGCCGGGCTGGCGCTGGACATTCAGAATGACGGCGGGAGTTTGGTTCATCCACGCGGCCTGGTTGTTGTTCTCCACACCATTTACCACCTGCGCTACATCGGTGAGCATTACTGGCGCGCCGTTGCGGTAGGCGACGACAACTTTGCGATAGTCATCGCTGGTGACTAATTGATCGTTGGCGTCGATTTGATAGTCCTGATGGGGGCCGTCGAAGTTTCCTTTGGCGGCGTTCACGCTGGCTTGCGTGAGTGCGGAGCGCAGGTCCTCCATGTTCAGCCCGTAGGAGGAAAGCGCAGTGGGATTGGCCTGGATGCGGACTGCGGGCTTTTGTCCGCCGCTGATCGTGACAAGGCCGACGCCGTTGAGTTGGGAGATTTTCGGCGCGAGGCGCGTGTCGACGAGATCTTCGACTTGGGAGAGCGGGATGGAAGTTGACGTGATGCCCAAGGTGAGCACAGGGGCGTCGGCGGGATTGGTTTTACTGTAGATCGGCGGCGCGGGCAAGATGGATGGCAACAAGCTTTGCGAGGCATTGATGGCGGATTGAACTTCTTCTTCGGCGACATCAATATTTAAAGTCAGATTGAATTGCAGGACGATTACGGAGGTGCCGCCGGAACTGGTGGAGGTCATCTGACTGAGGCCCTGGAGTTCGCCGAATTGGCGCTCCAGCGGGGCGGTTACCGTGGTTGCCATTACGGTGGGGCTGGCTCCGGGATAGAAGGTGAGCACTTGAATGGTCGGGTAATCGACCTCCGGCAGCGCGGAGACGGGCAGTTGGGTATAGCCGACTATGCCGACTAACAGGATCGCAGCCATCAGCAGAGAGGTTGCGACGGGCCGCAAGATGAACGGGCGAGATGGACTCACGGGGCGCTGCTCCCGGTGGTAGTATTTTCGTTCGCGCCGGCGGAAGTAGGCTTCGAAGCATTGCTTGCGATAGTTACCGCGACATTGTTTTGCAACTTATCGAAGCTGCTATTAGCGACTACATCGCCGGGATTAATTCCTTCAACCTGAGTTATGCCCCCATCGGTAACTCCCGGCTTGACTGTACGAGTATGAGCGACGTTATCCTGAATTACATACACAAACGATGCCGAGCCATTTTGTTGAATGGCCGAAGCGGGAATCAGAGTTACTCCTTGTAATGTGTTTACCAGAAGCCTGACGTTCACGAATTGGTTAGGAAAGAGGGCTGCATTGTTGTTCTCGAAGATCGATCGGGCTTTGACGGTTCCCGTGGTGGTGTCGATCTGATTGTCGAGAGTCAGGAGCGTACCGCTGGCGATTTTGGTTTGGGCGGTGCGATCGAAGGCGTCGACGGTGAGTTTGGCTCTTTTGTTCAAGCGAGCTGCGACCGGGCCGAGGCTGTCTTCCGGTACGGTGAAGATGACAGTGATCGGCTCCAGTTGGGTAATCACGGCGAGGGTTACGCTGCCGCTCGATTGCACCAGGTTGCCGGGATCCACCAGTCTGAGACCCACGCGGCCCGCGATGGGAGCTGTAATGTGGCAGTAGGCCAGCTGCACCTCGTCATACTGCACCATTCCCTGATCGTTCTTTACCGTGCCTTCGTCCTGCATGACGATCTTTTCCTGATCGTCGAGCAATTGTTTTTGGATTGCGTTGCGTGACCACGCGATGCGGTAGCGCTCCAGGTCCATCTGCGCCTGGGCTAACAAACTCTGGTCACGTTCGAGGGCTCCTTGCGCCTGCAGCAGAGTGGCCTGATAGGGTCGCGGATCGATATCAACCAGCGGATCGCCTTTGCGCACCAATTGGCCTTCTTTATAGTGCACAGCGACTATGACCCCGGTGACCTGGCTGGTGATGGAATCGGTGTAGACCGGCGTGACCGTGCCGATTTCGTCGAGGTAAACGCCGATGTTGCCTTTTTGCGCGGTAGCGACAGTGATGTTGATCTTTGGCGGTGCAGCAGGCTTTTTCTCGGTGCTCTCCTTGTGGCGCCAAAACAAAAATACAGCGAGCGCCAGGAGGAGCAACAGTACGATGCCGATGACGATCCACAACAATTTATTGCGGTGGGTTTCCGAGCCGTGCGCCGGGAGTTGATGGGCCGGGTCGGTGATGGGATGCTGGTTCGTGTCCACGATCAAAAGGAATCTCCTTTTCCGACTCCGAATCGCTGACGCATTATAGCCAAAGTTCGTTCTCGCATGGCGTGGGAGAGGCTTGTGATGCGGGATTCAGCGTCTGCCCCAGACTGTGAGGAATCCTTACCATTTCTCATTTGGAATCGAGCGAGAACGCCAAAAGCGCATTGCCGGCCATGGCATTGGTATAGCCGGTGTTTACGTATACCATGCCGCTGACGATGGCCGGGCCAGCGCCGTTCAGGGAGCCGCCATGCGCCTTGATGCCGTTGGTTGTGCGAAACTCCTGGGCAGTGTCGAAGTCCCAGAGCACGCTCCCGTTCCGGGTGTCATAGGCGCGGAGATGGCCGTCGAGTGAGCCGGCGAAGACGGCTCCGGGAATCAGAGTTGGGGGCGCCATCTGGGCGGCGCTACAGCCAAACTGGCCAGCGCAGGCGGGCTTCGGCGGATCAGCATGCCAAATTTGCTTGCCGGTGCGAAGATCGAGAGCGAACACCCCGCCTCCGACCAGGGGATTGTCAAAGTTGTAGTCCGATAGCGTGAAGTAGGCGAAGCGTTTGTCGGCTGCGCCGCCCCATTCGATTCCGCCCAGCGGGCCGCCGCGTCCAATGCGGGTTTGCCAGAGCAGTCTGCCGCGATGGGCGGGATCGACGGCGTAGACTACGCCGGATTTTTGCGCCAGCAGGAGAACATCCGCGCCGCTGCTGAGCGATCTCAAGACCGGCGGTGCGCCGAAATCGTAGTCGTCGCCGTGCTGGTCGGGACAATTATCTTTTTTCTCCGCTACGCAGCCGCTGTTCCATACGTCTTTCGCGGTGAATTGGCGCGACCATAGTTTTTTCCCGGAATTCATGTCGAAGGCGATGACGGCGTCCGAGGACTCGGTGGACGGTCCGGAATAATTATTTCCCGTGGCCACGTAGATGACGCGACGTTTGAGATCGGCAGTGGGCGCGGACCACACCGGAGAGCCGGACGGTCCCCAGTATTGAACTCCGTCGGCATTCTTTCGCGTGGGCTTGGGAGTTTGGGTGAGCGTATAGGCTTGCCAAAGTTGTTTTCCCGAAGTTGTGTCGAGGGCTACAACGCTGCCGCGAAAAGTGCAACATGGATAGCCGGGATCGGCAGCCGCACCTTCTTCCCCCGAAGAGATGGGAACATACAAGCGTGTGCCTACGAGGAGCGGCGATCCCGTGATGCGCGCGGCGGGATGCGAATCGGGACGTGCCTTCCAGAGGATCGAGCCGTCAGAAACTTTCAGGGCGTAGACATATCCGTTGGTGTCGCCGAAGAGTGCAGTGTCACCTTTGTTGCCGACAGAGATTGCGGTTTTTACGGTGGCGGAAGCCTTGAAATTCCACCACATGCAGCCCGTGGCTGAATCGAGGGCGTAGACAGTTCCATCCTCGCTGCCGACGAAGAGTTTTCCATTGACTGAAGTAGGTTGGCCGAAAGTCGCTGCGGCTCCTGGGAAACCGAATGTCCATTTCAGTTTCAGATTCTTGATCTGGTCACGGGTCAAGCCTGCGGCTAGAGCCGGCTGAAAGCGGCTATTCTGGGGATCGCTGCCCCATCCCGCCCATCCGGGCGGATTGGGAGGGGGATCGAGATCGCGGGCGCAGACACCCGTCATTGCCGCGGTGGTGGAAACATTTTGCACGCCGAGATAATCGGCGATTGCAGTTTTTTGTGCCCTGGAAAGAAATTTCGCTTCCCACTTCATTCGTCCGGACTCAAGTACAGTGAGTATGGAGGCGGAGCTCATCAGGCGAAGCGCAGTTGGCTCGGGCGCGCGCATGTCGTTTTCCGGCTTGTGACAGCTGGCGCATTTTTTCGTGAAAAGCGCTGCACCGTCGGGTGCGGCGGAAACCTGTTTTCGCGCACAGCCCTGCATTAACACGCTGGCTGCCAGCGCGGCCAGGAGAATCGCCAAGCGGGCACCGATTTTAACATGCCGAGTTCTCGCAATCTGAAAACTTTGGACCTTCGATTTAGTCCGAATCATTTTAGTGAGAATTATGGTCATCCGTGCCGAGCGAGTCCTCGGGTGCGTTACTTGGATGACAGGTTGCGCGTAAGCGAATGCAAGGCCGCATATAAAAAGGTAAAGAATCGTCAAGTAGTGAGCGCGCCATAGCTGGATTGTTCCTACCGACCGAGTGCGCGAAGGTCCTTGACGTCAAGAGCAACGTCGGTGGGATTGGCGTAGACGGAAGACACGGAATCCGAGTGTGAAGGGGTTGTAAGCCGATGGACCCATGTGCGACAACCTTGCCGGGGGAGGAGAACATCCAACTCCAAGGACGCGAAGGCGTGGGGTGGTGGTTCGCGCGAAAGGTGATCACGATGAAAACCATAACGGGAGTATTCCGTTCGGCGGCGGATGCGCAACGGGCTCTGAGGCAGATGCGAACGGCAGGACTGCGAGAAGATCGGGCCACACTGTTGACGCCGGGAAGCGAAGGGGCAAAAGTGCAAACCGTTCCCACGGTTAGCACGGAGCAACCTGGAATGGGTAAAGCGATCGGAGCGCTGCTGGGAGGTGCGGCCGGGCTCTCCGCGGGGCCATTGATTGTGGCGGCGTTGATTCCGGGCGTGGGGCCGATCACGGCGATTGGGCTGCTGGCCGGAGCGTTTGCGGGCGCGGTCGGCGCGGGGGCTGGCGCAGCGGCGGGAGGGAAAGCGGAGAACGCTATGACCGACGGGCTGCCAGAGGATGAGATGTTTGTTTACGAGGATGCCTTGCGCAAGGGGCGCAGCGTAATGATTGTGTCGGCGGAAGATGAAGGCGAAGCAAAGCGATTTCGCGAACTTCTGAAGGCGGAGGGTGCGGAGGAGATTGATGCGGCTCGGGAGCAATGGTGGATCGGCCTGCGCGGGGCCGAGCAGGAGCATTATTCGTCCGAGGTCAGAAAGTTTGGCGAGGATGAAAAGTTTTATCGCATGGGGTTCGAGAGCGCACTCCATGCGCGCACGCGCTGCAAAGAATACGATCAGGTCATGGGGGAGATGACGGCGCAGATCGAGGATCTCGAGCGTGAGCATCCGGGCGCGAATGTGGGTGAAGCGTTTCGGCGAGGGTACGAGCGCGGGCGGGATTATTACCAGCAGCTTTGCGATGAGACCAAGTCTGCGTAGTTGATTCTTGGAGCATCTATTTAAGCAGCGCTGCTCTAAGGCGCGCTGTGGCCGGCGCATTGCAGCACGCCTAGATAAGCGCTCCATGGTCCAACGGCGTCTCTGTATTGGTGGGCCATCACGCGGGATAACTGGTGCAGGTGGGTAAGGTCGTGAACGGTCCAGGTCGCCAGAAGTTCCGAGAGTGTTACCGATCCCAGCGCAGGGTGCTGGCCGCACCGCGTCAAATCTTCCGGACGCAAATTAAGCGCCTGCAACGCAGCTAGATTCTCTTTGCGCAAGCGGGAGAAATCCTTCAGGAGTCCGTCCAGCGATTTGTCCTGGGTTTCTTTTAGCTGCGCGAAGCGGTCGAAGGGATCGAAGGGGCGCGCTTCGCCGTGCTCGAGAATGATCCGCACGCGGGGCATCCAATCGGTGCGTTCCCCGACGATCAGATGACCGACGATGTCGAATGCGCTCCAGGTATCTTTGTCGTGATTGCGGCCTTCGTTGCGACGCACCCAGATTTCCGGCAGAGTGCGCAACAGTACATCGAGCGTTGCGGGAGTGCGCTCGAGAACTGCCATTGCATCGGGCAGGCTGAATTCCGCGGTTGTCATGCCTACGTAGATGCGAACCCAGGGCTAGGGACTCAAGTCTGAAGCTGCTTCCCAGGAGGCGCCTGACAACCTAAGTTCCGAGAACTGCTATTCGTCTTTCTTCTGCGGTTCCCGGTGGACGGGACGGGTTGAATTGTAAAGTTATTTCAACGGCGGACGAGCGGAGATTGTTTGTTATTCCTTCTTGGGAGCGGCCTCTGCGGGTGCGGGACTTTTTGCTTCCGTTTTTTTCTCGCCGGTTGCGGCGGGGGGTTTGGGGGCGGCGTCTTCTGGTTTTTTCGGTTCGCCCTCAGCGGTAGGCTTTTTATCTTCTTCATCCTCTTTTGGCGTGTATTGCACAATGAGGGAGACGCGGCGGTTGGAGGGATCGAGCGAATTGGCCACGTTGCGCTGGCGTTGATCGGCAAAACCACGGACCTGGGTGACTTGATTGAGACCAATGCCGTTGGCCTGCATCAAGCGGCGAGCGGCGTTGGCGCGATCGGTGGAAAGCTCCCAGTTGCTGTAATTGCCCGAGGAGGCGTAAGGCTTGGAGTCGGTGTGGCCTTCGATGGAAATCTTGTTGGGCAACTTGCCGAGTTCCTGAGCGAGCGTGATCAGCAAGTCGCGGCCGTCTCCGTTAAGCTTGGGGCTGCCGCTGTCGAAGAAGGTGCCGGAGGCGGATTCCATGAGTTCGATGCGCAGACCTTCGCTGGTAATGGTCATTTCTACGTGACTTTTGAGTTTTTCGAAGTCATTCATCTGCTGGATTCTTTGCTCAAGCTGATCCTTGAGCTTGGGCATGTTGTCTTTGGTGAGGGTGAAATTTTCGCCGGTGCCGGCGTTGATAGATCCTTTCTTTTCGGCGGTGCCACTGGGATCGCGGAAGTAGCCTCCGACGGCTTCCTGCACCGGCTTGCTGCTGCTCAACAGCCAGAGGACGATGAACAGAGACATCATGGCGGTGACGAAGTCGGCGTAGGCGACCTTCCATGCGCCGCCGTGGTGGCCGCCGTGGCCGCCTTTTTTCTTGATGATGATGATGGGGCGAGTCTTGTCCATAGAATGCGCGAGTTCCTATCCTCCCGCAGCCGCGGCTTCAGCTTCTCCTCCGGCTTTGTTGCGGCAGGCGGCTTCAAGTTCTTTGAAGGAGGGGCGGACGTGGCCGGGAATCGCGCGGCGCGCGACTTCCACGGCCATGATGGGAGCCGACCCTTTTAGAAATGAAACCATCAAAACGCGCAAGACGCAGAGATAGGCGTGCTCGTCGTCGGCGATTTTGACCATGTTGGCGGCGATGGGACCGACCAGTCCGTAGCAAAGGAGGATGCCAAGAAAAGTGCCGACCAGGGCGGCGGCAACCTTCTTGCCAATTTCTTCGGGAGGGCCGCCGAGAGCGCCCATGGTGATGACGATGCCGAGGACAGCGGCGACAATGCCGAGGCCGGGAAGGGAATCGGCCATGCTGTTAAGCCCAGAGGTGGGCAGACTTGCCTGATGGTGGTGAACTTCCAGATCGAGATCGAGTGCGTTATCCAGATCGAAAGGGTCGACTCCGGTGATGGCCATGCGCAGCGAATCGCATACAAAATCGCGGACGTGGTGGTTTTTAAGTACGGCGGGACCTTTGGAGAAGATGGGACTTTTGTCGGGCTCTTCCACGTCGCCCTCGAGGGCCATGAGACCGTCTTTGCGGGCTTTGTTGAGCAGTTCATACATCAATTTCAGAGAATCAAGGTAAGCCTGCTTGGTGAATTTGGAGCCGCCAAAGACTCCGCCGATTCCTCCTGCGATTTGTTTGAGAATGTGAAGCGGATTGGCGATAAGAACTGTGCCAATGGCGGCGCCGAGGATGGTAACGAGCTCCGCGGGCTGGATGAGGACGCGGAGATTGCCGTGCTCCATGAGGTAGCCGGCCACTACGCAGCCGAACACAACGACAATGCCGATAATGGCGAACATGTTTTAAACTTTGCCTTAGGTCGTGCTTTACCTTGGTGTTAATCAATCTTTGGACGAGGAACCCGGGCCGCCGGCGGCCGCGACGGCGCGGCTGAACAAAACTCCGTTGGCTTTGAGTGCGGCCCGTGCCCTGAGTAAAAGAGATTCGACCGTATCGCCCGGCGCCACGGCCGCGGCGCCGATCAAAACCGACACCGATAATTCCTCTCCCCACCATTCGATGGTGGCGCGCGCGACCATCTTCAACACGCGATCGCTTACGGCCCGCAGCGCTTCCTGATCGCAGCCGCTTAAGATCACAAGAAATTGATCTTCGCTCCAGCGGCCGACGAAGTCAGTGGGCCAAATCGTATTTCTTAAGGTGCGAGCCAGGACGCGAAGTATGGACGTTGCCGCCTCCTGTCCGTAGCGGGCGCGAAATTGGGTGAGTTCAAGGACCTCAAGACCTACCACGCCGAAAGGAACTTGAAGATCGGTGAACGAGGTCAGCATTTCCCGCAGGTGAGATTGCGTCATGGCATGGTTGGGCAATTCGGTTGCATAGTCCAGAGAGCCGCGCTCTTTCAGGCTGCGATCGTTTGGGCTGGCGCCCTTCACCGCAAACTCGCTTTCAAAGGTCTGGATGATGGCGATGATGGAACCATGCTCATCGCGCAGGGGAATTGCCCAGGTGTGAACCGGAGTCCAATGGCCGGAGCTGTGCCGAATCTGGCTCATGACTTCCACCGCTTTGCCATCGTGCAGCGCCGCGGCCATGGGGCATTTTCCCGCGCAGGCCTCGCAATTATTTTGGTCGCAATGCAAAAGAATATTTTCCGCGCAAGAATGGCCGAGCACATCGAGGCGTGAGTATCCGGTGATTTGTTCCGCGCCGTCGCTCCAGAAAATTATTTTCTTGTGCAAATCGATCACGCTGACGCCGATTTGCAACGCATCGAGGATGTCGCGGTAAGTCTGAGGATTTTGAAAGTGAGGCATGGTCTGCGGCAATTCTGGCTGCTGGTAGGTTTATCGGCGGGGACGCGCTGTGACTTAAGGCCGCGTCGCGGCGATCGTAAGTGGGGAAATGCGTCCGACCCTGCGCAAGAAGTGAAATCTCAGCAAGTTAGCGGAGTAGCACTTTGGGGGTAAGGGACTAGCACGACAGTGCCATAGTCAGAGTCTTGTGCAACGGGTAGTTTCGTGAGTGAGCAGTTCTGGGGGAGGGCTGCCCGGGCGCCTCGATCTCGAAAGAGACCGAGGCGTTCGTTATTTGGGGGTGAATCGGTCTCGGGTATTAGGCTTTGTGTCCCAAGATTCTGCCCAAGACCTTTCACCTAAGACCGGTTCTCAAAGTTTTTGCCTAAGACCTACCGCCTGAGACCTTAGACCGATTATTCAATTGGTCGAGATCGTGAAGTTCACTGTGATTTTGGCCTGAGTTTCGACGGCTTCGTCGCCTTCGAGATGTGGCTTGAAGTGCCATTGGCGGACGGCGTCCTGGGCGGCGGAAGCGAGGATGTGGGGGCCGCTCACCACGCGCAGATTCTGGATGACGCCATCCCTGCCGATCAGAGCCTGGAGAATCACGGAGCCTTGCACCTTCATCTGCCGCGCCAGCAAGGGATAGTTGGGCCTTACCGGGCTGGTGACGATGGCGGAAGCGTCGGCGGATAATTGCACGCGCTCGGCGGCGTTGCTGAGGCCGGCGGCAGTTGGGGTATCGGCGGTGGCGGGCGCGTCCGCTGTGGTTTGCGGAGGAGAACCGGGCTGCAAGTCGACCCTCACCGAATTGTTTCCGGGGCGGACGATGCGATGCGAATCACCCGCAACCACTTCTACTTCCAGCGGGGGCAGGACAGTGCGGCTGTTCATCACGACCGGGGGTGGCGGGGTTGCGGAGGATGGAGTGGAGGAGGCAGCGGCGGCGCCGGTAGTCCTAGCATACAAGGATGCGTGCGCGGCCTTGTGAGCCGGCCTTGCGGCGGGCGCGAGCGTGGCGGCTTTCAGCGCTGGCGGAGCTTTCGTGACGGGCGTGTTTTCGACCGGATGTGCGGTATCGGCCTCGTCGGAGGAGTCCCCGAACCAAAAATCACGGTTACGCCAGAGCACGATACTCAGTGCCAGCAGGAGCAAGCACAGCGACCCAACCATCAGCTCGCGCTGGCGGCGATCATGATGCGCCGGGCTCGCGGACGGGCGCGGCTGCGCCATCAGGGGGCGGTCGGGTCTGGGCACGATGGGGTTTAGGTCGGACATCTCGAGTCAGATTCGAAAAATGTAAGCTCGGCTCCGGGGCGCGTGTATTGAAACTGCGACTGGAGCCGCGCCCAGCACGCACTCTACCGCTAGTATGCCTTGAAATACCGTGAAAGGCCAGTAAAAGGTGCAGTCGAGAGGACCTGGCGGGGTATTATTCTCAAACTGGGCGGGTGCGAAACTTTCTGCGAGTCTGGTGAATCCCATGGCTTCGGACCTGGGAAGAATTCAAGGCACAATTCATGAAGAATAACGCTCGCAAAATGGATGAGAAGAAATTCCGGCAAGTCAGCCGGCGGGAATTGCTCAAGCTGACGCCAGTGCTGGCTTTGGGTGCTTTCGCCATTCCACAGTGGCAGGAAGGTTTGCTGAAGAAGGGTTTAGGGTTTAGCGACTGGGCGTCGGCGCGGCTGTTTCGCAGCGGCCATCTGGCGATTACTTTCGACAATTCCGAGCTGACGCCCTTCGCCAAGTTTCCCATCAACGGCTACGACGTGGAGGATCCGGGAGTGATCTTCGAGAGCTGGACGCTGACAGTGAGCGGCGCGGTGCAGAAGCCGGGGGCGTACACGCTGGCGCAGGTGCAGGCGCTGCCGCGCTTTCGGCAGAATACGCGGCATGTGTGCGTGGAAGGCTGGGACGTGATTGGAAGATTCGGAGGAGCGCGGTTGTCGGATTTTATGCAGATGATCGGGGCGGACCCGACGGCGAAGTTTATTACCGTGAATTGCGCGGACGATTACTACGAATCGTTGGACATGGCGACGGCGCTGCATCCGCAGACTTTTCTTTGTTATGAAATGTACGAGCAGCCGCTGACGCGCGAACACGGAGCGCCGCTGCGGTTGCAGATTCCCACCAAGATTGGCTACAAGCAGGCGAAATATTTGACGGAGTTGAAAGTCACTCACGTGCTGGACAAAGTGGGTTATTGGGAAGATCAGGGCTATTCATGGTTTTACGGGATGTAACGTTGTTTGTAGCGCCGGCGTCCCGCCGGCTTTCTTGTTGTCATCACGCGACAGCCGCCGGGGACGGCGGCGCTACTTTTGGGGGCTTACATGAGCGGTAACGTAATCGAAATTATTCGGACCACCGGGAAAGAAGACGACGTTCCTGGCGTTGTGGCTCGCGCGGTGTATGAGCATCCCTTCATCGTGCGGCTGTGCCACTGGATCAATACCGTTGCGCTGTTCGTGATGGTGGGCAGCGGGCTGCAAATTTTCCGGGCGTTTCCGAGCTTTGGCGCGAAGATTCCGCAGAAGGATTTGCTGCACTGGCCGAAGGCGTTTGCCATTGGCGGCTGGCTGGGCGGAGCGTTGCAGTGGCATTTGACGTTCATGTGGATTTACCTGGGAACCGGAATTTTGTATCTGGGTTACCAGCTTTTCAGCGGGAATTACCGCCAGGTGCTGTTTGTGCCGCGCGACCTTCCGGGAGTATGGCCGATGGTGAAGCATTACTTCTTCTTCGGGTCGAAGCCGGCGGTGCGGGAGGCCTACAACCCGCTTCAGAAGCAGGCTTATACCAGCGCGATCATTTTGGGCGTGCTTTCCGTGCTTACCGGCCTCGCCGTGTGGAAGCCGATTCAATTTTCCTGGCTGGCATGGATGATGGGTGGATTTCATTATGCGCGCATCTGGCACTTCGCGGTGATGTGGGCGATTTTATTCTTTGTGCTGGGACATCTGGTGATGGTGATTTTGCACGGGTGGAATAATTTTCTGTCCATGCTGACGGGATGGAAGAAGGATCCGGAGTATTGAGGGAAAGGTCTTGGGTCTTCGGTATTAGGTCTTAGGAAAGCCCAAGACCGAGGCCGAAACCTGAGACCCAAGGCCCAAGACCTAAGACCTAAGACCTAAGACCTGAGCAGCGAGGATTCCGATCCCGATGTCCCAACCAAGCATCGTGTTGAACAATTCGGAACAGGCCGTGGGCGCGCGCGAGCGGGATCTCATTTCCGCCGTGCAGCGCGGGCAGAGCGAATTGTTTTACGAGTTGGTGCGGCCTTATGAACGGCGCGTGTATGCGGCGGCGCTGGCAATTTTGCGCAACGAGCACGATGCCGAGGACGCGGCGCAGGAGGCCATGCTGAAGGCGTTCAAGAATATCCGGCAGTTTCGCGCCGAGGCCCGCTTCAGCACCTGGCTGATCCAGATCACGGTGAATGAGTCTCTGATGCGCCGGCGAAGGGAGCGGACTGTGCCCATGGAAGCCATCGACGGACATCGCTCTGGCAGGGGCGACGAAGAGAGTGAATATGCGCCTCGCGATTTTGCCGACTGGCGCGAGATTCCCTCGGAGGCGCTGGAGAGAAAAGAAGTGCGGCAGCGGCTGGCGGAGGCGCTGGGCACGCTCGACCGAAAGTATCGCGAGGTGTTCATGCTGCGCGATATGGAGCATTTGAATATTCAGGAGACCGCGGAGGCGCTGGGAATTTCGGTGGCCTCGGTGAAGACGCGGCTGTTGCGGGCGCGGCTGATGCTGCGCGATCTGCTGGCCGCCGGATGGGAGCAGGGCTGGTTCAGCCGTCTGCCATTCGAGAAGGGAACCAAGCCATGGTGAACCACGAAGCGGTGAACTGCGAACAGGTATGGAGGGAAATTTCGAATTACGTCGATGGAGACGTGGATGCGCCGCTGCGTTTGGCGATGGACGAACATTTCAAGACGTGCGCGCGCTGTGCCTCGGTGCTGGCGGGAACGCGGAATGTGGTCCAGCTTTACGGCGATGAGCGCATGTTGGAAGTGCCTGCCGGTTTCAGCCGAAGGCTGGAGAAACGGCTGGCGAAGAATGCTGTGGTGAAGGGAAGTGGATGGTCGAGTTGGTCGGCGTGGCTGGTGCCGGTGGCGGCGGTGGCGCTGCTTGCGGTTGGATTGGGCGTAGTGAATAAGATTTCGTTCAAGCCACCTGCGAAGTCGATCCTGGCGGCGCCGGGGCATGATATTCCTCCGGACATGCTCGTGGTGGTTTCGGATGGTTCGAAGGTATTTCATGTTGCGGGATGTCCGTTCATCCATGACAAAGCTACGGAGCGGACGATCACGGCGAAGGAAGCGATGCGGGATGGGTATGTGCCTTGTTCGCGGTGTATGCGGCAGTATTTAAGGACGGGGTTAACGGGGCCGCACGATGACGATGATGCCAGTGCGGAGCCGGAAGAAGGACACGAGGAAGAGGTTAGTGTGGTGCGGGTTAAGTGACGGAACGTCGGCGACCAGGTTAGGCTGTCGACGCAACATAGTCGTTGATTTAGCGGAAGTGTAAGAGATAGCTGGAGGATGATTGGCAATGCGGCGTTGCCTGCATCTTTCTCATGTCGAGCGCGGGCCAAAAAGACACTTGTCATCCCGAGCGAAGCGAGGGACCCTGGTGTTTGCTTGCGGCGGAAATGGCGCAGACAGAAACCAAGGTCTCTCGTTTTCCTCGGGATGACAGGCGCGTAGGTAACAACTAGTTCTGCTTCATCTGATCGTTCTTCATGCTGTCGTCCTTCTTCACGGTGTCTTTCTTTGCGGTCTTGCTTTTCTTGGCCGTCTTTTTCGTGTCGTCTTTCTTCATCGAATCGTCTTTCTTCATGGAGTCGTCTTTTTTCATGCTGTCGTGCGAGGAACTGTCTTGCTTCATGGCATCCTGCGCGAAGCCAGCCAGCGGTGCGGCTAAAAGGCAGGCGAGCAGCAAACTACCGAAAATCTTTTTCATAGTGTTCTCCTTGAGGTGAGTATTGAGTTAGGTCCTCCGGCAGGGTTAACCTGCGGGCTGAGATGGGATGAGCGGGTTGTTGGAAAGTTACAAAGACGGCCACGTCAGCGGCTTAAAGCTGCTTTCTGTGGGACCTCTGACGGCGCGGCTGAAGCCGCGCCCTTTCAAAGCTGCTGCTTAGGCGTGTTCAGCAGGTGAGCTGGTCGCGCGAGATCTTCAGTCCACTCAGATTCCCGAGCGCGGTCACGGCGATGGATTCCGTCTTGAAGAATTCCTGGGCCAGGCTTTGCAGGTCGTCGGCGGTGACGGCTTCGATCTTTTCGATCAGTTCGTCGAGATCCTGGAAGTGGTCGAAGTACATTTCCTGGCGGGCCAGGTTCGACATCCGCGCGGTGCTCGATTCGAGCGAGAGCATGAGGCTGCCTTTGAGCTGGTCTTTGGAGCGGCGGAGTTCTTCCTCCGGCACCGGCTTATTTTTCAGATCGCGAAATTCGTTCACTACCGAGCGGACCACTTTCGCTGCGGACGCGAGCGAAGTTCCGGCGTAGACGGCCATACAGCCGGTATCGCGGTAGGGATTGAGGTCGCTGTAAATCGAATAGGCCAAGCCTTGGCGCTCGCGGATATTCTGGAACAAGCGCGAGCTCATGCCTCCGCCGAGAAGCGTGTTGAGAATGTACCCGGCATGGCGTTTCTCATGGGCGATGGGATAAGCTGGCACGCCGATGCAGAGCTGCACTTGTTCGAGCGCCTTCTTGTTGCGGAGCACGATGCGGGGAACAATTTTCGGTTCGGCGGAGTGGAAGCCGTTCTGCGCGGGCTTGAGGTGCTCGAAGTGCTTCACCACGAGATCGACGAAGTGATCGTGGTCGAGATGCCCGGCGGCAGCTACGATAATGTTGCCGGGGGCAAAGCGGTGAGTGTAAGTATCGAGTACGGCCTGGCGCTCGAACTTCTTTACCGTTTCTTTGGTGCCCAGGATCGGCTTGCCGAGAGGATGATCTTTCCAGAAATTTTGGGTGAAGATTTCGTGGACGAGGTAGTCGGGATTGTCTTCGTCCATTTTGATTTCTTCGAGGATGACGCCGCGCTCGCGGGCGATATCCTCGGCGGTGAAGGTAGGATGGAGGACGAGGTCGGTGAGAATTTCGAGCGCGACGGGAACGTTTTCGTCGAGTACTTTGACGTTGAAGCAGATGCACTCTTTGGAGGTGAAGGCGTCCATGTTGCCGCCGATGGAATCGACCTGGCGCGCGATCTCCTCGGCGGTGCGGTGCTTGGTGCCTTTGAAGACCATGTGCTCAATGAAGTGGGAGATGCCGTTCGACTGCGGAGTCTCGTCGCGCGAGCCGGTTTCGAGCCAAATGCCGATGGAAGCCGAGCGGATGTGCTCCATCTGCTCGGTGATCACGGTGAGGCCGTGGGGTAAAACTTGACGACGGATATTGCGGACTTCTTTTACCATGATGATATGTGGTGCAATGATTTCGGATGCAAAGTAGGAATGGAGGCTGGGACAGTTGGTTAGACTGCGGAGCTTCCTCAAAAGTACTTTAATATTCTTACATAGATACAGGCGCCGGTGGAGCGTCTGTGGCATGGATTGTATGTAGCTTAGAATCATAAAGTTAGAAGGACTCAGCCGGGTTCTGGAATGGGATCTGCAGGGTCGAGTGAGCGACAAATGGCCGAAATTCAGACATCGTCGCTGCTAGGGATGAACCGTGAGGAACTCGCCGCTCTGGTGAGCGAGGCGGGTGAGCCGGGCTATCGCGCCAAACAGATCATGGACGCGGTGTACCGGCAGCGGGTGGAATCGCTAGCGGAGATTTCCACGCTGCCGCTGGAGTTCCGGGAGCGACTGGAGCGGGGCGGGGTCGCGGTTGGAGCGGCGCGGATTGAGAAGGAGTTTGTCTCGAGCGATGGGACGGTGCGGTATTTGATTGGGTTTGGGGATGGGCAGACTGTGGAGACGGTTTGGATGCCGGAGGGGGATGGCGGGGAAGCGGGGGATGGGTCAGAGGCTGGGGTGGAGGCTGAGTTAGACACAGGTACCTCAGGGGCTAAAGCCCAGTTCCAAACAAGTGAGCAAATCGCAGCGCTGAAGCGCTGCGCCACCCAAAAGCCCGGCCGGTCGACAATTTGTATTTCCAGCCAGGTGGGGTGTGCGGTGGATTGCCAGTTTTGTTTGACGGCGCTGCTCGGGGTGAAGCGGAATCTGACTGCCGGTGAGATTGTGGGGCAGGTTTGCGCGGTGCTGAAAGATCAGGGAGTCTCTCCGCCCGAGGATCGCATCAATCTGGTTTTTATGGGCATGGGTGAGCCGTTTCTGAATTACGACAATTTCGTGAAAGCGTCGCGGCTGCTGGTGGAAGGCGTGGGGATTGCGGAGCGGCGGATGACGGTATCGACGGCGGGGATTGTGCCGAGGATTCGCGATTTTGGGGAAGAAAAAATCCGGGCGAAGCTGGCGATTTCTTTGAATGCCTCGAACGACGCGTTGCGCACGCGGCTGATGCCGCTGAATAAGAAATGGAATCTGGAAATGCTGATTGCCGCGGCGCGGGATTTTCCGCTGCGCGCGCGCGAGTGGATTACGTTCGAGTATGTTTTGTTGGGTTCGGTAAACGATATGCCGGAGAATGCGCGGGAAGTCGCGGAGTTGCTGCGCGGGCTGCGTTGCAAGGTGAATCTGATTGCGTTGAACCAGGGGCCGGGAATTGAGTTTACTACTCCGAGCGAAGAGCGCGTGGGTGCGTTTCAGAAGATTCTGCGGGATGCGGGTGTTCCGGCGTTTTTAAGGCGTCCGCGGGGGCGGGATATTTATGCCGCTTGCGGGCAGCTTAAGCGAACGGTTGAGGTTGCCACTTTGCCGGAGCCGCCGCTGCCAGCGATTTCTCCGATGGGGCAACGATGACGGGCAGTTCGATGCGGATGCTGGTTCCGCAATCCTGGCCTTGCTGCCAGGAAATTTTTCCTTGATGCTGCTGCAAAATACCCTGACAAGCGCTCAGTCCCAGGCTGGAAATCGAGGGAGCCGGATCTTCATTTTCCGCAGTTGCGGTTGGTTGAGCGGCGGACGCGGGCACGACATCGAAGATGTGGATTACCGCCAATCCATCTTTGTGTTCCGCGGCGATGGTCAGAGTGCGGCTATTTTGCTGGTCCGCGGAATTGATGGCGCTGTTGAGGATTTGCACGCAAACCTGAAGAAGCTGGTTGGAGTCTCCCATGACTCGGGGGAGATCGGGCTGGAGGGCGGTGCGGATTTCAATGTTCAGGGTCTTCCACTGAGGCTGAGAAAGTTTGAGAGCGGTACGCAGGAGGGTGTTGAGATCCACGGGCGCCATCGCGGCAGGGTCCTGTTTGGCAAAACTGAGTAGACTCGCCACCAGCGATTTGGTGCGGCGCACATGCTGGCCGATTCTTGCGGCCAGTTCATGCTGGTGCGGGTCGAGCGGCGTGTTCAGAAGCAGATCGGAATAACCCATCATGGCGGCAAGGGGATTGTTCAGTTCATGCGCCGCGCCTCCCACCAGTTGCCCGATGGAGGCCAGCTTTTCCGATTCCGTGATCTGTGCCTGTAAGCGCTTCAGATTGGTGAAGGACTCGCGCGATTGATTGAGCAAGCGCAGCAGTTCGCGATCGAGCAAACGCTGGCGCACGAAAACTACAATGCCCATGAAAACTGCCGCTCCTAAGGTCAATACCAGGCGGTAAGAACGGATACGCGGCGGGATGGAAGGATCGAGTAAGGCCCACGCGGCGAACAGCGGGAGAGAGAAGACCGCAATCATGCCCACCCGCGCGAGCCATACGCCTTGCGAGGTCGAACCGGTTGGGGCCGTGTTTTGCGGGGCCTCGTCGCGCGACCAGAGGCCAATGACGGTAATCCAAGCCATGGAAGCGGTCAGGGGAATATCATAAAGGCTTCCGCTGTAATAGGCATGGCGTCCCAGAGCCCAGTTGGCGAAATAGGAACTGGCGGCATACATCAAGCTGGCACCGAACAGGTTGGCGTAGATGATTTTCCAGCCGCCCTTGCTGTTCATCCAGGCTGCGGACAAGAAGATCAGGAACGCTAGTTTCTCAATCAGATAAAGAAGGTTCAGATTGCCGTTATAGGCCTCGATGTTGGGAACCACGTACTGCCATGCCATTACGGCCAGGATGTAGAGATACATCCACCACACCATCATGAGCGTAAAATCGAGTCGGCGAAGGCGCGCGGAATATTCTTCTTGGGCGGCATGCGGGCGCAGCGCCAGCGCCGCCATCATAGGAACAATGTGGAGAAAGAGAATAATGTCGCCGGCGCACAAGTCCGGGACATCGACCCGCAGCCAGACTTCGAAATAGGTCCACATTACCTGGTAGGAAAACCAGAAAGCCATGCCCGTGGCCAGAAACGCCCAGAACACGCGCAGGCGACCATGCGACCGAACCGCGTTCGGGATGAGAGCCAACGTCCCGGACAGCAGCAAGACGCATTGAATCCAATCGCTAAGGGCTAGGAGGGCAAAGGACCGATGCAGGATGAGCGCACCCAAGGCGAGAGCCGCCAGGCAAGCGGCGACCGCCGCCGTCCAAATTTTCGCGTATGCGCGCAGAAAGACAGTCCTCAATGCCATTCTAGACTCAGATTAGAAAAAGCTTTGGTTACTGTAGTAATCCGTTCGGTGACCAGCGGAGAAGGCAAGTGTACTGGGGGCTTATCCGAGCAATTCTTAAGGACAAATTCCCGGTCCAAAGTTTTGCTTGATCTCGAGCTTTCTTATCAATAGTATGCGAAACAATTCCCTTACTATGAAACCAAGGTGCGGACTGCAGCGGTAAGTGACTGATTGAGCAAGGACGCAAATTATCGTTTTTTTGGTCGCGCCCAGGCGTCCGCCGAGCCGAGCGAGGTCCGGCGAACAGAGCGCTGGCTGGCGACCGCCCGTGTCTTTCTGGCAGTTTCGGCCCTGGTGGCGATTTACATGGATCCCACGCAGTTGGGACGATCCAACGCCGCCTATGGCCTTTTTGTCTTCTACCTGGCGAATAGCAGCCTGGTGCTGATGCTGGTGCGGCGTCGAAAGGCGTCGACTGTATCGTTCCGCATCATGGTGCACGCCGCCGATATCGTGTGGCCCGCCTTTATTTCAATCTTTGCCGAGGGCCCACGGAGCCCATTTTTCCTGTTTTTCGTTTTTGTGCTGACCGCGGCGGCTTACCGGTGGGGTTTGTGGGAGACGCTTAGCACCGCCGCCGCCGAAGTGATTCTGCTATGGATGGAGAGCTTCGCGCTGCTGCATGTGCCGGCTTTGCGCGGGGGAACCCTGCCCTGGCAAATTTTGTCCGGCCTGCAGATCAATACCACCGAATTCGAACCGAAGCGATTATTCATGCTGTCGGTGTATCTGCTGGTGATGGGATTGTTGCTGGGCTATCTGGCGGAGCAGCAGAAACATCTGCGGGCGGAAAAGGCCGGAGTCACGCGGATGCTGGCGAAGGTGCGAGTGGACATGGGCCTCACCGGTACGCTGCAGCAGATCTGCCGGGAAGTGGTCAGCATGTATGGTGCGTCGCGCCTGCTGATTGCGGCTCAGGAGATTCACAGCCAAAGAAGATTTCTGGGCGAAGTAAGCCGGCTGGATGGGGAGCTTTCCGATTTTAAATGGTTGGACTCTCGTCCGGCCGAGTCCAAAATTTACATGGCGGATTTTCCCGGCGATGTGTGCTACGCGTCGACGGAAGGAGACCGCTGGTCACTGATCGCGCTGAATCAAGAAGGGAACCAGTTGCCCTCGCCGAGCACGGAAGCGCTGGCCGAGCTCAAGCAGCGGCAACCCTTCCGGTCGGTGATTTCGCTGGGTTTCGTCTTCGGCGGTGAATGGCGGGGACGCGTTTTTGTATTTGAACCCACATGGAAGGGCGACCGGCAGGAAGAGTTGCGTTTTTTGCTGGATCTCCTGCGCCAGGTTGGTCCGGCAGTTTACAACGTATATCTGCTGCACCGGCTGCGCCGGAGGGCGGGAGCGGCGGAGCGGGCGCGCTTTGCCAGGGAATTGCACGATGGCGCGGTGCAGTCGCTGATTGCGGTGGAGATGCAGGTGGATGTACTGAAGCGGCAGGCGGAAACTTCGCCGGCGGTGGTGACGGGTGAACTGGGCCGGATACAAGGATTATTGCGCGAGGAAGTTTTGAAATTGCGGGAACTAATGCAGCAGATGAAGTCGATCGATGTGGACTCGCGAAAGTTCCTGAGCGTGGTGACGGATTCGGTGGAGAGGTTCGAAAGGGAAACGGGGATCTCGGCGCGATTTGTTACGGACATTGAAAAATTGGAGATGCCGGATAAAATCTGCCGGGAATTATTGCGCATTGTGCAAGAGGGTTTGGTCAATATGCGAAAGCACAGCCGGGCGAGGCATGCGTTGGTGCGGCTGGCTTCGAGCGCGAGCCAGTGGAGCCTGACCATGGAGGATGACGGCAAGGGGTTTCCTTTTTCCGGGCGGGTAACGCAGGACGAAATGGAGCACATGGGCAAGGGTCCGATGATCATTAAAGAGCGGGTTCGTTTGATTGCGGGTACACTCACGGTAGAATCAAGTCCCGGTACAGGGTCACGCTTAGAGATTAAGGTTCCGAAGAGTGGAGAAGTTTCCGATGAATTTTAAGAAGTCACAACCCATTCGCATCGTGATCGCAGACGACCATCCGATTTTCCGCGATGGTTTGCGGCGACTGCTGGAAGCGGAGCCCAACCTGAAAGTTTTAGGCGAGGCTTCGGATGGTGCAGAAGCCGTGAAGATGGCGCGCCAACTGAAGCCTGACATTCTGCTGCTGGATCTATCCATGCCGAAGCATCCCGGCCTGGAAGCGCTGCGGGATTTGAGTTCGGGCACAAATTCCATTCCCGTGCGCGTGATCTTGCTGACGGCGGCGGCGGAGAAGAGCCAGATTGTGGAGGCTTTACAGCTCGGTGCGAGGGGAGTGGTGCTGAAAGATTCCGCTACTCAGTTGCTGCTGAAAGCGATTGAAGTGGTGATGGCGGGAGAATACTGGGTGGGCCGGGAGAGCGTTTCCAATCTGGTGCAATACTTGCGGACTCTGGTGCAGTCCTCCAGCGACGAAGCCCGCCAGAGAAAATTTGGCTTGACCCCCCGCGAGTTGGAAATTGTGGCGGCGGTAGTGGCCGGGTATTCGAATAAAGAAGTTGCCGAGTATTTCAAGATCAGCGAAGACACAGTCAAACATCACCTGAGCAATATTTTCGACAAGCTGGGAGTATCGACGCGGCTGGAATTGGCCTTGTTTGCGGTGAACCAGGCGCTCCCGCTGAAGAGCATTGTTTGAATGGTTAACCCTCTGAAAGCTATTATGTGACAAGGACTTAGGCAGTTTCTCTCCGCTGGCACTTACGGGCCATTGGCGAAGGGTATGGCTACGCCTACACTTGGATTCAAGACCAGCCTCGGGATAACAACAGATCCGGTCAAAAGTGCCATTGTTTTGCGCTGATTAATTCCCAAAAATGGTTGAGATGAAACACAAGGAGACGGAGCCCGTGGCAAGAAATTTAGGTAATGTGTTAAAGAATCTCTGGAACGACGAGCAGGGGCAGGACATTGCCGAGTATGCGGTGATGCTGGCTGTTATTTTGGTGATCGTAGTCGGTACCATCCGGCTCATCGGTTCCAACGCCAACAATGTGTTCTCCAACGTTGGCAGCTCGATCCAATAAAACGTCTTCGGGGGATGAGACTGGCCCCTTACTTTGCGCCGCCTGGCGCGCGTAGGATTTTATTAGACGTTGCAGCTCGCCCATTTTCCCAGCGAAGGATGCCAAAGGGAATTCGCTGTGCCGGACGCTACTTACTCTGCGTCGGCGCTGTCAGCGCGACCCTACTATCCCCAGAAGTCGAGAGCCGGGTGAGATACGGGAAAAACGGCGTGATCTCGAATGGCATCTTCTCTTTGGCGGATGCGAGCGGGACGGGCTTGGCCTTGGCCATTTCCACCTGGTCGGTCCAGGGATCGAGCTTGATGCGTCCGCCGAGCGGCAGCGCCGCAATTTGATCGGTGCGTTGCGGCTCCAGTTGCGGCGCAGAGGCCAGCAATACCGACATCCGCACACTCTTATCGCTCGCCATGCTATTGCCGAGGTGCGGGCGGATCAGATTCGGCAGTTGCGGCGCGCTCTGCTGTAACGCCTTCAGAAAGAGTCCCGCGCTTCCCAGCTTGTCTTTGTAGGGAGAATTCTTCAGCAATTCCAAAGCCTTCGCGTCGGCGGCATCCTCGTCCGAAGAACGGCGTTTGAAGTCCAGACGCTGAAAGGAATCTTCGTCGGGGAAAAACATGCGGTCGTTAAAAGCCAGCTTGGTATCGAACTTGTGTCCCAGCACAATGTGGCTGAGTTCGTGGGAGAGAACCATGGCCAGCGAGGCTTCGTCGGGAAGAACATCGAGCAGCCCGCGGCTAATGACGATGGTGTGGCCGACGGTGAACGATTCCAGCGGAGAAGTGAGCAGAACCCGGCAACGAACGTCGGATTGAAGATCGATATTATTCGTGACTAACAAGTTGTTGACCACAGTCAGCAGAATTTTGTCGACGTCACCCGGCGGCGCGAGCAAGCCAATTTTCTGCAGGCGCTCCAGAGCATTGTCCTCGGCTTGCCGTTCCCACATTCGCTCGGCCACCACAGGACTGGCATCGGCGGCAGCGTCGCTTTGGTCTTTTACGGACTCCGGAGAGTCGACCAATATCTGCGTGAACTCCGCATTCTTGTTCAGCCCCTTCAAGTCGTATCCCCACAGCCGGGTTTGCGCGCGGAAGTGCAGCGCGTGGCCGAAGGAAGTCTTCAGGTCCGATTCTTCGCTGTAGATGTAAGCGGGCAACCACGCGCCGGTGCGCATGTTCAGCCGCCAGCTGTCGAAGTGCAGATAGAAGCTGGTCTTGGGATGGGGATAATAAGTTCCGTTGAAGCGAACCACATTGTAGTCCTGGTCTTCCACCCAGACGCGTCCCTGAAAACGCCCGGGAGGGGCGCTTGCTTTAGGCTGAACATCGATCACCAGGCAGCGCACCTCTCCGAGAAACTCGCGGCGCACAAAAGTGAAGTCGTAATATTTTTTCTGAAAGTCGGTGTCGAGGACGACCATCTGCGCGAAGCCCAGGGGCAGGAAGTGCATGGCGTAGAGGCCGGTGAGGCGGTTGGCCATGCGCCGGCCGAAGCCGGGCTGACCCACGAAGGAAGTGTCTTCTGGGCCGTCGCTCATGTCGAGGCGGCCGAGAAAGTATTGATCCTTGTAGGGTGTGGCATTGCCGCTGCTGTCGGACTTGAGATCCTGCAGGTAAGTCTCGACCATGGGACGCAGGTGGCGCATCTGGGCCAGGAACAGGTGTTCCCGTTGGATCACGCGATCGATCACGTCATTGAAAGATGCCGGAGGCGCAGGCGCAATCCCGCCTTGTGCGGCAGCGTCATTATCGCTGTTTGCAGCGGTGATTTGGGGTGAGGAAGATGGGTCCTGCGAAAGCGCCGGGAAAGACGACACCAACACAAACCAAAGCGAAAGCGAACCTACCAGCAAAATGCGCATAAAAACCTTCGGGGAGTAACCTACGCCAACTGAAAAATAATGTGCAACACGACGGTGGAATCGGCTGGCTGGCCATTCCGCGTCGCCGGCTTAAAGTGAATCTGCTCGGCGGCCTTGACCGCATTGTCGTCGAGGCCGTGCCCCAGTCCGCGCACCACGCGCACTACGCGCAGGTTGCCTGAGGCCTCCAGAACTACTTCGAGAAGAACTTCGCCTTCAATCTTCAGGCTGCGCGCCTCTTGAGTATAGTCCGGAGTCGGCTTGGAAAGGATTTCCGCAGGCACGCCGGGAGCGGCCGAGGCTTCTGCGGGATGCGATCGCACGGAGGGTGGAGCGGGAACATCGGCATCGCCAAAGCCACTTTGCTGAACCGCGATTTGCGCGGGGCGAGAACGGCTATCGCCGGTGGCCGTGCCACTGCCGAACCCGGTGCTGGCGATTACGCCCCGCACGCCTTTGGCGCCGCCGCTGCCGTTGCCGGAGCCGCCTCCGGAGGGCAAATCGAAGGAACCCATAGCCGCGACGTTTACCGCTTTACCTTGATTGGCTTTTGCGGGCAGTCCGTTGGGATCGCCGAAGCCTCCGGTTTGCACCTGCGACGGAGCCCGCGCGATGGTGGGTGCGGCTGAACTGCCGGTGGAAAATACGTTGGTCGCCACGACTTTAGGAATTACCGGCGCAGGACTGGGCGGAAGAGTTTCCAGCTTCTTCGGCGCGATGTTTACCGCGGGAGCTGGAGCTTCTTCCGGCCTCACGATTCGAGGCTGGGGAGCGGGGAGCCGGAGAGCATTGGCGGGCGGATCAAGGTTCGCGACAAATATGGGCTTCGGCAGCGCCCGCACCGGCTGTGGTTGATGATTGACCGGCACTGGAGTACTGACTAACTGAACGGAACGGAAAGTATGTTCGGGAGCCGAGACAATTCCAGGAGCCAGCACGCGCAGCCACACCAGGAATGCGACCACGCAGGCCTGCGTCCCGGTGCTGAAAACGAATTCCGTCCAGGGAGTTCTCGTCTTCGGTAGCAACGAGAATGGAGTCTGTTGAGGAGCAGAGTATCCCATGACTGCGTTTACTCGACCAATCCTGAAACACCCATTCGATGCCGAAAGTTTCTCAGCCGACGGAGGTTATGTACCTCTGTGTTGCCAGAGGACGAGACTTTAGTCTACTCCCCCAAGAATAAATTATGCACGGCAAAGGCCGTTTTAACGACCCAGCTAGAAGTGTAACTGTTTATATTTCAAGCGTTTGTAGTGAGTTCAAAGGAAGCGGCCGCGGGCTCGCCCGTCACAGCGGAGTTAATTTACATCCAGAACGGCCCCTTTTACTTCCTGGGGCGGACCCGGCGCACTCTGACGACTCTTACCACAAAGGGCACGAAGCTATACGAAAGGAACCGCCAATGAAGCCCCTCGCGATACTTAAGTGTTCTTCGTGGTCCATATGATTTGATCAGCACCGCACGACTTTAGGGCTATCGATGCCCTTGGTCGCGTTGCGCGTGTCGACCACCAATTTCGCTTCGCCGACGATCTTTTTGTAATCGTAATCGGAGTGATCGGTCACGATCACGATGCAATCGTATTCCCCGAGTTTTTCCAGCTCTGAGCGTTTCATCTGCAAATCGTACTTGCGGCCTTTTCCGATGAAAGGGAAGTAGGGATCGTGATAGCTGACCGTGGCTCCCTCTTTTTGCAACAGCTCGATGATAGTGAGCGCGGGAGACTCCCGCAGATCGTCGATATCTTTCTTGTAAGCCACGCCGAGGATGAGGACGCGCGATCCATTCAGCGCTTTCTTGTGGCCGTTCAGCGCGCCTCCGATGGAGGCGAGCACGTTATACGGCATGTTGTTGTTGATCTCTCCCGCCAGTTCGATGAAACGCGTGCGAAAGTCGAATTCTTTGGCCTTCCATGAGAGGTAGAAGGGATCGATGGGGATGCAGTGTCCGCCCAAGCCCGGTCCGGGATAAAACGGCTGAAACCCGAAGGGCTTGGTGGAGGCGGCTTCGATGACCTCCCAGATGTCCAAATTCATGCGCAGGCAGAGCATCTTCAGTTCGTTCACCAGCGCGATGTTCACGCAGCGATAAATATTTTCCAGCAGCTTGGTCATCTCGGCGGCGGCCGGAGAGGAGACGGGAACGGTGCGCTGGAAGATCGATCCATAGAGAGCGCCCGCCAGTTCCGAAGCCTGCGGGTTGACTCCGCCCACAACCTTTGGAATGTCGCGGCGCGCCACGGTAGTGTTGCCGGGGTCTTCGCGCTCGGGAGAAAACGCCACGAAGAATTCTTTTTGCGCGTCGGAAACTCCCCGGGCGGCTTTCAGTCCGAGTTTGTTTTCTTTCTCCAGAATTGGCACCATCACTTCTTCGGTGGTTCCGGGATAAGTTGTGCTCTCCAGCACCACCAACTGCCCGGGCTGCAGGTGCGGAGCGATGGCGTGCGTCGTGTCGGTGATATAGCTGAGATCGGGTTCGTGATATTCATTGAGCGGGGTGGGGACACAGATGATGACCGCATCCATCTCTTCAAGGAGCGCGTAATCGGAGGTGGCGGAGAAGCCCTGCGCTTTGGCCGCTTTAATTTCCTCCGCGGCGATGCGGTAGATGTAGGATTCGCCCTTGGCCAGCGCATCAACCTTGCGCTGATCGATGTCGAAGCCGGTAACCGTGAATTTCTCTCCGGTAAACAGCAGGGCCAGCGGCAGTCCAACATAACCCAGGCCGATAATTCCAATGCGCGCCTGGCGCTGTTTGATCTTGTTCTTGGTGGAGTCGACCGTGCGAGTTGCGGCAGAAGAATTGCTCATTATTTTTGACAAGGATTCCCGTCGAGGAATTTTTTCGAGTGGTGAATTTCGCTTCGATTCTAGCACGCAGCCGCTCCCGCCCGCGGTGATGGATTGCACCTTTGCTAAATTGGATGGTGTCCTCAATTCATCAACCACAAAGAGCACAAAGGTACACGGAAAGCGTGGCGCCCCCGTTCTTCGCGTACCTTCCGTGTCCTTCGTGGTGAAGTTAGGACGCTACCAAATTGATTCGACTGGGCTGCCGAATCGAGTCCTCGGCAAGATTGGAGTTCATGACGAGAGCGCGCAAATATTCATGGTTGATTGTTATCGCGGGCTTTGCGGGATTGATCGTAATCTTAGCCGCGAAAGCCGGCAATTTCCTGATCATCGATGCGCCACGCCCTTCGGACGCGATCCTGGTGCTGGCGGGTGAAACGGACCGCCGTCCGCAGAGGGCTTTGGAGCTTCTTTCGGAAGGCTATGGAAAAAAGATCGTTCTGAACGTGCCCACCAACGCGAAGCTTTACGAGTTTACTCAGATCGAGTTGGCGCAGAAATATATTCAGGATCTGCCCCAGGCGGCCTCGGTCAGCATCTGCCCGATCGATGGACTATCGACCAAAGAGGAATCCAGGGACGCCGAGAAATGTTTGCAGCGCGCAGGCGCGAAGAGCGTTCTGATCGTGACCTCGGATTTTCATACTCGCCGTGCCCTCGAGGTTTTCCGGCGGGAGTTTCCCGGCTATGTGTACTCGGTAGCGGCGGCGCGCAACGAAGAAGGCTTCGGCAGCCGGTGGTGGACGCATCGCCAGTGGGCGAAAACCTTTGTCGATGAATGGCTGCGGCTGATCTGGTGGAAGGCGGTGGATCAGTGGAGGTGAAGGAGCAGTGGCCAGTGATCAGTGGCTAGTGGCCAGAAAAATCGGTTTGCGTTTAGTGACCACTGAACACTAGCCACTGACCACTTTCTAAAAGTGGCCAGTGATCAGTGGCTAGTGGCCAGAAAAATCGGTTTGCGTTTACTGACCACTGAACACTAGCCACTGACCACTTTCTTAAAGTTTTCCACCGTTTACTCACTTTCTAAGCACAAAACCCATTGACTGCCAAGAACTTTGGAGGGTACCATTCGTTGACAGTCACCTAAATAGTTAATAACGGAGCGTGGGATGGGCATGTCTGCTTTCAGCAGAATGGTCAGTTGCGTGCTACTGCTGGGATTTTCTGCTTCATCGTTCGCCGCCGATTCTGGCGCCGCCATGCTTTACACCCACGGAGCGGCATGGTTAAACGGAACGCGCCCGCCGGCCTCTTCCGCAATCTTCACCGGCGATCTTGTGCAAACGCGGTCTGATTCCGGGGCCAATATCAACGCTCCAGGGTCGAGCATCACGGTGCTGGGCGACTCGCTGGTACAATTCCAAGGATCATCGTTAAAGGTGGAGCACGGCAGCGTAGACGTCGCTACTTCCAAAGGTGTTGCGACCACCGCAGGCGCCGTGCGGGTCGCGCCAGCGTCGAGTTCCTGGACTGAATTCAATGTGACTGACGTCGACGGAACGGTGAAGATCGCGGCAAATAAGGGCGACCTCACCATCACCGACGATAGCGGCACAGTCACGTTGCCCCAAGGCCAGCAGACTACGCGCGACGAGCAGTCCGATCAATCGGCAGGCAACGATACCGATAAAGATAAAGACAAGAAGAAGAATAAGAAGCGCGCATCCGGCGCCGCCCCGGGAGCCGCTGGCGGCGTGCTGAGTTCTCCCGTTGCCATCGGCGTAGGCGCAGCCGTAATCGGCGGCGTCACCATCTGGGTGCTTACCCGGAGCGACACCCCCGTCAGTCCTTCGACTCCCAACTAGCCAAGATGCTCATGTAGAGACAGCCGGCCCCGGCTGTCCGGTCGAGCGAAGCTCGACTGCCTTCCTGAGAGTTCGATGGGTCTGTGCGGGAGATCCGTTTCGAATCTACTCGGGGAGATCCGCTCCGCCTGAAAAACGGCTGCGCTCAGGATGACGCCGATGGCGGGATTGGCCTTAGAAGTTCGTGGCTGGCTGCTGAAAAGATTCCTGCGGAGCCTCTTCAGGGGCCTTGCTCCGCGCCACCCGGCGCTTGTGCGCTGGCTTCGCAAATGGTTTCGCGGCGGCGATCGTGCAAAGGACATAAAACAGCGCGGCGTTGGCGGGAATTTGCAGGTTGAAATCGACCGCGCTGTGCACCAGAATTCCGCTCAGGCCGAGCAGGCAGGCCAGCGTCAGGGCGCCGCTCATTTCCGTCGGCCAGTGTTTGATTTTCTTCAACGCCTGGACATAAAGCGTCACCACAAACCAGAGCATGGCCGCGAATCCGAGCGCACCCATTTCCACCAGCAATTGCAGATAATCGTTGTGCGCCTGGTTGACGAAAAAATTCGTGTAGAAGGTGCGGAACTCCGGATACACGATGGGGAACGTTCCCAGGCCCCAGCCCAGCACTGGCTTCTTCAGGAACATCCGCAGGCCGTCGTGGTTGATGTAGGAGCGAATGTCACCGGAGAGCTCGGTGTGTCCCGGACCAAAAGTGGCAGTGCGCTTCATAAGTTCGTCGCCGCCAATCCACACCAGCAGCCCAACCACGATTGCCAGAAAAACTCCGATGCCGATGGCGGTGCGCAGGCTGCGCTTTTGCCGGACCAGCAGCGTCGCCAGCATGATCAGTTCGGCAAAAATCGCCAGCATACCCCCGCGCGACCCGGAAAGAAAGATTGTTCCCACCATCACGGCCGCCGTTACCGCCGCCACGGCGCGGACTTTGGGCGGCGCCAGCCGGGTCAGGGAAACAATCAGCGGAATCGGCACCAGCATCTCCATCAGGCCGGCGTAGTGATTGTGGTTTACATAGGGACCGTAAATCCATCCGCCGCTGCGCGGCTGCCGCATCCAGTACAGTTTGCCGTTCGAAGAGATGCCCTGCAGCAACGCGAAACCGGCGAGCGCCGCGCCGTAGATCGAGAAGATCAGCGTCAGCTTGCGCGCCTGAACGCCGCGAACCAGGGTTTGTCCGGCAAGAAAACAAAGCGTCGCGTAGGCGCAGTACTGCAGCGCCAGCGCCGCGGTGTCATGCGGATACACGGTCAAGCGGAAGGCAAGCTGTGCAACAATGAGCCCGGCGAACGCCCCCATGGGCACGAAGAGGGGATTCCAACTAACCCTTATTTGGCCGTCCAACAACGCCTGCTTCCCAATCCACAGCAAGAACAAAGCCGCCGATCCCGCCTCCAGCACGAAGATGGACCAGGGTTCCACCGCACCAAAGGCGAGCGGCCCAAACAAGAGCAGCCCGAAGATTCCATACAACAGCGCGTTCTCGGCTTGCGCCGAACGTTCGCGGCGGTGAATTTCGGCAATGTTAGTCGCGCCCATGAAGATGAATCTATCCGATTCGAAATGGTTATTGGCGTTTGGCGGTCAGGCGGAAATCGTCGACCCAGAGCTTACCACGGATAGGACTTCCTTCCGGCAGCCGCCGCACGTGTAGTATTACGAGTTTGGTATCGGCTCCAGTGGTAAATTCTCCGGTGGCCGATTTCCAGAATCCAGCTTCCTTCAATTCGTCGCTGTCATACAGAATTTCCCGCGTATAGGCATCCTGAATGGTGAAGTGCGGCGCACCCGCGCCCTCGATTTCCCCGTTTTTATAGTATGCGGAGAAATCGTAGGCGGTATTCGGCTGTACGGCGATGAACTGGCGAATCCCCGCATCGGTCACTCCGGGCCCATCGAATGTGATCAGCAACGAGCGGTGGCCGCCGTGAAAATCGCTGGGATCTAACATGAGCGTTACGCTCTGCTGCTTGTCATACTGCCAGTCGAAGCCGCCGTTCAGAACATCCAGGCTGAAATCGCCGTTGACGATCAAATTGCGTCCCGAGGGTATATAAGCGGAGAGGCCGTAGCGCGGCGCCGCTTCCTGCCATACCAACCGCGCTTGGTCTACATCCTTGTGGTTGAAAAGATACTGCAAATAGTCTTTGACATAGCGAAGGTCAACATAGCGAACATCGAAGGCCTGCGGCGTTGCCACCAGCGCCGCCCACACTTTGGCGGTAGCGGCCGTTTCCTGTTTGCGCATCAGCAGGTCTAAAAATGCCAGGTACGCCTCGGAGCGCGGCGGGACAACGTCGCGCAGCAGGACATCCACGTCAGGATTGATTCTCCAGCAGAATTGGATCGCGGGATTGGCCAGCGTGGGCTCGTTTTGCAGAACTACGCGGAATTCGCGCAGCGCTTTGGCATCGTCGCCCTGCACCAGGTAAAAGTTGGCAGCTTCCCAGGCCACATCCGGCGTGGTGGGATCGGCTTGAATGGCATGCTCCAAAGCCAGGCTTTGATTGGAAACGTCGCCCAGCACCTGGTACGCCGAGGCCAGATCGAACCAGTAGCGTGCGGAATGTGGATCGAGCTGCACGGCTGCGCGGTAAGGCTCGATGGCCGCGCCCGGATCTCTGGCTACCAGGGCATAGTAGCGGCCCAGGTGATCGCGGTAATCGGCATTCCATGGGTCCAGAGAAGCGGCGCGCCGCAAACTGGTGATCTCCGCTCGTTCGCCGAATAGCGATCCGGCAAAGAGGCGGCCCGCCAGAAGAAAATAAACCAGGCACAGCGCCGCAGCCGCGCCAATGACCAGCCTTTTTCGCCAAGCGGAATTGAGGGATATTTCCACGGGTTCAGTGAGAAGCGCGATCCGGAAACATAATCGGGAATCGGTTTCCGCCTATGCGCTGTTGGGCGAGGCCTCGACCGCCTCTTCGGCGCCCCCATCCTCATCGTCGTCGTCGTGCGAAGCCTGGTCGCGATAGTAGCCGGCGTATTTGCCCTGATACTCGTAGTAATAGTAGTAATCCGGCGAACTCAGGTCGACCGCATTCAACAGCACGCCGGAAACTTTCGCATTCACCTGGGTCAGAATGTCGCGGGAGCGGCGTAGCGCCTGCTTGGTGGTTTGTCCCGAACGGATCACGAGCACAATGGCATCGGCGCGCGGCGACAGGACCACGGCATCGGTTACGGAAAGTGTGGGCGGAGTATCTACCACGATGTGGTCGTAGTGGCCGCGCAATTCCTGGAGCATGTCGCGCATATTGACCGAGGCCAATAGTTCAGCGGGATTCGGCGGAGGAGTGCCCGCGGGCAGCACATCGAGATTCGGAAGAATCGGAGACCGCGTGATCGCATTCTCCAGAGTCGAGCTTCCAGTTAAGACATTGCTGAGGCCGCTACGCGGCCCCATGCCGAGGGTCTTGTGGATGCTGGGCCGGCGCAAATCGGCGTCGATCAACAGCACCCGAATCCCTTTCTGTGCCAGCACCACCGCGCAATTAATGCTGGTGGTGGTCTTGCCCTCCTGCGGAAGCGCGCTGGTCACCATAATCACCTTGGGCGGCGCACCCAGGTTCGAGAGCAGTAGCGAGGTTCGCAGCGCGCGGTAAGACTCCGCCATCTGCGATTGCGGCCTGACCTGTGTGATGAGTTCCACCGCCTCCTTGGAAGAGGAAGCAATCACCAGGCGCTTCGAGTTCGCGCCTTCGCGCGCGGTTCTCGATCCCAGGGGAATCATTCCCAGCGGCGGCAGGCCGGAGATCATCTGCGCCTGCTCGGTGGTGCGCACCGTATTATCCAATCCTTCCAGCAGGAACGCGAGTCCAACGCCTGAAGTCAGACCCAGCATGAAGGCGAACGAAAGATTGCGCGGGATATTGGGTTCGATGGGGTAGTTCGGGACGCGGGCACTATCTACGATGCGGAAATTGTTGGAGCGCAGTCCAGCCGAAACTCCCGCCTGCTTGAGTTTTTCCAGCAGTCCTTCATACAGCTGGCGGTTGGTATCGAGATCGCGCTTCAGCAGGCTGTACTCGATGGCGCTTTCGTTGAGCTTGTTGGCTTCCTGCTTCTGCTTTTCCAGCGCGTCATGCAGCATGTTCTCGCGCTGTAGGGCGGCCATGTAGAGTCCCTTGATCTTGCCGCTCACCTTCTTGGTTTCGGCTACGAGTTGGGCATCGATCTCTTTAAGCTGATTATTGATTTGCGCCAGTTTCGGATAAGCCGGTCCAAACTGCGTGCTCAACTCGGCAGCTTGAATTTTAAGGTCAGCCTCTTTGCTGCGCAGGCTGTCCAGCAAATTCCCGGCCGACTGCGTACTGGCGCCGGCGTCGTCCAAAACGCTGGCGGCGGAGGCGATGCTTTCCGTGTCGCCCGCCTGCACCAGGCGGTATACGGATTCCTTGTCCATGCGCTCGGATTCCGCGGCGGTCAAGGCCTTGTTCAATTCGTCGAGCTTCTGGGTGGTAATGTTCTGCTTTTCGTCGATGCCCAGAATTTCGTGCTCTTTCTGGTAGTGCACCAGTTTCTCCTGGGAGGTTTCCACCTTCATCTGCAAGTCCACCAATTGTTTGGTGAGCCAGTCGGAGGCTTGCATGGTCGAATCGAAGCGGGATTTGAAGTTATTGTCCCGGTAGGTTTCCATCAGCGTGTTGACCACATTAGCAGCCAAATCCTTATCGGGACTGCGGAAGGAAACCTTGATGATGTGAGTATTAGGAGATAACGTCACCTTCAGATTTCCCCTGAACGACGACAGCAGGGAAGAGGTGCGGGCGGTGTCGGCTTGCAGAGGGTCGGGAGCGAGGTCGAGCGAAGAAGACATCGCCGGCAGCTTTCCCCCAAATTCCGGGCGCCGGTCAAGAGCAAGTTCCTTCACCACTTGCAGCGCGAGCAGATCGCTCTGCATGATCATCACTTCGGTTTCCAACTCCGTGGGATCGTAATAGTCCACGTTGAAGGTGGGAGAATTATTGAAGTTGACCAGGCCTGAATCCGGCTTATCGATTTCGATGCTGCCGCTGGCTTCATAAACCGGCGTCATCTTGAGGCTGGCGATAGCGACCAGGGAGAAGATGGTGATCAGGCAGGCCAGAATCGTCCACTTGCGCTTGACCAGGACGCGCACATATTCGCCCAGCGCCGATTCCTGCGAAAGCAGTTCGGGGTAGACGCGCGGGCTGACAGATTTCCCAAAATCACCGTTCGCCGGCTGCATTTCGCGGATGATTGGGTTATTGGGTACCAGCGGTCCGGATTCCATTCATTCTCCTGAGCAAATTTTCTTGCGCCTAAGGGTGCGCGGCCGATTACTCGCGCAACCCAAGAAAGCCGGCGACTCGATGGCTGGTTCATCGCCCGCGAACTTTCTTAAATTAGCAATGTTGGTTTCGCGGATATTCTAGCATTGCTTTCATCAAAAACAATTCACCAATCGCAATGCAGGGGTCCTTGTGCATTAACACCTGTGCAACACCGTTCTGTGCAACAGCACGATATTCACGCCCCCGCGGGAAACTCCGCTATACTACCTTGCAATCATCGCTTCCACCGGGTATCTGCACAAGCTCGCATTCTTCGCGCAGGAACGGCTGAGAGCACGCGCAGAAAACAAACTGGATGGCGAAGGCAGGCCCGATGAATTGGTCGGAACAGGAAGTGCTGGTCACAGGCGGTACGGGTTCGTTCGGAAAGAAATTCGTCGAGATCATGCTGCGGGAATATCACCCCAGGCGGCTGGTCATCCTGAGCCGCGACGAACTCAAGCAGCATGACATGCGGACCGGCGGCTTCGACCATTCCAGCCTGCGCTATTTTATCGGCGATGTCCGCGATCCTTCCCGCCTGCTGCGCGCCTTCGCTGGCATCACAGTAGTGGTTCACGCCGCCGCTCTGAAGCAGGTTCCAGCCTGCGAATACAATCCCTTCGAGGCTATTCAGACCAACATCATGGGCGGCCGCAACGTGATCGATGCCGCCATCGACCGCGGCGTGCAGCGCGTGCTGGCCCTCAGCACCGATAAAGCCGTGAACCCGGTGAATCTTTACGGCGCCACCAAGCTGTGCGCGGAAAAAGTATTTGTCCAAGCCAATGCCTACGCCGGAGCGCAAGAGACCCGTTTCAGTTGCGCGCGCTACGGAAACGTCGTGGGCAGCCGCGGCAGTGTCATTCCGGTTTTTTTGGAGCAGCGCAAACACGGCAAGATCACCATCACCGATCCGCGCATGACTCGCTTCTGGCTCACCCTGGAACACGGCGTCCGCTTTGTGATTCGGAGCATCGAGCAAATGCACGGCGGAGAAATTTTTGTGCCGAAGATTCCCAGCATGCGTCTGGTCGATCTGGCCGAGGCAGTTGCTCCCGGATGTGCGGTGGAATACATAGGCATTCGGGCCGGAGAAAAACTGCACGAGGTCCTGCTCTCGGAAGACGAAGCGCGCAACGCGGTGGAACTGGATGATATGTATGTCATCCAACCGACGCACCCCTGGTGGAAGCGCGCCAATTGGGTTCATGGTCGGGAATTGCCCCAGGGTTTTCGCTATACCAGCGACAGCAATGAAGACTGGCTCACCAACCAACAACTGCATGAACTGATTGAGCCCGAAGCTGCCGCCAAGTCGCCGGTGGCGGTGTAACAGATGCGGAAAAACTCGATGGTTTGTTGATTTTGGGTGGCGCAGCGCTTCAGCGCTGCGATACGTGAACTTATTCTTGAGAACCGGCTTCAGCCGCCGAGATCAGGCTACTGCACCGGCCAATTTTTCCGCAGCCTGTTTAGCCGCGGCGAGTATTAGAAATACTGCCATGCCCGTGCTCCCCATCACTCGCGAAGCACTCGCCATCGACGGTGGAACTCCCGTGCGGAAGACTCTGCTTCCCTACGGCCGCCAGTCGATTGCTGAGGACGACATTCAGGCCGTCGTCGACGTGCTGCGCTCCGACTGGCTCACCACCGGACCCAAAGTTGCGGAATTTGAAGAGGCTTTTGCGGCCCGGGTGGGCGCAAAGCACGCGGTGAGTTTCAGTTCCGGCACGGCCGCCTTGCATGGAGCGGCTTTTGCCGCCGGACTTAAGCCCGGTGACGAAGCCATCACTACGCCCATGACTTTTGCGGCCACCGCGAACTGCGTCCTGTATCAGGGAGCCACGCCGATTTTTGCCGACGTAAGCGCCGGCACACTCAATTTGGATCCAGACCAAGTCGGAGCGCGCATCACTCCGCGCACGCGAGCCGTACTTCCCGTGGATTACGCGGGACATCCGGCGGACCTCGATGAGATTAAGAAAGTTGCGGAGAAGCACAGTCTGATTGTGATCGAGGACGCCTCCCACGCGCTGGGCGCGGAATACAAGGGCCGTCGCACTGGCAGCCTCGCCGATATGACCGTCTTCAGTTTTCATCCGGTAAAGCATCTCGCGACCGGGGAAGGCGGCATGGTGACTACGGACCGCGCCGATTATGCCGAAACTCTTAAGCGATTTCGTAATCACGGCATATCGAGCGACGCCCGCCAGCGGCAGAGCGCCGGACAATGGCATTACGAAATGGTGTTTCTGGGTTTCAACTACCGGCTCACCGACATTGCCTGCGCGCTCGGCCTGTCGCAGATGAAGAAGCTTGATGAAAACCTCTCGCGGCGGCGCGAGATCGCGGCTCGATACACCGCCGCGTTTGGCGGCCTCGAAGCGGTGACCGTGCCCGCGGTACGATCCGACGTAAACCCGGCGTGGCACTTGTACCCCATCCGCCTGAATCTCGGAAAGCTGACTGCCGACCGAGGCAAAATGTTTCGCGCACTCCGCGCCGAAAACATCGGCGTCAACGTTCACTACATTCCCGTACATCTCCACCCCTATTATCGCGATCATCTCGGCCATCGCGCCGGCGAGTGTCCCATCGCGGAGGACGCTTACGAACGGCTCATCAGCCTTCCCATGTTTCACGGAATGGCTGATCGGGATGTGGAGGATGTAATCGCGGCGGTCAAGAAGGTGACCCTGGCATTCGCGCTATGAACCCGGCGTCCGTTCGTTTTGACCAATATTCGGTCCTGGTCGTAGGTGCGGGTTCCATCGGGCGTCGCCACCTGGCGAACCTTCGCAAGTTAGGAATTACGAAGTTAGCTGCCACCGACACCGATGCCACCAGACTGCAGACGGTAATAGATGAACTCGCCGTGCGGGGCTTTGCCGATTTAGCCGAGGCGCTGCGGGCTTTTCAGCCCAATGTAGTTTTTATTTGCACGCCTCCGGCTTTTCATGTTGAGCAAGCATTGTGCGCGCTTCGCAGCGGCGCCGATATCTTCATCGAGAAGCCGCTGAGCCATCGGCTCGATGGCGTAGCCGAGCTTAAATCCGAGGCGCAAAAACTTGGGCGCGTCGTGCAGGTGGGATATAACTTGCGCTTCAATCCGGGTATACAAACGCTCAAGCGGCTGGTAGAGGAGGGTGTCGCTGGACGGATTCTGTGGGCGCGCGCTGAAGTCGCACAATACTTGCCGGATTGGCGTCCCTGGCAGGATTACCGGCAGAGCTACACAGCGCGCCACGAACTGGGCGGCGGCATCATTCTCGACGCCTCGCATGAAATCGATTACATGCTCTGGCTGCTGGGCCCACCCCGAGAACTAACCTGCATGTCAGGCCGGGTCAGCGCTCTCGATGTAAACGTGGAAGATTGTGCGACGATTCTGATTCGTCTGTGCTCCGGCGCGCAAGCCGACATCCACATGGATTTTGTACAGCCGACCGCGTCGCGCTTCTGCGTAGTGGCGGGAGACCGGGTAAGACTGGAATGGGAGCACAGTAAGAATCAGGTCCGTATTCTGCGCCCGCAGGTCGAGCCTGAAGTGATCGATTACGAGTTCCAGAGCAATCAGATGTACATTTCGGAGGTGCAGGATTTTTTTTCTCGCGTGCAGGCGCGAGCGACCACGAACCGGAGCTTGACGGAAGCGGAACTAACCTTGCAGGTTGCTCTCGCCGCGCTGACTTCCTCCGCGGAGAAAAGGTGGGTGGCGCTTGAGCAATGAATTGGTGGCCATCATTCCCGCGCGCAGCGGATCGAAGCGCCTGCCAGGAAAGAATGTGCAGCCCTTCTTCGGGCATCCCATGCTGGCCTACGCGGTTTCGGCGGCCCTCAACAGCAGCCTTTTCGCGGAGGTGATTGTGTCTTCCGACGATACGGCAGTCGGGCGGATTGCGGAATCCTATGGCGCAAGTTTTGTGTTGCGTCCCCCGGAATTAGCCAGCGATTCCGCGCAGCTTGTGGACGTAGCTCGGCACGTTCTGGAAGTGATGCGCGACAGGAGCATGGAACCGGAGGCCATTTGCCAATGCATGCCGAACTGTCCTCTAATTCGCAGCGAGGACATTCGGCTTCACTGGAATATTTTTCAAGAGAACGGGCGCCGTTTTCAGATTTCCGTGGTTCCTTATCGTGGCGTATATCCGCAGTGGGCGGTCGTCTCGGACGGGCAGGATGTCGGACGATGGCTTTTCGGCGACCGTTACTTGGTCAGAAGCCAGGAGCTATCCCGGACATTCTGCCCGACCGGCGCGATCTGGTGGGTGCGCACAAAAGACTTTCTTGCGCAAAACGCATTTTACGGGTCGCCCTTCCAGCTCGCCCCGATGGACGCAAACCGCGGAATCGATATTGACGACGAGCACGACTTGCAGTTAGCGGAGTTGCTGGTTCGCGGCCTTACGGCACGAGACGGCCACTCTCCTCTGGAACCCATTCATCACGATGCTTTAGCATCGGGGAGTTCGAATGGCTGAAGCGATGCTTTGTGCCATCCCGGCGCGCGGAGGCAGCAAGCGTCTTCCGAGAAAGAACTTGCGAACTCTGGCGGGCGTGCCGCTCATCGCGCACACCATTGATGTAGCGCAAAAAAGCGGCCTCTTCGATCATGTCTACGTATGCACGGAAGACGAGGAAATTGCTGACGTCGCGCGTGCGCACGGTGCGAGTGTTCCCATCCTGATGCCGGAGGAATTGTGCGGTGATCTCATCGCATCCCACCTGCCCTGCCAGTACCTGGCTCAACATCTTCCCGGCACAAGATGTTCCGTCGATACGCTGGTTTGTCTTCAGCCTACTTCGCCGCTCCGCAGCGTGTACGATTTAACTTCCGCAGTAAAAAAGTTTCAGGAAAGCGATTTGGATTTTCTCGTGAGCGTGACGCCTGTGGATCCGCACGACTTTCATTGGGCGGTTGTCCCCAACGGCGACGACAATTGGCGAATGTATTTTGGCAACGAATATATGAAGGAGCGTCCCCTGCTGCCGCCGGTCTTTCGTCCCAACGGTTCCATCAAGATTGCCCGGCTTGCCGCGCTGGCGCGCCTCGGCCATTTCTTCGGAGAACGCATGGGCGGAATAGAAACACCGCCCGAGAGATCGGTGCATGTTGCCCTGGAGTTTGATCTCAAACTTTGCGAACTGCTGCTGGCCGAAAGGACCGCATGAAAGGCCTCAAAGGCCGGGTCGCGCTGGTCACGGGAGGCACAGGCTTGCTGGGAAGCGCGATTGCAACCCGACTTGCCGCGGAACAAGCCACCGTCGCCATCACTTCCCGCGACTTATCCAAAGCCAGAGCGTGGGCTGAAGAGCGAGAAAATGCAGCCGCCAATTACATTCCGCTGCAACTTGACCTGGCGGACGAGAAGAGCATTCGAACCTGCCTCGACTGCCTTGAGCAGCAGGCGAGCGTACCCACGATCATCGTGGCCAACGCGTCCTTGCGCGAAAGACTGGGTCTGCCGTTCGAAAAAATTACGCACGAATCCTTCACCAATTTGTTCGGCGCCGATATCGCCGGCCATATTCTGTTGTTGCGGCAGGGCGTAGAGCGCCTCGCTGGCCGGCCGGCGAGCGTGGTATTTTTATCTTCCATCTACGCTCAGGTTGGCGTGGATCACCGAATTTATCCCGACGGCATGGCGCCCACTCCGGTGCAATATGCGGCGGTGAAGGCGGCCGCCGAAGCCGCCACGCGCTGGCTGGCTGCGGCCTGGGGTGAGCGCGGAGTGCGGGTGAACGCTCTCGTTGCGGGCGGAGTGTCTTCCGCGCAGCCGAATGAGTTCGTGAAGAGATATTCGGAAAAGACCATGCTGCGTCGGATGGCTCTGGCGGATGAAGTGGCCAGTGCGGCCGTGTTTCTCGCCTCTGACGAAGCCTCTTACATCACCGGCCACTGTCTGGTGGTCGATGGTGGATTGACCGCCTGGTGAACCGAATGCGAGTTCTTCTGATCGATCCTCTCGATTCCGCCGATGCTGGCCCATGGGCCAGCCAGCAGTGGGATCGTATCGTCGACCTCGGAATGGGCGGAAACAAAACTTACGAGCGCTGGAATCGTCACTTCCGCTCCGCGGTTACAACCCTCGATTCGCTGCGCGACGGTTTCGACGATTTCCGCCGGGTGCGCCGTCTGATGGATCTCGGCTGCGGCCGGCTCATGGACCAACACGGCCTGGACTGGTGGGAGATTATGTCGATTCTCCTGCACGGCGAGTTGGAGACTCTGATCCTCCTGCAACGCCTTGCGCACACGCTTGGCTCCGATGATGAAGTGCATGTGACGCGCCCCGGCCTTCATGCCAGCCTTCTGCAAGCTTTGTTGCCGGCGCGCGTCAAAGTCTTTCCTGTGCGCCGCGCAGCCAGAAAGGGCGGGCTCGGACACTACGTTCGGATTTCGAAAAAGCTTTCCGCGTCGCAGATCGTCGACGTTTTCTGGGACAAATACGATGCGGGATACCAGCTTCGCGGCCGTCTGCTGCGAAAGCGCGCGCCTTCCGCACGGCCCGTCGTTTTGCTTCCCACCGCCTACGTAAACGTCTCGCGAACCGGCATAGCCTACGCCAACACTTTTCCCGGCGAGGATTTTCTTTTGGTCAGCACGCGAAAGAGTGGCTGGGTGGAAAACCCTCCGAAAAATGTTGCCACCGCGTGGCTATCCTCCTACGCATCGCTACAAGACCGCGGCGATGAGAATAAGGAAATGGGCCGCCGCTGGCAATCTTTATTGAACGATTTAACCGGAACGGCGGAATTCGACATTTTGCATCGCTTGGGCTATTTGGATAGTTTTCCCCGGCGCTTCCAGCATGGATTCGAAGTCCGCGACGCCTGGCGAAATGTTCTCGATACTGAACCTGTTCATGCGCTGTTGTGTGCTGACGACAGCAATCCCTACACGCGCATTCCTTTGCTCCTGGCACAAGCGCGCGGATTGCCGAACATCGCCTGCCATCACGGAGCTTTGGACGGCCGTTATATTTTCAAACGCAGCTATGGAGAAATCATCTGGGCCAAAGGAAAGATGGAGAAAGATTACTTGGAGCGAGTGTGCGGCGTGCCGCAGCAAATCGTCGAGATCGCGGCGCCCGCACCGCCCGCGAACTGGACTACTCTCGAAGCATCGAAGCCCGATGGGTTCCAACCTTACTTGCTATTTTTCTCCGAAGCCTGCGACGTTTCCGGCGGAGGCCGGCAGGAAGAATTCTACGGTGACATTCTGCCTCCGCTCGCCGACTTGGCGCTGTCGACAGGACGCGAGTTAATCGTGAAGTTGCATCCCGCGGAAAGCGAGCGCGAACGGGCCGGCATAATCTCCCGCATACTCAGTCCCGCGCAAAAGGCTGTTACGCGGGTCGTCAGCGGACCGCTCACCGAAGATCTTCTGGCCAAAGCGTGGTTCGGAATCACCATCCTTTCCACCGTCGCGTTTGAATGCGCGGTCCGCGGCATCCCGTGTTTCTTGTGCAAGTGGCTGGAATTCTGGCCCTACGGATATGTGGAACAATTTATTCGTTTCGGAGTCGGCATGGGCCTGAACGATCCGGCGGAAATCCAGAGAATTCCAGATTTGCTGAAGCAGTATGTTCCTAGCGCGGAAGTGCGGGAAAAGTGCTGGTCACCGGCTGCGCCTGGGCGCTTGCGGGAATTGGTGGCAGCCTCGCGCAAGCCCCGCGCGGTGGTTGCGAGCTGAGTCAAATCGCAGTTCGAAAGCCGAGGAACGGTTGATCCCGAAGACCCTTCTAATCCGTGCCGATGCCAACGTAGCCATGGGAACGGGCCACGTCATGCGCTGTCTGGCTCTGGCGCAGGCCTGGCAGGATTCCGGAGGCCTTGCGGTTTTTGCCATGGCGGAAACCACGCCGTCCCTCGAGCGCCGGTTGCAACAAGAGGAAATAGAAGTAGAAAGCATTTCGGCCAGCGCCGGGACGGCCGACGACGCCGAACAAACTTCAAGCATCGCCGCCCAAAAAAAATCAGATTGGATTGTTGTCGATGGCTACCAGTTTGGCTCGGCCTACCAGGCCGCTATCAAAACGGCTGGATTCAAGCTGCTGTTTCTGGATGACTACGGCCATGCCGACCGCTACTACGCCGATCTGGTGCTGAACCAGAATATTCACGCAAGCCGCAGCCTCTATGAACAGTCGGACCCTTCCACATGGTTGCTGTTGGGGCCTCGCTACGCCATGCTTCGAAGAGAGTTTCGTCCGTGGCGGAACTGGCGGCGTGTGATTGCTCCAGTCGGACGGAAAATTCTGGTTACGATGGGAGGCAGCGACCCGGACAATCTCACAGCCCGAGTCATCGAAGCGATAGGAAAGCTTTCCGATCCAAACCTGGAGACTGTAATTCTGGCTGGTGGCAGTAATCCGCACCTGCGGATGTTGGAGGAAATGATCGGCGAACGTACTGGGATGAGCATGATTGTCGACTCGCCGAAGATGAGCGAATGGATGGCATGGGCAGACGTAGCGGTTGCAGCCGCGGGAACAACATTCTGGGAAATGTGTTTCTTGGGTCTGCCGAGCCTCCTTACTGCGCTGGCGCCGAATCAGGAAGCGGTTGCCGCGAATGCGGAAAGAATGGAAATCGCCTGCAACTTGGGCAAACAGGACGGAGTGGGCGCGGCAACAATCGCAGAGAAATTAGCCGTACTGCTTGGTTCAGAAGCCGAACGTAAAAAGCAGTCCGGCAACGCGCGGAAAGTGGTGGACGGTCGAGGATCTTCGCGGGTGATTGCGTTTTTGTCGGGCCTGGATCTGCGCCTTACGGTGGACGCGGATTGCAAAATCTTTTGGGACTGGGCGAATGAACCGGAGGCGCGCGCCGCTTCCTTCCGGCCCGAACAGATTTCATGGGAGGAGCATGCCAAGTGGTTTCGCAGCCGGCTCGCCGATCCGCAGGCGATTCTCTACACTGGGACAGAAGCGGGCGCGCGAGTGGGAGAGGTTCGGTATCAGATTCAAGGCAAGCGCGCCACGGTGTCGATCAGTTTGGGCGCGGAGTTTCGGGGACGTGGGCTGGGCGGGAAACTCATGGTGCTGGCCACGGAAAAAATGTTTCAAGATTCTGATGTCGATTTCATCGACGCCTATGTGAAACCGACTAATGAGCCTTCGCTGAGATTGTTCGAAGGAGCAGGTTTTGAGCGCTTTCCGGCAGAAGTGATCGAGGCGCAGGAAGCGGCCCATTTTGTTCTGGAGAGGAATGCTTCTACATGACGGCGAGCATGCGCATGGCGGGCCGTAGCATCGGGGAAACTTTTCCGGTCTATGTGATCGCGGAGGTTTCGGCCAATCACAATCGCGATTACGATCAGGCGGTTCGCATCCTGCACGCGGCCAAGGATGCCGGCGCCGATGCCGTTAAGCTGCAAACTTACCTGCCGGACACCATGACCATCGCTTGTGACCGGGAAGAATTTTGCATCGGCGGCGGCACTCTGTGGGACGAACGCAACCTGCACGATCTTTACCGCGAAGCCTACACCCCCTGGGAGTGGCAGCCCCGCCTGAAGCAGGTGGCCGAAGATTTGGGAATGGATTGTTTCTCCAGCGCCTTCGATTCGACGGCGGTTGATTTCCTGGAAAAGATGAACGTGCCCGCCCATAAAGTCGCATCGTTCGAACTTGTGGACCTTCCACTCATCCAGAAAATGGCGCGCACCGGCAAGCCGCTGATCATGTCAACTGGCATGGCGACCGTGGAAGAGATCGATGAGGCACTCCAGACCGCTCGCCAAGCCGGCGCCGCTGAGATTGCGCTGCTGAAGTGTACGAGCGCGTATCCCGCGCCTCCGGATGAGATGAACCTGCGCACCATTCCGGAGATGGCGCGGCGATTCAACCTTCCTGTGGGATTGTCCGACCACACTATGGGCATCGCGGTTCCTGTAGCCGCGGTCGCGCTGGGCGCATGCATCATCGAAAAACATTTGACGCTCTCGCGGTCCGTTCCCGGCCCGGACAGCGCGTTCTCGCTTGAACCCCATGAATTCAAAGCTCTGGTGGACGCGGTTCGAACCGCCGAAAAATCGCTTGGAGAAGTGCATTTTGGCTTGAGCGAAAAAGAACATGCCAGCCGCGCCTTTCGCCGCTCGCTCTTTGTCGTGGAAGATGTGCGCCAAGGAGAAACATTGACGGAACAGAACGTGCGCTCCATCCGGCCCGGAAACGGCCTCCACACGCGGCATCTGCCCGAGGTGTTGGGCAAAAGCGCGGCGCAGAATCTCCAGCGCGGTACTCCGCTGCGCTGGGAGCATGTATGCCGACCATGAAATGCTCGCGCGCCGATATTCAAGGGGATGTTTGATGTCATGTTCGATTCGCGCACGCGTCACGCCTCCCATGCGAACAGCCTTAGTTACTCGTCGGTTCGAACCGGCACTCGTCGGACGGCCAATCGGTACTACTATGGATTCACCAAGTCCCAAGCCAGCGGAGAGAAGTGAGTCTTGCGCATCGTCGTACACAGGGAGATTCCTGAGGATCCCGAGCTTCATCGTCAGTGGAATGCGGTCGCGCTCCAGACCGAACGGCCGCAAGTCTTTTACACGTATGAGTGGGCTCTCGCAGTGCAGGCGGCTTACCATGCATCGCTGAAACCGCTGCTGGTCCTGGGATATGACGGTGGTGAGCTTATTGGAGTGGCGTCGCTGGCCACCGATCCTGGCGGAAAAAATCTGACTTTCCTGGCCGCCACTACAGCGGACTATTGCGATTTCCTCGCCGCCCCTCAGCAGATCGGCGAATTCATCGCTGCCGTTTTTTCCGAGCTGCACAAAACTCACACCGCCTCGCTGGCGCTGGCCAATCTTCCCGCCGACTCGCCGACCGTGAACGCCCTGCGCGACAAAGCCGGACAGCACGGCTTCCACATCTTCACGCGGCCGGCATACTTGTGCGCCCAGGTGGATTTGGGTTTGGGCGAGCGCCGCCAGGAACTAAAAACTTCTCTCGTGAACAAGAAAAAGCTCCGCCGCTATCTCCGCGAAATGGAGCGCGAAGGACCGGTGACCTTCGTCCACCTCCAGTCGTGGGAAAAAATTCAAGCCGCCCTGCCTGTATTCGCCGATGCCCACGTCGCGCGCTTTCTGGCCACAGGCCGCGTCAGCAGTCTGGCCACGCCCGAGCGGCGCTTGTTCCTTGAGCAACTCGCAAAACGATTCGATGGCTGTGGCGTAGTAACTTTGAGCATGCTGAAGATTCAAGATCGTCCTGTTGCCTGGAATTTCGGTTTTCAATTCCGCGGAGGTTGGTTCTGGTACCAGCCAACTTTCGACAGCCATCAGGAAGAGAATTCTCCCGGCCACTGTTTGCTTTCGAGGATTGTGATCGAAGCCTGCGATATGGAAGGCATGGACACAGTCGATCTCGGACTCGGCGCCGAAGGATATAAAGAACGCTTCGGCAACAGTACGCGCCAGACTCTTCACGTCACGCTCACGCGATCTCCACTCCGCCATCTCCTGGAAGTGGGAAAGTATCGCGCCGCCAGCGAATTGAAAAAATCGCCCCGGCTCGAATCGATGGTTCGCCGCGTGCTGGCTGGACTGGTACCCAAGAGGCGGCGTTGAGCTTGTTGTCGCTGCGGCACTCGCGGAGGGAAAAGCATTTAAACTATGATTTCAGCTACGATGACCCGCTCCCCAGCTCGTCCCATCACCATCTTTACACCGTCGGATGCGAATGCCGATAACACCAATGCCCAGGCCCTTACCGTAAAAGAGATCGTTTCACGCCTGCCGGAGGAGCGATTCCATGTAACCATGCTTTGCGATGGCGATACTCCCGATGCGCGCTTGCGCGCCCGCGGAAACACACGGCTGGTGCGGTGGGCCAGTCACGGGAACACGCTACGCCTGCTGCGTCACTGCCTGTTGCCTCCTCCGGATATTTATTTCTTTCCGCGCACCGGCCCTTTGGATCGCGCCTTCTTCAGTTTACGAAAGCGTATGAAATTGAACACCGCTTTGATTACTTACATTGTGATGGCCATGGACGAGGTGACGGGCAGAGGGTTGGTCGGCAGATCGATCCTTGAGGGGGACAGAGTTTTCGGTAACTCGATGCACGTGACGGATACCATCCAACAAATGTTTGGGATTAAAGCGAGCCCTATCTACGATGGCGTCGATCGCAGTTGTTTTTTTCCGCGCGAAGAGCAGGTGGAAAATGTGCATCTTGAGGTGCTCTACGCGGGGTCGCTGCAGCCGCGCAAGCGGGTCGAGTTGGTCATCCGGCAAGCGGCCCGGTTGCCGGGAGTTTACTTCAGAGTAGCGGGTAAAGGCGAAACCGAACGGGCCTGCCACGATCTTGCGCAAGAGCTAGGTTGCCGCAATGTTTCCTTTCTGGGACATCTTTCGCCCGAGCGCTTGGGCCAGGAGATGCGACAAGCCGACATCTTTTTCTTCCCCAGCATCCTTGAAGGGAATCCGCAAGTCCTGTTGCAATCCGCCGCTTGCGGACTGCCGGCGATCGCGATGGATCTATACCGTTCGGATTATGTGGTAAACGGACGGAGTGGTTTTCTGGTTCGGTCCGATGCTGAACTCTCCGCGAGCCTGGACCGGCTGGCTGGCGATGCCGCGCTCCGCCGGTCTTTTGGCGCGGCCGCGGTTCAACACGCCAGTCAATTCGACTGGGACAAAATTGCCGAACAATGGGCGGCGGTGTTTGAAGAAGCTTTGCACAGACGGCGGCCTTGCTCTCAACAGAGATTATCTTGAAAACTTTTTCCCGCGCACGGTGACACAACCATGAAACGAAGCAATGCGCTGCTGCGCTACGGTGGGTTTTTCCTGTCGGTGGGAACGGCGCGCGTGCTGGGGCTTCTAATCACTTCTGTCACTTTTCCGATTCTGGTGCGGCGTCTGGGAGTACAGACGTATGGCCTTTGGAGTTACGTGGTCGCGCTCTGCGCTTTTTTCGACGCGGTCGCGAATCCCGGCCTTACGACGCACTTGACGCAGCAAGTTGCGGCTCGCCGGCATGCGGCCGCGGAACTGCTTCCGGATTTTCTTGGCTTGCGGTTCTTGAGCAGTGTGGCCGCCATGCTTGCGCTGCTCGTGGTCGCTGGTTTCGAAGTTCGCACGGATGTGCGCTCGTTGCTGCGTTGGTACGGAGTGGCCGAACTCTGCGTAGGTTTGACGGGAGCGGACTTTCTATTGAGCTCCTTGGAATTGTTTCACGCTCGTTCGGTGCTGAGTTTGATGCAGCAAGCTTTGTATGGAGCTGGAGTTCTGCTGCTGGTCCGCACTCCGCAGGACATTTTCTGGTTGCCGGCGAGTATTCTGGGATCGGCGCTGGCGGCCAACCTCGCGGGTTGGCTGGTGCTGTGGCGTAAAGGATTTCGGCCGTCGCTGACGATCAGCCCCGGTCGTTGGCGTGCGATCATGGCAACCAGCCTGCACTACGCGGCCACAACTATGATGGCCACGGTCTACCACCGGATTGGGCATCTCGTCGTTCGCTGGTTCCTGGGCGATTATGCTCTGGGATTGTACGCTGCGGCGGTGCGCTTCGTGGATATACTCCGGAATTTCGTTAGTATTGCGTTGAGCGTGGTCATGCCGCGGATCGCTCTCGCAGCGCAGTCCGGCGCCGGACTAAAGCGTCTGGTGCGCGCTGCTGTCTCAGCCCTGGCTGCCGTTAGCCTCCCACTGACGTTAGGAACTCTCGCTACGGCGCACCTGGTGGTGCCGTGGGTGCTGGGCGCAAGTTACGTGGGGGCGGTAGCTCCAGTTCGCTGGATGGCGCCCTTCCTGCTTGCAGCTCCGCTGGCGTCTTTGCTTTCGGGAACGATACTTTATGCCCTCGGACGCCATCGCTCGTACCTCGTCTCGGCGACGGTTGGCGCTGTGACAGCGACTTTGTTCTCCTTCGCTCTCGTTCGTCCCTTTGGCTTGCCGGGGGCTTGCGTGGCGTTCGTTCTCGGCGAAGTTGCGGTTGGTGTCACAGCCTACCTTTTTATTCCTTATGATCTGCGGGACCTATGGAAAAATCCCTTTATTGCAGTCGCAGGTTTTTCTGCTTTGTTAATGGTCGGCGCGGTGCGGCTGGCGAGTTTGTATAGTTCCCGGCCATTGATGGTGGTAGCGGCTGGCGCGATTGCGTATTCGATTGCCGCGGCTGGACTTGGCAAAACTATGCTGATGCGGCAGTTTGGTGATTCGGAGTGAGCACGGACTTACAGTCGAATCGACGGTCGGTGGCGGTGCTGCTTTCCGGGCGTGAGCAATTCAGTTCCTACTACGGTGGAGCAATAGCCCGGTGGACGTACGAAGTTTACAGCCGGTTGCGGGAACGAGTGGCGGTGAAAGTGTTTGGTTTTCCCACGAGGGAGAACGATTTATACCCGCTTCCACACGAGACCAGTGCAATCTGGCGAACCTGCGATTGGATGGCGCGAATTCCTGTGGGGCGGCGCTACGAAGAAAATTTGTGGCTGCGCGCTCTAATCCGGCGCCTGCACCAATTCGATATCGTTCACGTTCACAATCGTCCGCAGTGGGTGGGAGCGTTGCGATCGATGCGCTTTAAGGGCGCGATCGTGCTTCACTTGCAGAACGATCACCTCGGGCATTGGTCCGGCCGTGCGCTGGATGCCCTGGCTCCAGGGTTGAATGCCCTGGTGGTGTGCAGCGATTATTTGCGCAGGACGTTCGCCTCGAAGTCCGCCCTTCTGAACACCAAGACCCACGTCGTGTTTAACGGCGCCAACCTGCAATTGTTCTTTCCCCGAGAAGAAGTCCGTGAACCAAAGACCATTTTCTTCGTGGGACGCTTTGATCCTGAAAAGGGTGTACTAGAACTCTTGCAGGCTTATGAAAGAGTGCTGGACGCGCATCCCGATGCGAAATTGGTAATTGGAGGTGCAACGGGCTTTGGGACGCACCGCGAGACGCCCTATGTCCGCCAGGTCCGCGAGTTGGCTGATTCCCTCGCGAAGCATAGGCACGCCCAGATTCATTTCACCGGCTATCTGGATCACGATCGCGATCTACCGCCCTGGTTCCAGAAGGCGACGATCTTCGCGTGCCCCTCGCTTTTCCAGGAACCGTTCGGGCTGGTCAATGCGGAGGCGATGGCCTGCGCCACAACCGTGGTCGGGGCAAACCGTGGTGGAATTCCGGAGGTGATCGGCGGCGCGGGACGACTGGTTGATCCGGAGAACTTGGAAGACTTTGCGACTGCGATTTCAGAACTGCTAGCCCAGCCCCAACATTGCAGGAGCTTGGGGCAAGCGGGATATGAACGGTGCCGAAAGATGTTTGATTGGCGCGTAACTGGCGAAACGTGGTTGAATTTGCTGGACCTCGTCGTTCGCTCGGCCCGGCAGTAGCGAAAGAACTCGGTAATCAGTCGGTCTTTGCTGATCTTGCACACATTCAGGGTTCCAATTAACTTATATCTCTCTTTATGATTAAGAAATTGCCCACCACCGCATGCGGCAAGTGGGATTGGGCGCAGTGCCGTTTATTGCCCCCGCGGAATCAAGTATTGCCATGATCGACGGGACCCCCGAGTTCGAGGATATTGGCTGGGCTGGCACAGGCTGGGGCTATCCGCAATACAAGCTGCCCAGTGGACCCGAGCCTCCTGCCGATCACCTTCAGGATGCTCTGAACAAGGCACGTCATGACGGTTTTCGCGCTCTCTGGGGGCTTAAGGGAATGAACACTACCGGCTGCGATCTGCAAAAATAGCCGTGAACTGAGACGAGCCAGATGGGCGTTCACGCCGGTCTTCTTCTTCAACATGGCCCATTTCATAGGCTCGGGAGTAGCTTAAGGAAGCCATTGAGCCAAGAGTCTGCCGCTTGATCCCTAAACTCGTCATCGTCACCGAAATCATCGCGCCCTACCGCATTCCCGTGCTCAATGCCCTAGCCCAAAGCCCAGATCTGGAACTCGATGTCATCTTCCTGTCTGAGAACGATCCCACGCTGCGCCAGTGGAAAGTCTACAAGGACGAAATCAAATTTCGTTATCATGTGCTCCCCTCCTGGCGGCAGCGTCTCGGCAGATACAACCTGCTGGTCAACCGCGGAGTGCGTTCGACACTACACCGTATCAAGCCTGATGTTGTTCTGTGCGGCGGATACAACTATCTGGCCTCCTGGTCGGCCGCCTACTGGGCCAGAGCTCACCGCGTGCCGTTGCTGCTTTGGTCGGAAAGCACGGCGTGGGATCGGCGGCACGGCTATCTTCTGGTGGAATTTGTAAAGGCGAGTTTTCTGAAACTGTGTACGGCATTCGTTGTCCCCGGGAAATCGTCGTTGAACTACCTGACGGAGCTTGGCGTCCCAGAGCAGCGAATTTTCACCGCCCCGAACGCGGTGGACACCACTCTGTTTTCAAAACTCGCAGAGACGGCGCGCAGCAACGGCCCTCAAGTGCGCGCGCGTCACAGCTTGCCTTCTCGATACTTTCTCTACGTGGGAAGGTTGGTGAGAGATAAGGGAGTCTTCGATCTGCTGGAAGCCTATTCGCGCTTGGAACCCTCGCTCCGCGCCAGCATTAGCTTGGTATTCGCTGGAACCGGTTCCGCCCAGCCGGAACTGCTCGAACGAGCCGCAGAAATCGCGCCCGGCGCAATTCAGTTCCTGGGTTTCGTTCATCGCGAGGAATTGTCGGAGATTTACGCGCTCGCTGACGGATTCGTTTTCCCCACGCACAGTGATCCCTGGGGATTGGTGGTAAACGAAGCCATGGCGTGCGGTTTGCCAGTGATTGCCACGAGCGTGGCCGGCTGTGCCTTGGACCTGGTGCAAGACGGCTGGAATGGATTCGTCGTTCCGCCTGCCGACGTGTCCCGCTTGGCGCAAGCGATGGCGAACTTGGAAGATTCCGCGCGAAGAAAAGAAATGGGTTCCAGAAGCCGAGAACGTATTGAAGTCTACTCGCCCGCCTCATGGGCCCGCGGAATATTAGAAGCGGTGCAGTCTGCGCGTCGACAATCTTATCCTCAGCGTTAGAACTGGTAATATACTGGCTCACAAGACAGCCATCAGTCAGAGTTTTCAGTGTCGCGGAGAATTTAGGATGTCCGATGTAACATCGCAAAACAAGAATGAATCGGTGCCGCAAACTCTCTCCGGCCCTCGAGTCGAGATCCTGGAGTGTACCCTGCGCGACGGAAGTTACGCGGTCGATTTCAAGTTCACCGAAAACGACACCGCAGTGATGGCTGGCGTTCTTGATCGCCTGGGTTTTCGCTGGATCGAAGTTGGTCACGGCGTCGGACTAGGCGCTGCCAAGGCCGGCAAAGGTACAATGCCCGCGTCCGACGAGCGGCTCATCGAAGCCGCCAAGCGGGCCGCGCCGCACGCGCAGATCGGATGTTTTTTTATCCCCGGCATCGGAACCGCCGATCAACTGAAATCCGCGCGCTCCGCGGGACTCGATTTCATTCGCATCGGTTACAACGCTCCGGAAATCGAAGACGCTTTTTCTTACCTTACCCTCGCCAAAGAATTAGGCCTGAAAGTTTGCCTCAATTTCATGAAAACCTACGGCATCTCTGCCGAAATGTTCGGCGAGAAGGCCAAGGCTGGCGCGGCTGCCGGGGCGGATGTGGTTTACTGCGTCGACTCCGCGGGCAGCATGTTGCCGGATGACGTTCACGCATATTTCACCGCCGCGCGAGATCGATCCGACTGCGCGCTCGGCTTTCACGGTCACAGCAATCTGCAATTCGCCGTGGCCAACAGCTTGGAAGCCGTCCGCTGCGGCGCCAGCTTCATTGACACCACGCTCTATGGATTAGGACGCAGCGCCGGCAACGTTCCCACCGAGATCGCCGTCGCCGTCTTCAAGAATCTCGGAATCGAAACCGGAATCGACCTCTTCGACGTAATGGATGCCGCGGAAGAATTCATGGGCCCGCTCATGTCGCAGATGCAACTGTACGACATGATGTCGGTCGCCATGGGATGCAGCCAGTTCCACTCCTCGTTCCTGCCCAAGGTCGCCGCGGCCGCGCGCAAGCATGGCGTCGAACTTCGCCGGCTGGTCGTCGCGATGGGTAAGCTCGATCCCGTCAATCTCGACGAAGACAATCTGAACCGCGTTGCCTCCAGTCTGCCAAAGCTGGCGCCGGGAAAGGTCCGCGAAATTTTGACTTCGTTCTCCGCGCCAGGCATCTCCGCGCACAGCATCAGCTCTTCGCTTTCGGCGGTGCAGTCGTTGGTCGATGGCATGATTGCGACCTGCGCCAAACGCCGCGCCCGGCCTGTGCTTGAGCTCGTGGCCTCCGAATCTCCTTCGCACGAATTAGTTATGGCCGATCTTATCCTCGCCGAAGGCCCCATCGTTCTGGGTCGCGTTGTCTACGGTTCATTCGAAGTTTTGGAGCAAGTGTTGAAGATGACGGGCGCCAGCGTTCCGTTATTCCTCAATGATAAGGACGGAGGCGCATGGGCCGCGGAGTGGCCCACTTCGCTGATTGAAATTGTCGGCGCCGAAAGAATTCTGCCGGTGCGCTCCAAGCGCCTCATCGCTGGCTATATGGAAGATGTGCTCACCACCGCCGCCCAGCGCTGTGGCGATTTCTGCATCATGATCTACGGCAACCCCCATCCCGCTCTATTGACGCACTGCTCGGAGACTTACAGAAACGTTGTGATTCACGGTGAGTTGCCGCCGGGCGCGCCGGAAAATTGCTGGCAGATTGCGGACTTCTCCGATCGTATGCACTTCGATTTAGGGATCGGTGTTGCGCTGCTTCTCTGTCCGCCCAGCGGCGCTGATTCCGCCTCGATCGATCAGCTTCTATCGCCGGAAGGCCTCGTAATTACCGCCGGCCATTTCCCGCGTTTCGAAATCGATACGCCCGGCCGTTCGATTCTGCGGGTCGATCCCAACCATGCCTACCGCGGCCAAATGGACCGCTGGGTGGCCATATCCAATCTTATGAAGTCGGCCCAGCCCGCTCCCCTGGCGATGCAATGAACATTCGCGAAAGCATGATGAACGTCGTGGAACGCCACGGAGCGCGCGTCTTCCTCGTGGACGCGGGTACGCGCCATGAAATCACATACCGCCATTTTCATCGCCAGGCCTGCGCCCTGGCGGCGGAGCTGCGACGGCGAGGCGTGCGCAAGGGCGACCGTGTCGGAATCATGCTTCCGAACTGCTGCGAACTCGCGATCCTCTACTTCGCCTGCATTTATCTTGGAGCCGTAATCGTACCCGTTAATCCTTCGCTCAGCAAAAGCGAAGTCCAATTCATACTCGGGAGTTGCAAACCCGCGCTGGTCGCCTGTAGCAGGTCAAATGCGGAATCGGTTCGAGAGTTCCACGCGAATGTGTTGGGGTTACAAACCGCGCAGGAAGCGGATGCGCCCGGGCTCGACGAAATCCGCATTGACGCTCTCCCGCCGCGTGAGGACTTTTTGCCGCTCGAAACCGCCGATCCCGAAGATCTGGTCGTGATCATGTACACTTCCGGCACTTCGGCCAAGCCGAAAGGGCTGGCGCACAAGATCGGGCGCATGTTCCGCAACGCCCTGGCATTCGCCGCCGCGCAAGAAATCAACGAAGACTCGCGTTTTTATCTCACACTCTCGATGGCCTACATGGGCGGCTTCTACAACCTGCTCGTATTGCCGTTCCTGTGTGGCGCAAGCGTAGTAGTGGATCACGTCTTCGATGCCCGCTCCAGCCTGCATTTCTGGGAGAAAGCGAAGCACAATAAAGTCAACACGCTCTGGATGGCTCCGACAGTTCTGTCGATCCTGCTCCGTATGGACCGCGGCCGCACCGGCGAAGAATTTTGCCGCAGCTCGTTGCGCCACGCGTTCGTTGGCTTCGCTCCGCTCCCGTTGAAAGTTAAAGATGAGTTCGAATCGCGCTATGGCGTCCGCCTGATCGAAAATTACGGTCTCTCGGAAACTCTTTTTGTCACCGCCCGTTCCGCGGATGCGCGCGGAACACAAGGATATGTTGGCGAGGCCTTAGCGGGGATAGCGCTGCGCATCGCGAATGACGACGGCGAACAAGTTGCCTCCGGCACGGACGGCGAAGTGCAAATTCTCACTCCCGATCTGATGGCCGGCTACCTCGACGCCGCAGGCCGTCTGCTCGAAGCGGACGCCTCGTCGTGGTTTGCAACCGGCGATGTCGGCCGTCTTGATGGGGGGTCTTCACTCTCGATCACCGGACGCAAGAAAGACATCATCATTCGCGGCGGCGTGAACATTAGCCCCGCCGCCATTGAAGAAGTTTTGATGCAGGTTGCCGGCGTTTCGGACGTGGCCGTGGTCAGCATTCCTCACGAACTTTACGGCGAAGATATTGTTGCCGTCCTCAAACTGGAAACAGGCTTGGAAGTCGATTTAATTTTGGATTCGGTCGCCCTGCATGCCAAGCGAAATCTGGCGCAGCATCAGCAACCCGCTCGTTACATGGCAATCGACGAGCTTCCCCGGACGCCGAGCGGCAAAGTTCAAAAGGCGCGCATTCGCGAGTTGGTGGCGGAAAAGCTGCAATCCGGCTCGGCCTCCACTTTTCGCAAGCTGGCGACGGAGAGCGCAGGCGTCTCCCGCTGATCGCTTGCGCCGATCGCTCCTGCACGCCTGATTCGCAGAGTAGATTCGCAACGATTCATTGCGCAACAAGATCGCCTATGAAAATTATTGACCTTTCCCTGCCCATCGAAGAAGGCATGATGACCTTCCCCACGCACTGGCACCCCGTAGTCGAGATCACGATTCTCGGTCGCCACGGCATCGAAGGTCGCGAGACTCGCAAAGTAGTCCTGGGAACTCACATCGGCACCCATACCGATGCCCCTCGACACTTTATCCCCAACGGCCGGACGATCGATGAAGTTTCCCTCGACGTGCTCGTCGGACCCGCCACCGTAGCCGACTTCACCGGATGCCGCCCGCTGCAGGAAATCGACATTCCCGATCTTAAGCAAAGGTTGGGTGACAAAATTCCGGCGCGTTTAATCTTGCGCACCGGCTGGTCCGAATATTTTGGCGACATGAAGTTTTACAACGAATATCCATTCCTTTCCGAAAACGCCGCGCAGTGGCTGGTGGAAAAAGGCGTGCGCCTCATCGCGATGGATACTCCATCTCCCGATAACCCCGCCCATTCACGAGGCACGCCCAAGGATTCCCCCAACCACAAAGTTCTTTTAGGCGCAGGCGTCGTGCTGGTTGAATACCTCGCCAACCTCAAGGCCTTGACCGCATCGGAAGTGGAACTCATCGTAATGCCGCTGAAGCTCAAAGGATGCGACGGTTCCCCGGCACGCTGCGCCGCCATCGAGAGGTAAAAAACAGAGAGATAAAAATTGGATGAACAGTTAAAAATAGATGTTCAGGCCTGGCTCAAAGATTGGTTCGTGCGCCGGTCGAAGCCCGGCAAGCGCGCCGGCGGATCTCTGCTCGATATCGACTACTTCTTAGCGGGATGGCTCACTTCCATGGAAGTCGTCGAGTTCATCACCGAAATCGAACAGCAGTTCGGCATGCAGTTTTCCGACGATGACATGCAAGACCCTCGTTTCGTAACCATCGCCGGCCTCGCGGAACTGATTCTGCAGCGCTCGACACAGAGCCATGAGAGCAGGTAACTTCAAACATTGTGAATCAGCTCTCGGGGCTCGCTGAGAAAATACTGGATAAGAGAACGCGGTCAAAGCCGCATGTTCTCACGCTCACTCCTTTCTATCCTTCCGCAGGAGATGAAGTGAGCGGATGTTTTGTCGCCGAGGTATTGCGCCAGATCGAGGCTCAGGGTGCGGCTTCTACCGTGATTGCGGTCGATTCGATTTATCACCCCAGCAGAAAATCAAATCCGCAGTCTTCCGCAAATTGGATGCGCTATCCGCAACTCCCCGGCAACTTCGGGCTGTCAAGCGCAGGCAAATTCCTGGGCGCCGCGCTCCTGAGCAGAGTCCGGCAGCTGCATCGGCAATCGCCCGTGACTGTGATTCATGCTCATGCCGCACTGCCCTGCGGCCACGCTGCGGCATGCCTGTCGCGTCGCTTGGGCATTCCATTCGTCGTTACCATTCATGGCCTGGACGTTTTCAATAATTGTTTTGAGAACGGAATTGCCGCGCGTTGGCGTCGTGAAAGTTCTCGGCGCGTCTACGCAAGCGCACACAAAGTGATCTGCATCAGCAAAAGAATCCAGCAGTTGTTGGCGGAGGGAATGACCGCCGCGGGTGAATCCGTAAACTCCGAAGTCGTCTATAACGGAACCGACCCCGAATTCTTCACGCCAGGCTCGCTCCAGGACGGTCCACCCACCATTCTGATTGTCGGCAATCTGCTGGCGGGAAAAGGTCACGAACTCGTACTGCGGGCCCTCGCCCGATTGAAAGATTCCTACCCGGCTCTGCAATGCAAAATCATTGGCGAGGGCGCGGATCGAAGCCGCTTCACAACTCTCGCCGCACAGTTGAATCTCACCGACCGGGTTCACTTTCTCGGGCGCCGTAGCCGCTCCGAAGTCGCAGAAGCCATGCGCAACTGCACCGTGTTCGTTTTGCCCAGCCGCTACGAGGGCCTGGGATGCGTTTATCTCGAAGCGATGTCCTGCGGCAAGCCGGTGATCGCGTGCCATGGCCAGGGCATCGACGAAATCATTCAACACGGCCATAACGGATGGTTGATCCCAATCGACGGACTGGAGGAACTGGTGCAAGGACTGCAAGTCCTTCTCGCAAACTCCGAACTGCGCGCGCAAATCGGCGAAGCCGCTCGCCAGACAATCCTCAATACTCTAACGTTGTCCCATCAAGCCGGGAAATTGATTGGGATTTATGAGGACGCTGCGGGATGACCACGCCCACACCAGCCTCAGATCACCCGTCTCTGCGGATAACCCCCGTCACTCTCGCGGAGAACGATCTCAGCGAGATCGCGTCTTTCATCGCCGCTCAATCGGGCCGAACCCACGAATCGGTGGAGCGACATCTCCGCTGGTTCCTGCTTGAAAATCCCGCCCGCCGCCCAGAAGATGCGCTGGGCCTCGGTTTGCGAGCTGCTGATCAGCTAGTCGGATGCATTCTCTGCGTGCCGCAAGCGTTTCGCGCCGGGACCAAAACAATCCTGCTGATGGGTTCCAGTTCGTTCTACGTCGATCATCGTCATCGCGGTCACGGCGGCCGGATTTTCTTGAAGTACTCCCGCCTCGCCAACCAGTACCCTCTTTTTGGAACCTCGGCGAACGCGGAGGCGGCGGCATTGTGGAAGGCCGCCGGAGCACGTCCCATCCCCGATTCCGATGCGGAACTATTCGGCGTTCTTCGCTGGCCCCCGGTGGCCGAGGAATTTATTCATCGCAAATATGCAAACCAACTTTTGTCGCGTCTGGCAGGCAGCCCCATCGCAAACGCAGCCCGATTAATCCTGCATCTAAAGATCGATGACGGTGAATCCGATGCGCTGCAGCCTCTCACCTCCGCCGAACAGGTGAACGATCTTCCCATCCACAATTCTTCCGCCAAGCTGACGGCGATGCGCGATCTGCTTTACATTCGCTGGCGCTATTTTTCGGGCAAGGATGCGACAGTCTCGGCCTTCGCATTCCGCAGTCGCGGTCCTGACCAGGACCTCCTCGTAACCGTCAATCAAAGAACGCGAGGATATCGCGGCCAAATCAATACTCTGAATGTGCTCGATGTTTATCCGGAAGTTTCGCCGGAAGAATGGTTGCGCATTATCCGCGCATTGATCGCTCGCTACGACCACAACGTTGACGCGATAGTAGTGCGCTTCCAAAATCCAGACCAACTGAAGCTGCTCTGCGAAAAAGGTTTTCAGCGCCGTGCTTTCGATGCACCAACCGGCTGGTTTCTCGACAGAACAAAATTAATGCCCACGCATGAGCTGTATTTCGTTCCGGCAGATGGCGATGGTCTAATTTAGAGATCGCGGAGAATAATGAGTTTCAGACGCCAAGCGCGCGCATTTCTCATGCAGGCAGCCGGCATCACAGGCGTCGATTCACTCGCCTTCCGCCTGCAAAGGCGCAAGCTTCGGACGCAAGCTCTCGTAGTCGCGGTGCACGAAACTCCGGCAACTCTGCAGGCGCAGTTCCGTCGCCAACTCGAATTTGCCTCGCAGCATTTTATGATCGCTAGCTTGGAAGGTTTTTCCGCTTTGTGGGATCGAAACCCGAAACCCAACACCAATGCGAAGCCGCTCCTACTTTTTACTTTCGACGACGGCAGGGAAAGCAACTACACGGTCGCCGCTCCTCTGCTCGAATCCTTTGGCGGTCGCGGCGTTTTTTTCATCGTGCCTGGTTTTGCCGAACACGCCGCTACCGCGCAGGCTCTTTCTTTCTATCGCACGCGAATGAATCCAAATTCAAAATCTGCCGGCACCGATGTTGAAGACTGGAAGCCTATGAACCCCGCACAGATCGCCGACCTCGCCCGTCGAGGCCACGCGATCGGGAATCACACGCTCACCCATGAACGTCTGGTTGGACTCCCGTCCGAAACTCTGGAGCGCGAAATTGGCGAAAGCGCGCGCCTGCTCGCATCCTGGACCCACAAGCCCATCGATGCCTTCGCCTGGACCTTCGGCTGGGACGCGATCGATGCCAATGCCTGGCGGACGATACAGCGCTATCATCGCTTTTGCTTCTCACCCTGCGCTGGCGCGATTAACCCAGCTCACGATCATCCGTCCCTGCTGTGGCGGCGCGAGATCGAAGTGCGATATTCCGCGCCGGAATACCGCTTCTGCTATTCGGGACTGGTCGACTTATTTTGGCGCAACCGCAGGGAGCGCCTGCGCAACATGGTGCAAGCCTCGGCGACTACTAATGTGAAGTAGCGCGATAGTGCCAATCGCGGCTGCGATACGCTCGAAAAAATGATTCATATTTTCATCAACGCGCTCTCGGCGAGTGCAGGAGGTGGACTCACCTACGTTCGCAATGTATTGCCTCACCTCGCCGCTCGCAGCGACGCGCGCACAACATTGCTCGCCGGCGAAGCGCTGCGCAACGAGATGACGGAATCGACGCGCCTCAGGATTCCGAAAGAAGATTATCCCGGGAGTTCCGCCAGCCGGTTCTGGTTTGAACAGCGCCGCCTTCCCCACATCATTCGCCAGTCCGGGGCCGGTGTCTTGTTGTCTACCGGAAACTTTGCGCTCTATCGCTCGCCCGTTCCGCAAATCCTGCTCAGCAGAAACGCTCTGTATCTTTCGTCGGACTTTCTCCGCGACGTTCGGGACCGCGGCGATTATCGCTTGTGGATCGATACTGAAATTAAGGGCGCACTCGCCCGCTGGTCGGTGCAAATCGCAGACTGCACGGTCGCTCCCAGTTCCACCTTTGCCCGCGAGTTGCGGCAGTGGACGGGGAAGGACGTTGCATCGATCCATCATGGCTTCGATCACGAAGGGTTTTTTCGCGAGCAGGCGCCGCTGCACACTGAAGTGCAAACGCAACTGACAGCAGCCGCAGATGCACTCCGCATCTTGTTCGTCAGCCATTACAACTACTACCGCAATTTCGAAACCCTGATCCGCGCCGTCGCCATTTTGAAAACAAAGCTGCATCCACGGCCCGTCCGCCTGATTCTCACCTGCAAACTTGCCTCTAAAGATAATCCCGGCACCTATCAGGCAGACAAAGCCGCCGAGTTGGTTCGGCAACTCAACCTTCGCGAAGAAATAGTTGAGTTAGGCGCAGTGCCCTATTCCGCTCTCCATCATCTCTATCGCAGTTGCGATATTTACGCGACTCCCGCTTACGCCGAGACTTTCGCTCATCCGCTGGTCGAGGCCATGGCCAGCGGCCTTCCCGTGATTGCCTCGGATTTGGCCGTGCACAGGGAAATCTGCGGCCCAGCTGCGCACTATTTTCCGCGCTTCCAGCCCGAATCCCTCGCGGAGCGGATCATCGAGGTATGCGAATCACCCGGCCGCAGAACCCAAATGCGTGAGATGGGATTGGCCCGCTCCCAAGACTTCAGTTGGGATAAACATGTTGAAGAACTGTTATCGGTGGCGCGGCGTCTGCTGAAACATTAGAAATTAACGCGAACACGAAGAACCGCCGGCGCTTCACGTAAGATGATTTCTAAAAGTCCCAGGGGGCTACGCTTCGGATGTGTGGAATTGTCGGCATCATTGGCCTGAATGCGCCCGTCCCCGCCGAAATTCTCGAGCGCGCCACGCAATCCCTTGCCCACCGCGGGCCCGATGATGGCGGCACCATCCTCCTCCGCAACTCCGAGGGCTCGCGTTCCGGTCAAGAAATTGAAATCGGTTTAGGCAACCGCCGCCTCGCGATTCTCGACCTGTCTCCTCTCGGCCACCAGCCCATGCACGATCCTGCAACCGGCAACTGGATCGTCTACAACGGCGAGCTCTATAACTTTCGCGAAGTGCGCTCGCGCCTGGAACAAGCTGGGCTGCGCTTTACCAGTCACTCCGATACCGAGGTGATCCTCAAGTCCTATGCGCACTGGGGAGAAAATTGCCTCGATGAATTTCGCGGCATGTTTGCCTTCGCCATCTGGGATGCGCAGCGGCGCTCACTCTTCATTGCTCGCGATCCCATGGGAATCAAACCACTGTATTTCTACCAGTCGGACCGGTATTTTATTTTTTCTTCCGAAGTGCGCACTCTGTTAGGAACCGGTCTCGTGCCCCGAGTCATCGATCCCGCGGGCCTCATTAATTTTCTAACCTTCGGATCGGTCTACGACCCAAATACTCTGATCGAAGGCGTAAGCGCTCTTCCGGCCGGCCACTCGTTAACTTGGAAAGAAGGGAAGCTGGCCCTGTCGAAGTATTGGGACTTAATTGATCCTGACCAACCTGATCGTAGCGCCGGCGCCGAAACCCGCGCCCAGAGCCAGGAACAAGTCACCGCCATGCTCGACGACTGTGTGCGCATGCAACTGGTAAGCGACGTGCCGGTGGGAGTCTTTCTCTCCGGCGGAATCGACTCCAGCAGCCTGGTCGGCATCTTGAGCCGGAACCACGTCACGCCCAGCACTTTTTCAATCGTATTTCGAGAGTCGGACTACTCCGAAGCCGAGCACTCGCGGGCCATCGCAAAACATTTTCGCACCGATCATCACGAAATCACTGTTTCTCAATCAGACCTGTTCGCCGCCATCGATCCCGCCATCCAATCCATGGATCAACCCACCATCGACGGCATCAACACCTACTTCGTTTCACAGAGAACTCGCGCTGCTGGAGTCAAAGTTGCGCTGTCCGGCTTGGGTGGCGATGAAATCTTCGCCGGCTACTCGACCTTCCGCACCGTGCCGCGAATGGAGCGCTTTGCTCATGCTTGGAACAACGTCCCTGCCTTACTCCACGTTCCTTTGGCAAATATATTTGCGGCGCTAACTCCCACCGGCGACCAAAATCGCAAGCTAACTGCTCTCCTTCGCAATGGCTCAAGCGCTGTTCATCCTTATTTTCTTGCGCGCATGCTGTTCGCACCGGAGCAGCGAGACAAATTACTAAACCAATCAGCCGGCGACCCCGCAGCTTTCCTGCGCGCCCAGAAACCATTGATTGAAACCCTAAGCCACGCCCAGAGCCTCGATCCGATCAACCGTGTTTCCTATCTGGAGGCGCGCTGTTATATGCTCAACACACTGTTACGGGATTCGGATTCCATGAGCATGGCGCATGGCCTGGAGGTGCGCGTGCCGTTGATCGATCATCGACTGGCGCGGCGAGTCCTCGCTTTGCCCGGACGCTCGAAGTTGGATGCTCGCACCCCGAAACCTTTGCTGGTCCGGGCGCTCGCCGGCCAACTTCCGGAGAACATCGTTCATCGGCCGAAGCGCGGCTTCACGTTGCCGTTCGAGCATTGGCTGCGCGACGAGTTGCGTCCGCTCGTAGAAGAGTCATTGTCCAGGATTGGAGACGGACCTCTGGGCGCGCTGATCAGTCAACCGGCGGCGCGCGGCGTTTGGCAGGATTTTCTCGCCGGACGCACTTCCTGGTCGCGTCCCTGGTCGTTGTACGTTCTTCAACGCTGGTGCGCGGAGCACCTTTCAAGTTGAGCGAGTGCCCGATGCAAAACGCGGAAGAACTTCGAAAACTCGATAGCAACCTCGCCGCCGGAAAACTTCCGGTCAGCGTGATCATCGCCGCGCGCAACGAGGCGAAGAATCTTCCCCGCTGCTTGCAGGCGCTGAAAGAGTTTGCTGAAATCTACGTAATCGACTCGCAGAGCACAGACGCCACGGTTGAAATCGCCCGCTCTCACCAAGCCCAGGTTGTTCAGTTTCACTATCAGGGCGGATGGCCCAAGAAACGGCAATGGGCCCTGAATACGCTGCCCCTGGCGCACGACTGGATTCTGCTGCTCGATGCCGACGAGGTCCTCACGCCCGAACTCACGGCGGAAATTCGTTCTGCAATTCTAAATCCCGCGATCGATGGATATTCCATCCTGCTCCAAACCTGGTTTCTTGGCCGGGCCTTGCGTCACGGCGACGTTGGATTATGGAAGCTCGCGCTATTTCGCCGCGGCAAAGGCCGTTACGAATGCCGCTTGAAAGATCAGGATGCTTCCATGGCCGACATGGAAGTGCACGAGCACGTTGTCGTCGAGGGCGCGACTTCGAAGTTGAAGAACCCGTTAATGCATCACAACGTAGAATCGCTCTCGCGTTATATCGAGAAGCATGATCAATATTCCAACTGGGAGTCGCGCGTGCTGCTGCAGCCCGGAGAAGGCGGAGAAATTCCCCCCTCACTTTTCGGAACGCAAGCCCAGCGCCGCCGCTGGCTGAAGCGCAAACTCTTTGCCCTGCCCGGCTCTCCCGTACTTCTTTTCCTGTATCGTTATGTTTTGCGCTGCGGGTTTCTGGATGGCGTTCCAGGCCTGATCTACTGCGGGTTTCAGGCTGTTCAAATGTTTCATACCAAAGCCAAGATCTACGAATTGAAGTTGAAAAAGGCTACCGAACTCAAGGGATAAAGGAACCGTTCGAATGTGTGGGATTGCCGGACTCGCCAATTGCGGCGACAAAGAATTGCTCGCGCGCATGACTCACGTGCAAGCCCACCGTGGCCCCGACGACTCCGGCCTCTGGGACCGCAGATTTCCCGATGGCTCCTACATTGGTCTGGGCAGCCGCCGCCTCGCCATTTTAGATCTCTCCGCAGACGGCCACATGCCCATGTGCAACCGGGACCGCTCGCTCTGGATTACTTACAACGGCGAAATCTACAACTTCGCCGCCCTTCGCCGCGAATTGCAGAGCAAAGGTCATATTTTTACTTCCAACACCGATACCGAAGTCGTGTTGCATCTTTACGAACAGGAAGGTGCGGATTGCGTTAGAAAAATCAACGGCATGTTCGCCTTCGCTATCTGCGATCTGCGCTCGGGCCGGCCGGAGTTATTTCTTGCGCGCGATCACTTCGGCGTAAAGCCCTTCTACTACGCTCATCACGGAAGAAAACTGGCATTCGCTTCGGAAATAAAAGCGTTGCTGCACGTGCCCCACATCGAGGCCGAGCTTGATCTGGAGTCGCTGCATCGGTATCTGACCTTCCTCTGGGTCCCCGATCCCAACACAATGTTTCGCGGTATTCGCAAACTTCCCGCCGGACATTGCGCCACCTTCCGCGACGGTGAATTGAAAATTACGCAATATTGGGATCTGGCTTTTCCCCGCGCCGATGCCGCTTTCCCGCGCTCCGAAGCCGATCTGGCCGACGAACTCCGCCAGCGCCTTCGCCAATCGGTCGAATCCCAGATGGTGAGTGACGTTCCCATCGGCGCCTTTCTCAGTGCCGGCCTGGATTCTTCCAGCATTGTCGCCATGATGCGTCAGGCAACCACGCAGCCGGTGCGCACCTATACGATTACTTTTCCGCGCAAATATCGCGTTGGAGAAACTACGCTTGACGACCCCAACGTCCCCGCCCGCCTTGCGCGCCACCTGGGCTGCGAGAACCACCAAATCGTAGTTGAGCCCGATGTCGCCGACTTGCTCCCGCGTCTCACCTGGCACATGGATGAGCCCACCGCCGATCCCGCAATCATCGCCGCATATCTCGTCTGCCGCGAGGCGCGCAAGCAGGCCACAGTCTTACTGTCCGGCGTCGGCGGAGACGAATTATTTGCCGGATATCGCAAACACACCGCGCATCGCTGGGCCAGTGCGTATCGCAGAATCCCTGGCTTTCTTCGAGCCGGAATTGAGTCCGGCCTGGGCGCGCTGCCCAGCCTGCGAGGCACTTCGATGAAAGGACAGGTCCGGCTGGCCAAGAAAATGGCCCGCAGCGCGTCGCTTGCTCCGCAAGATCGCTTCATCCAGAACTGCACGTATCTCGATACTGCGCAGAAGATGAGCATGTATACCGCGCAGGTTCAGGACCAGCTTTGTACCTCCGATCCCGCAACGCAGCATCACTCCAGATTCGAGGAAGTCCGCGACGCCGACTTCCTCAACCAGATGCTTTACCTCGACACAAAGATTTTCATGACGAGTCTGAATCTCAATTACAACGACAAGATGAGTATGGCGTCTTCAGTCGAAGTGCGCGTTCCTTTTCTCGACCGCGAACTCGCCGAATTTGCCGCCTGGAATATTCCGCCGTTCCTCAAGCTCAAAGGATTTTTCCGCCCTACCACGAAACACATTTTCCGCGAAGCCATGCGCGATGTATTACCCACCGAGGTCCTGCGGCAGCCGAAAGCCGGTTTCGCCGCCCCCGTCGATTATTGGCTGTCGAATGATCTTCGCGAAATGGTCGACGATCTGCTTTCCGAAACCAACATTCGAAGTCGCGGCCTGTTCCGTCCAGAAGCCGTCCGCCGCTACGTTGACGAACACCGGGCCGGCGCGGAAGATTGGTCGATGCAAATCTGGCAGTTCCTGACCCTCGAGCATTGGATGCGAATTTTCCTCGATACCGGAGCCCAGCAGCGGACAGATGAATTCGATCCCAGCGGCGAGGCTGCAACCGCGTGACCTTTCGTTCGGCCAATTCCGACAACGATGTTAAAACGGCTCAACTCGCCAAGGTGCTGGGCGAAGCTACCGGCTTGCTCCGCGGGCCTCAGCGCATCGGCCCTTTGCTTCTGAAACTTGTATCCGACAAATTGCGAGTCGCATTCGAGCCGCGGCATCTTTACGCATACTCGAAGACCACGCAGCCCAGCGAGCAAACCCTGAATGCCTTGTTGCGCTGGATTCTCCGCGCGCAACGCACCGATGGAGGCATTGCCGCTTATTACAGCCTGCTCACCGGATATTCGGAATCCTATCCGGAAGTCACCGGCTACATCGTCCCAACATTGTTCGATTTCGCGAGCATGACCAACGCCGGAGCAGCCGTTGCCGCAGCGGAACGCGCTATCCAGTGGCTGCTCTCACTGCAAATGTCGTCGGGCGCTTTTCCCGGCGGATTGCATGGCCGAATTAATACAACTCAAGCGCAGCCATCGATTTTTAACACCGGACAAATTCTGCAAGGTTTGGTTCGCGCTTACGCTGAGACTAGTCGTCCAGAGATTTTGCAATCCGCTCTTGCTGCGGGCGATTGGCTCGTCGCCATGCAGCAACCAGATGGTTCCTGGTCCGGCCCCGCGGCATATCAAAGCGCACCTCACACGTACTACAGCATGGTCGCATGGGCGCTGGCTGAATTATCCGCGCACGTGGTGGAAAATAAATACGGCCTAGCAGCCGAGAAAAATCTCGATTGGGCATTGTCACACTTCACGCCCACGGGTTGGATCGAGGGCATCAACCTGCGCGGTCATCCCAACTATCTGCACTTCATTGCCTACATTCTCCAGGGCGTTCTGGAGTGTGCCATCCTTCGCCGCCGCAGCGATGCCATCGAAAAGGTTGCGAAGTCAGCGTGGGTCTGGCTGCGCAAGTTTGAGACCAACAAACATTTGTCCGGCGCGTATGAGTCAAACTTCAAGCACGGCGCGCACTTTACTTGTCTAACGGGAAACGCGCAGATGTCCTGCGTTTGGCTGCGCCTGTTTGAAATGACCGGCGACCTCCGCTATCTCAACGCCGCTCTAAAGATGAACGAGATGTTGAAGCAATCGGTCGCAATCCGCGGCCCTCAAGGAATCTCCGGCGGGCTACCCGGATCGTTTCCCGTGTGGGGCCGCTATCAGCCGCTGCGCTACATCAGTTGGGGATGCAAATTCTTCGCCGATGCACTCCTGCTGGAGCGCCGCCTGACGCGTTCTTTCGAAGCGTCAGAAGTTAGGGCATTGCCATGCGCATCGTAATTCTCGGCTCCAGCCTCTATAGCGAGACCGCCTGCGCCATGGCCGTGCGAATCGCAGCCTTGGGGCAAGCCCCCGCGGGAGCCTTGGCGCTTTCCACGCTGAACCGCGCAACACTGCTGCGCAAACTTGGACAGCTGGGGGCGCGGGAAGTCGCTCGCTACGCCCGTGAAAAACTGCTTCCGCAGAGCGGCAACTCGAGGTCATCGGCGAGCAATCCTTACCTCGAACCCCTGCTCCAACATGAAACTGGAACGTATCGCAGCCTGCGCGAAGTGGCCGCGGCATACGGCTTCCCAGTTGCCGTCTGCGACGATCAAAATTCTTTGGACTCGATCGCCCGTTTGAAAGAGTGGGCTCCCGACCTGATTATTTTCACGGGCGGCAACATTCTGCGCCCGCAATTGTTGACCGTTCCCCGTCTCGGAGTTCTCAATGTTCACCTCGGCTTGCTCCCGGAAATTCGCGGCATGAGCAGCCCCGAGTGGTCGCTGCTGCAAGGCGTTCCCGTCGGCATCACAATTCACTACATGGACGCAGGAATCGACACCGGCCCCATTCTTCGGCGATACGAATTCCCCGATGTCTCCCGGTGCAAGTCGCTCGCCGGCCTCCGCAATCGCCTCATCGCCTTCGGCATCGAAAAAACCGGAGACGTGGTTGCAGCTCTGATTCGCGGCACGATCTTCGCAACACCGCAAACCGATCTCGAAAAAGATAACCAATTCTTCGTCATGCACGAATGGTTGCGGGCGCGCGCAGCCGCGCGTCTCACGGAGAACCGGCCCGCCCCCGCCGTTCCGGTGCATGGGTAAGCCCATGAAGCTCGACACCCTGCTGCAAGTCGGCCGCACCTTCGGCGTGCGCGACGGCATGCTGCGCCTGCAATATGAATTGCAGCGTGGCAGCGGCCTGCTGTCGTGGAGAATGCGTTCCGTCCAAGGCTGGGATTCCTGGAACCTGAAGCGGATCGCGCCCGCCACTTCTGCGGAAGAGATGCTCACCTCTCGCCGTAGCGGCGCACGGCCATTTTTCTTTATCGATGCGCCCTCCCTCCGATCCAGCATCGTAAAAACAATCGGCCCCGGTACCGAGAGCTCCATCCTAGCCGAAGCAAACCGCATCCTCGAAGGCAACCTGCCGTACTTCGGCCAACTTTCGTACGCTTCCGGTTTTCCGCCAAGATGGTTTCGCAATCCAGTCACCGGGCAAAAGGTTTCTCCACACCAGCCCTGGACCCAGATGCGATTTGCTTCTCCGGTCTACGGAGACTTGAAATTCATACTCGAGCCCTCCAGATTTTTGTTCGTCTATCCGTTAATCCGGGCCTACGCGCTTACCGGCGACGAACGTTTCCCGCAAGCTTTCTGGGCCGCGCTGGAAGACTGGGCGCGCCACAGTCCGCCCATGTCCGGTCCACTCTGGATTTGCGGCCAGGAATCCTCCCTGCGTATCCTTGCCTGGTCGTTCGCGCTGCATTCGTTCATCAACTCGCCTTCAACCACGGACGAACGTGTAGCTCTGCTCGCGTCGATGATCGCCGCTCACGCCTGGCGCACCGCGCAAACCATCGGCTACGCCCGCTCGCAACGCAGCAATCACCTGATCACCGAAGCCGTCGGCCTCTGGACGGCCGGCACTCTCTTTCCAGAATTTTCGGACGCGCAAGTTTGGCGAAACCTTGGCGCTCAAATTTTGCACGAGGCCGTGCTCGATCACATCACGCCCGAGGGAGTTTCGCAGCAGCATTCGTTCAACTACCAGCGCATGATTCTGCATCTGCTGCTGTGGACCTTGCGCCTCGCCGAGATTCACCCGGCACCGCTTCACGCGGCTCCGCTTCACGAGGATATTCGCACGCGTGCTCAATCCGCCTACGACTTCGTCAGTCAATGGGTCGATCCAATCGGCGGCCAGGCTCCGAACTACGGCTCCGGCGATGGCAGCCTGATTTTTCCACTCTCGTCCACTAGCTATCGCGATTTCCGTCCGCTCTTGCAGTTGGGCGCCGCCGTTCTGAATCGCCCACCGCTGCCTGCCGGACCTTGGGACGAAGCCGCCCTCTGGTTCGGCGCCCACCCCGCCGTCGTGCACAAAACAACTCCGCCCAGTCCCGTCGAAACCGGATACTTTCGCCTAGGCGATAAAAATTCCTGGGCGCTGATACGCGCAGGCCGCTACATCCGCCGGCCTTTTCAGGCAGATCAGTTGCACGTGGATTTATGGTGGCAGGGAATCAATCTGGCCCGCGACCCCGGAACTTATCTCTACAACGGGCCAGCGCCGTGGAATAATGGATTCGCGGGCACCGCCGTCCACAACACTGTCACGGTCGATCATCGAGATCAGATGCGTCGCGCCGGCCGCTTTCTTTGGATCGACTGGGTGCAAGCGTCAGGCAAAGTTTGTTCGTCGGGCGATCAATCGATCGCCGACCGTTTTGCCGGCGAGCACGATGGCTACAGACGCTTTGGAATTACGCATCGCCGTGCCGTGCAGTGGCTGGCGGGTTCAGGCTGGATGATTGTGGATGACATCGTAAATAACGATGCTGGAACCGGCGAGCATGACGCGCGCCTGCATTGGCTTGTAGCTGACTTGCCGTTTGAAATGAACGATTCGCCTTTTCAAGTTATCTTCGCGTCGGATCATTCTCGGATTCGCTGGAATCTCTTTTCCAATGTTCCAGGAAGTTCGGCGATCGTTCGAGCCGGCAAACAGCTCGCCAAAGAACCGCGGCCCGAGTTCGCCCCCGCAGACACGCAGTTGCTCGGTTGGCAGGCGCCCACGTACGGTGATCTTCAGCCCGCAATTTCGCTGCTGCTCCAGACTCGTTCGCAATTGCCGGTTCGATTCGTGACCGTCGTTCTTACGGACGAATCGTGCACCCTCGAATCGCAAGGCGGTGACATCGCAGTGCATGGAAACGAATGTAAGTATCGCGTGAGCCTTTCAACAATACCTGCATCGTCGGAACGAAGTCAGCAGCAGGATATCTTTCCAGTGCGCGAATCGAAAGTATGAAGCAAGTTTTCCAGGACGCCCGCAGCGCCGTAATCACAGTCGTGGAGGTCCCCGCTCCAAAATTGCTGGCGGGGTGCGTGCTCGTCCGCACTGCGGCATCCCTCGTTTCCGCGGGCACCGAGCGAGCTTCCTCCGAGTTCGCCGGCAAGAGCTTGCTGCAGAAAGCCAGAATGCGCCCCGATCTTGTGCGCGACATTCTCGGCAAAATTAGCCGCGATGGATTACTTCCGACAATTTCCGCGGTTCGCACTCGCCTCGATCAGCCCAGCGCCTTAGGCTACAGCAGCGCCGGCACCGTCGTCGCCGTCGGCGAAGGCGTTACCGGCATCAACCCCGGAGATCGCGTCGCCTGTGCCGGAGCCGGCCATGCCGTGCATGCGGAGTTCGCCTGTGTTCCGCGTCTGCTGATGGCAAAGATTCCTTCCGGCGCCGTCGCCTTTGACGAAGCCGCCTTCACCACCGTCGGCGCGGTAGCGCTTCACAGCATCCGCACATCCGACGCCAAACTCGGCGACATTGTCGCCGTCATCGGCTTGGGCCTGCTCGGTCAACTGACCGTGCAGATTCTCAAAGCCGCCGGCTGCCGCGTGCTCGGGATGGATATCTCTGTCGACCGAACCGGTCTGGCGCTCCGTATGGGCGCTGATGCAGTCAGCACGTCATCTTCCGCCTTTCAAGATTTGTGCCTGCAACTCTCCGCTGGACACGGCGTCGATTCCGTTCTCATCGCAGCCCAAACCGCCAGCAACGATCCCGTAAATCTTGCCGGAGCGGTTGCTCGAAACCGCGCCGTCATCGTTGCGGTCGGAACCGTGGCCATGGATATTCCACGCCGCACTTTCTACGAGAAGGAACTCGACTTCCGTATCTCCCGCTCCTACGGCCCCGGCCGCTACGACGCGGCTTACGAACAAAAAGGAGTCGATTATCCCATCGGTTACGTACGTTGGACCGAAACCCGCAACATGGAAGCTTTTCTGGGCCTCCTGGCCGATCGCAAACTCGATTTGCAATCCCTGATCACTCACCGTTTTCCCATCGCACAAGCCCACTCCGCCTACGATTTGATCACGGGAAAAACGCGGGAAAATTTCCTCGGCGTCCTGCTCTCGTATCCCGAGGACGCCCAAAATACACAGCACGTCGATGTCGCATCTTCTGCGTCCGCCAGGGGCCAAAATTCCATCCGTGCTGGATTGCTCGGCGCGGGCAGCTTTGCCGTCAGCACTATGCTTCCCGCACTTAAGCGCGTTCCCGGAATTGAGCTGACCATCGCGAGCGCGGCCAACGGATCGCACGCCCAGCATGCCGCCGTAAAATTCGGATTTCATTCCTGCACTACCAACGACCAGGAAGTTCTCAACAGTCCCGCAGTCGATGCGGTTTTCATCGCCACCCGCCATCATCTGCACGTCCTGCAAGTCATCGCCGCACTGAACTCCGGCAAGCATGTCTTCTGCGAAAAACCGCTCTGCCTCGATCATGCCGAGCTGCAAGAAATTATCGCCGCGCACGAAAACTCGCGCCGTCTTCTCATGGTTGGATTCAACCGCCGCTTCGCTCCCCTGGCGGTGCGCATGAAAAAGTTCCTTCAACCGGCGGGAGAGCCGCTCGCTCTTCACTACCGGGTTAACGTCGGCTTTCTTCCCGCGGATCATTGGCTCAACGATCCTCTGCAAGGCGGAGGCCGCATCCTCTCGGAGGTTTGCCACTTCGTGGATTTCCTCTGTTTTCTCACCTCGTCCTCGCCCGTGGAAGTCGAAACCCGCAGCGTATCAACTCCCCGCTTGTCCAATTCCGGCAGATACAGCAACGACAATGTCATCTGCTCGCTGCGCTTTGCCGACGGCTCGCAGGGTACCATCAGCTATTTGGCCAACGGCGATAAATCCTATTCCAAGGAACGGATCGAAGTTTTCGGTGGCGGCAACGTTGCGGTCCTCGAAGACTTCCGCCGGCTGGAACTCGTCCGCTACGGAAAGAAGCGAGTATTTCGCTCGCTCCTTCGTCAGGACAAAGGGCACCGCGCCGAATTCGCAGCCTTTGCCGCAGCCATTCAATCCGGATCCGAGCCGCCAATCCCTTTCGCAGAAATTGTCGCCACTATGCTGACCACCTTCGCGCTGGAAGAATCGCGGTGCTTAGGTCAGCCGGTCTCTGTGAAATCAATTTTCTCGGACGGCCAAGCTTCCGCCGCAAACGGCTTCCATCAAGCTTCCTGATGCGCTCTCCACGCCCATCTCCTGTACGATAATTCTCGCCGCATGAAGATCCTCTACATCTCGCAATACTTCCCTCCCGAGATGGGCGCCCCTGCGGCGCGCGCAGCGGAGTTATCGCGGCATTGGGCTGCCGCAGGCCACGACGTGACCGTGCTAACCGGCTTTCCCAATCATCCCACCGGCGTGGTCCCTCCAGAGTATCGGGCCAGGTTCCGGCGTTTGGTAGCGCGCGAGCAAATTCACGGAGTCAACCTCGTTCGCTCCTGGCTGCTGCCTTTTCCCAATCGCAAAGCCTACGAGCGGATGTTGAATTACACTTCGTTTTGCTTCTCAGCCGCCAGCACGGGCCTGTTTCTGTCGCGTCCTGATGTTGTCATCGCAACCTCTCCGCAGTTGCTGGTTGCACTCGCCGGTTGGTGGGTGGCCCGCTCGAAGCGCGTCCCCTTCGTCTTCGAGGTGCGCGATCTGTGGCCCGAGTCTCTCGCCGCCGTCGGCGCCGGCGACGGCAAGTCCCTTTTGCACCGCACCCTCGCGAAGATTGCCGGATTTCTCTATCGCCGTGCCGATCGCATCGCCGTGGTTACTCCCGCGTTTGAGGATCATCTCGTGAAGCACTGGAGCGTGCCTCGGGAAAAAATTTCGGTGATCGAGAACGGCGTGGAAACCGACCTCTTCGCTCCCCAGGCAGCATCCGCTTTGCGAAAAGAATTGAACGTGGAAGGGAAGTTCGTCGTTTCGTATATCGGCACCATGGGCATGGCCCACGGCCTGGAAACTATCCTCGATGCCGCCGCGGCCTTGCGCAGCACAAATCCGGAAATCATTTTCCTTGTCCTCGGAGAAGGCGCCGAAAAAGAACGCATCGCCGCGCTCGCGCGCCAGCGCGGCCTCGACAATCTTCGCTTCATCGGTCAGCAGCCGCGCGAAAAAATTCCTGCCTACATCTGCGCTTCGGATGTCTGCCTGGTCTTGCTCAAGAAAAACGATGTGTTCAAAACCGTGATTCCCACTAAGATGCTGGAATTCATGTCCTGCGCCCGCCCCGTAATCCTCGGCGTGGACGGTCAGGCCCGCATAATTCTGGAAGAGGCTCAAGCCGGCCTCGTCGTCGAGCCGGAAAATTCCGATGCGTTGGCCAGCGCCGTCCGCTATCTCGCCTCAAATCCGGAGATGGCCGCAAAACTTGGACGGAACGGAAGAGAATACATCGTGCGGAACTGCTCGCGCCGCCAAACCGCGGAGAAATATATTCGCGTCCTCGAAGTCCTGTTGAACCTGCCGGAACATCGAAAAACCGAAGTCGCAGCCTAGATAACTACTCTGCTTTTTTCACGGGTGTGCGGCGATCACCGCGATTCCCGTAGCTGCCGAAATCGCCGCCTGCATACCTTCCTGGGCGGCTACTCGCGCTCCGCTGAGCGGGATAAACAAGATGTCATCGGCCTGTAGAGTCACGTCGGGAGCCTTCGCCTCCAGCATCTTCTTCAGCGGAAGTTTCGTCTCCGTCATGCCGTTCGGTCCCTTGCGGATGATCCGGACTCCGCTCATCTTCGCCGTGTGATTGGTTCCGCCCGCCAACGCCAGCGCCTGCAATACCGTCAAGCTGCCGTTATCCACCAGCAACCCGGCCGGACGCCCCACATCGCCCACCACGTAGATAATCGGCGCCCGCGGCACTGTAATCGTGTCTCCGGGAAGAATGTCGACATTGTCTTGCAAATCGTCGGCGAGATTTCTCGGCAAATTCACCGTAATTGGCTCTGCACTGCGCTGCCGGATAATGCTCACCTTCCGTCCCGCCGCAGCCGAGAATCCCCCCGCCGATGAGATCAGATCGTACAGCTTGCGGTCCCCCAGCACCGGATAGATGCCGGGCTTCACAACTTCTCCCAGAATCGTTACTCCCTGAGAAGCGGACTCGTCCAGAAAAATCGTGACGTGCGCCCCGCGCACGAATCCGCCGTCTTCCAGTCGCTTCTCGATCAGATTCTGTGCCTCTTCCACGGTCAGATCGCCGACATGGACATAATCGACCAGCGGAAGATACACATCTCCCGAATTGCCGATTCGCGCCTTGGTCGACAACTCCGGCACGTTATACACGCCCACCTCGATCAAGTCGCCCGGCCCCAGCTTCAGCGACGGCGAATTTTCGCCGGCGGAAGCCGCCGCTTTTGCTGGCGCGTTGTTTTCCGCGGCCTTGCCCGCATCGGCATTCCCAGGCTCGGTTCCGATCGCGGCTTGCGAAATCGGTTTCGCCGCCGGCATTCCCGGCGCGGTGCTTCCCGCAGATGACGGCGGCGGGGACACCTGCTGCGCTCGAACGTTCATCCCCGCTGCGAAAACAAAAATCAGCGCGAACGCGAACAGGCTACCGCTCCGGGCAAAATTTATTCTGCCAAACTCCATCAACAGGCCTCAGGTGGAAGAAGGATCGTGGGAAGTTTAGCATAGCCTTCCCAGCCCATCCCATCGCATTGTCCCGGAATAATCACAGAAGGATTAGATTTCCACAGATTTTTCACCGCCAGCCAATTGAAGACGGCCCACTTAGGCTGCTAGATTTCCAACAACCATTAAACGCAGACAGAGCGAGAGAACCCAGTAACCAACTAGCGGCAGCGTCGCACTGCTGCAATACTTTTTTTATTGGGGTTCTGTTCGTGCGCACGTGCGGTTGCTTTGGGGCCGAGGGGGACGGTTGACGGTAGTTTTTTTTGGAATTTTCTTTTTGTCGCTGCTGTTCTCGTTCGTCCTCACCCGCTATGTGCGAGACGTTGCCTCGCGCCGCGGATGGGTCACTGTCCCTTCTCAGGGACGGCATCTGCATTCCTCTCCCTTGCCGCGCCTCGGCGGTGTCGCTATTTTCATTTCTTTTTCGCTGAGCATGATCGCGGCGGCACTTCTCGGCGCATATCTGCCCCACCTGCACTCCGCCCTTTCTCTCAAAACTCTGCTCACCATCCTGGTGCCGGCTTCCATCGTTTTTCTCCTCGGAGTCTACGACGATCTTTACACCGTCGGCCCCTATGTGAAATTCGCCGTGCAATCTCTCGCCGCCACCATGCTCTTCCTGGGCGGCCTCCGCATTCTCAATATCCCCGTTCTCTTCGGCGAGCATCAACTCCCCTGGTTCGTCGGCTTGCCCTTCACTATTCTCTGGGTCCTGGCCATCACCAACGCATTCAACCTCATCGATGGCCTCGACGGCCTCGCCGCCGGCAGCGCATTATTCTCCACGCTCGTCGCCTTCGTCGTCGCGCTCCTGAACGGTTACTCCCTCGTCACCGTGATGACGATCGCTCTCGCCGGCGCCATCCTTGGCTTCCTCCGCTACAACTTCAATCCCGCAACTATTTTTCTGGGAGATTCCGGCAGTCTCTTCATCGGATTCCTGCTCAGCGCTCTCGCTCTCGAAGGCGCGCAAAAGGCGCCCACCATCGTCGCCGTCGCCATCCCGGTAGTTTCTTTCGGACTGCCCATCCTCGAAACCTCGCTCTCCATTCTCCGCCGCCTGATCAGCGGACGTCCCGTCTTCACCGCCGACCGCGAGCACATCCACCACAAACTCCTGCAGCACGGACTCACCCACCGCCAGGTCGTAATCGTCCTCTACGGCGTGTCAGCAGTATTCGCGCTGCTCAGTTTGTTTTTGCTCTGGCCCACAGGAAGTTCCCTGGGATTAGTTCTCGCCGTCCTCGGAACCGGCATCTGGATTGGAGTGCAGCGCCTCGGCTATCTCGAACTCGGAGAACTCGCGCGCGTCGGCAAGCGCACCTTCGAACAGCGCCAGATCGTCATCAACAATCTCGCCATCCGCCGCGCCACCGAAGAACTCAAAGCCGTCGACGACTACGAACAACTCTGGCGCGTTCTGCAAGCCGCCTTCAACTCCAACGACTTCGATGGCTTCGACGTACGCTTCAAACTCTTTCCCGGCGAATCCTGCCCGCTGACCAACCTGGGCGCCGCTCCGCAACCGCGCCGCGGAGAAGTTTCCTACCACTGGGGCAAGAGCGCCGGAGCCCGCTCCCTTGAACATCTCTCTCACGCAGGCCTGTCCCAATCCGCTCTCCCGCAGACGCCTTCAAGCTATGACGGCCTCGCGCTCTGGACTCTCTCGCTCGATCTCGTCAGCTCGTCCAATCGTCACCGCGGTGCATTAGTAGTCCGCCGCCTCTACTCGCAGCGCGACCTCCAGTTGGATATCAATCTCCTCACGCAGAATTTCCCCGTCGCTCTCGCCGACGCCCTGGATCGTACACTGCAACACGCCGTTCAAGTCATCCCGCACACCGGCCAGGACGACCACGGCTACCTACCCGCCCAAGCCGGCTAAATCAAGACTAGTTTTTGGGATTCTTTCAGGAAAAAGGGAAGGGCACGACGTTCAGTCGCTGCGGAAAAACCCGATTAGCGGACGCTTTGAAAGGGCGCGACTTTTAGTCGCGCCGTAAAAGCCCAAATAATAATAAACAGCGGCTTCAGCCGCCGCATCGAGGATTCCAAACGAGAAGCGGCATAGCCTCGGATGAGGCTATTCAGACACACGCCCACTCGGGCGCGAAGCGAGAGAAAGTATAGGGAGGGCCGACGGGTTAAAGTTTAGCGCTGGCGTAGGAATTGATTTCGCAATTCAAGCAAACTTCTTCAAAAGCGGGTGCTGTCCACTGCATTGAGATCCCCCAAGTGCAAGGCATTTCCTGCCTCGAACGTTCCTTAAGTTTAATCGACGCGCTCACCCAAATCAATACCCAGACGAAAAGAAAAAAGACCCTAGAATCCGACGCAAAATCCTGTATTAAATTGCAAGTTTTTGCATGTCCAAGCCCAAAAGATGAAGCCGACGCCGAAAGCCGAATGCCGGTTTTCCACAACCCGGAACCACCCCCGCCACTTCTTCGCCTTGCCGCGCCTATTTATCTTGGTACACCAGATTTATTGAGGGATTCTAGGCAGTTGTGAAATTTGGCTTCTACGACATTGTCATCCTGAGCGGAGCTGCTCTTCAGGCGTAGCGAAGGATCTCCAACTCAACCGGCCCAGCGCATAAGCCAAACTGCACCACTACCCGATTCTTGAGGGCTTCGCAAGTATGTTCAGCAATCGTAAGTCTGTTTACGGCACTACGTTTAAAGACGTACATTTCGTTCCTCTCCAGTCCGCCACGTTTTGCATCCAGTGCGAGCTGATCAGTACGAACAGCCGTCCCTATTGCTTGGCCTGCGGCAATACGACGCTCCTTAGCCTCTCGCGCGTTCTGGGAGGAAGCCTTCGCCATCAGCAGACCGCTCACCTCATCACCGATTCCGAACTCGACAGCCTCGTCCGCGATCTGCTGCGCACCGTTCCCGACCCTTTCGTAAACCGGGAAGTGGCGAACCTCGCCGACTACCAAACTCGCATGCCTTCGACCGCACTCCGCAGCCAGCTTCGTGTGGCCAACGCCGCTCATCCCGTCTCCGGTTTTCGCGCCGTACACCCCGGCGAAGAAGTAGATATTCACGCCGGCGAACTGAATCTGGAACCCGCCATCAGCGCCATCACCGAGCGCGCCCAGCATCTCACCGGAGCCACCGGAGCCGCCATCGCCCTGCGCACCGGCGATGAAATCGTTTGCCGCGCCCGCGCCGGACGCACCGCTCCCGACCTCGGCATCCGCCTCCAAACCGATACTGGCATCTCCGCCGAAGCCGTCCGCACCGGCGAAGTCATGCTCTGCCACGACGCCGAACGCAACCCCCGCGTCGATCTCGCCAGTTGCCGCCGCCTCGGCGTCCGCTCCATCCTAGTCAGTCCGCTGCGCTACTATCGCCGCACTCTCGGCGTCTTCGAAGTTCTCTCGTCATCCCCCAGCGCCTTCGACGAAAAAGACGTAGCCACCATGCAGCTTCTCTCCAGCATGATGGTCGCAGCCATCTCCCGCATCTCCAGCATTCACCAAGCAAGACTATCGCGCGTGGCGGGATAGGTTCCCCATATTTTCAGTGGCCAGGAAAACGCTGGATTCTAACGAACCGGAAAGGCACGAGTTGCCGCTCGTGCCTTCCAAAGCTAGTAGTAGACTCTCACCGTGTCCGACCCGGTTGGCGCGCTTACAGCATAGCTACAACTTGGCGACCCGCCGAGTACGGTGCCTTTCCAATTTTGAGCGACTAGATTGCCGTTATAGTCGAACAAATTTATGCTCGGGAAGAGCAGCGAGCCATTCGAGGGGTAGTCGCTACACTGCGTAACGTTGTAGGCTTCCAGCACACCGCCGAACGCCCAATTGAACGTCTGCCCTTCGCTGGGGGAATTGACTAGCGATGTACCTTTAGCCGTGGTGATATCTTCAATTACGATGTCCCATGTAGAACAGTGTTCCGTTCCCAGGCGGCAGGTGGACGAAATCGAGCCGCTTACTTCGTCGCTTGGTTTGACACTCACCAGTGAGCTGTAATCTGCAGTGCCTGAGGGACAACAGTTCCAAGCAGCGATCGCCCAGTTGTTTCCACCGCCTGCGGCGGACTTCCCATACTGCAGCACAGGCTGAAGAATGCTCACCACGTCGTTGGTGTCCTCCAGGCCTTGAAAGAAGAAGAGCGTTTGGCCATTATTGGAGGTCGGCGCTGGCGGAACGATCCATTCATTTGAAAAAAGCTCATAGAACTCGGTGCCGATGGTCTGGCTTGCATATTCAACCCAGCCATCGATAGTCGGCGACTCTACCTTTGTGACTCCTGCGCCCGCGATCTCGCCGCTGGCAACGTAATGCGGATACTCGCAGGCCGGAAGGTCCTCGAGAGTTCCATCCGCGTGTTGCAGGACGCGTCCATCTGCCAGCAGGGTCTCCCCTTTCGCTATCTGCAAGACGCAGGATGGATGGAAGTAGCCGAACGGAGTGATCACGTACTCCTCCGGCACGCCCGCAGGGCGGTTTTTCCCCGCCGGCGCCTGAGCCCGCAGCAGCATACCGAACGACGCAACAAACAGCAGGACCGCGCAGAATATGTTTCTTGTTCTTCTCATTTCCGTTCTCCTTTTTTTGGGGTGTTATTCGGAGTTTCCTTTTCAGCCCCATTAGCTGAGGACCTGGAGCGCGAAGGACGCATTCGATGTCAAGCCAGAATGTACGGCAACTTATATGCTTAATTTCGTCTTATATGCCCAAATTCGCGAGGACAAGATCGAAAATGAGTTATGTTCGCTTTCCGAAAACTCTACAGGCGACTTTGAATCGGCATGCTCCAGGACTAATCCAACGCGTCTTCATTTAGATTGTTAAGATTAGGACTCTAGAGAGCACGCAGGAATCTTGCTCTCAAGTTGTTTCGAAAGAGTCGCCAAAGGAGAACTCCTGCGAGTGAGGTGTTCGCTTTTCGTAACATTCAGGTTGATCCCTGCGGAGTAGTCCAGCCGTTGGGGAACGCCGTCAGCTATAAGACCACCCTGTCACGGCTTCCGCGACGTCTTAGTAAGAACGCCTCAATAGGCCCAATACTCCCCGCCATTCTTTTTTCAGCCGTTTGCAGCTACCTGCCCTTCTTATTTTCTTTTCTTCTTGCTTACTTTTCGTCCATCAAGCATTAATATGTAAACATCGGATTCCGGACTCTCCCAATGGAAGCCACTGCTCCTGTATCACGTCCTTTTCCTTCCAACCGCCGCCGCCGCGTGCGGCAGAAAGTGCACGTCCCCGCCTACGCCAGTTTCACCGGCGCTTCCCAGAGCGAAATGTTGGACCTCTACGAGGTCCTCGACATCAGCCAGAACGGCCTCGCCCTCCAATGCTCCTCCCCCATGGAAATTAATCAATCCGTGGAGTTGTGTCTGGATTTGGCGGAAACCGGTGCGCAGATCTCCGGCACCGCCCGCGTTGCCTGGTCGGATGCGGCTGGCCATGTCGGCCTCGAGCTTCGCCTTCCCGCGGATGCCGCCCAGCATCAGCTTTCCGAGTGGCTGTTCCTGAATGTTCTCGCCGCCGCTGCCAATGCCGGGCAGGTCGCCCCTCATTCCGGCGATTCTCTCGACTCCATCCATCCCCAGAATTACACCGACGTTCTCAGCGCCGCATCCGCTGTCCAGAAAGAAGCCGAGTCTCTCGGCTCCAACCTCGAAGCGGTTCTTGCCCTGGTCGCCTCCCGCTCTCAATCCCTGCTTCGCGCTTCCGGCGCTGCCATTGCTCTCCAACCGGAAAAAGAAGGAGAGGAGAAAAAAAATGAAATAAAAGAAGCATCGGACGCCGCCATGGTCTGCCGCGCCAGCTCCGGCCCCAGCGCCCCGCCCGTCGGCGTCACTCTTCACGTCGGCTCCGGTTTCTCCGGAGAATGTGTGCGCACCGGAAAATTGCTCCGCTGCGATGACACTGAGACCGACGACCGTGTCGACCGTCAAACTTGTCGCGCCCTCGGCCTCCGTTCCATGATCGCCGCTCCCATCCGCAACGGAGAAGAAGTGGTTGGCCTGCTGGAAGTATTTTCCCTGCATCCCGGCGCTTTCGGCGACAATGACTCCGCTGTCTTGCAGCGGCTCGCGGAAACCATTCAGGCCGCGCTCATTCGCTCGGCTCGTCTCAACCATCCCACCGCGCCACCACCGCCTCCTCCCAAGCCCTTTTCCCCGCCCCCCGGCAGCGTTCTATTTGCTCACCCACCCGAGAGCGCCGCGGAAAAAGATCCTCCCGGCGATCGGGACAATCTGTCCGGAATTCGCCTGCCCCGCGCTCACCTCTATTTATTATTCGCCGCCGCCGCCACCATCTTTCTGGCTCTCGGCGTTATCACCGAACCCTGGATTCACGAAAAGCTTCAGGAACGCAACCGCAATGACGAGCAAACCGTTCTCGCGTCCTCCCACCCACCTGCCGACGCGACCCATTCACTTGCCTCCATTCCCTCCGCCGATTCCGCCAACTTCAGCCAGTTGCGCGAACTCGCCGGCCACAACGACTCCGCCGCCGAAAATGCCCTCGGCCTTCTCTACGCCGCCGGCGATGAAAAGCAGGGAATCCGCCGCGACGAAACCGAAGCCGCCCACTGGTTCTCGAAAGCCGCCGAACACGGCAACGTCCTTGCCCAGTCCAAGTTGGGCTCGCTCTATTGGGGAGGCCGCGGCCTCACCAAAGACGACGGCCAAGCCTACTTCTGGACCGTCCTCGCCCGCGCCAACGGCGATGCCGCCAGCAAAGCCCTCGCCCCATTTATCGCCACCCGCCTGACTCCCGCCCAAAAATCCGCCATCGAACAAAAAGCCGAGCAGTGGCTCGAACGCCAGGAGTCCACCTCCAAACCCCTAGCCGCCCGCTGAAGCGCTCTGTCACCCTCATCACCCCTGTCATCCTGAGCGCAGCAAGTGCTTCGCGAAAGCGAAGTACTTGCGAAGTCGAAGGATCCCTACCCCCGCGTCACCTCCACAGCTTGTAGGCTCCTTCAATCCTTGTTGGGCGTCGCTTCAGGCTGCCGCCTTTGGGTGGCGCAGCGGTTCACCGCTGCGATTACCTGCCAACCAAGACAAGGGCTTCAGCCCCTGAGGCATTCAGCGCTAAAATAAAACCAGGTCCCCCGTGCCCACCCTCCGCACCATCCTCGACCAGCGCGTCCGCGAAGCCGACCCCTCCCTTGTCGAAAAGCTCGGCAACAACCGCCTCCGCTGCTTCTCCTGCGGACACTGCTGCCCCATCCCCGAAGGCCAGCCCGGAGTCTGCAAAGTCCGCTACAACCGCGGCGGCACCCTCTATGTCCCCTGGGGATACACCGCCGGAACCCAGTGCGATCCCGTGGAGAAGAAGCCGTTCTTCCACGCCCATCCCGGCGCCCTCGCCTACAGCTTCGGAATGCTGGGCTGCGATCTTCACTGCGCCTACTGTCAGAACTGGGTGACTTCGCAAGCCCTGCGCGATTCCGACGCCGTCTCGCCTCCACACCCGGCCACGCCAGAGCACCTTGTGCAAGATGCGCTCGCCCAACGCGCAAAGATTCTCGTCAGCACCTACAACGAGCCGCTCATCACCAGCGAATGGGCCGTAGCCGTTTTCAAACCAGCCAAAGCCGCCGGACTCATCACCGGCTTCGTCTCCAACGGCAACGCTACGCCGCAAGTCCTCGAATACCTGCGCCCTTGGCTCGATCTTTACAAAGTCGATCTCAAAAGCTTCGACGACCGTCACTATCACGAACTCGGCGGCCGCATCGCCCCGATCCTCGAAAGTATTCGCCGCATCCACGCTATGGGCTTGTGGCTCGAAATCGTCACCCTCCTCATCCCCGGCTTCAATGACTCGCCCGACGAACTCCGCCGCCTCACCGAATTCCTCGCCGGAATTTCTCCCGACATCCCCTGGCACGTCACTGCCTTCCACGGCGATTACAAAATGACCGCCCCGCGCAACACCACCGCCGACGATCTTCTGCAGGCCGTCGAAATCGCCCGCCAATCCGGCCTTCGCTACATCTACGCCGGCAATCTCCCCGGCGCAGTCGGCCCCTGGGAAGACACGCGCTGCCCCCATTGCGATGAAACTCTGATCGAACGCTACGGCTACCTGATCAAAAACTACCGCCTAACCCCCGATGGCAATTGCCCAAAATGCGCCACCTCAATCCCCGGCCGCTGGTCCGCGCGCTTCGAAGGCCAAATCACCTCCAGCCCTTTCTCTCCGCGCAACCGCTCGCAGTTGTTTACAATCCGGTAGGATTTAATGCTGGTGGTAGCCATCGCTCATATCCATAAGGTTGTCATTCCGAACGGCGCGCACTTTGCGCCGTGAGGAATCTTGGTTTTGCGGAGATGCCCATGTAGGGACAGCCGCCCCCGGCTGTCCAGCCGGGCACAGCCCGGCAGTTTGCAGAGGACCCACCCTCTGTTCAATCGCTGTTTCTTTATTCGAAATCCCCAAGTCATTGTCATGAAACCATGTCATGCTGAGCGCAGAGGGGAGGACCGAAGGTCCTCCCCTCGAAGTCGAAGCATCCCTACCCCATCAGCACATTCAATCTTGAGTCGCCCAGCGCCTCTTGATTCTTGCCTGGAGCAAATGCCCTTCCCTTGCCTGCTGTCGCGGCCATTGCGCTTTTGGGTGGCGCAGCGGTTCACCGCTGCGATAAGTTTCCTGTTCACCGGCCGGCTTCAGCCGCTGAGGTACATCTCCTACAATATTCCCCGGCCTCCTCCGTCTACAGTGATGGAGACGCAAGATGGCGACGACGTTGAGCGCGAATTCCATGGCAGCCCAGCCCGACCAGCCCATCTCCGATGTCATCCAGCGGGAACGCACCCGGCTGCGCAATTTCATTCGCTCTCGCGTCCCTGATCCCCTCGATGCCGAAGACATTCTCCAGGAAATTTTCTACGAACTCGTCCTAGCCGATCGGCTCATGCAGCCGCTCGAGCAAGTCGGCGCCTGGTTGTTCCGCGTCGCCCGCAACCGCATCACCGACCGTTTTCGCAAGAAAAAGCCTGACGCCTCGCTCGACGCTCCCAGCGCCGCGAGCGACGACGGCGAATTACTTTATCTGGAAGAAATTCTTCCTTCGACGGATGCCGGCCCCGACGCGCTTTATGCCAGAAGCCTCCTCCTGCAAGAGCTCGAAGAGGCCCTGGATGAGTTGCCTCGGGAACAGCGCGAGGTCTTTATCGCGCACGAGGTCGAAGGCCGGAGCTTCAAGGCCCTTGCCGCCGAAACCGGCGTGAGCCTCAATACGCTCCTCTCGCGTAAACATTATGCCGTGCTCCATCTGCGCCAGCGGCTTCAGTCCGTCTACGAAGAATTTGCAAAAAGATGAAAGACGAATGCTCCACAACCAGTTGTCCGGGAAGGAAACGAAATATGAACAAGATAAAGAAAGTGATCGGAATCGCAATCGGATTCTTAATCCTCGCGCCCATCATCTTCGTCGCCTTTGGCGAAGCGGTCTTGCACCTTTGGAACTGGCTCATGCCAGCTCTCTTCGGATTGCATCAGATCACGTTCTGGCAAGCCATCGGCCTCATGTTCCTGTCTTGGCTTCTCTTCGGCCGTGGCCTCCGCGGAGGCCACTGGCGCGGCCGCGGCATGAGGCGCCGCTGGCAACGCATGTCTCCCGAAGAGCGCGAACGCTTCCGTCAAGGCATGAAAGACCGCTGCGCCCCCTTTTCATCCCCCACCCCCGCCGACCCAAAACCCTAACCAATTGTCATGCAGAGCGAAGCAGGGAGGACCGAAGGTCCTCCCTGCGCAGTCGAAGCATCCCTACCGAACCACGGCTCATGTAGGGACAGTTCCCCGAGCCTGCCCTGAGCGCAGCCGAAGGGGCTGTCCAGTCGAGCGCAGCTCGACAGCCTTTGTCGAAGCTGTCCGCACTTTGATTGGGTGGCGCAGCGTTTCAGCGCTGCGATAACCAGCCTATTTGTACTGTCGGCTTTAGCCGCTGCGGTTCGCCGCTCAACTCGACGTAGATTCTCCTTAGCTCACCACCCGCAGCGCCTCCCAAAGATGACATCGTCCCCATCATTATCATTATCCTTTCTGCATACACGATCTTTTGTTTACAATCCAAGAGCCTTGATCCCTAAGCCAACTGCGTTCATGCGCAACCCAACCATCGCCCTCACGCTCGCCGCCTTTCTGCTTTTCCCCTCCTGCTCTCCCCGTGACTTCCTCACCCGCCGACTCGCCGCCGACCTCATCGCCGCCTCCGACACTTTCAGCGCCCCGCAACCCTTCCAGCTCGGCACCGGAATCGTTTCCAACCGCGACCACCTCTCCCCGGAATACATCGTTCTCCAACATCGCGGCTGGATCGCCGCCGCCACCGCTTCCTGCCCGCCCGCTCTAGCCCCGCCCCCTTGCTGGGACGTCACGCTCACCCCCTCCGGCGTCGATACTTTCCAAAATCTCATCTCTCCCGGCGACGCCGGAAAGCCAGCCTTCACCATCTCTGCCGCCCGCCGTGAACTCGTCGCCATCACCGGCATCGCCAAGCAAGGCAACACCGCCGATGTTGACTTCACCTGGCGATGGATTCCTCTCAACGAAGTCGGCGCAGCCCTCTATCCCTCAGATCTCCGCTACTACTCCACCGCAAGTTTCCGCTGTTACGACGACGGCTGGCGCCTCGTCGACCGCGTCTCCCATCCCGCCGAATCGCTTGACGACGAACTCAAAAACGCCCAACCCGCGCGCTGAACATCATCTCAATCTCAACTGTCATGCCAGCGCAGTCGAAGCATCCCTACAATCTTCGCCGCTGCGTCTAGTCACGCAACCTTTCCCCCTGTGTTCCTCTGTGCCCCTCTGTGTTAAAGATCTTGACTCTCTGCTACCCTTCGCCAACGACTTGCTTCCACCAAACACCCCAATGTATAAACCTTCCAGCAAACCCATATGAAACTCTCGAAGGTTTACCTATTCATCCTCGCCATCACGCTCCCCGCCTTCGCCCAGTCCAAACCCAAACTCACTCTCGACGAATTCTTCAACTGCGTAAGCTATCCCCACCTCTCCATCTCCCCCGACGGCAACTCCGTCGTCATCGCTGTCGAGCGCGCCGATTGGGATCAACAAATCTTTCGCACCGACCTCTGGCTCTACCGCGACAACTTCCCCGCCACGCCGCTCATCCAACTCACCCAGTCCGGACACGACAGCGATCCTCAATGGTCCCCCGATGGCCGCTGGATCGCCTTCCTCTCCGACCGCAAACCTCCTTCCGCAGCCGACTCCGATTCCGACGACGACAAATCCAAAAGCCGCGCCCACAGCGGCGACAAAAGTCGCGACAAAAACGACAAGGGCGACGTCGCCCAGGTCTACCTAATCTCCCCCTCCGGCGGCGAAGCCACTCCTCTCACTCAAGGCCAGGAAGAAGTCCACGCCTTTTCCTGGTCCGCCGACTCGCACACCATCTACTTCTCCACCCGCAATCCCTGGACCAAGGCCCAGAAAGACGACTACAAGAAAAAATGGAAAGATGTCGTCCAATACCGCACCGCCGAGCGCGGCGACACCATCTTCGCCCTCGACGTCCCCGCCGCCCTTGCCCACGCCGCCTCCGCCCCCGCCCAAATACAAACCGACGCCGACAAAGACTCCGACCTCACTCCCGGAGCTCAGGAGATCGCGTACCTGCCGCTGCGAATCGATGAAATTGCGACGTCTCCCGACGGACAGAAACTCGCACTCCTGACCAATGCAGTCAACCAGCGCCAGGAGAAAGTCGAAGACGTAGAACTCTACGTTTGCGGCTTAGGAGCAACAGGCACTCTCGGCGGCAGCCAACCAGATTGCTCAACTCCCCGCCGCATAACCCACAACCATGCCGTCGAGGTCAATCCCCGCTGGGCCAGCGACAGCCGCCACCTCTTCTTCTCCGTCGAAGTCGGCGACGTCTCCGGCCCCTACCGCGATCTCCAACCTCACCTATACTGGGTTGACACAGAGAAGCCCGACACAGAAAACCCCGACACAGAAAAGCCCGATTCCGAAACCTCCACCGTCGAACAATGGGACAAAAACTTCCTCGGCTCCGTCGATCATTACGCCGTCGCCGCCAACAACATCCTCGCCTCCGCCCGCATCGGAACCGAAGTCTCCGCCTACTCCATCTCTCAGCCGAATCAATCGCTCCACAAACTAAATTCCTGGCCCGGCACTTACGAAATCATCTCCACCGCAACCCGCTCCCCGCGCTTCGCCTTCGTCTACTCCGCCTTGCAAAAGCCCGCTGAAATCTACCTCGCCGATTCCCCCGACAAACTCGACCAAGCCCGTCCTATCACCGCCTTCAATAAATTCCTCGCCGAAAAAGATCTCCCGCAGGGCAAGCCCTACCGGTGGAAGGCCGACGACGGCACCACCGTCGAAGGCATGTTGATCTACCCTCCGGGCATAGACCCCCAAAATCCCTCCGCCAAAAATCTCCCTCTATTCACCTTCATCCACGGTGGCCCCGCCGACGCCGACGGCAACCACTTCGAAGCCGACTGGTATGAGTGGTCCGCCCTCGCCGCCACCAACGGATGGCTCGTCTTCGAGCCCAACTACCGCGGCTCCACCGGATACGGCGACAAATTCCTCTCCCAAATCGTTCCCCAAATCGTCTCCCGCCCCGGCAAAGACATCCTCGAAGGCGTCGACGCCCTCGTCAAAGACGGCATCGCCGACCCCGGCCACCTCGCCATCGGTGGCTACAGCTATGGCGGATACATGACCAACTGGCTCATCACCCAAACCACCCGCTTCAAAGCCGCCGTCACCGGAGCCGGCGCCGTCGAGCACCTCGCCAACTGGGGCAACGACGACACCACCTTCGACGACGCCTACTTCCTCGGCGGTCGCCCCTGGGAAGCTCCCCAGCGCTACCACGACGAAGCCGCCATCTTCCAAATCGACAAAGTGAAAACGCCCACCCACATCGTCGCCGGAGCCAACGACATCCGCGTCGCCGTCCTCGAAGATTATTTGCTCGAACACGCCCTCTATTCGTTAGGCATTCCCAACGCCCTGCTAATCCTCCCCGGCGAAGGCCATAGCCTCGGCAAAAATCCCTGGCACGGCAAAATCAAAGTGAGAGAAGAACTCAACTGGCTCCAAAAATACGGCGGCGTGCCACCAACGAACTGATTCCACCGCATCCCGTTCCGCCCTGTCATTCCGAGCGAAGCGAGGAACCTTGGTTTCGCCGGTGCCCACTCCAATCGCGTCCTTCGCGAAAGAGCCTGCCCTGAGCCTGTCGAAAGGTGGGAACTCCAGCAGCATGCGCCCTTGGATTTTGATCTTGCTCCGGATTTCGACTTCGCCCTGAGCAAACTCATGTAGGGACAGCCGCCCCCGGCTGTCCGGCGGCCCAGCCCCATCGGGCCGCTGCCGTCCTCGGACTCCGCCCCCACCCCCGCCCTGTCATCCTGAGGAGGGCGTTCTTTGCCCGACGAAGGATCCATGCAACTCGCCGACATCCACCGATCCGCCAGATGCGACGCCATAGCGGCCAAATCCGCAGAGAAAGACGCACCCCCGCCCCACCCCAGCCCCGCAGGGGCGGCATATAATAGCCCCGGACGTAAGTCCGGGGTGAGCCCAAAAAATAGGAACCGAGTCCCGCAGGGACGACACCGGACTGTCCATCCTCATGACGAACCTGAGTTTGACGATTCGTTACCGCCCCGTCCGCATCGGATGGTGTGTCAGGCACGGCAACTGGGACGACCTGCGTACCGCACTAAGACTCACACACATCTTCTGGGGCGGCAAGTTCAACCCCATCATCCCTGTTGGAACAGCAACCGCAAAGCATCTTGCCAGGCAATTCCGTGTGGACGTGCTGTTCCCGATCAACGGGAGCCCCGAGGTGGCCGAATTTACCAAAGCGTCCCAGGACCTTCCCTGGCCGTTATTGGAAAATGAACTTGTCCTCGGATACCACACTCCAAACTTCCTTGACCTCTCCCACCCCCTAAGCAAAATCGCCAAGGAGCTAAGGCTGCACGACAGGGCAGACAGGTTCGAGGACGCACCACCGCAGGCGTTCGAATCAAGCGACTACGTCATTATTCGTTGGGATGACGATGACCCGCTTGCCGACATCCTGCTCGCCACATTCGGAGGACTCCTCCCTCTGGATCAGACGAGGCGAGACTACGAAGGATTTTTCCTTACAGAGATCGGGGCATTCACCTACAAGGCGCGAAAAGGCGAGGTGCTGCCGGCGGAGTTGATCTCCCGTTGGTCAATCGCCGATGTCAGCGCCCTTGATCTGACCTGGGACCGTGTGCCAGCGCAGTCGACGATGGGATTTTACGCAGGGAGCGCAAGCGTGTTTGAGGACGTGGTGAATTACTGGAACCTACGGGCCTCTGACCTAAACGTTATCTTCCTCGATCCCTCCCACGCAGAACGCATGAAACAAATTCGGAGCGCGCATGTTGGCGACATTCTGAAACGGTACGAAGCGGACCGCCACCAGGCGCTCGGGTACGCCAGCGTCGGCTGGGATGAAGACAGAGTCCCCATTTGGAGCCGTTCACAGGACGTGGTTGCGGCACTGGAGTTTTCGAAGGATGACGTGCCACACTATCGAGAAATCGAAGGGGTCGCAATCGGTGCGGACATAAAACCTCCTCTTCACTTCTTACAACGAAAATCAGTGTTGGGGTCTGTAGCAGACCGATACGGACGACCCACGCTTTCGTTCCAACTCCCCGAGAAGCCCTTTGAGGTGTACGAATTCTCCGACGAACACTTTATCGTTTCGCTTAGGGCACCGTGGGAAGACCCGGACGAGTGGAGCACGTTCTGGACCCCCTACATTCCAAGCCTTAACCGCTGGTACGGCCGGCAGATTCTCTCTAGTGGACGAGCCGCAAGGGCCGAAATTGACGGAATTGGAATAGTCAGCCGCGTCACGAACGAAAACCTAACGGTAGCATCGCTCAAGAAGATAGAGCTAGCAACCAGGCTTTTCGAATCAGCAGGGATCGAGGCGACCCCAAGCGACCCCGGTCGAATTGCCGCTAGGGTAATCTCCCAACTTGATGGCTTATCTGGCTGTCGAGTACTTAAGATAGCCGGCGTCCGCAATCTCATCAGAAAATATGGCCCGCTTCAAGAATTCAACCGCACACAGGCAATATGCCTCATCGGAAACGCAGACCCACAGACTCACAGGCCAAGATTCGCAGAATACGAGAATCTATTCATCGAACAGCGAGATTTCTCAAAGAAACTCAAGCCGGAAGATGCGTTCCTTTACCTTCTGAGCCGTGGCGTTTTTAGAGTCGGAATAACCTTGAAATGTACTAATTGTGAGCTTCCTTTCTGGATTAGCCTCGACGACGCCTCAACCGAGGTCACGTGTGAAATGTGCGGCGGAAGATTCAACGTACTCCGCCAATTGAAAGGCCGCGGCGACTGGCGATATCGGCGCTCAGGAATTTTCGGCAGTGACAACCACCAGGAAGGAAGCATCCCCGTCGCCCTGACGCTGCACCAACTACAAGCACACTTCCACTCAATAGGCGGCAGGTCCCTATTCCTTCCGAACATGAAACTCGAATCTGCCACAGCTAAAATTCCGTCCTGCGAAACCGATATCTTTATTGCCATTCAGGAGGGCGAGGATACTCTGCTGGCCATAGGCGAGTGTAAAGATGCAGGAGGATCAATAACCAAGGACGATGCAACGAAGATGGCGGCAGTCGCCGATGCGCTATCGAACAGTGGATTGGATTGTTACGTTATCTTCTCGAAAACAGGTGCATTTACTGCCGACGACGTGGAGAACTGCCAACTTGCTAATCAACCTGGCCGGACACGGGTCATCATGCTTTCAGATCGAGAGCTGGAGCCAGACGGCATCTATGCCAAGGCCTCCGAGGATTTTGAAATAGGGAGACATGGGAGCAGGATGCACGACATGGCAATCGCAACGCACAATATATTTTTCTCCCCTAGGCCGAAGAAGGCGACTACGCCAACGGACACTCCCCGCTGAAAATTCCATCTAGTACGCGTCGTCCCAATCCCGCACCCCTCCACAAAACTTTAACCGCTCTTGTGACATCCAACCTTGTTATCCACAAGCTATCCATGAAACCGTACCTATAGCTGTGTCGAGAACTCTCGCCGCAGCCCTAAGTCCTTTGTTTCACGGATTTTGATACTTAACTTCTTTGTCCGCCGTAATTTGCGGGGCATTTCCTGCTAACCCCATGATTCCAAAACAGGGGCAAGTAGGGGGCTCTGCAAGGCGGCGCATCGAACCAAGGGGAAGAAAGAAATGAGTCTGGAAGATGTTCCACGCTGCCAGCATGTCAAGGTGAACGGCACGCAGTGCGGCTCTCCCGCGTTGCGCCGCCGCCGGCACTGCTATTTTCACGACCACATGCTGGATGGAAAAAATAGATTTGCCAACCGCCAGGAGGCCAAGCCTCGCGCCATCTATTCCATGTGCCTGCTCGAAGACGCCAATGCCGTGCAGTTGGCCGTGATGCAGGTACTGCAACTGCTCGGCTCCGGCCAAATGGACACCAAAACCGCCGGCCTGATGCTCTACGGCCTGCAAATCGCCAGCGCCAACCTGCGCCACACCACCTTCGAGGCCGAGAAGCCGACCGACGTAGTGATCGACCGCAACACCCTGGATCAGACCTGCCTCAACGGCCCGCAATGGTTCGCGCAGGATTTCACAGAAAACAAAAAAGAGAAGAAAGAAGAAAACAAAGAGGAGAAGAAAGAAGAACCTGGGCAGAATGACACGATAGCGGCGAGCGCCGAGAATGCGACCAGCGAAGCAGACCAGGAAGCCGTGCCAGCCAAGGCCGATCAATCCTCGTGCCAGACCAACGCCGCCTCCGTGAAGCCGCACACGAATCAGCGAAAGCGTCCGGATCGAGTCGCGATCGAGCGTCCTCCAGACATCGTGCAGGACCTCTACTTCAAGTTAAATCCGGATAAGGCAGCCGAGTACGACGCCAGACTGGCCGCCGGAGAAGCGATGGACTGAACCGGAAGCCGGAAAGCGGAAGCCGGGAGCCGAAAAGCGGAAGCCGAATTCAGCGCGCCGCTATCTTCACGCCGTGCGAACTGGCCGCGTACCGCGCAATGCCCTTGTAGAGCGCTTCGGCGATCTGCTCGCGGTATCCGTCGCTGCGCAGCTTCTGCTCGTCGGTGGGACTGCTGACGAAGGAAACCTCGGCCAGGATGCCCGGCATCGCCGTCTCGGTGAGCACGACGTAGGAGGCTTCCTTCACGCCGCGATCGCGCAGCCCAGGATTGTCCGCGGACAAAGTTCCGTAAAGCGAGCGCTGCACGCTGGCCGCCAGCCGCCGCGATTGCTCGATCTTCTCGTGCAAGTCCGCTGGCGACAAAGCCGCGCTCGTCGCGCTCTTGCTGGCGCCAGTGCGGGTTTCGATGTCCTTCGCGCTCGGAGCGGAAAAGAAGTTGGTGTAATAAGTTTCCACGCCCCGCGCCGAAGGCAGGTCGCTGTAGTTGGCGTGTACGGAAACAAATAAGTCGGCCTGCGCCTGGTTCGCCACGCCAGCCCGTTCGTCGAGCGGAATGTAATTGTCGTCGTTGCGCGTAAGAATAACGTCCGCACCCAACCGGCTTTCGAGCAGTTTGCCCAGGCGTTGCGCAATCTCGAGCACCAGATCTTTTTCCAGCAACCCCCGCCGCCCGACGGTGCCAAGGTCCCACCCGCCGTGGCCGGCATCCACAACGATGCGCATCTTCGGCACGCGCGCCCGCAGTTGCAAATCTTCTTTCGTGGGAGGAGACACAACGATCGCCAGCTTCTCGCGCTCCGCCTCATTGGCTTCCGGAAAAAGACTCTGCGATTTCGTTCCCGCGCCAAGCTTCCGCACCTGTACAACCAGCCGGTACGGATTCGGTTCGAGGCTGACGGAATAATTCGAATTGCCTTCGGTTTCGAGCACCACGCGCGTCAAACCGGAAACCGGCTGCGCCACCCGCACCCGCGCCAGCAGCGAATCCCCAATCTCGATTACCTTTCCATCCACTTCAGGAGCCAGCGAAGTATCGTGCAAGTCAAAGTAGATGCGATCCGGATTGGCGAGACGATGCGCCTCGTATTGCACCTGATCTCCCAGATCGAGGACGACGGTGCTCGAATCCGCCGACGACCAATGCCGAACGCCGGTAATGCGCGTCAGCTTCGAAGCTTCTTGTGGAGTTACATTTTCACTCGCGGATTCAGATTGCGTACGGTCATTCGTGTCGGGAGAATTGGCGCTGGAAGCGGCTTGCCCGCTTACGACAGGAACGGAAGAAGTTGTCGCGGAAGTCGGCATCCTGTCAGAGGAAGGCGCAGAACTTTGCGTGGGCTGGGCGATGGATTTCGCAATCATCTTCGGTTCCGGCCGAATCAATACGCCGCTGAGCTGCGCTGTTTTCAGTTTCCACCAAACGCCGCCGGCAACCAAGACAGAAAGCACCAGCAAGATCAGTACGAGAATCATTCCCGGATGACGTTCGGCAGCCGGAGTGGAAAGTATTTCGCTTGCTTCTTCAACGGTGCGAGCAGGCGTGTCGCTAAGAACCGTTGCCGCTAAAATCGGCGTCGGTTCGGCGACGGCAACCGCCTCAACTTGGGGAGCTTCCAGTTTAGGGTCTTCCTCTTTGACGACGTCCTGAAATTGTGGAACAGGTGTAGCCGCGACGATTTGCTCAACAGGAATTTCAACGGGCGCAGGAGTTTGGCTTGCAGCCGCGGGCGCGATCAACTTTTCTTCCGCCACTTGCGCGGATTCGGCGAAGCGGTCTTCATCTTCCGGTTTGAGCGCGCCAAGGATCAACTCCGCCAGCAGTTCCAGGCTGTTCACGTCGCTGTCGTTGAATCCGAAAGGTTCGGCGGAGAAAGCTTCCAGTAATCCGATCACGCGCTTTCGTCCGCAAAGCGGCACCGCAACCATGGAACGCGCGCCCAATTGCCGGCAGGCGTAAAGGTTTACGCGCTCATCGGTTTCGGTATCATCGCAGCGGATAATCTGTGCGCTGCGAAAGCACGCGCCGGAGAAGGCGGAGTCGCGCTGGATGCGCTGTCCAACGTCGGGCTTGATCGTGCCCGCGGAGGCGCGGAGAACAATCTCGTTGTTCTCGGCCAAAGCGATTCCAAGGCCGTCGGCCCCGGTGATAGCAATCGCGCGTTCCGCGACCAACTGCAGAACTTCGTCGAGAACAAATTGCTCGGCGCTCTCGAACTCGGAGGCCGGAATGATTTCGAACCCATTACGGCGCGAGGCCAGTGCGCGCCGCTGCCGCACCTGCTGATGCAGCGCGGAAAATGCCAGCAGCGCTTGCAGGGCGTCACCGCCCGTCGGGCGCAACTCTCGGCGTTCGTAAGAGACGGCTGGTTTTTGACGAGAGGAAGTTTGATGAAAACTGCCTGGTTGCGCAACGCCACTCCGATCCAGCGGCCACGACGGGATTGGCGCCGACACTTCGATCTCCGGTTTGGTGGGAGTGGTTGCCATTACTCTCTATCTTGTGACCGGCCAATCTCCGTGATCATGAGTTTGGCCATACCGCAAAGCTGTTGTCTATTGACTACTTGGCGTAGCCGTTACGCTCGAGCCCAAGTGTGCTTGCAGTTCACCCAAGCTTTGTCCGTGCTTTAACAGTAAGCTAGCGGGATTTTCCATGACTTGCAATGACGCGTACATGCCCTTTCGGCCATGGACTTTCGTAAGATTTGCCAGCGCAGCGTTTGCAAGTTCCGGATAGTTTTCTTCCCCACATGGGGAATCTTTCGAAAACGAGCGTACAATCCTTGTCGCTTTAGAAAGACGTTTGCGCGCCAACGCTGCGACAAAACGGGAGGATCTATCATGTCCGCGCCCCGCTCTCATGGGCTTCCCAGCCCCGCGGTCTGCTCGGGAATCGTCATTGCCATGTTGGCGATGATCGTGATTCCGGCGGCCATCACCCTGCACACGGTGCAATCTCCGGTTACGCTCGTACCTGGCAGCCAGAATCCGACTCCGCACGGATATACGTGGAGCCTGCTGTTGTTCATCGTGCCGAGCGCGGTGATTGCAGGATGGTTCCTGCCGAGCGAAGGATTACATATTCCGCAACGAGCTTTCCGGTGGACGCTCGTCATTCTGGTTCCGTTGGGGTGGGCGCTCGATTTCTTTTTTGCGCAATGGTTTTTCTGCTTTCCGAACTCGCGCGCAACCTTGGGCATTTCCGCCATCGCGCTGGGCAAGCCTGTTCCTATCGAGGAATATGTTTTCTATTTGACTGGCTTTCTCACCGTACTTCTTCTGTACGTGTGGCTGGGCGAGTTCTGGCTGGCGGCTTATAACGTGCGCGACTATCCGGAGGAAGCGAGGAAGACACTTCGACTACTGCGGTTTCATCCCATGTCTCTGATTGCCGCGGTGGTATTGATTGGAGCTGCGTGGATCTACAAAAAATATTTCGCCATGCCTGCGGACCAGGCCGGGTTCCTGGGATATTTCACGGTGCTTGTGATTGGGGGACTGCTTCCGTCGATCACGTTTTTCCCGGTGGCGCGGCGCTTTATCAACTGGCGCGCGCTGAGCCTCACGCTTTTCCTGATGCTTCTGGTTAGTTTGCTCTGGGAAGCTACGCTGGCTTTGCCTTATGGCTGGTGGAACTTTCAGCATCGGCAGATGATCGGACTCTTTATTGGCGCGTGGGATGGGTTGCCGATTGAAGAGGTGGGTGTGTGGATGGCGGTGACCTACGCTACGGTGATCGTGTTTGAAGTGGTGAAGGTGGGGATTGCGTCGGAGAGATCGTGGAGGGAGCTGATGTTGGGGCGCAAGTCGCGGTGATGGAGAGATAGTCGAGCTTCGCTCGACTGGACAGCCCCTTCGACTTCGCTCAGGGCAGGCTAGGGGCGGCTGTCCCTACACGAACCTTCTGAGTTAATGACGGGGTGCAGGGTGAGAAACTAGAATCTGATAAACAGGGCCCATCCGACCGACTTTTGGCGGAGAGTATGCAGGTTGTATCTTTTCCCGCGCGGCACGCACGTATCCACTATCGGCATGAACTGCGCACGCTGACCTACGTGACGCTGGATGCGGCCAATGGCGGAATCATCCGCAATCTCAATAGTGAGGGCGTGGCGGTGCAAGCGGTAGCTCCGCTGCGGCAGGGGCAGCGGGTTCGCGTGCGCTTTGAGTTGAGATTTCCGCGGTTGCGGGTGGAGACTTACGGGCAGGTCAGCTGGGCCAGTGCTTCAGGGCAATGCGGGATTCGGTTTGCGGACTTGCCCGGGCAGACGGCGCGGCAGATTGACGAGTGGATTTTTTCGAATCTGCTGGACACGGCGGCGCGAGAGCAGGCTCATCCGCGGTCGATGTTCGGAGCTTCCGTGGTCCCGATTGACCGGGAGGCGGATGGTTCGGAAGAAAACGACGGGCTGACTGTCTCGGCTGAAGCGCGTCCGGCGATTCGGATCGAGCCCGACCCGAGCGTGCCGGGCGAGTCGCGGATCACGGCAGTGCGCGGGGAACAGCTTGCAGAAGCCGACTCGTACTCCGCCGGGGAATTGAACTGGCTTTCGCGTCCGATCTCGGGCCGGGCGCTGGCGAGGCTGGTGGATGGGCTGGTGGTGCTGGCGGCGTTGCTGCTGTTCGCTTTGATTTTTCTGTCGATTACGCACGAGCTTCCGGAGTGGCCTCTGACCGTGGCAGCGACTTTGGCGGCTGCGGTTTTCGTGGGCGGAGCGTATTGGGGGTTGTTTGCGGTGTTTGGCGGGGGGAGCCTGGGAAATCGGCTGGCGCAGGCCTCGTCGAGTTTGGAAGAAGGTCGTCGTACGGAAGCAGGACGCTTGCGTTGAGCGCGTAGGCTGCTGTTGATTCTTGGGGAAGACTTATCGGAGTGCTGAGAGCGTCTGCGTGAGAACTCGTGCCGTCCCTGCGGGACTCGCTCTCACTTTCTACTCTTTCCCGGCACTGCCGTGCCGGGCTTTCACGTGCCGCCCGTTCGGGGCTGGGATTTCGGAGCTTCTATCCTAACCGTTCCGTCGAAAAGTTGGTTCTGACGTACACTCTGAAAGCGCTGCGCCACCCAAAATCCTGTCGAAGCTGAGAGCTGCTCCGCTTAGTTTGCGAAGTACTGCTGGGCCAGCCAGAGGCGCAGGGTTTGTTGCGTCTGGGCTGCGATCTTTACGAAGCGGATGCCGAGATTTCCGCGATCGTCGGACCACGCTACTTCTACGTCAGCCTTCACTCCGGAGTTGGTTCCGGGAAGCGCGAACGAAGCACGCAACAGGTCGGTGGCGTTGAATCCATCGTCGACTCGAACCTGTAGTCCACCTTGACTCAGATTGATGAGTTCGGCTTCGACTCGTTTTTGATTGCGCCCGGTCAGAGTTACGGGAACGTCCAGGCCGGCGCGGTGATAGCGCAGGCGTCCGTCAAGAATCATGTTGCGCGCTGCGGAAAGGGTGCGGACGGCTTGTTCGACGGAAATTGGTTTGTCGAAGGCGAACATGGCGCCAGTGGTTTGCATATCCCGACGGCCTCGGGGTCCGCCCATGATAACGAGGGGCACGGTGCTGGCGAGAGGAACTTCGCGCTGCAACTCGCGAAAAAATTGTCCGGTGCCGTTCAGGTCGCAGTCGACGATGAGGGCGTCAATTTTAGAGTGGGTGAGCCGGGACAGGGCTCGTTGCGGTTCGCTCTCGACGGCGACATCCATGTGCAAACCACCGAGAATACATTCCAGAACACTGACTTCCTGCCAATCGCGCGAGACGACCATCGAGGTAAGTGTCATGAGTTCACTTTACCGACAGTGGTAATGGGGACGTAGATCACCAACGTAATGAGCGGCGTCCGGATGCCGCTCTTATACGCCGGCAGCGTTACGGTACCAATCGACGGTGCGGCGCAGGCCTTCTTCGAAATCTACTTTGGGTTTGTAGCCGAGGCGTTGTTCCGCCTGGGAGATATCGGCGAGGGAGTGTTTGATATCGCCGCCGCGTTCGGCGGCGTAAACAGGAGTGCCGGAGTACGACGCGAGCTCCTGAAGTAATTTGAAGGTCTCATTGAGAGTGACGCGGCGGCCGGTTGCGACATTGAAAACTTTTCCGGCGGCTTGCGCGGCGGGTGCCTTGCAGGCGAGCAGGTTGGCCTCGACCGCGTTGTCGATGTAGGTGAAATCGCGGCTCTGTTCGCCATCGCCGAAGATGGTGGGCTGCTGACTATTCAACATTTGGGTGATGAACTTGGCCAGCACACCGGAGTAAGGGGAAGAGGGATCCTGGCGCGGGCCGAAAATGTTGAAGTAACGCAGCGCGACCGTCTCTAATCCGTAGCAGCGGTAGAACGAGGTCATGTAATGTTCGCTGGCCAGCTTGGCAACGGCATAGGGGGAGATTGGGTCAGGCGTCATGCGCTCGTGTTTCGGGAGAGTGGGGGTGTCGCCGTAGGCGGAAGATGACGCGGCATAAACCACACGCTTTACTTTGGCATCGCGCGCGGCGACGAGGACGTTGACGGTGCCATCGACATTGGCGCGGTTGCTTCCAATGGGATCTAGAACGGATTTTGGAACGGAGGGGATGGCGGCCTGATGTAGAACGTAGTCGACGCCGGTACAGGCGAGTCTCATGGCATCGTGGTCGAGAATATCGGCCTCGCGAAAATCGATCTGGGACAAGATTGGGGAGAGATTTTCGTGCCTGCCGGTGGAAAAATTATCCACGCCGCGAACTTGTTCGCCGCGCCGCAACAGTTCGCGGGCCAAAGACGATCCGATAAAACCAGCAATGCCAGTGATGAGATAAACCGCCATAGACTTTCATCATAACCAATCCGCTTGATTGGTGGCGCAGGCTAGAGTCGGCGGGGAAAAACGAGGCGACCGAAGGCGCGATGCAGTCCGGCTATTTTCCGGAACTCTGGCTTTTGTGAAGGATGCGGAAGAATTCTTCGCGGCTCAAGATGTGACGTTCATCGAAGAAATTGATGACGGCCTGCAGCGCGGCGGCTGGGTTCGTAATGGCAGACAGCGGGGCCGGCCCAGGCATCAAAGCCGCGTTGACTTCAGGGCGGGCGCCCAGGATCACCGAAGGCCGCGAGAGCGACCGCAGCAACTCACGCAAGCGCTCGCGGTCGGGGTCCGACATGGCAGTGAAGCCAATTCCCATGCCGAGGTTGGGATAGACGACGCGGACCTCGCCATGGCTTTCGACGCGAAAGCCGTTCACGTCCATGGTGAGACCGACCTTAGCGCCTACGCGGAAGCTCGACATCGCCTCGACGTAGCACCCATGCAGACTGATGTCGGTGAAGGTGGCCCAGGTCGAGACACTGCTGGAGAGGTCGCGAACGCGAGCGCTTCCCTGGCAGCGGTATCGGGGACTTTTGCGCCGGTTGTCAGGAACGGAATGTTCAGTTCCGGTTGCGGCAGGGTTATCGGGTGGGAGCCGTGGCGAAGGAACGGTCGCGGGCGCGCGCGCCGTGGCAGCAGCTGAGGGTGCGGATTGCTTTAAGGCGGCCAGATAAGCCGCGCCAGCGCTGTTCTCATCGGACATAGCTGTGGACTCGCCCTCGGCTACGAGGCACATCTCAGCGTTCCGGCCATCGCTATGCTGCGCTGCGAGTCTCTGTCTGAGTCTATCGGTGCAATCGGGCTAAACTTAACCGGGGAATGCTGGGCGCCGTGAAAAGCAGGAGTGTTTTTCGCAATGGGAATGGTTCAAGACTAGGACTCGGTGGCAGGAAATTCCGCGGCAGACTGGCGAATCCTCTTCCAAACTTCGTCGCGGCCAGCCTGGGTTTTTGCCGAGAAGGGAATTACTGTCGCCGTTGGATAGGCCTCGGTTAAGCCCTTCAGGGCGTTACGCAATTGATTGTTGGAGAGGCGGTCGCTTTTGGTGGCAATCAGAAGAAAATCGCGGCCGGAGGCATTAAGGAAGTCTAACAGTTGACGGTCGCTCTCCTGCGGGGGGACGTTTGCATCCACCAAGGCGAGACATAACGCCAGAGTGGGACGCTCGTTAAGGTAGGGCTCGATGAACTTGGGCCACTCCGCCGAAATTTCCCGGGAGAGTTTGGCATAGCCGTAGCCGGGGAGGTCGGCGAAGATGACCTCGGGGCGAGGTTTTCCGGGCCAGCGGATTTCGAAGAAGTTAATGCTGCGGGTGCGTCCGGGAGTAGAGCTGGTGCGGGCGAGTTTGGCATCGACCAGGGTATTGATCACGCTGGATTTGCCCACGTTTGAGCGGCCGAGGAAGGCGACTTCAGGCAGGGTGGGAGCAGGGAAGTGGGCGGCATCGGTGGCCGCAGCCATGAATCGGGCCATGACTCTCATGGGCGGTTCCCAGTTCCTAGCTCTCGATTTTCAGTTGGCATGTTCCAGTGTGCAATGAGGCGGCGAAATCTTGCAAGTGCCGTGGTGTTCTGAAGGCCGCAAAGCAAAACGCCCGCTCGGGCGGGCGTCGCATTGAGTTTCAGAAGCTCTACTGGTGTGCCGCGGGACTATCTCCGGTGCTGGAGGTGAGCGGGGCGATGGGGCGCGTCGTGGCCTCTTCTTCGCTGAGAGACTGCAAGGGGGATTCCAGGGCGATTTGCAGCACCTGATCCATGGTATCGACGAAATGCAGCTTCATGGCATTGCGTAAGTTTTCCGGAACCTCGGCGATATCTTTTTCATTGTCGCGGGGCAGGATGACTTCGAATAGTCCGGCGCGATGGGCGGCCAGGAGTTTTTCTTTCAGCCCACCGATGGGTAGCACTTTGCCGCGCAGGGTGATTTCGCCGGTCATGGCAAGATCGCGGCGCACTGGAATTTTGCTGAGAGCGCTGGCGATGGCTGTGGCGATGGTGATTCCAGCGGACGGACCGTCTTTTGGAATTGCGCCTTCGGGCACGTGCACGTGGAGGTCGAGAGTGCGATAGAAATCGCGGGTGAGGCCGAGACGATGCGCCCGCGAGCGAACGTACGACAGGGCGGCCTGCGCGGACTCCTGCATCACGTCGCCGAGTTTGCCGGTGAGCGTTAGCTTGCCTTTGCCATCGACCACGGTGGCTTCGGTGCTGAGGATGGAGCCGCCAACTTCGGTCCAGGCCAGGCCGGTGACCAGGCCGACTTCGCTTTTTTCGTGCGCCAGGGTGTCGCGGAACTTGATGACTCCGAGGAAGTCGGTGACATTCTCGCCAGTTACGGCGGCGGTATAGTTTTCGCCTTCTTTGACCACCTTGCGCGCGACTTTGCGGCAGACGTTGCCGATTTCGCGCTCCAGGTTGCGCACTCCGGCTTCGCGGGTGTAGGCGCGGATGAGCGTAGTAATGGCGTCATCTGTGAACTTGACGTTCTTCTCCGACAAGCCAGCCTGCAGCATTTGCTTCTTGACCAGAAACTGCTTGGCGATCTCGAGCTTTTCCTGCTCGGTGTAGCCATGCAGCCGCAACACTTCCATGCGATCCTGCAGCGCGGGAGGGATGGTGTGCATGACGTTGGCGGTGGCTACGAAGAAAACCTGCGAGAGGTCGTATTCCACGTCGAGGTAGTGGTCGACGAACATGTAGTTCTGCTCGGGATCGAGCACTTCCAGCAGAGCGGCGGAAGGGTCGCCGCGGAAGTCCATGGACATTTTGTCGACTTCGTCGAGCATGAAGACCGGGTTCTTGGTGCCGGCCTTCTTCATCATTTGGATGATCTGGCCGGGCAATGCGCCGATGTAGGTGCGGCGGTGGCCGCGGATTTCGGCTTCATCGCGCACTCCGCCGAGCGACATGCGGACAAATTTGCGGCCAGTGGCCTTGGCGATCGACATGCCGAGAGAGGTCTTGCCGACGCCGGGAGGGCCAACGAAGCAGAGGATCGACCCTTTGGGATTTTTTACGAGCTGGCGAACCGCAAGGAATTCCAGGATGCGCTCTTTGATTTTCTCGAGGCCGTAATGATCTTCGTTGAGAACTTTTTCGGCGCGCGAGATGTTGCGGATTTCCTTGGAGCGCTTCTTCCAGGGAACCGCCAGCAGCCAATCGAGATAGTTGCGCGAAACCGTGGACTCGGCCGACATGGGCGGCATGGCTTCGAGTTTCTTCAGTTCCTGTAGCGCTTTATCTTTTACTTCCTTGGGCATGCCGGCGGCTTCGACTTTTTTCTTCAGTTCGTCGAATTCGCTTTTTTCGCCACGGCCCAGTTCCTTCTGAATGGCTTTGATCTTTTCGTTGAGGTAATACTCTTTCTGCGCTTTTTCCATCTGGCGCTTGACGCGCGACTGGATGGTGCGATCGACATTGAGTTTTTCGATTTCGACATCGAGCACATCGGCGATGCGGTTGATGCGTTCGGAAGGATCGAAGATTTCGAGCAATTCCTGTTTTTCTTCGATGGAAAGCTGGAGGTTGGCGGCGATGATGTCGGTGAGCTTGGCGGGATCTTCCATGCGCACGGCCGAAATCATGGTCTCGTAGTTCAGCGCCTGGCAGAGCTTCACGTATTGCTCGAAGAGCGTGGTCACGCGCTGCATGCCGGCTTCGATCTGGGCGTTCATCTCAACCGGGTAGCGAGCGACGCGCACGGAGGCCTGCATGTAGCCGTCGGAGTCGGTGGCTTGCAGCAGGCGGCCGCGCTCGATGCCTTCGACCAGAACCTTGATGTTGCCGTCGGGGAGCTTGAGGCTCTGCACGATGTTGACGATGGTGCCGACCTGATAGATCTCGTTCGACTTGGGTTCGTCGATGGAGGCATCGTGCTGGGTGGCCAGGAAGATTTTCTTATCCGCGGCGAGAGCCTCTTCGAGGGCGCGCACGCTGGACTCGCGGCCCACCACGAACGGCGTCATCATATAGGGAAAGATGACCACGTCCCGAATGGGCATCATGGGCAGCTTTTTAGTTTCGAATTTTTCTTTGGATGTGGTCACTCAATCTCCCCGGGTTAACGCTGAATGACAGTGCCTACAGTGCCTAATGACAATCGCGGCGCACTTGTATCTCTTCGAACCGGCAGGCCTCAGCGGCTGAAGCCGCTCAGGTTTTGCGGCTGTTGCGGCACGACTAAAGTCGTGCCCTTCCCAACCACGAATCACGGCCCTTGCCGATTCCGACTTGCGGTCTTCCCAACCCCGACTCGCGGCCAAGTTTTCAGCAGCCTGCTGCCACCTACCATCAGTCCACAGTTTACTACTCTTTTAGGGCCCGTTGGCTATCCGGCCTTTTCCAGCGTCGAAAGGGAGGCGTTGCGTTTCTCGACCATCTCCCTGGTGACTTCGAACTCTTTGAGCTTCTTCTGGCTCGGCAAGGTAAACATGAGATCGAGCATGAGCTCTTCGAGAATCATGCGCAGGCCGCGAGCTCCGACTTTGCGGGCCATGGCCTGGCGGGCGATGGCGCGGAGAGCCTCGTCGCTGAACTTCAAGCGGACATTCTCGAACTCGAACAAGCGCTGGTACTGCTTGACAATGGCGTTCTTGGGGCGGGTCAGGATCTCGATCAGAGCGAATTCGTCCAGGTCTTCCAGCATGCCCATGACGGGCAAGCGGCCCACGAACTCAGGGATCAGGCCAAACTTGATCAAGTCTTCGGGCTGCATCTCGCTGAGCAATTCAAAGTTGCGCTTGCTGCGGGCGACCGCCGCCTCTTCTTTTTCCGTGTCATCGCCGGCGCGGAAGCCCAGGGATTTTTTCCCGACCCGGCGGCCAATAATTTTTTCCAGGCCGACAAAAGCTCCGCCGCAGATAAAGAGGATGTTGGTGGTGTCGACGGGCGTGAATTCCTGGTGAGGATGCTTGCGTCCGCCCTGGGGCGGAACGTTAGCGACGGTTCCTTCCAGGATTTTCAATAAAGCCTGTTGGACGCCTTCGCCGGATACATCGCGGGTGATGGAAGGATTCTCGTCCTTGCGGCCGATCTTATCGATTTCATCAATGTAGATAATTCCGGTCTGGGCGCGGCTTACATCGCCTTCGGCGGCCTGAAGAAGTTTGAGGATGATATTTTCGACATCTTCGCCGACGTAGCCGGCCTCGGTGAGGGTGGTGGCGTCGACGATGGCGAAGGGCACGTCGAGCATGCGGGCCAGAGTTTGCGCCAGGAGCGTCTTGCCGGTTCCGGTGGGGCCGATGAGCAGGATGTTCGACTTGCTCAGTTCGATCCCGTCGCCCGCCGTCTTCTGGCGGTTCATGAAGATGCGCTTGTAGTGGTTGTAGACCGCGACGGCCAGCTTCTTCTTGGTCTGCTCCTGCCCGATGACGTATTCATCGAGGAAGGTTTTGACCTCCTGCGGTTTGGGCAGTTGATTGGGGGTAGCCGCCTGGGGAGTAGCGGTGCGGTCATCTTCCAGAATGGAATTGCACACGGCTACGCACTCGTCGCAAATATAGGCGCGGGGATAGTCGCTGGGGGACGAGATGAGTTTGGCTACGGCATCCTGCGACTTGTGGCAGAACGAGCAACGCAGAATCTCGTCGGAGCCTGACTTATTTTTCACTCGGCTCTACTCCTTAGTAGTTTTCAGGGTATGACGATGGGCCCCGCTTCGTGCGCCCCACCGCCGCTTCGCACTGAATCCCGCGGTAACGGAATCCAGAGCGAAGGCAGATCATACCGCTTTTGTCGTCTTATAGATGATATCGTCTATGATTCCGTATTCCTTTGCCTGCTGCGCATTCATGATGAAGTCGCGCTCCACGTCTTTTTCCACCTTATCCAGCTTCTGGCCGGTGTGCTTGGAGAGCAACTGGTTTGTAATCTCGCGCATACGCAGGATTTCGCGGGCGTGAATGTCAATATCCGTAGCCTGACCGGACAAGCCTCCCATGGAAGGCTGGTGGATCAAGATGCGCGAATTGGGTAGAGCCAGTCTTTTCTTGGGCTCGCCCGCGGCCAATAGCATCGCCGCCATTGAGGCAGCCTGTCCGACGCATAGCGTCATGACATCATTCTTCACGTACTGCATGGTGTCATAGATGGCCATGCCGGCCGTGATGGAACCGCCAGGGGAGTTCACGTAGAGCTGAATATCCTTTTCGGGATCTTCCTGAGCCAGAAACAACATTTGGGCAATCACCAGATTGGCGATGTTGTCGTCGATCGGCGTGCCGATGAAAATAATGTTGTCACGGAGCAGGCGGGAATAAATATCGTAGGCGCGTTCGCCCCGCCCAGTCTGCTCTATGACCATCGGTACCAGCATCATTTGCGGATCATTTGGTTTCATTGTCTACCGGACCTGTCACCGGACTTGCCACACTCCGCCCCGGAGTAACGTTTGACGTGCTCGGGGAAGGTTGAAAGTGGTCCGCGTCGTACTCAATCTACGCGGACTGGTGATAAAGAAAATCGAGGGTCTTCTCGCTGCGGATTCTCATTCGGATTCTATCGAGGCCCCCATCCTGTGTCAAACGCGCGCGCACCGCTTCCGAGGTTTGTTTTGATTGTTTTGCCAGAGCGTCAATTTCCCGATTCACGTCCTCGTCGCCGACTTCGATCTTTTCCAAATCCGCGATGCGTTCGAGCAGCAAGGAGGACTTCACGTCGTTCACCGCCTGGTCCCGCTGACCGGCGCGAAGCCGGGGCAGGTCCATTTTTTTCAAATCTTCCATCTTCATGCCTTGGGCGGCCAGGGCTCGAAGGCCGCGCTCCAGGCGGAGATCGATCTGGCGGTCGATCAACGCTTCCGGCACTTCAAAATCGTTGCGCTTGACCAGTTCGGCTACCAGCTTGTCCTTCGCGGCATGTTCGGCCGTATGGCGCTTTTCGGCTTCCATGTTCTGGCGAATCTGTTTGCGCACAGCGTCCAGATTATCGAACTCGCCCAGCACTTTGGCGAACTCGTCGTTGAGTTCGGGAAGGCTCTTCTGTTTTATGCCGTTTACTTTTACGGTATAGACAAAAGTCTTGCCGGCCAGGCGCTTGTCGGAAATATCTTCGGGATAACTCACATCGAAGGTGCGCTCCTCGCCGGCGGAAGCTCCGATAAGGTTCTGTGTAAACTCCGCGACTGTGTTCTTGCCGCCCATTTCTATAAGGACGTCGTCCATGTGCACGGGATTGGCGCTGGCCTCTTTAACATCCTGGCCATCTTTGGGCCTGCCATCCATGGAGGACTGCGCGAAGTCGCCTGACTCGAGGGCGCGTCCTTCCACGTCGGTGTAGGTGGCCTGCTGCTCGCGGACGTTGGCGAGAGCCTGTTCTACTTCTTCGTCGGTGATAGCGATCTCGGGCTTGTCGGCGCGAATCTCTTTGTAGCCCTCAACCTGAATTTCGGGAAGGACCTCAAAGCTGGCCTTGAAGCGCAAAGGCTCGCCGTCATGGAAATGCAGATCGGTGATGCGCGGCTGGGAGACGGGAATGAGGCCCTGTTTCTCGGCTTCCTTTTGGAAGTAGCGCGGGGCCAGGGCTTCGATGACATCGTTCTTGAGGCCGTCGCCGAAGCGCTGGCGAATGATGGATGCGGGTACGTGTCCGGCGCGAAAACCGGGGAGGCGCGCACTTTTCTGGTAGCGCTGGATTTGGAGGTCAGTTTCGCGCGTGACTTCCGCAGCGGGAATCTCGACGGAGATTTCGCGCTTGATGTCTTTTTTAGTCGTTTCGGTTTTTTCCGCGTCGGTAGTTTCTGTGGGACTCACGTTTTACCTTTCACTCGCTGCTGCTTCCGGAGGCACCGTCGAGCAAACGGAACCGAGCCGAATTCATACGGCGTTAACTTGAGTGTAAAGAGGGGAGGGGAGCAGCGTCAAACGGGGGGCAGGCTGCAGGTAAGGAGAAACCCGACTGGGGCCTTTCGCGGTCGCATCGCTCAGAATAGTGCTTCCATCTTTGCCTTGTCTGAAAACGTTTCCTCCAACCCCGCTCGGAAGATTTTCGACAGCGAATCTCTGACCAACAGGGCTGAACACTCCCGGAGCACATCGGCGTAGGATTTCACGTTAGTTGAAACGATATCTGGGTGCGCTGCCGTCGTAAGGAAAGCGGTTGGCACCACATCTCCATGGGCGAACTTGTTCCGCAGTGTCAGGATGTCCTCGATTGTGCTCCCCACAGTATATGGAGCACCCGTCCGCGGGTAGATGGGGGTAGATGCTCCGATGAACTTCGGGACGCGCGGTACGAGAGATTTTTTTCCATACGTGGCATCGGTGGAAAACAGGGCCTCCAGCGCCATCATTCTCTTGAGGAACCTAATCTGAGGATCGAATTCTAGATAGGCTTGCTCGGCAAGGCGAGTGGCTATGATGACCGGAACATACGACTGTTTGCCCAGAATCATGTCCGCGACGATCTTTTGGAAACGTGGGATGAAGGGAGCGACGTCCCGAAACACCTCCGGGTCTGCGGGGCCCACTCTTGCCTCAAAGTCCTCAACAAAGATCGGCTGCGGACGCGTAGCGAACTGTGGGACTGTAATGGTTTCCATTCTCGTTGAGTACCTCGGTATGGTGAGCGAATCCCCTCGCGTCAGAAATCCTTGGACGAACCAAGTATCAGTGGTCTGCGTCGCCCTTATCCAGCGTAATGCCGCCACAACGAACCGCATTAGATAAAGAGACGTTGTCTCTTCACTCCCCAACACAAGGTCAGACTGAAATTCATGGACAAGACATAGGTCCCATGCAAGTAGATCACGCTGGTCCTCCTCACTCAATCTCGCGCTGAAGGGATGGAATGTATCCGTGGTGAGCAAGCCACTGATATCACGAATCCAAAATCCTGTGGTGAGGTCGATTGGACCCTTTGAGAGGTCCGATGTGTTTGAAAGCGGGACAATCCTGAGCTTTCGTCGAGGCACGGAAGACACCCCCAGATAATTCTAAACCACCGTCAATTACCGGAACAGGAGGCTGGCCCATGCTTGCGCCATTACAACCGAGGTTGTGTGCGGCATATTGATGAATCAAGATTTATCTTGATTCATCGCTCGAACCGGCTAGAATAAAAGCGGAGAGGGCCTGCTATGCCAGCCACGAAGAAGTTCACACCCGAGATCGACGCCAAGCTCTACAAAGAGTTCGTCGCGGTCGCCAAGCGTAACGGCCAATCGCAGCGGCACATTCTGGAGGAAGCGCTGAAGTTCTACTTGAAGAACGTCGTGCCGTCGCAACATCTTGTCCGCCCCGACGTGATGGATGCGTTTGAACAGTCGGTGGCCAGCAACCGGGACTTGCTTGAGCGTCTCGCCAAATAAATGTCGGATTACCTGACGGTCGCGGAAGTCTACCAGATGCAGCACCGACTCATTGACATGTTTGGTGGCTTGCACGGGCTTCGCGACAAGGGAGCGGTTGAGGCGGCGGTTTTTCGTCCGCAAACCGGCTATTACAACTCACTCGAAGAAGAGGCGGCCGCGCTGATGGAGTCGCTCGGCAATAACCACGGCTTCCTCGACGGCAACAAGCGCATCGCCTTCACCGCCGCCGACGTCTTCCTCCGCCGCAACGGTTTCTACATCGTAGTCGGAGGCACGGCCGGGCACGAATTCATCAACGGCTCAATGGAACGGCACGAATTCCGATTTACTAAAATCCTCGATTGGATCCACCTGCACCTAAAGCCTCTTACTAAAGCATGAACAGGCCGAGTCTCCCCTCGCTCACTACTTCAAGCCCAGCTCGCCGTCGTACTGCCGGATGACCCCATAGCACTCGCAGACGGAGTCCTCGAGCTTCTTGCGGTTCACGATCTTCACCGCGCCACGGGTGTACTCGATGATTCCCCTCTTTTGCAAAGTTCCAGCCGCCAGGCTCACGCTAGGCCGGTCTGTCCCTAGCATGGTTGCCAGAAAGTCATGGGTGATGGGCAGCGCGCCTGAATCCACTCTGTCCTGGGTCATTAGCAACCACCGCGCCAGGCGCTGCTTAATATCGTGCAGCCGGTTACACGCGGCGGTTTGCGCTACCTGCATTCCCCGAACTGCGACATAGCGGTTCAACAACCTTTGCAGGTGTGAAGCGGATTCCAGCGACTTTTGCAAGGCTCCAACTTTTATCCGGAATCCGTCGCCCGAGACTTGCACCACCGCCCGCAGCGGACCCCTGCTCAGGCCAACCGCCGCCGGCGATCCGGTAAAGCCCTCATTTCCAACTACGCCAGCTTCAGCGGTTTTACCATCCTTCATTACGACGACCAGAGAAATCAAACCTCGATTCGGAAAATAGGCAAACTCCAACCTTCCGCCTGCCTCGTGAAGGACTAAATGGTTTGGCAAGCGGACATATTCCAGGTGAGGGCGAAGTGAGGCGTACTCGCCATCGGGGGTCGATAGAAGGATTTTGTTGCCGACTGGCTTTCCCGCGGGATTGGTCCGCTCGCCAGACTGCACGACTTGGAGGTCTTTGCGCGCCACGAGCCCGAACCGAAAAACCTCCAGAACACGGGGATGAACTCACCCGCCTTGATGTGCGAAACAGGGAACTCCGCTTGTTTGCGCTACCCGGCGGAGTATACAGGTTCCAATACGACGCTTCGGTAGGGTATCTTACATTGGCTTCACCCCCTGCGATGTGCCTCCGCCACGACGCGCCTCCGCCACGACGCGCCAAAATGAGGCTTTCCTGCGCAGTTCATTCGTCCCCGTCTGTAGGCTGCCCGACAGACCATGCAAATTGGGGCGTGTATGCTGCGCCCATCACTTAAAGCATCTCCCGCCACGCCCAGACCGGGTGACGGTTTTCCACGCAATCCGGGAGTACGCCACTGCGGAAGGAAAACGCTCCCTGCCTTGGATTGGCAAGCGGCAAGTTGCCTGCGGTCAGACAACGCCGGGAAGCGACACAGGTGGCCATGAGCCGAAAGTTGGTGTGGATTGAGCAACCGCGTTTTCGAGGTTTTGGCTGCTCCGAGTGCGCCTGGGTTTTCAACCCATCTGGCGCGCCCAGTGGCAAATCCTTCGATGAAATGACGCGGAACTATGAGTCGCTGCGCGACAAAGAGTTCAGATTGCATGTCTGCGCCGATCACCCAGGGGCCAAAGGCACGAGCGGCAAAACCTAAGGACTAATGCAAACGGCACGAACGTCCAGCGCGGAGGTTAGCGTGGCCTGTTTATTGGGACCACGCTGGTCATGCCCGCTTGACGGGCGATGTCAAGCAAGATTGGGAAAGGATCTACCGCGCACCAGTTCTTGAGCCTAACGGAGCAGGTTGCCGCACGGGAGAGTGGCGTAGCGTCAGGCGCAAATTTGTCTTAGAGCAACCAGCAACGAGCCGGAGAGCCGATCGGTCTTGGAGACGACTTCTCTTACGCCGACCGCTTGGGCCGCTTTTAACAGCTCCGCGGAGGGATGCATGGTGAACATCACCATGGCAGTTTCGGGAGCGACATGGCTGATCTGGCGGGCGGCATCGAGCCCGTTCATGACGGGCATTTGCAAATCCAGGATCACGATGTCGGGATGCATTTCTTCGACTTTCTCGATCGCGATCTGGCCATTCTCGGCCTCGCCGCAGACCTGGAAATCGGCGTTGCCTTCGATCCACGACCGCAGAGAGGAGCGGATCATGGAGTTGTCATCGACGATGAGAATTCGGTGTGACATGAAGCGCTCTGCCCTCGGCAGGCTGCAACCGAGCCGTGTCGGTCGGCCCGGTAGGCGGCGATGAGGAAGGTAGATTTACCGTAAACAGCCAACCAGCAAAATGCTATACCCTCAATACTGTAAGCTCGCGCACATTGGCATGTCATTATGCGAACTTCACAAACTTCTCTGTGAAGCGGCCGAAAGTCCTCGTGAGCCAAAAACGGTTGGGCGTGAGGTCGGCTATCCTGATCCTGTACGCAGCCCGAAGAAAGCCGGTAGTGGTGCAGTTTGGCTTACGCCTTGGGCCGGTTAGACGGGAGATCCTTCGCTACGCCTGAAGAACGGCTCCGCTCAGGATGACAAGGCTTAAAAGCCGAATTGCACCACTACCAGAAAGCCGGCTCGATTAACCAACCATGCCCCAGTGGCTCACGGTTCTTAACCGCGAAGTAGTTGCGTGCACGCGCTGCCCGCGGCTGGTGGTGTATCGCGAGCAAGTTGCGCGCGAGAAGCGGCGGGCTTATCGGGACTGCGAATACTGGGGCAAGCCCGTGCCCGGCTTTGGAGATGCCGAAGGGCGCGTGTTGATTATGGGGCTGGCGCCAGGGGCGCATGGGTCGAACCGCACTGGACGCCCATTTACCGGCGATGCTTCCGGAAAGTTTATGTTCCCGGTGCTGTATGAAACCGGGTTCGCCAACCAACCCAACGCCACCGATCGCAATGATGGGCTGGAGCTGGAAGATCTGTACATTACCGCTGCGGTGCGATGTGCTCCGCCGGACAATAAACCTTTGCCGAGCGAGCTTGCCGGGTGCTCGCAGTTTCTGGGTCGGGAGATTGCTGGATTAAAAAACGTCAAGGTGGTGGTGGCGCTGGGCAAGATTGGTTTTGACGCTTATCTGAACTACTTGAAACAGCGGGATATGAAAGAGGGAGGGACGCCGCTGGGTCGAGAGAAAAATCTATTTAAGGCGTATCAGTTCAAACATGGCGCCAGTTACCGGTTACCCGACGGTAAGGTGTTACTGGCCTCTTACCATCCATCGAATCAGAACACGCAGACGGGAAAGCTGACGCGGGAGATGTTTGTGGAAATATTTAAAGAGGCGGCAAGACTTGCCGATGAATAATTGAGGCGCCGCCGGCGCCGGTTCGCTGCACCCGCACCCAACAGCGGGGTCATAGTTCACAAAGCCGGGTCGCGAACCGGGGCGGCGCCGGAGATTACTGTGTGGCGGTCGCTTGTACCCGCCACACGCCAAATTCGCCCGCAACCTACTTCAACTTAGTTACGATTACTTCCAGTTGAAATTGCCGTTTGGAGTTTGGATCGTCCACGCTGCCGACAACCATCGGCTTTCCTACTACGGCTAGAGTCCCGGCGCTGATCTTGAGTTGACGCAGCAGCGGCAGCATATCGTGACCGGGTGTTTGTTCCGGATTCGCGAAATTGCTGATCTCGGCGCGGATCGACAAATCGATGGCCCCGTTGCGCTCTTCGACCTTGCTCCAAATGCTTGTTCCCACATCGATGTACTGGAACTCGCCCTGTTTTGACTCGACCGGGACGCGTGTGCCGATCTTCAGTTCGTTGCTGCCGTCGGAGTTCAGGTTCATCGAGTACTGGCGGGTGTTGATCTTTTTCCCGTCCTCGAGTTCGTTGACCGAAAAATCGAGACGGTAGGCGTTCAAAGGTTTCTCCGTTTTTGGGGCTTTATCGACGTCTGCTTGCTGTGCCTGCGTTTTGCAGATTCCACCCCCGACGATGAGGGCCAGGATCAACGCTACCGTCACTGCTGTTTGCTTGAACATGCTTTGATTTCTCCTTAGAAGTGTGCGTTCTTACTGTTGAGAATCCTTTGCGGCCGCAGCGTCCTTCATTTCTTCGGCCATGTCTCGCCGCAATGCATCCTCCCGCGCCTGTGCGATGAGAGCGGCGTGTTCCGGATAATTCGCCACGTAGCTCTCAAGAATTTTCTCCTGTTCACTCAAAGGTTGCGGTGAGGGAAACTGATCTAACTTTGGTCCGGCAGAGAGCGCTGCGGGGTGGCGCGAGAAATGTGCTGCCGGTTTCTTTTTTTCGGAGGTTGACTCCAGGATCGGGACTCCGTTGGCCCCTTGAGATGCCATCGCTGGAATTCGATTGCCGGCGTCGTCTTGCATGGTTTGCGATGTACGAGCGGAATGGTCCCGACGGCCTTGGGTTGATCTCCAAAATATGATCGAAGCCGCGAGCAACAGTGTTGCCAGAACGGCAACCGTCGTCCACTGCCACCAACCGCGAGCAGGGATGCGTTCACGCTCGATCTGCAGGTTCGCCAGGACGCGCTCTTCCAGGCCTGCCCTGGGCTCGGCTGAATACCGTTTCAGCATGGAGTCGATTTCGTGGTCGAGAGAGTTGCTTGGCAAACTTCGGCCGTCGTTTTCGGGTTGTTCTGCTTTGCGATGTTCATTCATGTTCTTCACCGCGGGTTTCTTGTGATCTGGCCGGCTAGCTTCTCGCGCAGAATTTGACGGGCTCGAAATACCCGCGACCGGACTGCGGCTTCGTTGATATCTAAGATCGCCGCGACTTCGCGGGGCGACATTTCTTCCAGCGCCGATAGAATGAGCGGCTGGCGCAATTTTTCCGGCAACGACGAAATCAATTTTTCCAATAGCGCTCCAACCTGCAAGCCGTGCAGTGCGTCATGTGCCGTCGACTCCGAGGACGCCGTTTCTTGCTCGGGGCCCTCGGGATCGTCAATGGCAATCTCCCGTCTGCGATTGCGCTGCTGGCTGCGGTCAATCGCGACACGCCAGGCGATGCGTGCAAGCCAGGTTTTGTGGTCCTCTACGGCCGCCAGTTTGTGGCTATAGCGCATGACTCTCAAAAATGTTTCCTGGGTGGCGTCTTCGGCATCGTGGTGGCTCCTGAGAATTGCATAAGCAATGCGGTAAACCAGCCGCGAGTGATCCTGGACGAGAGATTCGAGAACTGCGTGTTCACTGCGGTCTGAAATCCGCACGACAGTTGCCGCCTCGTCCAAGATTGCCTCGCCCACCGCCAATCGCGCATCCTCATTCATAAAGACCACTGGGATCTCGGTTTTGTTTGGGAATTTTATTAGGAGCCGTGAGTCTTCAGGAGAACGAACGGCAGGTAATAAACTTGCGCAGCTAACTTCGGTAGATCAACGGGAAGACCGCTTAGAAGCCGACCTTCACTGGTTCGGGTTCCAGATGGACGCCCCAGATTTCTTCCACGCGATGTTGAATCTGTTCTTTTAGCGCGAGGACCTCGGCGGCGGTGGCTCCGCCGCGATTGACGATGGCCAATGCGTGCTTGTGGGAAATTCCGGCGTGGCCGAAGCCATATCCTTTGGTGAAGCCGGAACGCTCGACCAGCCAGGCGGCGGAAACTTTCTTATGGGTAACGAGCGCAGGATAACTAGGAACGGTTAATCCTCGCGCGGCGGCGCGCTGTTTTAGGTCTTCATGCTGAGCTTCGGAGAGCACGGGATTCTTGAAGAATGAGCCCGCACTCTGGCAATCGGGATCTCCCGCCACGATCAGCATTCCTTTTAAGGCTCGGATATGGCGCACGGCTTCGCGGGTCTCGGCCAGGTTTGGCGTGGTCTCGCGGCCGGCGAAGTGGCGCTTGAGGTCGGCATAGGTGAGGCGTGGCTTGCCTTCCGGAGTGAGCGCGTAGCTGACGCGCAGAACGATGAAGCGTCCGCTTTCGGTGGTGTTGAAAATGCTGGAGCGGTAGCCGAAGCCACAGGCTTCGCGGCAAAGTTCGCGGACCTGGCCATCTCTCAAATCGAGCACCTGCACCGCCTCGATGGTTTCGGCGACCTCCTGTCCGTAAGCGCCGACGTTCTGCACGGGAGTGCCGCCCACGCTGCCGGGGATGCCACTCAGGCACTCGAGGCCGGCGCAGCGCGCCATGACCGATCGAGAAACGAATCTATCCCAGGATTCGCCGGCGCCGACGTCGAAAATGACATTGCCATCTTCATCGTGTGCGGCGCGCGGTTCGATGCCTTCGATTGCGATCTTCAGAGCCAGCCCGGGCCAACCTGCGTCGGAGATGAGCAGGTTGCTGCCGCCACCCAAAACAAAGAGCGGAAGATTGCGGGAGCGCGCATACGTGACGGCTTCCTGCACCTCTGCAATATTCCTGGCTTCGACGAAATACTTTGCGGGACCGCCGATTCGGAGGGTGGTCAAGGGCGCGAGCGGAATGTTTTCCAGGATCTGCACGAATCATTTTCATCTTACACACGGGAGCAGCAGGCGCATACTCGCGCGTGTCTTGCTGGAAAACGCCCAAAAATTTGCTGGGTTAAGAGAATCCTAATTTGGAACTACTGGTCTTTCGGACAGTGCCCATATGTACTGCCGGAATCTACCCCGGACGCGGGGGACATCCCAAACTACGGGACATGCGACTCCCCCAGTCCATCCACCGCTCTCTCTCCGTCCACTCTTTCCACATTCAAACTATCGGCGTGGCGCTGCTGTTTTTGATCATTGGATCTCTGAGTGCGAAGGCCTCTTTTGCGCAGCTCACATCTTCACCTTCGAGCTTGCGATTTGGTGGCCTCGACGTTGGTCAGACCGAGACGTCGATGGTGACCGTAACGAATGCTGGAACGACGAGCGTGACGGTTACGGAAATTACCGTGAGCAACCTGGTGTTTGCCGTGTCCAATGAGAGCTTGCCGCTGGTCCTGCCGGCGGGAGGAAGCTTCAATGTGAGTGTAAGCTTCACTCCCGCGGCAACGGGATGGACTGGCGGAACGGTCAGGTTTTCGAGTAACGCATCGAACCCTAGTTTGCTGGTGAACCTCGGTGGTATGGGCGTGAAGAGCGAGCCCGTGACCGCCAGCCCAGCGATGCTTTCTTTTGGGCAGGTGATGATCGGGGCCAGCGGCACGCTGCCGGTTGTAATCACGAACGCGCGGACGTCGAAGATAACAATCTCGGCGGTGCAGGCCACGGGAGCCGCGTTCTCGGTGAGTGGGCCAACGTTTCCTTTGGCGTTGGCGGTAGGGCAGAGTGTGACTTTGAGCGTCGCCTTCGCGCCGCAGTCGGCGGGAACGGTTGGCGGCAGCCTGTTTGTGTTTGGTCCGGCGTTGAACGTGCCACTCACTGGCACGGGGGCGACGGCGGCGGCGGGGCAATTGATCATCGCCCCGGCGCCGTTGAACTTTGGAAATGTGGCGGTGGGTTCTACGGGCATGCAAAGCCTAACGCTGACCGCCAGCGGCAACAGTGTGACAGTTTCCTCCGCGTCGAGCAGCAGTTCGCAATTTGTTTTGGAGGGAGGGGCTTTCCCGGTGACAATCGCGGCTGGCCAGAGCGTATCGTACAACGTGGCTTTCATGCCGCAGGCGGGAGGAGCAGAATCTGGATCGCTCTCGTTTTTCAGCAACGCGTCCGATTCAAATGCGATTGAAGCTCTGTTGGGGACGGGTACCGCGCAGCAGAACAGCGTGAACCTTTTCTGGAATTCAACGGAGGATGTGGTGGGGTATAACGTTTATCGCAGCATGAGCGCGGCCGGACCCTATTCGAAAATTAATTCCGGTTTGGAGTCAAGCACGGCTTATACAGATACGACTGTGGGCGCCGGCAACACTTACTATTACGCCGCTACATCGGTGAACTCCGGCGGACAGGAGAGCGCCCGTTCGACGCCGCCGGTGGAGGCGGTGGTGCCGTAACCACTGTCTTGAGCCAGTAGAGAGAGCTTGAGCCAGTAGAGAGAGGAAGCCCGCGGCTTCTCTGGCGGGCTCCAAATCGAAAGGCCTGTGCGCCTGCGTGTGTTCGGAGTTCCGTCCGCGGGTCACGCGATGGCCGTCTTCAGGGCTGTCAAGAATCTAAGTCCTCGACTTAGCCTCGAACAATACCCGCACTTACAATCCTCGGAATAATCCACTTACTCGCTTGTCCTCGAACACTAGGAATAGTGTGCAATTTTCTGCATGTGTCGAAGTGACTTCAGTCACTCCCTCCGTGCTAAAGTAATCATTCTAAATGCCGTTAGTAGCACAGAGGGGCCATTCTCCTTGGCTGCCTGGATGCGTTAGTACTAGTACAGGCAGGCAATACCGGAGACTCACTAAAGTTATGCGCATGAACGGGCTCAGAACGATTCTGAAAGCAAGAGCGGCAATGCTGCTGTTAGTTCTGGGTGTGTGCCGCCCCGGACTGGCTCAAGAAGTATCTGCGGCGCTGCTGCGACCGGTTGCGATGGAGACGGGCGCGTTTGAACCTGCTCCGCTGGTGAGTTTGACGCCAACAGCCACTCCGCCTGAGTCGCCGGAGAACCATCGATTCTGGGATCGCGAGAACAGCTTTCTGTTTGCGGCGAATGCCGCCGTCAGCGCCGCCGATTTCGTTGTGACCCGGAACAATCTGCGCGGCGGCGGTCAGGAACTGAACCCGGTCACCCGGGTGTTCAGTGGCACGTCGGCAGGGCTGGCGATGAATTTCGCCGGGGAAACTGCGGGGGTTGTCGGGCTCAGCTATTTCTTCCACAAGACGGGACACCACAAAATGGAGCGCGCGGTGTCGATGTTAAATATCGGAGGCTCGGCGGCTGCCGTCACGTTTGACCTGGCGCGTCGATAGGAGCCTTACCTTCTCCACGGCGCAAAATCCAAATCAGCAGAAAAATCATTGCGAGCGCGATGAGCAGGAAGATGATTCCACCCTGGCGGTGAAGTCTGCCGGTCAAGAAGCTGGGATCGACGCGAGTGGCGAGCATTCCCAGGACGAAGATCCGCAGTCCGTTCTTGAGAACTGAAAGGGGGATTGCCGCGGCGACCACGGTTATCTTTCGCCACCGGGAACGCAAGAGTAAATGTGCGAGCACCATGCTCGTCACCAGCAAAATCATGCTGGAACGGATGCTGCTGCATTCCGGGGCGACTTCCATGGTCAATCCTGGAATGTGTACGAGGGTGCCGCGTTGCGCTACCGGAATTCGCGCGATTAAGAAAAGCAGATGGGCGGCAGCGGCGGAGCCGTACTGCAAGAGGCTGATGATTGGATTCAGCAAAATATTCGGAAAAGGGACCATCCAGAATAAGAAGCAGAGTGGGAAGAGCGAACGGCGAAAAGCTTGAATATCGAAGCACAGGATGAAAGAGGCAATCCACCAGAGCACTAATGCGATCATATCGATCGATAGCTGCTCGTCGTAAGACGGCGGAAAGGCTCGCCACTTCACGAAGGTAGAAATCAGAAGGGCTAGGGCGAGTAAGCCGGAACCAATTTTCCCCGAGAGCGAAGAAGCCTGGGGCCCTTTCGAGTGCTGAGTTCTTCGATTCACATCTCTCGAATCAAGGAAGATTAAGGCCGCACTCATCGGGAGGATCAGCAGGATGTGAGTGTATTGGTCATCGCGCAGGGCTAGCGCAAAGGTGGCTAGCAACGGGACCACCCAGATGGTTAGGGAGGCGGCGCTGAGAATGATGAAGAGCGGGATCGACCACGGCGCCGAGATCGCACGTTTCCCGGCTAAGGGCGCGTCGGGATTAGTTGACTCTTGTGAAGTTGGCATGAACAGCGAATCGTTTGACGTTGCGGGTGACTGAAAACCACAGACTGCTGTCGTCCGCTGCTTAATCTTAGCCTGAATCTTCCTATTACTTTCCAAAACTTCGGTGACCTCGCTCATCCGCAATGGCACGGATGAGTTATTGACTGCGCAAATTCGAGTAGCGTAGCTTACGATCAACGGACGTGGGGGAGGAGTGAATGGCACTCGGAACTGGCTGGTCCAAAACCTGGACCTATTTCGAGGGTGAGTGGCATGAGGGCAACGTGCCGATTATGGGTCCGCGCACTCATGCGGCGTGGCTTTGCTCTCTGGTGTTCGATGGGGCCCGCGCTTTTGAGGGCGTTACTCCCGATCTCGATTTGCATTGCGCACGGGTAAACGATTCAGCCAAGAAGCTGTTTCTCAAGCCGACTGTTGCGGCTGAAGAGTGGGTGAGGCTGGCGCGGGAAGGCGTGAAGAAATTCGATAAAGACGCCGCGCTCTACATTCGCCCGATGTACTGGGCGGAACGAGAAGGGCCGTGGGTTCAGGCGCACGATCCGGAATCGACGCGCTGGTGCCTCTCGATTTACGAGGCGCCGATGCGCGCGCCGAAAGGATTCTCGATTACCCTGTCTCCCTACCGGCGGCCGACGATTGAAACCATGCCGGTCGATGCCAAGGCCGGATGTCTTTATCCCAACAACTCGCGGGCTCTGTTTGAGGCGAATGCGCGGGGCTTCGACAACGCGATTGTGTGCGACATGCTGGGCAACGTAGCCGAGCTTGCCACTTCGAATGTCTTCATGGCCAAGGATGGCGTGGTGCTCACACCCATTCCGAATGGCACGTTTCTGGCGGGAATCACGCGGCAGCGAGTGATTGGACTATTGCGCCAAGCCGGGGTGCCTGTGATCGAGAAAGTTCTCACCTACCAGGAGTTCAAGCAGGCAGACGAAATTTTTGCGACGGGAAACTACTCCAAAGTAGTTCCGGTGACGAGAATCGGCGATCGTCAACTGCCATTTGGTGCGCTCTACGCCAAGGCCCGGGAACTCTACTGGACGTTTGCGCACTCCTGATGGGCGAAATGGTGCGCAATGTCGAGCCGGGAAAGGCGAACGCCGCGACTGTCGACGTACTCGCCCAGATCTGGCGCCGCGTGTTGCAACGGGAACACGTTGGACTCGATGACAGATTTTATGACGTCGGCGGCACTGACCCGTTAGCCGACCGGTTGTTTGCCGAGATCGCCGGGGTCTTTGATCGTTGGTTGCCTGCGGCTACGATTTGCCACGCGCCCACGATTACGGCGCTGGCGGCGGTGTTAGAGCAGCCGTCTCTTCCGCGGTTTTCACCCTTTGTGAAGTTGAAGGACGGCAACAAGAAAACTCCCGTTCTGATTACGCATGGGCTGGGAGGCCGTGCCAGTTTTTCGGAGCTCGCCAAACATATTTTTACCGAGCACCCAATCTATGGAATTCAGGCCAAAGGTGTGGATGGCCTCGAACAACCGTTGGATCGCATTGAGGATATGGCCAAGTTTTATCTGGAGGCGCTCGGCCGACTTCAGCCTCAAGGTTCATGCCTGCTGATCGGTTACTCATTCGGCGGGCTGGTGGCTCTCGAAATGGCGCAACGGCTCGCGGCGGAGGGGAAAACTGTACCGCTACTGGCGCTGGTGGATACTTACCCGCATCCTCGTTATCTGGCACTGGGCCAGCGCTCGTCGCTCATGGCAAAACGAATCACGGGCCACATCTCCGACTTACGGAACAAGCCGTTGGGCACGGCATTCTCGCAAGCCGCCGGCTTTGTGACCAGGCAGTTGCATATCGCTGGGGAGGGCAAACCGCGACCGGCGTCTGGAGGATCATCTCGTCTTTCTTTTGCCGAAACCACGGTGCGCGTCAAGGAACGCGATCTGTCGGCGCTGAAGCGATATCGTCCGCGGTTTTATCCCGGAAAAATGAAATTTGTGCGGCCTGAATCGAACTCGTACCTGCCGACCGATCCGACCGCGGTCTGGAAAAAGATAGCGGCTGAATTTCAGGTCGATACCGTTCCCGGCGACCATCTCGGAATGATCGCCACTCACTTTGAAAGTCTGGCCGAGGTTCTTACGCGGTATGTGCAGGACGCGAACGCAGAATAGCCGCTTCATGTGAATGCTTTAGTCCGATCGGTGAATTGTTTTTAGCGAATCATGTTCAATCATGTTCATCATGTTGCCATCATCTGTTCCGACTATGCGAGGTCGAAGCATTTTTACGTCGATATTCTGGGGTTGAAAATTATCAGGGAGATCTATCGGGAAGAACGAGAGTCTTTCAAAGTGGATTTGCAGGTCGGGGAACGATATCAGATTGAGTTGTTCTCTTTTCCCAACCCACCGGCGCGAACGTCTTCTCCGGAAGCCTGCGGGTTGCGCCACATCGCATTCGAAGTCGACAATGTGCGGGAGACGGTTGAGAAGTTGCAAGGCCGTGGGATTGAAGTCGAGTCTATCCGCGTGGATGAGACGACGAACAAATCATTTGCGTTTTTTAGCGATCCGGATGGTTTACCGATAGAGATCTATGAACGGTAAAGTTGCGCTGCAATCTTCAAAAAAAAGATCTTCAAGAGAGAGATCGAAAAGCGAAAGATCGAAGATGTCGAAACTGGTCTCCAGGAAACGATCACTAAGAAAATGACTGGCGCAGAAAGTCTGGTTCGTTCGCTGATTGGCAGCGGGGTTGACACTTGCTTCACCAACCCCGGCACCTCGGAGATTCATATTGTCGCGGCTCTTGACCGCCTGCCGGAAATGCGTTGTGTTCTCGGCCTGTTTGAGGGCGTCGTAACCGGAGCAGCCGATGGGTATGCGCGCATGGCAGAAAAGCCCGCCTGTACGCTGCTGCATCTTGGACCCGGTCTCGGGAACGGACTGGCGAATCTGCATAATGCGAGCCGAGCGCAAGTGCCGATCGTCAATGTGGTGGGCCAGCATGCCAGCTATCATTTGCAGCACGATGCGCCGCTCACTTCCGATATTGAAGGCATCGCGCGGCCTTATTCGAAGTGGTTGCGGACATCGCGGTCTTCTTCGGAAGTGGGCCCGGATGCGGTGCAGGCTATGGTGGCTGCACGCTCCGCGCCTGGTCAGATTGCGACATTGATTGTGCCTGCGGACGTGGCCTGGAGTGAGGGTGGAAGAATTGCGGTGGCGTCGGGGTGGACGAAGACTCCAATCGCGGGCGAGGCGAATATCAAACGCATTGCGGAGATGCTGCGGTCCAGTTTGCGAACCGCGATTCTTCTCTCGGGTAAGGCCCTTTATGGGAGAGGACTGGCAGCGGCGGGACGGATTGCTGCCGCGACTGGGGCGAAACTTCTGGCTCCGTATCCCATCAGCCGGTTGGAGCGCGGCACTCGCATGCCATCGGTGGAGCGGATTCAGTATGTTCTAGAGCCGGCGCTGGAACAACTCAAGGAATTCCGGCAGATGATTCTGGTGGGGGCGCAAGCTCCGGTGGCGTATTTTGCATATCCGGGGAAGGAAAGCGTGCTGACTCCGGCGGGATGCGACATTCACGCGCTGGCGAGTGCGAGTGAAGATGGAGTGGGGGCCCTCGAAGCGCTTGAGGCGGCGCTGAAGCCGTTGCGGACGCAGGCGGAGACAGAACGTTTCGAACGGCCGCGGGAGCCGAGTGGGGGCATAACGCTTTCCGGATTGGCCGCTGCCGTGGGCGCGACTCTGCCGGAGAATGCGATTGTGGTGGACGAATCGATGACCTCGGGGCGCGGGATGATGGCGGCCACCCGAGGCGCGCCGCCGCACGATTGGCTGGCCAATACGGGAGGTTCGATTGGGATTGCCATGCCGTTGGCGGTGGGCGCGGCGGTAGCCTGCCCGGACCGCAGAGTGTTGTGCCTTTCGGCGGATGGCAGCGGAATGTATACGCTGCAAGCCCTGTGGACGATGGCGCGCGAGGGCCTCAAGATCACGACGGTGGTATTCGCCAATCGCGATTATGCGGTGCTGAAGCGGGAGTTTTCTTATCTGGGTGTGGGCGATCCGGGACAGCGCGCTCTGGACATGTTCGAAATCGGACGTCCCGATCTCGACTGGGTGCGTCTGGCCAAGGGCATGGGAGTGCCCGCGCGGCGGGTCGATTCGTTGGAGGGGTTTGCGGGAGCGTTACGGGAAGGGTTTGAAAGCCAGGGCCCGAGCCTGATTGAGGTGCCTTTGTAGCGATTGCTCAGGTGGCTAGCGCTACGGATGACTGATCGAGCATTTTCGCGAGTTCGGCTTTGACGATTTTTCCGGTGGGAGTGACGGGCATGGCGGGAACGATAAAGATCTGCGACGGCTGCTTGTATAAAGCAAGATGGCGTGCGGCGTGTTCCGCAACCTCTGGGACAGTGAGCGACGACTGCGGTAAAGGCTGAACGAAGGCGATGACGTCTTCGTCGCCATCGACGGAGCGGCCAAGCACGGCAGACTGGGCTATTGCCGGATGAGCATTCAAGACTGCTTCGACCTCGGCGGGATAGACGTTGAAGCCGCGGTGGACGATCAAATCCTTGGTGCGGCCAACAATGAAGAGATTGCCATCTTCGAGGCGGGCGAGGTCGCGGGTGTTAAACCATCCCTCGGCGTCGACGGCTGCGGCAGTCTCTTCCGGGGAGCGATAGTAGCCCTTCATAATGTTGGGCCCGCGCACCCATAGTTCACCAGCTTCGCCCGCGGGTACGGGATTACGATCTGGGCCGACTAATTTAATTTCTATGCCGGGAAACGGCGGTCCGATGGACGTATCGCTGCGCGGAGACTCCACGCGGGTTTGCGCGATGGTTGGGGAGCATTCAGTAACTCCGTATCCGTTGTGAAGTATCATTCCGAAAAGATTTTCGATGCCGGACTTGGTGGATGGGTGGAGTTGAGCGCCGGAAGAGGAAATAATTCGCAGCGCGGGAAAGTTGAGTGACTGGACGCCTCGTAATTTGGCGTATTGCAGGAATTGCGTGAACGTGGCCGGAGCGCCGAGTAGAACTGTGATCCGCTCTTTGTCGAGGGTGACGCGCGCATTCATGGGGTCGAAACGAGGCGATAAATAAATCGATGCCCCGCTAAGCAACGAGCCGAGAAGAACAACAGAAAGGCCCACGGCATGAGACATGGGCAGAATGCCGTAGAGGCGGTCGTCGGGCGCCAGCGAGCGGATTTTTGCGGAGCCCGCAGCAAGAAATAAGAGATTGCGGTGGCTCAGCATTACACCCTTGGGAAGTCCCGTGGTTCCGGAGGTGTAGATCAAGGCGGCGACGCGGTTGGAAATATCGGCGTCGAGCGGCTCTGGCTGGGCCTTCCGGTTGATTGGGCCAACGGCGACGGAGCCTAGTCCGTCGACTTCTTCGAGTGCGGCATTGTGTTGCGTGGCATGGTCGGCAGCGTGCGGCGAGACGCTGGTGGTGAAGAGCGTGATGCGCGCGCCGCAGTGTTCTCGTATCTCATCGATCTCTCGCGCCGAGAGGCGAGCATTCACGAGCACGGGCCAGGCATCGAGTGCCGCCGAAGCCAAGAGTAATGCGATGAACTCGCGGCAGTTCTCACCAACGATCATTACGCGATCGCCGGGACGGACTCGCTTTTTCGTTAGCCACGCTTGCGCTTGTGAAATGGCCGTGGCTAGTTGCCCGTAGGTCCAGGCGCCGGAGGCTTCAACTAAAGCCGGCCGGTCGGGCGAATGCTCCGCCCAGGGGCTTCCCACATCGCTGATGCGCGCGGGAAGCGCGGACAAGGCGTCTGATGGGCCGCGAGATGGGTTGTGTTCCGCCATGAGTGCGGGAGGAATTTACGTTCTGGTGAGCAGGCAAACGCCGGTCCAGGGAAAGTTTCCGGGATTCCAATCGGAGTCCAATACTACGGGAAGCAATCCCTTGGGCGAGCGATTGAATTGCGCGGCGGTCTGCAAAAGCCCGCGAACGTCTTTTGGCGTCCAGCCGTGGGGCACAAAGAACTTGGGGCCTTCGGGTGGGCCGAACTTGAATGCGGCTCCGGCATCGCTGAGCTGCGCGCCGGAGGTGCGCTGCATCAGTTTTAGTTGGCCGGGCGAAGTGAGATCGATGATCCAGGTGGCGAAGTGATCGCCGGCGGCGAGGTCCCGGGCGAATGCGGCAACTTCTTCGGCGGTGAAATAGATGAGGAGGCCTTCGGTGAGGACTACGATCTTTCGGGCGCGGCGGTGCAGATCGGCGAAGAGTTTGCGGCGGCCCGCGACATCGGATAAATCAAGCGCAATGCGTTCGAGATGGCATCGCGGGCTTTCACCGTTGAGCATTTCGTTTTTGTAGGCCACAATTTCCGGCAGGTCGACTTCCACCCAGTGAAGCGAGGCGGGCAGGTCCATGCGATAGGGGCGGGCATCGAGGCCGGCTGCGAGGTTCACTACAAGGTCTGCGCCGTCCTGAATCTCGGCAGCGAGAAATTTGTCGAAGAGATAAGTGCGTGCGACCCACGCCCACTCGTGCTTATTGCCTTCGGGAAGCGTGTTGGCGATGTGAAAGCCGCGCTCGCCGGCAAGCCGTTCGGCATAGGGATCGCGAAACAGCGCGTCGGGACGTTCGCTTTCGCGGGCTCGAAAGTAGGCCACCCAACGGGCAGTATCGGAAATGCAGCGAACGGATGAAGTGGCCTCAAGCATTGTTGTCGAGCTTCCTCGCGACGAAAGCAACCAGATTGTTGATCGTGTCCAGATTACCGGGGATTACATCTTCGTCTTCAACGGTAATCTTGAAACGGTCTTGAAGGTAAGTGACGAGGTCGAGCACTCCGAGGGAATCGATGACATTGCCGAGCAGGGAACCGTCGGCACGAAGATTTTCGGCGCGGCCGGAAAGGAAGTGGGCGACGAGAAAGCTGCGGATCTCGCGTTCAATGTCGGCGGTCTGTGTGGATCGAATAGTTTCTGCCGAGGACACTAAAACACCTCGCTGTGTTCTTGTTCGAGAACCGCGGGAAGAAGCTTGGTAGCGGTGTCGCGGACCTCTTGCTTGGAATTTTCCGATGCAGAGGAAGTTGCGTAAGACGGGCGTATGAGCGTCGCATCTCCATCGTATGGCGAGGCGTACCATGCCGTCGCATCCGACAATGTTTTGTGCAATTCCGGATTTGCCGCCTTGTAGAAGAAAGGGCAGGCCGGATATTTCCGGCGATACGGGTTCCATGCCAAGGCTGCTTGCCGAATGCGGAGCGGAAAACCTAATAGTTCAAAAGTGTGGCTGCCTGCTTTCTTCGCGCGGTTGTAGGCCGCAGTCAACAGGGTTTGGAGGACATCTGAGTCGTCATCCTTGGCGACCAAGTCTGCGATGATCGATGTCCGCAGACCGTTTTCTGAATTCGTATCGTTGCGAACCACAGTGTAGCCGAGCAGTTCTGAACCTTTATAGCAGCAGAGAACGTTCGCCGATCCTCGATCGCCGGGAATCTCGAAGTGCCAGCGCAGCGTGGCCGGAGTGCGGTCGGCGAGCAGGCGGCAGCTTTCCTTCTGCTTTTCCGTCCAAAGGGCCTGGAATTCGTCTCCGATTTCGTGAACGCCGAGTTCGCTGATCGTAAGGGAAAGCGAAGTATGGCTGGGCCGTCGTCTGCGGAGAATCTTGTCGGCTCCGACTGCCAGCGACGTTAGCACACTCCCGATAAGCGAGAGCGTGAGTCCAGCCTTGAACTTGTTCATCAGTGCACGGGCAAAGCCGTAGGGCCGCAGAACCCAGAATAGCGCGGTGTCATAGTCGGGCTGCGGCAGCGGAGAAGATTTGAACGCGAGCGCAATTTTGCCGACAGCTTCGATGGCCGTGGTGGAGATGAAGAGGTCGACCGATTTCTGGCGGAAAAAAGCTGCGACCAACGTCAGGCCGACGGCGCGGTACGGCGGATCGACGACCAATCCATGCGCAGTGACCGCGGTAAGAGTTTTATCGCCGTAATGGTAACTCAGCGAGATGTTGCCGAGGTAACCGACGATTGCGCTGTCCGCTTCCAGAACCCAGCCGATGGGCCGTTCGATTTCGTGGTGCAGCAGAGCCGGATTGCGCTGCCAGAGGCGCTGCCAATTTTCGAAGGAGTCGGGGTTGAGGCCTCCTCTTTGTTTCAGGCGGGCGACAGCGTCGAAATCCGAGAATCGAGCTTCGCGAATTTTGGCGGGAGCGATCGGCTCTGAGCGTTGCGCTCCGGAGCCGACTTCCGCAGCGGACGATGCTGCGCGGCGTGACCGGATCATCTTCAGGATCGCGCCGGTTAGCTTTTTCTCGATGGATTCCATTGAATGCCGGTTCTTACGTTCTAGGCTAATTCGCTATCCACCAGAGTTGATTGGACGCGTCCCACTTGAGCCATGGCGGCAAATGCCGATTTCTCGTTCTTCTTCGCAAGCAGGTAATACAGCCAGTTGCGATATACGCAGACCGCCGACGATTGCCATGTGTTTTGCAAAGATTCCGTGACCAGGGCTTCGGGAAAGAACACAACCTGATCTTCCCAGGGATGCGCGAGCGCGATCTCTTTAAATTCGGCTAGCAGTTTGGCCGCGGACGGAGCGAAGTATCCCTGGGGCAACGTGGGATAGGTTTCTCTTTCCTGGCGCAGGAATCTCTTGATGTCCCGGCGATATTCCTTCAACAAGGTACGCGCTCCATATTCCGGATGGCCCTGGAAATGGACGAAGAGGCTCTGCTTTTTCTGTTTCACGAACAAATCCACACCGGCCTGGGCGGATTTGGTGAGAACGGAGTAACCGCAAGAGGTGAGTGAGTCCTCGGGCACTTCGTTCCAGCGGGAATGCGGAAAGCGCATGGGCCGCGCGGCGTTGTTTGTGAGTTCGTGACCGCGGATGCTGGTCGATTCGAAAACGCCAAATTGTTTATCGCTCAGCGGGCGGCGCTGGATGCCGTCGCTGTGAAGCACGCCGGCGTGGGCCGCCAGGCAGGATAAGACGGTGGAAGCCGTGTTGCTCTCGGCCCAGTCGAGGACGTCGGTCAAGATGTGCCAGTAAGGTTCTTCGCGCAGAGAGGGCTGGCGCGGTTCGGTGCCGGTGACAATGATGGCGTCAAAGCGGCTATTCCAAAGGTCGTCGATGCCGTGATAGAAGCTGCTTAAATGCTGCACTCCACGGGGAGCACGCGGGACTAGCGGCAGAGAGTAAAGCTTGAGGCGAACCGGAAGGTTGCCGGAGGCAATGTCGAGAAGATCCATGAACTGTATCTCGGTATCTTCCAGCGCCGCGTCGGGCATGTTGTTGACCAGGGCGATTCTGACGCAGCCCTCGCTGAAATCGTGGCGGCTATTCGCGCGCGCGGCGCGGACGGCGGTCTTCTCCGCCCATCGTGGTGGAACCGGGCCTCCATCCATCAGAAGCGACATGACGCACCTCCCGAATTTTCGTTCGTCAGTTCACGAGTCATTTCGTGGCCTTGTCCAGTGCCTGGGAGAGGTCTGCAAGAATATCTTCGATATGTTCAATGCCTACGCTTAAACGAATCATCTCCGGCGTGACGCCGACTTTGCGCTGTTCGTCGGGCGTCAACTGGCGATGGGTGGTGGATGCGGGATGACAGGCCAAGGACTTGGCGTCGCCCATATTGACCATTCTCTTGAAAAGTTTCAGAGCATTGAAACATTTGGTCCCGGCCGCGAAGCCGCCTTTCACTCCGAAGGTAAGCAGCGAGCAGCGCTGCGATCCGAGATAGCGTTGCGCCATGGGATATAGAGGGCTGTCGGGAAAGCCGGCGTAATTCACCCATTCGACCATGGTGTGGCTGCGCAGAAATTCGGCGACCTGGCGGGCGTTCTCGACGTGGCGCTCGACGCGAAGCGCCATGGTTTCGACGCCCTGCAATAAGAGAAATCCGTTGAACGGCGACAACGTCGCCCCGGTGTTGCGCTGGCACACGGTGCGGCAGCGCGCCACATAAGCGGCGTCGCCGAACTGATCGACGTAGACCACGCCGTGATAGGCAATCTCAGGCTGGTTGAGCATGTAGAACTTTTTGGCATGCTGACGCCAGGGAAACTTGCCGCTGTCCACGATCATTCCGCCGAGAGTGGTGCCGTGGCCGCCCATGAATTTCGTCATGGAATGCACTACGACGTCGGCGCCGTATTCGATGGGCCGCAGCAAAATCGGGGTCGCGACAGTGTTGTCGACGACCAGAGGAACACCGTGCTTATGCGCGACGCGGGCCAGGCCTTCGATATCGGCCACGTTCCCGGCGGGATTGCCGACGCTTTCGCAGTAAACGGCGCGCGTGTTTTGGTCGATCAGTTTTTCGATGTCATCGGGATGGTCGGTCTTGGCAAAGCGGCCTTCGATCCCGCGCTTGGGAAAGATATGCGCCAGCAGGGTATAAGTAGCGCCGTAAAGTTGCGGCGTAGAGATGACATTGTTTCCCGACTCGGCGATGTTGATGAGCGAGTACTCGATGGCGGCCATTCCGGAGCTGACGCTGAGCGCCTCCACTCCGCCTTCGAGCGCGGCCACGCGTTTTTCCAAAACGGTGTTGGTGGGATTGCCGATGCGAGTGTAGATATTCCCTGGAACTTCCAGATTGAACAGAGCCGCGCCGTGCTCGGCGCTGTCGAACTCGAACGCCACTGTCTGATAAATAGGCACGGCGACGGCGTGATTGGTGGGATCACCGTCGTAGCCGGCGTGGATGGCCAGGGTCTCTCGCTTCATAAGAAGTTCTGGTTACCGCGAAGAACCCTGCGAGGCCGCGCCGGCTTTCTCGCGCTTCTCTTTCTCTCGCTTCTCTTTCTCTCGCTGCTCTGGGACCTTTATTTCGTGAAGTTCATGACGGCCTGCGGGGGAAGCCGCCGAGGATTTTTGCACTCGCGATTTCGACATGGCGCGAGTGATCGTGCGAGCGGCAAAGGCGGCTCCGAATGCGAAGCGCATGACCGGCCCAAAACTGTTGGCGGCGGTGATGCCGGCAAAATAAAGGCCGGGCATGGACGACTCGAATCCAGAGGAGAGCACTGGCGAGCCGTTGACCAGCTTGAGTTTCGAGCGAATATCGGAACCGAGAAATTGCAATCGATCCAGATCGACTTTATAGCCGGTAGCGGCAATGATATGGTCGGTTAGAATTTCCCGTTGGCTGCCGTCCTCGGAACGAAGCTGAAGCCGAACGCGGCCGTTTTGAATCTCGGCACGTTGCGGCGTGCATTCCAAGTGCAACGGAACCCGGCCGATAACTTTATCTTTCACGAACCAGGCTCCCGAAGGACCCAGGACGCGGCGAACGGCTTCCAGGCGAAGGCTTTCGGGCAGGTAATGGAATACCATGGGCGCGTCGGCGAAGAAGCGCAGGCGCCAGCCGGGGCCTATGCCGGATTGAGGGCGCTGAAGCTGCTGCCACCACGAACGCGGCTTGCCCACTTGTGGAGCGCCGTGAAATTTCAAGGCAGCCCGGCGGGAGACCAATTGCACGTTGGCTCCAGCTTCATGGAGCAGGCCGGCCAGATCGGTCGCCGAGGAACCACCGCCAACGACGACTACGTCGCGTCCGCGGAACGGTTCCAGGTCGTGATGACGAAAGCTGTGCGAAACAAATTCCGGCGGAAGTCCGGCAAGAGTGGCGGGCGTGTATTCGAAGTGCGTGATGCCGACCGCCAGCACAACCCGGCGCGCCGTGAAGAACTCGCCGGTATCGAGCCCCAGACGAAATCCGTCCGCCACGCGATCGATGCTGGTGACCAGTTTGTCTTCCAGTTCGGGCACCATGCGCTCTTTGAAGGCCAGGCCGTAGGCGCTGAAAGTATCGAGGCGCACCGGAATTCCGGAATCGGAGTATTCGATGCCGCGCTCGGCGCAAAACTGGCTAAGGGTAAATTCGCCTTCGCCATCGGAAATGTTCGAGGCGAAGCCGTCCGATTTGAGACACATGCCTTTGGGCATATGTGCCCGCCAGCTGTCCATTACCCGGCCGAAGATGCGGAAGGGTATTCCGCTACGGCGGAAGTGGGCAGCGATGGAAAGTCCATAAGGACCCGCGCCAATGATCGCAGTTTCCAGCATAGGTTTATGAAGAACTCTCTCGATGATTTATTTTTCGTGACGAAAAAACCACCACAGACTGCCTTAGGGGGAAATGAAAAGGGGGAAGAAATCTACGAGGATCATACCATGCGCCGCGCCTCCCAGCAGCCAAAAAAATGCAGGCAAAAATAGCACGTAAGTGCCATTCGATCAATGGCTTATGGCATTTGCAATTCGCGCTGTGTTTTCGGTCATTGCTGCTTCGCAGCTTTGTATGCATTCCCCAAATGCGGTGAATTTCTCTCCGTTTTTTCATCCTCCCTGGCTGGGCTTGATGGTTTCAGTCCGGAGGTGTGGCCCTCGAGAAAACCGCGAATGGTTGCGATCAGGCGGGGTGAAGCCTGGGTCTGAATTCTCTCCGAATCGCCCAAGGTGAGAGCATGATCGAGTTTCTCGGGAAGGTCGCGTTCGTCGGTGGCCACGATGATGCGGCCTTGCGCTCCGAAGCGCTCGGCGGTCGCAACCTGATGGTCGTTGCGGGTTTCGCGAAATTCCGCGCGCCGGGGCACGACTACTATGGGCTTGCCGAGTTCGAGCGCGGAAATAATCGATCCCATTCCCGCGTGAGCCACAATCAGGCGAGTTTCCTGCATCACGCGGTTGAACTCCTGCGGTTCGATGAAGCGTGTGAATTCAATGTGCTGCGGCTCGAAATCGGAACTCGCGATCTGGGCGAAGACATCGGTACGAGATCGCGACGCTGCCCATTCATCGACCGCGCGGATGAGGCGATCGAAGGGCTCCTGCGAGCCGACGGTGACGAAGATCATAAAACCGATCCTCCGTACTGCGGGCCTTGGGCTCTGGCCAGGTGCGGCCACTGCGTGAGCCACAGGTCCGCATACTTGCCGGCGCGCGCCCCGGACATGGAGAGTTCTTCGATGTTGGCCATGCTGTCGATCCAAATGGTTTTTGCGCCGAACCAGCGTCCCAGCAGCATGGCGAAATATCCTGGAGCGGCCCCGGTGGAAACGATTACGTCCGGCCGTTCGATCCCGATGATCCACGCCAACCGCAGTGCCAGCAGCAGGAGCGCCGCTTTGTTCCAGCGCGTCGCATCGTTCACCGAATAAAACTTATTCTCGGGCACCTGCGCGCGATAGGATTCGAGCACGGTGACGTAGACGACTTCGGAATTCTCGAACGCCGGAATGACTCGCCGCAATTGCACCCAGTGTCCGCCGCTGGAGGCCACCGCCAGGACTTTGTTGCGATGTCGAGTTTCTTTTATTGACATAAGTCCCTCAGTGGCTTGATGTGGAACGATTCGCGGTGCGCAACGTCGATGAGGGTTTCGGTTAGTTCGAGTACAAAATCGTTGCGCGGTTGAGTGCGGTCGAGATCGTGCATGAGAACGATGCCGCCACCTTCGCGGCGAAGGCGGTCCGCGATCTGGCTCGCGCTGGGCAGATGATCGTGAGTGTCTCCGGAATCGATGGTCCACCACCATACGGGAGCGCCACGGTGGCGGATCGCCCAGTAGGTTGGCAGCGTCATTTTGCCGTACGGAGGACGAAACATTCCGTTGGCCTGGCACCACGGAGAAAGCCGGTCGTATCCGGCATCGATGTCGGCGACCGCCTGCCAGGGCAGCGATTTCCAGGCATGAAGATGTTGATCGGAGTGGCAGCCCACGTCGTGACCTTCGTGAAGAACGCGGTCGACGATTTCAGGATGTTGCTGCGCCTGCCGGCCCAGCATGAAGAATGTAGCGTGTACGCCGCGGTCGCGAAGCAGGTCGAGCAACCGAGGCGTCAAAGCGCCGCTGGGACCATCGTCGTAAGTCAGGGCGAGGATGCGGTTCTCGATCAAATTTTTTCGTATGCGGTTCATGCGGTATTGGCGCCAGAACCAGGGCGAGAAATAAACTGCGGAACCCGCCATTCCGATGGTGGCCGCCAGGGCCGTTGTCACTCTCTGTCGCATGACGGTCTTTCGCATGATAGGGTCTTGCAGGTTAGGCGATGGCGCGGGAGGTGTTGTCCCGCTCCCAGCCTTTGTTTCCAAGGCGCATGCGGTTCTGAGCGCGGCGCTTCGCGATGACGGTAACCAGGCAATAGATAGCGAGTTTGGCCCATCGCCGCGGATCCTTAAACAAATGGAGCAGGGAATGGTGGTTGCTCTCGCCGCGATTTTTCCAGAGTCCGGGAAACAGGAGCGCCAATTCGAACGAGCCGTAATGTGCGCGGGTCTTGGTGGCAATCAGATCCTTGACGGTGTGCGGCGGAAACACGGTCGAGTGCACGGAGACGAGCGTCTGCCGCTCATGGGCTTGAAACAGGATGCGGACATAACCGTCGTCGGCGGTTACCGCGGGGAACTCGCGAAAGCGGGCGCGGCCCGTTTGGGATAACGCGTATACGCCGGAGCCGCCAATGCCTTCCTGTGCGGAAGGAAGCAGAGAGCGAATTTCATAACAGGCACGCACCGCCCATGAGGATCGGGCGAGGTTGAAGGTTGGCGTGGGAGCGGCGGCGTGAACATCTCCCTGTCCCAGACGGCGTGCGAGGGCGCGAATTGCGTCTACGCCGATGACTACATCGGCATCGGCGTAAATGCGCGGGAAACTTTGCGCCGATTCGTCGCCAAGATTCAGCGCATGCGTCTTGCTGGCGACGCTGGTCTCGATAACCCGCACGGGAGGACCAAAGCGGCGTGCGGCTTCGGCTGTGTTGTCTGTGCATCCATTGCAGACGACGATCACTTCCAGTTCACCGGGGGCTGCGCCCGCGGTGACCGCTTGCAGGGTGCGGGCGATCACTGAAGCTTCGTTGTGCGCCGGGATGATTATGGAAATCATTGTTGTCGTGTGGGAGTGGCGGTGTTTCTCAACTGAATAAAGACTGGCAGCATCGCGCCCAACTGCGCAGAGCCGCCGGATTGGCTCGTATGGAGCCGACGAAGGCGCGGAAGGCGTCGCGCGCTTCGCTGGTTTCAAGGTGGCTGACTCCCAGCGAATAAAGCATTTTCGAGCGAAGCCGTGTGGGGATATCGGAAAACGAATCTAGCAGAAAGCGGAAGGCCTTCACCCGGTTGGATGCCATGCCTTTCGGATTGCTGGAAAGTCCGGCGCCGTGAATCCGATATTGCACCAGGGTATCGTCGACGTAGTGAAACGGATATTTTCTCGAGACCTTGGTCCAGCACACCCAGTCTTCGAGCGAGCGCAGGTTCTCTTCGAAGCCTCCCGCATATTCTATGGCCTCGCGCCGCAGAATGACCGTGGGCACGCAAAGAAAGTTTCGTTCGCACAACACTTCGAACAGATTGCCGGAGGTGATTTGTCCTTTGCGATGGAGCAGCGAACTGAATCTTTGGCCGGTGAGCGCGCCGCTGCCATCGATGATGGCACTGTCGGAGTGAACGACTCCCAGGCCGGAGTCGGCGCGAAAACATTCCATTTGAGTCTTCAGCTTCTCCGGCAGCCAGACATCGTCGGCATCGCAGAGCGCGACAAAATCTCCGGAACTGACTTTCAGGCCGCTGTTTCGGGCCCGAGCCAATCCGTGATTCACATCGTGCAGCACGGGGACGACGCGACCGTCCAGCCGCCGCCACCGCTCGACGATCTCGCGAGAATCGTCGGTGGAACAATCGTCGGTGATGACCAGCTCCAAGTCGGAGTATGACTGCGAGAGCACGCTCTCGATGGCAATGGGCAGGTAGCGCGCATAGTTGAACGACGGCATGAGCACGCTTACTCTCGGCGATCGATTCAATCTGGTATCCACGATTAAAAATCCAGCTACGCTCGCCGGCTAGGCGACGTCGCCGGCCTCCACTAGTTTTGCGGGGCGGACCTTGGACAAGAAAGCTTCTTTCAACGAGTCGAAGTCGTGCTTGCCCAGTTCGCCGGCGGAAATGAGAAGTCCCAGATAGAGGAGGCCGCCGATTGCGACCGACACCGCGCGTAGGACGATTCCGGATTGGGTCTGCGAGAAGCAATACGCAACGGGAAGCACGGCAACGACGGCTGCGAAATAAATTGTGGCGGTGGTTTTCCACGGAAACTTCGTCCGGGCGTAGCGAATGACGTAGATCGTGCCTCCGAGGACGCCGACGATTTGCGCGGTGCAGTTGGCGATGGCTGCGCCCAGCGCGCCGTGGCGCGGAATGAGAACGAGATCCATCGCGATATTCAGCACCGCGACGAAGGTTCCGTACTTGGCGATGAAACTCTGCTTCTCCGTCCCGACTAGAAGAGGTGATCCGACGACTCCGATGCTGGTGACGGCGAGGCTCACGAGCAACAGCTGCAACGGCAGAACGACTGGGCTGTAACTCGATCCGTAGAGCAATTCAACCAGCGGTTTGCAGATTGCGGCCGTGAGCAGGCAAGGGAAGACCATGACCATCTGCAGATATTTCAAAGCCTTCACATAAACCTGGCCGAGATCTTTTAGACCGCTGCGGCCGAAGCTTTCGGAGTAGAGCGGCAAGAGCGTGCTGGAGAATGTTCCGGAGACTTCGCTGAGTTTCGTGGCGATGGAGAAAGCGAGCGTGTAAAACGCAATCTGGGGCAGTGTGGAATACCACTTGAGAAAAAGAACCTCGGAGCGCTGCCAGACGATGGTGTCGAGCAAAAGAATGTAGGAAATGGTGATGGAAAATTTCCTGATGCGGAGAAATACGTCGCGGGTCGCGGGCGCCGACAGCGACGGAGTCACGGGCAGCGTGAGCAGGAGCCGATGGACGGCACGATAGGCCAACCAGGTTCCCAGCGTAAGGCCGGCCAGCGTGGCCCACAACATTCCCATTACTCCGGCGTGCAGAAGCGCGGCGATACCGACGGAGGCGACCTGAGCGATGGCGGCATAAAGGCTGATCCAGGCGATTCTGTCGAAGCGTTGCACTCCGGCGAGCGCCGCCAGAAAGCCCTGTTGCAGGGCCTGCAGCAGAATCATTACCGCGGCAAGAATAATGATGCTGCGATAGGGAGTGCGGAAAAACCAGAGGCAGGCGGTGAGTCCGGCCACGCCCAATCCAACGATGAGCTGCGTGCGCAAAAGGCGTTTGCCGATGCGCACGGCGGTTGCACTGTCGCCGCTTCCCATGAATTCGGAAACGTATTTCGTCAGCGCCGCGGGCAGCCCGATATTCGCCAGAATTCCCAAGGTGCCGACAATCCACATGGCATAGCTGTACACCCCCATATTTTGCGGGCCCAGGGTGCGCGCCATGATGGCGGATACGCATATCGTTGCGCCCGCGCTGACGACCAACCGCGCGCCGCTGAACAGAATATTTCTGAGCGGACTGTGCCTGCGGCGATGGCTCATCGCGGGCTTCACCGGGTGATCGCGATGGATCGGCTCGCGGGAGTCGCCTGCCGCTTGCGGAATTAGTTGTTCGATGACGGTCATATTAAGAGTGCGAGCGGATCAGGCTACGGCCATGGCCTTCCGGTAGACACCCAGGATCGATTGCCCGACGGCGGCTCCGCGAAAGCGCGCGCGCACGTCCTGACGGGCGGCAGCGCCGAGCGTTTCCCGAAGATGGGCATCGCTCAACAACACGCTGATGGCGGAGGCCAGACCCTGCGGATCTTCGCCCTTGGCAAAGAGTCCGGTGACGCCTTCGGAGATAAGCTCGCGAAAGCCGGGAGTGTCGGAGACGACTACCGCTTTCCCGCAAGCCATGGCCTCGGCGGCGACCAGGCCAAACCCTTCCCAGCGCGAGGGAAAAACGCAGACCGTGGCCTCACGGTACTTATCCAGCAGTTGCTGAGGTTCGAGAAATCCTGCGAACTCGATTTGGGCTTGAGCGCGCTCGGGAATTAAGGACGAGAGGTAAGCCAGCCCGGAGTTTCCGCCTGGCGCGGTGTTGGTGTCACCGCCAGCCAGGCAGAAGCGGGTGTTGGGATACTGCTCGAGGAGCGCCGGCAGAGCTTTCATGAGAATGTCCGGACCTTTTCTCCACTCCAGCCTCCCGGCGAAAAGCACCAGAGGCTCGCCGGCCACCGACGCCGTTTCGCATGCGGAGAAAAATAACTCATTCACAGGATTCGGGGTCACATTGAAGTCGTTGCGCGCGACGCGCAGCATTTTTTTCGTCAGGTCGACGGTCGCCTGCGAGATTGCCGTGACCGAGTCTGCGGTGTCGATGGCGCGCCGTTCCAGCCAATCCTGCAGGCTGTGCCCAATTCGGTGCCGGATGGACGTTGCGCGAAGATTCGCCAGCGAACGGCAGATCGCGGAACAGGTGTGCAGTCTTACGACGACGTGCAGATCGGCCGGCTTCACCAGATCAAGAAAAGCTGTGAGTCCGCCAAACTCGGGCGCTTCCAGCACATCGAGGCTGAGACTCTTCGCGACTGCCGCCAACCTCTTAGCAAAGATCAAGCTGGAAGATTTGGCCAGCGGCTCGGGCAGACCGGAAGCAAAAGAAGATAACGGTATGCGATGAATGGGAACGGCACCGTCCCAGGTCACGCCGTTTCCGGTGGTGGAAGCGAGAAGGATAAAAACCGAGTGTCCCAATTCTGTGAGCGACTGCGCCATTTGCCGCACATAGGAGCCGATGCCACCGCTATAAGCCTCCGTTGGGTACTCGGGGGTCAGGAATGCGATGCGCAGAGGGCGATCCTTCGCAGATGGTTGGTTGATGGTCAAAATATTTGCTCGGATGAGGCGCTTTCGCAGACGGGCTCAGGCGCCAGTTGCGGAGTGGCGAGAATGGAATCCCAGGACTGGCGCAACGGCAACGCCGCGCCAGCCTCCTGCTGGCGAGGCAGGGCCACCGTGGCCGAAATCAGTGCTAACAGGCCGTACCAGGCCACGATGGTCTGATCGAAATACGAGATGCCGAGGAACGCGACCACATTGGCAAACAGTCCCGCTCCCAGAGCCCAGATAAAAAGCGCTTTCTTTTTGTCTTTGGCCACAGCGCGACGAGCCCGTCCGATATATTTGAATCCGTAAACCAAAGTCGCCAATAACAAGAGGAAGGGAATCAGGCCGGAATTTTCGCAGGTGCCGACGTATTCATTGGCCGTGTCCCACATATCCCAGCCCCAGGCGCTGGTATCTTTTACTCCCACCAGCCACCAGTCGCCAAAGTGTCGGATGCACTGATCGACCAGCATGAATCTATGCCAGGAGGAGGAGCCCCCGGTTACGTCGATGCGGGCGATCAGATGCCAGACGGGCGCCTTCATCACCAGATGCAGAGAAATGACGGTCAGCAGAATTCCCCAGCGGACCAGGCGCATCCGCCGGCGCAGCGGCCACAGGCAGAGCGCCAGCACGCCCGCCGCATAGCCAAGGACCGGAGTGCTGGAGTTGCAGGTGATGGTCATCACGGTCGAGGAGGCGATGCCCACCACGGCAATCAGACGGTATTTTTTCGCCTTCCACCACAGCCCGATAAACAGAGGAACCAGAATGGCGCCGAAAGTTCCGGCCAGGATGGGGTGGGAAAAACATCCAATGGCGCGGAATTTATCGTCACGCGCCATGAGGTTGGCATACGCTGCCGCGTTCGCTCCTCCGAGCAGGGCATAAGGGTTGTGGCCCGATATGCGCTCATAGATCATAATCGCGGCGATGACCGCGGAGATTCCAGCCAGAGCTTGAATGGTGCGAATGACATCCGGTTCGTCCCGGATCAAAGAGCGCAGCAGAAAGTAAACGCCAAAGCTGGTGTAGATCACGCCCAATTGATAAACGGCCGCGCCGGACTCCTGGAACAGCAGCACTCCATTCACGGCGGTGACCAGGGTGAAGAGGATGAACGCGATGTCGATCTTGTTGATCCCGCCGGCAAAAATCTGCCGCTTCGAAGAACGCATCTCGCGAACCATGCGAATGATTCCGAACAGGACCAGCAGGCGGAGCATGGGAAAATGCGCCGGCCCGATCAGGAGAACCTGATCCATCGGGATCAGGATGGAGGCCGCGAGAAAAGCGGCGATCGCCTTCTTGCGCGGCCACACGCAGATCAGCACGCCGACGATGAGAATCAGAATCAGCACCGCCGGGTTGAGGACGGTTTCTGTGACGCCGCCTCCGAATTTCAGGTGATCCGGTCCCATGTCAGGCCTTGGCGGCGAATGTCCTATGCGAATTTGCCTGTCTGGAAGGGAATCCGCCGACTACGGTCCAAGATTTCACCAGCCCGCAGAAGCGCTCGGGAATGAGCGTGGCTCCGGGAAAGATTACTTCCAGCGCGTTCCGGCTGAGCAATCGAACTTCTTCCACCAGCCTGCGGGCCGCCGTGCGGTCGGAGCAGGGGCCGCGCCAGCCGCAGCGCCAGCGCCGAATGATGGCGATGCGCAGATCGAGCGGCATCCACTGCCAGCCCGGAACCTGAAAGTGGGGCTCCATGGGAAACCAGAAGTTGGGCGTTTGCACCCAGAATGCCTTGCCAACGCGCCGAATCTCGGCCGCCATGCGGCGCTGGGTGTCGAAGGTGAACAGGTGCTCGATCACGGAGTTGCTGAAGGCGATGTCGAAGCTGTCATTGCCGAACTGCGAGAGATCGGCGGCGTTGCCGGCGAGAGGAATGATGTTCCCGTGGCGCTGTTTTTCCGGAACCAGATTCAGGCTGAAGATCTGGACGTCGGCGCGTCCCACCCAGCCGCGCTTTTCCCAGAAGTCGTTGGTGCCGCCAACGTCGAGAATGCGCAGCGGCCGCGGCATGGACGCGGCCAGGGCTTCAAAGTGGCGGAAGCGCCGGGCGCGAAGTTTGTTCGATAACGAGGTGGGGTTCTCGTCGTCGGCAAGGCGGCGAATGCTGGGAATTGGGAAATCCATATTTAAACTACCGGGCCGAAGCCACTGAAGATTTAGCCGGGCGGGAGAGACTCGCCGCAGGGCAGCAACAACTGAGGGGGAAATGTTGATTGACGATTACGATTTGGTCCGACGCCGATGGATAGCGCTGACAAAAAACCTAAGCGTGCATGTAGAAGCAAGAAAGCGAAATTAGTTCACGATTGCCGATAAGCCGGTGGGAGGGCTGGGTGGGCCCTGGCCAGCTTCGTATGCGCCGTTTTCCCACGATCCCGAGGTGGCGTGCGCAATGGGTGTACGTGCCGGATAGCTGACGGTGTGGCTGCCGGTGTCGTATGAAATTCCGAGCGTGGTGTCAGACAGGCAAGCCTGTCCCGCGGCTGCGTTTATGTTTTGAATGGTTTGACAGAGGGAGTAGTTTCCCGGAGCGCTTCCGATTGCGGCGGCGGCTGTGCTGTCGAGCGGCGCGAAAGGATAGTTCTGGGTGACGTTTAGGTTTCCCGTACCGTTGCCGGTGCCGACCGGAGCGCAGACCAGTCCGCCGCCGAAGTTCGAGTGGCTGCCACTGGAGCACGCCACCGACAGCAGCGGCGAGGGTTCGGTGATCGTCCAGGAGGAGCCGGTCTCTTTGTTGATGGGAACGCCGCTGCTGATAAAGAAATTATTGGAGACCACCACCGTCGGCGTTCCATTCTTGCCGGTCACGCAATTGCCGCTGGGCGTGGCATCGGTTCCGCACTCGGCGGTGTTGTTGAAGAACGTGTAGTTCCCGCCGCCGCCGTTGTTCTGTCCCAGCTCGAACATGGTTCCGTGGCCGTCTTTCACCAGCACATTGTTGAAGCCGTAAACGGTCGCGAAGTCTTCCTCCACTAGAAACATCTCATCGCCGGTCCCGGTATTGAGGCAGGTGATGTAATTGTTGTAAATGAGTTCGGTGATATTCGAGCTGCCGAACAGGTGAATGCAGTTGCCGTGAACCGCGTTCGACGGCGGCACCATGCTGGTGATGACGCTGTCGTGAAAGAAATTGATTTCGCCAAACACCGCGTTATCGACGTAAGAGATATAAAGGTTGTATTCGTTCCAGGCCGCCGCCGCGTTGCAACAGTCCTGCGAGGAGTCGGAGCCGTCGATCGCGCTATCGTGAATGCTGGAGCCGGTGTCCTGTTTCACCCAGAGGAAGCTGGCTTCGTTTCCGGGATCGCTGCAGGCTCCGGAGAAGGAACAGTGCGACCAGCCGTGAACGTAGACGTTTTTGATCTCCCAGCTGACGTCGGTGCCGGAATAGCCATACTGGCTGACGGCGCCGCAGGTGTAGGGTCCGCTGGTGCTGCAGGCGGATCCAAAGTAAATTCCGGTGAACTCCAGATTGTCGACGGTGACGTAGCTAGCGTGGTGAGCCATGTCGGTCATCAGCGATTGCGCGGCGGTGTTATATCCCGTGCTGCCGCCGCCGTTAAGAATGGGCCGCGCCCAGGAACTTCCCGTGTACCATGCCGAATCGTAGCCAATGTAATCGGGCTTGCCGGAACTGCCGCCCCAGGGAACGTTCATCGGAAAAGCATGAGAATCCACGGTGACGCCGCCCTTCAGAATCCATCCTTCTCCCGGTCCCGGGGCGTGTGCCGCGGCGTTGCCGGTGGCATTCGCCATTCCCGGAGTGTGCTGCCAGGGAGTGGTCTCCGTGGTGCCGTTGGCCGAATCGCTTCCCGCCGCGTAGTCGAAGTAATAGCAGGTCGTGACGCCGCTGGGAACAGTCGTGGGACAGGCAAACGCCGAAGCGCCGACCGCGACGACAAAAGCCAAAAGAGCGAAACGGTTTCGAGTGATTCGGAACCATTGGGGGTATAAGCAGCCACTCATTCCTGTCTCCCTGTCGGGCCGGCTACATGGGCCAGCCCAAGAAACAGGGTATACACGGTCAGCGAAGGAAAAAAGAACACATAAGGGCATTGGCCGGAATCAGACGGACGCGCGCTCGCGGACGTGCCCTTTCGGGTTCCCATTTTGGACTCCAGATTCCTCGAGCGCTTCTTGCACGGTGAGAATGCGGCATCCACTACAGGCTGCGTGCGACACCGCCGCTTCGAATAGAGCGGGAGTGCATCCGAATGCCGAGGGTTTCGCCTGCACATCGTGAGTGTAGAAAATGAGCCAGCTGTTGCGCTGAACGTTCTCGGCAATCAGTTCTTCGATTTCTCTGGCGCCGTCAAGATCGCCATAAAGGCTGTTGGCGCGGAGCAGGTTCAGGTCGACCTCCGGCCCGTTGCAGCCGGGAAAAACGCCTCTGGCGCTGGCTAAGCTCGCCGCCAGGGCGCGCTTGGCCGGGAGCGTAACGTGTCCAAAGGGATAGGCAAAGTTTCCCGAGGGCATACCGGATAGGTCTTCTACCGCTTCGCTGCCCTTCTTCACATCTTCACAAAATTCCTCGCAGGAGACGGAGCGGCACGAGCTATGGCCGAAGGTGTGGCTGGCCAATTCGTGCCCTTGTTCGAGCAGCGAGTCAACATCTTCGGCGCGAAATTGTTCGCCCAGTTGGTTGCGTGTATTCATCAATCCACCGGCGGCGTAGTAGGTCCCTCGAGCGCCGTATCGTTCCAGAATGGAACCGCCCACCAAATAGGCGGTGCGGGGAAAATCGTCGAAGGTAAAGGAGACGATCGGCTCCCGATTTCTGAGCCGGGCAGGGCGCCGGTAGAGCGAGCACAATACCCCGCGCCGCGCCGCGCCCAGTATGGACCGGATGCTCAGGCTGTCACTCATGCCGTTGTCACCATCATGCCGTCCTGAACCGCGACTTCAATGACGCCGTCGCCGGGAACAGTTTTTGTTTTCGCAAATCGCAGCGATAGGACGCCGTTCCGCACTTCGATTTCTTCCATGCCCAGGTCGGCAAACACCTGGCCGGAAGCGGCATTGCGCGGAGTCTCGCGGTAGTCGGCATAAAAATCCTGGTTCGTGTCTGCAATATATTTCCGAATCATCCAGGCTAAAAACGCATGTTCCACGCGCTTCGACTGAATGCGGCAGCTGAACATGAGGTCGGTCATGCGCGGCTCACGGCGGTCCACAATGGAAAATCCGATCACGCCGTAGCTGCCAAAGCGGTCTTCGCAGCTCAGCACAAACGTGTCCAGATGCGGGCTGGATAGAATCTGCCGCAGCACGCCGCGGTCATAGCGGTTGCCGGAAAAATTCATCTGGTTGGTGCGCGTGGTGAGTTCGTGGACACGCTCCAGATTCTCCTCGGTCATGGGCCGCACGGTGAGCCGAATCTGGCAGTCGCGAAGGAATGCCATGTAATCGCGATCGAAACTCTGCGCCACGCTCTGGCGGGCGGCTTCCACTTGGTAGAGCTCACGCCGCCGCCGGCTCTCATCCGTAACCGGCACCTTAAATTCTCCGCGGTCACAAAGACCGAGGCAGTCCCCGGCATTCAGAACTCTGACCTCCGGACAGACGGAGGTGACTTCGCCCAGCTCGAAGGCGGAGTCGTCGATGAACAGAATGCTGTCCAGCCCGATATTGAGCTGCTGGGCAATGGCTTTGAGGCCATGGCTTTTCGGCTGCCAGGAAATCTGCGGGCACAGGAAATAGCGGTCCAGTTGGAGCTTCTGAACCACCCGCAGCGCGTCTTCAGAATTGTTCTTGCTGGCGATGGAATGCAGAATGCCGCGCCGATCCAGTTCGCCAATGATGTCGGCGATGCCGGGTTTCAGGCGCAGACGATCCGGGCCGTCCTCCACCAGCACTCCGTCCCATAAAGTGTTGTCGAGATCCCACACCACGCACTTGATTTTTTTGGAGGGGTTACGGGTATCCCTTTTCTCCGCCACCTTCGTTTCCCGCAACTCGGTCACAAAATCCATCAAGCCAAAATAAAGCGTGGTTTCGTGGGCTTCGTCGTTGGGGATCAAGTCAATGCCAAACGGCCGGCTCAAGTCGAGGAGGGGGGTGATTTCCTCGAGCGGAATCCGTACACATTGAAATCCGGGGTGCAGGGGAATCAGTTTTTGGAAGGGTATTCTGGCGGCCTCGCCCAGGGCGCGCATGGTCAGGGACAGTTGAACCTCGTGCGCTTCCGGGTTGTAGCATTCGAGGAGGAAGCAGGCAGGAAATTCTTCGCCGCTGATTGCCGAAGTTGCTCTGCGTTTCTTGAAGCCGTAACGCTTGGTGGTGGCCGTGATTTTTACCAGCGACGGGAGAGGAAGCCGTTGCAGCGCGCTGCCAATGCGGTAGTCGTTTTTTTCGAGCTTGGCCGCCCGCTCCGCCGAATGCAGCCGGATGTTGCCGGGCGTCCAGAGCTTGCCCCAGCGCTTGAAGCGGATCTTAAGAACGTAAGCATTCACGGCGGCCGGGCATTCGATCCTCACCATTCCATCGGCAAATCTGCGGCAGCCACCGTCGAGTCGGGGGGTATAGAGTTCGCAGGTGGAATAGCAGGTGGGCCAGACGCATTCGGTGCAGTGCTCGCTCCAGGGGAGAACGGTGCGCGAAAGTATGCGTCCGCGGAGGCTGGCGAACGAACGCATGGCCTCGTCCGGAATTTGCCCGGGACTCTCGACCAGAGAATTTGCTTCAGTTTCGTACATGCTGAGGAGTGCTTTTGCGTCTCGGTGAAGCGGAGTGCGGCGATTCGACTAGGCAGCTTTCCCGGAGCTTTCGAAGCCCTTGAACTTGGCCGCGCCCACCCACTGCAGGCAGGCCAGGCTGCGCTTGAACTTGGCGGCGGTGGTTTCTCTGCGCGAGGGCAGGCAGAGATAGATGATCCCGGAGCCGAGCAAGCGGATCGAATGGTGGATGGCGAAGGCAGCCAGAAAGCCGAGTTGCGCCAGCCCGCCGTGATGCTTGCGCCAGTATTGCCAGGTGGCGCGATAGAGCTCGAGATAGAAGCGCAGCGGAGCGTGAGCGGAACTGGCTCCGCCGTAGTGGATCGCGCCCGCCTCGGCGAAGAAGACTACGCCGTCGCCGGCCTTGCGGAAACGGTAGCACCAGTCCACATCTTCGCCGTACATGAAAAACTGGGGATCGAGCAAGCCAACCCGTTCCATGGCGCTGCGGCGCACCACCACAAACCAGCCGTTGAGGACCTCGACCGCGGCGGTCGACTGATGGTCGAAGTCGGACATCAGCAGGCCGCCAAACAGGCGCGATTTCTTGAAGGCGATATCGAGGCCAAGAGCGCGGCTGAAATGGTTCCAGATGGTCGGAAACCGCATGGTCGAGCGCCATACCCGGCCATCGGGTGCGAGCATCTTCGGCCCCACCATCGATACGCCGGGGTTGTGCGAAAGATATTCGATCATCGGCGAGATGCAATCGTCGACAAACTTTACGTCCGAATTCACCAGGCACACGTAATCTCCCGAGCTTTGCGCGATGCCGATGTTGTTGGCCTTGGCGAAGCCAAAGTTCTCCGGGTTGCGAACCAGTTTGTACTCCGGAAAGCGCTCCGCCACCAGTTCCGGGGTTCCGTCGGAAGAAGCGTTGTCGACGACGATCACCTCGGGGCAAACCTGGGTGCAATGTTCGCGCAACGTTTCCAGACACTCGATCACATACTTCTTCGCATTCCAAACCACGATCACCACGGAAACGCGCGCCGCGCGAGATTCCGGTTGCGGCGAAGGCTCGGGGAGGGGAGAAAATTTGACGGTTGTCTCTGGCGCCCGGAACTCACTGAATACAGATGTGGAAGTCATTTCTTATTCTTAATCTCTTTGTCTTGTAATCTTGTTTCGTAATCTCGTTTCACGTCATCCCACATGCCGGTAGAGCGCCCGTCCGGCTAAGGAAAGAACGCCGGGCTGCATGCGGGCCAGCAGATAGCGCGCCGCCTTATATTTCCAGCTGGTGGCGGACGATTCGAAGCTGCGCGCCACGTCGCGGCTGTAGCGGGAATAGATCAGGTCGGACTGCACCGTCCCCCAGCGCTTTTTAAAGGTGATGAGCCCGTGCTGATCGGCGTCGGTACGGCCGAAATCGAAGAAGCGGACCCCCGCGCTCTTGGCTTCCTGAATCGCTCCCCAGAGCAGGAAGTGCATGCCGCCCAGGTGATTGAAGCCGCGGTCGCTGCCGCCGTACTTGTAATACATCGTGTCCTTGTGGCGAATGGTGACGATGGCCGCCACCGGACGATCGCCTTTCAGCGCGACGCGAATCTTGAGAGCGTCTCCGAAACTCTCGATCAGGTTGACGAACCAATCCCGGGGTTGCGGAGGCCGGTGGTGCCGCTGCCGGGTGATGGTAAGCAGCCTGTAGAACTCGTCCAGAAGCTCTCCGGTCGACCCTTCGCAATACTGCAAAGCCTCCCGTTCCGCCCGCAGGATTTTCCGCTGCGTCGAATTCTTATGGCAGTTGCGGAACAGCGTGGGAAGATCCGGCGAAAGATCGAGCTGATGGAAGGTGAAGGGCAGCGTCGCCCGATGAAGCGAAGTGCCGATATGGGCGGCGCGCAGGGGACGCATTTCAATATAGCGCCAGCGCCCCTGCCGCTCTTCCTCTTCGAGCGCAATCGTGATGGCATCCAGGTCGGACTGGCGGTCGACCAAAGGTTCGCAGTGATCGGAGAAGGGCAGCGAAACCAGCCGCCGCCCCGTCAGCCAACTCTCCACCTGGCAAAACACCATCCCGCTTTCCAGCCGCCGGCCGTCGTTGGATGAGGCGTAGGCGATGGGCCGGTACTGGTAGGTTCTGGCTAACGCCGACAACCAGGCAGAGGAATGAAAGACGGAGGCCTGCGGATGCCGCTCCACAAGTTCGTCCCAGCGCCGGTCTTGCAAAGGGTCGATGCAATGAGCGACGTTTTGCTGACTCCCCGGCGATAATAGTTCAGTTTCGTTCAGACACTCAGTCGAGGACATAGATGCGGGCCCGTCTTGCTCTCCAATCCATACTGCGAATCGTTATTGCGAACTGATGATTGACCTGGTGAAACCAACTTAGCTAAAACGCGTCGTCGCTGAATAGTGCGCGGGGGGTTTGCGCCAGGATTTGCAGGTCGAGCCACAACGACCAGGTGCGCACATACTGCAAATCGAGGCGCACCATGTCGTCAAAGCGCACCCGGCTGCGCCCCCTGATCTGCCACAGTCCGGTGATTCCCGGTTTGACTTCAAGCACGCGGCGGCGGTGCCAGATGTCGTATTCCTTGCATTCGTAGGCGATGGGCGGCCGGGGACCGACCAGCGACATATCGCCTTTCAGCACATTGATGAATTGCGGAAGCTCGTCGAGGCTGGTGCGGCGCAGGATGCATCCGATGCGGGTGATGCGCGGGTCGTTGGTCATCTTGTAGACCGACTTGCCTCCGCCCTCCGAGCCGTTGTGGTCGCCCTTGATGACGCGGCGCATGAACTCCTGATGAATCTTGCGGTCGTTGTTGGCATACATCGACCGGAACTTGAGAAAGGTGAAAGGCTTGCCGAATTGGCCGAGGCGTTGCTGCTGGAAGAGAACCGGTCCTTTGGAACTCAGCTTGACCAGCGCCGCGACCAGCAGAAACACGGGCGAGAGAAGTGCCAGCGCCAGCGCACTGCCCACAATGTCCATCGCTCGCTTGCCGATGCGTCCGGCTTTCTGCGCCTGGTTGCGCTGGACGAAGTCGGGATACAAAGCCGCATTGCCATGAGTGCTCTCCTGATCCCACTCCTCGGGGAAAACGTGCAGCGAAATGCTGATCTGCTGAAATTTGTCGAGGCTTAAATTATTCTGCAAGGTTTGGCTTACCCGGCTCATCACGGTGCCCAGAATCGAGCCGCGCTCCTCCGCGCTGATATCGGTAAACATCACGCCCACAACCGAATGCTGCTTATACCAGCCGGTAACGTCGGTCTCCCGCGTGGATAACGACAAGGCGGAGAGAATTTTTCCCAGCACTCTTCCGTTGCTGTCGGAGGGCAGGCAATCGCCTGCGTCAATCAGCAGCAGGACGAAGGGCTGCCCGGAGCGCTCGGTGCGCTTTCTTTCGAGCGCGATCATGCGATGAAACGGCTCTTCGGCGAGCACGCTGTACCTCTGACCCGAGGTGGATACCAGGCGGGGCGGGGTGACCGATGCTTTCGAGCGACTGACTTTCACAACTTTTCTCCCTGCCGCTGCTCCACTTCCCGAAGCAGGTACGAATGATGTGTCGGTTGCCTTGTCCATTTGTAGCTGCCCAAAGTTGGCACGGTTAAGCGTTGACTCAGAATGGACTGCACCTGAATTGCCAGAACAGTCTTCGCACTACTGAATTGGATCGGGCTGCGGCATCGTTGGTACGGGGTGGCAAGCCTCCGCGCCAGGCTCAAACCCGACAAAGGCCGGAATGCCCAATTGAGTTTCGCCATGAACACCGAGGAGCGCAGCCTTCATGTCGCGTCCCGGTACTGCGAACGATAGGGTGCAATCCGAGGACCCCTGGGCGACCGCGACCACGTTCACTCCAGCGCGGCCCAGCGCTCCGAAGGCAGAGGCAACCAAGGCTGGAACGGAACTCATATTTTTGCCGACCACGGTTACAAGCGAGAGCGTGGGATCGATCCGGAAGTGATCCGTCTGCCCCCGCGGCAGGTCATGGGCGAAGAGGTCACGGGCAAATTCGCGGCGCAGCGCCTCGATGGCGGCTTTCGATTGCGCCGCTGGGATGACCAGGGACACGCCATTCTGCGAAGAGGCCTGCGAGAGCAGCAGAACATCGGCGCGAACCGCCGCCAGAGCCCGCAAGCTGCGTCCGGCAAGGTCCGGTACGCCCGCCCACCCCGGTCCTCCGATCGAGATCAGAGCCGCCTCGCCGATGGCGGTAATCGCCGTCATGCCGGAGCCCGGTAATCCTTTGGGGGTAATCCTGGTGCCCCGCTTCAGCGGCGCAAAGGTGTTGCGGATCCACAGCGGAATGCCGCACCGCATGACAGGGCGCAGGGTTTTGGGATGCAATACCTTGGCTCCGAAGTATGCCAGCTCGGCGGCCTCGCGATAGGAAACTTCCGCGAGAGTGCGCGCGCCCGGCACCAGCTTGGGATCGGCGGTCTGCAAGCCGTCGACATCGGTCCAAATGATCACCTCGTCCGCGGCCAGCGCCGCTCCCAAAATAGTGGCGGAATAGTCGGAGCCGCCGCGGCCCAGCGTGGTCACAACGCCGTCGGCCGTGGCTCCAATGAATCCAGTCACCACCGGAACGACGCCATGCTGCAACAGGGGACGCACTTGCACCGCGCAACGCTTCTGGGTGAGCTCCATGCAGGGTTCGGCGGCGCCGTGAGCGCCGTCGGTCACGACGATCTCGGCGGCATCGATGGCCGCGCTGGCCACGCCGCGCTCGGCCAGAGCGGCCGCAACCAGAAGCACGGAGAGGCGCTCGCCCAGGCTCGAGATCTCATCGCGCACGCGCGGGGTCAACTCGCCGAGCCGATTCGTGCCCTGGCACAACCGGCTGCCGGCGCGGATCAATTCATCGATTTTTGTGTGCAGACGGCTGCGTCCGTCCGGCGATTGCATCAATTCGTGGGCTGCGGTTCGATGCCGCTGGCGCAGTTGTTCGAGAATTTCCGCAACCGGCTGCTCGCATCCGAGTTCCGACTGGCGGGCGGCTTCCGCCAATTGGTTGGTGACTCCGCTCATGGCGGATACGACCACGACCACTGCGCTTTCCCGCAAAGCGTCGCGAACGATCTCCACTACGCGGCAGATGCAAGCCGCGTCGCCGACCGAGGTTCCGCCAAATTTCATGACCCGCAGCGGCTTCCTTGCCGCGCCGGGCACAGGGCTGTGAACCGCCCGGCGCTCGGAGCGCTGGGAAGCAACTGGCGCCGCCGGACCGGTAAATCGGGCGCGCTCGGGGTGGTCTTTACGAGGGTTCGTCATAGCCGCGGAAGACGCGCTGCGGAAAGCGTGTGCAGCGGGTTTGGTTCGTCGAAGGTGAAGACGCCTTGCTGGCGCAGTTTGCGGATACAGGCGCGCACTAACTCGGGCTCTTCCCAGGGAACGTCGTTGTAGGCCGAGCGCAGGAACGGGCTCTTGGGATCGCGGAGCCACTCCTGCGGGAACAGGGCGATGGTGTCGTTGGTGGTAATCCGTGGAGACGGGCGGACAGACTCTCCCGCCAGAGCCGCATACAAAGCCGCCGGCAGATCGTGTCCCGGACCCAGCCGCAAGTGGCCGATCTGGGTGGCGCGAGGGTTGATTTCGATCAGGTGGGCGACTCCGGTGTGCGCCTCCAGCATGAAATCAAAACCGTGCAAGCCGGAAAGATTCAGCCGGGCGGCCATCGCCGCCGCCGCCGCCGACATTTCCGCGTTATCGATCAAACGCAGCACACTGGAGGGTCCGGCGGAATCCCGCTTGTGCAGCACTTCAAAATCGAGGCTGGCGAGGATGGACCCGTGCCAGCACGCGACCGCACTGGTGGCCTCGCGGCCGTTCACAAATTCCTGGGCATTCACCACCGACCGGCGGCGCAAAAACGAAGGCCAAACCAGCGTCCGGTCATGGTCGATCAAGGCCCGCTTCACCGCCCGGATAAATAGCGGAGGCGACTGCAGGGCCTGAAAGGCTTGTTCCGCTTCTTCGAGCGTGTATACCACGCGGACTCCCATGCCGCCGGAGGTGCCGTTCGCCTTGAGCACGGTGGGCAAACCGACCCGTGAAACCCAGCTTCTAACTTCGGCGAGGTTCGAGATGACTTCGGTCTTCGGGGCCCGGATACCGGCTTGCCGGGCCAGTTCCATAAAGGCGGTACGCTCGTAAACGATGGGAAAACTTTCCCGCGAGCCGAGCGAGCGCTCGATCAGCGCGCAAACCGCGCGTCCTGACTCGCCCCGCCGCTGTTCGCGATCGTAGAGACGGTGCAGGTGAGTGGTGGCTAAGTCGTCCCCGGGAATAATGAAATCCGGATGGGTTGCGGCAATGGCATCGGCAAACGACTGTAGCGCCATCAGTCCGCGATGGTGATAGGTCTTACGCACCGCCTTGATCTGGCCCAGAGGATGACCCGCCGGGCAGACCGCGTCCACGACGCAGCCAGCATGGGCCAGAGCCATAGCCAGGCGCGCAGTAGGGAACCAGGTCGAGGTCGTCGCAATCAGAATGGTGGGCCTCACCGCTCGATCAACCTCCCCGCTTCGCCCTGCGCGGCCACATCGTTATACAAAGTCGGATTGACTGCGACCGCCGGAAACGGCTGCTGTTCTTCGGGGAAGAGATGGAAGGATGTGCTGACCTGGTTGAGCTGCCGCGAGCCCAGACGGCTGCGCAGGGCTTCGCTGACCCGGCTCATCACCGTGGTCACGATGGCGCTCCCGTCCTCGGCCGCGATTTCCGTGAACAGAACGCCGACAACGGAGTCCTCTTTATACCAGCCGGTGACGTCCGTCTCGCGGGTCGCCGCGGAAATTGCCGACAAGATCGTGGTCAGCGCTTCTCCGTTTCGATCGCTGGGAAAGACGGAATCCATTTCGATCAGCATCAGCACACAAGGTTTTTGCGAGCGTTCCGCCCGCTTTCTTTCGTGCCAGATTACCGCCAGGAAGGCTTCTTCCTGCAATGCGCTGCGGTCGGCCAGTGACGCGGTCAGCGCGGGGAGTAACTGCAAGTTGCTACTGTGGACGGAGCGGCGTGCGTTCATAACTTCCTCCACCTGTTCCGCTTCTTTTTTCTAGAGCGGCTGCAGGAGAATCTGATTGGCGCAATTTTGCGTGGGATTTTGATAACCGAGGCTATCGATCGGCCTTCACCGATGACGGTTTGCCGGTTCGAGAGGCGTTCCCGGGGGAGGAGGTAGCCGGACCGTACCGTTGATAGTAATCGCTGTGCGCCGCATCGGTGGAACCGTTCACCAGGGCTCCCAAAAGTTTCGAGCGCTCGAGCGCTTCCAGGCCGCGCAGCAGTTGCTGTTTTTCGGTGACGCTTTTTCGCGTCACCAGTAAAATGCCATCGGCCAGCCGGGCCCAAATGCTGGTATCGGCCAGCGGCAAAACCGGCGGAGAATCGATGACGATCCAGTCGAACCACGAAGTCAACCGATCCATCAAAGAAGAAAGCCTTCCCGACTGCATCAGTTCCAGCGGATTCTCCGGCGCGCTGCCTGCCGGCAGAACCCAAAGGCCCAGAGCTTCCAGGCGGTAAATGTTCATGCTTTCCGATTCGCCGCGCAGCCATTCGCTGAGTCCCGGCACATTGCCCAGGCCAAACTTCTGGGCGACGGTAGGACGGCGCAGATCGCCTTCGAGGAGCAGCGTCTTATGCGGTTTTCTGCGGGCCAGCGTGCAAGCCAGGTTGGCCGCCACCGTGCTTTTGCCTTCCTGCGGAATGGTGCTGGTGATCAGAACTTTTTTCATGGTGCGGCTTTGCCGGAGCTGCCGCAACCGCACCGCCAGGAAACGAAATTTCTCGGCCCCCAGGCTTTCCTCTTCGCCAATGGCCACCAGCCGGCTGTTGGGAAAAAGCGATACGGGAAGCGAGGGCAGCTGGTTCAGGAAATCGGCAGGCTCCGGGCGCTCGGCAATGGTTGTGCTGCCTACGCGCCGCTTGCGCTCGGCGGCTTCGAGCAGCTCGGTTGCGACCGAAAGCGCAGATTCCGTGAGGGACGTTTTCGTGCCCTCATGTTCCATTTCCGATCTTTGTAGTGCGTCGAATATATAGCTCATTTTTTGGTGACTCGTTTTGGTGCTTCGTTTTGGCTACTGGTTCTTAGTGACTCACAGGATCGCTTACTGTTTGATCAAGCGGGGCGGCACGTGGGCCGCCAGATCCTCTTCCGCCAGCGTTTTCCCGCTCTGCAAGTGGGAGTAAAGCTCCAGCAAAGTCCGCGCCGCTTTCTGTAAATCGAGTTCGGTTGAAGCTTTGCTGTTCTGCACCGGAGCGGTGTGAACTCCGAGCCGGAAATCGGCGGCGATGGAGTCGATGATGTCCGGCGTCAGCTTAGTTTGCTGGCGCGCATAACCGATTACCAGTGCGTTTTCGCAGATGGTATTGATCAGCCGCGGAGTTCCGCGGGAGTGCCGGTGAATCGCGGCAACGGTCTCTTCCGGGAACAGCTGCGATGGTGCGGCAAATCCGGCCAGTTCGAGCCTGCGGTGAATGTAACCCCGGGTCTCGGTCAAATCGAGCGCCGCGAGGTGAGAACGCAGCGCGATTCTCTGCTTCAGTTGCCGCAGTTCGACGGAGTCCAGTTTCTCGTCCAGTTCGGGCTGGCCGACCAGAAGAATCTGCAGCAGCTTTTCGTCCGCGGTTTCGAGATTGGTGAGCAGGCGAATTTCTTCCAGAATGTCGCTCGAGAGATGATGCGCCTCATCGACCACCAGCACGGTGGTGAGTTTTTTCTCGCCGCGGGAGACGACATAACTGGCCAGCTGCAACAGCAGTTCGCTCTTGTTCTTGCCCGCGGCCGGCAGCCCCAGATCTCCGGCAACATATTGCAGGAATTCCAGCGGCGTGAGGCGTCCGTTGAAGACATAGGCGTACTTCACGTCGTCGCTCTGCTTGAACGATTGCAGCAGGCAGCGTAGCAGAAGGGTTTTGCCGGTTCCCACCTCGCCGGTGAGCACGACGAATCCCTTGTGCCGCCGCACCCCGTAGTAAAGGGCCGCCAGAGCCTCGTTATGCCTCCGCGTGGGAAACAGGAACGAGGGGTCCGGAGTGATCTCGAACGGATTTCGCTGCAAACTGTAAAAGGCTTTGTACATGTTTATGTTTAAATTCCTAGCCGCGCAAATAACTGAGGGCTGAGCCTAGCAGTATGGTGATCGAAATCGCGGCCGCCGCCGCCCAACCCAGCCATAAGCGGCGCCGTTCGGTGTGCTCGTCCTGGAAGGCGGCGATCGCGGGAATTTCCGAGATCACGGCCACGGGCAGCAGTTTTTGGAATTCTTTTTCGTCGTAAATCCGGTCATCCATCATTTCGAAAGATCCGGCGACGACGATACCGAACGCCAAGCCCACCCCCAAGCCGATCATGCAGAACTTGAGGCGGTTGGGAAAGTCGGGCTTCAGCGGCAGGCTGGGCGGATCGATGATGCGGAAGCGCTCGCCCTGCTGCAACAGCTCCATGCTGGTGGCCATGGCCGATTCGTTCTTCTTCTTCAAAAGCTCGTCGTAGTTTGCCTTCGATTGATCGTAGCCGCGGGTCAGGTCCGCAAGTTCCTGCTCCCGCACCGGCTCCTGATTCAGGCGCGCCTGATAATCCGTCACCTTGGCCGAGAGATCCTTGATGCCGCGCTCGCGATTGGCAATCTCGGCGCGGTTGGCTTGCAGTTGCCCTTCTAACTGAACCATGGGCGACGATGGATCCTTTACGTCGGAGGCGTCGGCGGCGGCGGAATCGGACGGCGCAGCCGAGGCTTTCGTCCGCAGATCGGCGACGATCTGGCTGCGCATCTTTTCCGTCTTGGCAATCTGCTCCTTCACCTTGCGCACGTCGGGATGGCGGTCGGTGTAGTGCGAGCTGAGATCGGCCAGTTGATCGCGCAATTTTTCCAGCTCCGCATCGATCGCCGGCAAGCCCACCGGCGCGCTGCCGTCGCTTTTCGGCGAACCTTGCAGCGAGCGGTACTGGCTCACCAGTGTTTCGAGATAAACCCGCTGCTGCTTCGCCGTATTCAGCGCATCTTCTTCGGCTTGCAATTGGGATTGCAGCCCGGCCAGTATTTGCAGATTGCTGCCCACCTGGGCCGGAAGCTGGCCCACGTGCTGGCCCTTGAATTCGCGAATCTTTCCTTCCTGATCGGACAGCGTTTTGCGGGCCGTTTCCAGCTGGTTTTCGAGGAAGTTGGTCGTGTCTTCCGATTGCTGCTGGCGTACTTCGAGATTTTCGCTGATGAACAGGTTGGTAAGCTCGCTGGTTACCTTCTGGGCAGTGTGCGGATCGCGCGAGATATACGAGACGTTGAAGGCGCTGACCCGGCCTTCTCCATCGCGCACCAGTTCGATTTCGATATCCTTGCGCATGCGCTCCACCTGGTCGTCGGGCGAGGCGTGGCCATGCGCATCGGCATAAAGATTCTGCTGATTGATGATGTGCAGCAACCGGGTGCGGCTGAGAATCTGCTGCGTGATGCTGCGCAGCCGGTCCTGGAGATCGTCGTTCACGTTGGGCGTGACGTAATCCTTGGGCATGGTGGGCTGCTCGACCAAAATCAGGGTACCGGAGCGGTAACGCGACGGCAGCACCCAGCTCGCCGCCCACACCGCCAGCCAGCCCGCCAGCAACGGGATCAGAAACTGCATGTGACGGCGCCGCACGATTCCCAGATAGTGCTGGAGATCGAATCCGCCCGAACTGCTCTCTTCCAACTCTTCAGCCATGATTATTTTTTCCTGCGCTGTCTTTTTCGGACTATCAACTGTGGACTATCAACTTTGGCCTATCAATCCGGACTGCGAACTTTGGACTATTTACCCAACGGCCGGAAAAACTGGTACGACACCGCCACCCACTCCCGGTTGGTATCGGGATTCGCCGCCAAAAAGCTGTAGTTCTGGTGCAAACGCGTGTACCCGGCCTGCACGTTGAAATGTTCTCCCACCTGGCGCTGCAAGGCTGCGCTCGCGGAAATGGAATGGCCGCCGAGAGAGGCAACCGAGAGCACGCCATTGTTCGCGTAACCGCCGGCCAGAGATGCGCTCAGGTTGCGGGTGAGCTGCTGCCGCAGCGATGCGTTGGCGCTGTCCAGTTCGACCGCTCCAATCAGCCCGCCGCCGCCGCTGACCGTGCGCGCATAACTGACCGCCATGCCGGTATGCAGTGACTGCCAGTTCACGCTGGCCCCGGCCGAAGGCGTCCAGGCAGAGGAAGCGGGAATTGCTGGCTGCGCCGCGCTCAAGAACTGTGTGCCCGCGCTATAGTATTGCGGACCGCCAAACAGCGAAAAGGAAAAGCGCGGCGCGGAATAGAACGTGTAGAAAAATAGGAAGGCGTCCGTCCGCGTTTCGTTCGTTCCTTCGGCCGGATACGAAAGCAGTTCTTGATATTGATAGGTCACACCCACATAGTGCTGCTGGGATATGCGGTAGCTATAGAAGGCCGACCCGCCGCGCGAAGCCGCATCGTAAAGCCCCGGAACTTGGCTTGGGTCCGGGTAGTGCAGATTGGTGAACGTTCCACTCGCTCCGACCATAGCGTTGGGAGCGAACTGGTAGGTGATGCCCGCGTTGCCGTTGTTGCTGAGCCGGTCGGCCAGAGGAGCAATAACGGAATCGTTGGCCTCCTGCGCGGTGCCGGAAACGGCGCCAGCCAAGCCCTGGTCCGGTTGATTGAACACGCTGGAAGACTTCTGAAATCCATCTGCCAGGTTCACCGTCACATGCGGACTCAAGCGGCACTGCAGTGCCAGAGATAAATTTTGATCCTGCTCGTTGCGCGACGTCGTGCGCTCATAGAAAGTGAATCCCGGAGCGTAGGTCAGCACCGCGTGCAGCCGCGACGTGGTTTCGTCGAGAGCGATCGTCGGCCAGACCGAGTAACTCACATCGCTTACAGGAGTGGTGCTGGTCGCCCCCAGAACGTTGTCGGAGTAAGCGGTATTAAAGGTCACGCCACCGCGCAGGTAGTTCGAGCGCTCCTCCGAGGTGGAGGAAACCGGAAAGCTTCCTCCGCTGACGGGAGGCGGGGTCAGCATGCGATCTTGGCCTGGGTCGGGGTTCGCGGACACGTCGTTCGACGCACCCAGCAGGCCAACGCTCACCGCCGGCGCGGGCATGGAAGGTTTGTCCTCCTGCTGCGACCAAAGTGGCGCGCCGGCCAGCAACAGCAATCCAACCGAGACTGAAAAGAAGACTTTCATGTTACGGAACGATGATGGTGTCGCCGGGCTGCAGCTTGACGTTCTGCGACATGTTCCTGCCTTGGCTCACATCTTTGTAGTTGAACGGAATGCGGGATTCCCCGCTCGCGCCCTGCCGCAGCACGTAGATGTTTTTCTTTTTTGCGAAATCGCGAAAGCCCCCGGCCAGAGCGATGGCGTCGAGCACGGTGGGCGAATTGGCCAGGGCGTAGGATCCGGGCCTCGCCACTTGCCCCAGAATGTTGAATTTCTGGCTGTTGACCTGCTGCACGATCACCGTTACTTCCGGCTCGGAGATGTAATTCTTGAGCTTGCCCGCGATATCTTTTTCCAGCTTCAGCGGAGTCAGCCCGGCGGCTTGCACTTCGCCCACCAGCGGAAGCGAGATTTTTCCATCCGAGCGGACTGGAATGGAGCGCGAGATGTCGGGTTCTTTCCAGACATTGATGGTGAGCACATCGTCGTTGCCGATCACGAAGGTGTCATCGTGCGCCTTGGCTGCGGTGGCAGTTGCGCCTTGATCCGGCGCGGCATTTTGCGCGCGCATTGAAGTCGTCAGCAGGGCTCCCAGCATTAGCGCAGCTAGTAGTCGAGCCCAACCGATACAACCTTTCGTGCTCATAGTAGATCCTCGAACACTGCCTTCCCCAATATTTGTCGGGGCCCGATTCAACTGGCTTTCCCGTTGCCTTTCACTTCGTCGTAACGCGAAAGCTCGCCCACCGGCAGCGGAGAAAGATAGGGCTGCGGCGCGCGCATGTGGTATTGCTCGATCTTGTACAACAATGTCCGGTAGCTGACCCGCAACAGCCGCGCCGCCGCCTTCCGATTCCACCCGGTCCTCATCAACGCGGCCCCAATGGCGTTGCGTTCGGCTTCGGATTTAACTCCCTGAATCAACGATTTCAAGGACTCCGGCTTGGTCTGGCTTTGCCCGGAGCCATTTGCTCTCCATGGCGCCGACGGCGATTCCGCCGGCCGCGAAAGCGCACCCCGGACGAGGGGACTCGCCGGCTTGGTGCCGATTTCACTCAGAGTCATGCCCGGATCGCCGGCGACCAGGTAGCGCTTCACGAAGGCTTCCAGCTCCTTGAGGTTTTCCGGCCAGGAATATTGCTGGCACGCCGCGATCATGCTGGAAGGAAATGCCCGCGCCGGCAGACTGTAGTGCCGGGCCAGCTTGTGCATGAAGTAGCGCAGCAGGGTGGCGATCTCATCCTTGCGCTGGCGCAAGGGCGGCACCTGTACCGTGAATGCGCTCAGGCGATAGTACAAATCCTCGCGAAGCTGCTTTTGGACCAGCGCGCGCTCAAGGTTTAAGCTGCTTGAGGCCAGAATCCTTACCTCGGGCGACGTCGCTTCATTGCCCGTAGCGGTCCGCAGATCGTTGTTGTGTACATCGCTGTTCTCGAGAACCTGCAACAATCGGGCTTGCAGGGCCGGAGGCATCTCGGCGATTTCTTCCAGAAAGATGGTGCCTTTTTCGCCGGCGGCGAACTTGCCCAAACGGGCCGGACGAGCAGCGCCCTCGGGATGATTCTCCGCGGCATGGTCCCCGAACAGCTCCACTTCGAGCACACTCTCCGGCATTTCCGCGCAATTGACGCGCTGGAGTTTGAAACCGGAGCGCACCGAGAGCTGGTGAATCAAACTTGCGACGGTGTGTTTGCCGGCTCCGGACTCTCCCAGAATCAGCACCGGAACATCGGTCTTCGCCAGTAACGCCGCCTGGGCGCGAAGCTTCTGCATAATCGGGCTGGCGCCGGCGAAAAACGTCTCCGGGCCCAGCGCTTCGATACTTTTGATGGGCAGGTCCACCGGGTTGACTCCTTCCGAAACCGTGAGGCGATTCCGGATGGCAGACTCCAACTGCCTGGCATCGAACGGCCTGACCAGAATATCTTCGCCGCCGAGGCGGCTTGCTTCTTGCACGCGTTCGAGATCGTCGGAGTAACAAAGCAATAGGACGGGCAAGTGTGGCCGGAGATGGGCGAGCCAGCGCAGGAAATGCAGGGTCTCGCTGTCGTTGCGGGAGACATCCAGCAACAACAGATGCGAAGCGGCTCCGGACTGCATCCGCTCCATCGCCTCCCAGCTGCTGGAGGCAGTTTCCAGCCGCCATCCCTGGGAGCTTTCCAGGGGCGCCAGCGAGCGCGCCAGCGCCGCGTCCCGAGTCACAGCCAGCAAGCGAACGAGTTGGATGGCTTTTTCTGTCACGGGCAAGTGGATCCTTCCCTGCGGGAGGATGCTTCTTTCGTCAGAAATTGTTTCGCGAAGGCTTCAGACCGCTTCGACTTCATAACCTTCCACGCGAACCGCCAGGGAGCGCTGAATCGCATCCACGGAAATGACCAGCGTGCGGTCTCCGTTGCGCGAGGTGAGCACACCCTCCAGCCCATTCAATGCGCCGCTGCGAATGCGCACGCGCTGCCCGATCTTGAGGAAAGGATGGGAAGACCATGGCAATTCGCCGCTAATTAAATTCCGCACCGCTTCGATCTGATCGTCGGGAATGGGGACGCCTTCGCCTTTCGCGCCGACCAGTCCGAATACTCCTTCCACGCGGAGAACGCGCAAGCGTTCGCTTCGGTTGGGGACAAATTTGGCGAACACATAACAGCTGAATAGCGGCATCTGGACCGATTTCTTGCGGTCGCTCCAGCGATGTTCTTCCCTAACCAAAGGCAGGAACGTCGTCACGCCCCGCTCTTCCAGCCGCTGGGCCACAATTTTTTCGTGGCGCGGCCGGGTCTGTAATCCGTACCAGTTTTCTGCTTCGGCCCCAATCGGCGTGACCACCTGGGGAGACACCCACGACATACTGCTGACGGCCATAGCTTCGCCCTCTAAGTCACTGTCTTCGAGTGACCTCAAAAAATTCAGATAACCAGGATGTTGCGAGATCTCAACGTTGAGACCTTAGGGGCCCAAGTCCGGCACAATGGGGAGGAAGTCCGGTTGCCGGGTTACTGCACTAGATTTTTGGTTTGCTGTCAGTTTGCCCGGTAAAACTTATCGTTTCCGGGTCGCCAATGGGGGGAGGCGAACACCAAAAATTCCTGCCAAGAATAATCACTACTAATTTTGTAGAGATTATTACATTCCGCCTTTTTGCCTGTCAAGCTCTTTGCCCTTCCTGCGTTTTCGGCCTGACGTGCTAGGCTACCAGGGAACCATCGAGCGGGGGGAGAAAGTGCCAACCTTACTGGCTGGCTTGCTCGGATGACACTCACCTTACACGGGATTGCAGTCCGTTGCAACAGCACTTAGTGACCATGCCCGTGGCACTTTGGTGCTATTTAAGGAATCGAAGTCTCGCTTTAGTCGGAACTGCTCGCGACCAGCCATTGTCTCCACCCGTTACCTCTTTGCATTCAAGAAGATGTGGGATCCCGAGGGCAGTCCCGCGCAACCGAAAGGCGCGCACCGATCTGTGCCCAGAAGCGGAGAGACAAGAATTTCCTCAGAGAACGGTTCCGGGGAGGAATCGCGGACGAATGCAATGTCGCAACCGTTTGCGCTCATTGCAAGGCTGGGCGATCAAAGGGAGGAAAACCGCAGGACGCTGAAACGGCGTGCCTGAGGTTCGGGCACGCCGCCAGAAATTCACGATCAGTTCAAAAATGATCAGTTCAAAAATGTTTCCCGGTGTCGCACGGGGTTGGCGTCAGTAGTCTTAATTGATTCCGGAAGCGGAGCCTCGGCGCGCGCGGAAAGCCATAGCTCCAACGCAAGACAGACCAGTCAGTGACAGATAAATCAGGTTTGTTCCGCCCTCAGGCACAGGCACTCCGCCACCATTCCTGCCACCGCCACCATTACCACCGCCGCCCCATCCGCCGCCATTACCACCGCCCCATCCGCCACCGCCCCATCCGCCACCGCCCCAGCCCTGGTCGCCCCACCCATCGTCGTTCCTTCTACCGGCTAGCGCAGGCAATCCGTGATCGCCCGCCAGCTTAGCAGAGGCCGATAAGGCAGAAGGCTGGTGATCTACAATCTTATCCCCCGGGCGAACTGCCGATCCCTTCGCCGAGCTCTCTCCAAGAGCGGAAGGAGCGAAACATAAGAGCGCCGCAAAAACTGCCAACGCCGAAAACCTGGCTGATTTAATCATCATTCTCCTCAATCCGAACAAAGGGGGGAGGGGCTGATATCGAAAACTCTGGTCCCGTGTGTCGTTACTACGCTGAACCACCACTACCCGTTACTCTACCGCGAAGGGAAAAACTGTCAAGACTGATAATTTCTGCGACCAGGTTGCAGCCCATTGCAACCGTTGCATTATTTTGCTTGTATGAAACTTGCCTGGATCAAACAGAAAGCAGCGAGGCGGGCCGGCAGGCGAGAGCTCCTGCTTCAACCGCGGACTACGCCGGAGGAATCACGGCCTGAACCGCCGTAGAAGGCGCGCTTTCTTCATTACTGGAATTGACTGCTGTGGTTTCGTAGTAATACGTCTGGCCGTCCGCCACAGAGGTGTCAGCGTACGCGGTGGTGGCATTCAGCACATTATTGATCTGCGTAAAGTTTCCGCTGGTCCCGGTGCGACGATATATGTTGTAGCCGACCACTTCGGGTGAATTACTGCCCGTCCAGGAGAGATTCACGGAATGGACTGGCGCTGCGACTCCGGTCCCGGTGAGAGTTGCAGACGTGGGCGAGTTCGATGCGTTGCTCACAAAGGACGCGGTTATCGAGGCTAGGCCACTCGTCTGCGGCGTGAAGGCTACGGTGAAGTTCACGCTTTGCCCAGCTGCGATTGTGACCGGGAATGAGAGGCCGCTGATGGAAAACTCCGAACCTCCCAGGCTGACTGAAGATACCGTTACGCTGGATCCCGTGGCAGAGAGCGCTCCGCTTTGAGTTCCGCTGCTTCCCACCATGACATTGCCCACGTTGATCGAGGTTGGAATCACGGACAGTTGCCCCTGAGCCGGGCCAGTGGCCGATCCACTCAATGTTATGTTCAGGTTGGAATTGGAGGCATTCGAAGCAATTGCAACGCTTCCGCTGAAAGTGCCTGACGATGTCGGCGCAAAGCTAACGCTGAAAGACGTGCTTTGCCCGGGCGCCAGGGTGATAGGTGCGCTTAATCCAGAGATACTAAAACCGGTCCCCGCAACCGAGCCTTGCGAGATTGTCGCGCTCACTCCGCCAGTATTCTGCACGTTTTCGGTCTGAGTCTCGGTCTTGCCCGTCTGCACTCCGGTAAAGGTCAGGCTCGCGGGGCTCGCCGTCAAAGTCGCAGGAGTCACTCCGCTTCCAGACAGAGCCATGTCGACCGTAGTGCTCGATCCGCTCACCGTGAGTGACAAGAGACCACTGGAACTACCTGCAGCCGTCGGCGCAAAAACCACACCGAAAGTTGTGCTCTGGCTGGGTGCGAGGGAGAGCGGCAAGCCCAGCCCCGTATAGCTGAACCCCGCGCCGCTCACCGAGGCCTGCGAGATCGTAAGATTCTCGCTGCCCGTGTTCTTCAAAGTCTCGGTTTGCGTTTGGCTGGTTCCCGCTTGTACATTGCCGAAGCTGAAGCTGGTTGGGTTTTCCCCTAGACTGCCAGCGGCCACGCCTGTTCCCGAAAGAGCAATATTCAGCGGAGTGTTTGATCCGTCGTTGGTGAGCGCCAGGTTTCCGCTCGCGGCACCAGTCGACTGGGGAGCAAAAACAACGCTGAAAGTAACGCTTTGTCCGGCTGCCAGAGTTAAGGGCAGATTGAGACCTGTGGTGCTGAACCCGGCTCCGGTAACCACCGCTTGAGTGAGGGTGATCGTGCTTCCGCCGGTGTTGCTCAGGGTGTTTGACTCGGTCTGGCTTGTGCCGATTTGCACATTGCCGAAGCTGAGGCTCGCCGGCGCAGCGCTTAATGCGCCGGGAAGTGGGTTCTGCGGAGCGCCCTGAGAATTTGGCTTGGCGGAACTGAATCCCTGGCAGCCGACCATAGTGGTCAGGGCGAGAATGACAACAATCGCATTCCAACGAGTGGGGAGGCGGCCCATAGGAAACTTTGGATAAGTTATGTTGTATCAGTTCCAAATGTGGAAAAGTTAGTGTGCCCCTTCCGCGAAGAGGGCGGAAGATTCCGAAAGGGCATGCTTGGAGCACACCGAAAGGACTATGCGTTGGATAGGGCCAATTGGCTTCTTTTCCAAAAAGACTCCGACCCTGCCAAAATCGAACTTGAAAGAGGAGAAAGGCTGAGGGAAGGGTAATCGGAGTTGGTTGGTACGATAACGACGTTGGCACCGTCAGTCTTGAGAGGAAAGCACGGCTAACAAAAATATGGTGGAGGCGGCGGGAGTCGTTCTTTTCCACAGCCTTTAGAATGTGTAAGTTGCTGATTTTATTAGTGCCAAAAATGGCATAAACATACTTGGAACACCTATAATGCGGCGAAGAGGGGGAGGTGTCGTGTGTCAACTATATTCATGCCCCAAAAATGCCGAAAGTGCCACACAGCCGGGTTCATCGTACACCTATCGTACACGGCGTAAGCGAACATAAGGCGAATCTACGGCCTCACCCTTCCAACTCTAGGCGACATCGCCCAGTTGCTTATTAAAGGATAAGACATTATCCTTTAATAGCGAGATTCGTTATTAAAGGATGAGCATGGCACCGTCGAAACTAAAGCAGCGGCTTGGAACTTACATTTCCAGTTCCGTTGCCGGGGAGACAATCCGAGCCTTCATCCCGCCTCCGCTGCCACCAGTACCCGAATTGCAGCTGAAGGAATTGCATCAGCATCTCGACCGTGCAAATCAGGAACTCGGTCGCCTGAACGGAATGACCAAACTTCTGCCCGACATCCGATTCCTGCTTTATTTATACACTCGCAAGGAAGCCCTGGTCTCATCCCAAATCGAGGGAACTCAGTCCTCATTTGCCGACCTGCTCTTGTTTGAGAACGATGAGGTTCCTCACGTCCCGGTTGAGGACGTAGAAGAAGTCTCGAACTACGTTGCCGCCATGCAACATGGCCTAAAACGAATGGCCGGAGGTTTTCCGCTGTCGTTGCGGCTGATTCGGGAGATTCACGCAATCCTTCTGAGAGGCGGACGAGGCGCTAACAAAATGCCGGGCGAATTTCGCCGGACGCAGAATTGGATTGGCGGCAGTCGCCCTGGAAACGCCGCGTTTGTTCCACCGCCACCGGAGCGGTTGATGGAATGCCTCGACAGTTTTGAGCGGTTTCTCCACGACGACAAGCAAAGGCTCCCGGTGCTCGTGGAGGCTGGTTTGGTGCACGTTCAGTTCGAGTCTATTCACCCGTTTCTTGATGGCAACGGCCGTCTCGGGAGATTGCTGATTACGCTTCTTTTGTGTGCAAAAGGTGCTTTGACAGAGCCTTTTCTTTATCCCAGCCTTTATCTGAAGAGCAATCGAGATCAGTACTACGATTTATTGCAGCGAGTTCGGACCGAGGGTGCTTGGGAAGATTGGCTTGCATTCTTTGTCGAGGGCATTGCGCTTGCGGCACAGGAGGCAGCGGACACCGCAGAGCGAACGTTGAAGTTGTTTGGGAAAGACAAAGACAAGATAGAGAAATTAGGGAGGGCCGCTCCCTCCGCTCTGCGGCTTCATGCATTTATCCAAACGAATCCCTACGTTCGCATTCGAACGGCAGCTAAAGGCCTGAAGCTTACCGTCCCCACCGTTACGAGTGCGTTGAACCATCTTGTTCGCCTAGGCATCGTTAAAGAGGTCTCGGGAAAACACCGCGATCGGCTCTTCGCCTATACTCGCTACGTCAACATGGTGAGTGAGGGGACCAACCCGCTTTCCACCGCATAGGATCAAGAGCCGTATAACTGATTCCGAAAATCCGCAGCTAGGTATACAATTCGTGGCCGCTCTGATTCTGGAAAGTTCCCCACGGAGTTGGCAATAAGATGCCTTGGGCACAGTTTGAGGAAAAGCAGTACGAAACTGCTGCGAACGTTGAATTTGCGATCGGTGATGCGGAGGTGTATGCATCTGGGCAAGTTGCCGAAGCGCTGCTTGCGTATGATGTGGCGCTAAACGCGAAGAATCTCGCAGTTTGGCAACTGCTAGGGACTGCTATTCCTCGGGGAGCGATCCTGGTCCCGAATTTTTGGTCGGGTGTCAAGCACAAGCCAAGGGCTGCGGACTTGCCGTCCAGATACGTCAGCTTGATACTCCAATACAAGAGGCCGATGTACCTAACTCGGGCAACGGCGGCCCAATGCCGGGCTGGCTATGCCCCTGCCGTTAACGCCGACTTGCGGCAACATCAACGCGATAGAATTGTTGACAAACCAGTCGCTGGATTCGATTTTCGCAACATACATGCAGACCTTTCTTCCGGTGATATCAAATAACAATTCTGTGATGACCTTTACGGGTCCTGGGGGTGCTCGAAACATTAATGTAACCGGCCCTGGACAGACGCTGACGATTCAGCTAAGTGGGTGGAAGAGCCTTCTGCAAGAAGATTTTCAGGTTCTGACCGAGCGGATTGATCCCGTGAATCATGTTATCTCCGTGGTCACATTGCAGGGCCATCCCTTAGCAGGTTGGCGATACTGGAGGGTGTACTCCATTGGAACAAACGACGTTGTCATCGAAACGGGCGCCTATGACCAGCCTGGTCCCGGCCTTAAGAACTACTCCGGATATTACATAGCCAAGGGCGATATATTGCTGGGCTGGCAACAGTACTTACAGTTTATACAGAGCCGCCTCCACGCTCCCCAGGGTTCCAATCTCCACAATACTCTTGGAGGGATACAACTACAGACCTATCCATGGGGCAACCCTACGTTGTTGGAGGGTTATTGGGACTATCCTGGAACTTTTACGGACTACATCTTAGACAATGTCTGCCAGTCGACGTCCTGCAATTGAAGGGGCCTATGCGCAAAAGAACGAAGGTGATGGTCGCAATTGTAATTTGTGCCGCGGCTGTGGCGGCGTCCGCTTTGAGGATTTACTTCATTCGCGAAGATAGTGGCGGGGACGTGCTGTGGAATGCCAACGAGGCATATCTGTTCATCGGCGTTTCTCGCCGTGGCGCTCATGTGAGTTATCTCCAATATCCGTGGATGATCTTCAAGGAATATGTCGGCGGCGTTCGTCTGCCCGACAATGAGCGTGGGTCTGTCACCGTGATCCAGGTAACGCCGTCTGGGGTTGAGCAACATATCGTAGAAGTGGCGAACACGTCTCCCGGCAGTGGCCCCGGCGAGTACACCCCGTTCGAAGGCCGGATCTACGCGAATTGCCCAGCTCTTGGTGGCCTCTGCCGATGGGCTGGGGATCACTTTGAACGGGCAACGGAAGACGAGTCAACACGGTTAGTATCGTCAAGTTTCCCTGACTCAAAGGGTTGGTCTAATCGTGTGTTCGGACTCACCTCATGGCCGCTCGACAACCTTGGCGGTTGGTCTAAGCGTGCGATCGGAGCTGGGCCGGCAAATACGTTTGCGAGATTAACAGCGGATGTTGGCGGCCGATTCACACTATCGGAGAAGAGTGATCCCTTAGACCACACCGGATACGCCGCCGTCTCCATTTATGTGCAACGCCCCAGTCAGACTCCCGAAAGGATCTGGTATCTCGATGGGCATCCACGAAGAGTCAGCAAGGCGGAATACGAACTTACATTTGGGCGACGTTGATCGAATTGCAGTCAAGTGCCCAATGTGGTGATCGAAGCATTTACGGTGCCCAACTGACACGCCGCGGATTGCTACTGGACGATGGAGTCCCGGAGTTGACAAAGGCAAACCGCCAGATCCCCCCGCCGATGAATACTGCAGCTTGGTAGGATACGTTAGTTACAACACGACCACGTGGCATTTGCGCCTGCTACGAGTAGAGACCACGGGCGACTCTTACGAAATTCCGCTGGGAGATTGGCAGTCTTATGAAGCGAACAATAACTTCCAGTCGGTGTACGTCTCTAACGTCAGCCTCATCACCAATGCGGACCAGGGCGTGTTGGCCAGCTACGAGGTTGACACGTACCCGAATACAGGCTCGATGACTAGCGCCTTCTATCTGGCCACCACTACTGGCCCCAGCATCGCCTCCAATACCCAGGTTGCGATGGTTCCTGAACAAGCCAGCCCGGTGCAGCCGATGCTACAGCGTCAGGATGGAAGTTTCGTAGGTGTCGTTTCTTCTTCTGTGGGGAGCTTCATGGTCGGGTTCACTCCGTCCGGTGGAACGCTGTTCACGGTGCCGAACGACTCGCCCCAGATTGCAACCTCGAACAATGGCGTGATCGGTACCTCGGGCACCACTTACGATCAAAGCGGCAACGTGACCGGTCAGAATGCAACCCTACTGGCTGGCGGGTTGCCTGGTTGGCTGGCGAACCCATTAAGCATGTCATATTCCATCGCATCGGGAACGATCACAGCCTCTGCATTTACGCCGATCAGCTACGCGTCCACGTATGCTGCTCTGCTGGGTGGGAACAACTCCGGCACGGGGACGAACATTCAGCAGGAGTGGTTTCCTGAGCTGCCAAGTTGTCCCCTCGCATCGACGCCATGCGCAAAGGAAGCTATTAGAAATGCACTAGGTCAACTGAGAGTGAGGATGTACAACCCCTGCCCCTTGTGTTCTACATATGTATTTGCTTCTAACAAGTTGGGAAGCACTCAGCAGCAGTTCTACGAGTTCCTTTCTCGATCTCCCCGATTCTTTGACGGAACGCGCTCGAACGCACCTGTGAATGTCTTGTGTGGAGAAGGGTCGGGAGCCGGAGGTTTTCTACAATGGCTCTTCTGCGATTTTGGCAGTGGAACTGTTGCCCAATATATGGCCAGTTCCACTGGAAGAACGGCTGTTACTCAGACGCCGAGTGACAGCGGTGAGGGCATTATGACTTTCTTCGTTCCGTCGAGTATTTGTGACTCACTGAGCCCAAGCCCTCAAGCGATTCTGAATCAGGCTACAGTCTTCCATGAGTCCTTGCACGGATACTACGGGCGCTACGACCTTGATCTGCAGATCGCTCTCGGGATAGACACAGCTCTGCCCAGCGTGTACATCTCGTACTATTTGGAAGACAACATCTTGGGCCAAGGAGCCAGCGCATGCGGCAACTAGGACCGTCATTAGCATTGCCAACTTTGCAGTTCCTTTTAGCCGTTGCGTTACTGGAATGGGGCCACCACCTCTCCGGCCCTCCGGGATTAGATACTCCATACATGCCTACTCCAACCCTCGTCTGTTTTGGGATCAGCGCCCCGGCGTTGCTGTTGAAGGGCGTTCTGTTGCTCCTCCCGTTGACTTGGCGGTTGGGATCCGTGCTCGGCTTTAGCGCAGGCGAGATAGCTTTCCTGGCCGGTACTATTATCCTCTGGTATTTCGTCGGTCGAGCAACCGAAGGACCTCGGTCCTCGGCACCCATGCCGAGAATAACTGGTGAAGTGCTGCTGGTCAACCTATCCGTTGCGGGCACTGGAATTCTACTGTTCTTCATGGGCGTAATCGCAGTTCGTTCGCATCAGGGTAACAACCTTGCTGGCAGCATCGTTGAAGGGGCCCTGTTCATCTCATGGGCCTTAACGCTTATAGTTCACTCCGCGATTAGGATCGCCAGGCATCTCCGTCGCGAACATATAAAACCCAGTGCGGTTGCGTAGCTTTGCGCCTCAGCAGGCTGGTCGGATACGTCAGTTACAACACGACGACGTGGCATTTGCGCCTGCTACGAGTGGGCACCACGGGCGACTCTTACGAAATTCCGCTGGGAGATTGGCAGTCTTATGAAGCGAACAATAACTTCCAGTCGGTGTACGTCTCTAACGTCAGCCTCATCACCAATGCGGACCAGGGCGTATTGGCCAGCTACGAGGTTGACACGTACCCGAATACAGGGTCGATGACTAGCGCCTTCTATCTGGCTACCACTTCTGGCCCCAGCATCGCCTCCAATTCCCAGGTCGCGATGGTTCCTGAACAAGCCACTCCGGTGCAGCCGATGCTACAACGTCAGGATGGAAGTTTCGTAGGCGTCGTTTCTTCTTCTGTGGGGAACTTCATGGTCGCATTCACTCCATCGGGTGGAACGCTATTTACGGTTCCGAACGACACACCGCAGATTGCAACCTCCGACAACGGCGTGATCGGTGCATCCGGCACCACTTATGACCAAAACGGAAACATAACTGGCCAGACGGTGACCCTAACGCCAAATCCGAGCCAATCCAGTGGAGGCCAGTGGCCAGGCTGGATGGCGAACCTTACTGGCAGTTCCTACTCTGCCGCGTCGGGAGTAGCCATGGCCTTGGCTTCAGCGCCGATTACTTATGCAACCAACTTCGCCTCTCTGCCGGGAGGGAACAGTTCCACTCAAGGCACCGCCATCCAGCAGGTTCAGACCAATCAGGCGCAAGGCTATTCCAAGCAGTTGCCAGACCTCGGCCTACCTATATTCTGCACACCAAATGGCACTCTAGGCGGCATCGATTCCATCCCTCTTCCCTTGACGCCAACGTGCGGCAACATCAATGCGATCGAGTTGCTGACCAGTAAGTCGCCAGCTTACATCTTCCAGAACTATCTCCAAACTTTTGCGCCGGTGGCTGATGTTCATACGGCGAAGCAACATAACTCCGTGATGTACTTTGACAACCCAGCAGACCCACAAGCGGCGATCCATGTGACCAGCCCCGGTCAGGTCCTGCAGATCACTCTCGAAGGCTTCTCGTCGCACCTCCACAAGCCGTTCTTTGTTATGACCGAGCGGGTTGACACCACGAACAATGTGATTTCCGTGGTCACTCTCCAAGGCCATCCGTTGGCGGGCTGGCGGTATTGGCGAGTTTATTCCATCGGAACCAATGACGTGGTAGTCGAAACAGGTGGTTATGACCAACCTGGACCGGGCCTAAAGAATTTCGCTGGCTACTACATTGCAAAGGGAGACATATCCAGTGGCTGGCAACAGTTCATCCAGTACATTCAAGCCCAACTCAATGCACCCCAAGGCTCCAGCCTCAACGGTAGTCTCGGAGGGATCAAGCTGAGTCCCTACTCTTCTCTGCTTCAAGGTTATTGGGATTACAGTGGCGCCTTCACCAACTACATCCTGAACAATGTGTGCCAATCAACGAGTTGCAACTGAGGAAGGGAGATATGAAAGCAAGAACAATTCTTTCTGTTGCAATTATCGCGATTGCCTTACTCGTCTTTGTCAAGTTTCATTTTATAAAGTACGAGGGTGGCGGAGGGTATGTCCTCTGGAAGGACGACGCCGCGTACCTGTTCATGTACGACGCCTACTCCGGGTACCGCCTAAGCACGATGTTGTACATCTTGGAACCGGTTAAAGAGTATTTCTACGCGCCCGTTCTTCCTGAGATCGATAAGCGGAATCTTGCTATTATCCGAATCACTCCAGCCGGAGTGGAGCGTCACGATCAGGAATCCACAGTGGACATTGAGGATTTCACGGCGATCGACGGCGAGATTTATGCGCATTGTCCCGGAGGCGTCTGCAAATTGACAAATGGCCGGTTTCAACTGATCTCAGGCCAAGAAGAACAAAAGATGGGAGGCGAGGGGCGCCTTTCCAAAGGGGAGTTCGCCGCGGTAGATGGTTGGTCCAAGCGTGCGATCAACAGAGCAAGGACTGGCGATGACTCGGGTCACTACGAATTCACAATCAACCTAGGCGAGGGGGCGAAGCTAGTGATGCGGGGGGGGAATCCCGTTTCGGTCGACCTTCTGCGGCCTGATCACCCATCCGAGAGAGTTTGGTACCACGAACAGCGAACTCGGAGAGTCAGCGCCAAGGACTATAATCAGCTCTTTCCCGAGCCAAAGTAAGGACACATCAGCATTATCGGGAAATGGCAAGCTTCTCATCTTTTGTGGCGCGACCAATAAAATCGTGTTCAAACTACGAGCAGGCTTCAACCTCTCATTCCTCATGTGCTTGCTCTGCCGCTGGGCAACGGGACAAGCAACGTCCGGTGCGAAACTCAGTCTCGACGACCGCGTGCTTACAGCGTCGAAGGTTTTCTCCTCGCTGCAGTTGTATTTCCCTCCCGCCGAAAGAGCGACTGATGCCGGTCTCGACGTTTCCTACAGAAACTACCTCAAGACAGCGCTAGCCGCTGATGATCGGAAGCAATTCGATTTAGCCACGATGGAGTTCGTCGCCAAACTCCATAACGGGCATACTTTTTTTTCGGACACCTGGCTCGACCAGAGCAATCCGCCTCTTGGTTTCTATGCTGCGCCTCTCGGGGGCTACTGGGTTGTCCAAACCAGCTTTCTGCCTACCCTGAAGCCTGGCGATATCATCGTCAGCATCGACAACATGCCGGCTGAGGCTTTCTTCGATGAGCAGCAGCGGTACATTTCCGCATCCAGCACCGCTGCGCAACGCCACAACCTGTTTCTTCTTCCTTACCTTTTTCCCGAGCAGGTCACGCTGACTCTGGACGGCGACCGCAAAGTTACGATTGATCGCGCAAAATTCAAAGCTCCAGGACAGAAAACGGACGGTCATTGGCTCAAGCCGGGCACAACCGCCTACATCCGCATCCCCAGCTTCTATCGTCTTCCTTTCGAACAGACGGCGCTGGACTATGTTCGGCAGTTTCACAATGCCAAGACCCTAATTATCGACGTGAGAAATAATCGCGGAGGCGTTCTGCCCCAACAGCTCATCAAGTCGCTGATAGATCGTCCCTACCACCAATGGAAGGAGTCCACCACGGCCCGTTTTCCCTTGTTCGATCTAGATCCGGACGATAAGAAGGTAAGGGTTTCGACAATGCAGCCCGAGTCTCTGCGCAACTGCAAATATCTGGCAGACGACCACCTTTGCAGCCTGCCTGTTACTTGGGGAGGGGAAATCGCAGAACCCAGCCCAAATGCCTTTCACGGCCACATAATCTTTCTCCTAGATGGCGGCTGCGTCTCCGCCTGCGAAGAGCTGATAGAGCCATTCAAAGACAGCGGCCGCGCGACTCTTGTTGGTGAAACCACCGAGGGTAGTTCCGGACTGCCCTATATCTACGACTTTCACAATGGCATGAGGCTCACGATAGCTGTGAAGCGCCAGTATTTCCCTGACGGCGCAGAATTCGAAGGAGTGGGCATCAAACCTGACGTTGAAGTGCATCCGTCAATCGAAATGCTGAAAACCGTACAAGATGTCATGCTGGAGAAGGCACTTGAGTTGGCTGGAAAGCCTTAAGCATCTACAAACCAAACAGACCAAGATGTAGCAAGGCGATCTTGCTCTATCCACGGGCCTTTCCAAACAATCCGAACCCACTCCTCAGTTGACATGCTTATTCCACATAATGCTCTTCGCCCGACTGTTTCCGCGCGAAGATCGACGCTTCCGTGAAAAAAACTCTGGAAACCAAACCGCAGCTGATCCAGATTTCGGCGGCATGGAATTCCCGCGAGGGCGCTCCCTTGGGACGGAATCACTATGTCGAGTTGGAGATCAAGAAACCGAACGGCGCGAGCACTAAGCTCGCCTCCGTTCAGAAACCCTGTGACAAGATGACCGAGGCGATTGTCATGGATGGAGGTAAGCGCGGACAGATAATAAAGGTTTGCGCCGATGCAGCTTGCCGCGTCCACCACCCCAACACGCCTTCTCCGCAACAGATCGAGCGGGAACGTGCAGAGGAACGGAAGCGCATCGAAAAGGAGAAATTGGCCATTACGACTCGCCATCGTATCTTGGCTATGATCCTTCAACGCGTATCTGCCCCGTTAAGGAAGGCCGACCTGTTGGCAATCGCCAACTACCTGATCGACCATCTCTCCTACAGCCAAGTCCCGGCCCTAGCGAAGCGGCACAAGGTAGAGCCGAAGAAAGATTCGGCATCGGCACAGGAGCCTCTGGCCGAACAGGTCGCAACATATGACGAGGCCGACCTGTGCAAGCTGCTTCTCGAAATCAGCCTGCTGGATTCGGCGTATCAGCGATCCACCGCCAGCCGAGACGACGTTCTCATGGACGCTGCCAAGCGCTACCGCGTGGACGCCGAGAAGCTACAGAAGGCCGCAGCTGAGGGGCTTGCTACAAAACGAGCGAAGAAGACCAAGGTCAAAGCAAGAACTAAGGGTCGCAAGTCGGCGGAATAGGCTAGTCACAGACAGATGTCCCGGCGGAGTGCTGGTTTGCGCTCCGCCATTTTATTTGGTCGGACACCGGGCGCAGCGGTGTCACCGGCTTTGCCGTTGAGTTTTGAGCATCGTGAAGTGATCCTTTTTCTCACTGCGATTACGGAAGACAGCATCAGCAACTGGCAAGGACACGTGTGCTTGTTGACCGGTAGTTTTCGAGCGACGACGCTGCTGATAACGAGACTCTTCCGTCGGATCGCGACGGAACTGTGGAACGCACAGCAAGACAAACCGACGCTCAAAAAGTAATCACGATTTCTCCGGCGCTGGTCGAGTTCGTGGAGATCGAAATATTCTCACCGTTCTGAGAAACGAGAAGGTGCTTGCTCCACTGCCCCGAGGGACCCGGCGCACTCGTCGTAATCGCAATGTCGGTAAATGTCACAGAACCGGTGGGATACTCTGACGCAGCATTCAAATCATATGGTGGACGTTGATTTCCCTGAAGTTCATATGCCTCAAGGGTCTCGACGCACCATACCAGTTCAGCCATGGCGTCAGTAGAAAACTGAGTGTCGGGGAGTCCCTGGAACTCGCAGCTATAGACGAAACCGTTGGGTGACTGGTCCGTGAGGTTTATCGCTCCGACCAGAATGTCTCCGGGGCTGACCGGAACATGATGTGAGTGCATGGCTGAACCGTATGGACCTCCGACAATCCAGCTAGCTGCGGTCCAAAACGGGCCGCTCCGGTTTACTCCGTCGTCGTCGGCGCCGTGGTCGCCCCACTGCAGCACGGGCTGCACAATAATTTGTCCATCGGCAGTTTGCATTCCGTTAAACAAATACAGCAGTTGAGAAGCCTGGTCGTCGGGCGCAGGCGGAACGGTCCATGTGCTCACAAACTGCGATACGGGATTACCGGTCGTGTTCAGCCATCCGGCGTATGCAATCCAGTTGGCATGGTCCGGCGGTCCAGGGGCATCGCTTCGTCGGAGACGCAAACTGGGAAGCCGCAAACCAGCCTCCGCCGAGAACCGGACTGTTTCACTTGGCCGGACACGGCGCATACGGCTGCGGCGTCGAGGGCCTCCCGGCGGGAAGACCAAGTCGCCAGAAAGATTGGCTATCCTGACATCGCCCTCGGAGCGCGATGCATCCGGCGTATGGCGAGAAGTGGTATTCACGTGATTGCCTCCGAAAAGGATGATGTCTGGTCCAAAGGGCCATTAGTCTGAATCAGGAACGCTACTTGGCGTCGTCTGCTTCGTAGTGTTCCCGCTTCCTTTGGAAGATTTCTTTCCGAACGTCGATACGGCATCCTTAATACTGCTGAATGACATCTCGACAGCCCACTGCGGTTTCCACGAGCGATAAGTCGGCGCGCCGCCGGCCGGGAAGACCTTGTTATCGACCCAACCGAACACGGGCCGAACAAACACAGGCAAATCTTTTTGGGCCAGGTTGCCCAGAATCGGCACGTTTTGTAGCGCTTTCCATTTAGCAAGTAGTTTGGGAATGTTGATGGTTTCGCCTACCGCAAAATAGGGCTTGTTGAAGACCTTGCCGGCGAACGGCAATCCTAAAACTACGTGAGGGATTCCGATATAGGGCCGATCGACCAGATCCTCGGGCACGAGGAATAAATCAGCGACTCCATATGCATTTTCGCGAGTGATGCTCTTTGCGGTGATGATATTCGGCGTCGAAGAACTGGACGATGTCGAAGAGGAGCCGGATTGGAAGGTTACGTCTTTGTATCCATTGACCGGCACAATAAACGAGAAATCCCAGCGTGCCGGGCCTTCGTCGAGAATTTTGGTTTGCTGATCTGAGCAATCGCTCTGATGCTGCAGGGTTTGCGGATTATCCGTGGTTTTGCCTTTGGTCAGACTGACGGTGCAGATCGTCGAGGTAGCAGCCGTGGCGTTGTTAGTTGAGTTTTTCGCGCTCTTCGATTTCGCGGGTCTTGCAGGGCTGCCTGAGGTTGTAGCCGGTTTGCTTGAAGAAGAGTCTTGGGCAGCTGCAGACGAAACTTGCTGGCTCTCTTTGACGGAGTCCGTCTGTCCGCTGTCATCATCAAGAGGCAGGGACGGGCCGAAACCGTGGTGAGCTGAGAATGCAATCACCGGCGAGGATGGGGCATCTGGCAGCCCAGTCACACTGCTGGTTGGAACGGCGTTGCAGCCCGGATACATTGACGGCTTTGTGTCTTTGGTCGCGTCGGGCATAGTGGGAGGCACACATGCCCGATTCGACTTATCGGCATCGGTGGTTGCCGGCTTGGTCAAATCGTAAACGCCCGAGTTGCTCGACCATTGCGTCAAATTCGGCAGAGCCACAAAAGTGGCGTTCCAGTTGCTGGCGAGAGTCACCGGAAGGTTCTGGAGATTTGTGAGCAAACCAGCGGCGTAACGACCCTGGTAGGTAGAGAGTACGAGGGACGTTTCCAGTGCCCGCTTCAATGCACCGCTACGCGTATTGATTGCCGCCTGCATCTGACTGACTGAGTCGATGTCCTGCTGAATGGCTGTGAGCGCGTCCGACTGATCCTTCGCCTTCGCCGCGTCTTTGCTGGAGTCGATCTTCGATAGATCGGTTAGATTGGTCTCGACACTAGAATCGAGACTGATTTTCGCGCCTATAGGCCCCGCATTCGGTTGCGTGACTACCGGCAGCTTACTTTTACCATTTGGATCCTCCCTCCCGCTTTGATCCTTCTCAATCCCGTAATGCTGGTCTTTGGGGGAGGCAAGATTCAAGGGACCGAGGGCAGCCACTATGTCTCCCTGGTGCAAAAATCGATCAAGATCACTGTCCAATCTCTGTTCTTCGTTGCCTTCCTGGTCGAGCGCTTCATTTGCCGCCTGCACCGTAGCCTCTAACTTGGTTAATGCCTCTTCGATGGTCTTTGGCAGCAGAACACCAGGTCCCGGCACAGCTGCTGCTGCCTTCGCAGGCGCCAGCGAGGTCAGGTTGCCCAGCAGGATCGAAAGCAGCGTGTTTAAATCCGCCATGTTCGTTGGTGTGGCCGCGCTGGCCTCGAACGTATATTTGAGAGTAACGGCGTCAAACCAGGCTTGTTCGGTGGCAGGAGCCGATTTCGGATTCGGATTCGCAATTCCCATATACGGCTTTGTGTCCAGCGCTGGGAGCGGCGCCAGGTGAATACCGAGGAACATCACTTTATCGCTGCCGATGATACGGAGCGTCTGGCTCATCAGCGACGGGGTAATTTTGTGAAACCACTGGGAGATATCCTGCTTACGGTCCTTCGCCTCGGAGTAGTTAAACAGATACCAGTCGTCGGAAGCAGCCTGGAAAAACGGAACAGGATGACCGGCGTTTGAAGGCGGGTTTGAACCCGCGTTTGGCGCAGCATCCTTAGGTGCCGTCGCGTCCTTCCAGCGCACGATGTTAATCAGGTAGTACTGGGGAGCATCTTTGTCGTTGAGCGAGAGAGGATAGCCTGCTCCTTTGCTAAGCAATGCAATCGTTTCGCCGCCGGCTCCAATGTGCAACGGTTCCTTCTTGTCGTCTCCGTCCGGGTACTTGAGGTAAGGGTACGCACACGCTACCGGAAATGGGTTCGGTCCGAACAGCGTGCGAACCAGCAACCTCTGGGCATCGTAAGTATCGGTGCTAAACTCCTTCGCTGGGTTAAACAAAATGGGGTCACCACTATCGTTCAGATATCCTTTGTCGGTCGGCGCTTCGGCGGAAGCGCCGGTCGCGGGAGCGAATCCGGGATCGTCGACGAATTGCGGGCCATTACTCGTGGAATTGTTGCCTGAATCGAAAAATATCGGCGGCGAAGCTGATGCCTTCGCAAACTTATCCCAGTCGCTCTTTAGGACATTCTTCCACCCAGTATCGTCCGGCGCGGCACCCGTCTTCTGCCCCGCGCTCGGGACTGGAGCCCTGTTCTTCAGCGCGTTGCCAATCGTCAGTTCGAGTTTCCCAGGCTTCGATCTGTAGGAATACGGCAGCGACTCATCGCAATACATCTGGTCCACATCCAGGGTGAACGTAGTCGGCGAGCCGTTCGTCGGATTCGCTGCTTTCGAGCTAGCCTTCTTGCTCCTACTAGCCTGCGCATTGGCGAACGACACTAACGCGGACAGAAAGAGCATCAGACACATCATTGTCTGCGCCCGTGTCACGGACCCTCGAATCGAAGATTTCCGATCCGTGCCTTCGCCGTTTTGAGCCATTTGCACGTACCTAACTACAGAACTACTCCGACCTGTCGTCATAAGACTTCCCAGCTTTCTTCGAGTAGATCGCGATAACTTCCGATTGGAGCCAATCAACCGGCTTCAACTAGCCGAACTGACAACTGCTATGAATTCCCCACTGCATTCGCTACGAAGTGCCCACGTTCCCAACTGCCTTTTTGGTCAAGTACGCTCCCTGACCTAAGCCGAAGGAAGCTAGAATCGTTGAATCGACGTCGGGAAGGTCGACCGATGCTCTAGCCTCAATGGCTCCGAGAAAGTGATAGATCAAAGCTAAATACATACCAACGGCGAGCAGCGTCACAACCAGCATTTGAAAATCGCCGATGTCAACGTCTCCGGTGTCGTTCTTTACCAGGTCTGTCCAAATGTTAGGTTTGCCATCAGGTTTGGAGTTCGCCTTCCCACCCGCCTGTGCCGCGTTTGTCTTCGTGGTTGTAATGGCTCTTGCCGTCCCAAATGTCAGCGCACTCATCCCCGAAAGCAAGAGCAGGTTTTGTGGAATGCTCACAAAGCCGAAGAATTCCCACCCGGCCTGCGCAACCCTCAAATACACAACGGCAAGATAAGTAGCCATTACGACCCAGAACCAGATCGCGATTTGGAATTGCGAATTGCTGTATCTGTGATCGAGTCCTTCAATGAGCTTGAAAGGCCTTCCCCAGGTCAGAAGCGTAGCCAACGCAAAAAATCCAGCCAGACTAATCACGAGAACCAGCAGACGCGTCCTAGAGTCAACCTCCAAGGTTCGAATAGCGAGCGAAAGTGCATTCTTGCCGTCAGTGTCAATTTGCAAATGGTCACCGTTCTTAAAGTGGTTCAACTCTGGTCGAAGATCTGGGGCAACGGCTAGCGTCATTACATCGCCGTTGCACGGGTAATACTTTCTTGGAAGCGCCGGGCAATCAGTGATCGTGATTGAGACATGATTGCTGTCGATGGCATCGATACGAGCATTTTGGAGTCGTCTTGTGGGCGCGCTCTTCGCCTGTGTTTCGTCCGAAGTGGGTTTCGGCGGCGGACGCGTCACGACGCGAGTTGGCGCACCTCCCTGTGCCTGGAGCTTCGCGGGCTTCGTCTGCCGGGGAATCTCAGCTGCCGCGCAGCACGATAGAAGTAACAAGAAGACAAGCACAACTAGCCTTGAGTGTTTAGTATCTGTTGTCCCCATGCATCGTCAGCCTTTCGAGACTTGAATCGCTCGTGCCTGTATTCGAGCGCCTCACAACCTAGAAACGAGAAAGAAGTTGGAAATCCTTTTTGGGGGGTCACGCCGAAATAGAACGAGCGATCCAGTCAAGAACCGGGCAACGCTCAGAACGTGCTTGGGCCTGCATCATTGGTCTTTTTTCGTGTAAGATTCGGCACCTACGGGGTATTGTGGTTCAGACTTCGTCCCAATCTGCAGAAGAACTAATTCGTGGCTGCGCGGAAGCAAACGACCCGGCAGCATGGGATGAGTTTGTCGCCCGCTTTCAGCGACCGATAAGTCATTCCATCCAGCGAACCGCCTGCCAATGGGGCAAAGACCCGGCGCAGTTTGTTGACGATTTGCTGCAGGAGACATATCTCAAGCTATGCGCGGATAAGTGCCGTTTGTTGCTCGAATTTGCTCGCCAACACTCCGACGAGGCGGTACTGGGATACATAAAAAGAATTGCGATCAATGTTGCTCACGATCACTTCAAATCGCTCCACTCTCAGAAGCGTGGTGCGGGCGAGACCGATCAGTTGCACGAAGGTTTTGACCCGGCGGCGCAGATCGGCAGCTTCGGGGGCGCAGATGCCATGGACCGTGAGGTCTTTCTGCAGCAAGTCCACGAGCAGTTACAGAATTGCGCGGCTGGCTCCAATCAGGAGCGGGACTGCCTCATTTTCTGGTTTTACTATCTGCAAGGTATGACCGCCAAGGCAATTGCGGCTTTGGCGACCGTTAAACTTACAGCGAAAGGTGTGGAGGCCGTCATTTATAAGCTCACTCGCTGCGTGCGGGAGCATTTGGGTAACTCGGGAATGCCAGAGTCAGGGGTGCCATAGCCCGCATAAAGAAAAGGATTTTGCGAGCCAAAGTCGTACTAGAAGGAGTAGCAGATTTTGACACGGCCATTCGACAAACATCTCGACAGCGACGAATTGGATAGGCTCGTTTCGTTGCAGAGGACGAGTGTGTCCGGATCGGAGCAACTCTCAGAGCTAGATCTGAGAGAGGCCCAGCGTCACGTTGAGTCTTGCCAAGACTGCAGCCGAAAACTGCGAAGGCACGGGTTCGTGCACAGCGAGATTTTACGTATGCGGGCGCCGAATCCATCGCTGTCGACTCCTGAGTGCGTGGGAGATGCCGAGTGGTTGGAGCTGGCGGCCGGGCTTCTGCCGGAGGCGAAGACCAGAGAAGTGATGAAGCATGCGGCACAATGCGGGCACTGCGGACCACTCCTAAAGAACGCGGCAGAAGCGCTCGTGGACGAAGCAACTCCTGGCGAGGAGGCACTGCTTGCGTCGCTGCAAAGTGCGCAGCCCGAATGGCGGAAGAACATGGCTGCAACACTGCGAAACAGTGTGCGCGACCGGCAACGGAGGTCTTCGGGGTGGAGGAGGGTCTTCGCTTGGCCGACTCCAGCATACACATTTGCGGGGATTGTCGCCGTTGCCGCGGTTGGCTGGATCGGAGTGCGGGCTTTCCATCCCCAATCCGCTGATCGATTGCTCGCGCAGGCCTATAGCGAGCAACGGACATTAGAAGTGAGAATCCCCGGCGCAAAATATGCACCCGTGCAAGCACAGCGTGGCGCAGAGAGATCGGATTTCGACAAGCCGCAATCTTTGTTAAAGGCCGAGGATCTGATTGGTGAAAACCTGAGAAAGAACCCTAATGACCCGGTGTGGCTGCAAGCGCGAGCTCGCGCCGACTTGCTCAATGGCAATTACGATTCGGCGATTAAGTCATTGCAACGGGCGCTAGAGACACAGCCCGATTCGCCCAGCTTGCTCACTGATCTAGGCTCGGCATATTTCGTGCGCGCCGAATTCGCCGACAGGCCTATTGACTACGGCAACGCCGTTGAATCGTTTGGCAAGGCGCTAACCAAGTCGCCAGACGATCCTATCGCGCTGTTCAACCGCGCCCTGGCCTGCGAACGATTGTTCCTATACACGCAGGCCGTTGACGATTGGCAACACTATCTACGCATTGATCCGAAGGGCGATTGGTCGAACGACGCGCGCACGCGCCTCGCGGCGCTCCAGGAAAAAATCAAGCAGCACGAAAAAAGCGAGAACGAGCCGCTGCTGACGCCGGAGGAGATAGCGAAGGCGGGGACAGATGATTTGGGAGTGCGAGAGAAGATCGACCGGCGGGTTGAAGATTATCTCAACGTTGCGGTCCTAGATTGGTTGCCAAACGCATACCCAACCACTCGCCAAGAATCCGAGAATCAGTCATCGGATGCCCGGACCTCCCTCACCATTCTGGCGGATATTGCAGTCCAGAAGCACGGAGACCGCTGGCTAGCGGACTTAGTGGCATCCGGCCCGTCCGCCAATTTCGCGTTGGCCGTGGAACATCTTTCTGCAGCGTTGAAGGCTAATGAGGCTGGGGACAATGTAGCCGCAGGTAAACATGCGGCTGAGGCAGCGAAAAAGTTTCATTTGGTCGCGAGCGAGGCCGGAGGATTGCGGGCGAAAATCGAGTATGTATTCGCGTCGGAGGACGCAAAGAATGGCACGGAATGCCGCGCGGCGGCGCGCGAAGCCTACCCGCGTCTGCGTTCGCACAGCTATCGGTGGCTGAGCGCTCAATTTTTCATTGAGCTGGGCGGTTGTAAGTGGCTTGTCGGAGACCTGGGCGGTGCGGGGGAGGCGCTTGGTGAAGCCTCACTGGAAGCGCAAGCAAGCGGGTACGGCGTCATCTTTCTCCGAACGCAGGACCACCTGTCTATCCTGAAAAGCACGCTTGGAGATTTACCGTCCGCTTGGGCAGTAAATCACGCAGCACTTGCTCGTTTCTGGTCCGGCCGCTACCCGGCCATGAGGGGTTACAACCTCTATTTCGGCTGCTCCGAGTTTGCTCGCTCTCGGCGGCAACCGCTTTTGCAGTTGTCCGCTTGGCGGGACGGGCTCGCGCTCAGCGACTCTCTGCAAGACACGCTGATCCGCGCGATGGCGCACTCTCTTATGGCGAACGCCGCAGTCTCTGCAGGACAGGCCAGCCTCGCCGAAAAGGAATTCGCCCGCGCCAGCGAACTCTTCGCGGCGGCCCCACAGATAAAATCCACCCGAATCGGGGCGGTGGAAGCTCGATCCAGGCTGGCCGAGGTCGAAACGCTCGCCGGCCTGCCACAACAGGCAGTTCTCGGACTGCGCGAATTGGAGTCGCAAGTTTCAGAACTGAAAGACAATTATTTATCGATTCTATTTTTCACTGCGCTCGGCGACGCGCTGTCCGAAGTTGGAGATGACAAACAGGCCGAATTCGCGTTGCGCGCGGCCGTGGAAGCCGCAGAGGTTGAACTTCGGTCGGTCGATGATCAAGGATCCCGTCTGAGGTGGAGCGAACAGACCTCGAAAGCCTACCGCGACTTCGTACAACTCCAGCTTCGCCGGGGCAACGCTCAGGGCGCGCTCGAAACTTGGGAGTGGTATCGGGGAGCGTCTCAGCGCTTGCTGCGCCGCCCCGCAGGGGCCTTGATGCCGATTGATCTCGAACCTCATGAAGTTGCGTTGCGGCTCCCGAACTTGAACAAGCAGACGATTGTCTCATACGCTCTCCTCCCCCATGGGCTGGCGACTTGGGTCTTTGATAACCGCGGCGTGCACGCGCATTGGACGGAAGGGGAGACGGATCGCATTGAGGTCTCACTGAAACGTTTTCGCGTTCGCTGCGCCGATCCCAAGTCGGACGAGATCGATCTCAGAAGGAGCTCGCGCGATCTGTATGACGTACTTGTGGCTCCGATCCAGCCGTACCTTACCGCGGATCGGACCATTGTCGTCGAACCAGACGGAAGCATTGAGGGGATCGCATACGAAGCCCTCATAGACCCGCAGAATCGCTACCTTGGCGACCGTGGACCGATTGTGTCATCACCGGGAATCTACTATCGGCAAAACCCCCATGTGACCGATGCCATCACGGCAAAAAGCCGCACCCTGGTGGCGGCTGTGCCAACTTCGAATGCTGCCGAAAGTCCATTGCCTGATGTCGTCCCGGAGGGTGAAATGGTGGCGAGCAACTTCCGTGCAGCCCGGCTCCTTACCGGCAGCGAGGCCAATCTTTCCGCAGTGGCTGCCCAATTGCCAAAGGTATCGGTTTTTCATTTCGCCGGACACGCCCTCAGCGGGCCACAGCGGTCGGGTCTGTTGCTCTCCGACATGCTCTTCGAGAGTGACTCTCTCAAACCAAGATCGCTATCTAGCATGCAGCTGGCGGTATTTTCCGCATGTGACACGCAGGACATCTCGACTGAAGGAGTTTACAACGCCGACAGTATGGTGCGGGCCTTCCTTCGGGACGGCGTGCCCAATGTCGTAGCCAGCCGCTGGAACGTGGATTCTGCCTCGACGCGGCACTTCATGAGTTTGTTTTACCAGGCTTTGCTCAACGGAAACTCCGTTGCGGAATCGATCCATCGGGCGCAGATCGGCCTGCGATCGGTTCCGGGCATGGCCCATCCGTATTACTGGTCTGCTTTCACTGCTTTTGGGTTGACTTAAACCAATTTAGTTCACTCGGAGGATTTGACAATGGAGCATACGTGTCTTTACTCGCGGTTCGTCGGGAAGAAGGCTCTTCTCGTTGCGATGGCCCTGCTTTGCACCGTGCCGTCTTTCGCCCAGCAGTATTCGGAAGTTTTGGTTGCAGGACCCTGGTCTTACGTGACAGACCCGAACAATCCTGGCTGGCTCTTCTTGGTTGCTCCGGGAGGTTATGCGGACCACCCTGTGTATTTTCTCGCCAACACTACCAGCGGTGTCGGCGCGTCAGCAGCGCTACCCGGCACTTACACCTTGACTCCCGTCGGGGAAACGACGACATACACGCCGCCCACGGGCCTGACGGCGCCACTGATCTGCGGCGCAACGATTGCTTCCACGGGCGTTACTTCGATTCTCACTAACACAGCCAGCCCCAACTATGTGATCCGGCTGCCGATGCCCAACGGCTATGCAGCAGTCTCGAGCTCCATGGGAATCGGCTTGTCTGAGGTGTCGAGCACTCCCATCCTAAATGCAACCTCAGCGCCGCCGTCACTCCCCTACACAACCTACATGGTGCTCTACTATCCAACGGTGGCTTCTTTCTCGCTACAAAACGTCAGCACCGGAGCTCAAACAAGCTACCCATCGGGACAGATGCTTAATCTTGTCCTGTCGGATAACGGTGGCCGCGACGCGGAGTGCGACGCGCCCTCGCTGGCGGGCGTGAAGGAGAGGGATACGATGTGGGGGCTAACGCAATATGCGCGTTTCCCGGAGCAACTCCTCAATGGCGCCGGACAATGGGTCCAAGGCTCGACCTACGACTATGAAGATTGCATCAATTTTGGTCCGGCCCTGAGCGGTATCCACCATGGAGGGGTGTATCGCACCACTCCCAGCAGCGCCGACTGTCACGCTTGCCAGTTGGTCGTGAACGGCGCCCTTCCCGCGACGGTGGTGGGAAATAAATGAGCATCGAGGAGCCGAACGCAATCTTACGGTCGCCCCCTTTTGACGGGGACATAGCTAAGAATATCTCGGAGCTGGAAGCATACCTTGCAGGCCTGAGCATCAGATCAAAATCCGTGAAGTCATCTCATAGTTCGAAGGGAAGCAAAATGAAGACACCGTTCTGCGACAGTATTTCACCGCTATCTCCAGTGACGTAAGTTCGATTTACCCAGGTGGCGTCCCGAGGAATGTGGCTGATGCGTTTTTCTGCGCTTGCGTAGACGAAAATCAGAATTCATGCCCAACCCTCGGGTCTTTAAAGACGAAAAATGATTGTCATCCGAATGAAGCGAAGGCCTATTTGCAAAGGGGCTACGACGCTATAGACAAAGGCAGCTCAGACTGCCACTCGCCGCAAGTCAGCATCGATGGGGCGATCCAGCGCAACCCTAGAGATGGTGGCCGCCATTAAACAGCGTCATCGAGACTTAGGTTTTCGAGAGCGAACTTGTTGAGCGTCCAGCCCCCTATCACTTCTCGGCTTGTGCTTTGCAGCCAGAGTCTCATGCGGGCTGCCGGGACTGTCGCCCAGAGGCAAAAGCATTTGCGGAGGGGCAAGAACTTGCTCGATCCGTTTCATGAACGCCCGCACGAATTCGCTCGCCAGTTTGGATCGATTTTCGGCTCGGGATGCCAGGTAAAGCTCGATTCGAAGTTCTTTATCGACCAGAGGGCGAACGGTTACGCCGGAGCTCTTAGTTCGCAGTGCGCTTGCCATCGTTAGAAATGCGATCCCGACATTTTCCGAAACCAATTGGAAAGCTTCTTCGGCGGTCAGCACATTCTGGTTGTTCCTATAAATGACCCCGTCCTCTGCGGCGCGCCGAGAGATCATATCGTGCAGTATCGGGTGGACCTTGCGATCAAAAATAATCCAAGTGCAGCCGTGCATGTCTTCTAACGTAAGGGTCTCTTTCACCGCCAGTGGATGGTCATCGGGAATGGCAATGTAGAAGGGAGCCTCCGCAATCTTCGTCATCGTAAGCTTGCGGTTAGCCCCAGGATGGGCGATCAGAGCAAGATCGAGTTTCGATGTCGCCAGTCCATGGACGAGTTCCGGGGCGAAATCACTCTGCATACTAAGATGCAGGTTGGGATGTAGAGGAAGGCGGATAGCGAATAGCGTTGCAATCAGCAGAGGATCAACGTAGGGGGAGTGCCCTATCGTCAAATGTGAGACTGCGCCGGCGTGCGCCCGCTTCGCCGACTGCATTGCATTTTCGCTATGAAGGATTGCAAGCTTGGCATCCTCAACGAATGCTTGCCCCGCATCCGTGATGGCGACCTTGGCGTGGTCGCGGATGAAAAGCTTGACCCCACATCGCATTTCCAGCTCATTTAAGCGGCGGCTCAGTCCTGACTGGGACAGCTTCAGCCGCTTCGCCGCCGTGGTGAAGTTTAGGTCTTCGGCAAGAAATACCGCAGCCATCAGGTACCGAATTTCGAGAGGACCGTGCATAGTCAGGCCCGTTCGACGAGCGGCCACACCCTACTTGAGACCATCGGCATCAGAGGCACGGGCGGTTAGTTGCCAGTGGTATCGGAACTTCCAAACGCCGGTCTAGAGCGGGTCAGTAGATGGTTCACCGGTTTTTCCTGGGTGTACGGAAAGGAGAAGGAGGGGATCGGTAATGAGCCAGAGGCATAACGCAGTTCCGAATACTCATTGGACAAATCCAGCGGATAAGAATCTTCTTACTAAAACCTGCTTCAGTGGGGATAAGAAAAAATGTACCCTCAGCCAGCCGAAAGAAAGGCCGTACAGAGCGAAGGCATCCACTCCGTTGCCCTGGAACGGCACTACTCCGTTACCGAGGTTGCGACCCTTTGGGGAATCAGCGAGAAAACTGTGCGCCGGCTATTCGACGGGGAAGACGGCGTGCTGAAATGGGGAAGCGGCGAGACCCTGGGCAAACGCAGATATCAAAATTTACGCATTCCTCAAAGCGTTTTGATTCGGGTGCACCACCGGCGCAGAGCCTAACTTAGGCGCCGAAGGACAGCAGTTTCCCCTTGTTGTCGGCCGCCTTTTTCGCGGGAACCGCGTCCAGCGTGACCCACGCATTTCTAACACTTGCGGCCAACTGATCTTGCCGGGCCTTCACCCAGGGAGAGTAGTGCTTCTCGGTAATCTTTACGCTTGAGTGGCCCAAAAGCATCGACACCTGATCGATGGGAACTCCGGCGAGCAACATCTCGACCGCGAATGTGTCCCGCAGCATGTGAGGAAAGCAACGCTTGGCTGATCCATCGCCTTTCTCCAACGCGGCCAGCCTAAATAGACGACGGAAACTCCGCTGCCAATCTGCGACAGCAGTCTTCGGCAGGCCGTTTCCACTCCAGAAAAAATAGCGCGGATTCGGCTTGGCTCCGGGAGGAATCGTACGCAATTCCTCCGCTACTTGGGGAGGAAGCGGAACGTAGACTGGCGTTCCTGTCTTGGCCTGGTAGAGAAGCAGGTTGTCGTTGATGAGTCGTGTTCGTTCCAGCGTGAGCGCATCGCGGATGCGCAGGCCGCTCCATCGCATCAGCTTTATTAGCGTGCGGAGTCGTGTGCCGTTCGTCGTTCCGGTCTCGCCGCGGTTCTCGCGATACAGATATGTGGAATCGAGCAACTTCTCATACTCTTCCCGCGTGAAATAGTCGGTGGGCGCTTGCGTGACGGAGATGCGGCCAAGGTTGTTGGTTGGATTCATAGTGATCCAATTTGCACGAATGCAGAACCAGAAGAATCCGGTCAAACGTTCTTGCTTTTTTTTCTTGGCCATCGCGCCGTCCTTCCAGGACGTGCGAAAAGCCTGTACAGCGCGGAGGTCGATTTCCCGAAGAAGCCTGTACCCCTCGGCTTTGCACCAAGCGAGAAACTGCTTGCGGAAAAAGATGTCCAGCTTGTAAACGGTCGCATCACTCAGCTCGCGCGCCTTAGCATCGGCGAGGTATTCGGTCACCGCCTGAATGATCGATACGGGTTCGTCTTTCCGTTCTGGGGTCGTAGCAGGATCTTCCGCATCTTCGATCACGCGAGCAAGATCGGTTGCACGTTCCCAACTGCCGGTTTTCAGAGTGCGGCGAATGTAGGTTCCATTCGCCGTTCCTTCGACCCACATCGGACATGTGCAGCGTTTGTAGAAGCGGTCGGAAGATTTGGCACAGGCACGTCGATGGCGTCGATAGAGCGTTAGCATAGTTGCATCTATCGTACACCTATCGTACACGGAGGAGCACTACTTTGTTATGTGAATGATATTAAAGACTTTAAGTATGGTGGAGGCGGCGGGAGTCGAACCCGCGTCCGAAAATGTTACTGGTCAAGAGACTACATGCTTATTCGCGTTCATGCCCCAGGCGTTGGGCGCCATTGCTGGCACTTCCCCCAGGACGTTCGCGGCCCACGCTCAGAACGGACAAGAAACGCTAGCCGCTAGCCTGTGATCTTAGCCTCTCTCCCCAGACATAGAAGAGAAGAGCAGCCCTCTGTGTGACGCTCGCTCACCGCCCAAGGGCGAAGCGATGGAGAGCGGCTGCCTAATTAATTAGGCTGCGTATGCCATTTGTTGATTGGCAATTATCATTTTGCACGCGATTACGGGTGTGTGCACCCCGGCATGCCTCTTGGCCGCAAGCATCTCCGTCGAAGCCGTGACGCCCCCACTGGTGGGTTTGGCCGTTGAAAGAACTACTTCCAGACTAGGGTGATCCAGAATGGAAGTCAACACAACATTGGATCGTCTAACTTAAAGAAAAGATTCGGTTTGTCGTGAATTTTAGTTTGTGGCGATATTGTCGTTTATGGTCGTATGCAACCTTTATGACCAAATGAGAACAAATCAACATACGGAAGCGGTGAGGCCTATCTTTGCAAGGAACGAGAAAGCCTTTATGAAGCGAAAAAAACGCTAGAAGACCCTAAAAATCTTCCAACTCCGGCACGCTAAAAAACGGAATGCGGGTGGGCGCGGCATCGCCCAGGCCATGCAAGCCTCCCATATAGACCGTGTGTTGGCCATATTCTTTGTTAATTGCGTCCATCACGCTGCTGAGGGTCTCGCGTTTCGGATCGTCGAAAAATCCCAAGGTGTGCTGTGTGTCATGAATCAAGTCAAAAAGCCACACTCCCACATGAACTGGAGGGCTCTCCGGGCTCGCTTTCCATAGTTCGCGAAAGTGGTCTTGCAACGTTATCGTATCGCGGCAGGCATAAATATTTCGGTGAGCATTCCAGCCCGTTGGTTCGTTGCTGTTCTTGATTTCCCGTCCCCAGTGCGTAAATACAATCGTGACGCCGATTCCTCGCGCCCACAGGTCTAATCGGCGCAATTTGATGGCAGCATTGCTCAGCAATTTCAGCCCAACAAGGTAGGCCTGCTCTTTCGTACGGTATTTCGGCGCCAGCACGTGCTGTTTGCCGATGCTCTTGCGCGGAGAGTCCGCCTTCTCCTTCCAGTCTTCTCCTTGCAGCCAATACCACATGGTTTCTCCCTGCACGCTGCCCCAGATGTCGCGCATCTGCTGGGAAGAGAGTTTGCAGAGCTGCTCGACCGTCGTGATGCCGCGCTTGTTCAGACGACTTTCCATGGCATTGCTGATACCCACCACGTCGCGCAGCTTCATGCAGTGCAGGGCATTGGGCAGGTCTTTTTTAAGTAAGATCGTCAAGCCATCTGGCTTGCAAAGATCGGCTGCGGTCTTGGCGAGATAACAATTCGGCGCAAGGCCAATCGAGCAGCGCAGCGCCACGCCAAGATTGCGCAGGGACTGCTTAATTCTGTAGCCCAGCGTGGTGGCGTTGGGCAGGAATTGTTCGCGTCCCATCAACTGGCAAGCCATCTCGTCCACGGAGAAGGCCTTGTAAATCGGAAGATGCTCTTCCATGGCTGCTTTGATTTTTTGCTGATATTCCACGTACAGCTTCGGGCGCGCGACGACGAGATTGATATGAGGACACAAAACTTTCGCATCTTTGACCGAAGTCCCGGTTTTCACGCCGTACGCCTTAGCCTCATAACTCGCCGCCAGACAGCAGGTGGAATCGGTATCCACTGCCACCACGCCAACCGGCCTGCCGCGCAGCTCAGGACGATCCTGCTGCTCAACCGAAGCGAAATAAGAGTTGAGGTCGAGAAAGAGCCAGCCTACGCGGGGGTGTTCTGTTTCAGCGTAGGCTGGCAAAGGGGCGCCCATAGTGTTTAAACACAGGCTACCATAAAAGCGAACAAAAAGCGAATATTATTGCCTTGACCGGAGGTTCTTTCGAAAGTATCAGCGTATTAGTAATCGCAATTTTCAGCGCCGATACGAAGATACTCTTGATTGAGTTGGTTGAGAGAATCGTTCGATAATGCTATCAACCAGGGAAGCTTTGGGTTTCCTTTCCCAAGTCGAGACTGAAGTTGATCAACGCGTGCTTTCCTTCGGAAAGCGGAATATGCCTTGGGCAAGGCGGGTCTCATGCCTGGCCTTCACTTCCGGCCACTCCGTATCCAGAATGCTGAAATAAACCGTATCGCGAACGCGGCCGGTCCACGTAATCAGATGCTTGCGCAGCGTTCCTTCTTCTTGGGCACCGATGCGCAGGATGGCGTTCCGCGACTTCTGATTCAATGCATCCGTCTTCAGTTCGACTCGTATGCATCGCCACACTTCGAAGGCGTGGCGCAGCATTAAATACTTCGCCTCCGTGTTAACGGCAGTTCGATGCCACGCCGGCACGATCCATGTGGAACCGATCTCCACCCGGCGATCGGTGCGATCGATGTTCATGAAGCGAGTGCTCCCGATCACTTGTCCCGACTTGCACTCGACCGTGGCGAATACCACCGATTCGCCGCGCTCCTGTTCGCCTAAGGCTTTCTCGATCAGAATCTCGAAATCTTCGCGCGTTTTCATGCTGTAGGGGATCCACTGAAAAATATTGTCGAGATCGTCTTTGGCGGCTTGCCAGAAAAGGTGCGCGTGCTCGCGGCGAATCGGGTCGAGGCGGATCACCGGCCCTTCCAGAGTGATCGGCATCTCGATATTCAACGGAGCGGTGGTTAGACTCATCTCATACTTCCTTTCAGGGCTGGCACGCGTACCATTATCTTGCATCTCGCGGTCATTTGCGGGCATCTGTAGTATGACTTTGTAGGTAGGTTTTTCGGATATCCAAAGAGCGAAAGGCGTTGACCGGCGATGATTCTATCCGTCCAACAGGTTACAGGCTGTTGTTGCCAGGAGTGTTGCCGGTGAAATCGCAGTGTTTGCCTTTCGCTCAAATTCCGCATACCACGCGCCTTTTCACTGACTTCCTCGGATATTCCGCCAGCGTCCGGCCGTTTTACCCGCACTCTCCACACTTCGACGAATGGCTGCAAACGGAGAGTGCCGCGCTGAAATACGATCCCGCCCGCCGCGAAAGCGTGAGCGCAATTCTCGATCGTCAGAACAAGTCCTGGGATGCTTCGCCACAAACCTTAGCCAACATTGAGCGCTTCCGGCGTGGTGCGGCGGCAGTTGTAACTGGTCAGCAGGTCGGTTTGTTGGGCGGTCCGATGTTCGCGATTTACAAGGCCCTCAGTGCCGTGAAGCTCGCGGAACAGTCGACCTCAGCGGGAGTGGATGCCGTGCCCGTCTTCTGGCTCGCAACCTACGATCATGATCTGGCGGAAGTGAATCATGTCTCCATGCCGGGACCTGACGGCTTGCTGCGCACGCTGACAACTTCGAGCCACAATATCCCGGGCGCTCCGGTGAGCGAAGTGCGCCTGGGCGAGGAGATCCGGCCGGTCGTAGAAGAGGCCGCAGCGCTGCTGGGAGATTCTGAAGCGACGCAATTACTGCGGGAATCCTATCGTCCCGGAGAGAGCTTAGGCACGGCCTTCGCGCGCTTCTATGCGCATCTGTTCGCGGCTTGGGGAGTGATCGTGCTTGACGCTTCCGATCCCGAACTGCACCGCGTTGCGGCTCCAATCTATCGCGCTGCCGTTCAGCAGGCATCTGAGATCGCCGATGCGCTACTGGCTCGCGGGCAAGCTCTTGAAGCCGCGGGCTATCACCAGCAGGTGAAAGTGACTTCGTCTTCTGTTCTGCTGTTTACGTTGCAGAACGGGGCGCGCACGCCGATTCAACGTCGAGCGAATGGAAGCGCTACGGAATTTGTGATTGCCGGCGAGAGCGTGACGGAGAAGCTATCGTCCGCCGAACTGCTGGATCGCATTGCAACCGCACCCGAGAATTTCAGCCCGAACGTGCTGTTGCGACCGGTGGTGCAGGATTATTTATTGCCTACGCTCGCCTACGCCGGAGGGGCGGCTGAAGCGGCCTATTTTGCGCAAGCGGGCGCGGTCTATGAAAACATCCTGGGGCGTGTAACGCCGATCATCCCTCGTTTTTCTGCAACGCTGGTCGAGCCCAAAGTACAGCGCTGGCTGCGGCAATACGACCTCTCGGTTCTCGATACATTTCGTGAGCCGCCGGCACTTCGCCATACGCTGGCGGCGCGAACTCTTCCTGCGGATTTGCTGGCGGCCTTTGCGCGAGCGAAACAGTCGGTCGACGATTCCTTCTCCAGCCTGCACGAAGCGCTGGCGAAGCTCGATCCTACGCTTGTGGAGGCCAGCCAGACGGGCGCTTCAAAAATCCACTATCAACTGGATCGTCTGCGGGAACGAGCTATGGCCGCGGAGCTACGACGCAGCGAGGTAGTCAGCCGCCACGCGGAAGCGCTGAGCAGCGCTCTTTATCCGGAAGGCGCTCTGCAAGAGCGTGGCGTTGCAGGAGTTTATTACCTCGCCCGCCACGGGAACGAACTTTTGAAGAACATTTACGACACTATGAGTTCGGACTGCCTGGATCATCAGATTCTGGAATTGTAGAAATGAGATGTTAGCGCCGGCGGCGCCGCCGGTTCAGTTCCGTAGCCAGATTTCGAGTTGCTCCACGGATTCAACGCGCGGCTCTTGCCGGCCGCGGTAGGCTCCGGCCACGTCAAACAATACCGCCTGCATGCCCGCATTGGTGGCACCAACGTAATCCACAGAGTACACATCGCCCACGTACAAGCTTTCTTCCGGGCGGGCGTTCATTGTTTTCAAGGCCGCCGCAAAGATTTCACGACGCGGTTTTTCGAATCCCACGATTCCGGAATCCGTGATGCTCTCAAAACAGTCGGCAATGCCGCAGCGGGAGAGTACTCGTTCAATCTTCCCATCGGCGTTGGAGATGACCGCGATACGAAACTTCTTCCGGATTCGGTCCAGCGCCGCCCGCGTTCCCGGCAGAATCTGGTCCCAGTTCGCCGAGTTCTGTGTATTCTCGACGAGTTGCTGCACCAGCCCGTCACGACCGCCAGCGGCCTCGCCCAGATCTTCCAGCAAGTAAGAGTGAAAGATCCGCCAAAAACCGTGGTCCACGCGGCCGCTCTGCATGCCTTGATCGAACTCCGTTTTCGTCCGGCGCTCCAGGGCTTGCCATTGTTCGAGCATGGGATGACGATCGGCAGAGATGGGGGCGAGCATCTTCGCTCGGTTCGGAAAGAGCAAAGTGTTGCCGATGTCGAAGAAAATGACGCGCCGTTCAGCCATCTTCTCATCTTACTGAAAATGGGAGCTGGTGCCACATTGCCAAGGAACTGGTTGCATGCCGAGAAAAAATGTAATATCCAATCCACGCACTCATTAGAGTGGGGCGTCTTACTTGTGTTCGAGTCAGTATGCTATGGCTCTTGCTTCGACAACCAGATTGATTGCTGGCTGTGTGCGCTCTAAGTTTGCCGCGCTCTCGGTCTACGCTCTGATGCACATTCCGTCCGCCGTACTCGCGGCTGTGATGTTGCTGCAACGCCATTCCAGCCGCCGCAGCGACGTTTACAATATTCTTTGGGCGGTCGTGTTTGGGTTTGCCACGCTGAATATCCTGAGCCTGGCGGCGCGGCGCTTCGAACCGAACCGTCGCGGGCTGACCTTTGGTGAGCTGATGGCGGTCCTCATCGTTTTAATTTCCATCTTCCTACTCGGCTGGGAACTGCTTAACGTTTTCCACATTTTTCCCATCAAACTGCGGCGCTAAACTCCGCGTTCGCGCTATTTTGCGGTATGATTCGCAAAATGGCGAAGAATTCCCCAAATTTCGAAATTACCTGTCCTTGCTGCAGCGCGCTGCTCAAAGTGGATACGGAAACACGCGCCGTCATCGCCCACACCGCTGCCGTAAAACCCCGCATGTTCGCCGACATGGAAGACGCGGCCCGCGCTATGAAAGAGCAGGACACGCGCCGCGAATCCATCTTCCGGCAATCGGTCGAGGCGCAAAAGCACGCGTCCGAAGTCTTGGAAAAAAAGTTCCAGGAGGCGGTGAAGAAAGCCAAGGAGTCTCCAGACACGGGCAAACCTATCCGCGACTTCGACCTGGATTAGCGCCGCCCGATTGTACCCATGACCACTCGCCCATTGCTTCTCGGTCACCGCGGCGCGCGGGCGGAGAAGACGATCCCGGAAAATACGCTGGATTCATTCGATCTCGCGCTCGCGCAAGGATGCGACGGCTTCGAATTCGACGTTCGGCTCTCCGCCGATGGTCAACCCGTGATCTGCCACGACGCCGAGTTCCGGGGACTTGAGATTGCTCGTTGCTCGGCCCAACAATTGGCATTGCCGCTTCTTGGCGATGTCCTCAGGCGCTACCAAAAAACGGCATTCCTCGATATCGAGCTGAAAGTCGCTGGATTGGAAGCCGTCACTCTGGATCTCCTTCAAGCGTATCCTCCGGCTCGCGGCTGTGTAATTTCTTCGTTCTTGCCGGAAGTGCTAAAGAAGCTGCATGTAATGGATGCGGCGCTTTCCCTAGGCGTGATTTGTGAGACGCCGGCTCAATTCAAGCTGTGGTCGCAATTGCCCATCGACTACGTGATCCCGCATAAGAGCTTGGCGACGCGAAGCGCAATCACTGAGATCCAGAGAGCGGGGAAAAAGGTTCTGGTCTGGACGGTGAATTCGATTCGAGAGATAACGCAATTTGCTGAATGGAGGGCAGATGGGATCATTTCCGACGATACGGAGAAACTCGTTTGGGCCGTTGGCCACGGCTCGGATCGCTCGCAGCGAGATTAGTCTGCCGCCGCTTCGAATGCTGCAGTGTTTTGTGGCGCGGGCCTCAGGAATGCAGTGCGTTCCATCTCAAAGACCTCCAGATTCGCGCCCATCGTCAACTCATTCCAGCCGAGCACGGCGCCGATTCGCAAAGCGGCCTCGCGGCTGCAGGATTCCGACCAGCACGCGCCCAGCGCTACTGGTACGCGCCGCAGCAGTACGTCGCCCAGCGTCACCGCAAATTCGCGCCGGTAGGCTTCCACCACTTCTGCGATCAAGTGCGAAGTATGCGGGCAAATCGGCGCTCGCAGTTCAGAGCTGACCAGAGCCATGCGCGCAATATCGGCGGCGCGTTTGCCGTGCCACTCCAGCATGCCCCTGGCGGATTCTTCGCTGACCGCTCCGATGCGCGCGATTTCCAGCACGGCATCGTCGAGCAGGGGATCCAGTGCCTGCCCCGGCCCCATGACAAGCGCATCCAGCTCTGCCGGTTTCGATCCGGCCGTTAAACCAATCTTCCCCGCGCACTCTCGCGCCAGCGAAGCGGCAGTGGTCAGCTTCCCGCCTATCACCGAAATCATTCGCGTAGCGCCGTCATCCGAATGATCGTGAAGGATGTGTTTCCGCGTTACGGCAGATGGACGGTTCTCCGGCGAATAGGGCAGTGGCCGGATTCCGGCGAACGAATATTTGACGCTGTTTGCGGTGATCTTTGCCTTGGGAAAGAGTTGAGCAAGGGAGCGTACGAGATAACTGATTTCATCCGCCGAAGGAACGGCTTTTGCGGGATCGCCACTGTCGGCGACCTCGGTTGTTCCCACCATGATCTGATCGTTCCACGGAAGAATGAAAATCGGACGGCCATCCACCGCTTCGGTATAAATGGCAGCATTCGGCGAACCGGGGAAGCGCGGCACCACGATGTGCGAGCCACGCACTCCGCCCAGCATCGGCTTACTCATTCGGACCGAGGATCGCTGGCAGACGCGGTCGGCCCACGGCCCACCGCAGTTGATTACCCACGCCGCGTCCACGCGTGCGTCTCGGCCTGTGATCTGGTCGCGCAGCAACACACCATGGACGCGGCCATGCGCCACATCCACCGCCAGCGCTTCCGTATGATTGCGGACCACAGCGCCGGCTTCTACCGCTTCCAGCAGCCACTCCGCAACCAGGCGTTCGGGGAATTCGCATTGCGCATCTTCGTAGTTAAAGAATGACCACTTGTGTCCCGCGTCCAGCGCCCGCTCGAGGCGCTTCAATTCCATTTCCGTGGTGTTATGCGGCTTCTTTCCGCCTATGCGCTGGTAGAGCCAAAGCCCAGCCCTTACTTTCATCGCATTGCGCTGGCTGGTTTCGTTCAACATCAGCAGGAAGTGCATGGGATGCACGAGATGAGATTTCTCGCGCAGCAATCTTTCGCGCTCCCTCAGCGACTCTCGCACCAGACTTAATTCGCCGTGCTCAAGGTAACGCAAGCCGCCGTGAATGATGCGCGTGGAACGGCTGGTTACTCCAGAGGCGAAATCGTTTTGCTCGACCAGCAGCGTATGCTTGCCTGCGCGGGCGCACTCACGAGCCACGGCGACGCCGTTAATTCCGCCTCCGATCACCACCACGTGAAAGTGCTGACCGTCCAGGCTGGCTCGTGGATTTGCCGCTAGCACCATAAGGGATCTGCGCACCAGGGTAACCTGCCTAAGGTTACTAAACTTGCTCGCTTCAGCAGATACACTGCGACCTCTCAGAGTTTGCCTTGCGCCGCTGGGCGGGAATAGGTCACCTTGGTGCTGGAAAGCGCCTGACCGAAAGTCCCGTCAGACAAGCGGAAGTTTGCATCCGGGCAGGAAAACCAACCGGCCCTAGTAGGGAACGGCGGTTTAACGAAAACGGCATCCATTGCTCACGCCGCTACAGCTCATTTAAAGTGGATTGCAAATGTCCACTACCGGTGAGCGCTTCGAACGAACCGTCGCCATCATGGAGAAGCTGCGGGCCCCTGGCGGCTGCCCCTGGGATCGCGAACAGACTTTCGATTCCATCAAGCCCTACACGCTGGAAGAGACCTACGAAGTCCTCGAAGCTATCGATAATCGCGATTGGGAGGAACTCCCCGGCGAGCTGGGCGATCTGCTTCTGCAAGTGCTTTTTTATTCCGAGATGGCGAAGGAGCAGGGAACGTTTTCCATCGATGACGTTCTGGACCGGCTCTCAAACAAGTTGGTGAACCGGCATCCGCATGTGTTCGGCAATACGAAAGCCGATACATCGGCGGAAGTGAAGCGGAACTGGGAAGCGCTTAAAACCGAAGAAAGAAAAAAACGCGGCGGGCAAAATGCAGCTTCGTCGGAAATTGCTGCGAAACCATCGTCGACATCGATCCTAAGCGGAATTTCTTCCGCCATGCCATCTTTGATCGAGGCCCACAAGCTCAGTTCGCGCGCGGCCCAGGTCGGCTTCGACTGGCCAAACATGGAGGGTTTGTTCGACAAACTTGCCGAGGAAATTGCGGAACTTCGCCAGCAGTTGCGGCAGTTTCCGGCTCCCGGACCGCGCCCGGAGGGCCGCGGAGTGGCCGGTTCAGGAAGGCAAGTCATTCCGGAAGATCTGCGATTGCGGCTCGAAGAAGAAGTGGGCGATCTTTTTTTCGTGCTGGTCAACATCGCCCGCTATCTCGCGCTGGATCCTGAATCGGCGCTGCGCAGCACAAATCGCAAGTTCCGCCGGCGCTTTCAATGGATGGAGCGGCGCCTGGCTGAAAACAACGGAGATCTCGATAGCGCTTCCATGGATGAGCTAGAGTCTCTCTGGCAACAGGCGAAACAGCAGGAGAAACAATTGTGAGTGCGGATGGGATCGTGATCCGCCGTTGTCAGGGGCTCGATGAACTGCAGGCGTGCATCGGCCTGCAAAAGGAAATCTGGAATTTTACCGACGCCGAACTGGTCCCGCTGCGCATGTTTGTTGTGGCGGAAAGAGTCGGCGGCCAGGTGATGGGCGCTTTCGCCGGCGAGAAGATGGTCGGCTTCGCGCTCTCCGTGCCGGGTACGCGTTCGGGGCACATCTATCTCCATTCGCACATGTTGGCCGTCGCCAAGGAACACCGCAACTGCGGGCTGGGCCGCCGGCTCAAGCTGCTACAGCGCGAAGACGCGCTGGCGCGCGGTATCGAGTTGATCGAGTGGACCTTCGATCCGCTCGAAATCAAGAATGCCTATCTCAATATCGAAAAGCTGGGAGCCATCGCACGGCGCTACAACATCAACCAGTACGGGGTCACATCTTCTCCATTGCAAGGCGGACTTCCCAGCGACCGGCTGATCGCCGAGTGGTGGCTGAAATCTCGCCGCGTGGAAACTTTGTTGCGGACGAGCCAGCTTCCGTCGCTCGAGGAAAAGGCAACAATCGAGGTTCCGGCGCAGATTTACGAGTGGAAATTCGCCGCGGAGACGCGAAGCCAAGCGCAGGCAGTGCAGGCGCGCAACCGTAAGCAATTTCTTCAGGCTTTCGAAGATGGACTCGCCGTGTTGAGTTACGAGCGCGACGCCGCGGGAAACGGCAAGTTTCTGCTCGGAAATTGGGATGAGAAGTGGTCCTACGCGTCGCAGGGATAATTCAACTTCGAGGCTTAGAGCTGCGAGTACCCAGTACCTAGTACCGAGAGGGCGCACGGCGTTCCTCACTCGGTACTCGCGACTCGGTGCCAGGTACTAAATTATGAAGATCGAAGCCATCACACTCCGCGAGATTCACATGCCGCTCGTCCATTTTTTCGAGACGAGTTTCGGTCGCACTTATAGCCGCCGCATCCTTCTGCTCACCGTGCATTGCGATGGTGTCGATGGCTGGGGGGAGTGCGTGGCCGGAGAAGATCCTTTCTACAGCAGCGAGTGGACCGAAAGCAGCTGGTTGACTATCATTCGCCACCTCGCCCCCTTCGTTCTCGGATTCAGTCTGGAATCGGCACGCGATTGTTCGGCTCTCTTCGCTAAAGTGCGTGGCCACCGCATGGCCAAAGCCGCACTGGAAAACGCGCTGTGGGATGCGGAAGCGAAACAAAAAAACCTACCCTTGTGGAAACTGCTGGGAGGGACGCGAACCGAAATCGCCTGCGGAGTTTCGATTGGAATTCAGGATTCTGTAGACCAGCTCCTCGACAAAATCCAGACCGAGTTGGCCGCCGGTTACCGGCGCATAAAGGTTAAGGTAAAACCTGGGTGGGATGTGAACGTACTGGAAAAAATCCGTTCGCGCTGGGCCGACATCACTCTGAGTTGCGACGCCAATTCCGCCTACACTTTGGATCAGGTGGAGCATCTGCGATCGTTTGACCAGTTCAATCTGCTGATGATCGAGCAGCCCCTCTGGGATGACGACATCTTCTACCACGCGCGCCTGCAAAAAGAACTGCGCACAGCCATTTGCCTCGACGAATCGATCGTGAACCCGCGCGCCGCGGCCGTTGCGCTGGAAACCGGTGCATGCCGCATCATCAACATCAAAGTGGGGCGTGTCGGCGGATTCAGCGAGGCGAAGAAGATTCATGACATCTGCCATGCCCAGAAAGTTCCGGTCTGGTGCGGCGGAATGCTCGAATCCGGCGTGGGTCGCGCTCACAATATCGCGCTTTCAACCCTGCCAAATTTCAGCTTGCCCGGAGACGTCTCAGCTTCGAAGCGCTATTGGAAGGAAGACATCATTGATCCGGAAGTGCAAGTCTCACCGCAAGGAATGATTGCGATTAGCGAGGAACCGGGCACCGGCTACCGTATCAAAGAAGATCTAATCGAAAAACTGACGGTGCGCAAAGAAACGCTTCGAGCGGGTGGATGAGAATTAACGGTCATTCGGTGTGATCGGCTAATGCGATTTATTTTCGGACTTGATCGTTTCAGCCTCGCGGTTTTGCGCCAGTTTCACTTCTTCGGCTTTCAAAATTTCTACGCCCTGGGCGAACGTTGTGCCATCCGGGACGGGCCGGAAGTCGCTGAACACTTCGTCAGACTTGATGGCGAGACTCTTGAACAGCAAGATTTTGCCAGTAAAATTCAGGGACATTCGGGAAACTTCCCAGCAGCCATTGCCGACGTCACGCTGTTCCACCAGAAAACGCCCGCCTTTATCGAGGTGTCCGAGGATTCCCCAGCCGAACGAGACCTCCCTAAACAAAGTTCCGTCGATTTTTTCGATCCTCCGAGCGACAGGATCGATCACGAGAAATCCACCCATGCCAACCAGAACTTCTTCGGCGCGCGTGGGCGGTTGATAGGCTGGGTTCGGTCTAAACTTCAAGCGTACCAAGTGCCGTCCTGGGTCGCCGGCGCCAGCCTGTTCGGTTTCCTCCCCGTCGTACTGATAGAGAAAAGCATCCGGCAGGGCTTTCACAATGCGCATCGTGCGTTCGGCGTTTTCTTGCTCCTGCAAGTGCTTGTGACGTAGTTGCTCGGCGTTGCCGGCCAGTCCCGCCAGACGGCCTTCCTCGCCCTGCATATCCTGCGGCGGTAAAGGCTTGTCGTTATAGGCGATGGTCATCCCGGCTATTGCATCGCGCGTTTCCACATACAGCCGGATCTGAGAGCCTTGAGGAGTCTGCTTGCGGTCGCGAAACATGTGCTTCGCCGGACTGTTGTTGGCGGCGACTTCGTTGGCCACAGCCGCGCGCACCAATTCGAGGCAAGAGCCTGGATCCTGAACTGCCGCAAATGCGGATCCCGTGACGGAGAGAACCTCTAATCCGGGAGCGAGGAGGACCACAAGCAGAACCGTGGCTGTGACTCGTGGAGCAATCCTTCGCCAGCTTCTCATATTCGCTCTCCGCCAGGCACTCCAAGTGTACCAATTCCAGTTTTAATCGATCTCTACAGGGAAACAGGTATTTTCTTCTCGCCGAGGCAAGGCTTGCCGCGCCCTCCGTGCCTTGCGTATAGTCGTTACAGTGTTTCAGTGTACGATTTCTCCGCGTGATACGGATTCGGAGCGCAGTGGCATCGGCTCCGTTGCACTCATCCTGTCGGGCATATTTCGCTGAACATATTTCGCTGAACATATTTCGCTAAACGTATTTCGGCAAACATACTTTCAGCAAACCAGGAGCGCGTCAAAATGAGCACACCCGCCAGCGGTTTGGCACAAATCGGCAAGTCAGTCGTCATTAAAGGCGAGCTTTCAGGCAGCGAAGATCTTTATCTGGATGGCCAGGTCGAAGGCAGCATAGCCCTCAAGGGGAACAGCCTGACGGTCGGGCCGAATGGCACGGTTAAGGCTAGCGTCGATGCCAAAGGCGTGGTCGTGCAGGGAAAACTCGAAGGCAACATTCAAGCCAGCGACCGGGTGGACTTGCGCAAGTCCGCCATCGTCACTGGGGACATATCAGCCCAGCGTATCTCTATCGAAGAGGGTGCTTTCCTGAAGGGCAAAGTTGAGATTCAGCGCTCGGATGCAAAGTAGTTTTGGCCCGATCGCGTCGTCTAAAATGGAAGAAGTTAGGAAGTTAGATTGTCGTCAGTCGCGCAGACTTTCATGAAATTTTTTCGCGGTTCTTCCGGACCGGAGACTCTTCCGGCGCAAGCTTCGCAGAAGCTAACTCGCCGCTCCAGCGGCCTGGGCGAGTTATCTCGCTCCTGGGAGTCGGCAGACGATCTGTGTGTGCTCGACCTGGGCTCGACTTCGCCGACCAACATTCGGCATTTTACTGAGCGCGGTCACAGAATTTATAGCGAAGATCTGCTGACCGCCTCCACCGACCCCGAGCTTCTCACCAAGGACGAGCAGGGCAATGCAGTTCTCGACAGCCGCAAGTTTCTTGCCGATAACCTCGTATATCCTGCGGCGCACTTCGATTTTATCTTGTGCTGGAACCTGCCGGATTATCTCGACGAGAGCCTGGTGAAGCCCGTGGTGGGGCGGCTGTGGTCGGTTCTGAAACCTGGCGGCATGTTGCTGGCGTTCTTCCACACACGCGATGCCGGCCCGGATTCGCCCTGTCACCGCTTCCACATCGTCGGCGCGGACACGCTCGAGATGCAGAAAATTGTGCTGCGCCGCGAAGCTCGCCGCGCTCCTACCGGCGCGGTTCACACTGCGATCTCTGATGGGTTTCAGTTGCAGCGGGTTTTCAACAATCGGCACATCGAAACGCTTTTCCGCGATTTTGCTTCTATTAAATTTTTTCTCGCCCGCGATAATGTGAGGGAAGTCTTGGTCGTGCGCTAGGCAGTCCACCTTCTTTCGCCGAGTTTTTCCAGATGATCACTCCCATGCGGTAGAGGTAATGGCGGGAAATCTCCAGGTGCGGCGGAGCCTCCGAACCCAGGTCAGCCCTCAGCAGGCGTTCAATCTCCTTGGGCACGTAAGCTCGTCGTACCGAAGTTAACCCATCCAGCCAGGCCACCCGGTTGCGCATGATGGGATATCCGGCATACGCCAGAGCCAAATGCAAAGGATGCCGTACGAGATCGTTAATCAGAACCGCACGGCGGCTTACGCGCAGCGCCTCCTGCACGAAGTGTTTCAGTTGTTGCGGGTCGAGATGGTGCGCGAACAGGCTGCAACTGACAACATCGAAAGCCCCTTCGGCGAAAGGAACGGCAAGCGCATCGGCCACGACGCTCGGACTCTGCCGCTGGCCATTTCCCCCGCGAGGATCTACCGCCGGCAAGTGGGAACGCGCCATGTCCAGCAACGTTACATCCAGAGCGATTCCTCGCCGGGCCAGTTTCTTACGGACCAGGTCAGGCACCTGGCCAGAGCCGGCCGCAACTTCCAGGAGGGAAAGCCGTTTGATCCCGGCCACTTGAGCCACGTGAGCCACCATCTTCTGCGTGGTTCTAACCCCGCCGAACCAGCGGTTGATCCGGCTCAGAACCTTCAGGACAGCCTGTGCTTCGCGAGGCGAGCAGGCGTTAGAATCGAGAATCTCAGGTGCGTCGACTCGCTGCATGAGAATTAGGCAACGGCTGGAGCGGACCGGTACGGCAGGCCTAGACTTCGGCCAGTTCCTCTTCCAGCAACTGCTTGTTATACAGGTCGCTGTAGTAGCCATTCAAGGCGAGCAGTTCGTCGTGTGTTCCCAGTTCCACGATGTGGCCGTAGTGCAGCACGGCGATGCGGTCGGCATTGCGCACCGTGGAGACGCGGTGGGAGATGAAAATCGTGGTGCGTCCCTGCATTACTTCACGCAGGTGATTGAGAATTTTGTCTTCGGTGTGAGTGTCTACACTAGAAAGCGCGTCATCCAGAATCAGGACGCGCGGATTGCGGATAAGAGCGCGGGCGATCGCGGTACGCTGCTTTTGACCGCCAGAGAGGGTGATACCGCGTTCGCCGACCATGGTCTGATAGCGCTCCGGAAAGCCCTCGATGTCGGCAGCGATGTTGGCCGCATCGGCCGCATCATGAACTTCTCGATCGGTGGAGGACTCCACTCCCAGCGCAATGTTTTCGCGAATGCGGTCGCTGAAGAGAAAAGTTTCCTGGGGGACGAAACCAATATTCTTGCGCAGGGACGCTAAAGAGAATTCGCGGATGGGCCGGCCATCGATCAAGACCATGCCTGGCGCGGCATCGTAGATGCGCGGAATCAAACTGACCAGCGTGCTTTTTCCCGAACCTGTCGGACCCACGATCGCCATGCTGGTGCCAGCCGGAATGCGAAGATTCAGATTGTGCAGCACGCGTTTGCCGTCGTATTCAAAATTCAGCCCTCGGAATTCGATTTCCCCCACAACCTCTCGATCTCTCGCCGCCGATTCATCTTTAATCGCGGGCTGCTCTTGCAGAATCTCGTTCAGCCGCACCAGCGACGCGGTGCCCCGCTGGAAGATGTTGACCACCCAGCCCAGCGCGATGATGGGAAACGTCAGTTGCATCATGTAGATGTTGAACGCGGTGAATGCGCCGATCTGCATGCGTCCGGCCAGCACTTCGCGGCCTCCCATCCACAACACCAGCACCATCGCCAGTCCCAGCATCAGTTCGAGCGTCGGCCAGAGCATGCCCATCAGCCGGACCAACTTGAGGCTGCGAACCACGTACTCCTGATTCGCGGCTTCGAACGAGGCAATCTCCGCTTCCTCCTGCACGTAAGCGCGAACCACTCGCGCTCCGGAAAAGTTTTCCTGGGCGCGCGCCGAAATGTCGGAAAACATCGCCTGAATTCTTTCGAAGCGCTCGTGAATGCGGCGCCCGAAATATTGAATGGTAACGCTCACCACGGGCAGGGGCAGAAACGCATACAGCGTCAGCCGGGGACTGTTGTGCACCATGAACCACAGCGCCGCGGCGGTAAACACCAGCGTATTCGCCGAGTACATGATGGCCGGCCCCAGCAGCATGCGCACGGCATTCAAATCGTTGGTGACCCTGGCCATAATGTCGCCGGTACGCATGCGCTGGTAATAGGAATAGGAAAGCGTCTCCAGATGGGCAAACAGGTCGTTGCGCAGGTCGAACTCAATGTCGCGCGAGATGCCGATCACGACCCAGCGCGTAAGAAAAAGAAAAATTCCTCGAACCGCGGCCAATGCCAAAACCTGCAGCGTAAAGATCAGCAGCTTATGCCGGGTGACTCCGCCCTCCAGACTTTGAGCCGCCTTGCCGATCACCCGGGGCAGTCCAGCCCATGCGCCGTTGCTTAAGACGATACAAAACGTGCCAAACACAAACCCCCAACGATAACGCTTGAGATAAGGCAGCAGCGGACGCATGCTTTTAGGGATCATGTGGTTGATGTAGATGAAATTTTAGCAGGCGGGGTGCAAGCTTGGCAGGAAGGCGGAATACAAGCGGGTCGGGCGATAGTTTAGGTTCGCGGCCGCCGCAGCAGCGGAAGCAGATCCCGCCCGAAGGCGATTGCGCTAAGCGCCGCCAGAACCGTTCCCCACGCGGCGAAGAAAATCCATCCCAGATCGAAGATCGATACTTGCGCCAGATCCATGACGTTAACCCCTGGATTGAGCGGGGGAAAAGCCGCGCGAGATCGGGGAGATATCCGATCCCGCGCTGCGAGTGAATCCGAACACCAACACGCGGAAGCCAAGCCTACTCTTGCGAGTCTGCCGGAGGGTTCTGCATGTGCTGCTGCATGCGGGCTTCCCGATTTGCCTCCAACTCCTTCAGCTGGCTCTGCTGATCGGGAGTGAGCAATTGGAACAGCTCGTTGTGAATGCGCGCTTCCTGCACCCTGAGCTCGATCAGAGTCTGCCCCTGTTGCGAAACGAGGCTTTGCACCTTCGCTTCATTGTAGGTGCCTTCCTCGTATTGCTTGAGTTGCTCCTCCATCTGGTGAATTTGCGTCATCAGTGGCTTCAGCGTGGTGTGCTCTTTCTGCATCACGGCCTTCATCTGAGTTTTCTGCTCATCGGTCAAGCTCAGAGCCTTGGCCCAGAAACCCATCATGTGGCCTTCCATTCCGAATCCAGGACCGTGCATGGGTGGAGGTGGAGTTGCGTCCGCAGTTTGCGATTTGGCGATTGCACTGCCCAGCACTACCGCGAGCGCCGCGGCGAGCAAACGAAAACGAATCGATTTCATAAACTTTCCTACTCCTTGGGGGCCGGCTCTTTCCAACAAATTCTGTTGGGACCCGGCATTCTTGCGTACACTCATAGGAACACGATTCGCGCTTTAAAGTAGTAAAAAGTGAGTAAAACCGAGTAAAGTTTTGTCACGACGGGACGCGCCGTTTGACAATTCTTTACCGCGAATCGTGGCTGCTTGGTGCACAATGAAAACCAGAAATATGGAACGCATTCTGGTAATTGACGATGACGTTGAACTCTGCACCCTGGTCGGCGAATACCTGCAAGCGGAGGGCTTTGTCGTAGAAGCTGCGCACGACGGCGAAAGCGGCCTGCAGCGCGCAACCGGCGGCGGATACTTGCTGGTTGTGCTGGATGTAATGCTTCCCGGCATCAATGGTTTCGAAGTGCTGCGGCGCATTCGCGCCACTTCGCGCCTGCCCGTGCTGCTGCTTACAGCCCGCGGTGAAGATGTGGACCGCATTGTGGGTCTGGAGATTGGCGCCGACGATTATCTGCCCAAGCCCTTTAACCCGCGCGAACTGGTCGCGCGCATTCGCGCCATCCTGCGACGCACTCGCGGCGACAAGTCGTCGCCCGCGGCTCCCGACATCGTGCGCGTAGGCGAGATCGAGCTCGATCCGGCGACCCGTTGCGTGCGCCGTGACGGCCAGCCCGTCGATCTGACCTCGGTGGAATTCAATTTGTTGGAAGTGCTGCTGCGCGAAGCCGGACGCGTGGTTCCGCGCGAGCGCCTGGTGAACGCCGTCCTCAGCCGCAAGTTCTCGCCCTTCGATCGCAGCATCGATATGCACGTCAGCAAGGTCCGGAAAAAACTCGGCGATACCGATAACGACGAGCACATCAAGACGATCCGGGGCGTCGGTTACATCTTTGCCCGGCCGCGGGAAAGCGTGGTAGAGAAGGCAAAAATAAAGACCACGTCATGAAGCTCTTCCTCAAAATTTTTCTTTCCTTCTGGGTGGCACAGGCATTATTTGTCGTGCTTGCCATTTTGGTGACTCTGGCGCTTCGTCCCCGCAGCTCCACCTGGGAGGCCCTGCGCAGCACGACCTTGAATGACGCCGTCGCCGCTTATGAAGAAGGCAGCGAACGCCAACTTCGCCAGTACTTCGAGAGTCTGGAAGCCACGCAGCATGTGCGTGCTTACTTATTCAATGAGCAGGGTGAAGAGGTTTCTCATCGCGGCGCGCCGGATTGGGCCATTCGCGTGGCTTCCGGCGGACCTCGCTCTCCCCGCGACGGCGTGGTTTTTCCCGCCCCTCCAGTACAGCGCGATTCGCGTGCTTCTTCCGACGGAAAACATCGCTACACGCTGGTGATGGGCCTGCCGCCCGGGCCGCGCGTGTTCTTCGGACCGCGCGGGATGCCGGTTCCGGGGCTGATCATTGCCGTACTGTCTTCGGGATTCGTCTGCTATTTTCTGGCCTGGTATATGACAAAGCCTGTCGCGTTGCTGCGGGCCGCTACTCAGCGGCTGGCCGCGGGCGACCTCTCAGCGCGCGCGGGAAATCCGAAAAGCCGCCGCGGCGACGAGATTGCGGGATTGGTCCGCGATTTCGATACCATGGCTAGCCGTCTGGAAACTCTGGTAAAGGCGCAATCGCGTCTGCTGAACGATATCTCCCACGAACTGCGGTCTCCGCTGGCGCGCTTGAATGTGGCTCTCGGCCTCGCGCGGCAACGTTCAGGGCCGGAGAGCGCAAGCATGTTGGAGCGCATCGAACTCGAAGCCGCCCGGCTTAACGAACTGATTGGCCGTCTGCTGACTTTGGCGCGGCTGGAAGATGGCGAGCAGCGCGTGCCTCCGACGCCGGTTCTTTTGGATGAAGTCGTGCTCAACGTAACCGAAGATGCCGAGTTCGAAGCCCAAGCGCGGCATTGCCACGTACGCAGCGACATTCCAGAGGGAGGTTGGGCGGTACGCGGCGAGGTCTCACTCTTGCACAGCGCCATCGAGAATGTTGTACGCAACGCCATTCGCTACACCCGCGAAGGCAGCACGGTTGAGATTCACCTGGAGCGATCCGAATCCTCTTCCGGTGCGGAAGCGGTGGTGAGCGTGACCGATTGTGGTTCGGGAGTTCCTCCCGACGCCTTGGAAAAGCTCTTCCAGCCTTTTTATCGTCTTGACGATGATCGCGGAAGGCAGACTGGCGGAGTCGGACTCGGCTTGGCAATCACCGAAAGAGCCGTACGCTTCCACGGCGGCCGCGTCGCGGCCTTTAACCGGGCCGAAGGCGGCCTGCGGGTCGAGATTCATCTTCCCTTGTTAGCCAGGAGTGCCGTTGGCAGTGTGTCCGAGCCGGTGACCGCAGAAGCTTGAAATCAGCGCTCAGTGTTCAGTGGCTAGTGGTCAGTCTAAGAACTAACAGCCGAGGTCTGACCACTGGCCACTAGCCGCTGACCACTGCCTTCAGGCAACTCCTACCCGCTTCCGCGGTTCCAATGAGTCTAAGTGGGGTTTGCTCTTCCCGCGCATTCCTGATACACAAATGGATGGCAATCCACGCCCTTAGAAAGCGTTCGGACCCGGTTTTGAGCTGCCGGGGATCGCGGTAGTATGTCTACAGGAGATTAAAGATAAGAATGCGGACTAGGTTTTCCTGGCTTTTGGGAATCGCGGTTCTGATTTCGGTGGCCGTGCTGGTGGCGTGCAGCAGCAAATACACGTCTTCCAACAATGGGCTGATCGTGGTTTCCACGCAGGCCAATTTCGTGATGGATTCGTTTAGCGTCGATCTGGCCAACGGCCACACCGCGCAGATATTCAACTCGAACGGACCGCCTACCAATGGAGTTCCGACCTCCGTGGTTCTTGATCCGGCGGGTGCTTTTGCGTACGTGCTGGTCACGCAGAGTACGTATGTGAATGATAGCGCAACCGGGGTGGAATCTTTCTCGATTGCATCGGACGGAAAATTAGGGTCGGGGACAACGACGGGATTGAACCCTCTAGGGTCTGTTCCTGTGTTTCCGGTAGCGATGGTTATAGATTCGGAAGGAAAGTTTCTCTTTGTGGCCGACGCCGCAGTGGGTTCCGTCTCGGGCGCGGTGTCAGTTCTTGCCGTGAGCAACGGCACGTTGAGCGAAGTATCCGGTTCTCCTTTTCCATTGCCCGCGCAGCCCGGAGGCACGACCCCGAGCGCTTCAGCGCTGGCCGTATCTCGAACGGTCTATCCCACGGCCTACGCTCTTTGCTCTGCGAATGTGCCCCCGACTACGGAAAATCTTTACGTGACGGATTCCGTCAACTACGAACTGCTGAACTACTCCGTATCTTCGTCTGGAACGCTCACGCTCGTGCCCACGTCTTCGACGCCGGGAATTCCGACCGGCACCGTACCCTCGGGGGTGACGGTCGATCCCTGCAACCGTTTCGTTTATGTTTCGAACGGGCAACCCGACAATAGCGTCAGCGCTTATACGATTTGCAACGCTATTTCGGAGCCGATTTGTACCGCCGCGGATTTCAGCTTGCGCACGGTGAACGGCTCTCCGTTTGTTGCGGGGAATTCTCCGGGTGCTCTGATGATGGATGCCTACGCCAGTTTTCTCTATGTCGTGGACACCGGGCAAAACGGAATCTCATCCTACCGGGTCAGCACCACGACCGGAAGCCTGACGCCGCTGACTCCGACTCCGATTACCACCAATTCGTTCCCCGTTTCGATTGCGATCCGCAGCGACGACACTTACATGTTTGTCACCAACCTCAACCAGGCCACGGTGTCGGAGTACGCCATTACTCCCGCTACCGGAGCACTGACTCCGCAATCGCCAATCCAGACCGATAACTTTCCCTGGGGAGTGGCGGTGAAATAAACCCGCTCGAATGAGGCGGCGAGCGCTTAAGTAGGAATCTTTAAAATCAAGTAAGCGCCTACCAAAGCGAAAATAAGATCCGGCGACCAGGCGGCCAGAGCCGGGGGTAGCTGACTGAGATCTCCCATCGCCTCGAATAACCGCGATACCACGGTATAAACCACGGCGATTCCCACCGCGACCGCTACGCCGGTGATGGCGCCCTTTTTCGCCGACGAGAGGGAAAACGGCACGGCCAGCACCGCCATAATCAGAGTGATCATCGGGAAGGACAGTTTCTTATTTAACTGCACGCGCAGCCGCACCACGTCGAATCCGCTCTGCTGCAAGTCGCGGATGTAGCGCCGCAGCTCCTCGTAATTCATCTCGGAATATTGTTTTACTTCCTTCTTGAAGTAGGATGGCGTCTCGCTAAGCTCGGGGAACGTGGAGACATCGAAGGTGTGGTAGCCGGCGATGGCCGCGCCATTCAGCGAGCGCTCCCAGCCTTGTTCGAAAATCCAGCGATTTAGATTGTCGGCCCAGTGGGCGCGATCCGCATGTACGCGCTGCGAGATGACGAAGCGGGCCGTATCGATTTGAAAGGCGGTCACATTGGCGAACTGATCTCGGTCGGGATCGAAAAACTGGTAGTAGTAAATGTCGTTGTGCTGGCCGAAAATCCACTTGCGGTCGGGACGTAAATAAGTTTGCGCCGGCTTCCCCTTAATCTGATTGTGCAGCGCTTCCTGCCGCTTGTTGGTGTGAGGCAGATAGAACTGGTCGGCAAAAAATAGTCCGGCGGCCAGAAAGGCAGCTGCCACCAGCACAGGCGTCACGATGCGGTAAATGCTGGTTCCGGTCGCTTTGATCGCGGTGATCTCGTTGGACCGGTTCATCAGGCCGAACGTGATCAGCACAGCCAGCAGCATGATCAGCGGGGCAACGCTGTACAGCAAATAAGGCGCGACATTAAGCAGATATTCGACGACCACAATAAACGGCGTCTGATTGCGCAGAATGTCGCCCAGCAACTCAAACAAAGTAAAAACCAGCAGCAGGACGAGGAATGAAGAAAGAATCATTCCCAGATAAACGAAAAAATCCCGCAGCACGTAATCATCGAGCAGCGTGGGAAAACTGGCGCTGAAGACGCGACGCCGCGTGGAGGCGCGCTCGAAGGCATTGGCGCTGTCCCTGCGTCCCAACCGAAATGTAGGAACCTGGCCATTCCCGTGCGGGTCGCGCTTCCCCCTCAAACGGAACGCCGAAAGCGCAATGGGCCGCCGTTCAGCTTGCCACAGGAGAATTGCGCCCGCGGCGAAGAACGCGAGATTCGCCAGCCAGGCTCCCAGCATGGGGCCGACTTTTCCCTGCCGCGCCAGCGATACTCCGAGCAGAGAGACAAAGTAGTAGATAAAAACCAGCGCGATGGTCAGGACGAAACCGCCCGACTTGCCGCTTTTCTTCGAAGAAAGTCCCAGAGGAATTCCGACCATGGCCAGTACCAGGCAGGCCGTCGGCAGCGCGAAGCGCCGGTGAAACTCGATCATGTACCAGCGCGCGGAAACTGGATCGACACGCTTGGCATGTTCGCGAAGCTCCCAGGTACTAATTACTCCCACCGGGATTTGTTCGTCCGACTTGGTTTCGGTGGCAGGCAGTTCGATGGGGATGTCAGTCTGCTGGAAAGTCGAAATCTGATAATGGTCGGCGAGCTTGGGATCGGTCTCGTGCGTGGAACCGTCGATCAGATGCAGATGCAACCGGTCCTGGCCCTCGGGGACCAGAATGCCTTCATGAGCCAGCGTGATGCTGGGATTGGCCGGGTCGGAAATGTCGGCAAGAAACACGCCTTTCCATACTGCCGCTCCCTGGGCGGTATGCACGTCCTGCACGTAGAGCACGAGTTTGGGAAAGCCCTCGTAAAACACGCGAGGCTGAACTTCAAAAGAAACCTGCGAGCCTTTGAGCTGATCCTCGAGACGCCCGAGTGAATCCATCGACCACGGCGCGAGATAGAGCCCGTTGAATAATGCCAGCGCCCAGGCGGCGACGACGAAGATGGCCAGCACGCGGCCAAAGCTCCAAACGCCCATGCCGCTGGCCCGCATGGCGGTAATTTCGCTATCGGCGGCAAGCCGGCTCAGACCAATCAGAATGCCGACCAGCACGCTCATGGGAATGGTGTAAGTGAGCGCGAGCGGGAGCGTATAAAAGAAGATTTGCGCGACGCTGGGCAGCGGCGCGCTGGCGCGGACGACCAGTTCGAGGATGCGTCCCAGATCGCGTGTAAACAGCACGAACGTGAAGATCGCCGCGCCGATCAGGGCGTGCGAACTTACTTCACGAAGAATGTAGCGGGTTAGAATCCGCATGGGAGACGCGCGTCTGAGGGCAGGATAGCATGCGGTGTTGGGCGAAGCGGATTGCTCGGGTCCTAGATATCTTGTCATTGGACCTAAGAATCTATCCGAAGTCCGACCCTCAATGCGTGAAGGGCGGCGGGCACTACAAGGCCGAATCGTTTTCCGGCGCGTTGGAGAGACGGGCGGCCAAGCTGAACGAGTTTCTTCGCGAGTTAATTTTTTCTCGTGCTCCCCGAGTGATCTGGATTAAGAAAAAATACGGATCAAACTTCTAAATCTATGACTTTGCTGGAGTTAGCGTCGGGGCAGGTCCAGCGAATCCCGGTAAAATATGGCAAGGAAAGAATTTGCCGGCAAAATATTGCAAACAGGGTAGATAGTTTGACCGCGGAGTGAGTAGGGGTAATTTTCACAGCGCTAATTGATCTGGGGTTCATATTCCTTTCAGTTTAATAGGTGGGGGAAGGTTGGATGTCACATCGGGGGAGGGGCGGCGTGTGGAAAAGCGCCTCTGGCGCGAAGGGTCGTGCAATCACGCCTACAAAGGGCGAGGGGTGAGCCACCCGCCAGAGTTTCTCGCATACGCCGGGATGCGCCAGCCCTAGGGAGCCACGCGAGGCAAGCGTTTCCTCAAAGCCGTTGAACTCCGAAAATGACGTGCCGGTCGATGATGTGGGCATCAATGAAAAAGGCGCGATTTATTCTGCAGTTCTTTGTCAATTCAGCATCCAGAATTCTGCCCAGCATGCGCGACTGCAGGTCCGGGTCTGCCCAGTGTTCACGCCTAAGCAGAAAGACCGCGAGTTTGAGGAATTTCTTTAATGCGGCGGCAATCTCCTCCCTGTCGTCCATGACCACAACGCGCGGAGCGAAAAATTCAGCAAATGTCGGGTTTGCGTGGAAGGCAGTGTTGTTACGAAACGACCGAATCTTGTCGAGTTGAGATTGAATTGCTCTTCGAAAAATCGTGATACGCCTTTGGTACCGAGGAAACATCCTCAGCCACAGGTCGAAAATGTTCAGACCACTCTTGTCGGCAACGGTGGAGAACCATGCGAGTGCGGCCGTTCGCACCGTCTCCATCACGTGCTCCGATGGCACCATTATGACCCTTTCCCCGCATCTGCCATCCTTCAAATGGAGGAAAAGGTAATTGAGATGAACCAGTTCGTTCATCTTGCAGCGATACGTAAGGTAGGCCCCCACCTCTTGATCGTTGAGCCTTCTTATCGGCGGGTTGGTAGGAGTAGGTGGCACGGCATACGAGTGTAATTCAGAGCTGAAATAACCGAAAAAAAAAGAAAGGGATGTGCCCGCGACAGCCGCCGGGACGGCGGCGCTACGACCCAGCCTTCAAAAACAACGCTGCCAACGGCGGCAAAGTCAGCTTAAGCGAAAACGGCCGCCCATGTTCGGGCACCTCTTCGGCGTGAACGCCGCCCAGATTGCCTACTCCGGTGCCGCCGTATTCCAGAGCGTCGCTGTTCAGCAACTCCCGCCAGTAGCCGCCGGTGGGCACGCCTATGCGGTAGCCGACGCGCGTGATTGGTGTGAAGTTGCAGACGATCAGGACGGTGTCTTTCGCATTCTCGCTCTTGCGCAGCAATGAAATTGTGCTGGTGAGATTGTCGTTGCAATCCACCCACTCGAAGCCCGCGGCATTGTTGTCGAGCACGTGCAGCGCCGGTTCGGAACGGTAGAGCCGGTTCAGCTCTCCGACCCAATTCTGTAAACCGCCGTGAGTTGCATACTGAAGTACATGCCACTCCAGGCTGCTATCGTGCGCCCACTCGCGAACCTGGCCAAACTCGTCCCCCATGAACATCAGCTTCTTTCCGGGCTGGGCGTACATGTATCCGAACAAGAGGCGGAGGTTGGCAAAGCGCTGCTTCTCATCGCCGGGCATCTTGCCGATCAGCGATCCCTTGCCGTGGACGACTTCATCGTGCGAGAGCGGCAGCACAAAGTTTTCCTGGAAGGAATACAGCATGCGGAAGGTAAGCTTGCTGTGGTGGTATTTGCGGTGAATGGGATCCTGCTTGAAATATTCGAGCGTGTCATGCATCCATCCCATGTCCCACTTCATGCCGAAGCCCAGGCCTCCGAGATAGACCGGCCGCGACACCATGGGCCATGAAGTGGATTCTTCCGCCGTGGTCTGGATTGCGGGATGCTCTTTGTAAGCTTCCTGATTGAAGCGGCGCAGGAAGTCGATGGCTTCCAGATTTTCGCGCCCGCCAAATTTGTTGGGAATCCACTCGCCTGCTTTACGCGAATAATCGAGGTAGAGCATGGAGGCAACCGCATCCACGCGAAGCCCGTCGATGTGGTATTTGTCGAGCCAGAACATGGCGCTCGACATCAGAAAGCTGCGCACCTCGGTGCGTCCGTAATTGAAGATGTGCGTCTTCCAATCGGGATGAAAACCCTGCCGCGAATCGGCGTGCTCGTACAGATGAGTGCCATCGAAGTAGGCCAGGCCGTGGGCGTCGGAAGGGAAGTGCGATGGCACCCAGTCAAGGATCACGGCGATGCCATGCTGGTGCAGGTAGTCGACCAGGTACATAAAATCCTGCGGCGTGCCATAGCGCGAGGTGGGAGCGAAATAACCGGTGGTCTGATATCCCCAGGAGCCGTAGAAAGGATGTTCCATCACCGGCAGGAATTCGACGTGGGTGAAACCCATGCGCCCAACATATTCGGCGAGACGCGGCGCGGTCTCACGGTAGGTTAGCGGACGATTGTGTTCCTCGGGAACGCGCATCCAGGAGCCCAGATGAACTTCATAGATGGATTGCGGGGCACGCAGCGAGTTGCGTCCCGCACGCTTCTCCATCCAGTCGCGATCGCCCCACTGGTAGTCGAGGTCCCACACTACGGAAGCGGTGCGAGGCGGCTTCTCGTGCAGTAATCCGAGAGGGTCGGCTTTGTCGACGTGATAGCTATGCCGGTTCGACTCAATGTGGAATTTGTAAAGCGCGCCCTTGTTGACTCCGGGAATAAATGCTTCCCAGATTCCCGAATCGCCGCGGCGCTCCAGCAAGTTGCTGCGCGCGCCCCACGAGTTGAAGCTGCCGATCACCGAAACCAGCCGCGCATTCGGCGCCCAGACGCTAAACATCACACCGGCTTTCTCGTCGCGAGTGCCCAGGTGAGCGCCCATGGTTTCATGCATTCGGTAGTTGCTGCCCTCGTTGAACAGGTAGAGGTCCTGGTCGGAGAGCAGGGTAGGGCGGTCAGAAGGCGCGGGGATGGGAGTTTCTGGCATTTACGAAGTCTTAGTGTACCGGAAGATGATAGGTGACGACATCGGGGTCTCTCCGCAAAACCCGATTCTTCTTGGCGATCAACGCAGGCTCCTTGCGACTTGCCTCGAACGTAGAGGGGTAGACTGGTAAATGTGCGTATTCGTAATGTAATACATAAAGCTTGACAATAGTAATACTATCAAGTAGTATGTTACTTTTCGGAGTGGATGGTGAGCCGGGGATGAAATCCGAAAGTAAGGCGGCTGTACGGCGCGATGCACAACAACGCAGCGAGATGATTACGGTACGACTTGAGCCGAGGCTGCGTTACTTGGCTGAGGTGGCTGCTAGCGCAGTAGGGATGACCCTATCGTCTTATGTCGCATGGGCACTGCAAGAAAGCTTCGAGTCCGTCACATTGCGCGTACCACCGGAACCAGAACCGTTTTATGGGCATGACCTAAACAATGTGACGATGCCGGAGAAGCCAAACGAAGAGGAGGAGAGCGCGAAAAATAAGGCAATGTCCGTTGCAAACCTTGCTGACGATCTTTGGAGCGAAAGCGAGTTTGTACGATTGCAAAACCGCTTCATCCTTGCTCGGCACACCTTATCCGAGGAAGATCAGGAACTACTGCAGTACCTCCACAGCCGGGACGATCTCAAAATTCGCCAGTCTCCTACGGCGGACTACTATAAGTTAAATCGGGAGAAGATCAACAGCGAATGGGGAGCCATACGAGCGGCTTTCGCTAGTGGGCAACACCAGAAGCAAAATGCAAGCGAAGGTCAAGTGACCAGGCAGTTGCTACTCAGTGATTAGGCCATGTTCGCTGCCATTTCAATCTATGAGCAAATGGACGAGAACGCGCCGCAATGAATATCTCCAGCGGGCTATAGGCCAAGTTCGCCGTGCGCGACGCGCATGACAGGAAGACTCATGACGATTTTCGAGTTCCTCAAACCGAAGAGCGGACTATCGGAGGCGAAGCAGCGCGCGAAGGAGGTGGAAAAGCAAATGAAGTGGCTGTTGAAGCAAGACCCTCAAACCTTCAAGGCAGGATTGAAAAAGCTAGGATTGAACGAGGGGGATGAAGAGTACAAGCAGGCACTCAAGATTTACGAAGAGACTTCTTAATGCCCTTCACGAAAGTGGAGAATTGCCCGACCTTACGATTTTTTTCCCCCTCAGTGAGGCCCTTTCGTTCCATATTCTGCTCTATCAGGGATGCGAGTTTTGCAGCGGCGTCCTTAGCCGAGAGCTTCTTGCCGCGTTTCTTTTCCTCGTTCCCTTGAGGATCGTGAGAGGGATTAACCGCACGAGAGGCCAAGCTGTATTTCTCCTTGTGTGTTTCTAAGGTCACAATTCTAGGCCTAATTGTCAAGCTATCGGTTCAATTTCATAGTAGTTCATCGTCCAAGACGCGGAAACATTACGTAAGTTCTGGCCGAAGAAGTGCGCGGTCGAGCTGGGAACGGCGGTAGTCTTATTCTCGGGGAACAAGTTGTAGGCCCTGCCTTTTCGTGCAACGGTCGGGCCCAATCCCCATGCTATCCTGACCATTCCAGCCATGCCCTCCCTGCGTCTAATTCTTCTCTGGCATCAGCATCAGCCTTTTTACAAGGACTTGGTGACCGGGGAATATCGCCTGCCCTGGGTTCGTCTGCATGCGCTGAAAGACTATTACGGCATGGTGAAACTGCTGGATGAGTTTCCCAACGTCCACCAGAACTTCAATCTGGTTCCCTCGCTGATCACGCAGATTCAGGATTATGTAGCGGGCACGGCGCAGGATCCGTTTCTGAAAGTGGCCGCCAGGCCGGCGAACGAACTGATTCTTCAGGAGCGGCTTTTTGCTCTGCAATATTTGTTCCAGGCCAATCCGACGAATGTGATCGGCCGGTATCCGCGTTACCGCGAGCTTTGGGAGAAGTTTCGTGAGCATGGGTTTTCGGCGGAGAAAGCGGAGAAATATTTTCCGCCGCGGGATTTTACCGACCTGCAGGTGCTCTCACAGATCGCATGGTTCGACGAATTTTTTCTTGAGGATCAGGACGTTGCCGAGCTGATTAAGAAAGAACGCAACTATTCGCTCGAAGATCAGAGTTTTGTAATCGCCCGCGAGCGCGAACTTCTGGGCAAAGTTCTGCCTGCCTACGCGGACGCGGCAAAAAAAGGATCGATCGAAATTTCGGCCACGCCTTTTTATCATCCGATTCTTCCTTTGGTCTGCGACACCAATGCCGGAGCAGTTTCATCGCCGGGTCTGCCTTTGCCGCAAAACCGCTTTCGGCATCCGGAAGACGCGCGGGAACAGCTGGTGCGCGCTCTCGACCTTCATCAAGAAGTGTTCGGAGTGCGGCCGCAGGGCGTCTGGCCGTCGGAGGGCAGCGTTTCCGAAGAGGCGCTCGCGATTGCCCATAGTCTCGGCATCAAGTGGATGGCCACCGACGAAGGCGTGCTGGGCCGCAGCACGGGAGTGTTCTTTCAACGCGACGGCAACGGCCGCCTTCCCACGCATCTCGCAGAGCGTCTCTACAATGTCCACCGCTACGAGAATGGTTCCACAGAAATGCACATGGTTTTTCGCGACCATACAATTTCGGATCTGATCGGCTTTGTCTATTCGGGCATGGACCCCGGAGATGCGGCGGGACACCTTCTACGCAACATTAAAGAGGCGGCGCAACCGGTGTTGGCCCAAGGCCGGGACGCAGTCGTATCGGTGATCCTCGATGGCGAGAATGCGTGGGAATATTATCCAAAATCCGGGAGGGAATTTCTGCGGCGATTTTATGACGCGTTGCAGCGGGAAGGTGGTCTGGAATCTGTAACAGTTTCGGAGGCAATCTCGCGCCAAGGCAATGTTTCGCCGTTAAAGTCTCTGGTGCCGGGATCGTGGATCAACGCCAACTTCAATGTTTGGATTGGCGCTCCTGAAGACAATCGCGCCTGGGATTATCTTCACCACGCCCGCGAGTTTTATGCGCAAAATTCAGCCCGGGCCAGCGAGTCGCAACGCAAATTAGCTTTCGAAGAAATCATGATTGCCGAGGGCAGCGACTGGAACTGGTGGTACGGTCCCGAACACCACTCGGCCAACGACCGCGACTTTGATGAACTTTACCGCAAACATCTTTCAAACATTTACCAGGCGCTGGGCGCGATGCCGCCGGATTACTTGTCGCAGCCGATCACGGGCGGTGAAGTCCGTCCCGCCTTCACTCCGCAGACGGCTTACATTCATCCGCGCGTTACCGGCGACAAAATTCGCTACTTCGAATGGATGGGAGCGGCCATTTTTACTGCCGATCAGCGCGCCGGCGCCATGCACGGAAAGCAGTTTCTGCTGGATTCGGTCCATGCCGGGATCGATAGCACATTTGTCTACGGACGCCTGGACTTTGCCGGGCCGGTTCCGGAGATGGAATTTGATCTGGTGGTGAATCTGGAATCATGGGCGAGGGGAGACGCGCGCCCCACGCGGGCTTTGCGGCTCGATGCCAAGGTGCAAGACTGCCAGATGACGGAATGGAGAGTTGATGGGCGAGAGGAATCGCTGCCCGCTTCGTCCAACCCGAATGAGGAAAGCGCCAAGGCAGCCATGTTGCGCAACTTTGAATTCCGGCTGCCCCTAAGCTGGCTGCTCGCGAAACCTATCCTGCCAGCGAATCCCGGAACCAGCGGGGGAACTGTGCCGCAGTCCAAGCCAGCGGCTGCCGCTATCGCACCCACCAGCCGGCTTCGCCTGCGCTTCAGCCTCTGGCACAACCGCTTGCCCGTGGATGCTTTGCCAGTGGAGGGTTGGATCGAACTGCAATTGCTGAGCGAATGGGATCTGGCGGCGGGGGCGTAGGGTGCTTGTGGGATGGATCGGGGTTGGAGGATGAGAAGTTGCTTAATCTTTCCTTGAAATCCACGGTCGAAAGTGAAAGACGAAAATCGGAGACTGCGGCAAAGGCCGCAAGATAGGAGTCGGCCCAGGTTTTCGGACTAGGGGAATGCAGGCGGGAACGAGAGCTGAAGAGGATGTCCAGATCAGCCGGTTCCTCTAGAAACAGAACCCGCCGATCGCTCAGCCAGTGATCAAAAGCTTGCCAGGCTTGGGCCTGAGTCATCACTTCATCCGTGCCCATAATCGCTTGCGTGGTAAGCAGCCTTAGCAAGCTGAGTTGCGTGAAGCGGCAAAAGCAAACGCGCTCTTCCATATCGACGCCTTCGAACCAGGTCCGCGCGATATGGTGATGAAATGTGCCCTCCGTAAGTGAGGGTAATCCAGACGTTCACATCAGGGAAAAGGAATGAACTCGAAGATCTTGGCATTGTCCAAAACCAGCGAGCCAGGCCGCTTCGACCGAACAATGGGACGTGATACCCGGCCCTTAGGTCGGCTGCGACGGTTCTTCAACTCCTGCTCGACGCTGCGCAGAATTAATTCTTGGACCGAGCGTCCCTCGCTAGCAGCCTTGCCCTTGAGTCGCGGTAAAGGGAATCCGGAATATCGACCGTGGTTCTCACGTTTCGATACTGCCGTATTTATGGCTTGGATGTATAGATCACTTCACGGCACTGGCTTACGCGTTAGGCAGGTTGAGCGGGAGATCCTTCGCTACGCCTGAAAAAGCGCCCGCTCAGGATGACAAATATCAAAAAACCGGACCGTGGTAAGGTCCGGTTTGAGAATTTTAAGCACCCGGTTTACTACTTATTGCCCAGAGGCGCTAGCCACTGCCGGTGTCATCGCCAGCGGGCGGTTCAGTTCGAGCGTTAGCGTCGTACCCGCAGGCAGCGTGGCCGAACGATGTTTGCTCAGCCAGTGCGCGCCGGTCGAACCCGCGCCCACGACTCCGCCGATCAGGATTCCCGGCGGACCGCCGATGAGGCCCCCAATCAGCATGCCGCCAGCTGTCCCGCCGCCGGCCTCCATCTGATCGCGGCGGTCATGACCGAATCCTTTGAACTCGCCTTCCTGATTTACATCCGTGCCCCGTATATCGGTGTCGACCAGCGTCGCGTCCAGAAATAAACGCTCCCCGGTCGGCAGTACCAATGCTTCCGGCAGAATGCCGATTGTCGGCTTTCCGGAAATGCGGCGCGGTTCGTCCACTTTAGTCACGCGCCCTTCCACCACGGCTCCGGCGGGAATCACAGTCTTGCCGTCGAGCACGACGGCCTGTGCCAAGCGTCCCTGGAACGGATCGCCAGCCTTGTTGCTGAAGGTGGCGAGGGTCGTTTCCAGTTTGACCATCAGGGCGGTACCGGCCGGCACCGGCGCACTGGCCTGTGCCACAGCCATCGCCGCCGACAGCAGCATCCCAGGTAGTATCATCCACTTCTTCATCACTCCTCCTCAGTTCGTTCAAGCTCAGGTCGTCCAACCATTAGAAACCCGTAATTGTTCTCTTTGACTCTAGCCCACATGGATTTCCGGAACAATATGCACCTCCCGCGAAGGAACCAGCAATGATAAGGGCCGGACGTGGGTGCGCGGAATCGGCTCTGTGCGCCCTGTCACATTCCTGTGATCTCCCATCCGATATAATTATGAGTCTCGTAGCCACTCATGGGCAAGAACTATAAAGGGGTCGGCTATCTAACCGGCCGCCGTCTTAGCTTTCATTCAGACGCTCCCCGACAGGCCGTGCGCGTGGCCGACGATTCACGAACAATTCCCGCAGATAAGGACGGAAAAGAAGTCATGACGAATATCGGTGCCATCATTGGGCGCGAAGTGCTGGATTCCCGCGGCAATCCCACGGTAGAAGCCGAAGTGCAACTGTCGAGTGGCGTTACGGGGAGAGCCATCGTTCCCAGCGGCGCTTCGACCGGCGAGCACGAGGCCGTCGAACTGCGCGACGGAGACAACGCGCGCTTTCTTGGCAAAGGCGTGCTCAAAGCGGTGGAGAACGTCAATGGCGAGATCGCCGACGCGCTGGCCAACTGGGATGCCGCCGATCAGCGCGCACTCGATCAAAGGATGATCGAACTCGACGGTACCGAGACCAAGGGCCGCCTGGGGGCAAACGCGATTCTGGCCGTCTCCATGGCCGCGGCCCGCGCGGCTGCGGCGGAGTATGGGCTGCCGCTCTATCGCTATCTCGGAGGCGCGGGCGCAAATACTCTTCCGACGCCCATGATGAACATCCTCAACGGCGGCGCCCACGCCGACAACAATGTCGACTTCCAGGAATTCATGGTCATGCCCGTGGGCGCGCCTTCGTTCTCGGAAGCATTGCGCTGGGGCGTGGAAGTATTCCATACGCTCAAGGGAGTGCTCAAGAAACGCGGCTACAACACTGCCGTTGGCGACGAAGGTGGATTCGCTCCTTCGGTGAAGTCGAACGTCGAAGCCATCGAGGTCGTTCTGGAAGCGATTCAGCAGGCCGGCTACAAACCCGGAGAAGAGATTGCCATCGCGCTCGATCCCGCCGCCAGCGAGTTCTACCAGGACGGCAAGTACGTCTTCAAAAAGTCCGACAAATCGGCCAAGAGTTCCGACGATATGGTGAAGTTCTGGGCGAAATGGGCGAAAGATTATCCCATCGTGTCGCTGGAGGATGGTTTATCCGAAGGCGACTGGGATGGCTGGCAGAACCTCACCAAAGAACTAGGCGGCAAAATTCAGCTCGTAGGCGACGATATCTTCGTTACCAACATTGCTTTTCTGCAAGAAGGAATTGACAAGGGCGTGGCCAACTCGATTCTGATCAAAGTGAACCAGATCGGCACGGTGAGCGAAACTTTGGACGCGATTGATCTGGCGCGGCGAAATGGATACACATCGGTGATCTCGCACCGCTCCGGCGAAACCGAAGACACGTTCATCGCCGACCTCGCCGTAGCCACCGGCGCAGGCCAGATCAAAACCGGCTCCGCCTCCCGCACCGACCGCATCTGCAAGTACAACCAGTTGTTGCGGATTGAAGCGGAGTTAGGGGATTCGGCACGGTTCTTGGGATTGAAGGCGCTGAATTGTGGCAAGTGAATTCGTCGACCAGTGGATTTAGGGGAACGTCAATTCAAAGACCGCTGCAGAGACTCCGCGCCGCGTGTGAAATTGCAATTTGTCAAATAAAAACTTCCTAGTAGATTCCCAGAAGGAAATGTGCTTCTATTACCTGAAGCGATCCCGCTTCCGAGGCATGGTCTTGATCGAGGTAGCCAGTGCTGTGCTTGAGCCGATTCAGGTCGCAATTTCCTCCTCAAAGGAAACGCCCGGCTTATTGACCACTTTATCCGCCTACGCTTGGCCCCTAGTCACCATCGTAAGTCTTTTGATCTTTCGCAAGCCGATCAAGGAATTTTTAAAGACAGTCAGTTCGCGAGCCACTGAGTTCGGAATTGGATGGGCGTCCATCAAGCTCCCCGAGGTTAAACAGCCATCCTCTATGCAGATCGAAGCCATTCGTGAACTACAGAGCGACCTATGGAGCGAGAGTAGCGTGGGATGGTTTAAAGAGTTTTCCTCCTCGTCTGCCAATAGCGAATATGCGCAGCTCAATCTCGGCAAAGGCGACGAGTGGATCACTTCGCGACTCTTCATTTTTGCGGTCATGCTGCAGCGCATGAAATCGCTTAAATGCGTCGTCTTCACGAAGGTTTTTCCCTCCGGGGACGTGCGTTTTCTCGGATGTGCCTCCCCGGATAACATCCATCTGACGCTCGCAGCCAATCAGCCCTGGTTGGAGGTAGCGTTTGCGAATGCATATTCGGCTGAACTCTCGGCCCTGCCTGCAGACAGCCCCGGGCAAACTGTTATTCGCATCGACGGGTCGTTGGAACCCCAACGCGCCGAAAGCATCGTCCGCTCCTTCATTTCCAGCTTGAAGGATTACACAGGTGCGATGAGCAACTCGAACCCAGGGGACTGGGCGAGCTTTATCGGCCGTACAGATCGTGAACACGCCACTTGGGTCACCGAGAGCGAGCTTCAGCGCATTATTGGCATCTACCTCTGGAGAGATGCCATCGAAGCGCGAGTCGATGACACGGTTGGTCAAAAGAAAGCCGAGATTCAGCGGGTCGTGGGTAAGTCGTCCCCATATGTTGCCGTCCTTAAAGACGGCTTTTACAAGTCTCTGGTGAATCGCATCGCTCTTTTAACTGAGATCGGACAGTCGGCACTGTAGATTCAATTCCCGTCTCCTCGTGACGAAAAATGCCTAGACCCAAACCTCTTATCCTGATCATCCTCGACGGCTGGGGATACCGCGCCGAGACCAAAGCCAACGCCATCGCGCTCGCGCGCAAGCCTACTTACGACCGCCTGTTGCGCGAGTACCCCAACACTTTGATTCACACCAGCGGGCCTTTCGTCGGCCTGCCCGAAGGACAGATGGGTAACAGCGAGGTTGGGCATCTCAACATTGGTGCTGGACGCATCGTTCACATGGACATCACCCGCATCGATCTGATGATCCGGAACGGCGAGTTCTTCTCGCATCCCGTGTTGCTCGCGGCCATGAAGCACGCGCGCGTGGGCGAACGGAGATTGCATCTATTCGGGCTGGTCTCCGATGGCGGTGTTCACTCCCAGCAGGCTCATCTCTACGCCCTGCTTAAAATGGCCAAGCAGAACGGCGTGGACCGCGTTTTCGTGCATGCCTTCATGGACGGCCGCGACACGCTGCCCACCAACGGCGCTGGCTATCTCGAACAATTGCAGCAGAAAATGCGTGAGTACAACTCGGGCAGGATTGCGACTGTGAACGGCCGCTACTACGCCATGGATCGCGACCGGCGCTGGGAGCGCATCTCGAAAGCCTACAACGCGATGGTTTTCGGCGACGCGGAAGGCGGAAAGTGCGCAGATCCGGTGCAAGGGATGAAAGATTCCTACAACAAAGATGTGACCGATGAATTTGTCGTGCCGTTTGTTTGTACGGATAAGAGCGGTCAGCCGCTAGCGACGATTCGCGATGAAGATGCCTGCATCTGTTTCAACTTCCGCGCCGATCGCGTCCGCCAGATCACCCGCGCCCTAGCCCGTAACAGCGGCCTGAATGCGAAAGGGGGCAGCGATCTTCCCGGCGCGGACGATCTCGACGCAACCATTGCCCGCGACCGTGTTCCCAAGAATCTGCACTACGTTTGTATGACGCAATACGATAAGAATTTCAGCCTGCCGGTCGTCATTCCACCGGAATCGATGGCGAACATCCTAGCAAACGTGATGGGCGGGCTCAACATGCGCAACCTGCGCGTGGCTGAAACCGAGAAATACGCCCACGTTACTTATTTCTTCAATGGCGGCGTGGAACAGCCGTTTCCCGGCGAAGAGCGCGTGATGGTGCAATCGCCGAAAGTCGCGACTTACGATCTAAAGCCGGAGATGAGCGCTGCGGGCATTGCCGATGCTGTCATAAAGGCCACGGAAGAAGGAACCTTCGACGTGGTCATCGTGAACTTCGCCAATGCGGATATGGTCGGCCACTCGGGAAAAATTGAGCCTACCGTGAAAGCCGTCGAAACTGTAGACGCTTGCCTGGGCCGGATTGAGACTGTGGTGCGCGCGAAAGGCGGCGCCATGTTGATCACCGCCGATCACGGCAATGCCGAAATGATGATCGACCCGGCGACCGGTGGTCCGCACACCGCGCACACTACGAATCCCGTGCCTTTCATCGTAGTTGCGGAAGACTCGAAGCGGTACACGCTGAAGCCCAATGGCTCGCTGCGGGACATTTCTCCGACGATGCTGGGAATTCTTGGAGTCGATGAGCCCAAAGAGATGACGGGAACGGACCTGCGCGCTTTTCTGCAAAACAAATGATCAATCGGGCCGGGAAGCGTCTTAAGACGCTTTCGTATTTGTCCAGGATGGCGCGCCGGCGATGGGCTCCAAACGGAACTTCTTCACCGCCACAATGCCAAGCACGACAAAGGCCACCAGAACGACAAGTTGAACGATCAGGAAAGGCGGCTCTTTCTGCGTGGGAGCGAGCGCGTGCGCGGCCGGCACCTTCAGGAAGATCTGGACTACCAAAACGAAGACATTCAGATAGAGAGCGAGCACGGCGCATATCACATAGGTTGACCGCCAGGCGCGCACCAGATGAAGTGAGTACCGCGCAACTACAGCAATCGCGAGTGCGACCAGCGAAACGGCTCCGACTACGTGAGAAGGCAATAGATGCTCGAATGGAAAGAGAAATCCAGTCAGGCTGGTTAGGATTGTACTCACCAGGAAAATCGCAGTCGCGCCGTCGAAGCGCTTTCCGAGAAGCATTCCATAGACGACCAGAAATCCCGAACCAACTCCCACCAGGCTCAAAAAAACGTGCACGAGCGTAAAGGTCGATAGAGACATGCCTAGAATCATAGCGTCCTCCTTTGAGAATCAGAATGTTACGTCCGCCGGGGAGAAACTGCAAGATGAGTCGCGAGGAGGCAGTGCTTTTGCTCACGCGCCGGGCTGGTTAAGGTTGAGATCCTTCGCTACGCCTGAAGAACGGCTGCGCTCAGGATGACAACGTCGTAGAGGGGGCTATGCGCTGCTCGTGCTAAAGTTTTCTCGCGGGCAATCTCGCTCGACCTGAGACGGTATGGAACCACGGCTGATTTGGATCAATCTGCTGGTAAAGCTGGGCGTGGCCGCGGCCGTGTCCAGCAGTTTGGTGCGTTCCAAGGAATTTAAGTCTCTGCTGTTCCGCGAAGAACGCACGGTGCGGCAAAAGGTCTACCTGGTGCTGTGGATGTCTCTGCCGATCATGGTTGGCGTTTGGATCCGATTTTCGGCGAAGAGCTTCCTCGCTGGAGATCTGAGTTTTGAGACCGCGCTCTTGCTGGGAGTCATTGGCGGACGCTGGACGGGCTCTCTCGGTGGCTTCCTGATGGGAATACCCGCCATGCTGCACGGCGATTGGGCGGCCATGCCGTTCGGAGTTCTATGCGGGTTCATCTCAGGACAGCTGCGCACCATGGCCGCCGACAAAGATGACATCTGGTCCTTTTCTCCCTTTATCGATCAAAGTATTTTTCGCCTGATCCGACGTAATCTGCCGCGTCCGCGCTTGTTTGACTGGCAAGTCATGTTCTTCACTACCGTCGTTTGCCTGCGCTTTGTGCAGACGGAACTGGCTCAAAACTTCCCGCATTCCATCTTCAGCATGGAGAGTCCTGGGAATTGGTGGGTATGGGCCGCAATCTATGCGTCTTCGGTAACGGCGATTGGAATCGAACTCAAGATATTCAACAGCGTTCGCATTCAGATCAAGTTAGAGGAGCAGGAGCGCTTGCTCTTGCACGCGCGCATGGAGGCTTTGCAGAACCAGATCAATCCTCATTTTCTGTTTAATACGCTGAATTCGATTTCATCGTTAGTGCGCCTTGATCCGGATACGGCGCGCGAAGTGATTTCCAAACTGGCCACGATTCTTCGGCGATTGCTCAACAGCACGGATTCGTTTGTTCCACTGCGCGAAGAGGTGGAATTCATCGACAACTATCTCGATATCGAAGTCGTCCGGTTTGGAAACGACAAGCTCCGCGTGGTCAAGGAATTGGCGCCGGACTCGCTGGACGTCATGGTTCCCAGCATGCTCTTACAGCCACTGGTCGAAAACTCCATCAAGCACGGACTGGCTTCGAGGGTGGAGGGCGGGAGCATTCACCTGCGCAGCCGCTTGTCCGACTCGGGGCTGGTGATTGAAGTTGAGGACGATGGAGTGGGGATGGAAGCGGCCAAGCCCGACGAGAGCGAGAGCACGCGCGGAGCCGGGATTGGCATGGCTAATATCTCCGAGCGGCTCCACGTTTTATATGGCGATACCGCCCGAATGACGATTGATAGTCATGAAGGGAAGGGAACGCTGGTGCGGATCCGTTTGCCGCTGCTGCAAACCGCGGGAGCGGTGCCCGAGGGATTCTACGAAGAACGCTCCAGCACCCGCCGGTAGTAGGCTTCGTATTGAGGAACGATTCTGCTGGAGCAGAAGCGCGCTTGTGCGACGGCGCGGGCGGCCTTGCCCATGGCGCGTAACGCACTCTCGTCGTTGAGAAGTTCGATGGCGTAGCGGGCCATCGTATCCACGTCTCCCACATCGGCAAGATAGCCACTCACGCCGTGTTCAATGACTTCCGGCACGCCGCCGGTGCGGGTTGCGATGGGCACCACTTCGCACGCCATGGCTTCCAGCGCCGCCAGACCGAAAGATTCAAGTTCGCTCGGCATCACGAGAATGTCGCAGATCCCTAATTTTTCTTCTACTTCGTCCTGCTTGCCGAGGAACAGGACGTCCTCATGAATTCCTTTTTGCACGGCCAGCCATTCCGCCACGGAACGATCCGGACCGTCGCCGATCAACAGCAACTTTGACGGAATCTGCTTGCGGACGCGATCAAAAACTTCGATCACATCGGTGACTCGCTTAACGGGCCTAAAGTTGGAGAGATGAACAAGCAATCGCTCCCCCTTAGGAGCATACTCGGCGCGCAGCTCGGCAGAGTTCTTGCAGCGGCAATACACATCGCAATTCACCGAGTTGTAAATTACCTCGATCTCTTTGTTGACATCGAAGACCCGCATGGTGCGATCGCGCAAGTAGTTGGAGATGGCGGTGACGCCGTCGCTCTGATTGATGGAATAACGCGTGATGGGCAAGTAGGATCGGTCCAGCCCGACCAGAGTAATGTCAGTGCCATGGAGCGTGGTAACGAACGGCAGCCGCCGTCCTCGTGGACCATCGGCCAGCATCTGCCGCGCCAGCAGCGCGCTTACGGAATGCGGAATAGCGTAGTGAACGTGCAGCAGGTCGAGATCGTACAACTGAGAGACTTCGGCCATGCGAGTGGCCAGCGCCAGATCGTAGGGCGGGTAGTCAAATAATGGGTAACGAGAAACCTCGACTTCGTGGTAGTGAATGTTGGGCTGTTCGCCGCGCAGCCGGATGGGTTGGGCGTAGGAAATGAAATGAATTTCGTGGCCGCGCTGCGCCAATTCCAACCCGAGTTCGGTGGCCACTACGCCGCTGCCGCCGTAGGTGGGATAACAGGTGATTCCGATCTTCATTGCGGCCAGTCCGTCCTTCTAGAGGGTCCCGTAGTTCGATGGTCGAGGGTAGCAGAAGATGCAGAATGTGGACGAGCGGCTTGTCTCGGATGGAAAAGTTGCGAGCCGCCAAAGTTAATTCGCGGGTTTCTGCCCCGGCCCGGAAATGCCAGGGTCCTGGTTATCGATGTGAGCTTGGAAGCGCTTCTTCGTATCGTCCGGAACGCCGGTAAATTCGATCCCCATGCCGACTCCAGGATCGCGAGTGCGGACAGTAGCCGTCGCGTTGATACGTTCCTGGTCGATCCAAAATTCAACCCGAAGCACAGTAGAAATAGGCAGGGGCATGACGGTCTCAACATAACAACCGTTGCCGCTGATGTCGGTGGCATTCACCCGCATGGGAGTGTTCACCCGTTCGTCGCGGAATTCCAGAGGAAAGGAGATCCGGTGGCGCTGATATCTCCTGCGATTGTCGGGGGTAATGTTCGGCAGGTTGGAGCGAATCTCAACGGGGAGCTGGGAGAGCCATGGGCACTCCTGATCGGCAACCAACTGGACTCCGATCTGAACTTTCTTCAGTCCACCCGCTTCCATGATCCAGACAACTTTGCAGCGGGCTTTCTTGGTTTCGTATTGAACCCCGATCACGTCGCCGACTTTTAGCTCGTGATCAAGTCCGCAAATACATGCCCCGGTGGCGCTGACGTTCTGAGCGTTGGCGTTCTGATGGAAAGGTTGATTATCGGAGCCCATGCCCCACACACGTACGCGCAGGTCCAAAGTCGCACGCGGAGCCGCCCCTGAGGCAGACATAATTGAAGCCTCCCAGCCCGAATTTTTCTTAGCCGGATCCAATGTGATAATAACCCCAGATTGGATTTTGCTAATGTTACGAAAGTGACTAAACCGAAGTCGGCGAACCGTTTGCCTGCAATACAAATCCTACGAGCCAGTTTCGGTCGAAATCAGATCGCAATCAGATCACGATACGAAATCAATGCAATCCCCTGATCCTCCAGCAACTGCTTCGCCGCAGGCAGAGTTAGAACTCGCAACTCGGTCTCCCGCGACTCGCGCAGCCGAGTATTTGCCTGCTGGAGGTCGGCGTCATTGTAGCCGGGATGGCAAACAAATTCCCAAGTGCCTTCGGGGATCGTGGCTGCGATGGCCCGGAACAGCTTCTCATCCAGCGTACCGGTCACAACAATGCCGAGAGTGCCATCGGGAGTGGTCATGCCGTGCCGCCGGACCGCTTCCCGGAATTTGCCGGCGAGAGCGCGCAGAATTCTCACTTCGGCGTAGCGCGTCCAGAGATTTGGGCGCGCCAGCAACTCGCTCGATCGCAGGGGCTTGCCGGGGCCAAACGGATTGCGAACCGCTTGTACTCCGCACGCCCGAGCTGCGCGCAGCAAGGGCCGCAGCACCGCAGGAAACAAGTGAGTGTGTTTGTGAGAGTCTACGTGGGAAACCGTCAGTCCGGCGGATTGAATCTTCCGAATCTGCGCGGCGGTCTCCGCTTCGATCTCGCCTGAGTCCATGCGGCCGGTGAGAGCGCGAACCGCAAAAGATTTCAATCCGTCGCGGAACCTTGCTTTACCAGCGTGGCTGCCGGCGATGGAGGGCAGCCGAGCCGCGTCGAGAACAGGTTCGCCATCGATTAACAGGGCATGGCAACCCACACTCAAGCGCGGAAGCTGCTTAGCCAGGCTCACGGCGTCTTCGAAGGCCGGACCAGTCGCCATGAGCGTAGAGGAAGTTACGATGCCATGCGTATGAGCCTCGACGATGGCACGATTCACGCCCGTGGTGAGACCAAAATCGTCGGCGTTAACGATCAGACGGCGCACCGCGTCAGTCTAGCAGGGGAAGCCGCTGATGCGGAGAGCGCATTGATCGCGCACTGGGCAAAAAGCGGCAGTCCGCTCAAGGAACGCAGGTTTATCGCTGCGCTCCCGCTGCCGCGGCCGACGCCTTGGGCGGAGGCAGTAACCGGCTGGAGCTGAAGTCAGATTCATCGAAGCTATGCCGGTCCGAATCGTTGTCCTTCGAATCGTCTTTCGAGTCCAGCCTGAACTGATTGACCAGGCCACTTAAATCCAACGCGAGATTAGAGAGGTTTGTGCAGGCGCGTGTGGTTTGGTTGGCCGCGGTAGAGGATTCCTGAACCAGTTGCGAGATTTGAGACATGCTGGTGTTCACTTGCTGGGTGGCGTCCGACTGCTGGTTTGCGGCTACTGTGATTTCGGAGATTACGTCGCCAACCTTTGCCGACATCTGAATGATTTCCTGCAAGGCCTCGCCCGACGCAGATGTTTTTTCGACTCCAGGAACAAAGCGGCCCCCACTGTTGGCAATAGAGTTATCGGCGAGAGTTGTTTGGACTTTAGCTTTTGTGGTGGCAGCGTTCGCCGTTTGACGGGTTTTTCTTGGGTCGCATATACTCGCAAGAGCGCCGTTTCTAGCGCGTCCTCTAAAGCGAGTCTTCAAAAACGAGTGCTGGGCGGCATTCCGTTCGCGCAGAGCGAAACTGCACGGATTTGATCTCGTTCAGCGGCAGGGGGCGGTTAGCTCAGCTGGTTAGAGCGCCTGCCTTACAAGCAGGAGGTCGCAGGTTCGAGTCCTGCACTGCCCACCAAGTTTTCCCGCCACGGATTTTCTTGCATGAGTCACAACCCTCTTGCCGTGACGGCACTCAAAAGCAATACGTGACAGCTCCTATCTTTTCCCGGTCCAGTGGAATACTGCTGCACCTCACATCTTTGCCTGGCGAGCATGGCATTGGTGATCTGGGAAGTTCGGCGTACGAGTTCGTTGAGTTTCTGGCGCAAGCGAAGCAGAAAATCTGGCAAGTACTGCCGCTCGGGCCTACGGGATATGGGGACTCGCCTTACCAGTTGTTCTCGGCATTCGCCGGCAATCCGCTCCTGCTTGATTTGCACTCGCTGCGCGAACAAGGCGTGCTCTCTTCGCAAGATTTGGCCGGCGCTTCCAGGCTCCCTGCGGACTATGTGGAATACGGCGCCGTGATTGAAGCCAAGCAGAGTTTAATCCGCAAAGCGGCTCGCGCCTTTCTGGCGGATGGCGCTTGCCCGGGACGAAACGATTTCGAGCTCTTTTGCCGGGACAATGCCAATTGGCTGGAAGACTATGCGCTGTTCATGGCGTGCAAGGGAGTTTACAAGGATGCCGTCTGGGCGGAATGGGAATCGGGACTGCGCCGGAGGGATAGGTCGGTCCTGGACGAATGGCGACAGAAATTATCTGCTGACGTGCGGGCTCATAAGTTTGCCCAGTTTGAATTTTTTCGGCAGTGGGAAAAGCTTAAACTTCACTGCGAGCGATACGGAATAAAAATCATGGGAGATATCCCAATCTATGTCGCGCATGACAGCGCCGATGTCTGGGCGCATCAGGAATTGTTCCGGCTGAATGAGGAATCCAATCCCACTGCGGTGGCGGGCGTTCCGCCTGACTATTTCAGCGCGACGGGCCAACTCTGGGGAAATCCACTGTACCGGTGGGATGTATCGGCTGCGACCGGGCATCGCTGGTGGACAGAACGCTTTCGAGCAGCTCTCAAATTATTCGATCTTGTACGCCTGGATCACTTTCGCGGCTTTGAGGCCTTCTGGGAAGTCCCGGCCAACGCGTTGACCGCGCAGGAAGGGAAGTGGGTCAAAGGTCCGGGGGCGGAATTCTTTCGCGCGGTAAAGGCTGACTTAAAAGTGTTGCCGTTCGTGGCCGAAAATCTGGGAGTGATTACTCCCGAAGTAGAAGCGTTGCGCAAGGAGTTCGGCCTTCCGGGAATGAGCTTGCTGCAATTTGCTTTCGGAAACGATCCTCAGGGTCCGAGCTTCCGTCCGCACAACTACTCGCGCGAACTGGCGGCTTACACCGGCGGGCATGACAATGACACCACGGTCGGCTGGTGGAACAGTTCCGGCGTGGGTGAAAGCACTCGAACGGCGGAAGATATTCGGAAGGAACGTGAGTTCGCGCGAGCCTACTTAGGATGTGAAGACGAGCCGATAAATTGGGTGCTCATTCGCGCTGTACTGGCGTCCGTAGCCGAAATCGCGATCGTCCCATTGCAGGATGTGCTGGGTCTGGGGAGCGAGGCACGAATGAATTTACCCGGCACGGTGACGGGAAACTGGAAATGGCGTTACAAGCCCAACGCTCTGACGCTGGATCTCGCCGAGCGTTTGGGGAATTTGACAACTATCTTTGACCGCTGACGATGACTGCCGGCATGGGCCGCGGGCGATCATAGCGGCGAGAGTTCGTCTTCGTTTTCTTCTTTCCTCGACCGCACAAATTTCTTTTCGAGAAAACCCTGGGCCAAGTCCTTGCCACCGATTCCAAAGGCTATTGCCAACCCGAGCATCAGGGCGCCGAAGGCAATGCCAAACGCGACCAGCATGGTCTGCTCTGCCAAGCCAAGCTCTTCGAAAACAATCGACAATACGAAAACAATGACAATGCTGCGGATAGCAATGCTAAGCACCCGGGGTGAAGGGATATTCGCGTTTACCGCAGCCAACAGGGCGGCGCGAGAAAAGAAGCTCGCCGCCAGCAGCCCGAAGAACAGGATGAATATAGCTACGAACAAACGGGGCAGGAAGAAGAAAAATTTCGCGACTTGCTCCTGCAGGCCAAGGATTCCAAGCACACTCACTCCGAGCAGAATGAATCCGAGCCACACCACCCAGAAAAGGAACCGGCTCAAGACTTCCGAAGCGGAAGGCAGAGCGGCATTCTTAAGCAATTGCGAAGCTCCGGCATTTTCCGACAGCTTATCGAATTGGATGAGCCGCAGAATGCTGCGCAGCACCACTTTCACAGCGTAGGCAATCGCCCATCCCGCAAAGGCAAGGATCAACATCACGATGAGACGAGGAAGGTAATGGGCAAAGCCCATGCGTAGTTCCAGCAGCGCCTGACTCAGTTCACCGATAATCATTTCCCGCATAGTTGCCTCACTCTCTCGACTTCCACAGCTGCAGCAAATAAGGTTTCAAGCGCTCGAACTCGAGGCATAAGCCTTCGATATTGCTTTCGACGTCTTCCGCGGTGCCGTTGCGGTTTTCCAGGAGGAAAGTGAGCGCTCTTCCGCGAAAAAGCGGCGCCAGGGCTTGAATAATATGGTCCCGGCTAATTACCGATTTCTGGTAAGAAGCGGCAAACTCGTATACCGTCTTCACCCACAACTCGGCCGGATAGCAAAAATTTCCTTCTTCCAGGCCGGCGATTCGCTGTAATTCTGCAAGCGTGGCCGGGGACAGGATCGCTTGAAAAACACCCGCCAATTCGGCTACTCCGCTGCTGAACATCTCCTTCAATCGTTTTCGATTGACTCGCACCGGATTCAGGAGCACTTCGTGATCGGGGCCGATCGTGGAGATCGGTTGCGAACCAGTCACATTACTCCACGTCCGAAGGGTTGATTCCAGCCCCGAAAACAGTGGGCCGACTGTCTCTCTCAGCGCCGGAACCAGGTCGGCTGCGTGTCGCTCGACGTGATCTTTTTGTCCTAGGAAAGACTGGCAGATGCGCTGTCGTCCGGTGATCGCCGACAATGCGAAGCGGAGCTCGATGCCACGCCCGTTCGTCCCATCGTTCCAGACGTCTTGCAGGAGAAACTCTCCCGCAAGGCCTCCGGAGAATCCGAACTCCTGCATATAGGGCTCCCGAATTCTGAGTCCATAAAGAGCTCGAATCATTGGGTAAAGCAAATTTGTGACGAGCAGTCCGTCAAACTTATGGCGGCGATAGGTGGGCGTGACCAGATCAAAACCGTCTTTCCGAATGGGAAGCAAAAGTTTTGAAACCCAATCGCCTTCCGTGTGGGAGGACTCCGGAGACATCACGATGCAGGCCTTGGCGCGAAGCAGTTCCGCGGCAGCCAGGATGGTCCGCAACGCCACCGCGCTGGAGGGACCGTTGCCGTACAGAGTGCTCACGCAGTGCAACGTGCGGAGCGCATGGAGATTGGAGACGGGCCGAAGATCGTCAATAGAAATGCCAGTCACCAATTCCGGTGTTCCGTCGCGCGATCCGCCGTCGGGGTTAATAATGACGGCGCGCTCCCTGGGAAACCAGCGCAGAATGCCGCCCTGAATGGCCTGAACGATGGCGCCAATCGTCTTCGCATTGTTGTGCGTGGGCACGCCGATGAGGATATCCACTTCGCCCACGTTGATCAGTTGGCGAAGAAAATCATCGGTTAGAAAGTTTTCTTCTGCCAATTTGATCTCCGTGCGAACCGCCGGCATAAGTGCGGAGGTATCATGGGTCATGGTTTCCACAATCTGCGTTCACCTAAATTCGCCGCAACCGGAACCAGTAAAACTGGTAAGGCCCCAGGGTTAACAAATAAGGCTGGTCGCCCACCCGCGGAAACATATTTTTGCCGGACATCTCGATCAGGATATTTCCTTTGTATTTTTTCAAGTCCAGCTCGACAGCTTGCGCCGCGCTGGAAAGATTATTGACCGCCAGGACCGCTTCGTTTCCCAATCGCCGCACGTACGCCAGTATTCGATGATTGGCGGGACGCAGAAACTCAATGGAGCCTCTGCCGAATACCGCAGACGACGCGCGCACCATGATTATGCGCTGCATCCAGCGCAACAGCGAGTGCTCGCTTCCCAGTTGCGACAAAACATTCACCGCCGGATAACCATAAACCGGATTCTGAATCAGCGGAGCATACAAGCGGTCGGGCTCCGCCTCAGAAAATCCGGCGTTCCAGCCTCCGCTCCACTGCATCGGCGTTCGCACCCCGTTGCGGTCTCCGAGATTAATATTGTCGCCCATTCCGATTTCATCACCGTAGTAGATGATGGGAGTGCCGGGGAGCGACATCAGCATTCCGTTCATTAGTTCGATGCGCCTGCGGTCATTGTCGAGCAGGGGGGCGAGCCGCCGGCGGATGCCCAGATTCAACCGCATCGTTTTATTTTCCGCGTAGGAGTCGTACATGTAGTCGCGCTCCATGTCGGTGACCATTTCAAGGGTCAGCTCGTCATGGTTGCGTAGAAAAAGCGACCACTGGCAGGAAGCCGGGATTTCCGGAGTCTGCTGCAATATTTCGGTGATGGGTTTGCGATCTTCCAGCTTCAGCCCCATGAACATCCGTGGCATGAGCGGAAAATGAAACGCCATGTGAAATTCGTTTCCTTCGGCGAAATAGGGGCGAAGATCCGCGGGCCACTGGTTAGCCTCCGCCAAGAGCATTCTGCCGGGAAACTGTTCATCCAATCTGCGGCGGATGTCCTTCAATATCTCGTGCGTCTCCGGCAGGTTCTCACAATTCGTACCTTCGCGTTCAACCAGGTAGGGAACCGCATCCAGCCGGAATCCGTCCACGCCCATCTCCAGCCAAAAACTCATCACCTTCCACATCTGTTCGCGGACGGCCGGGTTGTCATAGTTCAGATCGGGCTGATGACTAAAGAAGCGATGCCAATAGTAAGCCTTCGAAATCGGATCCCAGGCCCAATTCGATTTTTCAGTATCGAGAAAAATAATGCGCGTTGCTTGGTAGCGCTCGTCCGTCTCGCTCCAGACGTACCAATCGCGGCGGGGATTGTCCCTTGAACTGCGCGACTCTTGAAACCAGGGATGCTGATCGGAAGTATGATTCAACACCATTTCGATGATGACTCGGATTCCGCGGTTGTGGGCGGACTCGAGGACCTTCCGGAAATCTTCGAGTGTTCCATAGCCGGAATGAACGGCGTTGTAGTCCGCGATATCGTAGCCATCGTCGCGGAGAGGCGAAGGAAAAAATGGCATCAGCCATATCGCATTAACCCCCAACTCTTGCAGGTATCCCAGTTTTTGCTCGAGGCCCTGAAAGTCGCCGATGCCATCGCCGTTGCTGTCGTAAAAAGTGCGGACGTGCACTTGGTAGATGATGGCGTCCTTATACCAAAGCACATCCTGATTTAACGGCAACCGGGTTTCCTCCCGAACAGTCTCACTTCTCTTTTTAGCAGACTCGAAGCAAAGTTTATATGAAGTGAAAAGGGTAGTCGCGGTTGCCGCCCTGTGAAGCCTGTTGAAAACCCTCGTCCACGCGCATGTTTCGCCGATGCTACTCGGCGATTAGGATAAGCTGGCAAGTATTTCGCACGCCGCTTCGTCATTGTGAATCCAGCAGTATGCTGGGCTGGTAAGCTGAGTCTCGTGATCACAGAATTCCGTAGAATCCGGGTAATTGACTCTCACACCGGCGGTGAGCCGACTCGCTTGGTGGTGAGTGGGGCTCCTGACCTTGGCGCCGGTTCTTTAACCGAAAGGCTGCGGCGGTTTCGCGATCGGCATGACAACTTCCGCTCCGCCGTGGTGAACGAGCCGCGGGGGTCCGACGTTATGGTTGGGGCGCTCCTCTGTGAACCGACGGACTCTGAATGCGCCGCCGGCGTGATCTTTTTCAACAATGTTGGTTACCTGGGAATGTGTGGTCACGGTACGATCGGTCTAATTGTTACGTTGGCCCACATGGGACGCATTGGCCCGGGAGAGCATCGCATCGAAACCCCGGTGGGAATAGTGGGAGCCATCTTGCAAGATGCCGGGGAAGTGACCGTGAATAATGTCGAAAGTTATCGAAGCGCGGCGAACCTTGTCGTTGACGTGCCGGGCTATGGCAAGGTGAAAGGCGATGTAGCCTGGGGCGGAAATTGGTTCTTTCTGGTCAATACGCAGGATGTCCAAATGCAAGACGCTGCAGTGCAAAATTCTGGCCGGCATGATCGCACACTGGATTTGGAGCTTAAGAATCTAGAGGAACTGACGGACTTCGCTTGGACGATCCGTCAGACCCTGCGAAAACACGGAATCACGGGCGGCGGAAACCAAGAGATCGATCACATCGAGTTGTTCGCGCCATCGCAAACGCCGGGAATCGACAGCAAGAATTTCGTGCTTTGTCCGGGTAAGGCATACGATCGATCGCCGTGCGGCACGGGCACCAGCGCCAAACTGGCATGTCTTTATGCCGAGGGAAAAATTTGCGAAGGGCAGACGTGGCGGCAGGAAAGTATTATTGGCAGCGTATTTGAAGGCAGCATCAAGGTTCATGGCGGCAAAGTGTACCCCCGCATAAAGGGCTCCGCCTTTGTGAGTGCGGAAAGTGATCTTCTCATCGATCCCCGCGACCCGTTCGCCATGGGTATCCGCTCATGACATCGGCCGCGAACGTTTTTGACGCGGTCATTGTAGGCGCGGGTATTGTGGGCGCTGCCTGCGCCGACGAGTTCGTGCGGCGCGGAATGCGCGTCGCTGTTGTCGATCGTGAAGGGATTGCCGGCGGAGCGACCGGGGCCGCCATGGGCCACATCGTGGTCATGGACGATTCTGAAGCTCAGTTTGCTCTCACTCGATACTCGCAACTGCTGTGGCGTAAACTCCGCGACGAACTGCCCGATGACGTGGAATACGAGCAGCGCGGCACCATTTGGATTGCAGCCGATGAAGAGGAAATGCGCGAGGTGCGTCGCAAACGCGATTACTACGAACAGCGCGGGGTTACGGCGCAAGTGCTCGACGCGCAGGATCTGCGGCGCTTGGAGCCAAATCTGCGCGACGGATTAGCTGGTGGTTTGCTCGTTCCCGAGGATTGCATACTGTATCCTCCATCCGCCGCGCGCCTTCTGATCGAACGCGCACAGCGGAGGGGAGCGGAACTTCGTGCTGGTTGCGCCGTCGCACAGATTGGAAACGGCACCGTTCGGTTGACGGATGGTTCTGTAATCTCCGCAGAAACGATCGTGAATGCCGCTGGGCCTCACTCGCCCGAATTGACGCCGGAGCTCCCAGTCAGAAAGCGCAAAGGTCACTTGGCCATTACCGAGATCTGTCCCGGATTTGCGCACCATCAGTTGGTGGAACTCGGCTATTTGAAGAGCGCTCATGCCGTCGCCAGCGACTCTGTTGCGTTTAATATTCAACCACGCCGCAACGGGCAGGTAGTCGTGGGATCTTCGCGGCAATACGGTGCGGAAACTACCGGAGTGGACGATCCCATTCTTTCTCGCATGTTGGAGCGCGCCCAACACTACATGCCGGAATTAGCGCAGATGACGCTGGTGCGCTCCTGGAGCGGATTCCGGGCCGCCACTCCCGACAAGCTGCCGTTGATCGGACCTTGGCCGGGCGATAAGAGCTTGTTTATTGCCACCGGGCACGAGGGACTAGGAATTACTACCTCCCTTGCCACCGCCAGAATTCTTGCGGATCAGGTCGGCGGGACGGCGTCCGAAATCCCGGTAGAGCCGTACTTGCCATCCCGAATCGCGGCCGGGAATGTGCATGGCTAAAGGCTTCGTGTCCCGGATGAATCTAATGCAACGACACGCGTGGAGGCACTAATGAACTGGAAGGGCGTGATGCCCGCGATAACAACAAGCTTTACCGCCAGCCTTGAGGTGGATCACAACTTTGTAGCGCGCCACTGCGGTTGGTTGCTCGACAATGGCTGCGCGGGGATCGTCGCGCTCGGTTCACTGGGAGAAGGCGCCACTCTGTCATTTGAGGAGAAGCTAAAGCTGCTGCGCACGTGCGTGGAAGCTGTCGGAAGGCGTGCACCCGTGGTGGCTTCGATTTCTGCGCTCGCCACTTCCGAGGCCGTAACCTTGGCGAAAGCAGCCGCCGAGTTGGGATGTCGAGGGCTGATGGTGTTACCTCCGTATGTTTACAGGGGCGATTGGCGTGAAATGAAAGCGCATGTTGCGGCGGTTTTCAAAGCCACGCAACTTTCTTGCATGCTGTACAACAATCCGATTGCCTATGGAACAGATTTTCTTCCCGAGCAAATCTGCGAACTGGCTGCGGAACACGAGAATTTTGCGGCCGTCAAAGAATCTAGCGCGGATGTGAGGCGCGTCGCCGCCATTCGGGCCTTGGTTGGCCAACGTCTGGAAATACTTGTGGGTGTGGATGACGCAATTCTGGAAGCAATTGGCGTGGGCGCAACCGGCTGGATCGCCGGTTTGGCCAACGCCCTGCCACGCGAATCCGTCGATCTCTTTAACTACGGCATGAGCGGGCAAATGGGAAAGGCGTTCGAATTGTATCGTTGGTTTTTGCCATTGCTCCGTATGGACACGGTGCCGCACTTCGTCCAACTCATCAAACTCGTGCAGGAAGAGGTCGGCATGGGAAACGCGCGCGTGCGTCCGCCGCGCCTCGAATTATCTGAAGACGAGTTGCACCGGGCTCGGGAAATCATTCGCAACGCTCTGCACTCCCGGCCACAGACCTCGGTTGGCATCCTGGCGAAGTGAGACGTAGAATATTTGCCTAAGTTGGAAAAAAGGGGGCTCCGATGGTGAAGCTCAAAGTAAACGGGAGCGATCGCACATTCGATGGCGATCCCAGCATGCCCTTGTTGTGGTATCTGCGCGACATTCTTCGACTGACCGGAACAAAGTTTGGCTGCGGCATGGCGCTCTGCGGCGCTTGCACTGTGCACAAGAATGGCCAGGCGGTGCGCTCGTGCGTTACACCGATGAGCGCGACTGCGGCCAGCGAGATTCGAACCATCGAGGATTTGAGCGCGAACGGGTTGCATCCGCTTCAGCAAGCCTGGATGCAGATCAATGTGCCACAGTGCGGATACTGCCAGTCCGGACAGATCATGCAGGCAGCTTCTCTTTTGAAGAGCACTCCTCACCCCACAGACGAGCAAATCGATGAAGCCATGGCGGGCAACATCTGCCGCTGCGGAACCTACCAGCGAATTCGCCAGGCGATCAAGATGGCAGCGAGGAAAACAGCATGAGCCAAATCGAAAATGTTAGCCGTCGCCGCTTCCTCAAAGGAGTATTTGGCAGTGGCGCGCTCGTGCTCGCCGTGCGACTTGTCCCACCCGTTTTCGGGCAGGGACAAACCCAAATGACGGGTGGGCAGACTGACGCCGATACGGCGGCGCTGCATCCCAATTTGTTTGTCGGCATTCAACCGGATGGGACCGTCTACATCGTGGCCCACCGCTCCGAGATGGGAACGGCTATCCGCACATCGTTGCCCATGGTGCTGGCAGACGAACTCGATGCGGACTGGAAGCGGGTGAAGATCGATCAGGCAATTGGCGACAAGCGCTACGGAGATCAGAACACGGATGGCTCGCATTCCATAAGAAGCTTTTTCGACACCATGCGGGAGTGCGGCGCGACGGCGCGCTGGATGTTGATCCAGGCTGCGGCGCAACAGTGGAGTGTGCCCGCCTCGGAGTGTTCTACGGAACCCCATACCGTAATTCACAAAGCAACGGCGCGGCGTGCGGGCTATGGCGATCTGGTCGCGAGTGCAGCGCGGCTCACACCGCCTAGGAAAGAGGATCTACAGTTCAAGAAGCCCTCGGAGTGGCGTTATATCGGCAAGGGAATGACCAGCGTCGATCTGGAAAAACTCTGCACCGGCAAAGCGATGTATGGCATGGACGCGCACGTCGATGGCATGGTGTACGCATCCATCGAACGCCCTCCAGTGCTCGGCGGAAAAATAAAAACGCTGGACGATCAAGATGCATTAAAAATAGCGGGGGTGCAACAGACCGTCGCGATCGATCCGTTTAAACCTCCTGCGGCCTTCCAGCCTTTGGGCGGAGTGGCTGTGATTGCCGACAATACATGGGCTGCGTTTCAGGGCCGCAAGAAACTGAAGATAACTTGGGATAACGGACCGAACGAATCCTACGACTCGGTTGCGTACAAGAAAGAACTTCGGGAGACAGCGCACAAGCCAGGAAAAGTTATCCGCAGCGTGGGCGATTCGGATAAAGAGTTTCCCACAACCAATGTGGCGGAAGCCGATTACTATGTTCCGCTGCTGGCGCACGCGCCTATGGAACCGATGGTGGCACTGGCGGAATTCAAAGATGGAAAAGTCACCGCCTGGGCGCCAACTCAGAATCCTCAGGCGGTGCAGGCGATTGTCTCTTCCGAGCTTGGCATTCCGAAAGAAAATGTGATTTGTAACGTTACATTGCTGGGCGGAGGGTTTGGAAGAAAATCCAAGCCAGATTATGTCGCCGAGGCCGCGGTCTTATCCAAGAAGTTGGGGCGTCCGGTGAAAGTTGTGTGGACGCGGGAAGACGACGTGAAGTTCGATTATTACAACGCTGTTGCGGCGATGTACATGAAAGCCTCCGTCGACGATAAAGGGAAGCCGACCGCATGGCTGCAGAGATCTGTCTTTCCGCCCATTACTTCCACCTTCGATGTGAGCGCGGTATATGGCGATCCGCCCCATCTGGCGCAGGGTTGGACGGATCTGCCCTACGATTTGCCGAACATTCGCATCGAAAACGGTCCGGCGCAAGCGCACGTGAGGATTGGCTGGCTGCGCTCTGTGGCAAATATTTATCACGCATTCGCAATTCAATGTTTCACGGATGAACTCGCGCATCGTGCAAAGCGCGATCCAGTGGCGTATCTGCTCGACCTCATCGGGCCGCCGCGCACGCTGGATTTCACCAATGTGCAATACCCTAATTACGGAGCCGATTACAAAACATATCCCTGGGAAACCGGCCGGTTGCGAAACGTGATCGAGGTGGTCGCCGACAAATCCGGATGGGTGAAAAAGAAGAGTGGAAAAGGTCATGGCTTTGGAATCGCCGCTCATCGCAGTTTCTTGACCTATGTCGCCACGGTCGTCGAGGTGGAAGTGGGCGATGACGGCGAGATCCATATCCCGCGCGTCGACACCGCGGTGGATGCTGGACTCGTTGTAAATCCGGAAATTACGCGTGCGCAATTCGAAGGCGCAGCGGTTTTTGGTACCAGCATCGTGCGCAGCGGCGAGATTACAGCGAAGAACGGCGCGATCGAGCAATCCAATTTCAACGATTATCCGGTGGCCCGGATCAACGAAGTCCCGGTGCAGACGAACGTTTATATTGCCGAGAGTTCTGCCCCGCCTGCCGGAGTGGGCGAGCCCGGAGTGCCGCCGTTCGTCGCCGCATTTTGCAACGCGATCTTCGCCGCCACCGGCAAGCGAGTGCGCGATCTGCCGCTCTCCAGCAACAGCGATTTCGCCTAGCCTACGAACCGGTGGCTTTGAATAGCTTCGCGAGGCCATTGATATCGGCGGCGCTCGCGTCGCCGATCGCGAAATAGCGAAGCCCGCCCTGGCTCCAGGAGGCCACGTTGAAGGACAATTCTTTTGTTGTCACATTGCCGATGTTCCAGCTATCTCGCAAATCTTTTTCTTGCACGATGAACACGGAAATTTCGTGTTTTCGCACCGTATAGATCAAATGCGCGCCGGGAGTCTGACCGAGATAGGTCATGCGGCCTCCCAGGAGGGAAAACTCGGAGTTCTGCAATTCCGGCAGATCGAAAGTAAAGGGGATCTTTCCCTGGAACCAGGGCTTTACGGTGTGTCGGTCGGACGACAGAACATCCACTTGAGATGAGCTGGCCAGCGCCGCGACATGCAGATCGGCAATTTCGCTGTAAGCCTGCTCTCTGCGGGATCGCTGCATGCCCACGTAAGTGGAAAGCAAGACAGCTACGACCGCCAGTGCTCCCGCAAAGATCCACGCAGGGTGAAACCGGCGCTGCGGTTTCGATGCGATAGAACCTTGGACACGCCGCCGGAAGTCAGCGGTTGGCGCGAACCGTTTTCCCGCGGACTGAATCTTGCGTCTCATCTGCACGCGCGATAGCGCTTCCGCCGCGCACGATGCGCAGCCGCGCACGTGAATATCAAAAGCGCGCATCTCCTCCGGCGGAAGCTCACCATCGAGATAAGTGTCGAGTTTTGCCGCCCAAGACTCACACGCCACGGTTGCTCCCCTTTGTCGCCGCCGTCGTAACGATTCCCGCTTGCAGTTGCGGACGCAGGCGATCGCGCAACATTTTCCTGGCGCGCGATAAACGCGACATCACCGTGCCTGCCGGGATGGAAAGCGTCTCGGCAATCTCTTGATATGACATCTCCTCCACCTCACACAGCAGCAGGATTTCCCGGAAATATACTGGTAGTTCGTCGATTGCACTCTGCAGCAGGTCGCCGTTTGCGCGCTCAAACAGAATTGTTTCTGGCGTTTCACACTCCACCGCAAGGGCAGGTCCGTCGTCCTCAAGATCGAGAGGCACCGTCATCGTCGCTTTCAACCCGGTGCGGGAGGTCAAGAACGTATTGCGCAAGATACGATACATCCACGCCCGAAAATTAGTGCCGGGCTGAAAAGACGAAAAACCTTTCAATGCCTTGGCATAGGTTTCCTGAACCAGATCCTCGGCTTCTTCGCGATTTTGCGTGAGCCAGTGCGCAAAGTTATACAACTGATCGAAGAGCGGCATGGCCAGTTCTTCGAACGGGTCGAGTTGAAGATTCGCGCCTGACACGTCCACCAGCTTAAACCAGCGAGTGGAGCTTTTATTCCCTTGCAACGACAATAATTCCAAAATGTGCGGGAGTCGGGGATTCTACGAACAAATTGTCGGCGATCGAGCGAATTCCTTCATCGAGTTAAACTGGAACCATGGCGCTGACTCCTCCGAGCGTGCGGGGCGTAAATCTCGATTCGCAAACCCGTTGCCAGCATTATCGCGGGCCGGTTGACATCGTTGCCATCAAGATGAAATGTTGCGGTCTTTACTACGCCTGCAAGGATTGCCACGACACGCTCGCCGATCATCCGATAGCCATCTGGCCGGAGAATGAATGGAACCAACCAGCCGTGCTCTGCGGCGCTTGCAGTGCAGTGCTAACCATTCTCCAATACATGCAGAGCGACTTTCGCTGCCCGGCGTGCCGGGCTCAGTTCAATTCCAGGTGTCGCAACCACTATCATTATTACTTTCAGGTTCCCCAAGTTGCTGAGCAACGTCAGGACCCATCAATGGAAAGGAGCTATGATTGAGCAAGGCGAACATAACCAATCGAAGGACGATTCATATCGAATGGGGCGATTGCGATCCCGCCCGGATTGTCCATTTCCCGCGCTATTTTGCTTATTTCGATGCATGCACCGCAGGATTGTTCAAGAAGGCGGGCCTACCCAAACGCCAGATGCTCAAGACCTATGGCATCGTCGGAATTCCTCTGGTTGATCTGCGGGCCTCATTCAAGGCGCCGTCGCGATTGTCGGACACGGTAGTCGTCGAGAGTGAGATCACCGAGTGGCGCAGCAGCAGCTTTTGCGTCCGTCACCGGCTGTTTAATAAGAATGTTCTGGCTGTGGAATGTTTTGAGATCAGAGTTTGGGCAGCGGCTTCGGAAGACGACCCAGAACGGATTGAGAGCAGACCCGTGCCCCGCGAAGTGATCGAGAAGTTTTCCGCGAGAAACAATCACGGCCCGGCTCATAAGAAATCGCGGCGAAAGAAACAATGAGAATACGCACGCACGTCGGGATTGTGGGAGCGGGACCCGCAGGGCTTGTTTTGTCGCACCTTCTCCACCGGCAAGGAATTCATTCGGTTATCCTCGAGTCCCGTAGCCGGGAGTACTGTGAGCAGCGCGTGCGGGCCGGTGTCCTGGAGCAGGGTACCGTCGAGCTTCTGACAGAAATGGGCGTAGGCGATCGCATGAAGCGCGAGGGGCTGATTCATGATGGCGTGGAAATTCGTTTCCGGGAACAGGGGCATCGCATCGATTTCAAAGCTTTGACGGGGCGAGGTATCACTATTTACGCCCAGCAGGAAGTTGTAAAAGATCTCATCGCGGCCCGGCTCGAAACGAAAGGCGAGATCTTCTTTGAGGCTAAGGATGTCACCGTTCAGGACTTCGATTCCGCAGCACCGAAGATACGATTCCATGACCAAAGCGAATCGTCGGAGATCCTTTGCGATTTCATTGCAGGCTGCGACGGCTTTCACGGAGTGTGCCGACCGAGCATAGAAAATGCCTTAACAATCCATGAACGGATTTTTCCCTTCGCCTGGCTCGGCATTCTGGCGGCTGCTCCGCCTTCTTCCGAAGAGTTGATTTATTGCTACCACGATCGAGGGTTCGCGCTTCACAGCATGCGTACTCCGGAGATCACTCGCTTGTATCTGCAATGCGCTCCAGATGAAAACGTGGCTCAGTGGTCCGACGAAAGAATCTGGGAAGAATTGCAGACGCGCCTGGCCACTCGCGACGGGCGCAGGCTCACCGAAGGCCCTATATTGCAGAAGGGTGTTACCGGGATGCGCAGTTTTGTGGCGGAGCCGATGCAGTACGGCAGTCTCTATCTGGCTGGGGATGCGGCGCACATCGTCCCTCCCACGGGCGCGAAAGGGCTCAATCTTGCCGTTGCGGATGTTCGAGTCCTCGCTGCGGCGTTCGCGGAGTTCTACGCTTCCGGAAATCGAAAACTGCTCGATAGCTACTCGGAGACCTGCTTAAGGCGAGTATGGCTGGTGCAACGCTTTTCCCTCTGGATGACTTCCATGCTGCACCGGATTCCAGAGAACGACAGCTTCGAGGAGCATAGGCAGTTGGCCGACCTGGATTATCTGACCAGTTCGCGTGCCGCTGCTCAAACCTTCGCCGAAAACTACGTGGGACTTCCGATGAGCTGAATCAAAGTACAATCTGTGGCAGCAGGGAAGGTGAAAGTGGGCGAGACAAACATGTGCCCTTTTCGGATCCACCTCGGTATAGCGGCTGGATTTTTGACGTGGGCCTTCGTGGCGAGGCTGAGACGGTGTTCTTCGATGTGTAATCATCTCAGCTTGAACAGCCCACGCGCATCGCAGCAACTTACGGCGCGGAGCCAACCATGAGCGGACGCTTGATTGAAAGCCTGGCCACTACGCCCGCTTTGGCTGCGCTGTTTTCCGACGAATCAGTTCTTCATGCCATGTTGGAATTCGAAGCAGCATTGGCGCGTGCAGAAGCGCGAAGTGGCGTCATCCCAACCGAGGCCGCGGATGCGATCACTGCGGCCGCGAGGCCCGGGAAGTTCGATATGTCCGTGCTCGCCGATGCCGCGCTTCGTGCCGGAACGCCCGCAATTCCCCTAGTGAAGATGCTGACCGATCAGGTGCGAAACACTGAGGCGGACGCCGCGCGTTTCGTTCACTGGGGCGCCACCAGCCAGGACGTCGCCGACACCGCGATGTCTCTCCTGCTCAAGCGGGCAGAGACAATTCTCGCCGTCGATTTGGCGCGATTGGAAAAATCGCTGGCAGATTTGTCGGAGCGGCACAAGAATACCGTCACACTCGGCAGAACTCTACTTCAACCGGCTCCGCCTGTGACCTTCGGACTCAAGGCTGCCGGATGGCTGGCCTCGGTTTGCCGCGGCAGGCGGCGTTTGCAGAAGGCATTTCGCGCTGCGGCGATCTTGCAGTTTGGAGGAGCCAGCGGCACATTGGCATCCCTTGGCGGCCACGGAATTTCCGTGGCTGAAGCCCTGAGCGCAGAGCTTGGATTTAGAGACTCTCCCGCAGCGCCCTGGCACACTCAGCGCGACCAACTGGCGACGCTCATCTGCGCTTGCGGAGTGCTGACCGGATCTCTCGGCAAAACGGCGCGCGACATCAGTCTGCTCATGCAGAACGAAGTGGGCGAGGCGGCTGAGCCCGGGGCCGAGGGCCGCGGCGGATCGTCAACCATGCCGAACAAGCGCAATCCTACGGCTTGCTCACTCACGCTCGCGGCGGCGCATCGCGTACCCGGACTTGTTGCATCGTTTCTCTCTGCCATGCTGCAGGAGCACGAGCGTGGCGTCGGGGGCTGGCAGGCGGAGTGGCCTATCGTTGCGGCCGTAGTCCAGTCCACTGGCGTGGCAATCGCCTCGATGGCTGAAGTGGCTGAAGGGCTCTCCGTTGACGCGCAGAAAATGCGGCTCAACCTCGAGAACACCAACGGAGCAGTTTTTGCCGAGCGCGCCATGATGTTGCTGGGAGCAAAGCTGGGGCGAGACATCGCTCACAAGATTTTGAAAGAGGCTGTGACGAAAAGTGTCAAACAGGGCAGGCACCTCGCGGCTGTCCTTGCTGAGATTCCTGACGTGACAATCCATTTAAGTCCTGCCGAACTCAATGAGTTGGAAGCGCCCGAGCAATATCTCGGGTCAGCAGAGGCCTTTCGGAGCGCTCTCTTATCGCAGTCCGATTGGGAAAGCAACGACTAAGGAGCAATGATTTGCCCTTCGCCACCGTTCACAATACGCGGATGTTCTACCGACTGCAGGGAAACCCTGGACGGCCCGTATTAATTCTTTCGCACTCGATCAGCACGGACCACGCGATGTGGGAACTTCAGGTAGAGGACCTGCTTCCGCACTTTCAGATTCTGCGCTATGACACGCGCGGCCACGGAGCCTCGGATGTCACGGCCGGTGAATATTCGATTGAGATGTTGGGCAGGGACGTTCTCGCCTTGGCCGACGCCCTGAAGATTTCGCAATTCGCCTTTTGCGGCCTGTCGCTGGGTGGGGCCATCGGGCAGTGGGTGGCGGCGCACGCGCCTGAGCGGGTCACACATCTCGTGCTGGCCAATACCTCGCCACAGTTCGTACCTCGCACTAATTGGGAAACGAGAATTGCAGCAGTACTTAAACGCGGCATGTCGGCAGTCGTCGATGTGGCGATGCAACGCTTCTTCTCGCCGGACACGCTGGCGAAACAAAATCCCCAGGTCGCTTCGTTCCGCTCCGTCTTCTTAGGCACGGATCCAGTTGGATACACGGGCTGCTGTGCGGCCTTGCGCGATATGAATCACCAAGATTTGCTCAAACAGATTAAGGCTCCAACTCTGGTGATTTCTGGCGACCGCGACGTGGCTACTCCGTGGAGTGGGCATGGTGAGCGGTTGGCGCAGGAGATTCAGGGAGCGAAAACTGTCCATCTGGCGGCGGCGCATCTTTCTAATATTGAGCGGCCACGCTCTTTTACCACAGCGCTGCTCGAATTCTTGCTGCCGCAACCGAATGCCAACTCAGACTCCCTGCAAGCCGGATTCGAAGTGCGCCGCGCCGTGCTGGGTGACGCCCACGTCGATCGGGCCATCGCAGGCACAACAGAATTTACGCGCGAGTTTCAAGAGTTGATAACCCGTTACGCTTGGGGAACGATTTGGTCTCGTCCTGAACTGGACCGCCGGACCCGGCGATTACTGGTGCTGGCGGTTACGGCATCGCTTGGAAGGTGGGAAGAGTTCGCCCTCCATGTGCGAGCTGGTTTGGGCGGTGAACTCGAATTATGCGATTTGAAAGAAGTGCTCTTGCAAACCGCCGTGTACGCGGGCGTTCCGGCAGCGAATACTGGTTTTAAAATTGCGGCTGAACAGATCAAAAAGGACGATTGAGTGCAAGCACTCGCCTAACTGGGCTATTGTCTCCTTGATCAAATTGAATGAGCTAAACGTTATTGGCCCCCGCGCGGGCGGAGGCAAGAGCATCGAAGGTGTCTCCGCTAGCGGGATTGCTACGAGCGTTACTCGGAAGTCCCTGGAATGAAGCCACGCATGTGACCTCCTCGCTCGGGTGAACGTAAGCGATGACGAGTCACGGTTTCTTGTAAGTTCCGGCTGTTTTTGGCGTTTATTGCGGTTCAGGGCACGCACAAATACATACAGAATTCCACCTTTGCACGGTAAGCTCGGAATCTCCACATCGAATCACGAACCAGTGGACGGGATTGGTGCTCACCAGTCCACAGACTTCACACCTGAATTCCTGCAGCGTTGTCATGCGCTCAGTTCCTTATAGTAGTGGTTCGTCACTCTTACTTCGCGATCGGAGCTTGCCGCAGATTTGGCGTCAGAATCGTCAGTTCGCCGACTTGTTCCCTCTTCACTGTGCCACGCAGGTGGGCGTGATCCATCATCCAAACCTCGGGAATGATCTCGCCGACCAGCTGTCCATGACAGAAAAGGCGCACCACCGAACTCTCAGAGACGACAATTCCTACGGCTTTGGTAACTGCGCTCATGTTGGCGGCGGCGATGTGACGGCTACCAAGTCCCAACGGCACATCCACCTGTGCAGCCACGGCATCGAGATAACGGCACGCGGAAAGGACAATTCCTTCGCGACTGACCACGAACCCGCCATCCAGTTGCGCCAATTCCTTGATCGTTCCGCGTAGATTGAGATTGGTCAGATGGAGTGAAGACTCGGGATGCCCCGATAACGGATCCAAAATCAACGGTCTAGATCTCGCGAGCACGGCAATCTCGTCCCCGAGTGTAAAAAGCGTGCCTACGCGTCTTCCCTCTCGCCCCTCGCGCGCAATTTCGACTGCGAGCCCAATCAGGGACTCTAGAACGTCAGGATCATATTCCGTTACCTGGCAGAGAATGCTCTCAAACATCCATCAACTCCTCGCTTCGGCTAGACGGCAACTATAGCGTAAGTGCGCTCTGCTTTGGATGAAACCCATACCAGGAGGATGCAGGCATCCTCCTGCTGAATCGTTGCCAGTGGTTCTTGCGACAACGTCTCGAGGGGGCTAGCCTGGGCAGCCTCGGTCGTGATGGCGCATGGGCCAGTCCCCCAGCAGCACAGCTGTCGCAGATTTGTATGTCACTGTTTCAGGTAACGAAGCGCAACACTTCCTGATTTAAAAGTCTTTGACTCAACAAGTTTTAACTGTAATCTCTCGCGCAGGCTGACATCTTCCAACAACCGTCTCCCCTCTCCGGCAATGATTGGCCCAACGACAAAACGATATTCATCCACCAGGCCAAGCTCTATGAGTTGTGAAGGAACGCTGACGCCACCGACTAAAATGTTTTTGCCTTGTCCTTGTTTCAGTTTGAGTATCTCGTCGTGAAGGTCCGTACGGACAATTCTCGTATTTCTATCTTCGGCGCTGTCTAAAGATCGTGAAAAAACAACTTTGTGGATGGAGTCGAAGGTTCGAGCAAATTCGTTCGATGCTTTTGTCATGGACTGGGTTTTTGCGACTTCAGGCCAAAAAGGAACCATCAATTGGTAGGTTTTACGCCCAAAGACTTGCAGGTCAGCCTCTCGCAAGAGGTGCGTAAAATATTCATGGGTTTCATCATCGGCAAATTGTTTAGTGTGGTCGCAGCAACCGTCCAGGGTAATGTTGATGGCGAAGATTACGTTTCTCATTTGATTGTCCTGCCCCTCATTTATGTACCAGTGCTTATGAGAGTTTTGCGGCCTTGCGAACTGGATCGTTCATTCTATAGTCGTCCGCATGGAAAAAATCGACAGCAGAGACGAACTTTTTTATTCAATTCCTGGGGGTGGTTCAGTTTGAAATTGGACCACCACCCACTCTCGAGCAAACACGCCTGCGTTCGTGGATTTGTGATAAGATCATCGCGCTTTCGGAGGGGATTCATGTTTATGCGACATGCTACGTTCGCTTGCCTTCTCGCCGTATGCGGCGGGGTGGTCTGCCATGCGGCAACTATCGATTCCGGCTTGTATACGACCTATACAACAGATAACAATAAGACCGAACTCGACTGGGTTGTCTGCGGTTCGATCGGAACGGGCAGCGGTTGTTACAGTTCAGGACAACTCACGCCCTTCGGAAAGATCGGCTCTGTGGCGGAGAGCAGCAAAGTCTACGACGATTCCGCAGGCACAGTTACACGATCCCTTTATGTCATCGACCAGGCCTCAGGCAGCAATCAGACTGGTGTTACGCTTTACGCCTACAAGAGGGTCGACACGATCGTGTCATCGTTTGATACAACCACCTTCACTCTGGTGAAGAAGGTGTCCCTGCCGCTAACAGGCAGCATCTCTGCTACTGTATTTTTGGGTGCGAACGCGACCACCCTGATGGTTGGAACCAGCCTGACTACCGTTCCAGTAGAAATCGCAAAGAAGAACTTCGCCATTACTCCAATGGGAATTATTTCGCAGGTTCCGACCTCAATTACTGCGGACAACTATGGATTTATCACCGTTACTTCGGCGGACGGATTCTTCGTAGTCGGCCCAACCGGCGCGCTGCAAGAAGATGGCGGCGGATCACCTTCCACAGTGAATACGATTTTGGGAATTCAGCCCTGATTGCTGGGCTAATGACCGTTCCAAAGCCGATCTTTCACGGGGCTGGCCCGACCGACCCATTTTCCGGTAAAACTGGCACGAACTGGATCCCCACCCGTGCCGTGCTAGAGTACGGCTGGGCCGGCCCCCCACAAAAAGAGCAAAGCTGGAACAGTCCCCCTCCCAATCATTCAATCTCCCGTACCTGATACGAGGACCTGTTGTTGACTTCCACCTCCGTTGTCCGTTACCGAAAGGTTGTCGCTGACGTATCCCTTTTCCTGCGGTGCGAATTGCACATTGACCGTGCAGGCGGCGCCAGGGGCAAGTGTCGAGCCGCAGTGGTTGGTCTGGACAAACCAGTTGGTCGAGCCTCCCGTAAAGTACACCTTCGCGATCGTTACCGTTCCACTCCCAACGTTGGTTACTGTGACCGTTTGCGGAGGGCTGACAGTTCCCTTTTCTTGGTTGCCGAAACTCAAAGTCGCGGGAGACAGTCCTATCCAGGTTCCGGTGCCGGAGAGTGGAACTAATTGCTGATGGCCGAGGGCGTTGTCCGTGACCACCAGGGACGCCGCTCGGGTTCCGCGGTCGGTCGGATCAAAGGTGACTTTGATAGTGCATTCGGCGCCGACTGCCAGGCTGGATCCGCAATTGTCGATCTGCTTGAAGTCGTGCGAGGCGCTTCCGGAAAACCCAATGGCTGAGATGTCGAGAGTCTGCTGGCCGACATTCGTCATGATGGTGGATTGGGATGCGCTGGACGTACCCTCCAATTGGATGGGAAACAAGAAGACTGACGTGGAGAATAGAACTGCCGGGCCCTTAGTTTGGAGAGCCGCAAAGACTGACCCGTTGGTGGAGGAAAAGGGTCCTATGGCGCTGACCAGAACGTCCATCGCACCATCGCCGTTAAAATCACCCGCCGTAATATTCCAACTACCTATTCCACCCTCAAACGTGGAAGCTGGTCCAAAGGTCCCATCGCCGTTGCCCAGCAGCGTAAGAATCGTGTCGTTCGAAGCGAGGGCGACATCAAGTTTCCCATCGCCGTTCAGGTCAACAAGGGTGGCGCGGCTTGCGTATACGGATGGATCGTTGTTGATCGGCGAGGCAAAAGTGCCATCCCCATTCCCCAACTGAACGGAAAGGCCACCAAAGGTGCCCAGAACCAAATCGAGTACGCCATCCCCATTGAGATCGGCGGTAGAGATGGAATAGAGGTCGTTTGGCACTTCAGAGTACGTCGTGCCCTGTTGAAAGGTGCCGTCGCCATTGCCCAGAAAAACCTTCACGTCGTTGATATAAAGAGCGATGGCAATATCGGGAAAGCCATCGCCGTTGAAGTCGCCAACGCAGATTGCGAGCGCCTGACCAACCAGGGGCATTTGCGTCTGAAATGTTCCGTCCCCGTTGCCCAGCAGAATTACGGTGTTTTCGTAGCTGGTAATGGCCAGATCGAGTTTTCCGTCGCCGTTAAAGTCGGCGACCGCAATTGCCGACGGCCATGTCCCGGTGGCGAAGTTGGTGGGAGGCCCAAACGTGCCGTCGCCGTTCCCAATTAGAACAGACACGTTGTTGTCGCCAAAGTTGGTGACCAGTAAATCCAGCCTGCCATCTCGGTTCACATCGGCGGCCGCGATCGCCTGCGGCTCCTTGCCCGCGTTGTACAACACCGCGGGCGCAAACGTGCCATCTCCTTTACCCAGCAAAACCTCCACCTGGCTGTAATTCACCACGGCCACATCCAGCTTGCCGTCCCCGTTAAAATCGCCGGTCACCGCCTGCTGAGCAGAGCCACCGGTGGCAAACCCCTCGCCGCTCAAAGTTACGGTGGAGACCGGCGTTACGATGGAAAGAAACGCCACATTGGAAGTGAGATTCGCCGCTCCCGGGTTCGTCACCGTGACAGACGCCGTTCCTGCCTTCGCGATATCGGAGGCCGGAATCGTCGCCGTCAGTCTCGTCTTACTGACGAACTGCGTGGCGCGCGGCTTGCCGTTCCAGTGGACCGCGGAACCGGCGACGAACCCCGCACCATTGAGCGTGAGGGTGAATCCGGGACCGGCCGGAGCAACGCTGGTTGGCACCAATGGCAGATCAACCAATGGCACTGGATTGGACTGTGCCGAGAGGATTCCAGCGGTGAAGAGAGCGCAGAAAAGAAACACGATTCGTCGAGACATACGGATACCTCGCCAGCAGATGCAATCTGGAGTCGAACTCTCCAGAGGACCTGCCTGGGGAGATTATCTTTCGATCTGGAACCAGCGTCAACTGCGGGGTTTGCGGGGGCTGGTCCGGGCTAGCGGCCCATTCTAACTCTTGAGGGCGCCCTCGAGAGTTATCGCGCGTGCCTTGGGTGGGCCCAATCCTCCGAAAAGAATCGACATGAGAGGCGAAGTAATTTCTATGCCACAATGTCTCCGTGCCAAGCGCAAAGACCCATGCCAACAGCGAATACGCCCAAAGAATCGACCGGGTCATCGACTATCTTCGCGGGAATCTGCACCGCCCGGTGAAACTCGCTGAGCTTGCTGATGTTGCATGCTTCTCGGAATTTCACTTCCATCGGATTTTCACTGCGGTTTCTGGCGAAACCCTGAATAATTTTACGAACCGGCTTCGTCTGGAAAAGGCCGCTCGTCTGCTTCGTTATTCCGAACAAAGCCTGACCGATATCGCCCTGGATTGCGGGTTCTCGTCGTCGGCCACGTTTTCACGCGCCTTCCGGTCCGGCTACGATACTTCGCCAAGTCAGTTTCGAAAAAGCGGCGAGATCAAGAAAAGCAAGATTCGCAAAGAACTCTTCCCGGAAGACGAATATGGTCTCCCCATGAGCGCGGAGGAAAAGAGAGCCGCGTTTCCAGTAAGATTGATCGACATTCCCGAAAGGCAAGTCGCCTATATGCGGGTTACGAATGCCTTCGAAATGGACAGGGTACTTGCCGCCCTCAGGACAGTGATCGAATGGGCCAAATCCCAGGATATTTTTTCGCAAGGAATTCTTTTCGGAATGACGGTAGACGATCCACACGTGACGCCAAAGCATCTTTATCGCTATGAGGTCTGTCTTGCATCGTCTCTTCCCTTCGAGTGCGAGGAAGGAATGTCGAAATTGAAAATGCCAGCCATGCGATATGCCGCCGTAAAGGTTTCCGGCGATATCCATAAGGTGGCTACGGCTTGGGACTACCTTTACAGAGACTGGCTTATCCACAGTGCTTATGAGCCCGAGCATGCGCCGGCACTTGAGGTTTTCCTGGACAAAGAAAGCGCTATGGATTGGTCGCACTTTGAATTAGAACTGTGCCTGCCGGTTCGGAAACCGGCAGGGATATAGATGAGGGGTGGGAGGAACTGATGATCGACGGAATCGGCGGCGTTTTTCTTTTTTCCAACGATACAAAGAGATTGGCGGCCTGGTATCGCGATTGCCTCGGAATCGAAGCTGCGGGCGAAGACGCTGAGTGCAATTCAGTCTATGCAACGTTTGACTCTCGGGATCTTGAAAATCCGGAGATCAAGCGAACGATGGCGTGGGCGATTATGACCGCCAAAGACGACATAAAAGACAAGCCGCGAACGGGTCAGATCAACTATCGAGTGACGAGCATGAAAGAAATGCTAAGCCATCTGAAGAGCAAGGGCGTGGCAATCGAAAAGACCGAGGAATATCCCTCCATGGGAATTTTCGCGTGGCTCAAGGATCCGGATGGCAATAAGATCGAGCTTTGGGAGCCAGCTGAGAGTGAATAGAAATCCCTGATTCGTGAAAGCGGGTGGCACATGCAAGGAACACCTTGGCGCACAATTACGCTCGGCTCGCTGTTGCTCGGCTTATTTTTGCTTGGCTTATTTTTGCTCACATCGGCCGGCCCAATGGGAGGACAGGAAGTGAAATCTCCGGAAGCTGAAAAGTCGAAGCCGCCTGTCAAAATGGAGCAGCGCGGGCGCATCCTTGGAATCGGCGGTGTCTTCTTCAAATCCGCTAATCGTGATCAGATGCGCGAATGGTATTCGAAGCATCTTGGACTCGCTGACAAAGGCCAAGGCGTGATGCTTCCGTGGCGCGAACACGACGATCCGCAAAAGGAACACGTTACAGTTTGGACGGTTTTTCCCGCCTCCACTAAGTATTTCGATCCCAGCCCCGCACCGTTCATGATCAACTACATCGTGGACGATATGGATGCTTTGCTCGACCGCTTAAAACAAGAGGGAGTAAAGATTGACCCCAAACGAATGGATGAATCCTACGGTCGCTTTGCCTGGATCTATGACTCGGATGGGAATAAGATTGAGCTCTGGCAGCCGCTGCCCGCAAAGCCCTAAGGGCCTTCCACTGCCGTTACTCAATCGGTTTTCTGAAGCTACCGTCCCGTAGATCGTAGAATGGCCGGAAATGCTTTGCGCCTGACCCGCTTCTGCGTTCCTGGTTTGGAGACCACGCAGCGTTATTTGTTGTCAGCTGGCTTGAGGCGGGCCGGCTCTTCGAGGATATCCAGAAGCGCAGTCGCGCAATAGACGGTCGCGCTTCGCCTTGCCCACCCGTTTTACGATACGCGCACGTTCCAATCGTTCGATGGCGCGCTGCGCGGTCGTAAACGCGAATCGCCAATTTGTTCGCCACGCCTTTTGTGGTGATGAACGGATTTGCCCCCAAGAGTTCGACTACACGCAACGGGTTGTGGCTTGATTCTCCTGAGACTTTCTTCTGCCACTCGGCCAGTAGTCCGTTGATGCGCATGGCTCGACTCAAAGCATCCTAAGACAATGCGAGCGATTCCCAGCAAGAAATACTCCAACCAATCGTTCCATGCCCCGCGTTCGCTGATCCCGCGCAAGCCCCGTAGTAGTCTCGCCTTGATGCCTCACAGAACGCCGATAAATAGAGCAGCGGTGTCGGGAGGATCTGGCGCTCGATCAGGAACAAGGTTATGAGCAAGCGTCCGACTCGGCCATTGCCATCAAGAAACGGGTGAACGGCCTTGAACTGATAGTGAGCCAGCGCAACGATCACCGGAGGCGCGACGCTGCTTTGGCCGAGTCTCTGCTTCAAGCTGAGGCTGGTTGGTCCGCAGCGAAACAGACTGGGGGTGTTTGCCTCGCCGACGATGAAAGGCAAGCAACCGCTCTGGCCAGAGACCCTCTGGCGACGATACGGGCGACCGGCAGTCAAGGCGGCAAAGATCCAAAAGCGGGTTGGGTTCCACACCTTCCGGCACACCTACACAACTTTGCTGACTCAGAACAACGAGGAAGTGAAGGTGGTACAGGAGCTCCTACGTCATGCGAACAGTCGCATTACGCTGGATCTTTACGCTCAGGCGGGTATGCCGAACAAGAGGCTGGCACAAAGCAAAGTTGTTCGGATGGTGCTCAACAAGGGAGAGGCACTGGCCTAACTGGACCAAATTGGACCATGACGCAAATCGCCAATTCCTTGCAAGTGCTTGAAAGAATTGGCGGGGACGACGGGACTCGAACCCGCGGCCTCTGCCGTGACAGGGCAGCGTTCTAACCAACTGAACTACGTCCCCACTCGCCAAATCAACGAGATGCGAAATCGCCAGCGTTTATGCGGCCTTGCGCGATTTGCATACCGTGCATGGAATTGCCTTTGTTGCCCAAAAGAGCGCGATTCCTGTCCGAACCGCCCCCAAACCGCCACCAAATCTCGGCTTTCCCCTGCACCTGTGCCATGTGCAAGTCCATTTGCACAGACTGCTCCGCGCGACCCAGATTGTAGCCAACCTGGACTGAACCGCCAACGAAACCTGAGCAAATGTTTAGCACAGAAATATCCTAACAGCTTCTCGCAGAACACGGAAGAGCGTCGACCCCGGCACTATTTCTTCGACGAGTCTAACTGAAAACACGAGGCACGGATGCCTTAGGGGTTGTAGGATTCTAGCTTCTTTAGCCTAAACGTGACGTTCCCAAAAACCCTTTGCCGTGAACGACAGCTCATCCTCATATTCCTCTTCGTAGGCTTCACAGAACTCCGGAGATACTTTGCCGACGAAGGCTTCCATCTTCGACAGGGCTTCAACCGCGGGCCTAATCTTGGGATGCCCCTCGTTGACATAAATATATCCATCGGACGATCTCTTCAGCAGCTCCCGTTGCACGTCATCGTCGAGCCGTCCGTCCCATTCCTGCCCCGGATACCACGTTTCTCCGCGAGCGCGGTAAAACAGTGCTTCTTCAACCGCTTTGGAAAGTGGCTTAAGGGCTTGCTTGGTACTTCGCTCAAGAATCTCGAATTGTTCACTCTCCCCAGAGAACTGGAGATCCACTTCTTTGACGGCGGCTTTGTCTTTACGCTTCCCAAGCTCATCGTACTTGATCTTCAGCGTCGCCAATTCCGATTCCAGACTCTTGGCTTCGGCCAAGTATCCGTCGCGTTCATCTGTGACTTTCTTTAAGTCGGACGCGCTGGGTGTTTTGGGTTTCGGAAGGTTCGCCAGAATGGCCGTCAAGGCTTTGAGAAACTTGTCCTTCTTCACGGACCAGCGGGGAGTGGGGGCCGGCGAGGCAGCGAAAGCGAGCAGCCTGTCTCTCATCTCGTCCAAATCCGTGTCCTGATCAATGCGCAGCGCCTGGACTCCCTTCAGCACTGCCTTTAAGTCCCCAAAGCCCGCCAGCGGAGTAACGAACGGCAGAAAATCCTTGGAGAGCACCCAGGTTCCTCCAAGTTCACACAAGCAGAAGGCGCTAGCATAATAATTGGGAGTAAGCAGCGCTATCACCACAACCGAATGGGCCAGCTCGCCCTGGATGTGCTGCTTGAAATCCGTTCCCGCGGGAATTCCCTGGCCCGCAAGCGAAGTACAGAAAATCTGATCGTGGGTTAGCCCGATGCCGGCTTCGATCAAATCGGACAAGGCTTCAGCCAACGGCTTGTCCTCTGTGGCATGACTAATGAACACCTTTCCCGTTGTAACCGGATTCATGTGCCCCTTCCCGCGCCGCTGACATCAGTGAGCCCTGCAATCGTTACAGCCCGCTCTAGCCTTTTGTTCTCCGCCCTCACTCTTGACAAACAACATATCCATTGGAGTTAACTTCTATGCAGGCCGAAAAGAAGGACATCAACAGCGTATACAGCTGAACGAAATGTGCAGACGGGGCATTTCCCGCCTGAATGGCCTCAAACTGCAGTTCAAGCTGCCTTCGGCTTAAGGACGTGGTAACGACGAACACTCGCCGGATCGTGTCCGGTGACAGTAGCACGTTCGTCAGTCTGGCTTGCAACTGCGGAGCGGTCGCTCCCATGACTCGTTGAATAGCGGTTTCCACACCTTCATTCCTATAGAAGGATTGCCACTTTCCTAACTTGGCGGCAATCTCTTCATCCGAGGCATTCATCCGTCCCAGGTTCTTATTTGCCTGACTCACGACTACGTGCAAGGCAGAGGCGCCCAATGTGCGGTCACCATGCTTTGCGTGATAAAAGCTAAGCGTCTTCGGCTGGGACTCGTCATTGACGCCAATAAAGTCGGCCCATTCGTCTCCTAGATCATCGCACACGAGAAGCTCTCGACTGTCTGCTACATGATTAACGATTACTCCAAAAGCCGACTCCGCAGCAAAAGCGATCTGTCCTGCTGCAAAAGCTCCTTTCTCGTCGTTAACAGTGTTCAGATAGGAGCACGCCCGGATATGCGAAAGAAATAATCGGCCATCAGTCAGACTCTTGTCCTTGTAGAGTGCTCCGCTAACGTAGACAACCGCCGGATCGTTGAACAGAATCGAAAAGAGGTTGTTATGGTCTATGTAACGCTTTAGAGGAATGCCTAGTTCCTCTTGAGCCGGAGCGTTGACCACCTCGACGCAAATATCATCGAGTTCCGCAAGGCTCAACCTGCGCAACGAAATACGATTCTTGTTGAGCGCGATGTTCCCGACTGAGGTGTTGTTCCGCGGATCGATAATGGCCAGATCGCCTCGTGTACTCTGCACAACGAAGCTCTGATTCAACGCTGCGAGAACCATCTCTGCCTCGTTGTTGTCCAACGGCACGACAGCGTCGCCTTGTTTGCGAACGAGTCGAATTTCCTCGGGCGCTTCAAAGATGTCCTCAGTCAACTGTGGAACGTCAACTGCGAAGTACGTCGGAGAGAGAGTCGCGGGCATGGACGCCAAACTTATTGGACGCGTAAAGGACTCGATGAAGGGGGACAGAGCCGGTGCATCATCATCTAGCTTTTCGATAGAACCTTCAGCCCACGCGATCAATTCCTTATAGGGCAACCTGTCTGATCGCATCGACAACCGACCTGTGTTCGGAGTTGCGCTGAGATGTTGGCCGTTTTGTCGAGAGCGGTATCCTTGGGCAATAAAGCGGCTAGATCCAGCTCGCCCAATGAGGTTCTGCAAATTGTTTGCCTCAAGAGTTTTCGATCGCAGTGTGTGTCTTGAGCTCGTCATGTTACGGAGCGTGAGTTTTTCGAATGTCGCTTCAACAGGCGCTACTGCTGCTTCAAAATGTTGATCTCCCACTCGTTGCAAGTATTCGGTCTTGAACGTAGATGGGAGTTCCAAATTCGATTTGAACAATACAGCATATTCTTGGCATTCAATGAGCATTAAGAATCCACAGATGCGCTCCTTCGTGTGGTCGTATCCCTCTGGGTAAGCGAGGAATGAAGGGTCGCGTTCGTAGAAGAAAGCAATAGCCGACCACTGCGAATGGCTATACTGTTGTTTAATGTGGTTGAAGACATTCCTGCCTACCGCATCTGAGCTATCCCTAATTGTGCGAAACAACTCTCCGATCGCAACCTTGGGAAGCCTCTTGCGCTTCTTGTAGAAGTAAGCGGTTGTTGTAGTTCTCAACCAATCGATCATGGTGCTATTGGCACGCTCGGTATGAGCAGACGTATATATCTCGTGCCAGAATAGCGCTACGTTGGAGTTGTTTGCAAAGGGCACCCTGAGGTGACCAACACAGAACTGTCCCACATCACATTCTGCATTCACAAGTCACGGACCATTTAGCTGATGCTCCCCAGATTACAGTCTTATGAGCGTGCGGAATAAGGTCCCACCGAGAAGTCATTAGACAACACTTTCTCCTAGCGTTACGGTGAACCAAAAGCAGCGGCACTCAACTGTCACTGCCGGAGGCTCTCATGCCGAATTTGGCTCGTATCAAACTTCCGTCCCCCATTTGGTTGGCGATCTCTTCGACCTTTGCAAAGTCGGCGCTGATGGTGCTCAGTATTCTCATCTTGGCCCCACTTGCCGCCCGTGCTCAAGGAAGTCCCTTCGACACCGGCTTTAACGCCATCCAAGGTCTTTTCACCGGCACGATCGCCAAGGTTGCAAGTCTGGTTGCTATCGTGATCGGTGGCTACGGCTTTGCACACGGCGAACCCGGAGCGAAAAAGGCGCTTGCCGGCGTCGCGGCAGGAACGGGCATTGCCGTTATGGCAGTGAATGTGTTGAGTTGGCTCTGGGGCGTATAGCCCCCTTCCAGCGACCTTCAGTCCGTAATGCTTGAGAGTGGTATATGACCGACAAACTGCAGCAGAGGCGCCGCACAAATCGAGTCTTCAAAAGCCTGCATAAGCCCCTCACCTATCTGGGCGTTGAGCGGACGCTCTTCTACTTCGTCTGTGTGAGCGCCGTGGGGGCCTTCAATTTGTTCAACTCCATCCTCGCGGGTATCGCCGTTTTCCTTGGCGGCTTTGCCTTCGGCCATTGGGTCACAAACAGCGATCCGGCATTCCTCAGCATCCTCGCAAAGTCCGAACGCTACAAACTGCGCTATGACGCCGCGAAGCAGCAAGTTCCCCGTGTGGAGGTAGTCTGATGCTGCGCCTCGATAAAGTCATCAAGCCGTGGAAGGAAAGTGCGGCTCTCAACGCCCACATCAACCTCTACGGCTTTTGGAATGAGAAAGCCTTCCTTACCAAAAGCGGCGATCTAGGCATGGTTCTCAGTGTTCCCGGTGTGGACTACGAAAGCCTTGACCGCTCGCAACAGGAGTTTGCGGTGAAGCGGTTGGAGGCGGCGCTGAAAGCCTTTGGCCCAGGCTTCCATGTTTACCAGTACCTCTTCAAATCGAACCGCCCCGACATACCATTCGCTACATACGATGACCCCATTGTCGAAGCGGCGATCGATCAGCGGCGGAAGTTCTTTGAAGCGAAGCGGGACCATCTCTATCAGGTTGAGATTTTCTACTGCATTCTGCTCGAAGGCTCCCGGTCGAAGACCGGTGTCGGCACCGCGCTAGCTCGCCTGTTACGCGACCCAGAGGGCGCCATCGCCGAACTCAAATCGCAGTTCACCAACGACAGCATGAAGAAGTTGTTGCGGACGCATATCGAGCGCGATCTTCAACGGCTCGACCAACACGTGCAGGCATTCGCTCGACAGCTCTCGGATTTCATGCAAATCGAGATCTTGAGTCGGCAGGGGCAATTCACGTTTTTTCGCCGCTTGCTGAATTATGACGACTGGCGTGTTGCCGGGAAGCCGCAGTCCACGCAGTTTCTCGACTATCAGGTGGTCAACTCCGACATCGAAGCCGAACGCGATCATCTGCGTGTAGGCGATCACATCGTACGTGTCCTGACGATGAAAGAGGCCATCACAGAGACGCGTCCCCTGGTACTCGACGCGCTACTGAAGATCCCAGCCAACTTCTACGTCGTCACGGAGTGGACGCCGCTCCCTGCGGACAAGGCCCGCAAAGAAGTGAACAAGCGCCGCCGCCACTTCAATATGTCGAAGACGGGATTCGTCTCGCAGATGGGCAACGACACCACGAAGACGAACCCGCGCGACGTGCTGGTGGACGAGTCCAAGCAGGCTGACATTGAAAATCTTGGCGATTGCCTACGCGCCCTGGGTGACGGTCAATCGCTTGGCGATTTCTCGCTCACGATTGTGCTGTACGGCCGGTCACGAACGGAACTCGATCAGCTCGTGGCCGAGTTTACTGCAGTCTTCACCAACGCGGACGGCAATCTGTTCGCGGAAACCTACAACCAGCTGAACGCATACTTCTCCACCGTACCCGGCAACTATGTGCTGAACCTTCGCAAGCTGTATCTGCTGAACACGAACTACGCCGACCTTTCTTTTCTCTTTACGATCCTTCCCGGCGAGAAGACGAACGCGCACCTCGGCACGGAGTGCCTGGCAGTCGTCGAAACCGACAACAGCACCCCCTACTTTCTCAACCTGCACACCCGCGACGTTGCCCATACCCTGATTCTCGGTATGACGGGCAGTGGGAAGTCCTATCTTTGCGTTTTTCTGCTGCAGAACGCGCAGAAGTACAAGCCGCTGACTTTCATCTTTGATATCGGCGGCAGCTTCCAGTCGCTTACGACGATATTCGAGGGCTCGTATCTCAATGTGGGTCAGGAAGCGCGGGATTTCACCATCAACCCCTTCTCGCTGCCTCAGACCAAAGAGAACCTGCAGTTTCTCTTCAGCTTTTTCAGGGTACTCATTGAGGGCAACGAACAGCGCTACCGTCTGGACTTCAAAGAAGAACGCCGGTTGTGGGATGCGATCGAGCGGATTTACGTCCTGGAGCCGAACCAGCGCACGATTTCGAATTTTGGGAACATCATTGGCGAGTTGAAAGAACGCCTCCACCGCTGGACCCGCGGTGGACAGTATGGCTTCCTCTTCGACAACGCCGAAGACACGCTTTCGTTCTCAAGCTTTCAGACGTTCAATTTCCACGGCTGGAACGATGCGCCGGAAGTCTTGGAACCACTGCTGTTCTATGTTTTGCACCGGGCATCGAACGAGATCACTGACCCCAAGAACCTCGGCACTTCCAAGTTTTTCCTGCTCGACGAGGCGTGGCTCTTCATCAAAAACGAGACCATTCGTAATTATGTGGTGCAGGCGCAGAAGACCTGGCGCAAGCACATGGCGGCGATGATCCTTGCCACGCAATCCATCAAAGAACTTGAGGAATCGGGGATGCTGGCGATAGTGGCGGAGAGTTGCCCGACAAAGATCTTCCTCGCCAACCCGGACATGAACCGGGAAGTATATCGCGAGGCGTTTCATCTGAACGACACCGAACTGGACCTCATCGACGGCCTTGTTCCGCCGGGCCAAATGCTGATTCGCAAGGCGCAGGCTTCCAAGAAAGTGCATTTGAACGTCGATTCGGTCACGCACTGGATGGCAACGAACAACGCCCGCGACAACCTAAAGAAAAGGGAATATTTTGACCGCCACGGTTTTGCGGATGGGCTTCGCCATCTAGCGGAGGAGTGGCCATTCCAGCCGCGTGGGCTGGCCGTATCAACCACCAACACCAACCCGTAAGGAGAGAAGTATGCGACACCTAGGATTCATCGTTGATTGTGTTTTGGTGGTTTTCTCCATCGGTGCCCTGGCCCAAGACTCTGCACGCACTGTGCAGTATCACTCGCAGGACATCGTTCCCATCCGCGCCAAGGTGAAATATACGACCCTTATCGAACTACCCACGACCGAGAAGATCATGGAAGCCGCCACGGGTGACAAGGAGTTCTGGATAGTGGACGTGGTCGGCAACTTTTGCTTTGTGCATCCGGCGAAGCAAGGCATCAGCTCCAACTTGAATCTCATTACGGACAAGGGGAACATCTACAGTTTCACTCTCCAGGATATTTCTGCCACATCGACCACCCCTGATTTGAAAGTGATCGTCGAACCCGCCGATCGCTCTGCCATCGTTGCCGCCAGCGGGCCCCCGCAGTTCGTACCCGCCGCCCAACTCGAACAATCGAGGCAGCAGCTTGCCGCTCTGCAATCGCACGTCGAGCAGGCGGTGGATGAGTACAAAAGCGCCTATCCGACGCGGCTCAAGTTCGACTATACCTACAAGGCAAACGAAGCTCCTTTCGACATTCAGTCGATCTATCACGACGACAGATTCACCTACATCAAGACGAATGCGCCTGAGAAGTTCAGTGTCTATGAGATGAAAGACGGCAAACCCAACCTCGTCACCTACGACCTCCGGGAGGGGACATACATCATCCCGAAGATCATGGACAGCGGATACGTGGAGCTGGGCAAGAAGCGGATGGAATTCACGCGCAAGGGATCACCATCATGAGCGAGAACGTCTTCACTCCGCACACCGAACCGCAGGCGGAACCAACGTTGCACCGCAACCTGGAACTGCCCAAAGGCGTCTTGCAGAAGAACCTCAAGACCTTCGTTTATCTGGGTGCTGCCTTGCTCGTGATTGTGGCGGCGCTCTTCAGTTCGTCCGGCAAGAAAACGCCGGGACAACAGGCCAGCGCGAAAGGCCAACCACCGCAACCAGCCTTGCAGGACAACACCGACAGCAACGTGCAAGAGTTGAAGAACCAGCTTCAGGCCGAACGTCAGAAAGAACAGCAGGCGACAATGGCCGCCGCTGCGATGGGAGATGCAACGCTCGCGTCTGCGACTCCCCAGCAGCGGACTGTAGCCGCGGCCTATGGGCCGACCGGCCTTGCTGTGCCCTGTATTCCGGGCCAGCCCTGCTCGCAAGCGCAGCAGGGCAACATGCAGATGCAACTCACGCCGGTGCAACAGCAGACACAGTTGATCGCTGCGAAAGAACGCGAGCGCGCTGACAACTCTCGTTTCGCTTCCAATCTGGTGTACTCCCGCTCTGCCGATCCGCCGCAGCAACAACAGCAAGGCCAGACGATGCCCGCCCAATATGGCCCTGCCGAACGGCAGACAAACAGCATTCCCGTCTCCCCACCAGCCGAAGGAAAACAGGAGGACACGCCCGGAGGCTATAAACGTCCACTAGAGGCCAATATCGATTCAGCCGTCGGTCAGCCCTATCTCGTCTACGAGGGCTCGGTTCTCGACACTGTTCTCATGAATCGTCTGGATGGAGACGCCGTAGGGCCGGTTAAAGTCCTGGTCTCAAATCCGCTGTATTCGCACGATCATCAACACGTCATTGTTCCCGAGGGAACGGTTGTTTTAGGCGAGGCAAAGAAGATTGGAGCGGCGGGCTTTGGCCAACAGCGCCGAATGGCCGTGGTTTTTCACCGACTAATTATGCCGGATGGTTACTCGGTCGATCTCGACCAGTTCCAGGGTCTCGATCAGATCGGAGAGGAAGGACTGAAAGATAAGGTCAACAACCACTACCTCCAAATCTTCGGTACCTCGATCGCCTTGGGTGTGATTGCTGGAGCAAGCCAGATCACGCAGGGTGGCGGCACCATCACGACTAGCGGTTCCCAGGCGTTCACCACCGGGGCGGCGGGCAGTGTTTCGCAGTCTGCAACCACGATCCTTGATCGCTTCATACAAATACCGCCCACCATCACGATCCGGGAGGGCCACCGCGTGAAAGTGTATTTCACGCAGGACTTGCTTCTTCCTGCGTACTCGAACCACACTATTCCGCAGACGTATTGAGGAGGCGATATGCGCAGAATCATCGTTGCCGTTGCATTGCTCTCCACTCTGATCCTCTTCGGTTGCAAGACGCAGATTGCCTGCGACCCTGCCGATTCAGAGGCGGTGTGCAAAGCATTCCAGCAGTGTCTTCATTCGGATACCTCGGCTGAGGTCTGTCGGATGGGAGAGCAGGACGCTAACAAACTCGAAAAAAACAAGAAGCACTGATTACCCAACAAGGAGGTCTCCCAATGAAACCCACCAGTCTCACCCTCGCCGCAATGTTGTCCATCATGCCCGCCACCATCGCGCACGCGCAGTTCGGGTCGGGGATTGTATACGATCCCACTCAATCGGCCCACGCCATCACCCAGATCGAGCACGAAGAGCGGTCCATCAGCAACCAGGTGCAACAGATCGAGAACGGCCAACAGATTTTCTCAAACACTGTCAAGATCGCGAGCACGGCACTCCAAACTTACAACCAGGTGAAGCAGCAGTACAACCTCTACCACCAGATGATCCTTGCGCCACGGATGCTTTATTCACGGTTTCTCTCGCCGACTTCGGACCTGCGACTGCTGCAACAGATCTCGAACACCTACGGCAACTCGGGAGGCTGGGTCAATTCCGCCAACACTGGAAATGGAGCGTCAGCCGCCTACCAACAAGTGAGCGTTCCTCGCACCAACAGCATGATTCCGGGCTACGGCAGTTTCAGCACCTCCGGGCAGCAACAGATTGCCGCACAGGGCGCCACGGTCGATATCAACGATTCTGTACTGACGAACAATCTCGAAACGCTTGGAACGATCCGGGCCAATCAGACGGCAAGACAGACCGACATCGCCAATCTGGAAGCTGCGACACAAACCCAAGATCCAAGCCAGCAGACCATCATGGCGGAGCTTCAACGCATCAACCAGGCTTTGCTTCTGCAGTTGCGGACTATGCAGGATGCCAACCAGATCAACGCCAATCTTGCGCTTCAACAGATCGTTGCCCAGAAACAACAGCAGGACGCACTAAAGGCGGGATTCCAGGACACTGCGAACTACGCGAGCACGTATCAAACACATGTTGCGCCGGCCTACAACGGTGGTGCACAAGCCCTGACCTATTGATTGTCGATGTAGCCGCGAGAGGTGATGTATGGGAGTGCTGAATTGGATCACACAGGGATGTGACGCACTGACCGCCACAGCGTCGCCCACAATCGATGCTTTGGGGGTTCGTATGTGCATCGCGCTCGCGACCATCATGCTCGTCTGGTTTGGGGTGCAGGAATCGCTGGCCTCCACCCACGGAGGCCAGGGTTTCCACATGGGGAAGTTCCTCAGCTTCTTCATGCTGATCACCTTCGCCTATACCCTCGTGCGATTCTACGACAGCAGCATCCCAGGTGTTGGCCAATCCTTCCGCGGCTTTATCAACGGCGGTGCGCAGTACCTTGTCTCGGTCATCGGCAGCGACAGCATCACGAGTATCCAGAACACGCTGAATCAGGCTCAGGCCACGAGCGGTCCCGGCATGGTGAAAGCCCTGATGAATCCCTACTACGCCATCGTGTACGTCATTATTCAAGTCCTGATTGCCACCTTCTCCGCCGCAGTCAGCGCCATGGTCGCATATGGAGCAATCGCCAGCGCAGTCGTTGGCCTCCTCGGTCCGGTATTCATCCCGTTTCTTGTCTTTGACAAGCTGGAGTTTCTGTTCTGGGGATGGCTCCGGGCATTCATTGGGTTCTGCTTCTATAAGGTGCTCGCCGCGGCCGTCCTGAGCATCCTGGCCCACCTGCTCGCTCAGTATTACACGGAGCTGGTCAACTTCTCCGATCCCGGCAACATGGTGCAGGAGCTTCCGTTGCTGATCTTGCTGGTACTGGTCAACATCTACATCCTCTTCAAGATTCCTGCCATGACCATGAGCATCTTCTCCGGATCGTCCGGCGGCCACGGCGGCGAAATGGGCGGGATGATCACAGCGGCAATTCTCAGGGCGATCTAAGCAGGAGGCATTCATTCATGAGCAGCAGCACAAAGCCATCCCCCGAAATCACCCGAGCTGCGGAGCGGTATCTGGAACAGTACGGCGATCCGCTGGTCACGAACACCTATTTGAAGGTGACCGTTCTTGTGCTCGGAGGTGTCTGTATCGCGCTGTCGGCCCTCACCTTCAAGAGTCAGCAAGCGCTCGCCAACATGCACCCAATGATTGTGCGCATTAACGACGTCGGCCACGCCGAAGCGATCGACTATCGGAACTTTCAATACCGCCCCCAAGAAGCGGAGAACAAGTATTACCTAACCCGGTGGGCAGAACTGTACTTTAGCCGCAATCGTTTCACGATCGAACGTGATCAAACGCAGTCGCTCTACTTCCTCAATAGCGACGTGCAACGCGCCGTGATCGACCAGGAACGCAAGGACAACAGCATTCAGAATTACGTCAAAGACAGCAGCTTGCCGTATATCGATGTGGAGATCAAGAACGTCATCCTTGACGACCTGCGACAGTCGCCGTATTCGGCGCGCATCGAGTTCGAGAAGGTGTACACCAACCCCGCGGATCATTCCGAACTCAAGCGGGAGCGATGGACAGCCAGTGTTACCTATGTCTTTCGCGAGAATGTGAAAAACAATGAGCTTGCCGTGAACCCCCTCGGTCTGACCATCGTGCGCTTCCGGGCGGACCAGGCATTCAGTTAGGGATTCATCGACCTGCCCAGAGGCTTATTCATGTCCTTTCATGCTGCTAATCCAACTAGCTTTTCCTACCTGTCTCTGTGCCTCGTGGAGAAGGCGAACAAGACCTTTTCGACGCGCAACTACGGTGGCGAATTGCGCCCTTCTTACGGCAGACATGCCGGCTCGAATCGCACTGCAATTGCGGTGAACTTCCGCAGCCAATGTGCAGATGACAACTTTGCTCTGGAGCGTTTCTGCCGTTATGTATCCCGTCTTTTGCTCGGTCACAGCTTCGGGGCCTTTCCGGCGCCCGGCGGCACTCGGTCTTCTGCTTCGCATTCTGCGCCCCTTCGGGGTCTCGGTTCCTCCCAAAACAAGTTTGAGAATCACGGCAAAGAACGCCTCTCAAACTTCTTTCGGGCCCCACCCAGAAAGCAGACCTTCGGCACTTGGGAGCCGGGCCCACTCGCTAAGCTCCGCCCAGTGTGACCCGAGCAACAACGGGCGAATTCAACAAACGGAGACACTCTCATGTACCAGAACAAAGTAACGCTCATCGGCTTCCTCGGCAGCAACCCAGAAGTCCGCACCGCCAACAACCGCAGCTTTACGACTCTTTCGCTGGCAACCAAGTCCTCCTACAAGAAGGACGACAAGTACATCTCGCACACCGAATGGCACCGTTGCGTTGTCTTCGGCAAGCTCTCAGAGTTCGCCAAGACGCTCACCAAGGGCGCACATATCCAGGTGGAAGGCGAACTGCGCAGCCGAGAGTACGACAGCAAGAAGACGGACACGAAGCAGCGCGTCTGGGAAATTCGGGTCGCTTCGATCCTGAAGCTGGACCGCGCTGAAAAGGCCGCCCCGGAAGATCAGGATCACGATGAAGTGCCCCAGGAGGAAACGGCCGCATAAGCCCTTGCTCTTCACTCTCGGAAGCCCGGCTATCCGCTGGGCTTCCATCGCTGCGAGGTTCCCACTATGAGCTTCGAATTGATCCTTCCATTCCTTCGGCCCATCGAGGCGCTGCTGCTCGACGAAAACGTCAGCGAGATCATGGGCAATCCCGACGCCTCGTGGTGGTACGAACGCGACGGCATCATGTTCCAAGAGCAGACCATTTCCTTCGACGCCGGCAAGCTACAAACCGGCCTCGAAGTTATCGCCAATCAACTGGGTAAGAAGCTCGACGAGGACAACCCGCTCCTGCACGCACAACTCCCGGACGGGAGTCGGTTGGCGGCAGTGATCCCGCCGGTGGTGCGCTGTACACCTGCGCTCATCATCAGGAAATTCACGAGCCGCCATTACACAGTTGATGATCTCATTGCTCGCGGCACGCTGACGCGGGCGCTTGCGGACTTCTTAGCCGAGCAGATTCGCAGCGGTAAGACGCTCCTTATCAGTGGCGGAACCGGTACCGGCAAGACCACGCTGTTGCGGATACTAGCAGACTTTATTCCCGAACATGATCGCCTCGTTGTCATCGAGGACACCTCCGAACTTCAGATCCAGAAGCCGAACATTCTGCCGACGGAATGCCAGACTGATACGTTCAAGGCAAAGATAACTTTCGACGACCTTCTAAAGTCTGCTCTCCGCTGGCGACCGGACCGCATCATTCTCGGGGAAGTCCGCGGAATCGAGGCACGAACGCTGCTCGATTCCTTCAACACGGGCCATGCGGGTTCAATGGCTACGATCCACGCCAACTCGGCGGAGAAAGCCCTTCACCGTTTCGCCAATCTCGTGATGCGCAGTCACGCGCAAAGCACGTTCGCCGATACCGAAGCTGAGATCGCAGAAGCTGTCGATTTTGTGGTCCATGTTGAACGTCAGCCAGGCCGCCGCGTTGTCCGCGAGGTGCTCGCGCTTCGGGGATATGACCGCGACGCGAAACACTTCCTTATTGAGCCCGTCTTCGAGGTACAACATGCCACAGCATCGGCGCGGACTGCGGCGCCTATTGCTGCTGACTTGCTAACCAATTCTGCACATAACGATTCCTTGATTCCACTACCTATAAAGGAGAACCCACATGCCACTGCTTGAGATCAACCAGAGCCGCCACATCTGTGCTTCTGTCCGACTCGATGAGGTCACCGCCACGCAGGTCGATCAGTACGCCGCCTTCATCCGCGCATCCGCGGACGATGTTGTCGATAAGGCGCTCAATTATGTCTTCTCGAAAGACCGTGACTTCCAGGAGTTTCTCAAGACGCCACAAGCCAAGCAGGTTGCTTCGACTTTGCGTGTCCGTAAAGGCCCGAGCAACGGTGCGACGGAACAGAGCGCAAGGAAGCTTGGAGCCGGGTTGGAGTCCACGCCTTCTGTGCGGGCTGTGAAGGCGTGATGCTACCGACAATTTTGTGGTGCTGCCAAAACGGTGCTTCGCACCGGAACAATTTTGACACTCCACCCCTTCGAGGGTCGTGCGAGTGCACCACGGTGCACCTACAGCGTTTTCAAATACATAACGATTTCCGGTGCACTTGGGTACACCTGTTAAATCCGAGGAACCATGCCAATTCTGAAAGCTACGGCACATGCCATTTCTGACAGCGACGGCGCTCTAAATCGCGTCTTCCCCGTGACCGCGAAGCTAACAAAAGAGGAACTGGGGAAGGTTACTGAGTTTGCCAGGTCGCAAGGACTTGCACGCGGGGAATGGATTCGCGATGTGATCCTCAAAGAAATGCGCGAAGCATCGGCCAGCGATCCATCCCTCGCCGAGATTCTTGGGGTTCGCTTGCTCCTGGTAAACGTGTTGCGGCCTCTGGCCGCAGGCCAGAGACTAACGCCGGAGGCGTTCGACCAACTGCTCGACGAAATCAGCGAGGCTAAGCACGCTCTCGCTGGAAAGCTGGCCGCTTCCGCAGCAAGGAAATAGCAATGGCAATGACTAAGTGGGGACGCAAGGAATCCGTCATCTGGCCGCCGCACAGCCCGATTTACACGTACGGGGCGGTATTCATGGCACTCGTTTTTACCGGACTTTTTCTCTACTGTCGGTTCACCTTCGGCAACAGCCCCCTACAGCGGTTCTACACTCCCACCTACATCCGATCGAGCGTGGCAGGAGCAATCGGAACGAGCCGTCGAGACAACTACCGGATGCTCATGGTGGGCGCTCGCGGAATTCAACCGCGTCTGGCGACGAACACCGACGTGACGGACGGCACGACGCCGCAACCGGGCGGCAAAGCCATCCCGCTCGCGCTCTCGCAGCCTGCTTTGCAGCACGGCTATACGGTCCTTTACGTGGGACTGGAGCAGAGCTATATCGACGCGTCTTTGAGTGCCTATCTCAGGAGTGCGGTTTTCGGTGGCGACAACGTTTTGGACCTCTACAAGCTCCCGCTGCTTTTCGGTCTGCTATCACTGGGCATCCAGCTCCCGTTTTCCATCGCGAAGGACGTTCGACGACGCAAGGCGCTGAGATACGGACGACGACTCAAAGGCCCCGAGATGATGACTCCGAGGGAGTTCAACGACAAGGTCGCAGGGGATGGCATAGGCATCAAGGCCGACGAGATGAAGGCGATGATTCGCATACCGCAACGAGCCGAGGCTCAGCACATGCAGATCATCGGAGATACCGGCGCGGGCAAAACCGCGATCATGCTACAGATCCTTCGACAGATCAAAACCCGTGGTGATTCCGCGATTGTCTACGATCCAGCACGGGAGTTCGTCCGGCGTTTTTACGACCCGAAGAACGGCGACGTGATCTTGAATCCGCTCGATAAGAGGTGCCCTTATTGGGGACCCGCGGAAGAACTCCGTCGCCGCTCTGAGGCGAAGGCTCTGGCAGTGTCTCTGTTCCAGCCGCCGCAGGATAAGAAGGGTGAGTTTTTCATCGAGTCCCCGCAGAAGATATTCGCCTTCCTGATGGCCTATGGCCCGACACCAGAGGAATTAGTGAAGTGGATGTCCGACCCACAGGAGATCGACCGACGACTGAAAGGAACAGAACATGCTCACCTGATTGACCCGAGGGCACACCAACAGCGTGCTGGAGTTCTCGGCTCGCTCGGACTCATCGCCGACAGCCTCCGTCTGCTCCCTAAGAAGGGGGACGGGAATGGTGAATGGTCGGCCACAGAGTGGGCCGAGACGCGGCAGGGATGGATCTTCATCACTTCGCTCCCAGCGGAACGTGAAGCGCTGCGACCGCTCCAAAGTCTATGGATTGACTTGCTCGTCTTGCGCCTCCTAAACGAGCCGAAGGAAGGACAGAAGAGAGCGTGGTTTGTGATCGACGAGCTGGCCAGTTTACAAAAGCTTCCACAACTCCATACCGCCATTACCGAAAATCGAAAGAGCAACAACCCTGTAATTCTGGGTTTCCAAGGAAAAGCCCAACTCGAATACCTTTACGGACACCTGGCTGAAGTGATGCTGTCGCAACCGGCGACCAGCATTTGGCTGAAGACCAAGGAGCCGAGTGCTGGCGAGTGGGTCAGCAAGTTCATTGGGAAGGTCGAGATCGAACGGCTACGCGAGACCCACTTCGATGGCTCCCGCGCTGGAAGAAACTTCGCGCTGGACCGGCAGATTGAACCGCTGGTAATGGAGTCCGAAATCTCCGGACTGCCGGACCTCCACGCCTATATGAAGTACGAGAATTATGTGACGCGCTTCTCATTCCCGTACTTCGATATGCCGGTTGTCGCCAATGATTTCGACCTCCGTGATACGCCCGATGACAAACTGCCTTACGATCCCAAAAACATCAAGGCGGCTAATGCCCAGGGGGGTCCGCTTGAGCTGAGGCCGGGCGCAAATGTGCCCACGCAACCGCGAAAATCGCCGCGGACCGCGACCGAGATCGTGCCACAGGAGAGGGAGGCTGAGCGGAACGTCAACGCCCAACAAAGCCTCAATCTTCGGGGATAGTTACTGCGATGCTGACCATTTCCAAGCCGCTCTCTGCTGGCCAAGCCCAGACCTACCACCAGAAGGAGTTCACTGCAAAGGAGCAGAACTATTGGTCGCAACGTGGCGTCATCGCGGGCGAATGGCAAGGCCGTCTGACCGGGCAGTTCTGCCTTGCCGGGACCGTCTCTGCCGAGGACTTCGCGAAACTCAGCCAAGGCCAGCATCCACAGACCGGCGAGCAGCTTGTGCGGCAACGGGCGTCCTATGAATATCAGGATGCCGACGGAAAGACCGTCAAGACGATGGAGCACCGGGCCGGGTGGGATGCGACTTTTTCCGCGCCCAAGTCTGTCTCGCTCACAGCCCTCGTCGGCGGCGATGCGCGTGTCCGCGAAGCGCATCGAGAGAGCGTGCGCATTGCCCTCGACCAACTTGAACACTATACGCAGGCCCGCATCGGTGGGAATCATCTGCCCGAGACCACTGGCAAATTTATTGCCGCCAAATTTGAGCACGATACAGCTCGGCCAGTCGATGGCTATGTCGCTCCGCAACTGCACACGCACGCGGTGGTTTTCAACGTCACCGAGCGCGACAACGGCCAACCTCGCGCCATACAGCCGCAGAGCCTCTTCGCCTCCCAGCAATTTGCCACGGCGATCTATCAATCCGAGTTGACGTACCGCCTCCGACAATTCGGTTACGAAATTACGACAGGGCGGAGCGGTGCTCCGGAGATCAAGGGATACACACAGGAATATCTCGACGCATCCAGCCCTCGAAGCCAGCAAATTCGTGAATACCTCGAACGCACAGGCCGCTCGGGGAAGGAAGCTGCCGAGATCGCTGCGCACTCGACACGTGACCGCAAGGAAATTCATTCGCCGGGAGAAGTAATGGCTGCGCACCGGAGGCTGGCGGCAGACTTCGGACACCAAGCGGACGCTGTTGTACGCGCAGCGCGGGAACGGTCCCAACATCAGGAGAAGCCGGTCAAATCCCTTGACCGCGTTCGAGAGTCTGTGACGTTTTCCCGCGACAAGAATTTTGAACGCGAGGCAGTTGTGGATGAACGTGCGCTAATCCGCGACGGGCTTCGACGCGGTATGGGCGAGATCACCCACGTCCAAGTCCGCGCCAATCTTGACGCTCGCCTAGCCTCCGGAGAATTTCAAGTCGTTGAGCGCTCTCAGAGCATTCCTGGCCGTCAGTTCACGACTGCCAAAACCATCGAGGCGGAACATGAAATTATCCGCAGAGTCCGTGAGGGACAAAACGATATCCAGCCGGTTCTTCGGCGACCGCAGGCCATCGCCCTTGCCGATCAGCGCGGGCACCTCAACCCGACACAAAAGAGCGTAGTGGAGGACGTGCTCAGTTCCCCGGACCGCATTCAAGGAATCCAAGGCTTCGCCGGCTCGGGCAAGACAACCACCCTCGCAGTCATCCGTAACGCCGCTGAAAGCCAGGGCTATCAGGTTGAGGGTTTCGCCCCGACCTCCCGCGCCGCGCGCCAACTGAACGACGCAGGAATTGAATCGGGAACCCTGCAAGGCTTCCTCGCTCGTACTCCAAATCCCGACCTACGCGAGCAGAGGCATTTCTACCTTGTCGATGAATCGAGCCTTACCAGCACCAACCAGATGCGCGAGTTTCTTTCCCGGCTTGGTTCCGATGACCGCGTGCTTCTGATCGGCGATATCCGCCAGCATCAGGGCGTCGAAGCGGGCCGCCCCTTCGAACAACTGCAGGATGCGGGAATGCGCACCGCGACGCTGGATGACATCGTTCGACAGAGGGACCCAGCCCTGAAATCTGCCGTCGAGCTGCTGGCGACGGGCCAAGTCTCCGCTGCGCTCGACATACTCCAACAACGAGGTAGCGTGAAGGAAATTCCTAACCAGGAAGAGAGAATTCGTGCCATCGCCAAGAGCTATGTGGAATCGCCCCAGAACACTCTCATCGTTTCACCCGACAATGCTTCCCGCCGCGAACTTAATCTCGCAGTTCGCCAGGAGTTGAAGGCCACGGGCGCCGTTGCCCCGGAAGATCGCAATTTCCATGTGTTGATTCAGCGTCAGGACATGACCGGAGCTGAACGATCCTGGGCTAGCCACTATGAGATCGATGACGTAGTTCGGTACGCACGCGGCAGCAAAGCCATCGGAATCGAAGCTGCCGCCTACGCATCGGTTGTCGCGATTAACCCATCCGCAAACGAACTTACGGTCAACAAAGCGAACGGAGAGCTTGCGACCTACGATCCCCGACGCCTTACCGGCGTCAGCGTCTACCAAGAGATCCAACGCGAGTTTGCCGTTGGCGACCGCATCCAGTTTACTGCCCCCGACAAGTCACTCGGCGTCGCAAATCGCGACATGGCCGCGATCGAGACGATCCACCCCGATGGTCGCATATCCGTCCGCCTCGACAACAATCGCCTGATCGAATTCAACCCCAACGAGCATCGTCATCTCGACCACGGCTACGCCGTCACCAGTCACAGCTCCCAGGGACTCACTGCTGAACGCGTCCTCGTCCACGGCGATACCAGCGTCCACCCAGACCTGCTCAACTCCCGCTTTGCCTACGTTTCCATCTCGCGCGCAAGCCTCGACGCTAAGATCTATACCAATGACGCTGCCGATCTCGGCAACAGGCTGAGTGGCGAGGTTTCCAAGAGTTCTGCTATTGAGTTTTCTCACTCGACAGCTAACGCGATAGCAGATCTCAGTCTGGGGCAGGGCATTTGAGAGGAGAACCCATGGTGTGTTGCAAAACGTCATTAGATATGATTAAGTAATGACATATTGAGACATGCGCTATGGCAAAACCTCTCCAGAAGATCATGCGGTACGTCGGCCAACACGGGATCGTTAGGCCCCGCGACATTGAGGCCATCGGCCTTCCACGGGAGTATCTCGTTCGTCTCCACCGCCAAGGCCGGCTCAGTCGGCCTGGACGCGGAATTTACACACTGCCCGACGCAAACATAACGGAACGCCACTCTTACGCTGAAGTAGCGAAGCGTGTTCCGGAAGCTGTTATTTGCCTGCTCTCAGCCCTCGCCTTCCACGAGATCACGACACAGAGCCCATCTGCCATCTGGATTGCCCTTCGCAAGGGGGCAAGAAGACCAGCCCTCACATCCCCCTCACTTCGGATCGTCCGCCTTTCTGGACCATCACTGACAGAGGGAACTGAGAATCATCAGGTCGAAGGCGTTCCGATTCGCGTCTATTCAGCAGCGAAAACGGTTGCCGATTGCTTCAAATTCAGAAACAAGATCGGACTCGATGTCGCGATCGAAGCTCTAAAAGATTGCCTTCGCCAAAAGAAAGCTAACGTCAACGAAATCTATCGTTACGCCAAAATCTGCCGGGTTGGCAATGTCATTCGCCCTTACATGGAGGCGCTGTGACACGCGAGAAGGGCAAGAACACAGCGGCATCGATTCGCGCGCGCCTTCTTGCGCTCGCGCAGAACAAAGGCGAGGACTACCAACGGGTGCTGGGCAGATACGCAATCGAACGCTTCCTGTACCGCCTGGGCCGGTCGCCATATCGGGACAAATTTGCCGTCAAGGGAGCCACACTCTTTACGCTCTGGACCGGCCATACTCACCGGCCCACAAAGGACCTAGATCTACTTGGGCGCGGCACATCTTCCGCCATCGAAGAAGTCGAAATGACAATTCGGGCGATCTGCGGGATTCAGGAACAAGACGGCATGGTGTTCCACAGCGAGTCGGTCGAAGGAGCAAGAATCAAAGAGGATGACGAGTACGACGGCGTGCGCATCAAGCTCCTCGCCGAGTTGGCCGGAGCACGGATTCCAATGCAAATCGACATCGGATTTGGCGACGCCGTCTATCCCGAACCAGAACTTGCTTCTTTTCCTGTCCTGCTCCCCATGGAAGCACCTCTCATTCGAGCATATCCGCGAGAATCGGCCATTGCTGAGAAATTCCATGCGATGGTCGTGCTCGACATTCGCAACAGCCGTATGAAGGACTTCTATGATGTATGGTTCATGGCAAGCGCTTGGACTTTCGAGATGGCGTCCTTGCGGAAGGCGATCGTTACGTCGTTTGAAAGACGCGGATCAACGATTCCCACCGCAGTCCCGTTTGCCCTAACGGATGACTTCCTGAACGATCCGCAGAAGAAGCAGCAATGGAGTGCATTTGTGAGCCGACTGAACCCAACAGATAAAGCTCCGTCTCTTGAAGAGGTGGGAGCATTGCTACACAGTTTCCTCTTGCCATGCGTCTTCCCGAAATCGCCAACAATGCCAGTGGACCGTCGTTGGACTCCAGCCCTGGGTTGGGCTCCACCCGGCGCGACACCATGAGTCGAAGGCCGCTTCGGATCAAATGGTCCGTACGAAATAACCGCTGTCGAGGAGAGCGTTAAAAAAGCGACACACACGCTCCGCTAAAGCGCGAGATTGCACAAGCAAACCGACCTCAATATTCCTTTCTTGAGCGGCCTCTGTGAAGTTGGCTGACGATATAAACACGTGCTTGCCATCTACCACGATGCACTTGGCGTGCAGCGATCCCGGTTTCCCATTCTGGGTTATCGGCTCCCCACAGCAGTAGACGTTCGGCAACGGCATACCGTTCGGCCACTGTGAAGTCTTGAACTGCTGAACGAACCTGGCGAGCAAAGCATCTGCTGATGATGTATCACTCTGTTTCCTCGTAACGTCCAAAAACATCCGAACATCAAGTTCGGGACGCTGCACCATGCGGTCCCCAAGAGATCGGAATACCCTTTGACCCTGGTATACCGCGTAGCCCGCTATCAAAACGGAATGCTCTGCCGCTCGGAACAATTCGCCTACCACGACTGCGGTGGTGCGATTTGCAACCCCACCGGCCTCTGGCCCAGTTGTCACGAGATCCACGAGGTCTTCAAGTGGAGAACGGCTACTGAGTGCGTCGGCTGTCAGTTCTAGGCAAACAGACACCGCCTCTGGTGACATGCCTGATGAGGAGAGCAGGTCAAGTTTGCTCGACACCGAGACCGCAGCATGCTGTCCAACGATCTGCTGGACGCTCAATGCTGAATACGGGGCTGAGACACGCCCCTTACGCACCGAAGTTGCAAGCGCACGCAGCTCAGCGGGCGCCAACGACAGAAGCGGGTCCTTCACTTGTCACAATCTCCGAAAAGAATGGTCCCCCGAGGTCCTGTACGGTAAGGACGACCAATGCCCGATCAAGAAAGTCGTTTTGTTGCTCGCAACTCGTCTCTGAAATTAGCAAACAACCGTGACACGCAGCACCATGCAAAAATCGCCTTTCATGGCGACTCGCCGGGTCATGCTGCGCGCACACCGGATCGTTTGAACACAACATTCCCAAGTCTAATGCTGCCTTGACGGTCTCTTGTATTCTTCGACCAACCTGCACCAATCCACCGAGGGTCCCTTCGGCATCAGAAGTACCGGTGTAAAGCAAAATGCCATAACCGACATTTGGTATCGCGTACACCCGCTCTCGAATGGAACTAGCGGGATAACCGCAACTGAGCGATAGCGCTGTAATGAGAAGATGAGAAAACGAATGCAGCATCAAATATGCGGCACCAGGAAACTCTCGCGTCGTCCCCTGATGTTCTTTGCGCCATTCCTCGAATCCCGCGCTCAGTTTGACTGCGCGTGCTTGAACCTCTGGCAGTCGCATCCAGTCCAAGACTGCTTTAGTTTTGAACTGCAGGAAGATGCCTTCGCCCTTGTTCTCGAACGCAGGAAGCCAGCTCACTTCGCGCGCAAGGGAGGCGCGGCGTACTCCGATGTCAAGCTCGCCTTCGATGTCTGGCGCAGCCGCCTCGAATCGCGTAAAAGCGACCTCAGCGACCACTTCCCGAAGGCGATGTACAAGTACCACCCGTTCGATCTGCTCCATCCACGGGGACTCCCAGATCGCACGCGGCAAAGCACGTGCGTAAAACACTCCCTCTGGTCGATCCTCTCCAACCTCGTCCTTCGACGCCACCAACGTTTCCAGTTCGGCAATCTTTACTGGCTTGTCGATTTTTGAACCGCCAAGCCGCCGTAACTGGATTTCAGCAAATGCTTCATCATCTGAGATCCCTTCAAGCCCGGCTTTCACGGCTGCCTTTTTTCGTTCGTACTTGAGATCGTCCAAACCCTCGACAGCCTCGACATAAGACCACACGGCGTCAATTGCCTGCCGTACTGCGTCGTCCCTGTCGGGGAGCGAAATCACACTCATCGTTTGTGGGAAATACGCGTTGGATGCAGATCGGATCAGGAGCCTGCTCGGTTCACCACAAGATTCTTTGGTGTACGGGCCAAGCCACAGCCTAGAACCGTCACACAATCCAAGCGCTCTATTCGCTAGAATTGCGGCTTGGGCCATGCTGCGTTCGGCTTTGCCGCACTCACAACGAATCCACACTTCGGTCAGATCGCCACTCGTCCCGCGTTCGTCAATGAACAATTGCCGACCCTGTTTCGCGCACTCAGACGATCCATTGTGAGCAAAGGAGTACCAGTCGATGTCCGCTATGTGACCCGCACGGCACGCTCGAACGAAGCGTACAGGGACCACTGACTTTTTCTTCTTGTCGCGATCAATGTACTTTCCTTTCGTTAACGCTTTCCGGTGGACTAAAAGCCGCGTACGAATGGATGGGCCACTCTTTGACTCTTCCAAACCCTGAGTGATGAACCATTCCGGAAACTGGAATCCGGTGATGCCGGTCGTCGCGGCCCCCGGATCATCGTTCGCCGGTGGGGGCGTTTTCAATTCCACCGAATCAACGTCGAGCACTCGTGCAAGCTTCCTGGATAACCTCGGTTCTGAAATAGTCTCGCCGCCGGCCGACCAGAACTCCAGCCCCGCAACAAGGACGGAATAATTAGGTAGGTCAAGCATCGAACCCGGACCAAACGTTGTGATGAGCTGACTCTGTCGGATCTCACCGTGAGGCTTTTTTGCTGGCTTCATATCTTCTCTTCCTCCAGTTCTTCGTCAGCCAGCGTTCTCACCCAGAGATTCACTTCAGCCTCGACATCGCGAAGGGACCGATTTGCCCGGAATTTCATTTGCCAACGGTCCGGGGGAAGGTTCTTCACTTCCGGACTCAAGAAGTCGTACAAGAGCTGCTTCGCACCGCCTGCCTCAGTCGGATTGTACTGAAGGCCCGTGCCAACACTCTGATAGTCCTGAGCGACCTTCGCCCAATCATCGAGCAAATCTCTCGCTCGCTCTTGAACGCGGAGTCTCAGTCTCTCCTTGTCGCCTGACGGCAGATCCTTCGCGTGAGCAAAAGCGCGATCTGCAAGCGTCTTCACCACAGACTCCAACGACGCGCGCTGATTCAATATCTCCATCGCTCCGAGAGGCGGATTCATCGCTTTGTATCCCTGTCGCGATAGGCCAACCAGCGTGGCAGCCAGGCCCTTATCGAGAGCACGCGGCGAAAATGGAGTGACGCTTGTCGCCTCCACACTCCTGTAAAACGTTTGGTGATAGTAGCTGAATCTCTCGAAGTGGGACCGATCCCGCGGTTTATGAACGTTGAAAATTGTAACGATCAATCCCGGACGCTCTGCGTCGCGTCCAACTCGGCTCGTAGCCTGGATGTATTCCGCACTCGCTTTTGGCTGGCCGAATACAACCATCAGCCCAAGTCGAATGATATCGAGACCAACCGAGATCATATTGGTCGCAATGGCAACGTCCACGCGGCTCTCATCCGAGAACAAGAGCGATAGCCGTCGTTTCGCGGTGGAAACTTCAGCCGTACTCACCCGGCTTGTAAGCTCGACCGGCTCGTAGCCAATCTTCCTATCGTCAAACAGACCTTCGGTCTCTCCAACGCGCTTTCGAGTCGCGTAGCCAGCTAGTCGATTACGAACTTCATCTTCAATAAGGCGCCTTGCGCCGCCGAGTTCCCGCAGACTGTTAAAGTAACCGACGAGCGTCATGTATGGATCGACAGCGTTCGACTTTTCGCCCTTCTTTTTCAGACCGTTGTGCCACCGCTGCCCAGAACCGAGCAGTGCCAGGTATACGCGCAGCATTGCCACCTTCGGACTTCGCCCTTGCGCCGCTACTCCGGCATATAGGCGAGCGTTCACGCTTGACGACGGGAGTGTCACGGCGAAAAACGAATCTCGCCGGTCCGGGCCAGGCGGTGGGAAGATGTCAACTGTTTGCCGATTAAAAAGGGCTCTGATCTGCGAGTCAGCGCGCCGCACGGTTGCCGTCGATGCGATTATCTTCGGTCGGATTTTCTTGTCATCTTTCTCAATGACGCAAAGGTCGTCCAAGGCCGTCTCGTACAAACCAACCATTGTCCCCAGTGGCCCCGAAATCAGATGCAGTTCATCTTGGATAATCAGGTCCGGAGGCAGGAGTCGCCCATTGGGAAGTTTGGAACCGGCCAATGGGTCACAGGGACCGTAGAAGCCTCCTTTATCATGGCGCTCCACTCGTCCAAAAAAACCCCCCACTTCTCCCGTCCAAGGAAGCGCGGCAAACTTATCGACGGTCGCAATCATGAAACACGGAAGCCGTCGGTAAATCGGTTCGTCCACAGCCACTATTGGCAACCAGGAATCGCGTGCGAATGAGCACTGCGGCCTCACACATTTGATCAACAGATTCGTGGGGTTATCTTGATTTGGAATCAGGCGAAATGAGTTCTGCGAAAACTTCGTTCCGCACCACGGGCACTCTTCCAATGGAATGGGCGACGAATTCGTATCTTTGTCCCAGAACTTCCTCGTACGCGCGCGAGCACTAGTCGGATCGTTGTCGCCTTTACTGCCCATTCGATTTGGCGTCGCCGCACGACCGACCCAAAGACCAATTTCGAACGGCCATTCCCCGAATTTGTCTACGTCATTCCTGCGCAAGAGTTCGAGAGCGCACATCAGCGTCGCAGCACGCCCAAGTTGGTCCAGAGTAAGCAAGCGGAGAGTGTAGCGCATGAGTACACTGAGGCCAGCCGATTGAATCCCCGGATTCCGAAGTCGGCGCAAAACCAATGTGAACGCCGCAAGGCCCAGATAGGCTTCCGTCTTACCGCCGCCCGTTGGGAAGAACAGGAGATCGACGGTTTCCCGATCATCGTCGGTTGGCGTGGCGATTGCCTTCAGGTTCATCAGAATGAACGCCAACTGAAACGGACGCCAGGTCGGGTTTACTTCTGCCACTGGTTTCTGCAGCATCACGCCTTGCCGCTGGCGAGCGGCATCGGCCATGCACTTATTCGCAATCCGAAACGCATCGAGGCACTGTGGATCAACCAGCAGATCAATACCAGCTTGGATACGATTCGCCGCAACCTTGGCACGGTTGAGCAATTCCTCGCCCGTAGCCTTACGCTTGGCTGGTGACGCGGGCGCCCCCGCCCCCTGTGCTTTGATCCACTCGCGATAGGCCGTCACGAGCGGATTCAGCTTCGCGTTCGCCTCCGCCACGTCCTTCAGCGTCGCAAGCGCATCCATTCGCAGTTCGACATCTTTGATCTGTGCGGGCTCTACGCGCTCCACTTCTGCCTGTGGAATCCAACAGGTTTGAACGATGTTGCAGCATCTCTTTCCGTCGAGAACCGCATCCGTTGCGACATTGTGCCCAACGGAATACTCGCCAATGTCACGGTACTGAAGATCAGACACACGTTCGTCCCACTCTCCGCTCGCAAGACTACGTAAGTCCGGGCGAGGCAAGAAGTCCGAGTCGCCGGTGATCTCAAGCCGGACTTGAAAGGCGAACGCTTCGTCCTTCTTTACGTCTGGCTGTGGTGTCCGCCTGTTAACCAGGAACACAGAAACTGTTCGAGCATCCGCCGGAACGCCCGCATCAGCAGCAAGCATCCCAACTGTGCGCGCGAGATAGGCGACCTTGAGACCGTTGCTGTTGGGAATCTCTTTCTCAACCGGCTTCTCAGAGGCTTTCGACAGTTCAATCGTGAGCGTCTCTTGACGTGCAATGCGTTCCCACTGTTCAGGGGGCTCGCTGCGGAGTCGGTAATCGCCCCATGAAACCCGTACCCTTAGGGTCTTTGCCGACGCGGGCACGAGCACGCTAACGCCGATAGAAGACGGGAAATATCGTGCACGCGCCGCCGGTTTCTCCGGCAGGTCCTCGTCCTCGCCGCTCCCCGGCTCGCCTGCGTCATCGAGCTCATCGTTGGCGGTTTCGTCGCTCTTGTCTTCAGGTGCGGCATCGAGTGGGACCAGAAACCCAGTTAGATACCAGCGCGAGGGCGACTGAGGCAGTGCTTCTTTCGCGTCGCCAAGATTCTCAGATGGGCCGACCAAATCGAGGCGCAAAGCGTCAACCAGCTTGCCGCGGACTTCTGCTGATTTCAGTTCCTCCGGCATGCTTTAAACCTCCTCTTGGTCCATCGCGAACAGACCTGACGTGGAATTTTGTTTGGCTTTCTTGGCCTTCCTCTTACTGTTGCTCGGGTTCTTCAGTTTCGCGTCGAGCGCCGCGGCTGTCTCATCTGCAACCACCTGCCCCTCTTCGACCGCTCGCCGACGATTTAGTTCTAGCAATCGTGCAAGCACGTCGTCGCGAACTTCGTCTGGCCAACGGTAGCGGTATTTTTTCTTGCGTTGGCGTCCGTTTTCATCTTCCTCATCTTCATCTTCGAATTCGGGGATGAATTCGCACTTTGGCTGGATATCGGACCAGCCGTATGCATCCAGGACCTTCCGGTCCACAGTATCGTGCAGCTCCCGGAGTCCCAGTATGCCAGCCTCATCACAATCCCGATCGTGAAACCAGTTATAGATTGTGGTGAGACCCTTATTTTCATGTTGCATCAATTGGCTCCGGATGTCGTTGTATGTACTGCCGACTTGTCCGAGAACAGAGTTTGATTCAAACCCTTGGGGAAACGGGAAAGGTTCGAAGCAATCTGAGGGCGTATACCGCAAGTCGTCTTTCATGGAAGAGGCCATGAATCGCGCCCAGATTTCGTGGATGCGGGATTGAAGGACCGCGAATGCCCCAGACGAATCTAGAGACACAATGGCCAGTGTGTTGGCAAAGACATGGTTGCTACTGAGAAAGCAAAAAGACATGTGGGGCGTCGCCCCACAGTTAATCGCGAGCACGCGTCCCAATTTTCGTGTTGCATAGTACAAGTCGACACGTTTTTCAGCGTACTGCCACCAATGTCTCCTGTACAGTTCGCGATTGTCGGTCAGGCGAATTGGCAAGACTTTTTGTCTCACGATTTCGAGTAAATCTGGATAGTCCGCAGCGACTGACTCGGCATAATCCAGCGGGACAATTCCGATTCGCAGCCACTGCTCACGTCGCTGCTCGTCCGCATCCGCCCAAGACGCTTCAAGATCGTCTCGCCGCAAAGGGAAATCTCCGAAATTGATCGCATAGCGATGATGCGCGTGGGTCGGGCTATCATTTACTTCTTCGCCGCCGATATACGGGAAGATCCGCTCCTTGTTGAGTGGGTCTTTCGCGATTAGTCGTTCCATCTCTACCAGAGAGGTTGCTACTCCTTTCGCATCTGTGTCATCGAACGTGAAACCCATGCCGAGTACGATGCTGCCCTGGAAACTCAGACCCTCGTTTGCGTTCAATCTTGCCGGGTCCTCGTGTCCGCCAGCATGGAAGAGATAGGCCGTGATCATCGGCACTTCGCGACCATCCAGCCAAAATGGTCCCTCCAGTTTGCCCTTACACACGTGAACCACACTCACTACGACCGCTGCCTCTCCAGGCCATTTCAACCGCTTACGCGCGCGGTAGATGGTGCCACCGTGTGTGCAGAGCCAGCGCAGACCCGATGATCGCGTATCACCCTGTCCGACGGTGTTCGTGGCGATGAGACCAAAACGACCGTTCGCCCGGAGGAGCGTGAATGAGCGCCGGAAAAAATGTGCAACCAGGTCTGAATTCCCATGTGATTCGGGATGGAGCAGTTGGAGCCACGGCAAATAGCCAGCGGCGTGAGCACCCAACAAAGTGTTCTTACCAGCGAAAGGCGGATTTCCAACGATCACATCGAATCCACCGATGACTTGACCCTTTTCGTCTCCCGTGAACACTTCAGGAAACTCGAGTTCCCAGTGGAATGGCACAATCCCTTTACTGCCCCTGCGAAGCTCTTTGATCGCCAAGTCCACTTCTCCATCCAGCGGAAGGAAACCTGCCGCCTTCAGGTCGGTCTCAACCAGCGCTTGCATTCGCAGGCGTACCTCTTCTCGCTTCTTAGGCTTGTCCGCCGCGAAGAACGCCGCGATCGCGGCATCCCCAACCATCCGAGGCAAGTTCAACGCTTCATCGGCGCTACTCAGTTCCTGGCTAAGCTGTGCATAGAGTATGTTGTCCCGCGCATTGAGAATCCGCTCTCGATACTGCGTTGCTCGGTCTATCCGCTTACGTATTTCCTCTTCCAGGAAGCTCTTTTGCTCTGCAGGCGCCCAATTAAAAGAAGCGATTTGCTTCCGTGTAAGGCCCACCAGCCCATCCCCGTGCCGGAGTGAGTGATCCAAGAACGTAAACGGGTGATCCTTGGCCAGCGTCGCCAACCACAGCGACAACTTCGCGAGATCGGCGGCCATCTGATTCTTGTCCAATCCGTAGAGACAGCGTTGCGCAATCAGCCGTTGTGCATAGAGCGCTTCGTCCTCATCGAGCGGGATGCTAGGGACTTCGCCATGCGAATGCCACGTTTTGGAAAGAGCATCTCCGAGTTGGCGGCACGCTTCTACCAAAAACGCCGCCGACCCCATCGCTAGATCACAAACTTTCAAGTTGAGAATCTGTGCTGGCGTCGGACTCGGACCCAGTTGCTTGAGAACGGGCTCAAGCGCCGCCTCGACAATCGGCCCGGTCAAGCTGCTGGGTGTGTAATGCGAACCGCTCTTCCGGCGTTCATCCGAGGGTTGAAAGATCATTGCGCCTTTAGGTACAGGTGTCGGCGTTACCGTCGCAGCGATCTTCCGCTGGAGCGCCGGCATAAGATCCTCGATAGTTTTGGCCGATTTCAGAGCATCTGCCGCCTGGCCCGTGAGCTTCTGATCCGTTTCGTCCGTGAATCGTTTGAGACGCTTATCAGCCGGAGTAGCCAGCAGCTCCTCTAAATTCATTGTCGCTGGCGCGCCATGCTTCTTGGCGGGCTTGATTGCTATCGACCGCCCCGTGGCGACTTGGAGGCTGAACCCCATAATCGCCTGATAAACGCTTCCGATCTGCTCAACGGCCAGAGTTCGATAACTCAGCCGCTCTCCATCCAGTAACAACAATTTCGTCAGCACTCGATACACAACACCATCGGAGACGCGTGGAATCTCTGGCTTCTCTTTCTTGTCGTGACGCCCTTCGAGAAACAGATATCGTTCTGGATCAAACAAGTAGCCTTCGCGTGCCGGGATCTTCATTGCACCGTGGCTGCCACCGGAGTACATCAGTCCGAAGAGCGCAAGCAGTTGCGCCCAAGCACCGTACCGCTGATCCATTGTGTCCGGATAGCGACCAGCGTCGGCCCGCAGCCGCTCGTAAAGACCCGTAATTGAGTAATAGTTCGAATAAATTGGATCAGTCGAAAGAAGGCCACGGTCCTCAGCGAATAGCACGAACACCAATCGCAATAGTGTTGTTAGCAGACCGTGGTATACATGGTCCGGGTCACGAACCAACACATCACGCAACAGATCGCCCTTGCTCTGGTCATTCGCAGCTTGAAATCCTCGCAGCAGCTCGTAAAGTGCCTCAAGCACCTGGGTTGCAAGCTGAGTCGAAACAACGTTCTGATACTTGCGGCTATTTGCGAGAATCGCCGGCAATCGCTCCTTGTCAGCGACGCTGTAGAGTCTCTCTGCGCTAAGCAGCATCTGCAAAGCCGCAAAGATCGGGCGTCCCGCAACCTTAACCATGTCCCCGAGGTTGAACGTGATATGACCGCTCAGTTCTTTCTCAGGTGCGTACACGAGTCGGATTTGACGCCCGTTCACAACCAAACCGATGTGCACTCCCGTCTGACGAAGGAGGCGCTCGAATCGCGCCTGGGGGCTGGCTTGCCAACCGCGATCGTGTGGTGCGAACGCCTCGTCAAAATCTGCGCCCTTTGGAAACACTTCAACTAACAAGAGCCACTTGCCCTCGCCACTCAAACTGCGAAGCGCGTAAGTGGGACGCAGCGTTTCGTTGTAATTCTCAAGATTGACTTCAAGTTCGGGAGGAACAGGTTCTGCTCCTGGACTACCCAACATCAGCTCGCTATCCCAGCCAAAAACGTCTTGAGCAAAACGAGCAAACTCTGAAATTTCGGGAACCGGAGTGCCATCGGACTCTTGAGGGAGAGCCGACAAGAGACGTTGGTGTTCCGGTCCGTAGTTTCGGTTCAGAAATGCGCTGGCATCAATCAACGAGGGAACGGAAACAACAAGCCCAGTCGGCTGCACATAGCCGAGCCACTCTTGATGCGCGAGGATCGCTGGGTCTCTAGGCATTGCTCATCTCGAAAGTGGCCACAGATAGACGAGGCCTACGGGCTCAACCCGCTGTGCGCAAACCTGATAAAGATTACGGATACGGTCAGGTTCCGTCTTCATCTCACCATCGAGCTCAGACAGCCGCTTTGCCCAATAGCGCTTATTAGAATCCAACTGCCGTTGTTCCTGTTCATCAAACAGGTGAAGCTGATCGATCTTCTCGCTCTTCGCCGTAGTCTCGATGAGGTGCTTCTTCTGCGACTCAAGAATCTCCCGCATCGCCTTGGATTCGATCTCAGAGCGCTTCTCCAGCTTGGCGATGGCATCGCGTGCATACTCTGCGCCGCGGGCCTCCAGATGCGGAAGAAGATTTCGAACGTCATGCGGAGCGCTGTCCTGGAGTTGACCCAAGACAACATCAGGAACAGGCTTAGCGTGCTTCTCGATTAGAGCCGCATCCAACAGAGACATGGTTTTCGCCTCGGCTTCCCGGCTGTACGGCGTGAGTTCGCCCTTCCGCACGGCCGGATCGATCCATCGGGCGGTTACAGGTATAAGCTCTTCGTGCAGCCGCGCCGCACCCGGACCGTACAGAGCCAATCTTCCAATCAATAAAACTCTCGGAACCGCGTCAGTAGTTTGCGCCATGCACGCTCGCGACAGATCGTGATGAACAAAGCCCTGAGCAGTAAAGCGCGAGAGCAGCCGCTGGACCACGCGCTGCTCAAGATGCATCTGAACTACTTCCTCTGTGACGACTCCGGGATCTTCGAAGACTACGGGACGGATCGGAGAGGTGCGACGCCATTCCCAAAACTTCTGATCACGAGGACGCGGAGCGCGGAGACTGTCCATCGTTTCAGCCCACGACGGATCGGCGCCAGGACGCTGATCAAGAGCTGGGAACACTGACCGCCCAGGGTTCTTACCGTTAGGCTCAGGCTTAAGCGGATCGGCACCCATCACTTCTAACGAACATGAAAGAGCAGAACGGAAGTGGTCTGTAGAAAACGACAGTGACTCTTGGGATCGAGCCAGCATCGTGCTGAGCCGCTCGATTTGCGCGCGCAGCTCGACTTCACGTTCTCGCGTTGCCTCCAGTTCTTCTTCGACAGTCTCCCGCTGACCGCCTTCCAGATCCGCCGAGTCGATTTGCTTTTTCAAATCATCGACATCAGCTCGGCGTATGCCGTTTTTCATAAGCCCATCGAGCTTTGAATCAATGACCTGGGACAAGCTCCCCAGTTCTTCACGGATAGTCTTGGTTTTTCGAACCAGGGCAGCTAGGACCCGATCCTCCGGACGTTGCGTATAGAAGAAGTAATGGCAATACACGACAGGATTTGGCTGGAGCTTTCGATCAATGCGGCCATTGCGCTGCTCCATCCTGCTCGGATTCCAAGGCACGTCGAAGTGGAAAATGTTCCAGCAGTGAGCTTGCAGGTTTAGGCCTTCACGCGCGGCATCTGTCGCAATCAGGATTCGAAGCGGATTCTGGGTGGGATCGGTGTTGAATGCCGTCTTGATGGCCTCCCGATCTTCTGAAGAAGTGGGGCCGTGGAAAACTGCGATGCGTTCGTCTGCTCGATCTGAGTCGCTGATCGCTGCGGTTAGTTGCTGTACCAAATAACGCCTTGTGTCATCCCACTCAGTAAAAATTATTACGCGGATATTGTTCCACTTTGCCCCCACAGCACCAATATCCGCACACATCTGGGATCTGATCCAGTCAACCAGCTTCTTTACACGAGCATCAGGCAGAGCGCGGCTGGATTCGGCAAGCTCCGTCATCTGATCCAGTAATTCTTGCTCCCGAGCGAACAACTCTCCCTCTGACGCCGCTGTCGATTTCCCCAGCGAGGCCTCTGTCGCAGCAACAATCTGAGCTTCTTCTTCCGCGGCAAGTTCCTGTTCGCTCAGAACTGCTCGATCATCGTCAGAAGCAACGCTGCCAGTTAGCAGGTCGCCTCGGATCACCGCTGTCGCTTCTTGCGCGAGTGCGGCTTCTCTTTGTTTCTTTACCGTGCGCCGATGAACGTGCAACGTTTTCGAAAATGCCTCTACAGAGGACAACAGGCGCTGCTGAAGGCCACAGATAAGCAGCCCCGATGCAGACTGCGTCCTCCGCGTTTCACCGCTCAGTCGCAACTCACGCGTGCCCCGATATTCGTCCAGCAGAGCTGCCAAGCGGAGTTCGGGAGCATTCTCTGGCAGTCCTTCAATATTTTCTTGCAGTACCTTCCTCTCAGGGAATCCGCCACAGATTCTCCTGAGATCATCTTTCAGCCGGCGCACCATCACATCTTCGAGCATCTTTTTGGGGACTTTCATTCCTCGAAAGAATCGCTGTGGGTCAAGAAGCTCAAGCAGCGCAGTAAAACTGTTGGAGTGCCCATTGTGAGGCGTGGCCGACAAAAAGAGACGATGCTCAAACTTCGGAGCCAAGTCGCGTACGGCACGAGTTATGTGTGAATCAATTGCGTAACGCTGACCGCTTGATGGAGCAGCGTGATGCGCTTCATCCAGAATGAGAAGACTGCCAGCGCGGAACGTTCCGAGCCAATCATGCAGCGGAGACGCATACGTTTCATCAATGAGAAGACGATGTGACACTAGGAACCGCGAGTGGGTCGTCCAGGGATTTACTCCAAATCCACGTTCACGTCGAACTTTCTGTAGGTAGTCTTTATCCAGAATCTCGAAACGGAGGCCAAAGCGGGCATCTAACTCTTCTTTCCACTGAAGGAGCATAGAAGGAGGACAGGACACGACAATGTCCCGCACCTTCTTGCGCATGAGTAGTTCACGCGCAATAAGGCCCGCTTCGATCGTTTTTCCCAGGCCAACGTCATCAGCAATGAACAGATTCACTCTCGGGAGCCTCAAGGCTTTACGAAGGGGTTCGAGTTGATAGGCATCCAACCTTATTCCTGCACGGAACGGAGATTGCAGCAGATTGGGATCGGTTGCTGTGACGCAGTTCCAGCGCAGCGTGTTCAAGTAGGCAGCGAAACGATCGGCAGGATCAAACCCTCGTTTTGCGATCGCGTCCCATGCTTCGCCCGTAATAACTTGCGCATCCAGTTCCCGATCCCAGAGCACATCCAGCGGCTGACCCTGGGCATCATCGTCCACGCAAGACAGCCGGAGGAGGAGCGAATCAGAGGGATTCGGAGGGGGGATTACGTGATCAACAAGATACAGCCTCTGGCGAACCGCGACGATCTGGCCAATTTCTGGAACAAGAGTCTCAGTACTCATTTAGGCTCACGCTTGGTTGTGTCCTGAAAACTGATCGCCCAGGGAAGCGGAATCAGAAGCCGGACCGCTACCCTAGACGCTCTTACTTGGTGCAGCCCGAAATCTGGGAAATTGTTGGCCCTAAGGGGAAAGAACTGATTCTACAATGAGTTCAACGGAATTACTCGCCCAGCTCCCAAGGTCGCATCGACAGTGCCCTGCCATTGAAGAACGATACGGGAAGATTCAGGACTAGGATCTTCTCCGCATACCAAAACCTCACGGGGCCATCTCAACTCCGCGCGCGCTGGGGTAAAAATGACCACATCGGTTTTGAGGATTACGTACTGGTTCAAAGGGATCATTCACAAGTTTCGCCCAGACTATCTCGTGCGGTTGACGAACGGGAAAACGGTAATTTTGGAAGTGAAGGTCCAAGACGATCAGCAACAACAAACCAAGAGGGAATTTCTATCCGAATGGGTGAGAGCAGTGAATGGGCATGGCAGTTTCGGTAAATGGACGGCAGACGTTTCCCGCCCCCCCAAGAGCGTGCTGGAAATTGTGGCCAAACAAAACGCTTCCTAAATTCGCACGAGATCTCATCACTCGTATTACGCCGCCGGTCCCTCCGCCCTTTGCTGACTATTTTGCCCAGTGACGCTCGATGCACTTCCAATGCTCATCGGCAACCTTCATGGTTCTGATATTCCCACTCTGCTCTCTTGCCCGACTCTTGAATTAGGATTTCGCGAACAAATTGCCAGAAACTCCTTGATATCCCTATCCAATTCCAAATCAACTGCCTTCATCCAGTCCGGGTCTTTTGCGTGATCTGCCTCCTCGTCATAAAAAAGAAACTGGAGTTTTTTGAAGTTCTGTGAAGCCTTATGCAAAAAGAAGTTGTATCGGACACGACGTTGAAAAATAAGATCCGTAAGTTCGTGCGCAAAAACATTTCTCTCTTTGCTTATTTTCCGGCCGGCTCCTCTTGAGGTGAGTTTGTAGTAGCTCGCCAACTTGATATACAAGAGCTGGATATTCAGTTCTAGCTGAATCAACTCCGGATGTTTACAGAACAGTTCCTTGCACACAAAATGGTTTGCAAAAGTGTCGGGCGACTGCACGGAAAAGCCCGTCTGCTTAAAGAAGAAATCTCTCCCAACGGCAATGAATCTGATCAGACTTCCGATCTCTTGCTCTAATCTCTCTTTATTGCTGCGTGTCAGCATGTTCGTCAGAACGTGTTCATTTCTGCATTCGAAGAACCGATGTGTCAACTTATTTGATTCGTCCGTTGCAATCTTTATCAGGTTCGTGTGTTCCAGCCTGGATCACCTGTTGCGCTTCAGCAAAACTCTCTGGATCAGTCGCCGGAACAACCTTCACCAGTTCATTGTATTTCTCGTGCAGGTATTGGACGGCCAGCCTAAATTCGGCGTCGGTCATACTCGTACTCTTCGCTTCATGCAAGAATCTGGCATCATGCTTGATAGCTGTAAAACCTTTTGCTGCGGCGAGATTATCCTGGTAGGACTTTTGTGGATTCCAGATACTCGCCACCGCAGAAATCGCTGCCGCAGTTACGGTCAGCCATAGGAGAGAATGAGGCGACACCCCCGAAGCGACCAATCCGCTGGTAATCGTAGCGACAATGGCAGGCACCACTTGCAGCCAGGTTGACAGACGGCGATCGCGTGCTGCCATCCGGTGATGGGTCTCAGCCGAATAGGTCGCGTTCTGCTGGATTTGCCTGCATTCGTCGATGTAGCTCTGGTTCATGATTTATGTGCTTGGAAACGGGTCTCCGAAGAGTTGTTTCCAGCCCTCAACTTTCTTCGACTCCTGCGCCGTCACATTGAGCGAATCGATGTATTTCTTGATCATACGAAATGTCTCGGCCAAAGCATTGAGGTCCGCTTGAACAACGGCTATGGCAGGGGAATGACTCCCCGGAATCCCGGTTGATAATGAGAGCCACTCGGGAGCGTAACCAAAGAAATCCGCCACGAGCTCCGGATAGGAAATCGTCTGTTCATACTGATTCTTAACTTCAACAAGAGGGGGCACGATCGCCGTTGCCAGGATATCCAAGTGGAACGATTTCATCGATGGAAAATAGATGCGCCTGATCGCTTTAATCATCTTGATCGTGGGTATCAGCCTGCCGCCGGCCGCGTCATTTCGGCCAGAAATGTAGTCGGCCTCGTAATCATAATCCGCGAGTTCCCAGCTATTGTTTTTCGGAACCCAATATGCCCGCCCCACGGGAGTATGCGGAGTACCGTTGGGTGAGGCTCCAATGCGATCGATGTACGCGGGCACAAACTCGACGGCGGTTTTGTCTGAATATGCCATAACGATCGTTGGAGGAGCTTGTTGCGAGCCCATAGCTCCATAACGGTCACTTTGCATGATGGTCTGATGCAGGTCGTTGAGCGCAACCTGGGGCGTGATAGCTCCGGGAGTCCCGGGAGGAAGCCAGCTATGAAATGATCCCATCACGACAAGGATGTCGATATCGAATTTATCCTCAGGCCGTGGTTGTATTCTCGTCTTGCGCCTCACGGAGCCGATCAGTTTTGTCTCCACGACTTTCGGGTTACGATTCTCAACGAGGTTGCGGACTGCGTTATGGCGTTGCTGAATGAGTCCAGCGAACGTTGCGTTAGGTTCGAGATTTGCCTTCAGGGTGGCAAATCTATCGTTCAATGTAGTCATGATCAGACGGTGTAGGACGCGGTGCGATTTGTTCTGCCAAAGTAGCCCTTCTTCTCAGATGCGTCTTTCTCTTTACCGGACTGGATTTCCTCTTTGCTCCACCCTCGTGCCCACCTCACCTTGTCGTTAATAATCCAGTAGTGAGATTGGCATTCAAAATTCCAGTTCCCGATTGAGGGGTACAGAGAAATCGTGTCCCCATCGAATGTCACCTTCCAGTCAGTCGGGCTGAGCGGCGTCACGACCTTGTTTCCACAGCCGCAACAACAATTGTGAACCGCGGTGGCATATGCTATGGACACATATACGACCCCGTCCTTCCGCTTGCTCGGGATGAATTCCACGAATTCATGACGGACCTTAGTTCGTCGCTTCATGGAGTATCGTCATTTATCAACATATTAAAGCTGATCGTGTAGGTGGTTAACTGTTCGCGTTCCTCATCCAAATAAAATCCGCGCAGCTTTTTCCATTTGATCACCGCGAGGCACGCGTTGAGGGCATTAAGGTCCGCAATCTGGATATTCTTGTCGTACTCGTCATTAGCATCGCCGCCCGATAACGGGATATTTTGTCGCGCAGACTCGCGTCGCCCGGGGAGACTGGTGGTAACGCGGAGCTTCCCTCCGAGCGAATCGCCTCGGCGATACAGGCCGATTCCCACATCGATGAATGAGATGGACAATTCTTCAAGCTTATCGACGATGATTTTCTTGTCAGGCCCCGGATCGAAACACAAGAAAACGAACGTCATATCTCGCAGCGCATCTACGTTGGATGAATCGATACCGGTCTCGTGAGCCTTGATGCGACGATTCATTTTGGAATAGATGCCTCCGAGATATCGGGTCTTCAGCCGCTGCTCGCGTAATTCGTCGACCGACGGAGCGCCTGGTGCCCTGAAAGCATTGTGGGTCGAGAACTTGTCTGCATCAAACAGATGGATTTCCTTCACAGGCGTTTTGGCCACCAGATCGAGTACGTACGATCCTGTGCCGCCAACACCGACGATGGCGATTTTATCGTTGGCCAATTTATTCGAGATGACGTTTATCTCGGCTCGTGCGGAAGCCGTGTCGAGATAACTGAACGGATAATCCTCATCCTCGGGCTCAACGACCTCGAAGGTAAGTGCCGTGACCGTCGGCTCAATCAAAGACACTTCTCTCGCGATCAAAGAGACATACGTCTCAATCTTCTCGAAGTAGTCTGTGTAATGACCTCTCGACGGTTTTCTGGAGAACCTGTGGTTTATTTCGAGACCCTTGTCCAGCACTTCCCTCGTATTGCTTGGGTTCCCCAGCATTTCCATCGGTGTTCCGTCGGCGTGGCACGGAAAATCACCGGCGAACATTATGGTGTGATCTTGCGGCACACCGGTTCGGTCACCCGCGAGATCCAACTTGGAGACGAGAATTCCCCGACAGACTTTCTTCGCCGAATTCACATACGGAACATCTCGCACAAGGAGATAAGCCGATTTGATTTCGACGTTGTAGCCCGCTTTCCGCAGCCGAACCAGATCGGGACTAAGACTTATTTGTGGGAGTGACATCAAAGCTCGTTCCATTCTTGATCTCGACTTTGCCGCCGGGATGAAGCTGGCCGTTATGCGGCTTGCTCTCCGCGTGTTTGAATGTGATGCTGTACTCCTTATCCGGTATCTGTCGCGGAGGTGGAAACGCCAGGTCCAGCACTTGGACAAACGTTAGTTCACGCTTTGATTCGGTCACCTGCTCACCATTTACGACGATCGTGAAGTGGTTGCGTTCTTCGGGGTTTGCCATAATTTCCTTTCGATCAATGTTTGCTCTCGATAGCCATCGGCCTTTGCCCTCTGGACTTCGGGCACCGCATATAAAATAGCTATCGTAAGCTAGTGATAGCTTACATTATAGAGCCAAAAAAATTAGAGTGTCAACTGCAAGTCCGCCGCTGGCGGATAGAAGCCCTCGATGCGGATTCTGGCGACGACCGGATTCACGTCAAAGGTGTCCGCAAGAACCCGGATCGCCTCTTCACGACGGTCGGCTGGCAAGCGCGGTTGCCCGAACGTCCCCTGAGCACTGAGCAAAAACGCAATCGCCTTCCTAGTCAGACCTTCTGGCAGGAGCAGCGCGCCCATTGCCTGGTTCGCTTGGTATTCCCACCAGCGGTAGGGCGGCTTCTTCGCGGGCGCCCCTCCTACGCCGGAGACTCCACCTTCGCGGCAAAGGATCTTCTGGGCATCATGCGCCAATCCGTCTCCGAACAGTGAAGCGGGACGAGACCCAAGAACGAACAAGTGTGCATGAAGCAAGCCGTGCCCGCCTTCGTGCGCCAAAGTCGTTCGTAGCCGTCGTTCTGCCGGTTTTGTACCTTCATCGTCCAGCGATTTATTCACAACGATTCGTTCCACTCCCTTTTCCCCGAAGAGGGTGAACCCGAGTAACCCGTGGGGCAGATCTTCATAGCTCGGCTGGATGCCGAAGCGTTTTTCAATGAATCGGTCGATGCGAATAGGGGTAGGGTCCGAAGGGTACAAATTAACCTTCTGCAGTTCATCCGTGCAGATCGACTCGATTTCAGACGGTTTGTAAAACGGCTGCTCGGCAAAAGGGCCAGTTTTGGAGCGGTAGGTCCTCATGCCTTCTTGCCTCGCCCGTGGTGCTTGAGAAACTCAAGGAGAGCTTCTGGACTCACGTCCTCATCAACCACTCTTCTCAGGGCGAAGCCCATTGCAGGGTTGCTCGCCGCGATCCGCTTCAATTCTTGCATCGGCGGTCGAGCGTCATGTTTCTTGAGATCGTCTGTCGTTGTTTTTAATGCAGAAGCCAGCCGCTCCAAGACATCTTCGGATGGATAGCGTCGCCCAAGTTCCACGTCAGACAAGAACGGCGCAGACACCTTGAGGTTTCTCGCAAGCTCTCGTACGGATATATCCCGCTCTTCTCGAAGTTGTCTTATGCGCTCGCCGAGGGTCTTCATGCTGTAATCATCTGTAAGCTTACATCATCTCGCAAGTGGTTCAAAGTCCAAACAGCCCCGAAGCAGTGAGCGTGTTTCACGCCGCTGTGAAGAGACATGGACTTTAACCGCCCGACGCGGTATGCCGACTTTGAGTTCCTGCGCGACCAACCCTATTTTCTCCAAAAGAGATGCTTTCATAACGCAGCAAAGCGCAAGGTAGCTACGCACTTTTTTCCCCACTGCGCCCTCTTCCGGGTGGACGCCGCTCGGCCGCGGCTCGGACGAGCGTTTCGGACTGCGCCGCTTTCGCGCCAAACTAACCCCAACCCCGTTTGGCACTCACCGCGCTTTCACTCACGCCCTGCCACCCTCCTTCGGCCTCCGTTCTGTCCCTTTCACCGTTCCGCCTTGTTTCTTCCCGCTGCCGCTCAAGTGAAGAAAGAAACAAGCCGGAAACGGCAGAAAGGGAAAAAACATGAAATTAGAAGAAGTCAACACACGAACCAAAGAGGCCGTGGATTTCCTCGTCGCAGCGCTGGAGTCCGGTCACAGTGAAGTCCTCACCGCATACCTCGGAGCAATGGCGAAGTTTCACACCTACAGCTTCGGCAACGTCATGCTCATCGCACGTCAGAAGCCCGATGCCACCAACGTTGCCGGACTTCGGACATGGAACTCGCTTGGCCGCTTCGTTAAACGGGGAGAAAAAGGCATTTTCATTCTCGCCCCGATGGTCGGAAAACGAAGCACGAAAGATGTAGCGACCGACGAGCCGAGTGAGGACGCAACAACGGAGGGTCAACGGACGCTGTATGGATTCCGGGCCGTCTATATTTTCGATGTCAGCCAAACCGAAGGCAAGGAACTCCCAACACTGACAGAAGTCAATGGCGACGTGAGCGGATACCGGGAACGCTTGTTTAAGTTCGTTGAAGCGCAAAGCGTCGAGATTAGCTTCTCCGAGCGAATTGCTCCCGCGAAGGGTCTCTCGTATGGCGGGAAGATCGCGCTGCTTTCAGGGATGCAGCCAGCGGAGGAGTTCTCCACCCTCGTCCATGAGATCGCCCATGAAATGCTCCACCGTGGCGACCGTCGAACGCTAACCACCAAGCAGGTTCGCGAAACCGAAGCCGAAGCCGTGGCCTTTGTAGTTTGCCAATCGGTCGGACTACAGAACGGAACCGCATCCCAGGACTACATCCAGCTTTGGCACGGAGACGCCAGTCTGCTGCGCGAGAGCTTGGAAGCCGTTCAACAAACCGCTGCCGTGATCCTCGGGGGCATTGCCCCCGAGCCAGCGGCACTCGCGGCAGCCGCATAACACGCCAACGCCTGCACCGTTTGGTTTCAAAGCCCGACGTGTGCGCCGAGTTCCACCTACACATGACCAACACACATGAGAGGAGAAAAGATCATGCCGAGTACGCAAAATGCAGTCAACAACCATGAATATCGCAGCGTTCCTATCACCGCACTTGCGGAGTCAGCCACCAATCCCCGCAAACGCTTTGATCCAAAGAGCCTTGAAGAACTGGCCGCCAGTTTCAAGACGCAAGGGATTCTAGCGCCTCTTCTGGTACGCGAACTGGAGCAAAGCAAGTACGAAGTTGTCGCCGGGGCACGTCGCCTGAGAGCGGCGAAACTTGCCGAACTCGAAAAACTTCCCGTCCGCGTAGTTAAGCTGACCGATGCCGAGGCCATCGAGGCACAGTGCGTTGAGAACCTGCAACGCGAAGACATTCACCCGCTTGAGGAAGCTCTGGGTTTCAAATCACTTTTGGAACTTGGAGAATCTGCCTACACCATCGCGACCATCGCCTCACGTGCTGGAAAAAGCGAGGCTTACGTCTATGGTCGTATTAGACTCGCTGATCTCATACCGCCAGTGGCCGAGGCATTTCTGAAAGACCAGATCACGATCGGCCACGCTTTGCTGATTGCCAAGCTCCCGGCTTCGCAACAGCAGGAAGCCTTCGCAGCCGCGTTTCGCGGACAGTGGACAAGCGAAGGCAACACCCAAGTCCTGATTCCAGTGCGCGAGTTGGCAGCGTGGATCGAATCGAACATCTTGCTACAACTGGCTTCTGCGCCGTTTGACAAGCAGGATGACACACTCGTTCCCGAAGCGGGTTCGTGCGCCAACTGCCCGAAGCGAACCGGATTCAACAAACTCCTTTTCCCCGACGTGCGGAAGGATTCCTGCACTTCGCCTGACTGCTTCCGAGCCAAGATCGACGCTTCCGTGAAAAAGACTCTGGAGACCAAGCCACAGCTAATCCAGATTTCAGCGGCGTGGAATTCCCGCGAGGGCGCTCCTTTGGGACGGAATTATTACGTGGAGTTGGAGATCAAGAAGCCCAAGGCAAACGGTGCAAGCACCAAGCTGCCAGTTAACCAGAAGCCGTGCGGAAAGATGGCAGAGGCCATCGTCATGGACGGCGGGAAGCGCGGACAGGTCGTCAAAGTTTGCGCCGATCCCGCTTGTCGTGTCCACCATCCCGACACGCCTTCTCCGCAGCAAGTCGAGCGGGAGCGGGCAGGAGAACGGAAGCGCATCGAAAAGGAGAAACTGGCCATTACGACTCGCCATCGTGTCTTGGCTACGATCCTCCACCGCGTATCGGCTCCATTGAAAAAAGCTGACTTGCTAACGGTCGCCGACTACCTAATTGGTCACCTCTCTTATAGCCAAGTTCCGACTCTGGGGAAGCGACATAAGGTTGAGGCGAAGAAGGACTCAGAGTCGGCGCAGGAGCTTTTGGCCAAGCAAGTTAGCAAATATGACGATGCCGAACTCTGCAAGCTACTATTGGAAATCAGTCTGCTGGATTCGGCTTATCAGCGACCCACAACCAGCCGCGATGACGTTCTCATGGACGCCGCCAAACGCTACCGGGTGGATACTGAAAAGCTTCAGAAAACGGTGGCCAAAGAATTCGTCGCGAAACGAGACAATAAAACAATCAAGTCGAAGGTTCGCCAGACTTCAGCCTGAGTTGATCCATTCCTGATTTGTGGCGGAGTGCTAATTCGCACTCCGCCTTTCTTGTTAGTGAATGCCTAATCATGGTTCAGTCCCAGATAAGCCTCCAGCGAATCCATCGGAACCACTTGGACTGGGAACTCGTGGGCAAATTGCATCGGCACGATCTTACTGGTGACCAAAACCGAGCGAATCTCGACTGGTTTTTGCCCGACGATGCGCCCTAGTTCGGTCGCGTTCCTGCGAACCCATTCGGCTCGGCGCATGTGTTTCCATAATGCATCGCCGTGTCTCCCACGAAATCTTCCCAACTGTTCGACAACCTCAGTAATTGTCCGCGCAAATGACAGATCTTTGCATTCGCAGAGATAAATGATCCCATCCTTTACAGCGATCACGTCGATATCGCCGGAAGCCTCTCTTCTAGGGCACCGAAGCTGGGTCATCTGAACTTCAACCCAAACCCGCCAGCCTGACTTCGTGAACCTCTCGGCTACCGCTTTATTGAAATCGAGTCCTCGCCTCCCGTTCGCAGCTCCGATGTACTCCTTCATGACGCGCGAAGTGAAGTATTCCGTATCAAAGGCCCCCGAATGGGCCTCCATGACCACGTGACGGAAGGAATCTTCGCAAAAGCCTGGGGCGTAGGCAATCTCAGTTTCGCTCAAGGCCACAAGGGGCCGCGCCATCAAAGACAAGTGGCGCCGGTAGCGCCAAGGCCACCAGTCTTTCGAGCGGAACGGGAAGGCCACCTTCGTCCAGTCGGGACGACGCGGCAGCACAAAGTGTTCCATGAGATTTTCGAACTCATTTTCGGAAAACCTCTCGCTCAGTAGTAGTTCTCGCAATGACTCTCTTGTGCGGATCACTACGTTCGTCTTCCGTTTAAATGCATCTTCTGCAAGCACTGTCGCTACTTCCGCAAGTCGGATTGGGGAGATTCCGCATTCCCCACGGAATGCGCGAACAAAATCCTCTCCGAACGCCTCTTCTTCGGTCTTCGTTCCACGCTTCCGCACCGTGAAGTGGCGTTCATAGTCCGTGATATCTCTTCGGTGCGTGGTTTCGAAGTGGCTTAGGAGATAGGGCCTCATCAGGTTCGAGAAATCCGACGCTAAACGAAAGTCACCTGCCAATGAAGTTCGCAACCAAGCAGGGATCGCTTCCGCGCGCATCGCATCTGATTCCTGGGCGGTCGCCGTCATCTGAAGAATTTGCGCTCCCAGATAATCGATGTCTTCCTGCGTTGCCTCTCTGCCGCCACCATCTGGGCACGTACAAATGGCCATCTCGATCATGACTCGATGGGACACCTGCGTGCGATCCATTTCCTCCCGAGCCTTCTGGGAACCGCGGAGAATATCTGACTGATCCCGGTGTAATGCGGCGACGGCCCGTCGCGTCCGCCTCCAGTTGTCTTGTTCCGCGAGAATGGCTTCATTGTTCCGAAGGCATTGCAGAACGATGGATCGCCGATCGATCGCTTCAAGTCGCTTCTGGCAACGAAGCCAATACGCGTCGACGATCTGGTTCAGGACAGCGGTGCATCGTTCCCGATCTGTGATGGTGACGGGGCTTGCCAATCCGGCCTCATATGCGATCTCCGCGCCGGCAAAATGTATATCAGCGTCTCTGGCAAGCTCGAAATCGTCGCTGCCAAACTCCCGCAGATGGTCACGGTGATCCACAGCAGTGAACGTGTGCATATGGCGTTCATCCGGAGAAATGTGAAGGCTTTCTAGAGTCTCAGCTATTCGCGTGTCAGAAGAGCGCGAGTCGGCAATCAGAGAGGCTCCGGAAACAAAGGCCTCTGCGAGAAGTCTTTCTGCGACATTTACCGGGGCGTGACCCATGGAAACAAAGGCCGCCGGAACCGTGACCGTGAACCCATACTCGTCTGCGTCTACTGGGTATGAAGGTACCGCAGGAATCGAATTGACTACAGACGAGCGCCAGTCCCGAATTGCTGCGATCTCCGATACGTTCAAGGTGATCACGAGATTCCCTTTCGGAAGATCACCTATCTGTTCTTCGATCGAGGGAACAACGCGCTCCAACCAGATCTGCGCGGTTTCCCAGATCTTGTAAAGAAACTTCCGATCGGCACCGGGGTAGCGGGAAGAGTCACAGTCAATCCACCACGCTCGCTGCTTTGTGACTACCGCTCCGGCGAGGAAGCCCTTTGTGGCAAGTTCGGGAGAAGCATAGCGCGGACGATTTTCGTCCTCTTTGAAATAGGAGACGGGAGTCGCTCGGCAGACCTGAACCCAGTCCTTGTGATCGGGTCGATAGATCGAGTGAGTATCGAGACGATGTCGCCCTCTTTCCCTGATTGTGAACACTTCGTTGCAGCCAACAGGGACAAGAGCTGGCCCGGAATCGATCGCCTCGGCCGGGATCAAGCGGTAGCCCTCATTCAGCCAATGCCCATAGAGAGTAGCGTGGTCAGGTGTTATGAACTCAATCCCGCGACTGGATAATGTCTTTCTTTGCTGCGAAATCTTCCACAGCATCATCTCCCAATCCGATTCGATCCATTGAAGGCGTTCGAAATCAAACAACGACCAAACTTGTATTGCCCACGATAACTGAAATTGACCAGGCATCGGAATCTCGTATGCTCGGCCGATTCCGGCGACCACAACTAGCGTAAGGCCGCCAGCGCCGCCCAATCTTTTAGACAGGATCGATGCCACGTTTTCCAGATGGGAAGCAATCGAGACATCTGCCCTCCACGTCTGGTCCAGGCCATCGCGGAGGGCAGAGCCCATATCATCGTGCACCACTACAAGGTGGAGGTACTTGTTCATATCGAGATGGAACGCGATCTCGGAGATGCCCGGAGGGTGATACTTGTTGTCGAGGTCACCCTTCGTCTTGATCACACTCTGATGCCCCATGTGCCGCAGAGCAGCTTCAAAAACTCTGGCAGCCTGCCTACGGTTAAGTGCATTTCCGAAGCTCCGAATGAGCCGCAGTGGCCCCAACTCGTCCAGTAGCTGCCCGATGACCGAGTCGGCAATGGTCGTCGGGAAAAGGACCAGCAAGTCGTCACCAAGTCGAAGCAGGAACGCTCGTCGGGCTTGAACAACTTGCTGATCAAGGGCGCTTTGCCGCAATTCTTCGAGGGTGCACACGAAGGGTCGAAGGTCAGCTTCGAAGCTCGTCAGGGAACTGAGATCAGCGGACTTGAACGTCTGGGCCATTGCCAGTTGCCAAAGTTCTTCATCTGTCTTGGGGAGGATCACCCTATCGGGATTACGGGGCCCCGCGGTGAACCGGTCATAGCCACGGCGATGCACCAACTCGTTTGATACAAACAAAGCGGCCCTTGCCTTGAGACGGATCGGGCCCAAGGCTGAAGGACCTGCCGCCAGCGTGTCCAGTACGTCTTGGAGGTACGCGTCGGGACCACTGAGATATCCGTTGAAGATGAGACGATCGCCATCTTCCGTACGAACGAGGCCTATGGCGAAGTCTTCGGGCGGATCTTCGAAGCGCCTGAGTTCTGATTCTGGAATTTCAGTGTTAAGCCAGCGATCAAGGTCTTGCACAGAAGGAACTTGATTCCCGTTGCCGTGTGAGGCTGCCAAGTAGATCAATGTGTCAAGGCGAAATATGAAGGTGTGATTGTCCGCCAGAGTCGCAAGCATCGCTGCCGCTGAGATGACCCGAATTGGGTCGAATTCCCGCAACTCCGTAGTCAGTCTCGCCAATTCTGGGAGGACATCGCAAATGCGCAAACCACGGTTCAGTCCGAACGCCTCGAAGAAATCCTCTGGCGCAGGTTCCTTCACAGGGTTGGCGGGATTCCCGTGGCACTTCTTCCACTTCTTCCCGGAACCGCAAGGGCATCGATCGTTGCGACCTATCTCCTTAGCCATCAAGTCGAACCTCACACAACTCTCGATTCGCAAGAACTCTAGGATTTATCACCGAAGTCTTGCGAACAGAGCGCGCTGATCCGATTGTAGGCGAACAAACATCGAAGAGGTAGATTCGAACAAGTTGCGTGTTCCGGAACGGCTGACCACAGTCACGTTCCCACGAGAATTGTCGTGCACCTTACGTCCCGAGTTCTAGTGAGCGCATCCGCTGTCCCGAAGTCCGACCAATCCGATTACGAGGCCGGCATAGTGTGCCGCCGACATCTGGACGATTTTGCCTAACATTCCCATCGACTTGCAGTTCCCATCCAACAAAGTGTCCGGAACTCTGACCAGCAAGTAAAAAAAACAACGTTCGACCTTCACTTCGCAGTAGGCTCCAGCGAGCACAGGTATGAGAGATCGAGATTCTCTGGAGCAGCTGGAAGTAGTCATGACTGACAAACAAAATTCGTCGATCGGCGCGCGCGGCTACCTCGTCCGCCGCGAACCCCTCTTAGAGTATCCGTCCAGCCCCCTGACAACATCACACATTGGGGTCGAAAATATGCGGCAAATACGAAGTAGCGTGCGCAACGTTATTGGTTTTCCAGCCTCGACCTTTTGCCAGTATCGTACGGAATATCCGTGCGAAAGCATGTCCTCCTGGCTTTCGCCAGCCGCTTCACGTAAACGTTTGATTCGTGCCCCCAAGCCGTTGAAAAACTGGGATTCATCCCGCATGATTCCTTTTTTCTAACCCGCACGTCCTTAAAAGAACACGTCCTATTTAGGACGTGGTATATTTAGTACCGGAGTTACTACATGGCCAACCGGAAGCAGAAAGAACAAAAGCGACAATTAAACCAAGACACATTCAGCGACGGTATTAAGGGCAGAGTGCTTGAGGCCATCAGCATCTCGAATGAACTGGAATGCCGCTACATCTCCTTGGAATTTGACGACAAGACGGAACTGACGATTACGCTGGACACCCGCCTCACTGGAAAACTTGAGCTGTTCGATTGCAAGACGGGGGATCACAGGCTCGTGCGCAAGATCGGATTGATTCCCGACGATGCTCCGGTTTGGCGACCGAAGGATTGACTAAATGAAACAGGAACAGGAGTCAAAGCAGCTAATCACCTTTAATAGCCTGCACATCGAAGTGCTTGGACCGAAGGAACTCGGCAACAGCCAACTGGCCATTCGTGGCGTGACAGAATTCCTCCACGCGATTGAGCTTGATGTCCGGAATCTGCTCCGCGAACGCGCTGAAACGTCCCCGATCCTGGAGGGATTCCGACTCCGGTTCGGTTGAAGGAGGAACGTTGAAAGAAAAGACCGTGAAAGCGAGAGGCGAGGGCGTTGAGTACCCGGCCTTGATTGGTAAAGTGATTCGGCAAGTACGATTCGTGAACGATGAAGACTACACCGCACTGACCATCGAGTTTGATGACAGTACTCTAGTGAGTTTCCGCTTCAAAGCGAGCATTGCTTTCTCCACTGATCCCGAGCTTTCCACCGTGAGGGGTGGGAACATTGTGAGATGGAGAGAGTTGAAAACTCGACCGGTCATGAGGCGAGTCGCGAGGAAATGACGATGCGACGTGGCAATCGACAAAGGAGCGCCACCACTCCCGAGCGCGGAGCCCTTTGTGCAGTGATCCACGAATGCGAGGCATTCATAAATTGGGCCGGCTGGTCTCGTCCGGCCGACAGATCAGCGCGCTCAATCACGCAGATGATGGAAATCATAAGGGGAGTCGCCCAGAAGGGCCTTCGGAAGAAGCGAGCATGAGCAACATTGCCAAGAGACAGGGAAGAATGATTCGCAAAGGCACGGAAGTCCGATACGGTAGCGTGCACATCGAACTGATCGGACCCATCGAACTGCTGCATAACCGAGAAGCCAAGGGTGCCGCCATCGACTTCTTGCGGACGGAAATACTGGCCAGCAAAGACTGCGCGAGGATCAGCCCCTCATTGAAACGCTTCCGCTTGGTCAGCATCCGCACTTAAAGCCGACCGGGTTAACGGGCGAGCAAAGGAACTAGCGATGAGTACCAGTCCAAAACCATCACGACAGACGCCGAAGGTAACTGCAATCACGGCCGACGAACGAAAAAAACTAGATGAGCGGATCAGGGATAAGCACCAGAAGTTGCGCAATAAATACCCTGAGGTCTACGGCAAGGTTGTGGATTGGATTCACCATTCCGTGGAAGATGGCACCCTCTACATCTCTATCCGATTCCAAGACAAAACCGACTTCGCCCTTGAATTCAGCCCACAAATTGTGAGAGTGGGAACCGAGCTTTGCGACAGCGCTACAGACGACTTCGATGTTATACGCAATTACTATCAAGAACAGCGTGAATGAGAGTCGCTCGTTTAGCCGCGATTCCAAAGTCGCAGACTACTCCGTTCGCAACATTTCAGAACAGCCCGCTGCGCCAGCAAAACTTTGTCGAAAATCCGATCGGGCCTTTCGCCATATCTCAATCCTTTGGCCCCTGAATCAGCGGCCAAGGCGGCGCAATTCTTCGAGCGTCGGGGTCATCGTGTTTGTCAGATCCGAAGGGGTCACCTGGCAGGGAAAGTTCTTGCCCTTCACCCACAGTTTTACTTCTTCCGATTCTTCGGGCGTAGCCCACGGCGATAGACGAACTTCAGTCACTAGAGCTTTAAGATCAATGCGACGCCGCTTGTGTTCATGAACCCATGCGTGCAGTGGATTTAGAGCGTCCAACGGTTCCCGGTTGGGAAAATTATTCAAGTTGTAATGCCGATTGGTGCCGCCCACAGGGTCGTAGCACGAAAGGACCACGCGAAGTTCGCGTTCCTTCTCGAAATGATGCTGTTTCGTGTAGAGGAACCGGATAAGGTTGTAGCCCGTCATGTCTTTTTCGCCGTATCGAACGATGCCCACCAAAATGTTATCCAGCATGGGTGCGAGCTGAGATTTCAGCAGGTCGAAGCGGGAAAAGATCGCAACGCCATTACCGTAGGTCTTCCACATGTCGAGCGTTTCGCCTTCAAAAAGCTGCCAGCAGTTTATGAAGTATGACTCGCTGACCTGACGAGCGAATGCCAAGTCGTTGTTCAGCGCGAGTTCGTCATGAAGATCGTATCTTTCGAGGCGAAGTACCCTTCTGGCATATTCGTCGGAAGGCAGCGCTTCGTTGGGGTCGCTTTCTTTGAATAGATCGGTTCGGCGGAAGTAGAGTTCTTCATTTGCGAAAAGGTCCCTGAATTTCGGGAGGTCTATAAACCGGCAGATGCGCTTATCGGCCGGCGGCTCTGTGCAGGCGTCATGGGGGGTGATAGGCATAGGATGCTTCATATTAGAGTACGGGCGCGCATCCGCCGGGGTCTTTAACTTTCACCTCCGGTGAGCGGTATTGAAGTCCGACTCATTTGCACGCTTTGCTGCAAGGCAAATCTGCAAAAACTTCCTAACCACGCTGAGCAAGCGGACCGGCCGCTCTCAGTGGCGAACAAAAGGCGAATCTGTTACGCTCTTGCACGTGGTTCTTCGAACCTGCACGGTTGCGGTCAAGGATCTTCGCGACGTTGAGCACTCCATAGAGGTCACCGCGGAGACACTCTATGAAGCGATTGCCACGGCCCTCGCCGCCCTGCGGCAGGACAACTGGGTCGGAGAGATCGGTCAAGGGTTCACAACGGTGACTGTTCTTGTCCAACAGTCACCCGTAAAGCACGAAGTCAAAATGAAGGACTTTGTCTCATGGCTCGGACGCCAAGGACGTTCTCCGGCAGAGGTCATGCTGAAGCAAAAGCTGGAGAAAATATTGGGCAAGGTAAACCATGCCAGGACCTGACCAAAAGGCGAAGCAGTAAATCAGCAGAAGCAGGGTTCTCCGACAGTCTCACTGACTCGCGGTTCGGGCCGCTTTGTGGGAGTGCTTACTTTGTTGGCCCGCTTGCGTAACGCCGGTTTTCACAGAGGAGGAGTGCGTAATGATCGCACCTGGCGCGAAGGGGTCCTTTCCTTGAAGCACCGACGATGTAACGAAACTAACCAGTATCATCCCGCTCAGCAATCCCCACACGAGAACGACCGGCTTCCAGGGAACGAGAATGTACATGGCAGACCTCCCGGGACGAAGAGCGGCTTACTACTATCGCTATTATACTGCGAAAAAAACCAGACTTTTCGTGGACATCTTGCCGGAGTTTCTTCGCTGGGGAATTGATTCGGGGCAACTGGTTCTTACGGCGTCCGCATGAGCAACAGGATGACGCTGATGCAATTGAGATAGACAAAATCTACTTCGGCAGCGGTGAGATCAAACACCTCTTGCATCCCGTGTCCAAAATGCCCATTCCGCATAGCATTCAGCCCCGTGAGAATGTTGATCACTTCCTGACGCAAAAGGTGATTCTGTTCAATGTAGTTCTTCACCGCTCCGAACGTATCGTTTGGCCGATTGGATTTGATCTTCGCAACCGACTCCATCGCATCGAACACATTAGCGCAGGCATCGCGATCCCGGCGCGGGCGGTCATCATAGGCATCTCTGGCATTGTTGATCAACTGCAAGCCGGCGACATATTGCGGGTTCTGTAATTCCTGAAAGGCCGCGTTAACCATTTGCTGCGCGGCGGCAGGAAGAACTCTGTGAAGTCGGCCATCTGCCCACAAATCCCAGGCCGCGCCATATCCCGCAAGAATACGGTTCACTCCTTCTAGGTACTGATCACTGACGTGTGCGCCGTCGAACAGCGGCCGAAGTCTCGAAATTAAGTCGTAGATTCTTTGCCAAGGAACGCCACCAATATCTCGTCCAGCAGCATACCTGTAGCCGCCGTATGGATTGCCTGCCGGTGCAATGCCGAGACTCTGCGAAATGACTCTGTGAAGGCGTTCGTCTGAGAGTCCGCCGCCGGCATTCTGTTCAGCCAAGCCAAAAAACAGATCAATCAACTCTTGACGCATCTCACGTGAAGCATCTTCCACTGTGCGCGCTGGCTGCACCGTTTCCTGCATTCCGAAATCGCGTATCCAGTTCATTTGAGCCTATTCGTCTTCCTCTGCGTCGTCTCGTCCTAACATTGATTGGCTGTATCCGTGGCGTTTAGACGCCGGGCTTATCGTCGTCGTCCAGCAATTGCAGCTTACTGCCGATAACAGGCTGCGTCACTTCCAAGTGACCCCAAGAATCCAGTCGAACATCCAGTGACGAACCGTCTGAACCGCTCAGGGTGACAACGCCTTTAGAACGCTCAATGTTGGTGACGGTGTGAATCGGGCGATTCCGATAGAACATCTCTGGGTTTGTCTGAATAATCATGCTGTCCCTCCTGAAGTTGAACTTGATTTCTCGACGCTGCTTTCTCAGTCCCACTCCGTCTGTTCTCTTGGAAACTCCTTCGCGCATTCCTCATGGCACAGACGCTCTAATCGGGTTTTGCCTTCCGCCGAAACCCAAACCAGATCATCATGGTCGCGAGTATCTTCCCACTCCAGAGCACGAACTCCCCTCCTTAACTGCTCCTCTCGTGTAAGCTGCTTGCTAGACTTCAGAAAGATCAAGCCATAGCCGTATTTGCCCCACTTGCCCTTCCTCATGGGATGACTCCGGTAGTAATCCACGAAGTCTTTGTTGACCGTGACGATTGTGCACTTCTCCTTGACGGCGGCGTCTATCACCTTCGGGTCTTTCTTGCCCCTGATGCCGAAGTCTTCCGCCGTGAACACGTGATCTTTCGGTGCGAACACTCGACGCAGGTTAGGATCGCCGTTGCATTCGTCTAAGAAGATTCGCTTCTTCGGCATCGCTGCAGCCTATGGCTTGCGCCATTTTCGCTTCATGACGCACACCTTCCCTCCTAATGAGTTCATTGAACATTTAAGTTCAATGGTTGCCCTCAGACGCAAAGAGCCGCCCGGAGCTATGCTGCGCTACCACGGGCGGCTCACTACCCCCTCAGCTTGCCCCCATATTGTAAGGCTTTCATGGCTTTCTTAGGTTTCTGGCGGAGTCCGAGTTTGTGCCCCGCCATTGACCCCTTGCGAACTGGATTATCGTCTCTCTGTGCTGGTGGCAATGCGCCAAAACCTCACCCTGTAGCGGGTTTTGGATGCAAGGTATTCAAATATTTGTTGGTCCTCGGGAAACTTTACAGGACCGGCCGGGTTCCAATCTCCTAACCACTCGTCGTTTCACTCGTATGGCAGGACGAAACTCTAGGTATCATCACACTCTTAAACGGGGCTTGGAGCAGTGTTCCCCAACGTTGAAGTCCGCCACCTTCTCGCGGTCGATATCCTCGCTGAGGAACTGAATTTCACGCGAGCTGCTCTCCGACTGAATATAAGCCAATCTGCTCTGAGCCGGCAGATTACGGACCTCGAAGAACAATACAGATTTCACCTCTTTACTCGCGACAAGCGACGAGCCGTCGAACTCACCGAAGCGGGTCGCGTTTTTGTCAAGGAAGCTCGCTCTGCCCTGCTGCTTATAGAGCGGGCCGGGCATCTCGCTCACGCGGCCCATGAAGGGGCAGTCAATGTCTTGACGATTGGACTGTCGCCATGTGTCGAACAGGGCTGGATTTCAGGCCTTCTGACTATCCGCTTGCCGCTGTACCCCAGAATCAGAATTCGATGGCGTAGTCAGTTTCCAATCGACTTGGTCCGGAGCGTTCTGGCGGGCGAACTCGACGTGGCGCTAGTGGCGACACCGCCCGAAGATTCTCAGATCACATCCGTGTTGCTTTCTCGTGCGCAACTCTGCGCTCTTCTCCCAGCGGGCCATCCAGCCGCCCACAAGGAATCCTTGGTACTTGAGGATTTAGAACAGGACGCATGGATTCTTTTCTCGAAGCAGGTTCATCCTCTTCTGCGCGATGCGATCCTTGATGCGGCACAGAGCGAGAAAATCGTGCCCAAGGATGTTCACGATGTCCTTACAGCGCAGGAGGCTTTTTATCTGGTAGCACAACGCGTAGGCGTTGCGATCCTGACGAAACCGACGATGCTGGATACTCGCTCCAAGAAGGACGTGATCGTTAGGCCACTCGCCGATACGGCTCTGTGCTTCGAGACGTGCCTGGTCTTGCGAGCACATGAGGAGTCTCGGTTTGTGAACGAGTTCGTGCGCTCCTACCTCCGTAGATATGCCCCCCATGAACTTGGACCGACTCAAATGGAGCTGAAACTGCCCGCCTGACTGCGCACCAGATCTCCAGCGCTCTTCCCCCATCTCTGAGTTGATTTCGACTTTGGAGACGATCTGCCATAATGCTTCGATGTGTGGGCGATACCGGCTATCCCGAAGGAAGGAATTGCGCGAACGCTTCGACGCCTATGGCGAGTATGATGACGCTCCGCGGTATAACATTGCCCCCTCACAACCGGTCCTTTCGATCCGCCAGGAGCCTTCCACTCGGCGGCGGAGCTTCTCAACCATGCGGTGGGGGCTTATTCCCTCTTGGGCGAAGGACCCTACCATCGGCTTTCGCACGATCAATGCAAGATCCGAAACCGTCACGACCACGCCTTCGTTCAGGGAACCCTTCAAGTCCCAGCGCTGCTTGATTCCGGCAGACGGGTTTTACGAGTGGATGACTAATGGGAAAAGCAAACAACCCTACTGCTTCGAGGTAGGCGATGGGGAGGTTTTTGCATTCGCCGGACTATGGGACAGGTGGACCGATCCACGAGGAGAAGTGGTCGAGAGCTGTACGATTCTGACGACCAGCCCAAATGCTCTCTTGGCCGACATCCACGATCGAATGCCTGCAATCCTGCGGCCCGACGACTACGATCTCTGGCTCAATCCCACGGCACAAAATGCGGAAAGCGCATTGCGGCTGCTCTCGCCGTACACGGGTCCGATGCGTCGGTACCCGGTGAGCACTCGGATCAACCAGGTCCAGAATGACGATGCCGACTGCGCCAAACCCGTGGAATTGGAAGTTCCAGCGCAGAGTCAGTTGTTTGGCTAAGAGAACGGGTGCGGCGGCGGTTCCTATTTTCTTGGCATTTGATGGGCTTTTATGCGCCCCAGGAATAACCTGCCCCCGAAAAATCATTGGACAGGACCGCGAAGAGGACTCAAATTAGTAAACAACAAGGCCGCCAGGTTTGCTATTGCAGCTTTTCCGGCCCTTCGCTTCCCGAACGCTCGGAGACATTTGTCCAAATGACTCTTATTGAACAGTTGCGCTCCAAGAAGAAGGCTCTCACGGTCGAGGAGTTAGCTGGGTTGCTCTGCGTTGCCGTCCGGACTCTGTACAAGGAAGTAGAAGACGACCACATCCCCTTCTTCCGCGTGCGAACCTCCATCCGCTTCGACCCGCACCAGGTAGCTGACTGGCTGGAAATGAAAATGCCGGCGCACTCCGTCAGAGTAGCGCGGCATCCGGAAGCGAGCATTCGGGCTTAGCGTCGACCATCACAGCTCTTCATGAAGACGCTTGTCGTTTGCGGACAAGGCACCTAGACGAACAGCCGGGTTCAAGCAAACGCCCACGGGCTACAAAGGTTCTTCGATTATCCCGCCAGAGTAGTTAGGTCGTCTGCTCGACGTTTCCACTCTTCCAAATCGAACTCACGAACATGATTGGACAAATCATCCCGGTGGAGACTGCGGTCGTCAACCGTTATGTTGCGGATCACATAGCCATCCCTGCCCACCACTCGTGGTCTCAACATGTCAAATGCGCGAGTGTCCACGTTATCTCGAAAATATCGGTAGAAGATGTGTGCGCAGATGTCCGCGACCTGTAATCCAATGAAGGACTTTGAGTCGTAAAAGTCTGTGTGCTTGTGGAACAGGTCGCCGTAGTCGCACAGTCCCTTGTGGATCCTATATTTCCTCTTGAAAGGGTGCTCTGGCGGCCAGTCCTTGATGGCTATGATCGTGCCGAGGCGACTAGACTTCATCAGATCAGTGCGCAGCCATTCCCCCCAAAACGCCCGATGTTCGTCCCTCCGTATGAAGCTCCGATCAATTACGAATTCGATGTGTTCAAATTCTTGGCTCTGCGCCGGTTCGGCGAAGCGGACAATTGCGTGCTGAAGTGTGTCGAAGATCGTTTGCTGAAGAACGACTATCCACAGCACATTGGATGTGCTGCGATTCTTGACCCATCCGCTCATTTGCCGATACGTCTCCGTCAGCCTTTCGTTGCTGCACTTGGCACATAGTTCGGAGGAAATGTGGAACAATTCGGCCGCCTGATCCCTCAGTTTCTCAACATAGGATTCAGCAGTTACACCGGTGTCGCCACCCGTCAGAGTGAGATGTATATCACGCGCCGTCCGCGGCAAGACTTTGGTGCAGAAGGAATACAACTGATTCGGGGTCAGCACCTGCCCCTTCAACTCTTCCTTACTGTTCCCGGCGACGGAGCGTTTCCACGCGACGAAACGCTTTTCCAACTTTGGCAGTTCCGCATCAGAAACAGTGACCGCACAGAACAGGGATTGGCCCTTGCTCGCCCATGAAAATGAACCCGATTCGTCTATGAAATTCCACATAGCGAGCCGCCAGATCTCAATTCGGCAAAAATGCGTTTTGTCCAAAGACAATTTGATTCAGTTCTGTATCCACTAGCGACTGCGTCGCAGGCAAATTATCAGCCGCATAGACATTCAGGTGACCGAATCGAACCGCTTGAAGGTTAATCATATCCACGCCGCGGGGTTCGGCCACCATCCGCCAATTGCGGTTGTGTGGGGAGGCGACGAATAATTTCTTCGACGTGATGGGCACGAGCACGGCGGTATTCTCCTTACCGAAACCAGACCCCGGCAGAACCTTGCCTCCATCAAGCTCCGACGTCATGACCGGGCAATCAGAAATGAGAAAACTCTTCCCCGGGGGAGCGTCAATTGTCCACCATCTCTTTTTCATCAGCGCTTCCGCAAGCGTTACCGTGTGCCGAGGCAACCCCGATACGTGATAAAAAGACGGGCTTTCATCCATCGCAGCGCGAGTTTTTTCCAGGCTCTTCTTCAAATCCTCGACATAGTGCAGTTCGCCTTGCTGGAGCAACTCGTACTGCATCGTGCGCACAAAGTCAGGATCTTCTATTTGCTGCTTGAACTTGCGGACCATCGCCTCTGAAATCTGGGTGCGGACCTTCCGTGTCCGCGCAAAAAGAGACGCCACGAAGGTTGACCAGATCACGGCCTCCGATTTCCCCAGCGAGGCACGATTCACGAGTAGCCGCAGAATCTCACTTGCGTCGCCTTCGACGCGGGCAAGCCAGTCTTCGTACTGATTGTTCGTTTTTCGGCCATTCAATTCGTATTCGTAAAAATCCCGCTCAATGCACTCATTCTCGGGGATGCTCGGACGCGTGGCTTTTCCCTTGGTGTATACCCAGATCACGCCATTGGCATCGGCAAAGTTAGCGAGCAGCAGACGGGGGACTATGTGCTCTCGTCGAGTTTGCTTCTTCCTTTTGACCGTTGGCGAAATAATGATTGTCACGGGACGGCCTCAATCACGATTTTACCGGAAAATGGCGAACACAAAGCCGAATCAAGACCGGCATCCGTAGGGCCGCCCTCCTACCGATCGGCATCGCCAGCCTGGAGGCGTTCACCCAGCAGCCCTCGTTTACCGCAGCAAAACTACGCGAACGCCGCCAAGCTTCCCTTGTTGATGCGCGCCTGTACATCGCTGTTCCGGACACCCTTGAGATAGACCATCGTCGATGCGATGTCGCGGTGTCCCATCCATTGCTGCAGGGTGCGGATATCAATGCCGTCCTGAAGATGCCGCGTGGCGTAGGTGTGGCGGAATTTATGGAGAAACCATCGGCCACAGTACGGGCCTTCGGCGCAGCGGTTGATCTTTACACCACCTTCTTCTAGCTTGTGGCTCACGGCGCAGTGACCGCAGTTCAATTCCCCGCGAAACGCGACCGCCTTAAGTTTTTCCAGCATGGCGCCGTCGGGCCGGCCTGTGGCGCTCGGGAAGATAGGATCGTCGGGGGTCGCATTTGCGGGACGGAAGGCCTTCAGCAACACGATGAGTTTCTGGGGAACCGGGACCTCTCGCTCCTCCCAGTTCTTGGGATGAAAGCCCCAGTGCGGTTTAGCGGTTACCCGCACAGCCATGTGCTTGAAGTCGACATCCCGCCACGTAACGAAGCGCCCTTCCGCGTCACGAAATCCTGACATCAGATAAAACTTAAACCGGACTTCCTCGGGCTTCGTACAGGCTCTGAACAGCTTCGCCAGTTCGAAGTCTTCATAAATCGGCCGCACGGTTTCGACGAAACTAGGCCAGTCGGCAGCGTTGAGCAGCTTCGCCTTACCGTGCTGCTTCATCACTTGCGAGATCACGACCAGCTTGTTGTAGACGCTTTTGCCCTTCTGCCCTTGTTTCAGGCAGTCGGTAGCGAAGTCGAGTAGATCCTGGCGCTCCACATGATCGACGTAGGTCTTGGTACAGAGCGCGCTGAAGGAGTCGAGGATCGGACGGTAGGTCCGGAAAGTTCGCAATGAGCGGTGATAGCGAACATAGTCCTTGTATGCATCGAGGGCATGCTTTAGGGTCGTGCGCTCCTCGGCAACTTCGACAGCAGGCGGTGCAGGAATAATCCCATTGCGCGCGGCGTCCAGTTCGGCCTGCTTAGCCCGTACTTTGTCGGCGGCGGAGAAGCCATTTGGCCCAGCGGCTTCGCGATACCGACTGCCGCGTTCCCACCATTCGAGGTAATAGCTACCTTCGGCGTGGACTTCGTCCCGACCCGCGACCGTCACGTGATCGCGCCGAACCCGACCCTTGCTGTCGAAAAGCGCCGGAACGAGGGTCCAGTTTGCGCCAGCCGAGGTGGAAATCTTGATTTTCTTGAGGAGTTTGACGCGGGAAATTTTCGGCATTTGGCGGTTCCTCGTCTGAACCGCCACCATATTCGCCTACAAAGCTTCTAAATGCAAGTAAACAAATGCACACCGTGACAGGGCAGCGTTCTAACCAACTGAACTACGTCCCCACTCGCCAAATCAGCGACATGCAGAATCGCCAGTGTCTATGCGGCTTTGCGCGATCTTGCATAAAATGCCTCGATTGCCCAACACGAACCAGACTGTCACTATTACTGGCGGAACCGCCCATAAACTCCGGCCGTTTCCAGTGCCTCTGCGCCGCCGAAAACACCTTGGAACGCCATTTGCAGGGCGAGCCAGATGAAGAACAGTCTCGGCGAAACCGCCTATAGGAATTGAGCAATCTTCAGCACACAAATATCCTAACAGCTTCTCGTGACATTGGGAAAGACCGGCAACGGCGGAATTATAACCGAACACTCGATTGAGAAGTCATTAGACGACACCAACTCCGAACCGCTAGGGTGACCCAACACCACCAGAAAGAGTTCACCGCCAAGGAGCAGAACTATTGGTCGCAAAGCGGAGTGATCGCGGGAGAGTGGCAGGGCAGGCTGGCCGAGCAATTCGGCTTGCTGGGACTGTCTCTCGCGCGAAGTGATGGCCGCGCACCTGAAGCTAGCGGCGGACTTCGGACACCAAGCCGACGCTGTTGTACGCGCGCCGCGCGAACGGTCCCAACAGCAAGAGAAACCAGTTAACTCGTTTGAACGAGTTCGAGAATCTCTGAACTTTTCCCGCGACAAGAACTTCGAGCGCGAGGCCGTTGTGGATGAGCGTACCCTGATCCGCGACGGCCTCCGGCGCGGCATGGGGGAAATCACTCACGGCCAGATCCGCGCCAACCTTGACACCCGATTGGCATTGGGCGAATTTCAGATCGTCGAGCGCTCTAAGGGCATTCCGGGCCGTCAGTTCACCACCGCCAAGACCATCGAAGCGGAATATGAGATTCTCCGCCGGATGCGTGCGGGACAAAACCACATCGAGCCGGTTCTTTCGCGTCCGCAGGCCATCGCCATTGCCGACCAGCACCCGCATCTGAACCAAGCCCAAAAGACGGTTGTTGCAACGCTGGCAGGCGGGGATCTCCGGCAAGTTCCCGCGCTGTGGCTCCAAGAAGAACTTGGCGGCTATCACATGGTCGTCAGTTGTAGCGGGCGCTCCGCAGTAGACGCAGGGCAGACCCCTGAAACTGTTCCTCACACAGAACGCACCGATATTGTTTCCCCTATAGCAGTCCCAGATGATCCGGGTATTTGGCCTGCAACGCGCTGATCAGAAGTTCGAACTCGGGAAGACTTCGCAAACTCGCGAGGCTGGGATCTTTCAGGAAGTAAGGCCAGCAAGCGAAGCCGGTGCTGACGCTCCGCTCCAGCCACTGAAAAGCAGTTTCGCGCCTTCCCGTCAGGGCGAGCGTACAGGCGATCTGATAGTACGTATGGTGCGAGTGCCCAAAGGATTTCGGGCTCGAACAGGCTCTGGTCACACATTCGATGGCCGCATCTCGATTCCCCACCAATGCGTGGAGCTGGCCTTGTAAGCTGATGATGAGCGGTTCATTCGGCACGAGCTGCAGCGCTTCCTCCATCAATCGGCTCGCCTCCTTCCAATCGCCGGTCATCATGGCAGGGTAGGGAGCAAAATAAAGCGCGTACTTGTTGGTGGGGCTCTCCGTCCGCCAGGTTTGAATCTGCTGACGCGTCAGGTCGTATTCCTGGTTCCAAACATAAACTTGTACGACGCTGGCGCTAACCGCCTTCCGGGGTTGAAAAGGCCGTCCCCTTTCAAACATCGCACGCGAGTGATCCAGCAGTCCGATATGTGCCAGGATGCCGGGCGGCCCTGCGAAGAGCTTCGTCCAACGTGCCGGGCACATTGCGGATCGTGTATTGCATTCATCCATCGTGGGCAGTGCAGGCAAAGGATGCAAGCACTGCTTTGCCAGTGGCCCGCCCATTCCTCAAACGAGCAGTACAACGCGTTCCTGAATTAGCTGATCTGCTCGACCAGCATTTCTCTTCCGGCCTTATCGTAAGAAGGTCATCGGCTTTTGCCTCTATCTCCACCACGCATGAATTGAGACTTGGACTTTCTGGAACAGATTTCTACCTGCCCAGCACAAGATCAATCCCCGAAACAAGTAACTCCAGCTTTGCCCGCGGGAGTTTGCCGACGCGTTCCGTCAGCCGTGATTTGTCGAGAGAGATAACTAGCGACACATTGGCGCCCGAGTCTTTTGGCAGTCCGGTAACCCGTGCGAATAAGCTGACGCCTTGCGAGATCACCACTCGCTCTGCTCCAGCCGTAGTTTCATGACTTTTTACTTTTTTTGTACTTTCGTTCGAGTACCCGCAGACGCTTTCCTCTTCAATTTGTCCTGATTGTAATCAACGGCGGCGCGGACGAGATTTTTTAGAGCACGCTCATTAATCTTATCGCCTTCGAAAAGGTCGATCGCTCGCCACGCGTTGCCTTTAAGGCCCGCGTTGAAGAGTTTGTCAGGATCTGGGAGGCTCGCCCCGTGGGCAAAAGTAAGCTTCACCTTATCTTTGTGGGCGTTGCCGACCGCGATCATTCCGTCGCGAGACCATACTGGGCTTCCCATCCACTTCCATTCCTCAATGATCTCGCGGTCGGCCCCAAGGATGCTCTTGCGGATGCCGGCTAACGTTTTGCCACGCCAGTCAGTGAGCCCTGCGATCAGTTGGTCAATACGTTCCGATGGATTCATTGGGTCTCTATGCCTCCAATTCTTGTCCCGCTTTTATGCGGGTAGTTTCACTGCAGCATCTTGTTTGGCCGATCTCTTCGAAATAAGCCGCCGAAGCACATGGCCTTTCCACATCCAAAGCCCCGAAAGAACCAGTGCAGGTAGAAAGACATACCGAACACTGAAGGCGTAGTTGTGGGTATCCGAAGGCGAATCATAAATGTAACCGAGGATCGGAATGCCACAGACGATGTGAACCCAGCGAAAGATTGAACGTTTGGTGGCTTCTGTCATGATTAACTTATCCTCCTTTTCTCGGTGCTACTTATCGGTGATACCGGATCATTTACTCTGGCCGGCCTGAGGCGGCCAGTTGGGCGATTCGATTCCGAACTGCCTGGCGTACTCCGCGTTCAATCGCTGCCAGCCAAACTTCATGGCCTCGGGGCCAACGATGCGGCCGAGGGGAGTTCCGCTGAGCAGGTGATCCAGAACATCGAAACAAATGTGCCACCCGGCAGCGCCCATTGCGATGAAGCGGTGACCGATGTTGGTCCACAGCGTCAGGCGCGTGCCGCCAGCCAGGGCTTCGAGTTCCCAGCGCATATCGAAATCACCCCACTTGTACTCCAGCGCCTTGGGTGCGTCGGCTCGCGTCACAGTTGTTTCCGTAACGTGCGGCCGCGGTGCGGCCACTGTGGTCAGCTTCACCGTGGTTCCCTCGATAGACAGGCTGCCATCGGCTTCAAACGGAGCCCACTCGCGCAGTTGCGCGGGGTCGGTAAGCGCCTGCCAGACTTTTTCCGGCGAGTGCCGCAGTTCGCGGACGAGAACGAGCGTCCACTTTTCTTCGCCGTTTTGTCCCCGGTCTTTCTGTATCCGCGCCAGGTTGGCAGGGCCCGGTGTGTACAGTTCAGGTTCGGTCATCTTCTGTTCCTTAGGTCTTTCGAGCTTTGGTGCCTTGAGCAACCCAGGTCTATGCAGGATCAGATCCGACACGGTTGCCGAATCGGGTGGGCTAAGAATCAGCACCCTCCCACAACTGGTCTACCTCAATCAAAAGACAATTCAACTCCTGGGCCGCCAGCCGGCAGCCGGCAAGAACCGTTTGGTATGTCGAATAGTCGCGGATATCCTTAATTCGTGTCACGATATGCGTCTTCCCCAGCAGAAGATGACCCTTGAATCGGTGGCGCAGCCCATTCCACAAACCGGAGTCAATTGGCGGGTGTAAAACTGCTGAAAGGCCGGAAGGCCCGAGGCCGCCCACGTAAGCTGCGGTCTTGAGGTAGACGTTCAGCATTTTTGTTGCCCACCCGGTGCATAGTTCTAACCGCTGTCGGCAAAGACTAGCTGTTGCATCCTGGTGCCAGGCGTCAAACTGGCTTGTGGAAATCGTACCTTGCAGGAGTTGCCCGAACTCCACGGTGCGCAACAGGGGGTACACGTCTGCTCGGGATTTAATCGGGGCACCCGAACGAAGAGCGGAGAGTACAGTCCAATTGGCGTAGTCGGTTATGATTTTGGCTCTGCAACCGAGTGCGCCAGAATTCAACCCAGTTTCAGTGGTCTGCTGGTATGCCATAACATTACTCCTCCCCAAGTCAGAATAACGGCTTGCGCCGACCGGACCCGGCGTGTACTGCCCACGATCGCTCATGACCAGTGCTTCAACTGGGTGAGCTGAATCAGGTTGCCGCAGGTGTCGTTCAGCATCGCAATGGTTGAGCCGGTCACGTCGGTGGGCGGCATGGTGAATTCGGCGCCGCGGGCCTTGATCCGCTCGTAGTCGCCCTTAACGTCGTCGGTAAAAAAATTGGCCGCTGGCTGGTGCTGTTGAAAGATCGCCTGCTGATACGCTTTGGCGGCGGGGTTATTGTTGAGCGCTAGTTGCAACTCAGTGCCATCCGGCTCCTCGGGCGAGGCCACGGTCAGCCAGCGATATGGGCCATTACTGAAATCGGCCTTCTTGGCAAAACCCAGTGTCTCTGTGTAGAAGCGCAGGGCCTTCTCCTGGTCGTCCACGTATACGCTGGTCACTTTGATTTTCATTTCGTTTCTCCTTTGTCAGGTTCGCGGTTTGGGCCGCGTGGTCTTCTCCTTAGTCTTCCGTTTCGTTGGTGTTGATGATCCGTACTGTTGATGATCCATGCGGTCGAGGTGGCGTTCGAGAGCATCCAGGTGAGTGGACCAGAACCGGCGGAACCGGGCCAGCCAGGCATCCAGCTCCTCAAATGGTTCGGGTTTTAGCCGGTAGAGACGGCGCTGTGCGGCCACCGTGGATTCGACGAAGCCGGCGTCGCGCAGCACGCGCAGGTGCTTGGACACGGTCGGCTGCGGCATGCGAAGTTGACGTTCGATCTCTCCCACCGACTGTTGGGATGAGACCAGGAGGCTTAATATCGCGCGGCGGTTCGGCTCGGCAATGATTTCGAAGACGGATTCCACTCTCTTGATATACCCCAAAGAGCATATACGTGTCAAGGCATATAAAGGCGCCCGCCCGGCAGTTTTGTCGGCGTGCGGCTTAGCGGGACATGAGATAGACTTCCTGTTCTATCTCCGAGATCGAGATCGGAGCAAGACCACCTTCCCGCATTTCCTGGTTAAGCTGCGGCAATCTCGTCTCTTTGAATTTGGACCAGGCGGCGATTCCCGCTTTGACGTGCTTACTCGACTCTTCGTACAGCGCAATCGCCTGGGAAGGAATTGCACGATCTCCGCCTTCCACAACCCCCAGCGCTGAGGCTAGTCCGGCGTAGGCGTCCCGCAGTCCAGCCGGTTGCTCAGATGGCGGTTCCGGCTTGCTGAGAATCTCATGGATTTCCGACTCAACAGCGGCCAGTGACGTCTTGAGCGATGCATTTTGCTCGCCGAGCTTTTGTTCCGCGTCAGCTAACTGTTTCTGCACTTGGTTGATCTCGGCGAGCGCACGCCGAGCTGCGATGGTTTCAGCAAAGATCTTCTGCCCCAGATGTAACTGCTCTTGAAAGATTTCGGGGGTCGCGGGAGAGCGCGGATCCGTCACGACTTTCAGGGACTGAGTTTGCGATTCTCCGTTGACGGTGAGTTTAACGGTGTACGTTCCCGGCACAACCTTTGGGCCACTGGGAGCGCGGGATTCCGACTCGTCTTCCGGGCCCGGCCCGGAGCTGCTCCAGGTTAGATTCCAGACGAAGCGGTGCATCCCTGGGGTGGTTTGAAGGGCTTCCGGCCTGGGGAACCAGCGCTCCGCAATGGCGGCGGGAGGATGCTCCTCGGCGCGCTTGTCTTGAGAAGAGAATCTGCGGACGAGTTTCTGTTGCGAGTCTTTCTGTTGCGAGTCAATGATCTCCAGCGTGACATTGCTGGCGGGAGACTTGAGAAAATAATCGATGACCGCTCCAGCGGGAGGGTTCTCCGCAGTGGGTTCCTCGGGTGGGAGCGGCGTACCTGGAAAAGAATCGTTATCAATACGGAACGCGGGCGCCGGATGGTAAAGCCAGAATGTGTTTGCCTTTGCCGCCTCGGATGCCTGGCGCAGAGGAGTGATGTTGTCCAGAATCCAGAACGATCGACCGTGGGTGGCGACGATCAGGTCATCGTCGTGAATCGTGAGGTCACGGACGGAGGTGACTGGCAGATTGAGTTGTAGCGATTGCCAGTGATCGCCCTCGTCCAAAGATAGGTAAACTCCCAGTTCTGTCCCGGCGAAGAGGAGCGACTTGTTCTCGGTATCTTCGCGGATGGCGCGCAAGAACGAGCCCGGCGCAATTCCGTTGGTGATCAGTTGCCAGGTTGCGCCATAGTCGCGGGTGCGATAGAGCAGGGGCGTTCGATCGTCGAGGCGGCTGCGGTCCACGGCTGCGTAAGCAACCGCAGGATCGAAATGCGAGGCTTCGATGAGCGAGATCTCGCTCCAGGGAGTGAGGCCCTGGGGCGTGACGTCTTTCCATGTTTTGCCAGCGTCGCGCGTGAGATGAATCAGCCCGGTATCGCTTCCCGCCCAGATCAGATCGGGGTTAGGAGCCGAGGGGGCAATGGTGACGACTACTCCATAGCCTCGTTGTTTTGCATTCTCGATGGTCGTTGATCCTTCCGTTTTTTCTTCCGGATGTTGCGCCGCTCCGGTGAGATCGGGGCTGATGGTCTGCCAGTGCAGGCCTCCGTCAGTAGTTTTCATCACATATTGCGTCCCAAGATAAAGCGCGGTCGAGTCAGCTGGGGAAAATAGCAGGACTGGGGTCCAGGGGTCTCTATATTTGCGGTGATTGATCTCGGAGCCGAAGGAAAACGCGGGCCAGGGAGCTATATCCTGGCTCAGCCCGGTCCGCTTGTTGAAGCGGTCGACCGTTCCGTAGGTTCCACTGAGATAGATAATGTTCGGATCTTTGGGATCGGGCGCTATGTAGCCGCTCTCACTCCCGCCCGCGGGGAACCAATCGCGAGGAGTGATTTGGCCATGATCGGTGCGGCTCAGGACGGCTGCGCTTCCGCTGTCTTGTTGTGCGCCGTACACGACGTAGGGAAACTGGTTGTCCGTAATGACATGATAGAGCTGTGCCGTGGGCTGGTTGTACCACGTACTCCAGGTTTGACCGCGGTCGAGACTGATCGTCGTTCCTTGATCCGTTCCAAGAACCATGCTGGCAGAATTCTTGGGATCGATCCACAACTGGTGGTAATCGTCACCACCCGGCGCGCCGCGAACAATCGAAATTGTCTTCCCACCGTCTTCGGATCGGTAGAGCGCGACATTCGGAATATAAATTACGTCGGGATTGTGCGGGTCGATGGTGACGCTGTTGAAATACCAGGCGCGGCTGGTGAGACGGGGGTCCGCGTTCTCAAGAGTCCAGCTATCGCCGGCGTCATCGGAACGATAGAGGCCCGCTTTTTTCGCCTGAATGAGCGCGTAAACTCGCTTGCCATCGGGAGCAACGTCGACGCCGATGCGTCCCCAATCGCCTTCGGGCAAGCCCTTGCCGCTAAGCCGCGACCATGTCTTACCCGCGTCTTGAGATCGGTATAACCCGCCGCCGGGCCCATCGATCGGGGCATAAGTGCTCCACGGTGGCCGATGCGTATTCCATGTTCCCGCAAACAAGAGCTGGGGGTTGCCGGAGCAGATTGCAAGATCCGAAACGCCAATCTCGGGCGATGGACTGAGAACCCTGGTCCAGGTTGTTCCTCCATCGACAGACTTGTAGACGCCGCGTTGCTCGTTTGGGCCATAAGCATGACCGAGCGCGCCGATGTAAACGACGCTCGGATTCTGAGGATCGACGACAACGCGGCTGATCTGGCGCGTATCGTCAAGGCCGATGTGCGTCCATGTCGAACCGGCGTCGTTAGACTTATAGACACCGTTGCCGGAAGACAAGTCGGAGCGAATATCGGATTCCCCGGTTCCTACATAAATGGTTTTGGGATCGGACGGGGAAACGGCAATCGCGCCGATGGATGAGACGGGTTGGCTGTCGAAGATCGGCGTCCAGACGGTTCCGGCGTCAGTGGTTTTCCAGACGCCGCCGTTCACGCCGCCGAAATAAAAAGTGGTGGAGTCGCCCGGAACGCCCGCTACAGCGACCGCCCGGCCCCCGCGAAATGGCCCGATTAAGCGCCACTTGAGGCCATTCACCAGTTCGGATTGAACCGGCTGGGTGACCGCCGATACGGCAAGTGAAAGTAGAACGCACGTCAGCAGAGGCAAGTGAAAGCGCAACCCGAATTTATTCAAAGCCCGAAGTCCCCCGTGGAATAGTCAGTCTACCGGAAAAATTCAATTTTCCTCCCGCCATCGTTCTTCATTCTGTTACGCTGCATAAACTATGCGCCTCAGCACAATACTGTTTTTCGCCACTGCACTTGTCGGTCCGCTCTTCGCGCAAGACGTTAAACCGGTCGCGGATCGCGTCGCGGCCCAGAGCGCTCTTTTCGACGAGCAGTACGAATCCGATCTTCGCAATTTTCCCGAGCGTGCTACCGCCTACGGCGATTACCGCTACAACGATAAGCTGGCCGAGTATTCGCTACGGGCCATTGCGGAACGCCATCATACAGACGAAACCTTCCTTGCTCGACTCGAGGCCATATCGAGTGCGGGTTTTACCGATCAGGATCAACTCTCACACGACCTGCTGCTTCGCGTGCTCCAGCAGCGCATTGCCGACTACGACCTTAAAGAGTACGAGATGCCAATCAATCAACAGAACGGCGTCCATACGGGTCTGGCGGACTTGCCGCTTTCGGTGCCCTTCGATTCGGTCAAACACTACGAAGACTACATTGCCCGTCTGCAACAGATTCCGCGCGTCCTCAGCCAGACCACCGAAGTGCTGCGCGCCGGCATGAAGGAAAAGCTCATGCCGGTTCGATTCCTTATCGAGAAGCTTCCGGTGCAGTGCCAGGGCATTATTGACGCCGATCCTTTTCTTATTCCCACGAAAAAGTATCCGGCAAGCATCTCAGCCGATGATCAGAAGCGCCTTACCCAGCAGATTACGGACGCAATCAACAATCAAGTGATTCCGGCCTACAAGACCTTCGCCGCGTTTCTTACCGCCGAGTACGCTCCTCAAGGCCGAACCACGCTATCTGTTACTTCTCTTCCCGATGGCCAGAAGCGCTACCAGAACGACATTTACGCCCGCACGACTACTCACATGACTCCGGATGAGATCCACCACCTCGGTCTCCGCGAGATGGATCGCATTCAGGCCGAGATGACTGCGATCGCGAAGAAGGAAGGCTTTTCCGATCTCGCTACGTTCCGGGCTTCGCTCAAAACCAATCCAAAATATATTCCGACTTCCGCCGATCAAATTCTCGACGATTTCCGGCATTACATCGCGCAGATGGAGCCAAAGCTTCCTCATCTGTTCACTCTGCTTCCGAAATCTCCGGTGACGGTTGAGGCGATCCCGGCATTTCAGGCGGCGGCTTCAACTCACTATGTCACCGGCACTCCGGATGGTAAGCGGCCGGGCCGAGTCGTTGTCGCAACTTCGAACTTTGCGGAGCGCTCACTGATCGACGACGAGGCCATCGCCTACCACGAAGGCATTCCGGGACATCACATGCAGCTGTCGGTGCAGCAGCAACTCACGGGATTGCCCAAGTTCCGGCTCCACAATCTTGGCTTCAATGCTTATATCGAAGGCTGGGCTTTGTATGCCGAGCAACTGGGCAAGGAAGTTGGCTTCTACCAGGACCCCGTCTCGGATTACGGCCGGCTTTCCTCCGAATTGTTTCGTGCGGTTCGGCTGGTGGTGGATACTGGAATTCATTCGCAGGGCTGGACGCGCGATCAGGTCGTAGAGTTCTTCCGCAAGTCCGGCGCGGTTGACGAACCCACCATACAATCCGAAACTGACCGCTATATCGCATGGCCGGCGCAAGCCCTTAGTTACAAGCTGGGCCAGCTAAAATTCAGAGAACTGCGCGAACGCGCGCGGAAAGAACTGGGACCCAAGTTTGACATCCGCACGTTCCACGATGAAATGCTCGACGGCGGAACTCTGCCACTTGATCTGCTCGAAGCTCGCACCAACAAGTGGATCGAACAACAGAAGTCGAAATGAAGCCGGCAATTATTTTTGCCGCGTGTTCAGCTTATCGAGAGCTCGCTTGAGTTCCTCGAGCTTCTGTCCAGCCTCGCCGAGTTTGCCTTCTGCGGTGAGGCGCTGGTAGTCGGAGAGATCCCGGGCGGCCTCCGCGATGAGCGAGTTGAGATCGGTCGCGGGTTGGGGCGACGCGGTCGACGCCGGAGCGCTTCGCGCCTGCTCTGGGGCGGCATTGGCCGGGGCGCTCAACGACGAGACTGCTCCGCCAAAAAGCGACGCCATGGCCGACTCGAACGTAGGGCCGTAAGCCAGCTTATCCTGCAAAGCGAGCACGACCAGGCGCAACTCGGGCATGGGACTTCTTTCAGCCTGCAAGTAAATCGGTTCGGCATACAGCAGCGCTTTGCCAGTAGGAATCACCAGCAGAGCACCGCGGCGTACGTGCGAGCCTTGCTGATTCCACAGCGTTAGCTGCCCGGAGAGCTGCGCGTTTTGGTCGATACGCGCCTCGACTTGCAGAGGCCCATCGACCAGCTTTGTCTTGGGAAAGTTGTAGACCACGGATGTTCCGTACTGTGCGCCGTCGCTGCGTCCGGCAATCCAGCCAATCAGATTATTCCGGTTGGCCGGCGTGAAGGGTAGAATCTCGACAAACTCCTCGCCGGTTTCGCCGGGCAGCTTCATCAGAACGAAATTCGGTTGCATGGCCTGGGTTTGTTGTTCTCCCGATGCACTCATGCCGACTTCGGTGGCGACCGTCCACAGATCTTCGCGGTTGTAAAAAGCTTCCGGATCGGTCATGTGATAGAGACCGTAGACTTCCGCCTGCAGTTTGAGCAGGAGCTCGGGATAGCGAACGTGCTTACGCAAACCCGGCGGCATCGCCGACGCATCCTTGAAGAGATCTGGAAATATGCGCCGGTAGGCCGCGATGATCGGATCTTCCGGATCGAAAACATAAAAGGTAGTGGTTCCATCGTAGGCGTCGATCACCACCTTCACGCTGTTTCTCATGTAATTGATGGAGTTGTCGGCCAACCGATAATGCGTCGAATATGGATAGCTGTCGGAAACTGTGAACGCGTCCAATATCCAGGATAACCGGCCGTCGTCGCCGAGCACCACGTACGCATCGGGATCGTAAGTAAGGAACGGCGCCAGCGCCGAAACTCGATCGCGTATGTTGCGCCGCATCAGCAGGCGGCTCTCACTATTCACATCGTCGCTGAACGGAAGCTTGGCGAGGTCGCTCTGATCGAGCGCGATGATCATCCGGCGCAGGAAACCGCCGAGGAGAATGCCGCCGTTGCCTTCGTAGGACGTGAGATTGTTGCTCTCGCCCTGCGGATAATTGAATTCTTTCTGCCGCGTCTTTACGTAGACATCGGTATTGGTCAATTCGCCGAAATAAATTTCTGGCCGCGTGACATTTAAATTATGCTCCGTGCTCTGAACCGGCATGTTGCTCAAAATCAGCGTGGGAAGTCCCTCGGCGGTAAATCCATTCACTGGATTCATCGTTACGCCATAGCCGTGGGTATAGATCAACTTCTCGTTGATCCAGTTGCGGCTGCTCTCGGGGAGCTTATCCACATTTAACTCGCGTGCCGCGAGCATGACTTCGCGAGTAGTGCCGTCGATGTTATATCGATCAATGTCGATGTCCGGAAAGTCATAATAGGTACGGATTTCTTGAATCTGGCGCAGCGTGTCCTGGAGGGCGCGCCAGTCCCACAGCCGGATGTTCCGAAGAGTAGCTTGATTGTTCGCGGCATCGGCGGCCTCAACCGTTGTCTCAGCTGGAAACTGCCGCTGCGTGATGCGATCCAGTCCGTAAGCCTGCCGCGTAAGCTCAGTGTTGAAAACAATGTAGGGCTTCTCGCGCACCAATTCGTTCGGCTTGACGATGAAGCTGCTGACGTACCAGGAGACTCCTTGAAGAGCGATGTAACAGACTGCGGCGGGAATGATCGCCGCGACCAGCCAGCGGCCTTGCGGAACCCGCAGCGCGTTGGCAGTTGCGATCGCCGCTCCAAGAAGCAGCGCGATGCAAACGATGAGCATTCCCGTGAGGGTGATGTGCGCGTCGGTGTAGGTGACTCCACCGAAAATCGTGTGATCTTCGAGCAGTTGCTGGTACCGGCCGATATACTCCCGCATGGCTAGAACCAGCAACAGAAACCCAAATGTGAGCGAGAGCCCGCGCCACGGTAACGTGACGTGGCGGCTGAGCCGCCCGGCGAGCATCCGGCTTCCGCCCGTGATAAAGAGAAAAAAAACGGCGAGTGCACAAGTGATGACCGAGAGCGTAAGCAGCCAGCCAGAAATGAGCTGCCAGGCGGGAAGAGTGAATAAAAAAAAGTTCAGCGGCTTACCAAAAATGGGATCTGCTACCGTGGTTGTGCGAGGCGCATACCAATAAAGCGCGAACGTGGACCACTCCGCGATCATGGCGGCGCCAGTGGCTACGGCGATGGCGAGCGAAGCTCCGAGCCCGATGAGGCGTAGAACAGGCTCAACCGGCAGCTTTACCGGTTGTCCGCCAATGACAATCGTGTGACCGTCCGGCAAGTCGCGAAGGTGCGCCTGCTTGAGGGCGAGGAACGCTCCATAGAGAATGATGAAAGTAGCGGCCGCAAACGCGGCGAAGATTTCCCACTGCAAACTCAGTGTCTTCCAGAAGACCGCTGCATAGTCGAGCGACGTGAACCAGAGCAAGTCGACATAGTAGGACAATCCGGCCCGGCCGCCGAAAAAAATAACGGCCAGGACGACAAGAATGATAAAAAACCGCCAGCGGTTGCGAGGACGCGGCGAACCTGCCCGCGGCCAGTCAATGGACTCGTGCATTCTTCGACTCCGTTTTCATGAGCTTTATCTAAGTACTCGCATGATACTCTCTGCGGTTCCGAAGATGCCGATTGGGCGCAAGATGGTGTGGCGGAGTGGAACTGGGAGAGGTAGCCGCGGAGAAACCGCACTTCATCGACGGCGGAATGCCACCGGACGGGGAGTTTGTGAGGTCGCTGACTTCAGCGTGTCAGGTCTACAGTTGTGAGCGCGTCAACTGCCTGCATCCGGGCGCGCTCCAAGTTGAACGCCGTGTTCGCCAGACCGACGTGAGAGAACGCCTGCGGAAAATTGCCCAACAAGCGTTTTGCGACTGGATCATACTCCTCGGAAAGCAATCCAACGTCGTTACGAATATCTAACAGACGCTCAAACATCTGCTCCGCGTCTTGCTGTCGATTCTGCAAAATATAGTTGTCCGCCAACCAAAACGTGCAAGCCAAGAACACTCCCTCGCCATGGGGCATTCCATCCACGGCGGGGTCCTGGGTGTAGCGTGCGACAAAACCATTTTCGACAAGGTGCGTTTCGATCGCTTTGACTGTGCCAACCACTCGCGCGTCATTTGCCGGAAGAAATCCGACCAGTGGCATCATGAGTAAGCTCGCGTCCAGATGTTTACCGCCGTAGTACTGAACAAAAGAGTTCCCGTCCGCATCGAAGCCTTCCCGGCAGACCTGCTCATGGATGGCGTCGCGAAGTTGTCTCCAGCGAGGAATTTCCGTCTCGAACCGGCCCAGCTGTGCGGAACGTATCAGGCGATCGACGGCGACCCAGGCCATCATCTTGGAATGCACAAAGTGTCTGCGCGGCCCGCGCATCTCCCAAATCCCGTCGTCGGGCTGCTGCCATCCCGTCTCCAGGAATTCCAGCATCGCCAGAGCGACATCGTTTCGCGAGTGTTCGGGAGGTCCGAGTCCCGCTTCACGAGCTAGAAAAAGTGTATTCACCACTTCACCAAAGATGTCCAACTGATACTGTTTGTAGGCGGCATTTCCCGTTCTCACGGGGACCGATTTCTCGTATCCCGCCAGCCACGGCAGTTCCAGTTCCGTCAGCCTGCGTTCGCCACGCAAGCCATAAAGAATGTTGAGTTCCGCAGGGCTGCCCGCCACCGCGCGCAAAAGCCATTCGCGCCACTCGCGCGCCTCTTCCAGATAACCGGCATTCAGTAGGGACTGCAGCGTCAACGTCGCGTCGCGCACCCAGCAAAAGCGATAATCCCAGTTTCTAACACCCCCCAACAACTCCGGAAGCGAGGTTGTGGGCGCTGCCACAATCCCTCCTGTCGGAAGAAACGTCAGGCCCTTCAGCGTAATCAGAGAGCGCAATACGGCGTCCCGGTACTTGCCCCGATAAGAACAGCGACCAGACCATTCACGCCACCAATCGTCCGTTTCTTGGATCGCCTGCTCCACATTCAGTGGCGAAGGCTCGTCCGTGTGCGATGCGTACCAGGTGAGATCGAACGGAAGTTTTTGCCCCTCGGCAACCGTAAACGTGGCGAATGTTTTGAAGTTTTCGCCGCGTAGCGGCACCTGCGTCCGTAAGCTAACCATGTCCGGCCCCGCAATGGCCGAGATTCCATGATCGGTTTGCCGTACCCAGGGCACCACGGAGCCGTAGTCGAAACGAATGACGAATTCCATTTTCATCTCAACTTGGCCTCTGGTGCCGACTATCAAGCGCGCCAGTCCGGGAGCCTCATTGCGGGGAATCATGCAATCGATAACGGTCACAGACCCGCTCTCGGTGTCGAACTCGGTTTCGAGAATTAAGGTGCCTTCCCGATAGCGGCGGCGAATCGAGCGGACCGGTCCGGCGGGTGCAATGGACCAATGCCCGTTTTCCGCAGTTCCCAGCAGAGAAGCGAAACATGCGCCGGAATCGAAATGCGGCAAGCAGAGCCAATCGATGGAACCTTGTTTGGACACGAGAGCAGCGGTGTGGCAATCGCCGATCATTGCATAGTCTTCAATAGGAACAGACAAAGTGCCTCCCCAGCATAGTCAGGTCGGTTAGAGTTCGCGGCAGACCGTTAAGTTGTCGGCGGATGTCATTAGATGCGGTTCGATTGTTTCATGTTTTCAGTCCTCCATTTACAATCATCCGTCCACCTGCTGGGTTCCCATGGCACTGACGGAGTCGGAGGCGATCGTGCTGCGCACCTATCCGCTGCGCGAGGCTGATTTGCTGGTCACGCTGTTTACGCGCGCGGAAGGTAAGGTGCGCGGCGTGGCGCGGTCGGCGAAGAAGTCGAAACGGCGCTTCGGCGGCGCGCTGGAGCCCATGACTTATGTGCGGGCTTTTTACGACGTGCGCGAGCGGCAGGAGTTGGCGCGACTCGATGCCTGCGAGGTGCTGGAGTCTCCGCTGGCCAGCGAAGTCAGCTATGCGCGCGCTGTGGCGCTGGCGCATGTGGCCGAACTGCTCGATGAGTTGCTGCCGGATCGCGAAGCCAATGACGCCATCTTCCGCCTGAGCCTCTCGGTACTGCACGCCCTCACTGGCTCAGAAATATGGATGCCGGTCACTTACTTTGATCTGTGGCTGACCCGGCTGGTCGGTTTTCTGCCCGAACTGACGGAATGCATCGTGTGCGGCCGCAGCCTGAACGGAAGCCGCGCTTACTTTCATGCACTGGCCGATGGGCTGATGTGTCCCGAGGATAAGCGGCTGGCGTCGTCCGAGATTTCAAACGAGTCGCGGGCGCTGGCCGCGAAGATGTTTCGTGCTCCGGTGGAGAGTTTTGCGGGCTCGCCATGGCCGAAGGTGCAGGGAGCCGATCTGCGGAAGTTTCTGATCCAGGCCTTGCAGCGGCACATTGAGAAGAAGATTGTGACGGCGGGGATGCTGGAGAAGGGCGGGTTCTAGAGGATACCGATGCGGCTGCCGAAGGGGAGGCACGTTTGACAGCGGATTGCTTCGCGTAGTACCTTCAAAATAGACGTTGCATACTCGACGTCGCGCTGGCTCTCGTAGAGGGCTAGCTACAAAAGAAGCGCACGGGCAGCAAGCCCATTGGAGTGCAAAAATGAACCGTCCTTTGACATCATCTATTCCCAAACAGCCCCAGCAAAATGTTAACCTCGTAGACTGCAATTCGCTCCTCGAAGTGGGGGACGCTATTGCCGCCGCCGAACAACTGGATCGCGTTCAGATCGAATACGCGAAACTCTCCGAACGACTCAAGGCAGAACGAGTTCGAAACTATTGGTCGCCCGCGAATGTGTCCATAGCGCTGGTTTCCGCGAATGAGGAGTCGGAGGGACAGCAGCGATTTACGGCGATGCTTTCAAAATCCGGCTTCGACACTGACGTGTCGTTCTACCGCGACAACTATGTTTCCGTTCCCGCGGGAAGACAGCCCGCAGACTTTTATGAGCAGAGCAAGGAACGGCGGCAGCGGCCGCTCATATCGTTGGCCTCTCGTCTGGCCTACGCCCTGGGCCTTTTAGCTCGATACGAAGAGCCGCAGATCATCATTGTGGCCCATGCTTTCGAGCTCTATTGGCCGATGCTTAACTTCGCCCAGCGTAACCCGCAGGCGCGAGTTGCGCTCGCGTACTTTGCTAATTTCCTGGACTCCCGCTGGAAGCAGGTGGGCCTCTTCGATGACTCGTTTCCCATAAAATTCTTCAACCTAGAGGAACACAGCGCCGAACTGCTTGGCGGAGTCGACCTGCGTGGCTCTGCCCGGGGTCGCAGCATCCGCTCGCCCGGTAGCGGCCTAAGCCGTCTCTGAGCGCGGCTTCGGTGTCAGTTGTTTATTAAGTCGTCACGGTACCGTGACGTTAAGCTGCCACGCACATAGTGCGCGGCTTGTAAATACAGGAGGCGCATATGCATTGCACGGATAGCTTCTATGTGGTTGCTGTTATCGGGCTGCGTTACAAAGAGTTCGTCAGGCTCGACGAGAAGGTGACCAGCCGCGGTCTACCGATATCCCTCAATTACGCAGGACACATCTCCGACGGCTCGAATTGCGGGTGTCGCGCAATGGAAGCTGCCCGCGCAGCTGATCTGGTTCTTTGGCAGCCGAATGGAACGAGGCATCTTCCGGCGGGCTTCGTACCATCGCTTCCGGTCTTGCGGGTGCATGGCGTGTCTAGCGGCTTCAACGCATTACTGCGCTGGCTGACAGGGAAGGCCAGAGAGCAGAGGATGTGACGGCTTGTCAAAGCTTCCGTTACAATCATTGATTAATCTTCAAGTTCCCGGACAAGTGTGTGAATGCATCCAAGCCCAACCCGCTGACCTTCCAGGAACTCATCCTGCGCTTGCAGGCCTTCTGGGCGGAGCGCGGGTGTGTGTTGCAGCAGCCTTATGACGTGGAAGTGGGCGCGGGGACGATGGCACCGGAGACGTTTCTGCGCGTGCTGGGGCCGAAGCCTTATAAGGTGGCGTATGTGCAGCCCTCGCGGCGGCCGGCGGATGGGCGCTATGGCGAGAATCCGAACCGCCTGTTCAAGCACATTCAGTTGCAGGTGATCCTGAAGCCTCCGCCGGAGAATGTGCAGGAACTTTATTTGGAATCGCTGGGCGCGATCGGCATCGACCTGCGCGAGCACGATATCAAGTTCGAAGAAGATAATTGGGAAGCGCCGACGCTCAGTGCGTGGGGCGTGGGCTGGCAGGTGATGCTGGATGGGCTGGAGATCACGCAGTTTACCTACTTCCAGCAATGCGGAGGAGTGGATTTATTTCCGATCTCCGCCGAATTGACTTACGGCCTGGAGCGCATCGGCGCATTTCTGCAGGATGTGGATTCGATTTACGACATCGTGTGGGCGCGCGATCCCTCGGTTGACGGAAAAACGACCGGGCATGAAGTGAAGTACGGCGATGTGCGCCTGGCGGATGAACAACAGTTCTCGGTTTACAACTTCGAGTCGGCGGATGTGGAGAAGGCTTGGGAGCATTTCCGGCTGTACGAGGCGGAGTGTCAGGGGCTGATCGAGCAATTTAGACGCATCCAGAATTTTCAGAAGACTGTTGTCGATGACTTGAACGTAAAGATTTTAGGCGCGGAAGATGGCGGACAAGTCGCCACGAGCCAACGTAACATCAAGTCCTGGCCAATTCTCGCAGCCTACGATCTCTGTTTGAAGTGCTCACATCTATTCAACATCCTCGACGCCCGCGGAGCGATTTCGGTGACTGAGCGCGTTGGTGTGATTGCGCGTGTACGGGCGCTGGCGGTTGGAGTTGCGAAGGGGTGGGTGGATCAGCAAAAGAGTGAATCTGCGGCGGCCGAGAAATTAGACGAGCCTGAGCCTGCAAGCAAGAAAGAGACGAAGAAAATTCGCGAGAAGTTATCGCCTGTGGGACAGTGAACGGTGATCCGTGCGGCGTAGTCTGCGTCACATTAGATTACCCTGGTTTGAGAGACTCAGAGTTTGAAGCATGCCAGACTTTCTACTAGAGATCGGATGCGAAGAGATTCCTGCGCGGATGATCGACGCCGCGTCCGAAGAGTTGCGTGTGCGCATCCAAGACTTGGTCCAGAGGGAAAAATTGGCAGGCGGCACATTCGAGAGTTTCAGTACTCCGAGGCGCATTGCCGTTGTTGCTCAGGGAGTGGCAGCACAGCAACCGGCGGTCATCGATCTAGTAACTGGACCTTCGATGGTTGTTGCGTACAAAGACGGCCAACCCACGCCCGCTGCTCATGCCTTCGCTAAGAAAACCGGCGTTGATGTGTCATCCCTTAATAAAATTACGACGCCAAAAGGCGAATATGTCGCCGCTCGAATTGCAAGGCAAACGCGGACTGCCGCAGAGATATTGGCCGAATCGCTCCCCAAAGAGATCTCCTCGATCTATTGGCCAAAGAATATGTATTGGCGCAAACCGAACGAGCGGTTTGTGCGGCCAGTGCGGTGGCTGGTCGCGATGCTGGATGACGAGACGATCCCGTTGGAATTCGACGGAATCCAGGCAGGAAAGGCATCGCGTGGGCACAGAATTTTGTCCGCCGGCACGGTAACCATTCCGCGGGCCGGTTCCGCTTACGTCGATGCGCTGCGCGCGGCCAAGGTTCTCGGGCGCAGCGAGCGCGAGCACCAGATTCGCAAGGCTCTCGATGCCGCTACGCGCAGCATTCCCGGAGCTCGCTGGCGCGAAGACAAGCCCCTGCTCGACAGCGTGGTGAATCTTACGGAATTTCCGTCGGTGATTCTGGGCGGCTTCGATTCGCAGTTTTTGGCGCTGCCGGAAGAAGTTTTGGTGACCGTGATGCGCGATCATCAGAAATATTTTGCGCTGGAAGATTCAAGCGGCAGGCTGCTGCCGCATTTTCTGGCGGTTTTGAATACTGACGGAGATGCGCAGGGCCGCATCCGGCACGGCAACGAGCGCGTGCTTCGCGCCCGCTTCAACGATGCCCGCTTTTTCTGGCAGACGGACCAAAAGCGGTCGCTGCTGGAGCGGCTGGATTTGCTGCGCAGCGTCACTTTCCAAAAGGATCTTGGCAGCTACTATGAGAAGACGCTCCGGGTGCAGCGGTTGTGCAGTTGGCTGAGTGAAATCGTCAAGCAGAGCGGGATGACGGTGCGTCCGGGAGTGATTCACAAGGCGGCCTGCCTGGCCAAGACCGATCTGACCACCGAACTGGTAAAGGAGTTCACCGAACTGCAGGGAATTGTGGGCGGTCTCTACGCGCGAGTGCAGGAGCTTGATTCCTCGTTACCGGAAGCGACGCGGCTCGCCATCGCGGATACTATTTACGATCATTACAAACCTGAATTCACGGAAGATGCCGTGCCGCGCTCGCTCGAGGGTGCGGTGCTTTCCATCGGCGACAAGGCGGATACGATTGCCGGCATGTTTTCGCTGGGACTGATTCCGACCGGGTCGAAGGATCCATTCGCCATGCGTCGGCAGGCCAACGGCATAGTGAAGACGATCGCGGAGAAGAGGTTGCCTTTGCCTTTGTCGAATCTGATGCAGGATGCGAGGGCTGGCTACCAGGGATCGGAAGCGAAGAAGAAGTTTGTCGATGAGGCCAAGTTTTCCGAGAGTCTGCGGACGTTCTTTCGCGAGCGGTTGGAATTTTATTTGAAAGATGTGCGTGGGTATGCGTATGACGTGGTTAAAGCTGTATTGGCAGCGGATGCAGACGACGTGGTGGACGTGCTGGCGCGGGCCGAGGCGGTGAAGCAGGTGTTGCACATGCCTGAGTTTCTGGCGATCGGCGCGGCCTGCAAGCGCATGCGGAATATTTTGAGGCAGGCGGAAGAGAAGGGACTCAAGCCGGCGGCTGCCTTTGAGTATCTGCCCGAGTCAGCTCCTGAGGAGAAAAACCTGGTTGCCTACGTGGAAACGCACAGCTCCAGGATTGAAGCGTGCCGCAAGGAAAAGGAATACGTTGACGCGCTTCTTTTGCTCTCGACAGCTCGAGAGCGCGTTGACGCGTTTTTTGAGAAAGTCATGGTGATGGTCGAAGATGAGCAGCTCCGAGCGAATCGCCTGGCTCTACTCCGGACACTGTTGCAAGAGTTTTCCACCATCGCGGATTTTTCCGAGATCGTGACTGAAGGGAAAGCATAGTCGCGAATCCACAGGGGCTAAAGCCCTTGCTAACAAATAAATGAGTTCTGATCGCAGCGCTGAAAGCGCTGCGCCACCCAAAAGCTACGACAAAGGACCAATAAATCATGGCGACGATGACCCTCCCCGAAAAAGCTGAAGTGCCGGAACAAAACAACAACCCGACCAAGTACGTTTATTTTTTCGGCGGCGGTAAGGCCGATGGTCACGGCAAGATGAAAGATGATCTGGGCGGCAAGGGCGCCGGTTTGGCCGAGATGACCAACGCCGGACTTCCCGTTCCTCCGGGCTTTACCATCCAGACGGAAGCTTGTCGCGAATACATGCGGCAGGGGCATGTATCGAAAGCGGTTGACCGGCAAATGGAAGAGGCCCTCGCAAAATTGGAAACGCTTCAGGGTCAGAAACTCGGCACCGGCGAGAATCCCTTGCTGGTAAGCGTTCGTTCTGGCGCGAAGTTTTCCATGCCCGGAATGATGGATACCATCCTGAATCTCGGATTGAACGACAAGAGTGTGGAAGCGTTGGCCAAACGCAGCAACAACCCGCGCTTCGCGGCCGACTCCTACCGGCGACTTATCCAGATGTTCGGCAACGTGGTATTGGAGACTCCGAAAGCCGCGTTTGACGAAGTATTTGATGCGAAAAAGAAGCAGAAGAAGACGCATCTCGACACCGATCTTGACGCCAAGGCGCTGAAGGAAGTGATCGAGGAATACAAGAAAGTCGTCAAGAAACATGCCAAGCGCGACTTCCCACAGGATCCTCACGAACAGCTGATGATGGCTCGCGACGCCGTATTCCGCTCCTGGCAGAATGATCGCGCCAAGCACTACCGCCGAATCAACAACATCGATGACATGCTCGGCACGGCCGTCAACGTCCAGGCCATGGTCTACGGCAATCTTGGCGATACCAGCGGCACCGGCGTTGGTTTTACGCGGAATCCAGCGACCGGCGCGAAGGAGTTTTACGGCGAATTTCTGATGAATGCGCAGGGCGAGGATGTAGTTTCCGGCGTGCGAACCCCGGTTCCGATTCTCGAACTGCAGAAAATCATGCCGGATGTCTACAACCAGCTTCGCGAAATCACCACGCGTCTGGAGAAGCACTACCGCGACATGCAGGATTTCGAGTTCACCATTCAGGACGGCAAGCTTTACATGCTGCAGACGCGCAACGGGAAACGCACCGGTCGCGCTGCCGTGCGCGTGGCGATTCAGATGGTGGATGAAAAATTGATTACCCAACAGGAAGCGATTTTCCGGGTGGAACCGAATCAGCTCTATGATTTTCTCGTGCCACGATTGGATGAAAAGAGTACGAAAGTTGAAGTTCTGGCAACGGGATTGCCCGCCTCGCCCGGTGCAGCCGTCGGCCAAATTGTTTTCACTGCCGAGGAAGCGGTCAAGAAAGCGGGCCATGGTGCGCAAAAAAATCCGGTGATTCTCGTTCGTGCCGAAACCACTCCCGAAGATATCCAGGGCATGGAAGTCGCGGCCGGGATTCTGACGTCGCGCGGCGGAATGACGAGTCACGCGGCCGTCGTCACACGCGGCATGGGCAAGTGTTGCGTGGCGGGTGCTGGCGATATTCAAGTAGATGAGCGCGCCGGGGAAATGCGTGTTAAGGGCCAAGTGTTTAAAGAGGGGGATTGGATCTCGCTCGACGGAACCAGCGGACGCGTTATCAAAGGGAAGCTGAATACGCTGGAAGCCTCTTCCAACGATGCCGACCTGCAAAAACTGCTGGGCTGGGCGGAGCCATTCCGCAAAATCGGTGTGCGCGCCAATGCCGATATTCCTCGTGACGCGATTCAAGCCAAGGCATTTGGCGCTGAGGGAATCGGTCTGTGCCGCACCGAGCACATGTTTTTTGCCGAAGACCGCATTCCACACATGCGCGCCATGATTCTGGCCGACAATGAAAAAGACAGGCGCATCGCGCTCAAGAAGTTGCTTCCCATGCAGCGCGCGGACTTCATTGGATTATTAAAAGCGATGGCAGGTCTGCCTGTAACCATCCGGCTGCTCGATCCACCCTTGCACGAGTTCTTGCCCAAGCGCGAGAAGCTCATGGTCGATATCGCCAGCTTGAACAGCGCCAGCGCCAAGCAAAAGAAAGCTCTCGTCGAAGAATATCGCGACTACGGCGCAGGGGGAGCGGGAGACCTAAAAAAACTTCTCCCTCATCTTTTGTCGCGCGTGGAAGAGTTGCACGAGTTCAATCCCATGCTCGGACATCGCGGATGCCGTTTAGGAATCACGTATCCCGAGATTACCGAGATGCAGGCGCGGGCCATTTTTGAAGCGGCCGTGGCTGTCGAAAAGCAAGGCATTAAAACGCACGCGGAAGTGATGATCCCGCTGATCGCGACGGTGAAAGAGATGTCGAACCAGGGGGCGATTGTTCGGCGCGTGGCGGAAGAAGTGTTCAAGGAAAAAGGGAAGCACGTGCACTACCTGGTGGGGACGATGATTGAGTTGCCTCGTGCCTGCCTGGTCGCCGACGAAATTGCCAAGGAAGCAGAATTTTTTTCTTTCGGCACAAACGACCTCACTCAGACAACATTTGGCTTTTCGCGCGATGACGTGAACAAGGTGCTGCCCACGTATTTGGCGGAAGGAATTCTGAAGCAGGATCCGTTTGCCGCGATTGACCAAGTTGGCGTCGGTGAACTGGTACGGATCGGAATCGAGCGCGGACGAAAGACGCGTCCCAAACTGGAAGTCGGAATCTGTGGCGAGCATGGCGGCGAGCCGTCGTCAGTAGAATTCTGCCATCAGGTGGGAATGGATTACGTTTCTTGTTCTCCGTTCCGCGTGCTCACGGCGCGGTTAGCGGCTGCACAAGCCGGTGCGTCCGACGCTCTGAAAGTTGAGGGCGGAAGAACGAAATGAAAACCCGCAGAGGGCGCGGAGAACGCAGAGGAATTTTAGGGGCTTCTTGGACACCAACGAGATTTCCGGAGCCGTCGTCGATGCGGCGATGAAGGTGCATACGGCGCTGGGTCCGGGATTGCTGGAGAGTGTCTACGAAAAGTGCCTAAAGCATGAACTGACGAAGCGTGGTCTCCGCGTCGAAGCGCAGATCTGGCTGCCTGTAATCTATGACGGCGTCGAGATAGAGGGCGGCTACAGGATTGATCTTCTTGTCGAAGGCCAAGTGGTCGTCGAATTAAAAGTAGTTGAGCAAATACTGGACATTCACAAGGCCCAGTTGCTCTCTTACCTGAAGCTCTCAGATAAACGCGTCGGCCTGCTCATCAACTTCAATGTAGTGCATCTAAGAGACGGGATACGAAGGTTGGTAAATAATTTTCCCTCCTCTGCGTCCTCAGCGTCCTCTGCGGTTGTGGACTGACTTGTCGGTTATTGGACTCTCTGCAGGCGCGCGATCAGCTTCTGGGCCAGGCTTTCCTCCGATTCGGACCAGAGCAGTCGGGTGCTGGCGCCGCTGTTTTTCTCCACCTTCACCGAGAATTCGACCAACTTCGCGACGTTGTCGCGAATCTTGGCGTTCGTCTGCTCATTGAGTGAAATCTCGGGCTGGAGAAAGTACGAGTCCAAACCGAAGTCCACCTGGATGTGTCCCGTGTGTTGATACGTTCCCTCGTCGAAATCTTCTCCCTGAACGGTGAATTTCACCGGCGCGGCTTCCAGCAGCCAGTTCCCGCTCGAAGCGTCCGGAGTCCACAAGTCCCAATAGGCTTCGAAAACGTACGCGTAGTCGTCATGAACCAGCTCGGCGGCAATCAGCGTAGCCTGCCCGGGATCGATCCCCGCCGGAAAGCGCCGCTCCAGCACCGTGGCCTCGCTCCACGAAACAGGATGAACCGCAAAGTATGTGACGCCTGACCGCTGCGCCGAAAAAGGAAACTGCTGCAAGACCGCGAAAGCGTGCGGCAACATCTCGGGTCCGGAAAAATCCAGAAACCAGAGACTTAGATAGACGGGATCGGACACATTTTCCTCGAATACTTCTCAAATCGCATTCGGCGTGATCGCTAACCGATTCTAAATTGTCTGTCTCGCGTTTTGACAGGGCTACACGGGCTTGTTACGATCAAATGTCGGTTCACGTGACCCACCTTACAATCGTCCCCGTCGTCTAGCCTGGCCTAGGACATCGCCCTTTCACGGCGGTAACACGGGTTCAAATCCCGTCGGGGACGCCAACCTTATCAATGATTTGCAGGATTGCCGGTTTTGGCGCACTACGGGTTACGCTACGGTTCAGCTGCTGAACCACGATGAGCGTTGCGCTGGTTACGGGAGGTAAGCATACCAACAGGTGATGCTGGATCGCAGAGGTCGATCACGTCACCACCCGAAGTGTTCTCAGTTGAAAATTCCTTTGGATGTCTGGAATCGGAATTCATGACCATGAAGGAGCCTGCCACCATGAGCTAACTTAAGGCAGGATTCCTCGGGGGTGGCCCGGGATCCCGTGATCCGCCCAGAATGCAGTTCATTTCCCAGAGGCGCTGGCATCCTGACTGCTCGTTAGCGTGTGCGCCTTCGCCAGCATCGCATCAAGCGCTGCGCGCGGGTAAAGCTTGCCGCTGAGCACAACCGCCTGAATCGAGCGCGTGTTATGAATGTCGGCGAGTGGGTTCTTATCAAGTAAAACAAAATCGGCAGTCTTGCCAACCTCAATGGTTCCGCGGCGGTCAAGTTGCCCCATAAACTCAGCGGCATTTCGAGTGGCGGCCTGGATAGCGGCAAGCGGAGATAGTCCGGCATCGACCAACAGCGCTAGCTCATCATGGATTCCGAAGCCGGGGAAGCACTGCGGATTCATGGTGTCAGTGCCGGCGAGTATGGGGACGCCCGCCCGGTACATGAGCCCGACAAGCCTTATGGATTCGTCAAATTGAAGCCGATTCAATTTGGCAATTGCGGCCCGAGGCTCGGGAGGAACGTTTTTGTAATAACCGGCATCCCATTTCGCTCGCACCTCTCTGCTCAAATATTTCAATCGTGGGTCATTCGCAGGCAGCGGATCGTCGATCTGTGCTCGCAGCAAAGTGAGGGTGGGACATTGCCAGGTTCTATCCTTCACGAACAGTGCAAACAAGGACTGGGCGGTAGCTTCGTCAAAAGTTTCAACGACGCGCATGTTAAGGCGAATGATGCTTTTCCCTGAGTCTATCTTTTGCGCCATTGTCGCGCCAGGCGCCCGGAACAATGCTTCCTGCTGCTGCATCTCCGAATCGATCGACTTTTCTTCTTTTGAGCAGCCGTCAGCCACGCGTGTCAGATGCTCAATGCTTTTCTGGCCAGCGTCGGATGCTTCTGCAGCGGTCACCGATTCCGGAACATGCCCTTCGAATGGAATACGACACTTGTTAGCCTCGTCGGCGATGGCGAAGTAGGCGTTGCGGGATAACCTGCTATAGACCTTGATGAAGTCTGCGCCACGCTCCCGCTGTTGTTCCACCACTTCGCGCCCTTGAGCTTCATCGGTGACAACGATCGATTCGGGCCAGACTGGATTTGGACCATCGATGATGGGACTGCCGAGGTAGATGGTCGGCGATGGATCTTCGTTCGAACCATGCGCAGCGCGCCACGCATGGGCGTCAGGCGGACCTGACATGTCACGCACGCCGACAACTCCGTTAGCCAGAAAAAGAAGGTGGCTCCAGGGAGCGCGGGCGTCTGACGCGCCGTGGACATGCATATCCCACAAGCCAGGGATGAGAAACTTTCCTGTGCCGTCGACGACTACGGCTTTTCTTGGGGTATGTGTCTTTCTCCATGGACCAACCGCAACGATGCGACCGCCATCTGCGATCACCGTCATGTTAGACTCGGGGCCACGGCCAGTGGCGTCAATCACTGTCACGCGTTTGATCACAAGCGATTGAGACCAGGAGCAGGCGCTGAATAGAGTGAACAGGAGAATCAGATGCAGGCCGCTAGCTGCGGGACATCGCGACAAAGGCCGTAAGCATTCGCACGCAAATTGCGGAGTTAGAGAGCGAGTGATTTGACACTTCATGCGTGCTTGCGAGTATAGACAATTTCCTGCTCACCCACATGCCGTCAACAATTCGTCAGGTTGCGCGGGCATCCGGAGCGAGAAGTGGTTTCGCGCATAGCGATCTCGACTGGTGAGAATGGGGCAATGCGTTCATCGACGAGCTATTGGTTCGTGTCTCGGTTGGATTGTCGGCAAACCTGACCTTACAGAATTACGTCAGGCTTGCCCGTCACCCGGCAGTAGCGAAGCGAATGAGCCCAGGTCTCAAAATTGAGGCCTGGGGCACGATAATGTGCCCTGATCTCAGCTCCACTGAGTTCGCCGTGAAGAAATCAGTCTGATGAATTGGGCGCCAGCAGGAGGATCTTCCCAATACCGCCTTTCTCCCCTAACACATGTGCTTCAGCTGCATCACACAACGGCATCCGGCGACCGATAGGCAGAATGAACTTGCCATCGCGCACGTCATCGGCAAACTCACGCACCTTGGATGGATCAGGCTGAGCGCGCACGCGCGTAATCTTCACTGTCGGATTTTGGGCCGCCGCGCTTTCCGGCAAGACAGCGGCGTACCCAAAGGAGCCGCCCTGCCTTACCTTCGCGATCAGCTTCGCTGCAACGTCACCGCCAACGGTGTCCGCAATTGCATCTACTAGGCGGAAGTTCTTAATCGCTTTATCGTCATCAATCGCGAGCACGTCAGAGACACCGAGGGAGCGGGCGTCATCCAGCTCTTTCGCGCGAACACCTGCAATCACTTGCGCGCCTATCTTCTTCGCCGTATGCACCGCCGCGCGCCCAACACTGCCCAGCGCTCCAGTTATCAGAACAATCTGTCCCTTTTTCACCTTTGTCGCAAGGCGCACAAGCTGGTCTCCCGTGAGGGAAATCAGCGGGATCGCGGCCGCGTTCGCCAGGTCCACGCCATCGGGCAGATGGGTCACGTCCAAATCGTCCACTGCCACCAATTCGGCATAGGTCGCGTTGGATAGCGCAAGAACGCGGTCGCCGGCCTTGAAGTGCTTCACATTTGCGCCCACCGCCCGTACGATGCCACTCACATCGCGGCCCAGAATTGCCGGAAACGACAACGGAGAGTCTTTCTGGCGCATCCCTGAACGCAGTTTCCAGTCGATCGGATTAACGCTCGCAGCGGCTGCCGCGATCAGTACTGTACTTCCGCTAATCTGCGGTTCGGGAACGGTGTCTTCAAATTTCAGCTTCTCGGGACCGCCGTACTCATGCAGCACCACTGCCCTCATCACGTATCTCCAAGAGACTCCAAGTATATTCAACCTCAAAATCAGATGCACGGGAGCCGACTCGCGTCTCAACGGGATAACTTCCGGCTTGCCCGTGGTCCGGCCAGAAGGGGAGTTAAGGATTCCTCTGATCTCGGCCGGCCTCCTTTGGCGCAAATTTGTTGCCTCCAACGTGAGATGAGCATGCGATCCGCGACACGAGACCAATCGGAAACTCCCGCGGAAGGAGTCCGCAAAATGAAGAATTTCGTGCTCCCGCTCATTGCATTATTTTTGGCTGTAACCTCGCCCCTCGGCAGCCAAACGAAACCGGACGAGCAAGCCGTGCGCGCGATTCCACAGGCATTCGCGGACGCATGGGCCAAACACGACGGCCACGAACTTGCAAAAATAATGGCGGATGATGTGGACTTTGTCACGGTAGGTGCCATGTGGCTGCATGGGAGGCCTGACTTCCAGAAATACCATGTGCGGCTACTGAGCGGCCGTTTCAAGGAGTCATCGATCACGCCGCGGCAGCGCGTTTTTTTGGAGCCCAGATATTGCTGCCGTTCACTGGAGTTGGACGGGTGCCGGCGATAAGAACCCAGATGGCACGGCGCGAACGCGGCGTTACGGGATGATGACGTTGGTTACTGCAAAACGAAACGGCACTTGGCTTGTGGTTGTCTCCCAGAATGACAACTCCTTTCCGGGAATGCCGCCCGAGATGCAAGGGATCACGACGCCGATGCCAATGCCTGACCAAATCGGTAGCCAGCCATCCAACCCGAAAAACTGACCCTGGCTATTTGAACAGTCGATCGCAAGTGTTTCTTTGCAAATTGTGGATAACCGGGCGCGTATTTTTAGCCGGGCACAAACGAGTGTGTCGGAAGCAAGAGGCGAAATCCTGCGCGGATTGTTAGCCAACATTCCCTAATCGCGTTACGTCAGAGTTGCCCGTAATCTGTCCAGAACGAACGCCAAAGTGCGGAGATCATTTCCGACAAGCCGACTCGTCACTAATCTGGTTAACTTGCTCGTCCGCGGAAATGCCTTTATGCAATCTCCCCTTTTGATCTACCGTTCCTGCGCTACTGCGCGCCGGGCTCTTGGGGGATAGCTGCTCCATCGGAACGTGGGTCTCCTGCAGCAAAGTTGACCCGACGGCTGTTGTCGCGGACGACAGCTGCCCCCTGGCCTACCGAAAAGGAGAAAAGTTCGAGCAGTTTTTGCGGCTCCCCAATAGCGCGCGAATTGCCTGGTTCTTGGCCGGCGGCATGGACGAGGCGAAAGACTTGCCCCCAGCAGGTAGGGTAAGATGCATCGAATTCGGAGTTTCTATTGCCAATGGTGCAGCTTCTAATCATTCTTGCGCTTTTCAATCGCGTTAATTGCCGCTTTGGGTGGCTGGCGCCGAGATCGAAGACTTCTCGTCGAATCGCGTAAGGGTTCGCTGGACCGGGACGCTGAACGAACAGCTGCCCTTGAAAAAGCCAATGAGGGTCTAAAAGCTTCCCAGGTCGATTTGCAAAGACGATGGCAGTATCTTTCAGAGGCTCAGAGGCTGAGTCACTCTGGGACTTTCGGATGGAAGGTGCACAGCGGCGAACTCGTTTGGTCTGACGAAACCTACCAAATTCTGGGTTTCGCACGACAAATGAATCCTACGCTCAATCTGGTATTCGACAGAGTTCACCCTGAGGACCGGGACCGCCTGCAACAGATCAGGGATCGCGCCACTCAGAACGGCATGGATTTAGATATTGAGCATCGAATTTTCTTACCTGACGGCGTCATCAAATATGTTCGGGTAGTTGCGCATGCTGGAAGAGACAGCTCCGGCGACCTCGAATATGTGGGCGTAGTGACCGACATCACCGAGCGCAAACATGTCGATGAAGAACGCCAGGCCCTGTCTCGCAGCTTGCAAGAAAGCAAAACAAGGCTTGAGGAAGCTCAACGTGTCGCCCAGATCGGGCACTATGAATGGAACCTTGTTGCCAACCGGGTGACTTGGTCCGCCGAACTTTATCGCATCTACGGACTGCCTCCACAAGAAGGGTCCATTGATATGGCGATGGTTCGGGAAATGATGCACCCTGATGATCGGGAACTCGTTTTCGGGACAGCTGAAGACGTCGTTCGTAGTGGAGTGAACGCTGCGGTAGAACATCGTGTCGTCTGCCCCACCGGCGAAGTGCGTACTGTACAGGCCATCGGGACTGTGAAAAGAGACGCATCGGGCCGAGCGTACGAAATATTTGGTACGGTCCAGGACATCACCGGCCGCAAGCGCGCAGAGGAAGAGCACCAGACGCTGTCGCGCGACCTGCAGGAGAGCAAAGCCTGGCTTGAAGAAGCCCAACAAGTCACTCATGTCGGCTACTGGGTATGGGACCTTCAGACGAATCGTCTCATCTGGTCGGACGAAAACTATCGCATCTTCGGGTTGGCGCCAGAGGAAGGCCCCATTGACTTAGGCAAGGTCCGCGAAATGATCCATCCGGACGATCGAGAGACCGTATTTCGAAACGCAGAACAAGCCGTTAGTTCTGGGGTACGCGCTGACTGTGAACATCGGCTTTTTCGCCCGAACGGGGAAATGCGCGTCGTACAGAGCCTGGGCGATCTAAAAAAAGACTCGTCAGGAAAGCCCTACCAAATGTTCGGTACCACGCAGGACATCACTGAGCGCGAGCGAGCAGAGGAGGCTCTGCAACTTGGTGCGTCATTCTGTTGACTTCGGCTTCCTGTGAACAGTCATGACACAGGTCACTTCCTGCCAAAGGTTGATTGCCGAGATCTGTTCGAAAACCATTGCTTCGTTTTCTGACGCGAGAAGTGACGGCCCTTCATTTTACCTACCACAACTGATGATACTTTTCAGGAGTAACGCCTTTGTTGTCCGCTGGAGGGGTTTCGTACAGGCTTTGGGGCCGCGCCTTCGGTCCGCACGATACGTCTTCGCCACGGGATTTCCGTGCGCCTGTCACCCAGATTGTTGTACCGCCATTGGGAACTCCAGCAGCTTGCCCCGTTCGTGTGGCGGCAACCACTTTGAAACCCTGCGAACACTTTGCGGAATATAGAATTCGATTATCTTTGCCATACATCCTCTGAAGTACTCCTCTGCTTGGCGCAAGAAGAGAAAAAGCACGCCAGATGCCAAAGCGATTCTTACGAGAGGCTACTGATGTCCGCGGGCAAGTCACGTGAGGGAGCCTCCGTTCTGTTTGCGCGTAGATGACGTAATCAGGCGGCGATCTGTCTTTTGGCAGGTTACGTGCTCTTGCTCTCGTGAAGGAGCAACAACATGCTGGAGGCAGCCGTACGTACGGAGAATGATCAGTGCATCGAGTTGGTCCCTTAGCGCTTTGCAGACAAGTGCTTCATTGTTACTGTGTGACCGGAAACTCTAGGTGGACCCACTGCTTCTGCCGCGACTCCAGAACTGCAGCTCGTCGTTTCCAAGAGGAGATCGTGCGTTCAAGCTGTAATTCGTCAACGTTGGCGAACGCAGAATCTTCTGAAACGCATTTCTGTCTTCCCCCCAACCCTGTGTCGCTGCAGGACGCGCCTCAATAGATGAGCTTTAGCGAAAACTGAATTTGCCGTGAGGTTCCCGCGGTCTTGCTGATCATGCCAAACCCTGTACCCTGGATGAGGTTCGCAGGTAGCCCCATGTTGACGATGTTAAACAAATTAAATAACTCTGCGCGGAATTGCAGGTCCGCTCGCTCCAAACCGCTTTCTCGGTGGCCAATCGGAGTCGTCTTGATGAGCGCAAAATCGAAATCATAATATGCCGGGCCGCGAAATGTATTACGGCCGAGCGTTCCAAAGCGCCCGGAGTTTGGTCCGGTCCCGCCCGCGATCCCGACGGGAATGGCAAAGAAACTTGCGTTGTTCGCGCCCCGCCCAAAATAATCGTCGCGCGCTCGCATTGAACTGCCGGCGCTCGAGAGGTCCGGTGTCTCAATCTGGTCTGGCCGGTCCGCGCCAATCGTTCCCGCGCCCGTCTGCTGGATCCCCGAATAAACCGTGAACGGCGAACCACTGGTGATCGTCGAGATGCTCAGCAACTCCCAGCCCTTCGTCAACAGGTGCGTTCGATCCGACTGAAATCCCAAATGCTCGAAAGGTAAATCCTGGGCCGCACTCAATGTGAAGGCATGCGTCACGTCAAAGCTTGACGGCCCTCTTTCCGCTCGTGTATCGAACGGGTTTTGCGGACTAAACAACGTCACAGCCCCGGTGGATCCTGTTCCTCCGATAATGCCGCTGACATCATCCAGCGATTTGCCCCAGGTGTAGCCTGCCTGCAATGACGGACCGCCATGCCCCACATTTCCCGACAGTGAGGTCTGCAAGGCGTTGTACGACGAGTGCGACGTCGCTGTCATTACAGACTCGAATCCGAAACCACCCGTCACCGCTCCGCTACTATCGAAGTTTGTAAATCGCGCAAATTCCGGATCCGCTCCGGGATACGCGTTTGGATATGACATTCTGGGAAGTCGGAACGCCGATGTTCCGACATACGCGACATCGGCCGTGAGGCCGCCGATAGCTCGTTCCAGCCCCAGCGTCCAAGTCTGCAAGTACCCATTGCCGAAGCGCCGGTCGATCCCGGCCAGACTCAGCAGCGAGAGCTGATGACTCGGCGCCAGCGCCGCCAAATCCTGCTGGTATCGATTTACGTCCATCACCGTATTCGCCGGGACTTTTTTCGGATTGCCGCTGGCCAGCACGTTCACACCCGCTGTGTTGTAAACCTCTGGCAACTCGTCCGGTGTGATTTGGAATCCATAGGCAATCTCCCCGTTTTGCGCCGCATTGAGGCGGGGATAGACAACGTAGGGCGTTGACCCTGTCAGAGAATTGTCCTGCCAGATATTCGGTGGAATCACTGTGATGGCCCCGCCCATGTGCACATGCACTGCCTGCGGCGCGTTCCAGTCCACCTGCACACGCGGCCCCCAGCCGTTCCAATCGGTCTGGTAAGTAGGCTGTGGATTGATCAAGTATTCTTGCCCGACGCCCGCTGGTGGGAATGAATTGAGAAAACTCGACGTCCGGTACGCCCGCTCCGCAATCGGCGTGTAGAGCTCATATCGCAGCCCATAATCGAGCGTCCATTGTGGATTGATTTTCCATGTGTCCTCGACGTATGCGTTCATATCGTTCCGGTTGATGGCAGCCGGCCCAATGTGCGCGCCATTCGATGCGTACGGCGGTGCCGCCGCGACCGTATATGCGTACGGATACCCCAGCAACAGACTGCTCAAGGTGTCTGGCAGAGCGTGGCCAGGCTGAACATCGTGCTGTCCACTCGCATGAAAACGGGCGAATAAACGGTCCCACCGCCAAAATCGTATTCCCCGTTCGGGCTGGTCCCGAAGTATGTCGTGTCCCGGTTAAGGCGTGCTTCCACACCCCACTTCACCGCGTGCCGCGGGCTCGTCCACGCAAAATTCAATTGTCCCTGGACCAAATTCCCGAACGCCGATATCACCGAGCCCGCCGCTCCATTGAACGCCTCATAGAGGCCATCGATGAACTTCAAAGCCGGATCGGTGTGGTTCGGCGTCACAAACGAAGGCGTCGTTCGCGTGAAACTCACCGACGTCGACCAGAGAAAGTGCGGAGACACGGTGCGCGAGTAGGTAATGACGCCGTTCCGCTGCCGATCCACGTACTGCACGCCAAAGCTCGAATCGAGCAGCGTCTGATCTGGATTTGTTGTCGGTCCCGTCAGATTGTCGTAATTGAATCGACCAAACAATTGTCCTTTTGCGCCAACTTTCTGATCGATGCGGATGGAAAACTGATCCGTATCTGTGTTCACGTTTGAAGGCGCTGCATAGGTGCGCGCACCATACGCGCCGGTTGGATTGTTCGGGAGTGGATAGCGCGCCAGCACTGTCGCAATTGCCGGATTCACCGGTACCTGCAGCGTGTCCGTGCTGCCGTCCGAGTACGTGACCATGTCCTGACCCGCTCGCTCGGCTGCCGTAGGCACAGCCAAAACCTGGGTCGTTCCCAGAACCTGCCTGAATCCCTGATACTGCACGAAATAGAACGTGCGGTCGCGTCCGTCATACACATGGGGCAACACAACCGGACCGCCATTCGTAATTCCGAATTCGTTTCGGCGGAACGGAGGGATTCGGCCCGGGTCCGCAGTCGACGGGTGATCGAAATAATTCCGTGCATCGAGGGCAGAGTTTCTCAAGAACTCAAAGAATGACCCGTGAAAACCGCTTTTCCCGGATCGTGTCACGATGTTGGTGAAACCTGCCGCACCGCGCCCGATGTCCGCCGGCATCCAGCCTGAGCTTGATTGCAATTCCTGAATCGCGTCCACGTCGAAGTTCGTGAACGTACTCCCGCCCATCTCTGGATCACTGACATCCGCACCGTCCATCGCAAACACGGCCTCAACGCCGCGCTGTCCGTTGATGGCAAACTGCTGAGTAAAATTCGTCTGCCCGTTCACGTCGGTCATCGTGCCCGCTGCTAACAACAACAGCGTGCTGAAGTCGCGTCCATTCAACGGCAATTCATTTACCTTTTGGCTGGAGAGTTTCTCCCCGCTTGTTCTGCTGGCTGCGTTCGAAGTTGTGCTCGGGTTCCCATTCGAGACTCCTGCAGAAGTTTGCGGATTGGCTGCAATCGACAGCACGTTTTGATCGGACACCGTCAGCACAATTGTTACGCTAGTAATATTCACTACCACTTGCCCCGTCGGACCTCGCCCGGGCATTTGCACACTCACGCGATTTGGCCCGAGTCGAAGGTCCGCAATCGCGAACCTTCCGTCGGTTCCTGTAACTGCGGTTGGGTTCTTTTTGGCGCCGGGCGTGAAGACCGTTACCTTCGCTCCGGCCACAGGTTCGCCGGCAGCCGTGCGTACGACGCCAGCCCAGGCCTGCGCAGATGGCGCACTTTGTTGTGCTTTGAGCGCGATCGCCACCAGCAGTCCCAACAGCAAATAATTCATTATCAGTCGGAAAGCCTTATGAAAGGTTCGAGCTATTACGTGTTCCTTTGCGTAGTGGAATTCATGCATGAAAAATTTCCTCGAGTGAAGACGGAATGCAATCGCGTGCATGAAGTCTTTGATCGCGCAGCATAGACCCTTGTCCCGGTCCGTCATATGTCGACACGGCGTAGCTATAGAAGTGTCGAACCGCTTCGGTTTACGTACTTGTGACTTCTATGCCTTGGGAGCGGTAGGGATTCAGTACATCTTCGTCTGATGCATCGGTGATCAAACGTGTCAGCCGGGAAGCAGGCCCGACCAGGTAAGGCAGAGATGTCCCCATTTTCCCAAGTGAAATCAGGCCAACCACTTCCGTTGAAGCCCGTATCATCGCTTGCTTCACATACGCTTCTTCTCGGTCGCCGACGGTTATTCCGACCTCCGGGTGCAAACTGCACATTCCGAGAAAACATAGATCAGCGCGAATGGATTCGACTCGACGAATGGTCTCGATGCCTGTCGTGACCCGCGCCTCTTTAAGAAAATTTCCTCCGAGCATCAGCACGCTCAACTTCGGATGATCCGCCAACGCCAGCGCAAGCGGTGGGCTGTTGGTAACAATCGTCGCCAAACGCTCTCTTGAAAGGTAGGAAGCAATTCTTAGATTAGTGGTACCTCCATCAATCAGCACCACCTGACCGTCGCGGATCATGTCAGCCGCCGCTCGAGCAATTCCGATCTTGCTCTCCATGTCGATTTGTTGGCGAGACACGAAAGGAACGGCCTCGGCACGGCGAGGCAGGGCGCCGCCGTGTACCCGTTGGATCTTTCCCGAACTCGCCAATTCGCGCAGATCTCGACGAATCGTGTCTTCAGAGACCCTGTATCGACTGCTAAGGTCCGCGGCGAGGACTCGGCCCTCACTGCCAAGCAGTTCCAGGATGTACTGGTGGCGCTCTTCCTTTAGGGCGGTTTGGCCTGCTTCCGCTTCTGGTTTCATTGTGGGTCCATTTTGCACGAATACACTTGGTTACGCATGTATATACGTGTATTATCCGATTTATGCATGATACTGCCAAGCGTAGCGCCGTACAAGGTTTTTCGCAAAAGCGTTCGGTTCGGGCAGTCGTCTTCGATTACGGAAACGTTCTTTGCCTCGAGCAAACGCTGGAGGATATGAAAGGTATGGCGCTCGTGTGCGGCATTCCCCATGAGCGATTCTCGGAACTTTACTGGAAGCTACGGCCGCCCTACGACCGGGGTGATATCGATGGACCTGCCTACTGGACAGCGGTTGTTGGCCAGCAAGAACTGGGTTTGAGCGGAGATCAGATAGCAACGCTAATCAAGCTCGATAGCGAAAGTATCACTCGACCAAATCAAAGCGCTGTGCAATGGGCAAAGCTGTTGCACCATGAAGGCTTCCTCTTAACCCTTCTCTCAAACATGCCGCTCGAACTCAGTCGCCATGTGACCAAGTCCTTTCCGAGCCTCTCTACATTTGAATACCTGATTTATTCCTGCGACTACGGGTCCATAAAGCCGGAGCTGGCGATCTATCGAAATTGTCTCGAACTACTCAAAGCGGCCCCGCAAGATATCTTGTACCTGGATGATCGCGCCGAAAACGTCGAGGCGGCAGCTCGCTTAGGAATTAACGCTGTACTGTTTGACACGGTCGAAGAGACTGCATCAAGAGTCGAAAGCCGATTCGACATCCCTGTCCCGAGTTATGGCCGCTGTCGCCAATCAAGTTCACAGTACAGCTCAACAAATCGGCGCCCGGATGGGATCGAATCCGACTGATGCAGCAACGCAGCCTCCAACAGGTACGCGTGAGCGTGTCCTTAATCTTTCTGATCAATCTTTCTGATCCACGCACTGATCATCGCAACCTGGGCTTCGAGGATTCCTGCCTTTCAGGCGCACCTCCATCTTTCTCCCGCCATTTTGGGCAGGTCGTTGATGATGGCGGCAATCGGTTCCGTTCTCGCCATGCCTGCCGCTGGATGGCTCATTAACAAGTTCGGCAGTCTGAGCATCGTGATTGGGTCGACATTGGGGTTTGGCCTCGCACTGCCCTTGATTGCCGAATCCAATTCGGTCCTAACACTGTCGGTCGCTCTTCTTTTCTATGGGGCAATGGCTGCCAGGAACCAGTTATTTTTCGGAATGGACGTGATCTACAAATTTTGAGAGTGGACGTGCTAGTTCGGCAAAGTGCTGGCGCCACAAGTCTGTAATCGGACAAATGAAATCTCGCTGACTTCCCAGAAGTCGGCGGCGGGGGGAACGAGCTACTGCCGATTGCGAACGTCTTGCTGAGGCCCGCGAGCCAGAATGGCCCAAAACGGCGAATTGTGGATTCCTAGGTTTGGAGAGTCCTATAGCTCGAACGAACCCTGAACTACTGGATGTTCAACGGATCAGTGCGGTGTAGCTCGTTCAGCCCCTTTGCCTTCTCAGTCATTAGCAAGTTGATTTCGTCGAAGTGCCACGGGCGGAAATCGTGAGTGTCAACGCCGACATCCATGGAAAGGGAAGTAGGTGTATCAGGGAGGTTCCCATGAGAATGTCCGTACAGGTACCACGCCCATGAGGGGAGCGATTCCAATCCCGCATGGCGCAGTGACAGATCACGACGGGCTGGCCATGTATGAGAGTTCCGCAATGTTGCTGAGCCAAGAGAACTCCTCGGTCAGCTTGCGAATTTATTTGTCATAATAACCGGCACCGCAAAGATCTTCTTACAGCGAATCTGCTTGCGGTGCTCCAGAGCCTTCGCCTTGCTCCCGATGCAGAAATCTTGAAGGAAATAGAGCATGTCATTGGCCTTAACGGAGGCGTTGAGACGGTCGAGGATCGTTTGATCCATTTCCTCGACACTTCGAAACGGTCGATTATAGTAGCGGATTGTGTTGTTATGCCCGAAATGAAAATCCGCCGTGAACCATATGTTTGGCATGTCTCTTGTGAACTCCCTGGCGACCTAGCTCCGTCTCAATGATGCTTTGCGTTCCGCTCCGGAACGACTTGCGGCGTAGGAGCTTCCGGCATTGGCATCTGTTGTGACTGAGCGGCACTTGATGCTTCCGGCGTTCCTTGTCGCAGGCTGGCAGACGGGGACCTCGCTGCGACTAAGTGCCTTAGAATCACGGGGGCCAGTGCGCAAAATATTGCCGGAACTGGAGTTATCTTGATGCTATTAGATTGTCAATGAGCTAATGCGTATAGGAATAGCGTTACTGTTTTGTGGGTCGAAGTCAAGGGAATTGTGCGGAATGATGCCTTTGACGAACGAAGTTGGGATGCGCCCACCCGCGTTTGGCGGTTTGAAGGAGGACGCTTCCGCGTTCCGTGGCTTCCCATCTTGCCAGTGGTGAGGCAGAAGTTGTCGAGCTTCGCTTGACAGACAGCGGGGGCGGCTGTCCCTACATACACGCTTGGGTGACGTAAATTCGATTGTGTAAAAGGGAGAGGGTGTAAGTTGGCTTTGGCCTCACAAGCTAAAGCCGTTCCGAAAGGAGACCTACACCCATGGCGAAGATAATCCCAATCACGGAGCATTACCAACATTTTCTGGCGGAGATGAAAGAGAGTTTCTGGGGCGATGTGTACGGCGAGACGAAGCCGGCTGTGGAAAGAGCGTTTGGAAGCGGATTCGCGGCGGGAACGGGACCGGTATGCGGTGCGCGAAGTGTATCAGCGGCGGAGCAGCCGGCGGCAGCCCTATCGTAATGGCTACTACGAGCGGGATTTCGTGACCCGGTTGGGGACGATCCGGCTGCGCATAGCGCGCACCCGGGGGAAGAGTTTTCTGCCGCGTGGGCTGGAACCTTTTCAGCGGCGCGCCGAGGATGTGTCGATGCTGATTCGGGAGGCGTTTCTGCGCGGCCTCTCGACGCGGCAGGTGGGGCGGGTGGTGGCCACGGTGAGCGAAGAAGTGGTGAGCCCGCAAACGGTGTCGAAGTTGACCCGCGATCTGGACGAGGTAGTGCGGCAGTTCCACCAAGCGCGGCTGCAAGACAACTACGCCTATCTGTTTTTGGACGGAGTGAGCTTGCGGGTGCGGCGTCCGGCGGGACGCAAGCGGGTGCAGATGCTGGTGGCCTACGGAGTGCGGCGCGACGGCACCCGCCATCTGCTGGCCTTTTTGCGCAGCCAGGGCGAGAGTCAGGCGGACTGGGAAGGCCTGCTGGAGGATATGTACCGGCGCGGGCTGGAGGGCGAACAGCTGGGCCTGATCGTCACCGACGGCTGTCCCGGTTTGGCCGCGGCCATTCGCACCGTCTACCCGCGGGTGCGGCATCAGCGCTGCTGGGCCCACAAGATGCGCAACATTTTAGAGAAGGTGAAGAAGGCCGATTTCGACGCGGTGAAACAGGACGCGCAAGCCATCTACCTGGCCCAAAACCGCGCCCAGGCGGAAGCCGCTTTTCGCGCCTTCCGCGCCCGTTGGCGGGGG